>JAESFO010000050.1_pt1 | contig 421686 bp, 318 predicted proteins | sample 9269421 | NCBI WGS metagenome assembly JAESFO01 (sample SAMN14502839, study PRJNA617101) | algae metagenome | isolation source: Nostoc desertorum CM1-VF14 and co-occurring heterotrophs from rocky... | place: USA: Clark Mountains, San Bernardino, California | collected 2000-06-05 | reverse complement strand
CCCTGATCGCCCCGTTGGAGAAGCGGTGCGGGTGGCTGGCCGAGAACCTAGCGACGGTGAAGGGGGCGGTCGGGTTCCACTGGGCGGTCGCGCTCGGGTGATTACGGATCAACGCAACTTGGTATGAATCGCGCGTAACATCGGGTTGGGTAGCCACACGGCCCGCGAACCGCGCGGCTCAACGCGACCGTCCGCCGGGGTGCCGCACTCACCACTCCGGTGGGCGGTCGGCCCGCCTCGTGAGTGTTCGTCGTGGCAGACCCGCGCCTCCCTTCGTCTGATCCGACCGCCTCCGACCACACCGCTTCACCGAAGGACTCACCCCCGAGTGCGGACGGGGCACCGGTCGCCAACACGGCCGACGTGGCCAGGCGCGTGAAGGAGCTAGTCCGTGCCGCCTACTATGTCGAGCTGATCCTTCGGTTGGCTCACCTCAAGGGTCGCGTCAACCGCTTGGATCGCTCGTGTGAAACCCCGAGGAGGTTGGGCGACCCAACCGGCCTCATCTGGGCGGTGTCGCGGACGCGGAAACTCCTTGCCGAGTGCGAGCCGCTCGTTTGCAGCATCCGAGAGCAACTCGTTTGGAGTAGCCCCGGTTTCAGCTCCCGGCAGCTCCACGCGCCGACCGCTTTCGACGCGGCCCTCACGGTCGCCCGGCGCGTTCTGGGAACGTTCGACCGCCTTCGTTCCGGGTACGTGCGGCGGCTGAAGGCCCTCGGCCGGTCCGGGCCGAACGACCCGACACGCGAAGCGAAGGGTATTCTCCGCCAAGCCGCCAGGGGGGAGTGGTTGGAGAAGCTTCCTCCGCAAGACCAACTCCATGCGGCCATCGACCGCGAAGCGATACTCGCGGCGGGTCGGGTTGGCGACCGCGGCCGTCCGCCCAACACGACACCGATACAGGCCGCTGCCGCACCACCCGCGCCGGCGGCACGGGCCGGAGCATCGCCGTCCCCACAGGCGCACGTCGGAGAGATGAGGCCGGTGCCGGGCGAAGTCCAGGCGCTACACGCCGCCCTCTCGAAGCTGCTCGCCGCGTACGAAGACGAACCGCCTCGCCTGACGCGGATGCAGTCGGCGTGGACAGAGTTCTACGACGCGTTTGGTGCGCGTGACGGCTTCGCGTTGCTGGAGCGGGTTCGCCAACTGACCGTGCTGACCCGGGCCGCCCGCGACGCGGTCGCGTGGGCCGTCGATCCTTCTCTCCACGGGAGAACCCTCTGTATCTGGGACGATACCCCGAGCGGTTGCTCGGAAGCCGAACACCGCGACGTGGTGAGGAAGCTTGACCCCGACGAATCGCCACTCCGCGAGACCCGACAGGCCATCCGTACCGCACTCGACGCACTTCTCGTCGTCGACGCAACGCCGCCAGCCGTTGACGTGGCGCTCGACGCAGGAACGATCGCCGCGGCGCGGGGGATGGCCGCTCACCTTCGCACACTCGCCGCCGCCAACACCACCGTACACGGGTTCCTGGCCGAAGCCGCGGGACGGGCGCCGTCTCCGACCGACCCACTGTCCGCGGTGCCGAAGCCGGACACAGGAAACGTGCCGCCGGCCGGCGCGGCACCGCGCCGCACGCCAAAGCCGGACACGAGGAAGACGCCACCGGGGGCGGGGGCGTCGCCACCCCGGCGTGCGGGACGCACCAAGCTCGCCGAATCGACCAGCGCGAAGGACTTGGTGAAGCGAAACGTGTACGAGGTGATTGGCGCCGCGAAGGCCGAGAACCCCGACTTCGGGCCGGTAAAGCTCAAGGACCATCTCAGACGCAACAAGGACTTTATGCAGAGTGTCGGGGAAGCAAAGTTGACCTTGACCACCAAGCTCATCAAGGCCGCGCTCAAGTGGGTTCGCAGGCAGGCGGGCGGGACAAAACCCCGCGGGGACAAATCCCCGCCGCAGTGAGTTCTGTCCCGAAATCGTTTCACTCCGGCTCCCCTCTGCGATTCCTGGCTCATCGCGCTTCCTGAAGCGACCCGACGGCCGGGACAAAACTCCACCGGGAGAATTGTCCCGGCCCGTCTGCGTTCCATCTCACACACGGCGAGTGTGCCACTTGCCCGTTCCAGCGTGGGGGGTCCTCATGAGCGATACTACGGTCGCAGGCGAAACGCCCGCGGCCGGCACGTATGACGTGCCCGACCTGGCCGGACTGCTGAAGTGTTCCGAGCGTCACGTCCGCGACCTGGCCACCGCCGGCACGATCCCCGGAGTGATCCGGGTCGGCCGGCTACTCCGCTTCCACAAGGGCATCGTCCACGACTGGCTGGCCGCCCAGGCGACGGGGGGCGGCCGTGGCTGACACCCTCCCCCTTCGTCCCCCCGCCGACCGCCCGGTCCGCCCACGTCGCCCGCTACCGGCGCTCGTGGTCGATGCGAAGCGGCTGGCCCGCCTGCTAACCTGCGGCGTCCGCACGGTGCGGACGCTCGACGCCGGCGGGAAGCTCCCCAAGCCCCTGCGGATCGGCGGCCGGGTCGTCTGGCGGGTCGCCGAGATCCGCGACTGGCTCGCCGCCGGCGCCCCCGACCGCGACACCTGGGCCGCCCTCACCGCCGCCCGGAAGTAGCCCGATCTCCCTACCCCTGACCCACCCGCGGAACCCGGCCACCCGGCCGGAACCGCACCCCCACGGACCGAGGATGACGATGGACTTCACGACCGCCTTCGGGGCCGGCAGCAACCCCGGCCACCCCCCGGCCGCCGGGGGGATCGGCGACTTCGACGCCGCTGCCCCCGCCCCCGAGTTCATCCCCCTCCTGCCCGGAGTCTACGCCGCCCGGGTCGTCCGCGGCGAGTACACCACCACCAAGGCCGGGGCCGACGCCTACCGCCTCAAGTTCGAGGTCACCGACGGGCCGCAGGCCGGCCACACGGTCGTGCGGACCTGGACGTTCGGCCCGCGGGCGATGCCGTACACCAAGCGCGACCTCGCCCCCTTCGGGCTGACCAGTATCGCCCGGCTGCTCGCCCCGTTCCCCGACGGCGGCCGCGAGTACCACGTCCGGCTCGTGGTCGCCCTCCAGACCGGCGACGACGGCATCGCTCGCAACGACGTCAAGCGGATCGACGTCACCCGCGTCGCCGACGGCCCGGCCGCCGGGTTCGAGCTGCCGGGCGACGAGCCCACCTCCCGCGAAGGGGGGCCGGCGTGACCGCCACCGGGTTCACGGTCGGCGCCCTGGTGGTCGGGGGGAAGGACGCCCCCCGCCGCCTCGTCCGCCACGCCGACCTGCTCGCCGCCTACGCCGACGGCACCCAGATCGACCGGGGGCACACCGGCGAGGCGTACCTGAGCCACTTCGTCTTCGGCCCCGACTACCGGGACCACCACCGGGCCAACCGGGGGTCGGTCGCCGGGTACGCCGGGCCGTGCGGGTGCCGGTGGCTGGTGCTGGACCTCGACCGTCCCGACCCGGCGGCCGCACTCACCGACGCGCGGCGGCTCGTCGCGTTCCTGCACCAGCGCTACCCCGAGGCGGAAGGGGCCGTGCCGATCTGGTTCAGCGGGTGGAAGGGGTTCCACGTCGCCGTCGAACTCGCCCACGACCCGCCGCCGGCCGTCGGCTTCCCGCTCGTCGCCAGAACCTTGGCGGAGCAACTCGCCCGCACCGCCGGCGTGGTGATCGATACCGGCGTGTACGACACCGCCCGCATTATCCGCCTTCCGAACACCCGACACCCGAAGACCGGGCTGTTCAAGCGGCTCCTCGGCGCCGACGACCTGTTCCGGGTGGACGTGGCGGGGGTTCTCGCCCACGCCCGGCACCCGGCCGGGGACGGCCTCCCGGCCGTTCCGCGTTCAATCCCCCAGCTGGCGGCCGACTGGCACGACGCCGAGCGGGTCGCCGCGTCCGCCTCCGCGGCCCGGGCCGCCGTCCGCCGCGACGCCGGACCGGCCGAGGCCCGGGCGCCCCGCTTCCTGGTGGACTTCCTCCGGTTCGGGGTGGATGAGGGGGAGCGCCACGCCGTCCTGTTCCGCTGTGCCGCCTGGCTGGCCGAGCAGGGCGCATCGCCGTCGCTGTGCCACGCCCTGCTGACCGAGCCGGGGTGCGACGTGGGGCTGGCCCCGCGGGACGTGACCCGGCAGATCGCCTGCGGGGTCGACCACGCCCGCCGCCAGCGGGGAGACGCCGACGATCCCCGGCCCGACCCGGCCGTCGACCCCGACGGCTTCGAGCGGTGGGCGATCCGGCGCGAGGCCGACCCCCTCCCGCCGGGCGCCCTCGACTTCCCCTTCGGGGCACTCGCACCAGCCGGAGGGGGTGCGGCATGACCCCCACCTTCACCACCGGGACCGACCTCCTCGGGTCGTGGCTGGCCGACGTCGCGCGCGGGGAGCCGCCGGCCCGGTTCCGGATGTCGTCCCCGTTCGCCGGGCTGGACGTGCGGCCGGGCCGGCTGGTGCTGTTCGGCGGGCCGCCGGGGGGCGGGAAGACGGCGTTCCTGATGCAGGCCGGGGTCGACCTGCTCCGGCTCAACGACACCGCCCGGCTGCTGGTGGCGAACGTGGAGATGGCCCCGGCGCTGCTGCTGGAGCGGGTGGCGTCCCGGCTGTCGGGCGTCCCCCTCTCGGCCGTCGGCGACCGGACCCTGACCCCGGACCAGCTCGACCGGGTGCGGGCGGCCGCCGCCGGGCTCGGGCCGGTGGCGACCCGACTGGCGTTCCTGAGCGCCCCCTACTCGCTCGAACACGCGGCGGCCGCCGGGACCGCGTTCGGGGCGGACGTGCTGGTCCTCGACTACGTCCAGCGGTTCGCGGTCGGGGACGGGTCGAAGCCCCAGCGGGAGCAGCTCGACGCGGCCGTGTCCGTCCTCCGCCGGTTCTGCGACGCCGGGGCGGCGGTCCTGGTGGCCGCCGCCGTGGCCCGGCAGAAGGGGGCGAACGGGTCAACGTACCAGGGGCTCAACCTGGCGTCGTTCCGGGGGTCGTCGGAGCTGGAGTTCGGGTGCGACGCGGCCTACCTGCTGGACGCCGACGGGTCCGGCGGGGTGACGCTCCGGTGCGAGAAGAACCGATACGGGCCGGTGGCCGACATCCCCACCGCGTTCGACCCCACTACCCAGACATTCACTCCCGCCCCGGCCGGGCTAGGGGCGTTCGATACCGCCACGCCGGCCCCCGCCAAGTCGGGCCGGCGAAAGGGGAGCTGAGATGCAGCGATTGACGCTGAAGGAGCTAAGGGAACAGCATGGCGGGATTCTCCCGCCGGACGCTACCCTCCGCCCCGACGACGAGCCGACGGTCCCCGCCGTCACGCCGCGCCGCCACACCCGCGCGGAGCGGTTCGCGGCCCTGAACGCCTTCACCGACTACTCCCTGGCGGGGCTCACCGCGGCGGAGGCGAAGGTGTGGCTGATCCTGTTCCGCGACACCCGGGCCGCCACCGGCACCGCCCGCACCGGCCAGGCCGACCTCGCCCGCCGGGCCGGGCTCGACCCGCGGACCGTCCGCCGGGCGTTGTCGTCCCTGGAAGCGAGGGGGTTGGTCACGGTGGTGCGGCGGGGACGGCTGAACGCCGGGCCGTCGGTCTACCGGGTCCACCCCACCGGGACCGCATGAGGACGCCGGTGTCCGCCTGCATGAGGACATCCGGCGCCCGGAACTGAGGACGCCGGTGTCCGCCATCCCAGAATGGGACCAGTGCGACGCCGCCGCTCGGCGCTCCGGCGTCGCGACATCCATCGAATCGAAAGCGGGCGGCGACCGAACCGACGTGGCGCGCCGCCGGAACCACCGGGTATACTTCACCCGCCTTTGACCGCCGTCCCGCCCCGACCTGAGAAGCGGGGCGGGACGGCGGTTCTTCTCAGAAAGGCCCCTGCCGTGCCCAAGCCGTTCAAGCCTACTCGTCCCTTCAAACTCCCTGCCGACGCCGACCCCGTGGACGTGGCGGGCAAGCCGCACGTCCGCATCCGGGAGCGGGGAAAGCCGGTCCTGTACCCGGTGACGAAGGACGGTACCAAGTACCTCCGCCCCGCGAAGCGGTGGTATTTCGACCTCCGCGACGCCGACGGCACCGTGCGCCGGGTGAAGGGCTTCGCGGATCTGAAGGCCACGGAGCAACTCGCCGCGGAAATGGAACGGAAGGTCTCGCGGGTGCGTGCCGGGATCACCGACCCGGCCGAGGAACACGCCCGCCGCCCGCTCGCCGACCACCTGCGCGACTATGCCGCGTACCTCGAATCGAAGGGGGACACACCCAAGCACGTCGCCCTGTCCACCGGCCGCGTCGTGGCGATACTCGCCGGGGCCGGGGCTGTTTTCCTGAAAGACGTGGATGCCGCTCGTGCCGTCGAGTGGCTGAACCGCATCCGCCGCGACGGTGCCCCGGTCGCGCTGCCCGAAGGTGTCGAAGCGTTCCGACCGTCCGAGGCCGCCGTGCTGCTCGGCGTGTCGCCGTCCGCGCTGGCGAACGCCGTCCGCCGTCACCAACTCGCCGCCGTCGGCAACGGCAAGGCGCGGCGCCTTCCGCGGGCGACCGTGCAGGCGCTGGCCGCCCGCGCCGCCCGCGGCACCGGGCCGGGGACCGTGAACCACTACGTCCGCGCCGCGCGCGGGTTCTTCCGCTGGCTCGTGCGCGCGAAGCGGATCGGATCGAACCCGCTCGAATCCCTATCGCTCGTGAACACGGCCGTGGACGTGCGGCGTGCCCGCCGCGAACTCACCGCCGACGAACTCGGTCGCCTGTTCCTGGCAACGCGGGCGAGTACCCGCACGTTCCGCGGGCTGACCAGTGCTGACCGCTACTTCCTCTACTTGACGGCCGCCGGCACCGGGTTTCGGGCGAACGCCCTGGCGAATCTCGTGCCAGCCGACTTTGACCTGACACGCGCCGCGCCGGTCGTCACGCTCCCCGCCCGGTTCAACAAGTCTCGGAAGACGAAGGTGCAACCCCTTCCCTCCGACGTGGCCGCCGCGCTACGTGACTACCTCCCCGGGAAGCCAACGGGCACGCCCGTCTGGGGCGGGGCGTGGGCGCGAGACGAGCGGGGCGCGGAGATGCTGCGGATCGACTTGGATGCGGCTGGCATTCCCTACGCCGTCGAAGGACCGGACGGCCCGGAGTATGCCGACTTCCACGCCCTGCGCCATTCGTACCTGACGCTCGGCGGCCGTGCCGGCATCGACCTCCGCACCCTCCAAGAACTCGCCGGGCACTCCGACCCAGTTCTCACCGCCCGCTACTCGCACCGCCGGCTGCACGACCTCGCCGGGGCCGTCGAGAAGCTACCCCCGCTCGTGCCGACCACCAGTACGAGGGACATGCCCTTTCGCCTCCCAGGGACCGACGGGGCCGAAAGCGGAGCGTCTCGTCCGTTCGGCGCAGTGCCGGATGCAGTGCCGGATGCAGTGACGGGGGGCGCCGGGCTGCACCAGTCGGCACCGTCTGGCAATCTTTGGGTCGTCGGAGGGGAACAGGCCGAGTCGCCCCAATCCCTTGAAATGGAAGGGGCCGGCGCGTTTTCGCACCGGCCCGCATCGAGTTGCACTAGTGAGCCGGGTGGGGATCGAACCCACGACCAGCGGATTAAAAGTCCGCTGCTCTACCGGCTGAGCTACCGGCTCGTGACTGTCATCCTAGGCGGCCGGCCGGGTCACTTCAACCCGGCCGGCCCGGCCCGTCACGCCTTCCGCAGCTTCCGCACCCGGCCGTCGGCCACCCACTCCACCACGTACAGGTCGCCGGCCGACGACACCGTCAGGGCGTGCGGGGCCGCGAACAGGGCCGGGTCGGCCGCGGCCGCCATCGGGTTCGGGGCGCCCGCTCCGTCCCCCAGGCGGGCCACCACCTTGTCGGCCGCGTCGATCACCGTCACCCGGCGGTTCAGCTCCGGCACGTAGAGCCGGCCGTCGTGCTGGTAGAAGCAGCACGGGGCGCGGAAGTCCGGGATCGTCCGCTTGTACTCCAGCTCCGGCGAGAACACCTCCACCCGGTTGTTCGCCCGGTCTGCAATGTAGACCTCCGGGTCGCGCCGCAGCGTGCTCACCCACACCCCGTGGCAGGTGCTGAACTTCCCGTGCTCTGTGCCCCGCCCGCCGATCACCTTCAGCAGCTTGAACGTGCGGTCGAACCGGTACACCCGCTGGCTCCCATACCCGTCCACCACGTACACGTCCCCGTTCGGAGCCACCGCCACGTCCGTCGGGTTCACGAAGTCGACCTTCTGGCTCGTCGCCGACTCGCCCGCCACGTTCCCCAGTGTGTACAGCACCTTCCCGGCCAGGTCGGTCTTGTAGACCCGCGCCCCGAACCGCGCGTCCTTCGGGCCGGCCACGTTCTCGGTCCAGTACAGGTACTCGTTAGCCCCCTCCTTGCTCCAGTACAGCCCGTGGGCGGTGGCCGCCACCTGGCCCGCGTCCCGCAGTCCGACCCCGGTGGCAAACTCCCGCGTCCACGTCTCAAGCAGCCGGCCGTCGCGGTCGAAGATTGCGACGCACGGCGCCTGCGACCGCGACGTGACGTACACCCGGTCGCGGGAGTCCACCACCACGGCGCAGCCGAGGCCGTAGCGCATCCCGTCCGGGAGGCGGCCCCAGGCCGGGTCGAGGGCGAACCGGGCCGACCCCGCGCCGAACGCGACCGGGGCGTTCGGCTCCTGGCGGGCGGAGCCGGCGAGGGCGGTGGCGGCGGTGCCGGCCGCGGCGGCCAGGAAGCGGCGGCGGGTCGGGAAGAGGTACTCGGCGGGCATGGGGATGCGTCCGGGGAGAGGGGGAGGAATGACGGGGGCAGAGCGCCACTTTACGGGCCGGCGGGGCGGTCCGCCAGCGGGTTCCGGGTCGGCGTTGTGCCGTTTCGTCGGCCGACGCTAAAATTCCCCCGCCTTACCCGATTCCAGGGGGAGATGCGCGTGAACGTCCGGGTCGGCAGCGGGCACGACACCCACCGCCTCGTCGAGGGCCGGCCCCTGATCCTGGGCGGCGTGCGGGTCGACCACCCGAAGGGGCTGGCCGGCCACTCGGACGCCGACGTGGTGCTGCACGCGGTCACCGACGCGGTCCTGGGGGCGGCGGCGCTGGGCGACATCGGCGACCTCTTCCCGGACACCGACCCGCGGAACAAGGACGCCGACAGCACGATCTTCCTGGCCGCCGCCCTGGACCGCCTCGCGGCCGCCGGCTGGCGGGTCGGTAACCTGGACGTGACCGTCTTCGCCCAGGAGCCGAAGCTCGGCCCGCTGAAGGCCGCGATCCGCGCCCGGTTGGCGGAACTGGTGGGCGTGCCGGCCGACGCGGTGAGTGTGAAGGCGAAGACCGGCGAGAAGGTCGGCCACATCGGCCGCGGCGAGGCCATCGGCTGCCACGCGGTCGTTTTGGTCGGGAAACAGGATTAACCACAGAGTCACGGAGAACACAGAGGAAGGCGGACGGCCGAAACCGAACCGACGTGAGAGGGGCTCGCTCCTCTGTGTCGGGTCTTTCTCGGTGTCCTCTGCGACTCTGTGGTCCATTTTCCGCCGAGGGGTCCGATGCCGTTGCAGGTGTACAGCACGCTGTCCCGGAAGAAGGAAGCGTTCCACAAGAAGCCGGGCCAGCCGGTCACGATGTACGTCTGCGGACCGACCGTGTACAAGCCGAGCCACATCGGCCACATGGTCGGGCCGGTCATCTTCGACACGGTCAAACGCTACCTCACGTACCTCGGCTACCACGTCAAGTGGGTCGTCAACGTCACCGACGTGGACGACAAGCTCATCAAGGCGGCGAAGGAGCAGGGGACGACCGTTCCCGAACTCGCCGCCCGAATGACCGAGGACTACTACAGCTGCCTCAAAGCGCTGAACGTCACCGGAATCGACCACTTCCCGAAGGCGACCGAGCACGTCGGCGGGATGCTCGCCATGATCGGCGGGCTCATCGACAAGGGGTACGCCTACCCGGCCGGTGGGGACGTGTACTTCGACGTGTCCAAGGATGCCGACTACGGCAAGCTGTGCAACCGCGACCCGGACCAGTTGGAGGCCGGGTCGCGGATCGAGGTGAGCGACCGCAAGCGGAACCCCGGCGACTTCGCGCTGTGGAAGGGCGCCAAGCCCGGCGAGCCGGCCGAGGTGCAGTTCGACAGCCCGTGGGGCAAGGGCCGGCCGGGCTGGCACATCGAGTGTTCGGCGATGGCCACCAAGCTCCTCGGCGACACCCTCGACATCCACGGCGGCGGGCTCGACCTCCAGTTCCCGCACCACGAGAACGAACTCGCCCAGAGCGAGAGCGCCACGGGCAAGGACTTCGCCCGGGTGTGGATGCACAACGGGCTGCTCAAGATGAAGTCCGGCAAGATGGCCGGGTCGCTCGGGAACGTGCTGAACGTGGCCGACGCGCTCAAGCACGTCAGCGGCGACGTGCTGCGCTTCTTCATCCTCCAGACGCACTACCGCTCGCCGATCGACCTCGGCGACTGGGAGCCGGGCGCGGGCATCCCGACCGGGATCGAGTCGGCGCGGGCGGCGTTCGAGACGTTCACCCGCTTCGCCGAGCGGGTCCAGCGCGTCACCGGGATGCCGTTCGCCCGGCTCGCCGACACGGCGACCACGTCCGGGCACGCCACCCTGACCATCGCCCACGCCGACGTGCTACGGCGGTTCCAGGAGTACATGGACGACGACTTCAACACCGGCGGGGCGGTGGGGGTGCTGTACGACCTGGTGCGGAAGCTGAACCGGCTGGCCGACGAAAGGAAGCTCGAAGACCCGGCCGTGCAGGAACACGAGGCACGGGCCGAGTTCCGCGACGGCGCCGTGCTGGTGAAGGACATCGCCCAGGTTCTCGGACTAACGCTGGCCGCTCCCGCCGCGACCCTGGGCGGGGGCGACGAACTCGTGTCGGGCCTGATGCAGCTGCTGATCGACCTGCGAACCAACCTCCGCACCGAGGCCAAGGGGGCGGCGAAGGACAACCCCCTGAAGGCCGCGCTGTTCGCCCAGACCGACCTGATCCGCAAGCGGCTCGCCGACCTCGGCGTGACCCTCGAAGACCGCGGGACCGTCACCACCTGGCGCGTCGGCTGACCGACATTCCCCCGGCGGGCGGAACCGGCTACGGATCGGGCGCGCCGGTGCCGACACCGGTACTGTTCGTCCTTCCACCTGGGCTGCCGCCGGGGTATCATTCCATGTCGCCTGCCCCGATCCCCCCCCTCCCGCGCCGCATCCTCGGCCTCGACCCGGGTCTCCAAACCACGGGTTACGCCGTGCTGGAGGTCGCCGACGGGGGTCTCAAGGTGTGCGAGGCCGGCGTCGTTCGCTCGGCCCCGGGGCGGGAGCCTGCCGACATGGCGGCCCGGGTGAAGACGCTTTACGATGGGGTGGTGGAAGTCCTCGACCAGTGGCGGCCGGCGGTGATGGCCGTGGAACAGCTGTACGCCCACTACGACCACCCCCGCACCGCCATCCTCATGGCCCACGCCCGCGGCGCCTACTTCCTGGCCGGGGCGCAGCGCGGCATCCCGGTGCTGAGCTACGCCGCCACCCGGGTCAAGAAGCTGGTCACCGGCAGCGGCCGGGCGGGCAAGGAGCAGATGCAGTACGCCGTCGCCCGCGAGCTGAACCTCGCCGGCCCGCCCGAGCCGCACGACGTGGCCGACGCCCTGGCCATCGCCCTGTGCCACTACTTCGCGTCCGGCGGCCTCGGCCGGGGCACCCGGTTCGCCACCGTCACGGGCGTGAACGAAAAGGCTCTCCTCGGCCCCGACCCGGACGAGATCGACGACGAGACCCACACCACACCCCCGCGGGGTCGATCGGCATGATCACGAAGCTGACCGGCGTCCTGACCCGGGTGCTGGACGACGAGGCCCGGGTCGAGGTCGGGCCGTTCGAGTACCAGGTACTCGTCCCGGAGGCGGTCCGCCGGGTGATCCAGATGCGGGCGGGCGCGGAGATCACCTTCCACATCACGGAATACCTGGAGGGGAACAGCGGCGGGAACCGGTTCGTGCCGCGGCGGATCGGGTTCCTCACGGAGGTCGATCTCGACTTCTTCGACCTGTTCTGCACGGTCGAGAAGATCGGGGCCAAGAAGGCGCTGAAGGCGATGGCCCGGCCGGTGAAGGAGATCGCCGACGCCATCGCCCGCCAGGACGCCCGCTGGCTGAGTACCCTCCCCGGCATCGGCGCCACCACCGCCGAGCAGATCGTGACCACGCTGAAGCGGAAGATCACCCCCTTCGTGATGGCCGCGGCCGCCCCGCCGCCAAACCTCCTCCCCCCGCCGGACGCGGTGGCCGAAGCGCCCAAGGCGGGCTCTCGCCGCAAAGCCGCTGCCGCGCCCGCGGAGCCGGCCCCGGTGGCGTTCGACGGTCAGGTGGTGGACGAGGTCTATCAGGCGTTGATGGGGCTGGGGCTGACGCCGGTCGAGGCCCGCACCCGGCTCGACCAACTACTCCAGAGCGGCCAGCGGTTTACGACGACGACGGAGGGGATCTCGCTCATCTTCGCCAACAAGGGGTGACCCGTGCGCGACCCGGCCCGAATCGAGCGGATGCTGGACCTGCGGCGGGATTACTGGGCGCGGAACCCGGACCTCCGGTTGGCCCAGATCATCGTGAACCTGATCCAGTCCCGCGAGCCGGCCCCGCAAATCTTCCACGCCGAAGACGACCGGCTCGAAGCAGCCCTCCGCGCTGAACTCGACAAGTTGCCTCCCGCTGCTGATACGCCGTTCGTGCGGTGATCGGCTGGCATTCTCGACTCCCTTCCCAAGGTGTCTGATGGTCCGGTTCGGTCTGGTGTCCGTCGTCGCCGCCCTGGTCGTTCTCGCCGCCGACGCGACCCCGGCCGCCGACGGCGACCACAAGGCGCTCCAGGGGACCTGGGTGATCGCGTCGGCCACGCTCGCCGGCCGGGACCACGCCGACGACTTCGCCGGCATGAAGCTGATCCTCGACGGCGACCGCTACACCGCCGACTTCGGCAAGGACACGGACAAGGGGACGTTCACCATCGACCCCGCCAAGACGCCCCGGCGGATCGACGTCCGCAGCGTCTCCGGGCCGTTCAAGGGGAAGACGCTGCCGGGCATCTACGAGCTGAAGGGCGACGCCCTCGTCCTCTGCCTCGAAGGCGACGGGGTGGCCGACAAGCGGCCCACGAAGTTCGAGGCTCCGGCGACGACCCGGAACATGCTGTTGACGTACCGCCGCGACGCCAAGAAGTGACCCGCTTTCCGACCCCGAGGTGCCCGATGGTTCGCTCCGCCGTTGTCCCCGCCGTGTTCGTGCTCGCCGCCACGGCCGTCGTCGCTTCCGCGCAGGAACCGGCCGCCGACCTCAAGGCGATGGTCGGCAAGTGGGCCGTCGCCAAGGCCGAACTCGGCGGGAAGGACGTGACCGCCGTGTTCAAGACCGCCGAGCTCCAGATCCAGCCCGGCGGCGGTTACGTGGTCAAGGTCGGCGGCCAGACCGATGAGGGGACGGTTTCCGTCGACCCGGCCAAGACGCCGCGGCAGATGGACATCGCCGGCAAGGTCGGGCCGAACGCCGGCAAGACGACCAAGACGATCTACAAGCTCGACGGCGACAGCCTTGTCGTCTGTTACGAGTTGGGAGGCGGTGAGCGGCCGACCGAGTTCAAGACCAAGGCCGGCACCACGCAATTCCTTGCTGAGTACAAGCGGGCCAAGTAACCACGACCCACGAGCCGACCCATGCCGCGCGAGACCGTGATCGGCCCCGCCCCCGCCCCCGCCCCGGGCGACGACGGCCAGAAGAAGGTGGACGCCGCCCTGCGGCCGAAGTATCTCCGCGAGGTGGTCGGCCAGCGGAAGGTCGCCGAGCGGCTGGAGATCGCCGTCCGGGCGTCGAAGAAGCTGAACGAGCCGCTCGGGCACATCATCTTCGACGGCCCGCCCGGGCTCGGCAAAACCACCTTCGCCACCGTGCTGCCGAACGAACTCGGCACGTCCATCCAGCTCACCAGCGGGCCGGCGCTGTCCAAGCCGGCCGACATGCTCCCGTTCCTCACCAACCTGGAGGAGGGGAGCATCCTGTTCATCGACGAGATCCACCGGATGCCGCGGGTGGTCGAGGAGTTCATCTACCCGGCGATGGAGGACTTCCGCATCGACATCGTGCTGGGCGAGGGGATGAGCGCCCGCACGATCTCCATGCAGCTGAAGAGATTCACGCTCATCGGCGCGACCACCCGGAGCGGGATGCTGTCCGGGCCGATGCGCGACCGGTTCAAGATGCACGAACACCTGGAGTTCTACTCGATCGAGGAGCTGGCCACGATCGTCCGGGTCAACGCGGCCAAGCTCAACACGCCGATCACGGACGGCGCGGCGCTGGAGATCGCCCGGCGCAGCCGCGGCACCCCGCGGGTGGCGAACGCCCGCTTGCACTGGGCGCGGAACTACTCGGCGGCCCTGCATGACGGGGTCATCACCGAGGAGATCGCCCACGCCGCCCTCGACAAGGCCGAGGTGGACGCCGACGGCCTGGACAAGAACGACCGCCGCTACCTGGAGACGCTGATCGACGTGTTCGGCGGCGGCCCGACCGGCGTGGAAGCCCTGGCCGCGACGATGAACCTCGCCGCCGATACGCTGTCGGACGAGATCGAGCCGTACCTGCTGCGGGAGCAGTTTATCGTGCGCTCGCCGCGCGGCCGGGTGGTGACTCCGCGGGCGTACCCGGTGCTGGGGAAGGCAACCCCGCCGAAACCCCGGCCTGAAGGGCCGACGCTGTTCGAGTGAACCGGCACCGGAGGGCGGAGATGGGCCGGGCCTGGGAGTTTCCCGAGTACCCCGAGAACTGGGCCGAGATCCGCGCGGAGGTGAAGCGCCGGGCCGGCTACACCTGCCAGGACTGCGGCGCCCGGCCGCCGTACCTCCATGCCCACCACATCCGCTCGCTCTCCAAGGGCGGGACCAACGACCTGAGCAACCTCAAGGCGGTGTGCGAGGACTGCCACCGCAAGTACCACCCGCACATGCGCCCGCCCCCGGACCGGCCAGCTCCCAAGCCGAAGAAACGCACCGGTAAGGCCAGGACGTACTGCCCGCCCGCGGACCCGTCCCGTGAGATGGCGTTCCCCACCTCGTCGGGAGCCACGAACCCCGTCCAGGCTCCGGCAGTTGTTGGGCGGATCGGCTACTTCCTTGCTCTCGGCCTGGCGTGTTTGGCGGGTGCGGTGGCGGTCGGGTCGTTCCTGGCGCGGTACGAGGCGCAGAGTGCAAGCAGTTTTTGACAGGACGGACGGGACGAAACCAGATAAAGACCCGGCTCGGAATCCGGTTTCGTCCCGTCCGTCCTGTCAAAAACTGCCTCTTGTCTTTTCTCCTACCCCAACCAGCTCGGCTGTTCGCCCGCCACGGGCAGCGTCACCACGAACAGGCTGCTGATGTGCGGGTGGGCCTTCACCTCCGCCAGCGCCGCCTCGCTCGGCGGGCTGTCGAGGTTCAGGATGCCCACCGCCTCCCCGCCCGGGGTCGCCCGGCCGACCGTCATCTGGGCGATGTTGACCCCGTGCTTGCCGAAGATCGTCCCCACGAACCCGATCAGCCCGGGCACGTCGCGGTGGACGAACACGAGCAGCACCCCGTCCAGGTAGCCCTCCATCCGGAAGCTGTTCAGCTGAACGAGCCGGACGTACTGGTCGCCGAACAGCGTCCCGGCCGCGACGGTCGCACCCTGCTCGGTCTCGACCTCGGTGTGCATCAGTCCGGCGAAGTCGCCCTTCTTCGGGTTGCTCGACTCGGCCAGTTCGATGCCGCGCTCGCGGGCGAACACCTCGGCGTTCACGAGGTTCACCCCGTCGAGGCGGTACTCGAGCAGGCCGGCGGTGAACGCCGCGGTCAGGAGGCGGGTCTTCTTCGAGGCCAGGTCGCCCTTGTACGTGAGCGTGGCCTTGCGGACCGCCCCGTGCCCCAGCTGGGCGTGCAGGAGCCCGAGCCGGCGGGCGAGGTCCACGTAGGGCCGCACCTCGGCCAGCTCGCGGGGGTCCACCGACGGCGCGTTCACGGCGTTCGCCACCTGCCCCTTGAGGAGGAAGTCGGCGATCAGCTGGGCCGCCTCGACGGCCACGTTCTCCTGGGCCTCCACCGTGCTCGCCCCGAGGTGCGGGGTGAGGACGACGTTCGGCGCCTTCAGCAGCGGCTGCTCGGGGACGGTCGGCTCGGCGGTGAACACGTCCACCCCGGCCCCGCCGACGGTGCCGGCGGTGAGGGCGTCGGCGAGGGCCTGCTCGTCGATGACCCCGCCGCGGGCGACGTTCACGACGATCGCCGTCTTCTTCATCAGCCCGAGCTGGCGGGCGCCGATCATCCCCTTCGTCTCCGGGGTCGCCATGACGTGGAGGGTGAGGAAGTCGACCTGCGGGAGCAGGTCGTCGAGCGACGCCGCCGGGGTGCAGCCGAGTTCGGCCATCCGCGCGGCGGTGACGAACGGGTCGAGCGCGACCACCTTCATGTCGAGCCCGATGGCGCGGCGGGCGACCTCGCGGCCGATCCGCCCGAGGCCGACGACGCCGAGCGTCTTCCCGGCCAGCTGGGTGCCGACGAACTTGTTGCGGTCCCACCCGCCGGCCTTCATGACGGCGTCGGCCACCGCGACCTTGCGGGCGGCTGCGAACATCAGGGCGACGGTGTGCTCGGCGGCCGAGACGGTGTTCCCGTCCGGGGTGTTCATGACGACGATGCCGCGGCGGGTGGCGGCGGGCAGGTCGATGTTGTCCACGCCGACCCCGGCGCGGGCGATGGCGCGGAGCTTGCCCGGACTCTCAAGCGCCTCGGCGGTGACCTTGGGCTGGGACCGGACGATGGCGGCGTCGAACTCGCGGAGGGCGGCGGCGAGGTCCGCGCCCTTGAGTCCGAGGCGGGTTTCGACCTCGATCCCGGCGGCCTGGAGCAGTTCGACCCCGGCGGTTTCGAGCTTGTCGGCGATCAGCACGCGCGGCATGGCGGTCCGGTTCCTGGCGGCGAAGGGAGACGCGGTTGTTGTACAGATAGGGGGCGGTTGCGTGGGGTTCGCCCGGCCGCCAGCACGGCCGGCCGTTCGAGCCACGGGAGCACCGGGTGGCACGAATGCGGGCACGGCCAGAACTCCGGGGGGGTTACAGGCTGTCGCGCGGGGTGAGTGTTTGCAATCCTCAGCGAACCCCTGTAAACCACGTCGCTGAAGGCTACCGCCCCGCCGGCTGCCAGTTGCCACCCTGTTCGGTTGCCGGCCGCGCCGGTAACCTGCTACTTCGTAACTTTTCGATTTGTAACCGGCTCAGCCTCCGCGGCCCGCCATGATCGTCACCATCGACGGGCCCGCCGGGTCCGGGAAGAGTACCGTTGCCCGGGGGCTCGCGGCCCGGCTCGGGTTCGACTACCTCGACACCGGGGCCATGTTCCGCGCCGTCGCCCTCGCCGCCCTCGACCGCGCCGCCGACCCGGGTGACCGCGCCGCCGTCGAGCCGCTCCTCGCCGCCGTCCACCTCGACCTGCCGCCCGGCCGCGTGATCCTGAACGGCGCCGACGTGACGGCCGCCGTCCGCACCCCGGCGGTGGCCCAGGGGGCGAGCAAGGTGGCGGTGATCCCGGCCGTGCGGCGGTTCCTCGCCGCGGAGCAGCGGCGGGTCGCCGGGGGCCGCGACATCGTCTGCGAGGGCCGCGACCAGGGGACGGCCGTGTTCCCGGACGCGGCCTGCAAGTTCTTCCTCACCGCCGACCCCCGGGCGCGGGCCGCCCGGCGGTTCCGCGAACTGCTCGACAAGGGTGAGGCGGTCACCCTGGAGGACGTGCTGGCCGCCCAGCTGGAGCGCGACGCCCGCGACGCCGGCCGCGACCTCGCCCCCATGCGGGCGGCCGACGACGCGGTGGTCGTGGACACCACCGACCTGAGTGCCGACGACGTGCTGGCCCGGCTGGAGGAGGTGGTCCGCCGATGTCAGACCGCCCGAACCTAGCCGGCCGGCTCTGGTACGACACCGTCTTCTGGTCGTCGTTCACCGCCTTCACCTTCGGGTTCAGCCTCCGCCGGTCCGGCTGGGCGAACATGCCGCGGACCGGCCCGGTCCTGGTGGTCGCCAACCACCAGTCGATGTTCGACCCGGTGCTGGTCGGCCTGAGCAGCCGCCGCTACCTGTCGTACCTCGCGCGCAGCACGCTGTTCGCCCAGCCCGGCCTCGGCCCGCTGATCCGCAGCCTGAACGCCATCCCGATCGACCGCGGCATGGGGAAGGACGGCATCGCCGCCGTCCTCGACTCCCTCAACCACGGCCGGGCGGTGCTGATGTTCCCCGAGGGGGAGCGCACCCACACCGGCGAGGTGCAGCCGCTCAAGCCGGGGATATCGCTCCTCATCAAGCGGGTGACGTGCCCGATCGTACCGGTCGGGATCGCCGGGTGCTTCGCGGCCTGGAGCCGGTTCCACACCCTGCCGCACCCGTCCCCGCTACTCCTGCCGCCGGGTCCGAGTACGATCGCACTGGCGGTCCGAGAGCCGATCGACCCGGCCCGCTACGCCGGGAAGCACCGCGACTGGGTGGTCGAGGATCTGCACCGGGAACTCGTCGCCGGGCACGCCGCGGCCGAACAGCTGCGGCGGAAGTGACGGGCGACCGGACGAGTGGCCGGCGTGAGCTGGCTGCTTCTTGGCTCGGGGGTCTGGAGCCCGGTAGGGCGGCCGGCGTGTCGCCCGGGGTGCAACCCCGGGCGACACGCCGGCGGAGGTCGGGACGCCTCGGCACTCGTGACACCGCCGACGCCCGGGGTTGCACCCCGGGCGACACGCCGGCCGCCCTACCGGGCTCCGAGCCGACGAAAAGCCGCCAGCTGCTCGTCGGTCGTCTTCGATCCCACCCGGCCCCTTCCTTTCCCCACCCGGCCGGGTTACCGTGGGGGCTCCTCCCCCGGAGCCCTCCCCATGTCCGCCGCGCCCGACCGCCGCGACTTCCTCGCCGCCGGCACCGCCGCCCTCCTCGCCGGCACCGCCACCGAGTCCGCCCGCGGGTTCCAGGCCAACGACACCCTCCGCGTCGGTTGCATCGGCACCGGCGGCCGCTGCCGGGCGCTCATGCGCTCGCTCGCCGCCGTCCCGAACGTCACCATCACCGCCGTCTGCGACGTGTGGGAAACCAACCTCGCCGAGGGGAAGCGCCTCGCCGACCGGTCCGCCTTCGCCACCGCCCGCCACGAAGACCTCCTCGCCCGCAACGACGTGGACGCCGTCCTCATCGGCTCCCCGGACCACTGGCACGTCTCCCTCACCGCCGCGGCCTGCGCGGCCGGCAAGGACGTGTACGTCGAGAAGCCGCTGACGCACGACCTGGACGAAGGCCGGGCCGCGGTCGAGGCCCAGGACCGGCACCGGCGGGTGGTGCAGGTGGGCACCCAGCAGCGGAGCATGACCCACGTCCGGGCGGCCTACGACTTCCTCAAGACCGGCGCGGTCGGCGCCGTCCACAAGGTCCACTGCACCTGGAACCGGAACGCCGCCCGCGCCCAGCGCTTCAAGGACGACATCGACCCGACCAAGGTGGACTGGCGGCGCTTCCTGGGCACCGCCCGGGCGCAGGCGTTCGACCCCTACCGGTTCCGGCAGTGGCGGTGGTTCTGGGACTTCGGCGGCGGCATCTTCACCGACCTGATGGTCCACTGGATCGACGTGGTCCACTGGTTCCTCGACCTCGGCCACCCGGCTACCGCGGCCAGCGCCGGCGACTTCTACTCGGCCAAGGACGTGTGGGAGACGCCGGACACGGTGCAGACCGTTCTCCGCTACCCGGACAAGCAGGTGCAGGTGTACTTCGAGGGGACGTTCAGCAACAACCGGAACGGGGCGATGGTCGAGTTCATGGGGACCGAGGGCACCCTGTACCTGGACCGCGGCCGGTTCGAGTTCATCCCGGACCGCGGCAAGGCGGGGACGCCGCGGGAGTTGGTACTCGGGACGGGGCCAAAGGGGCTCGACTTCTACGACCGGCCGGACGGCGAACTCCTCCACCTGACCGACTGGGTGGCGGCCGTCCGCGCCCGGCGGAAGCCGGCCTGCCCGGCCGAGGCCGGGGTGACCGCCGCGGCCGCCGCCCACCTGGCGAACCGGTCGCTGCGGACCGGTCAGATCGCGCACTGGAAGGCGTGACCCCTCGCCCCGCCCGCTCGCGCCCTTGACGCGCCGCGCTACGATGGGCACCGCGAACCGAGGGGGACGCCGTGAGCCGATTCTGGCAGCACTTCATCACGAACGGCGGGGCGAGCGACGGCCCCGCCGCAACGCCCAACCCGGCGCCGCCGGCCGAGGACACCGAGGCTCTCGACGCCTTCTCGAACGCCGTCGTGGCCGTGGCCGACGCCCTCCGCCCGGCAGTCGTGAACCTCCGGGTCGGCCGCGGCGGGCGGGGCGGGAGCGGGTCCGGGGTGCTGTTCGCCCCGGACGGGTTCCTTCTCACCAACCACCACGTCGTCGGCCGCGGCGAGTCCGTCCGCGTCCGTCTCCACGACGGGACCGAACTCCCGGGGGCCGTGATCGGCAACGACCCGTGGACCGACCTCGCGGTGGTCCGGGTCGAGGGCGACCGCTTCCCCCACGCCGCCCTCGGCGACTCGGCGAAGCTCAAGGTCGGCCAGCTGGCGGTGGCGATCGGCAGCCCGCTCGGGTTCGAGTCCACTGTCACCGCCGGCGTGATCTCCGCCCTCGGGCGGACGCTGCGGAGCGTCAGCGGCCACCTGGTGGACAACGTCATCCAGACGGACGCGGCCCTGAACCCGGGGAACAGCGGCGGCCCGCTGGTGGACAGCCGGGGCCGGGTGGTCGGGATCAACACGGCGGTCATCCAGCCGGCCCAGGGCATCTGCTTCGCCGTGCCGGTGAACACGGCCAAGGCGATCCTGCCGCAACTCCTGGCGCACGGGAAGGTGGTCCGCGGCTACCTGGGGCTGCACGCCCGGCAGGTGCCGGTGGCCCCGGACGTCCGCCGGCGCTACGACCTGGAGCAGCCCACCGGCGTGGAAATCCTGATGCTGGAGGAGGACGGCCCGGCCCAGAGCGGGGGGCTGTGGATCGAGGACGTGGTGGTCGGTTTCGCCGGCCGGCCGGTCGGGAGTGTGGACGACCTGCACCGGCTGCTGACGACCCACCCGGTCGGCATCCCGGCCGCGGCGGTGGTGCTGCGCGAGGGCCGCCGGTTGGAACGGACCGTTGTTCCCTCGCCGTACCCGGACGTAGTCCGGCCGGGCAAATGACGAAGGCCGTGTGACCCCCTGACGAGAGAAGCCCCGAGCGACCTAACCCCCCGGCCCCCTTCCCTGGGAGGGAAGAGGGCCGGGGGGTTAGGTCGCTCGGGGCTTCATTTCACCACCGGTGGGTCGTTCCGAACGTCACTTCGCCGCGGCCAGGTTCTTGAAGCGGATGTCGGTGTACTCGACCCGCATCGTCGGGTAGCCGGAGTGGGCCTGGAAGGCGATGACCCCGTCCCTCGGGGCGGCCTTGGCGTCCTTCCCGGGGAGGGTCGGGAAGTCCTGGTCCACCATCGTCTCGCCGTTGATCTTGACGGTGACGTGCGTCCCCTTCGCCAGGATGTAGTAGTGGTTGACACCGGTCTCCTTGACCGCGGCCTTGATCTTCGCCCCGTCGGACGCCTTCATCATCCCGCCCACGCCCTCGCCGTACAGGCTCCCCCAGTAGCCCTTGCCCACGTCCACCTGCGGGCCGCGGACCTGGAACTTCTCCTTGTTGAACACCTCGCTGCGGATCTGCACCCCGCTGTTCCCCACGCCGTCCTTGAGCAGCACCTTGAACGACAGCTCGAAGTCCGAGTACTTCGTCTTGCTGCACAGGAAGGTGTTGTACTTCGGGTCTTCCTTCGTCTCGCCGACGATCCGCCCGCCCTCGACGGTCCAGATGTCCTTCCGCCCCTCCCAGTTGTCCGAGCGGAGGAAGGCGACGGTGTCGTTGGCGGTGTCGTCGGCGGACTGCACGGCCGGCGCGGGGGCCGGGGCGAGGGCGGCCGGGAGGAGGGCGGCCGCGGCGAACACCAGGGCGTGGGGGAGGCGCATAAGGGAAGGCTCCGGAGGCGGGACGCCCGGCCGGTAGCCGGGCCGGGATAGCATGACCGACCGGGCGGCCGGAGGCAAGGGGTGGGGTGCCCGATCGTGGTTCGGTGCGGCCCTTCTGCCACGACGGGCCGCGCCGAACCACACCGGTCACTTCTTCAGGTTCTCCCACAGGATGCCGAGAGCCTTCTTGCCGCCCTCCAGCATCTGCTGGCCGACCCGCTTCCACTGGTCGGCGGCGGCCTCGGCGTGGAACGCCCGCAGCAGCGCCGCCCCGCGGGCGTCGTCCAGCTGGGCCGCCACCGCCGGCACCAGCCCCTCCGCGATCCCGAACGTGTCCCCCTCCCGGGCGCACACCGGCACCACGTCCACCACCCGCGCCCCCAGCTGTTCGCGCACCGCGGCCACGCAGTCGCGGATGGCGACCTCCTTCGGGCGCGTGCCGGTCACCCAGTTGTACGGCGGGAACCACTCGGCCTTCGGGCTGAGGAGGTCGATCTGGTTCACCACGGCGACGACCGGCGGGAGCTTCAGCTGGGGGCGGGCGGCGAACCACGCCCTGAGCCGGTCGAGCAGGTCCACGTCGGCCCGGCGGCCGGGGTTCGTAGCCTGGGTCACGAACAGGATCAGGTCGGCCTCGGTGCTGGCCTTCGCGGCCGCCTCGAACTCGGCCTCGTTCGCCCCGTCCTGGCCGTAGCCGGCGGTGTCGAGGACGCCGACCGGACCGCCGCCGGGGAGGGTGAGGTTGTAGCGGACGCCGACGTGCGGGACGGGGAGCGTGTCCACCGTGGCCGACTGCCGGCCGAGCAGCGCGTTGACGAGGCTCGACTTCCCGGCCTTCACCGGGCCGAGGACGGCGAGGCCCGTCCGCTTCACGTCGGCGGGCGGGGGCGTCGCAACCGGGGCGGAGCCGTCGGCCGGCGGGGGGGCGTGGGTTGGGGCGAGTACGTCCGACTGCACCGGCGGAGCCTGGTGGGCCTGGATGAGTTCGCGGTAGCGCTTGACCCCGACCTTGAGCCGGCCGCTGTTCATCTCGACGAGGTAGTGGCCGAGTTGGTGGATGAACGCGGTGTGGACCCACAGCAGCATGTTCCCCTGGAGCCGGTCGAGGAGCCCGCCGAGGGCGTAGCGGGAGGCGACCCAGCGGACGCCGACCTCGACCGGGTTGAGGACCGCGGCCCCGGCCCAGTACACGTTCTGCCCGACCTTGTACCAGTCGGCGGCCTGCCGCGCGCGCTTGATGTCCCGCACCCGGAGCAGGTGGCTGCCGGGGAGGTATTTCTGCACGAGTGCGTCGAGGTCGGCCGCGGCCAACTCGACGCAGGCGAGGATTTCGGGGATGGTGAGGTGGTCGATCGGGGTGGCCCCGCCGGGGGCGTACACCTCGGCCACCTGGTCGGCGAGGTCGAGCGACAGGTCGGTGTAGTGCCGGGGGTCGCCGAGTTGGTCGGCCCCGACCTTGTCGTAGCCCTTGGCCTTGGCCTGCACCCTCTCCCAGGCGGCCTTGTCGCGCTCGGTCCAGTAGTTCGGCGGGGGCCGGTCGGTGTCCGGGAGCACCCCCCGGCCGCGGGTCCACCGGTAGGCCAGGTAGTACGCCCCCCCGAAGGACAGGAACATCGGCCACCACGCCCAGAACAGCCAGCCGGTGTCCCAGAGGTGGTAGCTCCCGGCCCCGACGAGGAACACCCACGGGGCGAGGAACAGGACGGCGACCAGCGTGACCCGGGCCTTCGACATTCCCTCATCCCCTTCGTCGGAAGTGAGGAGTAGGGAGGAGGGAGTGGGGGAGTGTAGGAGAGGGGAAAGCCCTTCGGGTCGCGGCTCCTCCTCACACCCTCCTCCCCACTCCTCACTCCCCACTCCCCGACTGTTTCGCCTTCCACCCCACCTCGGCCGCGGCGTACTGCTCGTGGTACACCTTGCGGAGCGTCTGCGTGTCCGGGACGTGGCCCTCGCACACGGCCTGGTAGTAGTAGCAGAAGGCCCGCCCGAGGGCGTAGGTCGAGGCCCAGGCGACGGCCGCCCCGGCCACCGAGCCCACGTAGGGGATCACCTTCACCACCTCCCGCACCGCCTGCCGGGCCACCAGCCCCGCGCCCAGTGACGCGGCCACCTCCTTGAACCGCTCCGCCGACATCGGCTGCCCGTACATTCGGGCCAGGTGCGTCACCATTCGGCTCTGAATCCCCGGAATCACGAGCAGGTCCAGGAACGGGATCGGCACCGCCCCCGCGCTCGCGGCCATCGACGCGTACCCGAGGATCACCGGGATCGCGTGCCGGAGGTGGACGTCCTTCAGGGCGTCCGTCGCCTCCTTGAGCTGGAGGAGGGTCTGCCGGTAGGCTCCGGGGAGGGCGTCGAGGAGTGCCTGCTTGAGGGCATTGCCGCCGTAGTTCGGGTCGGGGAAGCCGTCCTCGGGGCGGGTCAGGTCGATCGGCACGCACACGTCGTACAGCCCGGCGAACGCCCGCCGGTGCTCCTCGATGCTGCGGCGGAGCGAGTCCGGTACGGCTGAAGAACCCGCGGCTTCGCCCCCCCACCCCTTCACTCCCCCACTCCCCCACTGGTACGGGGGGTGTGGCTGCCGCGGGATGGCCTCGTTCAGGCAGGTGACGCACAGGATCACCGGCCGGGACGAGTTGGCCCGGCGGATCGGCTCCAGGGCGGCGCGGACGTTCCCCTGGGCGAAGTCCGTGGCCTTGGCGGTGACGATGACGACGTGGGCCACGGGGTCGAAGGCGGCGATGTCTTCCGCCGGGTCGTAGCCGGGCTCGTCCACGCCGCGGGTGTCGAGGAACTCGAGCAGCGGGGCGTCGGCGGTCGGGAAGCGGAAGCGGCGGGAGGTGCGGGTACACGGGCGGAACCCGGACCCGATGACCGCCTCGTCCGCCCCGGTCAGGAAGCGGGTGATGGAGGTCTTCCCGGACTGCGTCTTGCCGAGCAGCCAGAAGACGGGGGCGGGGGTTTTGGCCCGCAGCTCGCTGAGGGTGGCGTCGAGGTCCGGGGGCGGGGAGTCGTCCCGGGTGGCGATCCGCCGGACCACGTCCCAGATGCGACTCATCCACCCCTCCGTCGGAACCCCGGTCTGTGGCGCGATTGTAGCGAACCGTGTGCCGCCGGGAACCGGACGGCCGCGCCGGCTGTTCTCGCCAACCGGGTGGGCTTGACCGGCCGCGGGGATATGGGTAAAGCCGCCCCCGCATCGGCCATCCACCGGTCCGCCGGAGTCCGCGGGGTCGGGTCATGGACGGGTCGCTCGGACACCTCCGACTGTTCGCCCCCCCGGCCGGGTCGTCGGCCGAGGCGGACGCCCTCCGGGACCACCCGCCGGCCCCCGCCGGGGTCCGGGCCGACCCGCAGGAACTCGCCAACCGGGAACTCATCCGCCCGCCCACCTACCGCCGCGGGCACGGCGGGCTGGAGCCGTTCTCGGCGGCGTGGCTGGACGAACTCGCCCGCAAGCGCTACCAGCGGCACGGAGCTTGGCTCCCGGTCGCCCTCGAATTCGACCGCCACCCCGGGGAATCGGTCCTCGTACTCGGCCCCGGGATCGGCAGCGACGCCGCCCGGTACGCGGCGGCCGGGTGTGAGGTGACGGTGGCCGCCGGCCCGGCCGACCACGCCGGCCTGGTCCGCGACCACCTCGACCGCCGCGGCCTGTCGGCCCGGGTGGTCGACTCCCCCGCCGACCGCCTCCCGGCCGGCGACGGGGCGGTGGACGTGGTCGTGTGGAACGCCCTGCACACCCCGGCCCCGGCCCCGCCGGCGGAGGAACTGCTGCGGGTGCTGAAGGCTGGCGGGAAGGTGATCGGGCTGTTCCCGGCCCGGTACGATGCGGGGTACTGGCAGGACTGGCTGTTCCCGCTCCAGGGGTGGTACTGGCGGCGGCCGCCGGACCCGACCTCGGCCCCAAAGGCCGCCGCCCGCGGGCTGGCCCGGGCGTTCGCCGGGTTCGAGCGGGTGGCGGTGGTGAAGCGGCACCTGCGGCGGTCGGAACTCCCGCACCCCTGGCGGGTGCTGCCGCTGCTCCTGCTCGAACGCCTGATCGGTCGGGTGTTGGTTCTCAAGGCGTTCAAGCCGCTGGGGTCGCGCACCACAACGCACCCGGCACTCGTCGCCCCCGCCCGAGCGGCCTGACCACCGACACCCTGGGCTACGCAACAACGCCCCTCCGGGGCTCAAACCCCGGCCCCGCCTCACTTCGCCGGTTCGGCCTTCGTAGCGAACTTGGTCAGGTCGCCCCCCCGCAGCGCCGCCTCGACCAACTCCGGCAACCGGGCCGGGGTGCAGGCGAAGCAGGGGATGCCCAGGGCTGCCAGCTTCCGGGCCAGCCGTTCGTCGTAACACGGGTTGCCGTTGTCCGCGAGCGCCAGCAGGCAGATTGCCTTCACCCCGGCCGCCCGCATCTCGCCCATCCGCCGCACCAGCTGGGCCTCGTTCCCGCCCTCGAACAGGTCGGTGAGCAGGATGAACAGCGTCTTCTTCGGATCCTTGATGAACTGCTCGCAGTAGGCCACCGACTTGTTGATGTCCGTGCCGCCGCCGAGCTGGACGCCGAAGATCATCCCGACCGGGTCGTTGCCGCACTTCTCGGTCAGGTCGACCACCTCGGTGTCGAACGCCACGACGTGCGTGTCGAGGGCCGGGATGCTGGCGAAGATCGACCCGCACACCGCCCCGTAGACGACCGAGTCGGCCATGCTGCCGCTCTGGTCCATGTCCACGATCACGGTCCAGGCGTTCGACCGCTGCGCCCGGCTGTAGAAGTACACCCGCTCCGGGACGATGGTGCCGAGGTCGGCGTTGTAGTGCTTGAGGTTCCGGCCGATCGTCCACTTGTAGTCGATGGCCGAGGCGCTCGGCAGCGGCGAGTGTTCCTTGCGGTTGAGCGCCCCCAGCACGGCCTGGCGGATCTGCTGCTCGAGCTTCTTCCGGATCTCCTCGACGACCGCCGCGACGACCATCCGGGCCGTCTCCTTCGTGCGCTCCGGGATGCGGCCGGAGAGCGACATGAGGGTGCCGACGAGCTGGATGTTCGGCTGCACCGACTTGAGCGTCTCGGGCTCGAAAAGGAGCTGCTTGAGCCCTTTCCGCTCGATGGCGTCCGTCTGGATGACGGAGACGACGTCCTCCTTGAAATAGGTGCGGACGTCGCCGAGCCACTTGGCCAGCCGGGGCGCGGACCCGCCGAGCCCGGCCTGGCGCTGCCGGGGCGAGCCGTCGTCGTCCTCGGGAATGTCGTCGTAGATGGCGCCGAGGGCGGCGTCGATCTCGGACTCGGACGCGCTGAGGGCGCACCCGCCCATCCCGCCGAGGGCGGCCTGCGCGTCCTGGCCGAGGATGAGCCGCCAGCGGCGGAGTTGCGCGGGGTCGGGCGGGGTGGGGGGCATTTGAGTTCAGAGTTTCGGGTTCAACGTTTCGAGTTCGGCGGGCGTGAGCCGGTTGTTGGTCGGAGCCCGGAGGGCGGGCGGCGTGTAGCCCGGGGTGCAACCCCGGGCGGCCTACGGCGGGGTTCGCATTGCACCTCCCCCTGAATCACGCCCACGCCCGCCCGGGGTTGCACCCCGGGCTACACGCTGCCCGCCCTCCGGGCTCCAAACCCGCGGGCGATTCCATCACGCCCGCCCCCGCCGTCAAATGTCGTCGAAGTTGAACTCGCTCAACTCCGTGAGCTTCTTCTGCTCGGTCTCCGTCAGCGGCCCCGACAGCGCCTCGGACGCCTCGTCGGCGTGGACGCCCCAGTGCTCCGCCAGGTTCTCGCAGATCTGCCGCTTCTGGTGCGGGGTGAAGCTCCCGAACGCCCGCCGCAGGAACACGATCGCCCGGCGGAACTGGTCGTCGTCCAGCGCGGCCACATACCCCGCCAGCTCGACCCACAGCGGCTGCCGCGCCAGTAGCGCCCCGCGGTTCCGCTTCGACAGCCCCTCGAACCAGCCGGCGCCGAGGTCCGCCGGGATGCCCGGCGACAGTCGGCGCGACACCTCCCGCGACAGATCCTCCGTCGCCATCAGCCCGCGCTCCAGCAGGATCGCGCAGGCGTAGCCGGACAGGAGCGGGTTGCGGTCGTCCGCGTCCGACAGCTTCTTGAGCTGGGCCGCCCACAGCTCGCCCTCGACGTGGCCGTCGTGCTCCAGGCTTACCCGGTTCAGCTGGTCGATCGCGTCGACGAACTGGGCGGCGGCCTGGTTGTCGCAGTTCGCCGCCGGGACCAGAGCCAGCGCCCCCTGCACGAACAGTTCCTCAATCAGGGGCAGGAGCGGCGACGGGTCGAACTTGCGCACGTCGCCGTAGCGCACCACCTGGCTCAGCCGGGAGGCGGCGTGGGCGATGGCGGCCAGGTCGGAACTCACCGCGGCGAGTTCCTGGAGCCGCTTCCGGGCCAGGTCCATCGACCGCGCCATCCCGCACTGGCAGGCGTCCATCACCACGTCGGCCGCCTCGGCGATGCCGGCCGCGGCCTCCAGCCGTTGCTTGAACTTGTACCCGGTCGCCAGCTCGACCGTCTCCCCGAGCAGCACGGCCTCCACCAGCGAGATCTCGTTCTCGGGCGTCCATTGTAGCTTCCACCGCTCCTTTCCCGTGAGCTGGTCGGAGGAGACACGGAGCTCTTTGGCGAAGCCGATTTCCAGTACGCGGAGTCGGTGAAAGAAGGATGATCGATTCAAGTCGTTGAAGGCCGCCTCAACGCTCTTGACGAACTTGTTCTCACGCAGGTCGAGTTCGAGCTCCACCGCCACCGTCGTGCGGTACTTCTCCAGCTTGAGCCGGGCCATCTGCCGGTCGAAGTCCTCCTGGATCGACGTCCGGCTCACGCCCTGCGGGAGCGCGCCGATGGCGGTCCCCACGTCCACGCTGGCGAGCGCCTCCGCGATCGTACTCGGGTCGCCGTGGCCGATCAGGGTGATAGCCGCGTCGTGGAGGTCGGCGAGGGTCGGGGCCGACCCGTCGTGCAGGGCCGCGAGCGTTCGGGCGAGGCGGACGCCCTCGATCACCTCGGCCGTGGACCGGTACGTGCCCGCGGCGCGCTGGTGGCGGACGACCTCCGCGAGGTAGCGGTGCGGCAGCTCGTGCGTGCCGCCCGCCTGCATCATCTCCCAGCACAGGTCGAAGTACGCCGGGGCGTGGTTGCCCGCCCCGTACCCGGACTGGCTCGACAGCTTGAAGTACGAGTAGGGCATCAGCGTGAGCTTGCCCGGCCGGCGGCGGAGGGAGGCGAACTCCGCATCCGTCATGGCCGGCAGGTCGGGGCCGAGGACCGGCGCGTGGAAGGCGCCGACCACGGCGACGACCTGCTCGGGCTTCACGCCGTCGTCCAGCACCTCGCGGATGCGCCGGCGCATGTACGCCTCGCGGACGAGGTTCTCGGCCCGCCACACCGGCGGGTCCTCCTCGTCGCGCAGCGCCCGGCCCAGCTCGAACGCCGCGAGCCGGTACGCGTCGTCGCTCAGGTTGTGCTCGAAGCGGCGCTCCCAGTAGGTGTCGTAGTCGGGCTCGCCCTCCCGCTCGGCGATCCGCTCGTACACCGAGCGTTCCCGCTCCGGCCGCCACGCCGCATCGACCTCCTTCTCGCCGACCGTGCCGTCCGGCTGCGGGGGCTCGTCGGTGGGCTGCGAGGGCTGGTCTGCGGGCGGCTTCTCCTTCTCCTCCGCCTCCTTCCGTGCGCGGGTGAGGCGTTCGATCTCCACGTCCTGCAGCCCGAGGAAGACGTCGGACGGGAGGTCGATGAACTCGACCTTGGCGCCGTTCTCCTTCGCCCACAGCAGCGCCTGGAACTCCGGGCTGTAGGCCGCGAGCGGGTAGACGAGCGTGCGCACCGGCACGCTGTCCGTGTACGCCAGGATGGCCACCGGCGGGCGGGTGCCCTTCTTGGTGAGGTGGTGGACCATCGGCCCGGCGTCGGCCAGCCCCTCGACCAGGACGTACTTCGGTCTGACGCGGTCGAGCATGGCGCGGAGGTGCCACGCCCCGCCCGGGGAGAGGTGGCGGACGCCGAAGACATGGACCGAGCCGGGGGCGGTCACGAGTTCGCCTCCGCGCAGGCGGTGAACAGCGGCCGCCAGTCGGCCCCGCGCTTCTTCAGCACGTTCGCCAGGTACTCGCCCCACACCACCTTGTCCTTCTCCTCGTCCTTGACCACCGCCCCCTGCAGCCCGGCGGCGAGGTCGGCGGCGTTCACCTCGCCGGTGCCGAAGTGGCCGGCCAGCGCCATGCCGTTGGTCAGCACCGAGATGGCCTCGGCGGTGGACAGCACGCCGGTGGGCGTCTTCAGCTTGGCCTTGCCGTCGAGGGTCTGGCCGTTGCGGAGTTCGCGGAAGATGGTGACCACCTGCGTGGCCGCGTCCTCGGACGGCGGGGCCGCCTTCAGCTCCAGGTGAGCGCCGAGTTCGGCGACGCGCTTGCGGACGATCTCGACCTCGGTTTCCAGGGTCGCCGGGGACGGCAGCACGACGGTGTTGAACCGCCGCTTCAGGGCCGCCGACATGTCGTTGACGCCGCGGTCGCGGGTGTTGGCGGTGGCGATGATCGAGAACCCCTTCGCCGCCGGCACCTCGGTGGCGAGTTCGGGGACGGCGAGGCGCTTCTCGGAGAGGAGCGAGATGAGCGCGTCCTGCACCTCCGCGGCGCAGCGGGTGATCTCCTCGAAGCGGGCCAGCGTGCCGGACTCCATCGCCCGGAACACCGGTGACTTGATGAGCGCCTCGGGGCTCGGCCCCCGGGCGATCAGCATGGCGTAGTTCCAGGTGTAGCGGATCTGCTCCTCGGTCGTGCCGGCGGTCCCCTGGACGACCTTCGTGCTGTCGCCGTTGATCGCGGCGGCGAGGTGCTCCGACAGCCACGACTTCGCCGTCCCCGGCTCGCCGATCAGGAGCAACGCGCGGTCGGTGACGAGCGTGGAGACGGCGATCTCGACCAGCCGGCGGTGGCCGATGTACTTCGGGGTGACGGCCAGCGACCCGGCCCTGCCGCCGCAGATGTAGGTGGCGACGGCCCGGGGCGACATCCGCCAGCCCGGCGGCTTCGGGTGGGTGTCGGTCTTCACCAGCTGATCGAGCTCCTCCGCGTACAGCGTCTCGGCGGGGGCGCGAAGGACTTGGGCGGCGGCCCCGGTCAGCCCGGGGGCGGCCGAAGTGACGGAGGCGGACGCGGCGGGGGCGGTGTCATCGCCCTTCTTCTTGGCCATGATCGGGCTCGCTCAGGGAGGTGGTGATCGGTTCCGTGTGGTCGGGTTGTCAGAGGCTCCGGTGAAACCGCGGCGGGGTGAAGGGGGAGCCACCCTCGGATAGAACCGGGAACGTTTTCCATCCCCTGCCGACCTACTCCGCGGGCGGTGCCGGCGGCGCGTGCTTGGCCTTCAGCTTCGTGATCTTCTCCTGCCACTCCTCGCCCACGGCCTCGGACAACTCCTTCGAGAAGCCGGCGAGCGTCTGCTCCAGCTGGGGGATCGCCGCGGCCGGCAGCCGGGGGATCATGTTCGAGTACCAGTACAGGTGGTACGGCGGGGTCTTCTTCCCCACCTTGCCGACCCCGGCGAAGAAGGCGGCGGCCGCCTCCGGGTGGCCGACCCGGAGCATCGAGATGACGCTCCCCTGGACCTCCTGCGGGTGCTTGGCCTTCTTCAGGGCGGCGTCGAACAGCCCCTTGGCGAACGCCTGCGCCCCGGCGTGGTCGGGGCGGGCCAGGGCGTCCACCAGCCCCTCGTGCTTGAGGGCCACGGCCGCGTCCAGCCAGCGGGGGTCGTGGGGCGCCTTCTTCGCCTGTTCGAGCCGCCGCTTGGTCCGCCAGTCGAGCTCGTCCTCGTCGTCGTCCTCGTCGAACTCCTCCGGCTCGTCGTCGAACCAGTCGTAGGAGTAGTAGTCGCTGTCGATCCCGTCGATGATCGCCTCGCGCTTGACCCAGGCCGGGTCGCGGGCCTTCTTCTTCTCGTCCACCTTGGCCAGGAGGTACGGGGAGAAGGTCGCGTACTGTTCCTCGGAGGTCAGCACCCACCGGCCGGCCTCGAACGCCTGCTGGAGCTGGTCCGGCGCCAGTTCGGCGTGGGCCGCCACCAGCGCCTTCCGCATCGCGTCCGACCCGTCCGACATTTGCGAGACCACCGCCTCCACCACGTCGGTCCCCGAGTAGATCGTCCCCTTGACCTTGGCGAACTCGGCCCGGCGGGCGAACAGGTCGAGCAGCACCGCGTCCAGTTCGTTGGAGTCGGTCCGGGGCAGGGCGTTGAGCAGGTCGGTGACCCGGTCGGCGGCGTCGGACGCCTTCTTCTTGTCCTTGATCTTCAACAGCGAGTCCGCCGACGTGCGGATCTCGGCGGCCAGCACCGCGGCCAGCTGGGGGTTCTTGCTCTCGACGATGGCGTTGGTGGCGATGCCCAGATCCTTGCCGGTGATCGCCTTGGCCAGCACCGCGACCGCGTCCGGGTGGTCGAGCTTGGCAAGGGCGTGGTACGCGGCCTCGCGCACGTCGGCGGTCTTCGACCCGGCCTGATCGATGAGGTAGTCGCGGTCCTCGGGCTCGGCGCCGAGGCACGAGATGGCCGCGATCTTCACCTCCTTGCCGCCCTTGTCCAGCGCCTCCTTCACGAGCTCGCGGGTGCCGGCAGCGTCGATCCGGTGCATCAGCTTGAGCCGCCGCGGGTGCCCCTTCGCCCCCTTCGGGTCGTACTTCGCCCGCAGCTCGGGGAGGATGGCGGTGCCGTACACCGGCAGCACCTCGGTGGCGATCAGGTCGCCCACCTCGGCGTACCCGTCGTCGATGGCCGCGAGCGCCGGGCGGATGAGCCGCAGGTCGCGGAACAATCCCTTCTTGACCGCGTCCTGGACCGGCTCAAGCCGGCCGCCGCCCTTGCCGCCCAGGGCTTCGAGGAGCGGCTTCAGCACGCGGGCGGGGATCTGCGACGTGGTGCCGCCCAGGTCGGTGGTTTCGACCGCTTCGAGCGGCCCGGCGAGGCCGGTTTCGCCCTGCGTGTACAGGACGGCGCTGGCGAGGGCGGTGAGTTCGAGCAGCGCCTCGGCGGCCCCGCTCTCCGGCCCCTCGACGACCGCCTTCGCGGCCTCGGCGACCTTGCCGAACACGGGCGCCTGGGCCGCGGACTGTTCGAGCGGCGGGATGAGCTTCTTGAGCCGGAAGTCGCCCTTGGCGACGACGCTCCCGGCCACCGCCAGCCGGCGGGCCTCGGCGTACACCTGGGTCAGGACCGGGATGCTCACGGGAGGGCTCGGGTTGGAGGGAGAGTCGGCTTGCCGGTGGCTGCCGGCTATTGGCTCGGGGTTTCGAGCCCCGGAGGGGCGCAGTTGCGTAGCCCAGGGCGGGAGCCCTGGGCGGCCTACGCGGGTCAGGGGGTGACACGCCCCGGGTTCCACGCCGACGCCGCCCAGGGCTCCCGCCCTGGGCTACGCAACTGCGCCCCTCCGGGGCTCGAAACCCCGAGCCCCGGGACCGGTCGCCTACAGCGTCAGCCGGACGACCTCGCGGTCGGTGACGATGCTCAGCGGCTTCACCCTCAGCTGGCGCGTGTCGAGGTCGTGGCGGAAGCGGGCGATCATCGTCTGGTTGGCGAACACCGACTTCGGCAGCAGCGGGATCATCCCCAGGCTCGCCGGCTCCTCGGCCATGCCGACGTCGGTGAGGACGAGCCGGTTCCCCGCGGCGTCCTCGATCACGTACTCGCCGGCCACCCGGCCGAACGTCTTGTAGTTCAGCGCCAGGATCGGCGTGCGGTCGGCGAGCGGGGCGCGGAGGGCGTTCTTTACGTCCTTCACCGCCGCCGGGAAGTCCGACCGGCCGTGGCCGCGGACCGTCTGCAAGTCCTTCGGCTCCAGCGGGCGGGTGAGGCTCGCGTCCCAGCGGACGCGCGGGTTCACGCTCCCCGGGTACACGCACAGATCCTTCACCTGTACCACCCCGTAGACGCTGTCCTCGGCCTTGATGAACTTCAACGCCTTGTAGGGTCGGAGCGTCTGCGTTACGCGGATCTTGCCGCTTCCGAGCGTCATCCAGATGCCCGTATCGACCAACTCCTGCCGGGCCGGGTCGTCGTGCGAGTTGAAGGCCAGTTGAACGAGTTCGACGTCCGGCTCGACGAGGCCGCACGCCTTCAACTCCGTCAGCTGCCAGGCGTGGCCGAGCCAGGCGGCGATGGCGGTGTCGGTGGGGACGGCGAGGCTGGGGTCTTCGAGTCGCTTCTTGAGGTACGCCCGCCCCTGCTTGATGACGGCGTGGAGCCGGGCCAACTGGTCGAGCGCCTCGGTGTGCGTCCGCTCGGTCTGGGCGGCACTGGGCTTCTTCCCGGAGAACTTCCCGCCCTCGTCGGCAAAGAGTTGCGTGTAGCCGTGGAGGGCCATGCGGGCGCCGGGGAGGTAGGCGTCCCCGAGCTTCTTGGCCTGGTCCTCCATCTGCTTGGCGAGCTTGGCGTTCATGTTGCCGACGCCGAGCCGGACCGCGTCGTGGACCAACTTCTCCAGCACGCCCATCCCGTCGAGCTGGGCCTTCACCTTCTTGGCGAGGGCGGCGGTGTTCACCTGCTTGGGCTTGGCCGGCTCGGCCGCGGCGGTCGCCTGCTTCTCCTTGCGGGCGGTGAGCTTCTCCCGCTTCTCCTGGAGGTCGGCGGGGACGGCGGCCTTCGTGAACGCCTTCTTCTGGGCGTAGGCGTAGAGGAGGCCGAGGTTGTGCTTGCACGGCAGCTGGCGGCTCGGGCAGGAGCAGCGGAACGTCGGCTGGTCGGGGCGGACGTAGTCCACCGAGCACTTGTAGGGGTCTTTGCCGCTCCCCTGGCACTCGCCGAAGAGGAGCTGGTCGTCGTCGGAGACGTGGAGCTTGGTGAACTTCTTCTTGGCGACGAGCGCCCGGCCGTTCTTGGCGGCGTCGGTGTTAGTAGCCATCCCGTCGACGGTGGCTTCGTCCAGGGCGATCATGGGTCGCTTCGCCGGAGAGAGGGTGGGTGTGGGGAGGAATATAACGGGCGCCGGGGCGCCGTGCAAACGGCGTAGTCGGGAAAACGGCACGTCACGCGGCGCCGGGGCAGCGGAGATGAAGACCCCGTGTGTGTTCGCACCGTCCCCTTTGCGTCGTTACGGCCCCGCGTGAGATTCTGTGTTCGGCGGTGACGCGCCCCGGGGGGTGCGGGCACTACCAGTGCGAAGGGGGAGGCGATGTCCGCGACGCGCCCGGGGCAGCTGCTCCGGCACCTGCACCCGGCCGACCCGGACGACCGGTCGCTCCTGGCCCGGTTCGCCGGCCGCCGCGACCCGGCCGCGTTCGCCGCCCTGGTCCGCCGCCACGGGCCGATGGTCTACGCCGTCTGCCGCCGGGTGACGGGCCACCCCCAGGACGCCGAGGACGCCTTCCAGGCCGCCTTCCTCGTCCTGGCCCGGTCCGCCGGGTCGGTCCGGAACCCCGACCGGCTCGGCGCCTGGCTGTACGGCGTGGCGGCCAAGGTCGCCGGGCGGGCGCGGCGGACGGCGGCCCGGCGGCGCCGGCGGGAGGTGCAGGCAGCGGTGTTCCCCGACATCCCGGTCACGGACGACCCACCCCCGCTGGACATCGGCCCCATCCTCCACGAGGAGTTGGCCGCGCTCCCGGCGCACCACCGGGAGTCGATCGTCCTGTGCGACCTGCAAGGGCTGTCGCGGGCCGACGCGGCGAAGGTGCTCGGCGTCCCCGAGGGCACCCTCTCCAGCCGGCTGGCGAACGGGCGGAAGCGGCTGGCCGACCGGCTCACCCGGCGCGGGGTGACACTGGCCCTGGCGGCCGTGCCGGGGGCCGTCGCCCACGGCCGTGGTGTCGTTCCCGAAGTGTTGGTCACGAACACCTGCGGGTTGGTGGCGGCGTGGGCGGCCGGTGAGGTCGTGCCCGCGGCCGTCCTCCGGCTCGCCCGCGGAGGCTTCCCGATGAAGACAGTACTACTCGGCGGCGTCCTATCGCTGTCACTCGTAGCCGGCGCGGCACTCGCCGCCGGACTAGCCGACCCGCCCGCGGCCGACCCGCCACGCTTGCCAGCCCGGCCGGCGGTGGCGGTCGCGGCTGCCCCGGAGGCGGAAGCGCAGCCGAAGAAGGACGCGGCCCCCGCCCCGGTCCGCGCCCCGCGGTTGGAGCGGATGCAAGACCTCTCCGTCCGGCAGGCACGCACCGCCGCGTGGAACCCCACCGGGGAGTGGCTGGTGGCGACCGGGTACACCGGCGAGACCGCGGGGCCCGCCGGGATCCCGCCGGCGGTCGGGGGGCTCGGGGGCGGGCGCGGGCCGGGGTTCGGCGGGGAGGGGCCGGCGGGCCTCGGCGGCAAGTCGAAGTTGCCGTTCGGTGGCGGCAACCCCTCGCCCTTCGGGAAGAACACGCTCGCCCTGGTGCCCATGAAGGACCACCCGACGGTCCCGACCTACGCGCCGCTCCCGGCCGGCGGCCGGCTGGTCGGGTTCACCCCGGACGGGAAGCACTTCTTCACGGAGACCCACGAGGCGGGCCTGGTCAGCGGCGCCCACACCGTCCAATTCTGGACGGTGTCGTCCCGCCCACTCGCCCCCAAGGGGGCACCAGTCTACGACATCGCCCCGGGTCGGTTCTTTGAGGTTCCTGCCGGTGCGACGCTGTTCACCCTGACCCCGGACGCCAACGCGCTCCGCTACCTGACCCGGGCGGTGGACAAGACCGGCATCCGCAAGGTGGAGGTCCGGTCCATCGACATCGACCTGCGGAACACCAAAGACAGGCTCCTCGCCACCTTCGAGGGGACGTTCCAGACGACCCAGTTCACCCCCGACGGCAGTCGGGTGGTCGTGGTAACCGAGGCGGGTGAGGTGGAGGTGTACTCGGCCGAGGGTGGGAAGCGGCAGTGGGCCAGTGCCCCGGCCGCGAAGTTCCCGGACGGGGCGACCTTCAGCCTCCTCAGCCGAGGGCCGGCCCCGACCGGAAACTTCGTGGCCACCGCGCGCAACGGGTCGCGCATGCTCGTCGCCCGCGGCCGGTCCCGCCCGGTCGTCCTCGACGGAGCGACCGGGAAGACCCTCCCGGCCCTGGAGGGGGTTGATGCCGTCGACGCCTACGGCAGCCCGGCGGTGTCGGCAGACGGCCGACTGGCCGTCCTGGCCTACGGCCCGATCGAGAAGCTCCCGCCCGACGAGGCGAAGAAAGTCACCCCCCTGGCGGGGGCGGGGATGCCCGTTTTCGAGCGTGGCAGCACCCGGCTGACCGTGTGGGACACGACCACCGGAAAGGTGATCCGGACGTGGTCGGGCGGGTCGCCGCTGGCGCTGGCCTTCCATCCGACCCGCCCGCTGCTGGCCGTCCTGGAGGCGAACGGGTCAGAGACTCGCCTGGGGCTGTGGGACTTCTCGAACGAGATGCCTGACTCAGAGTGATGAACGACCGGTATCGGCAGACCGGCTTGGGGCCGGAGCCCCGGAGGGGCGTTGTTGCGTAGCCCAGGGCGGAAGCCCTGGGCGGGGTCGTGCGGCTCGTGGAAAGGCCCGCTCTCGACCAGCCGCGCACGCCACGCCATGACAGGGAGTATCGTGACCGGCGTGTCCGCCGACGCTGCCCAGGGCTTCCGCCCTGGGCTACGTAACAGCGCCCCTCCGGGGCTCCGGCACAACGACGGGTGGCATCGTCACTTCTTGTCCTTCTCCTTCTTGTCCTTCTTCGCCTCATCCTTCTTGGGCTCGGCCTTCTTCGGCTCGACGACCTCAACCACCAACGGCGGCGGGGTGACGGCGTAGTCCTTGCCGCCTACCTTCGTCGTCGCCCGGATCACCAGCGGCGTCGGGCCGAGGCCCACCGCCGGGGCCGTCGTCACCGCCACGTCGCCCTTCGTCGCCCCCTTCGCCAACGACGCCTTCGCCCCGATCGTCACGTTCGGCGGGCTGAACAGCGGCGCCAGGGCGATGTCCCCGTCCGCCCCCTTCTCGCGCTTCGCCTCGACGAGCAGCTTCCCGGCCTTCCCCTTCTCCAGGCTCGCCGGGTCGGCGGTGAGCGACAGGGCGAACGCCGGCCGCTCCAGCACCGCCACCGCGCAGCCGTTCAGGAACTCCAGCGGCGGGTTCGCCATCCCGCCGAACGTCGTCTTCACGAGGTCCGTGAGCCCCCCGTACCGCACCACCTCCTTGCCGTCCACCGTCGCGCTCGCCTTCACCCGGAAGGGCAGCGCCCCCGGCTTGGCCCCGGCCTTCACCAGCAGCGGCACGAACCCCTGCGTGGCGCCGGCCGGGAGGGTGAGCTTGCCGCTCAGGTCCGGGCCGCCGTCGATGGTCAGGTCGATCGGGCCGCCGTAGCCGTTCAGTCGGGCGACGTTGGCCACCGCCACCGCCGTCCCGCCGCCGGCCGGAGCCTCGTAGCGGTCCAGGGCCAGCGTGACCGCGAAGTCCGGGCCGGCCGGGACGACCGACAGGTGGTACACCTCGTTCGGCCCGAACAGGTAGTTCAGGTGCTCGCAGGCGAGGACGTAGTCGCCGTCGGCCGGGGGCGTGAACTCGAACCGCGTCGGCACCTGGGCCGGGTTGCTCTTGGCCACCTCGGCCCCCTTGGCGTCCAGCACCCGCACCAGCACCTCGGTCGGGGCGTTCACCTCGTAGGTGAGGGCGGTGACGACGAGCTTCTGCCCCTTCTTCCCGGCGATCTTGAAGTGGTCGAGGTCGCCCTTCGCCCCGAACCGCGCCGACACCCCGCCCGGCACCGGGAGCGGGTTGGCCTTCGCCGGGTCGTTGTTCGGCTCCTGCTCGACCGACTGCGGCTCGTCGGTCACCCGCACCGGCACCGGCCAGCCGCTCGGGCCGCCGGACCGCTTCGGGACCACGTTCACCGCCGCGGCCCCGGCCGGCACCTTCACGGTCACCGGTGGCAGCTCCTCGGCGCCCGGGCCGGCGAAGCCGACCTTGGCGTCCTTCCCCGCCTGCACGGCCAGGGGGAAGGCGGTCGAGGCTCCAGGGAAGTCGCCGATGCGGAGGCGGTAGAAGAAGTCGGCGCCGCCGCGGTAGGTGGTGTCGCGGACCTCGACGATCACCTCGCCGTCGGCGGGGAACGTGTGCGTCAGCCGGGCGTCGGCCTGGAGGCCGGGGGTGTCGTCGGCGTACTTGTCGATGAGTTCTCGCTTCGTCTGGCCGTCGTGGAGGACGACGATCGGGTCGAGCGGGGAGCCGATGCGGCGGGCCAGCACCTCGAACGTCAGCCGTTGGCCGGCGGACACCTTCAGTTTGAAGAAGTCGGACCCCTCGGGGTCGGTCCGGCCGAGGACGACGCAGGGGGCCGGCACCAGCTGGGCCGACTCCTTGGTGCGGTTGGCGTCCGCCTCGGGGACGGCGGGGAGGTCGTCCACCACGAACGGGCGGAGGTTCGAGACGCCCTGCGCGGTGGCCACCCGCACCCCGTACAGGCCGACGGCCGCGTCCGCCGGGAGGGTGACCTTCACCTTCACCCTGGCCGGGTCGGCCTTGGCGTCGGCCACCACCTCGGCCTTCGCCCCGGGGCAGGACAGCAGCACCCCGGTCGGGTCGGCCAGGCTGGTGCCGGGGAGGACGACCTCGACCGTCTCGCCCGGCTTGGCCCCGAGGTTGGCCGGACTGGTGAGGCCGGGCGCCTGCGGGGCCGGCGGCACGACCAGCGGCTTCGGCTGGCCGGTGGCGGTCGGGACGCCGCCGCCCACCACGACGATCAACCCGAGTCCGAAGGCGAGAACGGCAATCGCCCAGGCGGGACGATGGGACATGACACGACCTCGGGAGGAGCCGACCGGCGGGATGCGGCCGATGATACCGCCCGGCGGCGCGGATGGCGAGAGTTGGGGAGAAATGACGAAGGTCGAATGACCCACCAATGACGAGGGGAGCCCGGCCACCGGTGCGGCCCGCTAGCGGGTTGCCCCGCCTTCGTCATTGGCGGGTCATTCGGCCTTCCCGGGCCGGCGTTCGCCCCCCAGGGGTGTACAACAGGTTCCATGACAAACAGCTACGACGAGGTTCCGTACGAGAGCCACCCGTACGCCCAGACCCACCCGTCCCGGCTGGCGGTCGTGGCCCGGCTGTTCGGCCTCGACCCGCCCCCGGTCGAGACCGCGCGGGTGCTCGAACTCGGGGCCGCCGCGGGCGGGAACCTCCTCCCCGTGGCCGAGGCGTTCCCCGCCAGCTGGTGCGTCGGCATCGACCTGTCGGCGCGGCAGGTCGCCGACGGGGAGCAGTTCGCGCGGCGGCTCGGGCTGAAGAATCTGTCCCTCCGGCACGCCAGCATTACCGATGTCGACGACACCTACGGCACGTTCGACTACGTCGTCTGCCACGGCGTCTTCTCGTGGGTGCCGACGGCGGTGCGCGAGGCCATCCTCGACGTGTGCGCCCGCCGGCTGGCCCCGAACGGGGTCGCCTACGTCAGCTACAACACGTACCCCGGCTGGCACATGCGCGGCATGATCCGCGACATGATGCGCTACCACGCCCTCCGCTTCGCCGACCCCAAGCAGCGGGTCGGGCAGGCCCGGGCGCTGCTCGACTTCCTCGCCCAGTCGTGCCGCCAGGAGGGGGCGTACTCGACGCTCCTGAAGTCGGAGCTGGAGGGCGTGCGCAAACAGGCCGACCACTACCTCTTCCACGAACACCTGGAGGACGTAAATGACCCGGTCTACTTCCACCAGTTCGTGGCGATGGCCAAGACCCACAACCTCCGCTACCTCGCCGAGGCCCGCGTCGGCACGATGATCACCGGGAACTTCGGCCCGGACATCCAGAAGACGCTCCAGACCCTCGCCGCCGACCAGGTGCAGACCGAGCAGTACATGGACTTCCTGCGGAACCGCATGTTCCGCGAGACGCTCCTGGTCCCGGCCGCGGTGGCCCCCAACTGGACCATCCAGCCGGAGTGCGTGCGGGCGATGCACGTCGCGTCCGGCGGGAAGGTCGCGACGAAGGCTCCGCCGGACGCTCGCTCGGACGCCCCAGCCCAGTACCAGACACGCAGCGGGATGACGCTCTCGACCAACCGCCCGATCCTGAAGGCGGCGATGCAGGTGCTGACCGGGCGCTGGCCGGGCACCGTCCCGTTCCCCGAACTGCTGGACGAATCGCGCCGGCTGCTCGACCGCGGCCCGGACACGGCCGACGACGACGGCAAGACACTGGCTCTGGGGCTGGTGAACACCTACATCTCGTCCGACCTGCTGGAGTTCCACGCGGCCCCGCTCGTCATCTCCCGGGCAGTCGGGGACCGGCCGGCGGTGCTGCCATCGGCCCGGCTCCGGGCGGCCGACGGAGCGGTCATGGTCACCAACCGCCGGCACGAGTTGGTGAAGCTGACCGACCTGGACCAGCGGCTCGTCCCGCTGCTGGACGGCACCCGGACCCGGGCCGAACTGGTTGAGGGGATGGTGGCGAAGGCGGTCGGCGGCGACCTGAAGGTGGCCCGGAACGACCAGCCCGTGACCGACGAGGCGGCGATCCGGGAGGCGCTCACGGCCGTACTCGACCCGGCCCTCTCGACCCTGGCCGCGCACGCGCTGCTGGTGGGGTGAAGCGGGAGTGTGGGGTGAGTGCGGGTGGGCTCAGAAGCCGGGGCGCGCGCCTCAAACCCCTGTCTTCACTCGCACCTGCACCCACACCCACTCCTCACGGCCGCAGGTAGTCGCTCAGCAGTTCGATGTTGCGGCAGAACACCGCGCTCGACACGAACCGGAACCCCTGCGTGAACGGCGGCTGACCCACCAGCCGGCCCCCGTCGTGGGTGCTGACCCACCGGCCGGCCTCGTCCAACTCCGACACCACCCGCCGCACCGCGGCGTCCGTCGGCCGGGGCCGCGCCCGCGGCGGGGCGTTCCGCTTCACCTCCTCGTAGCGCTTCTCGATCGCGTCGAGCCGGGCCGGCTGCGTCCAGCCGTAGTGGGCCGGGGCCGCCGACCCGTCGTAACTCAGCTGATACGCCGCGTCCATGTACAGGGGGCGGTTCGTCTTCAGCTCGTAGAACCGGGCCAACCGGCCGTCTGGGAGGAGCGACTTCCGCAGGTAGGCGAGCGCGGCCGGCACCGGCTCCAGGTACTTCGCCTCGCCGGTGGCGCGGGCGATGCGGACGAGCGTTTCCAGCGCGTCCTGCGACTCCCACCCGCTCACCGCCGGCGGTTCGAACTTCCGCGCCCACACCGGCATCATGTCGCGGTTGTACTGCTGACACCACGCCGGCTGCGGGTCGGGCATTTGGGCCAGGAGCAGGAAATCGCCCAGCTTCACCAGCGCGGCCTTGTAACGCGCGTCGCCGTAGACCTCGTGCGCCACGACCAGCGCCTCTGCGACCGTGCCGGGGAGGCCGTCGTTGAGCGTGTAATGTTCCCAGTAGTTCTTGACCTTCCCCTCGGTCCGGTAGTCGAAGTCGGGGTACCGCGCCTTCACCACCGGGGCGGCCGGGCTCGGGCCGGTGAACACCTGCGGGAACCCGCCGTTGGCGAACTGCGCCTTCAACAGAGCCTCGTACCCGTACTTCGCCGCGTCGTTGGTACCCGCGTGCTTGAAGCCGAGCGCCTTGTCGGCGCGGGCCAGGAAGCGAAGGGCGGACTGCGTCTGGTCGTCGTCGAGCGACGAGGCGTTCCAGTTCCCGCCCGGCCGGGTGCGGTACTTGCCGACGCGCTTGGCGGGGCCGAACTCGATGGTCTGCGTCCACCCGCCGGACTGGAGTTGGCCGGCGGCCAGGCACTCGGCGGCCTCGCGGGCGGCGTCGAGGTAGTACCGGTCGCCGGTGGCGGCGTGGGCGGCCAGGAAGGCCGCGCCCACCGCCGGGGTGCCGGGCGGCTGCACGAACACCGTGGTCGGCCCGGCCTTCCCCTCGCCCCAGCGCTGGGACAGGTCCGGCGTGACGTAGTACACGTACCCGCCGCGGACCGCCACCGTCTCGCGGAAGTACGTCGCCGCCGCCTTCAGGGTCCGGGCGGCGTCGGTCTTCAGAGGCGGGTCGGCGGCGCGAGCCGGGAAGGGAGCCATCAGGACGGCGAAGAGCGGGAGGGAGGTGCGCATGGCGGCGAGTCTACCACGGTGCGGGCCGCCGGGGTATGCTCACGCTCATGAACACCGCCGTCCTCCTGCTCGCTGCCGCGGCCCAGCCCGCCGCCACGCCCCGGCCGCCGAACGTCGTCGTGGTGTTCACCGACGACCAGGGGTACGGCGACGTCGGCTGCTACGGCGCGCGGGGGTACGCCACCCCGAACCTCGACCGCCTGGCGAAGGAGGGGGTGCGGTTCACCGACTTCTACGTGTCGCAGCCGGTGTGCTCGGCGTCACGGGCGTCGCTCCTCACCGGCTGCTACGCCAACCGCCTCGGCATCCACGGCGCCCTCGGGCCGAACGCTCGGCACGGCCTCCACGCCGACGAGACCACCCTCGCCGAGGTCTGCCGGAGCAAGGGCTACGCCACCTGCGCCGTCGGCAAGTGGCACCTCGGGCACCACCCGGTGTTCCTGCCGACCCGTCACGGCTTCGACCACTACCTCGGGCTGCCGTACTCGAACGACATGTGGCCGTTCCACCCCGAGGCGAAGGCCGGCACGTACCCGGCCCTCCCGCTGTTCGACGGCGAGCGGGTGTTGAACCCGAACGTCGCCGCCGCCGACCAGGCCCGGCTCACGGCGCAGTACACCGAGCGGGCGGTGCGGTTCGTCCGCGACAACCGCGACCGGCCGTTCTTCCTCTACCTGGCTCACTCGATGCCCCACGTCCCCCTCTTCGCGGGGGAGCGGTTCCGGGGCTCGTCCGCGGCGGGCACGTTCGGGGACGTGATCCAGGAGATCGACTGGTCGGTCGGCGAGGTGCTGAAGGCGCTCGACGAGCTGAAGCTGGCCGACAATACGCTGGTGATCTTCACCTGCGACAACGGCCCCTGGCTGAGCTACGGGAACCACGCCGGCAGCGCCGGCCCGCTGCGCGAGGGGAAAGGGACGGTCTGGGAAGGCGGGGTGCGGGTGCCGTTCCTGGCCCGCTGGCCGGGCCGCATCCCGGCCGGGAGCGTGTGCCGCGAGCCGGCCATGACCATCGACGTGCTCCCGACCGTGGCCCGCATCGTCGGCGCCGAGCTGCCGCACCGTCGGATCGACGGGCTCGACGTCGGGCCGCTGCTGCGCGGCGAGCCGGGGGCGCGGTCGCCACACGAGGCGTTCTACTTCTACTACCAGACCAACGAGTTGCAGGCGGTCCGGGGCGGGAACTGGAAGCTCCTACTGCCGCACACCTACCGGACGATGCAGGGCCAGGCGCCGGGGCGGGACGGCACGCCCGGCCGCTGCCGGCAGGTGCGCCTTAACGAGCCCGAGTTGTACGACCTCGCCACCGATGTCGGCGAAAGCCGCAACGTGGCCGCCGACCACCCGGAGGTGGTGCGCCAGCTGATGCGGCACGTCGAGGCGGCGCGGGCGGAGCTGGGCGATGCGCTCACCAAGCGGACCGGCGCCGGCACACGCGAGCCGGGCCGGCTGCCGAGCCCGTGAACGCAATAACCTCTGCCGCGAAGGATGCCCAGAGCTCGGCGCGAACGTCCCAATTGGTAGTCGCTCACGAGCCGCGACCGACCGGGAGTGGCCGCAGACCCGGTGTTCTCCGCACGCAGTCTGCTGGGTCTGCGGCCACTCCCGGTCGGTCGCGGCTCGTGGGGCTCCTGGCTCGGGGCTGGGAGCCCCGGAGGGGCGACGTTGCATAGCCCAGGACGGGAGCCCTGGGCGGCGTCGGCGAACACATGGGACGTCACACAAACCCTGCCCCCGTTGGAGCCCCCATGTCGCGCGTCCTTGCGTTTCTGCTCCTGTTCGTCCCGTCCCAGGCGTTCGGACAACAACCTGCCTACACCAAGGCCGCGCAGGCCGACAAGGCCGCCGCGGCCGTGATCGCCAAGCAGGAACTCGTCGGGACGGCGGTCGTCGTCATCGACGGCGGGGCAGTCGTATGGGCGAAGGGGTACGGGCACGCCGACCGGGAGCAGGAGGTCGCCGTCGACCCCGCCGCCACACAGTTCCGTTGGGCGTCCGTCTCCAAGCCGGTCACCGCAGTCGCCGCGCTCCAGCTCGTCGAGAAGGGGCAGCTCGACCTCGACGCCGACGTGCGAACCTACGTCCCGGAGTTCCCCGACCACGGGGAGAAGGTCACCGTCCGCCAGCTGCTCTGCCACCAGGGCGGGATCGTCCACTACGCGAACGGGAAGGTGGTGAAGACCGTCCGGGAGTACGCCGATCTACACCCGTTCACCGACGTGGTCACGGCCCTCGACACGTTCAGGGAATCGCCGCTCGTGAACCGGCCGGGCACGAAGTTCGCCTACTCGACCCACGGCTACATCCTGCTCAGCGCCGTCGTCCAACGGGCGGGCAGGCAGCGGTTCACCGACCAGGTGAAGGCGCGGATCGCCGACCCGCTCGGGATGACCGGCTTCCGCCCCGATTACGAGTGGGAAGCCGTCCCCCGCCGGGCAGTCGGGTACACTCGGGTGGACAGCGTAATCGCCCCCCGACCGGCCGAAAAAGCCCCCGACGTCAGCTGGAAGCTCGGTGGGGGCGGGTACACCTCGCCGGCGACCGCGATGGCGGCGTTCGGGGTGGGGCTCCTTCAGCGGAAGCTGGTGTCGGAGAAGACGGAACAGCTGATGTGGGCGCCGACCCACCCTGCCGCCGAGAAGGACGAACGCTCCTACGGCCTGGGGTTCGCCCTCGGCACCACCCCCAACGGGGTGAAGTGGGTCGGCCACTCCGGCGCCCAGGAGAAGACCCGCACCTTCCTCATGCTCGACCCGACCGGGAAGCGCGGCGTGGCGGTGCTAACCAACTCGGAGTGGGCGGAGACGCAGGCGGTCGCGGCGGCTGTGCTGGACGCGATCCGGTAGCCGACCAGAACATGGCCTGGACACGAATCCGCCTCGGGTTTATGCGGCGGTGGGGAAGTCCGACACTCCATCGACTCGTGAGCCCGATGCGAACCTGCGCCTGGGGGGGGCGGGGCGGCCGGGGGGCCGTACTCGCGTTCCTGACCCTTGTACTCCTGCCACGGGGCGTGGCCGCCCAGCCCGGCCCGCTGCCGGTCGCGCCGCCCGCGGGCAGCACGGCTGCCCCCCCCGCCCTCCCACCAGTCGCACCCCCGGCCGGCCCGGTCGAGGTCGTGGTTCCGGCGCCGGAGCCGGCCCCCGCCCCGTCCGCCGCCACCCCGCTCCACGACTTCTGGAAGAGCGGGCTGCGGTTCGAGTCGGCCGACAAGGACTTCTCCCTCTTCGTCGGCGGGCGGGTGCAGTTCGACGTGGTCGACTACCTGGCGCCGACCTCGATCCGCCAGACCATCCCGGGGACGGCCCCGCTGGAGGACGGCGTATCCTTCCGCCGGGTCCGGCTCGACATGGGCGGGACGATCTACAAGAACATCGAGTTCTACACGCAGGTGGACTTCGCCAACGGGTTCATCGCCACCCCGGACGGGAGCCGGCTGACCAACGCCACCTACCCGACCGACCTGTGGGTGCTGTTCAAGGAACTGCCGCTGGTCGGGAATGTGAAGGTCGGGAACCAGAAGCCGCTCTACTCGTTCGAGCACCTGACCAGCAGCCGGTTCTTGAACTTCCTGGAGCGGTCGCTCGGGTTCGACGCCTTCGCCGAGGGGTTCAACAACGGGTTCGAGCCCGGGGTCACGGCCTACGACACGTACCTGGAGAAGCGCGGGACGTGGGGGGTGGGCCTGTTCAAGACGACGCGCAGCCCGTTCGGGTGGAACGTCGGCCGGAACGAGGCCGAGGTGAACGGCCGGCTCACGGCCCTGCCGCTCTACGAGGACGGCGGGCGGTACCTGATCCACCTCGGGCTCGGCGCCGCGCACCGCGACCTCGACCAGGACCAGGCCCGGTTCCGCGCCCGGCTGGACGCCCGCAACAGCCCGAGCACGTTCTCGCCGCTGGTGGCCGACACGGGGCTGCTGTTCGGGAACCACCAGCAGATCGTCGTGCCGGAGCTGGTGGCGGTGTGCGGCCCGTGGTCGTTCCAGTCGGAGTACTACGCGAGCTGGGTCCACGACGCCTCGACCACCACCGCCGCGAACCTGCCACTGGCCCCGCAGGGGACGGTGTTCTTCCAGTCCGCCTACGCGGAGGCCCACTACTTCCTCACGGGCGAGACCCGCGACTACAACCGGGACTCCGGGGTGTTCGGCCGGGTGGTGCCGAACCGCCCGCTGGCGTGGACGCGGGCAGGGTTCACCGGCTTCGGGGCGTGGCAGACGGCCCTCCGGTACAGCTACCTGGACCTGAACAGTAAGGGGGTGACCGGCGGCCGGGTCCACGACATGACCGTCGGCGTGAACTGGTTCCTGAACCCGAACATGAAGCTCCAGTGGAACTACTTCCTGGCCCACCGCGACGTCGCCAACCCGGCCGGCGACGGGTTCGTCCAGGGGTTCGCCGTCCGGTCGGCGATCGACTTCTAGAAGTCCGCGGTCGCTGGCGTGGTGACAGAGGAGTGCCGTGCTCCCGCTGATCCTCTACACCCCGCTCGCGGTCGCCCTCGGGGTGCTGCTCGCCTACTCGGCCCGCGGGGCCGCCCGCGGGTACGGGGGCGGCCGGCTGGTCCCCCTCACCCTGCTCCTCGCGGCCGCCCTGGGCGGGAGCCTGTACCTGATGTTCGGTGTCGGTCGGCCCTGGGTCGCGGTCGCAGTCGTCGCCGCGGCCACGGCCCCACTCCTCGCCCCGGTCGCCCTGCTGGCGACGGCGGTCCTCATCGGCAAGTTGACCGGCCGGCCGGTGCGGTGGAACTGACCGGCGGAGGCCGCGGGCGGCCGCGCGGTCACCGCTCGACGCGGGTCAGGGCGGCGGGGAACGCGGTCATCATTCGGCCGGAGTCGGTCCGCAGCACGACCGGCCGACCGGGCGACTCGTCCCGCACGACCGTGGCCCGCTCCGCGGCCGGCCCCAGCTGCACGACGACGACGTCACCCGTCCTCATCAACGCCTTCCGCTGCGCGCGGGCCTTCATAGGCGATCCCGGTCCGTCAGGGGCGATCCCAAACCCCCTCAGTTTAGCACGCGGGCGGCCGTGGCCCAGGGAACGCCCGGGCGCGAATAATAGGGGCGTCGCCCCGGCCGCCGTCACCCGACGGGGCCGGGGGCCACCGGGAGCGCGTCGTGAAGCACAACCCGCTCGGCCGCCACGCCTGGCCGTTCGTCGCGCTCGGCGGCCTCGTCGCGGTCGCGGGCCTCACGAGCACGTGGTACATCAACCGCCTCCAGGCCGACCTCGCCCGGGCGGTCCGGTACGATGCGGCCGGGATGGCCGCGGCCGTGGACCTCCAGGTCGAGCTCCGGCACCTGCGGGTCCACTCCCTGGTCCTCGTCGCCGACCCGTCGGAGGCGCGGCGGGCGGTGGTGCGGGCCGACCTCGCCCGCGTGGACGCCGCCCTCGACGCCCTCCGCCTCGCCGCCCCCGCGCCCGACGACGCCCGCCTCGTGGGTGTGATCGACCGCGACTACGCCGCGTACAAGGAACGGCTCGGGCTCGACCGCCTCCCCCCGGCCACCGGCCCGATGAGCGATGTGGCCCGGTGGTCCGATGACCATCACATGGCCGACCTCCTCGTGCCGTGCCGCGAGCTGGCCGACCGGCAGCGGGACCGGATGGAAGACGGCCTGGCCCGCACCGAGACCCAGACCGCCTGGGCCGGCCGGGTGCTCGTCGGGCTCGGGCTGACCGGGGTGCTCGCCGGCCTGCTGAGCGGGTACGCCACGGCCCGCGCGCGCTCCCGTCGGGTCGCCCAGCTCTCGGTGCGCGTCCGGGCGGTGCAGGCGCACCTCGACCAGGAGGTCGGGGCGATGACCCTGGACCGCCCCGGCCACCCGGGCGACCTGGACGAACAGCTGGACCACGTGATCGGGCGGGTCAAGGACGTGTGCCGAAAGCTCCAGGAACAGGAGCGAGATTTGCTAAGGGCGGAGCAGCTGGCCGCGGTCGGCCAGCTGGCAGCCGGGGTGGCCCACGAAGTCCGCAACCCTCTGACGGGGGTAAAACTCCTCCTCCAGGCGGCGGCCCGCACGCACGCCCCGGCCGCACTGACCCCGGACCGCCTGGACGTCCTCCTCCGGGAGGTCGCCCGCATCGAGCGCACGGTGCAAGGGCTCATGGACTTCGCCCGCACCCCGCCGCCCGACCGCCGCCCGCACGACCTCCGCGCCCTGGCCGCGGACGCGGCGGAGGTGGCCCGCGCACGGGCCGAGGCGAAGTCGGTCGCCCTCCGGCTGGCCGTGCCGGACGCCCCGCTCGGCGCCGCCGTGGACCGGGACCAGATGCTCTCGCTGCTCACGAACCTGCTGTCCAACGCCGTCGACGCCACGCCGCCCGGCGGCGAGGTCGTGCTGCGGGCGGCGGCCGGGCCGGACGGCGGCGCGGTCGTCGAGGTGGCCGACAGCGGGCCGGGGATCGACCCGGCAGTGGCCGGCCGGCTGTTCACCCCGTTCGCCACCACCAAGCCGACCGGCACCGGCCTCGGCCTCACCGTGGCCCGCCGGGTCGCCCGGGACCACGGCGGCACCCTGACCGCCGCGGCCCGCCCGGCCGGCGGGGCGGTCTTCACCCTGACACTCCCCGCCGCGGAGGGCGCGCATGCCGAAGCTCCTGGTGGTCGATGACGAGCCGGTCATCTGCCAGTCCTTCGAGTGGGTGTTCGGCCCCGCCGGGGTCGACGTGGTCACGGCCGGCACGGTCGCGGACGGGTGGCGCCGGGTCCAGGACGACCGGCCGGACGTGATCGTCCTGGACCTGCAACTCCCGGACGGGTCGGGGATGGACCTGTTCGAGCGGGTCCGGGCCGCCGACCCGAAGCGGCCGGTCGTGTTCATCACCGCCCACGGCACGACCGACGCCGCGATCCGGGCGATGAAGGGGGGGGCGTTCGACTACCTGACCAAGCCCCTCGACCTCGACCACGTGACCGCCCTGCTCGGCCGGGCGTTCGAGGCCGCCCGGCTGATGCGCGAGCCGGCCACCCTCCCCGGCGACCCGGCCGCCGACGGGATCGTCGGCCGGTCGCGGGTGGTGCAGGAGATGTGCAAGCAGGTCGGCCGGGTCGCCCCGCAGGACGTGAACGTCCTCATCACCGGCGAGAGCGGGACGGGGAAGGAGCTGGTGGCGCGGGCGGTGTACCAGCACAGCCGACGGGCCGACCACCCGTTCCTCGCCATCAACTGCGCCGCCATCCCCGAGACGCTGGTCGAGAGCGAGCTGTTCGGGCACGAGAAGGGCGCGTTCACCGGCGCCGACCGGCAGCGGGTCGGCAAGTTCGAGCAGGCCGACGGCGGCACGATCCTGCTCGACGAGATCGGCGACATGCCGCCGGCCGTGCAGGCCAAGATGCTCCGGCTCCTCCAGGACCAGCAGTTCGAACGGGTGGGCGGCCGGGAGGCGATCACCACCCGCGTCCGCGTCCTGGCCGCGACGAACCAGGATCTGGAGGGGCTGATCGCGGCCGGCCGGTTCCGCGGCGACCTGTACTACCGGCTGAAGGAGGTGGCGATCCGGGTGCCCCCGCTCCGCGACCGGCGGGAGGACATCCCCGAGCTCGCCCACCTGTTCCTGTTCCGGTTCGCCCGCGAGGCCGACCGGGACGTGCGCGGGTTCGCCCCCAATGTGCTCGACCTGTTCCGGGCGTACCCGTGGCCGGGGAACGTCCGCGAGCTGCGGGGGGTGGTCAAGGAGGCCGCGCTGCGGGCCACCGGGCCGGTGATCCTCCCGGACTTCCTCCCCCCCGAACTGGCCGTCGCACCGGTCGCGCCCCCGCCCGCCTTCGACCCCGCCCGGCCGGCGCTCGGCCTCGACGCGGTCGTCGAGGCTCTCATGCAGGGCGGCGAGAAGGGGGTGTACGGGCGGGTGATGGGGGCGGTGGAGCGGGAACTGATCGTCCGGGCGGTGCGGCAGACCCGCGGGCACCAGGGGCAGGCGTGCGAGCTACTCGGGATCGACCGCAAGACCCTCCGGGCCAAGCTCCGCGACCTCGGCATCGTCGTGGACCGGGTCGTCACCGAGCGGGCCGAGGCGGCGGACGAGTAGAGGCGTGCCTCGCGTCACCCGCCCAGCACCTTGCCCGGGTTGGCCCGGGCGACCGCCTCGGCGTAGTCGGGGTTGGCGAACCAGAAGGAGTGGACGCTGCCGTACCACCCCTCGTACTCCACCGCCGCGTCCAGCGTGCAGCAGCGGTGCGACGCCAACGACTCCGCGTATTCCGTGGCCTCCTTCCGCCGACGCCGCGCGTCCGCGGCCAGCTGGCGGTACCAGTGGTACGCCCCGGCGACGGCCACGAGGGCCAGCCCGACCGAGCCCGCCACGCCCGCGACCAGTCCGACCGCGGCCACCCCGCGGTTGGCTTCATTCACCTGGACCGGGGTGAACACGGCCGGTGTGCAGCAGCACGAGCCGAGGAACGCGACGCCGGCCCCGACCAAGAGGCCACAGCCCAGCACCGAGTACGCCCCGGCGGTGGTTATGGACTTGGCCTTGGACGCCGCGTCGACGTGGTCGAGGCAGTTGGTGCAGTACGGAACCTGCCACGACCGGGAGTCGGTGCGGATCACCTTCTTGCCGGTGACGCGGGTGTGGGTGGTTTCGTGAACCGTGTTGGCCCGGCCGAGACAGCACGCACACCGGTCGGGCCATCGGATCAAACGGGCCGACACTTCGACACGTACACCCACTCGTTCGCCCTCCGGTCCGGAAAGGGTCCGCCGGCACGCCGGTCAGCGCGAGCCCGTCGTGTCGTCCGCGGGCTGGGACACGGGGGACGCCGCCCACCCCCGCACCCGCCTGCGTGCGGCCCGTCTTTCCGGGCTCGACCGCGTACCCACACGAGTCGGTGAGCGGCGTCGGGTTGCAAGAATTCGGGTGAGCGTACCCGACTGATGCCGGTGCCGCCACACCCATTTCCGCCCCCTTTCATATGGGAGAAACTCCTCAGCCCAGGGAGCCCCTCCCCATTTCTCGCCCCGAACTCGCCTCTCCGGCCCCGCTCTTCCCGCCGGGATGCGCAGAAATCCTGAGGGTTCCGTACCCCACGCCCTGCCGGGTGAACGGCGCGGGGTTTGCGATACCCGCCCGCTCCGCATCCGATGCACCCGGAACACGCCCCCGCCCGGGGACGGGAACCCTCGACATGACACAACGAACGCGAGCCGGCCGGTGGTGGGTGCTGACGCTGGTCGTCCTGACGGCGGCGGGTTCGGCCGGGTGGTACGCCTTCGCCCGCGGCACCACCCCGGCCGGAGACGCCCACCCCAACACCGCTAAGCCGGCGGGCCTGGTGTCCGTCGAGGTCACCGCCCCCCGCCCCGGGGGGCTCGACCGCATCTGCGTCCAGCCGGGCTCCGTCGAGCCGTTCGAGTCCGCCGACCTGTACGCCAAGGTGTCCGGCTACCTCGTAGAGCAGGAGGTCGAGGTCGGCGGCAAGAGGCAGCGCGTGGACATCGGCACCCGCGTGAAGGCCGGCGACGTGCTCGCCCGGATCGCCGTCCCCGAGTACGAGAAACAGTTGAAGCAGGACGAGGCCGACGTGGCCCGGGCGGAGGCCCGGGTGGAGCAGGAAGCGGCCGCGGTGACGACCGCGGAGGCCGACCTCGGGACCGCCGCCGCCGGCGTGGCCCTGGCCCAGGCCGAGCAGAAGAGCAAGACCTCGTACCGGACCTTCCGCGAGAAGCAGCGGGACCGCATCCGCAGCCTGGCCGCCCGCGACGCCATCGACCGGAAGCTGGAGGACGAGCAGGAGGACCAGTACCAGTCGGCTGTGTCGGCCGAGCTGGCGGCCGCCGAGGCCGTCAACGCCGCCAGGCAGAAGCAGGCCGCCGCCACCGCCCGCGTCCGGCAGGCGCGGGCGGACGTCCGCTACGCCGAGGCCGAGGTCGCGGTGGCCCGCGCGCGCCAGGAGAAGTCGCGGGTGATGCTCGACTACACGGTCATCCGCTCGCCGTACACCGGCGTGGTCACCCGGCGGAGCTACCACGTCGGCGACTTCGTCCGCTCGGCCGACGCCGGCGGGGAGCGGGTGCCGGTGCTGGCCGTCGAGCGGACGGACGTGATGCGGGTGGTCGTCCAGGTGCCCGAGCGGGACGTGCCGTTCGTGGACGCCGGCGACACCGCCGTGGTGGAGGTGGACGCCCTGCCGGGGGCGACGTTCAAGACCCCCGGGGGCGACCGGGTCGCGGTGTCCCGGCTGGCCGCGTCCGAAGACCCGCACACCCGGATGATGCGGGTCGAGCTCGACGTGCCGAACCCCGACGGCAAGCTCCGCCGCGGGATGTTCGGGCGGGTGACGCTCACCCTCCAGTCCGGGGCGCCGGGCGCGGTCCGCGTCCCGTCGGCCGCGCTGGTCGGGAAGGCCGAGGGCGGGAAGGCGACCGTCCGCGTCGTCCGCGACGACGTGGCCCAGGCCGTCCCCGTCCGGTACGGCTCCGACAACGGGACCGAGGTGGAAGTCCTCGACGGGCTGACCCCGGCCGACCGGGTCGTGGTCCGGGCCGGCGGCCCCCTCGACAACGGCACCCGCGTCGCCACATCAACAGCCGCCCCCGGCCGCCCCGGCCACTGACGCCCCACCCCGACGCCCCTCCAGTCCCGGCCCGCCCGGGGCGCTGCCGCGAGACCCCGGCCCATGCACGGCCTGATCCGCTTCGCCCTGGGCAACCCCCGGGCGGTCACCGTCTTCACCCTGACCGTGGTGATCGCCGGGGCGGTGGCCCTGGCCATCATCCCCGCCGACATCCTGCCGGTGTACCGCAGCCCGGCGGTGCAGGTGCTCACGTTCTACAACGGGATGGCCGCGACCAGCGTCGAGTCCGGCATCACCGCCCGCATGGAGCGCGGCACCGGGCAGGCGGCCGGGACGATCCGCCAGGAGTCGCGGTCGCTGCTCGGGGTGAGCATCGTCCGGAACTTCTACGCCGACGACGTGGACCCGAGCTCGGCCCTCACCCAGGTCAACTCGCTGGCCACGGTCGAGATCCCGACCCTCCCGCCCGGCACCCTGCCGCCGGTCATCCTCCCCTACGACCCCACCTCGGCCACGCCCGTCTGCCTGGTCGCGCTCAACAGCCGGACGCAGGACGAGTCGGTGCTGTACGACACCGCCCGCTACCAGGTGCGGATGATGATCATGTCGTCGCGCGGGGCCAACGCCCCGGTCGTGTACGGGGGGAAGATCCGCACCATCCTGGCCTACCTCGACCGGGCCAAGCTCCAGGCCCACGGCCTCGCCCCGGTCGACGTGATGCAGGCTCTCGACCGGTTCAACATCTTCATCCCGGCCGGCGACGCCCGGTTCGGCAAGTTCGACTACGCCCTCGACTCGAACGCCATGTACGACTCGGTGGACCGGATGGGCGACGTGCCGGTCAAGACCGACCGCGACGGCCGGACGGTGTTCCTCAAGGAGGTGGCGGTGCCGAAGGACGCGGCCGCGATCCAGACGAACGTCGTGCGGGTGGACGGGCGGCGGCAGGTGTACGTCCCGGTCTACCGGCAGGCCGGGTACAGCACCCTGAGCGTGGTCGGCAGCCTCCGCGACAACCTCCCCGGGATGCGCGAGCGGCTCACCACCCCGGACGTGGACCTGAAGGTGGTGATGGACCAGTCTGTGTACGTGCGGAGCTCGATCGAGAGCCTCCGCGAGGAGGGCATCCTCGGCGCCGCCCTGTGCTCGCTCGTCATCCTGGTGTTCCTCGGCGAGTGGCGGATGACGCTGATCGCCGTCCTCACCATCCCGGTGGCGGTCCTGGGCACGATCGGGTGCCTGTTCGGGGCGGGGCAGTCGATCAACCTGATGACCCTGGCCGGGCTGGCGCTGGCGATCGGGCCGCTGGTGGACACGGCGATCGTGGTGCTGGAGAACACGCACCGCCACCTCGGCCTCGGCGCCACCCCCCGCGAGGCGGCCTTCCTCGGGGCCAAGGAGGTCGGCATGCCGGCGCTGGCGGCGAGCCTGTGCACCCTGCTCGTCCTCCTGCCGCTGACGCTCATGCCGGGGCTCGGGGCGTTCCTGTTCCGGCCGCTGTTCTACGCCGTGGCGTTCGCCATGGTGATCGCCTTCGTCCTGTCGCAGACGCTCGTCCCGGCCCGGTGCGCCGCCTGGCTCCGGTCGCACGGGCACAAGCCGGTCGAGTCGCACACGTTCGACCACGAGCACCGCAACGAGCACGAGAACGCCCCGCCCAAGGGGCTCCTCGGCCGGCTGTTCGAGCGCTGGGAGGGCGTGCTCGACGCGGGCATCGCGGGGTACGTCCGGGTGCTCGGGGCGGCCCTGCGGGCGCGGCTCGTGGTCATCGGCGCCGCGTTCGGGCTGCTGGCCCTGGTGGTGGTCACCCTCGGCCCGGGGCTGCGGCGTGAGTTCTTCCCGGAGGTGGACGCCGGGGCGTTCGAGGTCTTCGTCCGTGCCCCGTCCGGCACCCGGGTGGAGGAGACGGAGGAGCGGGTGTCCAAGGTCGAGGAGTTCATCAAGGGCAAGGCCGGCGACGACCTGGAGCTGGCGATCAGCGAGATCGGCCTGACCGCCAACTGGTCGTCCGCCTTCACCCCCAACGCCGGCCCGATGGACGCGGTGGTGCGGGTGCAGCTCAAGGAGCACCGCACCCGGTCGGCCCAGGAGTACGTCCACATCCTGCGGCAGGGGTTCGCGGCCGACCCCGGGTTCAACGACCTGGAGATCACCTTCGACGCCGGGGGGATGGTGCGGTCGGCCATGAACGAGGGGAAGTCCACCCCGCTCAACGTGCGGATCACCGGCAAGAGCATGAAGAAGGCCCGCGGGGTGGCCGAGCGCATCCTGGCCGAGGTGAGGGGGATCGACGGGGTGGTGGACGCCCGCATCCTCCAGCGGCTCGACTACCCACAGTACGTCCTCGACATCGACCAGGCCAAGGCGTCGTCGCTCGGCTTCACGCAGGTGGACGTGATGCAGAACGTGGTGGCCGCGTTCAACAGCAGCGTGCAGTTCAACAAGCGGAACTTCTGGATCGACCCGAAGAGCTCGAACCAGTACTTCGTCGGCGTGCAGTACCCCGAGGCGGACATCACCTCGGTGGACACCCTCCTCGACATCCCCATCACCGGCCCGGGCCAGCGGAAGCCGATCCCGCTGCGGAACATCGCCACCCTCAAGCGGGCGGCCGTGCCGGCGGAGATCAACCACACCAACCTCCAGGCCACAATGGACCTGACGATGGGGGTGTACGGGCGCGACCTCGGCCACGTGGCCGACGACGTGACGCGGGTGGTGGCGCGGTACGGGGCCGCCCGGCCGGACGGCGGCTGGACCCCGTTCGACCCCGACGCCCCCGGCGACCAGCCGATGGAGGGCGCCCGCATCGCCATCACCGGCGAGTACCAGAAGATGCTGGACACCTTCCGGTTCCAGGCGCTGGGCATGGTCGGGGCGGTGCTGCTGATCTACTTCCTGATGGTCGCGCTGTTCCGGTCGTACCTCACGCCGCTCGTGGTCCTCTCGGCCGTGCCGGTCGGCGGGGTGGGGGTGGTGCTGGTGCTGTACTTCACCGGCACGGCGCTGAACGTCCAGTCGCTCCTGGGCGTGATCTTCATGGTCGGGATCGTGGTGTCGAACACGGTCCTGCTGATCGACTTCGCCGAGAACGTCCGCAAGACCGACCGCCTCGACCCGACGGAGGCGATCCGGCGGGCGGCGGCGGTGCGGGTGCGGCCGGTGGTGATGACCGCCCTGGCCACGTTCTTCGCGCTGATCCCGATGTCGCTGGGGCTGGCCCGGGGGAGCGAGGCGAACGTGCCGCTCGGCCGGGCGGTCCTCGGCGGGCTGGTGGCCGGGCTGGTGACCACGCTGCTCGTGGTCCCGTGCGTCTACTCGCTGGTGGTGCCGAACCGGTTCGAGCCGAAGCCGGAGCCGCTGCCCGGCGACCCGGACCGGGCCGGCGCCTGACCCCTGCGTTTACGACCCGCGGGGGCCGGAACTCCGTTACCGGTTCCGGCCCCCGCGGGCGAAGGGGCTAATCCGCGTCCGTGGTCGCGTACAGCACCTGGTCGCGCACGACCCCGGCCTTGACGGCCGCCCGCCGCATCACGCCCTCGCGGCGGAACCCGGCCTTCTCCAGCACGCGCATCGACGCCCCGTGCCCCGCGAAGACGTGGGCGAACACCCGCGTCAGACCCAACTCGCGGAAGCCGTACCCGACCAACCCCTTGACCGCCGCGGTCGCAAGCCCCCGGCCCCAAACCGCCGCCCCCAACCAGTACCCGATCTCCGCCGAGCACCGCTCGATGTCCGTGCCGAGGACCAGGCCAATACCGCCGACGGCCTCCCCGGCCGCCTCGACGGCGAAGTTCGTCAGCGGGTTGTCCGCGGCGGCGATCTTGAGCCACTGCTCGGCGTCGGCGGGGGTGTAGGGGTGGGGGAAGCGGTCGCGCAGGTTCGCCGCCACGGCCGGGTCGTTGGCGTGTCGGACCAGCGCGGCGGCGTCGCCGGGTTGCCACGGCCGGAGGACACAGGGGCCGCAGTCGAGTCGCACCGGAGTCGCTCCGAGAGGGGTGTCCGGTGGGGTTTTGGAGATCGGGCCGCGGGGCAGACGGCCGGACCGACGCCCCGCGGCCGAGGTCCGGCCCGGGCGGGAAGGGCTACGGGCCGCCGACCCCGGTCGGCCCGACGCCGGGGGTGGTGCCCACGGCGACGAGGAGCCGGAACTGGGCCACGTCGAAGGCGACCACCGCCCGGAGCAACTCCTGCCGGGCGTCCACCAGCTGACGGAAGCTGTCCAGCGCCTCGATCGGCCGGCCTTCGCCCCGCCGGACACGCTCACGCTCCAGGCCGAACCCTTCCTCGGCGGCGGTCAGGGCGGCGCGGGCGGCGACGATCTGCCGGGCCGCACCCCGGGCGGCCGCCTGGGCGGTTTCCACCTCCCGCCGGACCTGATTGAGTACGGCATCGTAGCCGGCCACCGCCTGCCCCACCACCGCGTCCGCCGCCCGCACCCGGGAGTGGTTCCCGAGGCCGAAGTTCTGGAGCGTCCAGGCGGCGACCACGTCGAAGTCGCTCCGGCCGTTCAGCGCCCCGAACGGCGCGTTCGCCAGGCTGCCGCCCCCGCCGAACACGCCGGCGCTGTACCCGACGGAGACGGTCGGCAGGAGCGGCCGCACCTGCTCCTGTCGCACCCGGGTGCCGGCCTCGCCGATCGCGGCCGCCTGGGCGACCAGTTCGGGCCGCGATCGGACGGCCGTCTCCAACAGCCCGTCGTCGTCCTCGTGGAGCAGGCGGATGGGCTCGACCGGCCCGCCCGGCGAGCGGAGCCGGACGGCGGGGTCGAGGTTGAGGAGCCGGCACAGCCGGGCGGACGCAGCCCCGACGGCCCCCTCGGCCTGTCTCAGCTGGCGGCGGATCAGTTCCGCGTTCGCCTCGGCGCGGTTGGCGTCCGCCGGGGCACCCTGGCCGGCCTTGGCGAACTCGGCGGTGACGCGGGCCACCTCGGCCACGTCCGCCTCGGCCCGGCGGAGGATACCCACCCGCGCCTCCGCCGCCACCAACTCCAGGTAGCCGACCGCCACGTCGAGGAGGATCTGGTTCTCGACGGCGTGGGCGTCCGACCGGCGGGCGGCCACACGCTGGCGGGCGGCGAGGGGCTCGTACACCGCGTCGCCCAGGTGGGCGAACAGCCGGACACCCGGCACGGCCGTCGGGTTCGACCCGACCGCGACCGCCCCGGCGCCGAGGTACAGGCTCTGGAGGTTCGTCGGCCGGAGTTCGCCCGGATCGTCCTGAAGCGGCCCGGAGTGATACCGGTAGTTCCCGCCGACGTTCAGGCTGGGGATCAGCAGCGACCGCGCCGCGAGCTGCCCGGCCAACGCCTCGCGGACCCGCTCCCGGGCCAGGTTGACCGTCGGGTTGCTCACGCCCGCGAGCCGCAGCGCGACGCCGAGGTCGAGCGTCTCTTCGGGGCCGCTCGGCCCGGCCGGCGTGACAGGGTCGGGCACCTGATCCACCTGACCCGCCGCCGGCCGAACGAAGCTCGCCGGCCGGACCGGGTTCGCCCGCGCGGCCGAGACGGCGACCGCGGTGACGGGACGGGCGGATGCCTCTCCGATTCCCCCCGGGAGGACGACCGGGGCGGCGGCCGTGGACCGCAGCCCCGGATAGAGGGCGGTCGTGGTGTGAGGCAGGGGGGCGACCTCCGCTTCGGGCGACCGGCACCCCGCGCCGAGGAAGCCGGCCGCACCGGACGCGGCCCCGAGGACCGCCGCCCGCCAGGCCGTTCGCTGTCGTCTGCGTGTCACGCCCGCGGCCCTCCGTGTTCGAGTGGTGTGCGCGTCCGCCGTGAGGGGCTACGGTCGGCCCGGGAGGGGGGCCGGGATGGCACGGGGGATCGGCAGCACCCGGGGGCCGGGCGGCACGTCGATCACCGGCGGGGGGGCGAGGTCGGGCGGCACCGGGCGGGCCAGCGCGTCCGCGGGCGGGCGGCCGAGCCCGACCCACAGCTGAAACTGGGCGCGGTTGTAGTCGAGGATGGCGTCCAGGTACTCGTACCGCGCCCGGCCGAGCAGCCGGAGGCTGTCTATCGCTTCGAGTGGTAGCCCCTGCCCGCCCTTGATCCGGTCGAGATCCTGGCGGAAGGCGTCGCCGGCCGACCGGAGAGCCTTCTCGCCGGCGTCGATCTGGAGGAACCCGGCCGCCACGAGGGCGTGGGCCTCGGCCACCTGGGAGCGGACCAGATTGAGCGTCTCCAGCTCGCGCAGCCGCACCTGGCGGACCCTGCTGTCGGCCGCCCGGATCAGCGCCACGTTGCCGACGCCCATGTTGCGGAACTGCCAGAACAGGGCGACGTCGAAGTCGCTCCGGCCGTCGAAGTTCCCGAACCGGGGGCCGGTCAGAAGTTGCCCGTTCCCGCCGACGAACCCCGGCGGGGTGCTCGTCAGGTTACTCCCGCCGCCGAACTGGCCGGCACTGAAGCCGAGAAGGAGGTTCGGCGAGAACGGCAGCACCTTCGCCTGCGACAGCTCGTAGAGCGAGACCTGTACGTCCGACCGGCGGGCCGCGAGCTCCGGCCGCTGCATCAGGGCAATCGCCAGCAGGTCCGCCAGCGGAACCGGGTCCGGCACCAGCGGGGCCGGGACCACCCACCCGTCGATGGGCTTGAGCCGGGTGGACGGGTCGAGGGTCAACAGCTGACAGAGGCGGGCGGAGGCAGTGAGGGTGTCGGCTTCAGCCTGGGTGAGTTCGGCGTCGCGGCGGCGGAGCTCGACCGTCGCCCGGTCGGCGTCCGCCCGCCGGCCCTGCCCGGCCTCGGCGAACGCGGTGGTGACGCGGGCCACCTCGGCGGCCTCGTCGCGGTTGCGGGCGGCGACGGCCCGCCGGCACTCCCCGCGGAGCAGGTCGAGGTAGGCGACGCAGACGCGCAGCAGCACGTCGTTGCGGACCGCGTCCGCGGCGGCGGCGGCGGTCACGATGCGCTGGCGGGCGGCGTGGAAGCCGTACCAGGCCTCGCCGACATTCAGGTTGTAGTTCAGGCCGGGGATGTTGACGGTCCCGCCGGCCACGGCGTTCGCCCCGAGGCCGTAGTAGAGGGCGTCGCGGTTGACGTTGAGGATGTTCCCGGCCGACTGCTGGAGCGGCCCGCGGTGGAGGTCGTAGTTCGTCCCGACGTTGAGGTTCGGGAGGAGCTGCGCCGCCGCGAGCTGGCGCAGGGCGACGACCTCGGTGACCCGCCGGCGGGCGAGCAGGAGTTCGGGGTTCTCGGTCCCGGCAAGGCGGAGTGCGCTGCCGAGGTCGATCGGGTACTCGCCCGGCCGCAGGATCGTCCCGGGGGGCGGCTCCGGCAGCGACTGCTTCGGAGGCACCGCCTTCCCGGCCGGCCCGGGAGCCTTGGCCGGTGGGACGTCGCCGGGCGGTTGGGCGGCCACGGCCGACCCGAGTCCGGCGGCGACGAGCCCGGCGGCGAGTCGAGAGAGGGTGGGGCGGAGCGGCGGCACGGTCACCTCCACGGCCGGGGGGAGGGGCAAGTCGGACGGCGCCCGCCCAGAGCGGGATGGCAGTGGGAACTTGATCGGACCGCCGGCGCGGTGCGGGTGAGCGGATTTGGGAAACGGCGCAGGACGGGGAGGTTGACCCGATTGTGGGGAGGGATTCCCGCGCTACGCGGCCGTCGTCACTCAGGCCGCGCGTCCCTGCCGACCGGGAGGCCGACCGGCCCGGCCCCCGCCCGCTCGGCATCGTACACGCCGAGGCAGCCGAACTGCGAGACGCTCAGCTGGCGGATCAGCCGGTCGCCGGCCGCCTGGTAGCGGTCGGGAGCCAGTTGCATCGCCCGCCGGGCGTGTGCGCGGGCCGGGCCGGCCTGTTGCGCATCGTCGTAGAACCGGGCCAGGAGGAAGTGGGTGTCGGCGGTCGGAGCCAGCTCCAACACCTCCCGGTAGGCGACCTCGGCCTCGGCGTACCGACCGGCCTTCCGCAGGCAGTACGCGACCCCGGTCGCCGCCCGCAACTCCCCCGCCGCACGCGCGGGCGACGGCGGCCGCTGCCCCCAGGCCGCCCGTGCCGCGCGGTACGCCTCCAGCCCCGGTTCCCACTCCCCCCGGGCCTCGAAGATCGTCCCCCGCAGGTTCCCGACCTCCGCCGCCGCGCCCGGGTCGGTCAGCGGCCGCAGCGCGTCGAGCGCGGCGTCGGTCCGCCCGAGCATGGCCAGGGCGACACCGCGGTCGAACCGCTCGCGCGGAGCGGCGTAGGTCCGCAGCGGGCCGGCGACGCGCCGCTCCAGGTCCGCGGCCGCCCGGTCGAGCGTCCCGGCCACCTCCGGCAGCGGGCGGTCGTTCCAGGTCCGGGTCGGGTCGAGGGCCGCCAGCTCCCGCGCCAGGTCGCGGGCCTCGCCGACCCGCGACTGCTCCACGAACTCGCCGAGCCGCGTGAGGTCGTGTCGGCACCGGGCTTCGACGTAAGTGGCGGGCGGGACCAACAGCGCCACCGCCCCGACCGCGCCGAACGCGGCCGCCTGCCGCCACCCCGACCGGCCGGCCCCTGACCGATGGCGTGTGCCCGCCAGCACCGTCGCCAGCAACACCGCCCCTGTGACCAGCCCCAGCGCGGATGTCGCCCGGGCCGCTACCCCGAGGACTGAACCCGGTCCGGCCGCTGCGAGGAGTGGGGTCAGTCCGACGGCCAAACACCCGCCGGCCGCCCCGAAGATACCGGCGGCAGAGACGCGACCAGTCACGACAGCCGCGAGCATCACCGCCAGCGGCAGCGCACAGGTGAGGTGAACGACGGCCACATCGGACCAGATGAAGGGGGTCGGCGCCCGGCCGCCGTCCCACTTGCCGGTCGCGGCAGACCCGGCGCCCATCACCAGCACCCCGGTCAGGAGCAGCACGGCGAGCGTGCGGGCACCGGCCGGGCGGCCCTCCAGATGCGGCGCGGGGCGTGGCGTCGATTCCGTCATTCCCCCTCCCCGGTGCGTCGGGTCACGAGCGGCGGTGCCAGATCATCGCGTCGTAGGCGTAGTGGAGGAAGGCGACGACGACGTTCACCCCGAGCCACGCCTCGACGTACCGGTGGTCGAGCAGCCACCCGCCGGCTCCCAGGACGGCCATGAAGACCGCCAGCACCAGCGCCCACCGCGTCGCCACCACCCCCAGAACGCCCATCCCGCTGCCGACGGCCCGGTGCCGCCGGCGGACCGACCAGCCTGCCAGTGTCAGGTACTCGGTGGCGTGGAACATGGCCGAGGCCGTCGCCAGCGACAGCACCAGTCCCGGCCGCCGCCCGTGGACGGCCCACACGAGCGCGGTGTACAGGGCGCAGACGCTCAGCAGGTAGAGGGTGCGGCCGCGACTGCCGGGGCCGGACCGCGTCAGCTCCCGGAGGACCAGCCACGCGGGCGCGGCCAGCGCCGCCCAATCGGCGGGACGGAGCCATTGTTCGGCGACGGCGTCCGGCCAGGTGGCGGTCGCCGTCCGGAGGGCGGCGTACAGGACGAACAGCCGGAGCCCCCACTTCTCGGCCGCCGACCCGGCAGCGTCCGGCGGGTCGGCGGCCCGGGCGTAAACCCGGTAGACGCCGTGGTGCTGCGCGGCGAAGTGCCAGGCGTTCCAGACGTAGTCCACCGCCAACAGGCAGGTTAGCGCGCCGGTGCTGAGCCGCACCCCCAGGCAGACCGCGACGACGGCGGCGGCCACCCCGAGGAACGCCAGCCAGCGCCGGCGGAACCGGTCGCGGTCGCCGAACACCAGCAGAAGGGTGACCCACCGGTGCGGGGTGGTGACGTAGTAAAGCTGCCAGAACTGGACCCCCGCCCGCCCCGCGAACCCGTCCCCGGCTGCCTGGGCCAGAACCACGAGCGGCCAGGCGACGTTGGCCAGGAGGAGAGCGTCCGCCCACGGCGAGACGAGCCACCCCCGGGGCGGCCCACCCGGGGGGGCGGTCGGCGCAGGCGCGGGCGGCGTCACGGGCAGGCCCGGCCCCTAGTTCGCGCGGGTCGGGGGCTGGCCCCGCCCCGCGAAGGTGTCGCGGAGTCCGTCCCCCCGCATCGCCCCCCGGACCGGGGGCGGGCCGGCGTTGCGCTTCAGTTCCAGGTTGATGACGTTGTCCTTCGCCTCCACCGTCACCGTCAGTGGGGACTTCGCCGGGTCGGAGTAGATGGGAGGGATGCGCTCGGCCTCGCCGACGACCGAGACGGCCCGCCCCGCCCGCTCGCCGTCCTTCGTCGCGTCCGGCTCCCGGTCGGTGCTCTGGTGAATGACGACCCGGAACTCCCCCGTCATCGACCCGTCGCCCGGCTTGTCCGTCGTGAGTTCGTAAGTCCCGTCCTCCTGGATCGTGCCCCCGCCGGTCCGCCCCGGCTGGTTGCCGGTCGGCATGAAGGCGATGGAGCCGCCCCCCTTCATGGGCTTGCCCTCGAAGGTGACCGCCCCCTTCACGGGGTACACCTTGGCGCCCCCGCAGCCGCCCGCGAGTGCGGCCGCGGCCGCCACCGCCCAGACCGGTCCGTAACGCATCGGGTGAGCCTCCGCCCCCGCGGTCGCGGGGTGTCACTGAAAGGTGAGGGACGCGCCGCCGGCCGGCGGCGAGGGAGGGTGATGGCGGGGCCGGGGTCACTCGGACAGCGTCTCGCCACCGCCCCGGGTGCCCCAGGACTGCCACGTCGCCAGGGTGATGCTGTTGGTGACGAACCGCACGCTCCCGTCGCCGAACGAGACGCTCACCCCGCCCGTGTGGTAGCTTCGGGCGGCGGCGTGCATGTTGGCGTAGGGGGAGCCGACCTGGACGCACGGCATCCCCTCCTGGGGGTAGTTCCGGCACCCCCACACCCCGTCCGGGACCGCCGAGTTCGGGCCGTTCTGGGTAGTGAACGTGTTGCCGCCCATCGTACCGTAGGTCCACACCCCGCGGGAGTCCTGGTAGGACGGCCCGGTCCCGCTCGGCTGGCGGTACTTCAGCTCGCTGAGGCAGAGGGTGTTGGACGAGCCGTCCGCGATGTCGGTGATCCGGACCTTCGAGTTGTTCCCGAAGATGCCACCGACGGCCGCGTTGGCCGTGTGGACGGTGCCGTACCCGCCCTTGCCGTAGCAGGCGGCGTAGTTGCCACGGGCCAGGTGCTCCATGCCGGTGCCGTTGGCCAGTTGCTCGTCGGTGAACGGGTGGGTCGGGCAGTCCATCGCGTCGAGGTGCTTGTCGCCGATGGGGGTGGCGGCGTAGGTCGCGTTCCCGAACCAGTCCACCACCTCCGGCCGCTCGGTGCGGATCTTCTCGAAGTACGTGTACAGGGCGGGCTGCTCCATCTGAGACAGGATGTAGCAGACCCACGGCCCGCCGATCCCGACCGACCCGCCCCCGTTGCGGCCGTTGGGGTCGTCGCCGGCGGCGATCGACCCGCTCGCCGGGCTGAGGTTGACCGTCCCGGCCGGGAACACCCCCTGGGCCGACTCGTAGTTGTGCAGGGCGAGCGTCAGCTGCTTCAGCTTGTTCTGACACTTCATCCGGGCGGCGGCCTCGCGGATCTTCTGCACGGCCGGGAGGAGAAGCCCGATCAGGATCGCAATGATGGCGATCACCACCAGCAGTTCGATGAGTGTGAACCCACGGCACTTGGTCGGGCGGGGCTGCATGGTCCGGACCCTCGGCGCGAGCGGGGAGGAAGGAAGGACGCCGCCGGGAGAGAGGTCTGACGATCTCAGCCACACTATCCAGCCGCCCGTGCTGGAACACAAAGGAAATTTCAGAGAAGTTCCGACGAGCGATCCCCACCCGCGCGGCGGATCGGCCTGCGGCCACGCGAACGGCGCCTTGAGTTTTTCTCACCCCCGCCCCCAACCCCGCCCGATCCTACCCCCATATCTTCGGCACGACCGGCACCCCGCTACCCGGTCGCGCCCGCGGGGGACGTATGAATCGGTTTTCGCTCACGTTGGCGGTAGCGGCGTCGCTGCTCGCCGCCCCCGGGCTGCTCGCCCAGCAGCCCGAGGCACTCCCCGCCGTTCCCGGCTTGCCGGCCCCCGCGCCGTCGGCGGTGGACCGGCTCGCCGACGTGGTGAACCCCGGCCCGCTGGACGAGAAGGCCGTCCGCGGGATCGTCAACGACGTGCTCAAGGACCGCGACGCCAGGCAGAAGGCGGCCGACGAGGCCAAGCTGAAGGCCGCGGCCGAGAAGGGCCACGAGGTCGGCAGCGACCTGAAGCTGAACGCCTACTGGGACAACGGGCTGTGGTTCGCCACCGCCAACAAGGACTGGCGGATCCACGTGGGCGGGCGGTTCTCGTCCGTGAGCGTTTTCTGGGCGCAGCCGCTCAACCTCCGCGGCCCCCCGCCCGGCAACGGCGGTATCCCGCAGTCCGGGCCGGGCGCCGGGATCGGCACGCTCGACGACGGCATGTTCTTCCGCCGCGTCCGGTTCCGCACCGACGGCGTGGGGTACGAGACGATCGAGTACGCGATGGAGGTGGACTTCGAGCAGCTCAACTTCGTCACCTTCGACCACCTGTGGGTCGGGGCGCGGGACGACTACTGGGGCTCGGCCCGGATCGGCCAGGTGAAGGTGCCGATGGGGATGGAGATGGTGGGGAGCGACTACCACCTGACGTTCATCGAGCGGTCGCCGCTGTTCGACGCCTTCCTCACCCTCTTCGCCCCCGGCCTGTACTACCAGAACAGCTTCCTCGACCAGAACGTCCTCTTCCAGACGATGTTCCACCGGGTGCAGCCGCTCCAGGTCTTCACCAACGACTTCGGGAACGGGAACTACGCCTCGACGTCCCGGCTGGTCGTCACGCCCTGGTACGAGGGCGACGGGGCCGGGGTGCTGGCGCTGGGGGCTTCCTACCAGTACCGGACCGGCGACCTCGGCCGCACCCTCCAGCCGGGCGGCACCGGCAGCACCTTCGGCGACACGCAGAACGTGGCGCGGTTCCGCGCCCGGCCGAACATGCGGGACGCGACCGGGTTCGGCAGCGTCAACTTCCTCGGGGCGAACTCGAGCCGGGCGGTGGACACCGGGTACATGCTGACCGACGGGGTCCACACGGTCGTCCCCGAGTTCCTGATGAACATGGGGCCGCTGTCGATCCAGGCCGACGCCGCGTTCACCTACGTCGAGAACGCCCGCACCCTGTACGGCGGCGGCGGGCTGGCCCCCCTCCAGAACGTCGGCAGCGCGATGTTCTGGGGCGGGTACGTGGAGGCCAGCTACCTCCTGACCGGGGAGACCCGCGGGTACGACCGGCGGAACGGAACCTACGACCGGGTCCGGGTGCGCGAGCCCGCCTTCTTCGTCCGCGGCGAGGACGGTAAGTCCCGCTGGGGCACCGGGGCGTGGCAGGTGGCCTACCGGTACTCGTTCCTCGACCTCAACGACAGCGGGATCAACGGCGGCCAGCTGATCCAGAACGAGGTCGCGCTGAACTGGTTCCTGAACGACAACACCAAGATGCAGTTCGTTTACCTCAACGCCAACCGGCTCGTCCCGACCCCGGCCACGAGCGGCGTCATCAACGGCTTCTCCGTCCTGGCCCAGTGGTACTTCTAACAGTGAAAAGGAGGGAGGAGGGGAAAACGGATGCCGCCGGTTCGGTCCTCCTCACTCCCTCCTCCCTCCTCCTCCCTTCTTCGCCCCCTCCCTTCCTGAACAACCGGAGCCCCTTCACATGCGATGGACCGCGTCCCTGGCCGCCCTGATGGCGGCCGTGGGGCTGTGCGCTGCCCAGCAGCCGCCACAGCCTCCCGCCCCGGCCGTCGGCGGCGGGCCGAAGGTGTGCGTGTACGAGCCGCAGAAGACGACCAAGACGGTGTACACCACCGTGTGCAAGGAGTACTGTGCGCCGGACTACTCGCCGCTGGCCGTGCTGCGGCGGTGCTTCGGCCACACCCGCTGCGACGGCCCGTGCCCGCCCGAGCCGCTGGTCAAGACGGTGCTGGTGAAGAAGACGGTGCCCGGCCCGGACAAGATGGTCTGCACGCTCAAGGAACTCCCCCCCGCCTGCCCGCCGGGCGCGGCGGTGGTGTCCCCGGCGCCGGGGACGACCGCCCCCCCGCCCCCCGGCATCCTGCCGGTGCCCGCAAAGTAGCGACCTCACGTCGAGCCCGGGGTAGCCCCGGGCTCCGCCCGTTTCACCTCAAGCTTCCCCCCTCGCCCGCGAATCACCTCCCACGCCCGCGCGAACTCGGGCCACGTCCGACGTGTCTGGTTCGCACTCCCGTCTACACATCTCTTCCCTCACCCGGAGCCGGCCATGAGTGACGCCACCGTCCACGTTCTTCCGTCCCGCCCGGCCGCCCGCTCGGACGGCGCCTGTACCCTGGACCTACTCGTCACCGTCGTCCCGCCGCCCCCGGCCCCGGGAGTGGGCCGGCCGGCGTTGAACCTCGGCCTCGTCCTCGACCGGTCCGGGTCGATGGGCGAGGCGCGGAAGCTCGCCTACGCCAAGGAGGCCGCCGCGTTCGCCGTCCGCGAGCTCGGCCCGACCGACCGGGTGAGCGTCACCGTCTTCGACGACCGAGTCGAGACGATCGTCCCGAACGGGGTGGCGGACAAGAACCGGGTGTCGGCGCTGATCGCGGCCGTGACGCCGCGCGGCAGCACCGCCCTCCACGGCGGCTGGGCCGAGGGGGCGGCCCAGGTGACGAGCGGCCTCGTCCCCGGCGGGCTGAACCGCGTGCTCCTCCTCTCGGACGGGTTGGCCAACGTCGGCGAGAGCCGGCCGGACGTGATCGCCACCGCCGTCCACCGGCGGGCGGCGGAGGGGGTCGGCACGTCCACGATCGGCCTCGGGGCGGACTACAACGAGGATCTGCTAGAGGCGATGGCCCGGTCCGGGGACGGGAATTACTACTACGTCGAGAGCCCGGCCCAGCTGGCGGCGCTGTTCGCGGCCGAGCTCCAGGGGCTGTCCGCAACCGCCGGCACGGACGTGACCTTCGCCGTCGAGTCGGCGCCGGGGGTGGTGTTCGCCGAGGTATTGAACGAGCTCGACACCACCCCGGACGGGAAGTACCGGCTGCCGAACCTCGTCTCCGGGATGCCGGTGTACGTGGTGGTGCGGGTGACGGTGCCGGGCGGGGAGGGCGAGGTGCCGGTGGCCCGGTTCCGGGTCGAGTGGACGCCCGCCAACGGGGACGGTCGGTGCGTCGCGGTGGCCGGGCTGACGCTCCCGGCGGTGCCGTCGGCGGTGTGGGACGCGCTGCCGGAAAACCCGGAGGTACGGGCACAAGCCGGGCTACTACGGGCGGCGTGGGCGAAGAAGGCGGCGACGCGGGCGTCGGAAGCCGGAGACCACCACGGTACGCGGGCCTTGCTGGCCGAGGCCCGGGAGGTGCTGATGGCGGCCCCGCAGACGGCCGAGGTGCGGACCGACTTCGACGCCCTCGAACGGCTGGAAGCACTCCGCGACGAGGACGAGGGGAAGTTCCGCAAGCAGGCCAAGTTCGAGTCGTACCAGCGGCACCGGAACAAGCCCTACCGCCCGGCGGACGAGACCTGAGCGCGGCCCCTCCGGGGCCGGGGCGATAGCCGTTATCACCCGCCGTCCGGCTCGCGGCGGGGCGATAACGGTTATCACCCGCCGCCCCGGACCTTGGGACATGCCCGCCCCACGTCAGTCTCGCTTGGCCCCCTTGGTGTCGCTCTCGCCCGGCAGCGATTGGGCGAGTTTCTTCATCTCGTCGAGTCGTGCGGTCAGGTTGTCCGGGCGCCCCTTGGCCTTCTCGCAGTCGGCCTTGATCCCTTGCGCGAGGGTGAGGAGCGTGTCGTAGGTGTCTTGGTACTTGCCGCGCGGCCGGTCGGTCTGCTGCAACTCGGTCACGACCGTTGCGATCTGGTCTGCCGGCTCACGAGACTTGGACGCCGCTCCCACCTGGGTGAGCACGAGTTGCTTGACGTCCCGGGCGTAGGCATCGGGGTCTTGCGAGTTGTCGACCGGCGGCTTGGCGCAGCCGGCGGCCACGAGCACGGCCAGACAGAGGAGCGGGTATCGCACGGGGGTAATCCGGTCGGTGGTGAGTGGGGTGAGACAGCCCACGACGGCCGTGGGCTGAGCAGGCGGGCGTGGGGCACTGCGGCCGGGCGGCTAGAAGTCGTTCAGAACCGCGCCGTCCCCCATCGCCAGCAGCCGCGCCCAGGTGGTAGCGACGATCGAGTCCCGGATGAACCGGACGGAGCCGTCCCCCAGCACCACCTGCACGCCGCCCGTGTGCCGGCTGCGGGCCGTCTGGCCCGGCCGGTCGCCGCCGGCGATGCACCTCAGCTGGCGGTCGGTGTTGGACGCCCCGCAGAACCCGGGCTGGTCGCGGAGGTTGTCGTCGAGGGCGTTCCCGTTCGGGACCATGAAACTGCCGCCCGACGGCCGGGTGCCGCAGATGAACACCCCGACCGGGTAGCCCCAGGCTCCGCGGACGTCGGTATCCTGCTGGCCGGCGATGATCTCCGCCAGGAGGACCGTGTTCGAGGTGCCGTCGGTGATCCCGGAGAAGGCGGCGCCGCTGTCCTTGCACAGGTTGAACGGGCCGCGCAGGGCCGGGTCGTTGGCGTTCCCCGTCGAGAAGGCGTTGCCGGCCCCGTTGTTACTGGCGTAGTTGCCGCGGGCGAACTCGGCGATGTTGCCCGCCAGGTTGGCGTTCGGGTTGCGCCACTTGACGGTGCTGGTGTCGCTCGGGCACTTCAGGACGGCAATGTCCACCGACACCACGGCCGCGTTGTCCCGGGCCCGGAGGGTCGGGGTGAAGTTGTAGGCCTGATGCAGGGCGGTCTGCTCGAAGTACGGCAGGACCGAGGCGACCCACGAGTAGCTGAAGCTCGTGCTGTTCCCGGCCTGGTCCACGCCGCTGATGTGGTGCCCGGGCGAGGGGAGCTTGTTGTACGAGTCGTGGTAGGCGTGCAGCGCCAGGCCGAGTTGCTTGAGGTTGTTGGCGCACTTGGTCCGGGCGGCGGCCTCGCGGACCTTCTGCACCGCCGGGAGCAGCAGCCCGATCAGAATGGCGATGATGGCAATGACGACCAGTAGTTCGATCAGGGTAAAGGCGGAACGGTGGACGGGCGGGCGCATGGCGACTCCGGAAGGAGAAAGCGGAGGGCAGTCGGGTCGAGCAGGCAGGCCGGTCGAACAGGCAGGTAGGCAGGTTAAGTCGAAGCGACGGAGTGTGAGCAAAAGAAGTGTAATTAATGACGACGGAGTGAAGGATCGATGAGAGTCGGGTGAAGGTTCGTTTCTATTGCGCTGCACAAATGGGAATTGAGGGGCCGGGCGAAAACTGAGTCCGTGGCCGAATCACGTGACCTGAGCGAGAGTTACGCCCGATGTAGTGTCTTGTCGGATCGACGACGCCGGTAGGCGCGGCGTCAACCAGCTGGCGGCTTGAGTGAAGTGGAGATCGTGAGAGTGAGATCGTGTCGTGCGGGACAGCCCCGAGCGGGTCTCCGCCGGAGGTCGGGGCGTGTTGACCCGCGGGACACCGCATCGGCCGCCCGGGGTGGCGTTGACGGCTCAGACCACGTTCCGCATGTTCCGCGGGCGGTTCTTGGCGTCCACCAGCACCACCACCGGCTCGTGGGCTTTCGCCTCCTGGTCTTCGAGCGTCGCGTAGGTGGCGATGATGACCACGTCGCCGGGGCGGATCAGGTGGGCGCCGGCGCCGTTCACCTGCACCACCCCGCTGCCGCGCTCGCCGGTCAGGGCGTAGGTCACCAGCCGGGCTCCGTTCGTCACGTCCCAGACGTGGACCTGCTCGTTTTCCAGGACGTCCGCCGCCTCCATCAGGTCGGCGTCGATCGTGATGCTCCCCTCGTAGTGGAGGTCGGCGGCGGTCACCGTGGCCCGGTGGAGCTTCGACTTCATCATCACCCGGAGCATGGCCGTGCGGTCCTCGGTGGGGGGGCTCGGTGCCATTCTACGCCGGGCCGGTAAGATGGCGTCCGTCCCGCCCCGCTGCCAACTCGCCGGAGCCCCCGATGCGCGTCCGCCCCGTCCTCGTCGCCCTGGTCGCCGCCGCCGGCACCGTGGCCACCGCCCGGCCCGCCCCGAGCGGGTTCACCCCGATCTTCAACGGCAAGGATCTGACCGGCTGGAAGGCCACCGGCAAGGCCGACGCCTGGGCCGTGGAGGGCGGCGTGATCGTGTGCAAGAGCGGGGGCGGCGGCTACCTCCTGACCGAGAAGGAGTACGGGAACTTCGAGCTGCGGTTCGAGTACAAGTGGTCGAAGGCGGGCGGGAACAGCGGCGTCGGCCTCCGCACCCCGTTCAAGGGCGACCCGGCCTACCAGGGGATGGAGATTCAGCTGATCGACGACGAGGGGTGGGAGAAGGTGAACAAGTTCAAGCTGGCCCCGCACCAGCACACCGGGTCGATCTACGACGTGCAGCCGGCCAAGCAGCAGGCCAACAGCCCCATCGGCGAGTGGAACAAGGTGCGGATCGTGTGCAAGGGGCGGGACGTGCTGATCGAGCAGAACGGCAAGGAGCTGGTGAAGGCCAACCTGGACGACCACAAGGACCGGGCCGAGAAGAATCACCCCGGGCTGAAGCGGGCGAAGGGGCACCTCGGGTTCCAGAGCTACAACATCCGCGTCGAGTTCAAGGACGTGGTGGTCAAGGAGCTGGAGTAGTCCGACCGGGGTCCGTTGCCCCGGGGTAACGGACCCGACGGTGCCCCGCCGGGAGTCGTCCGACATGACCCCCAAGCAGCGCGAGCTGTCCGACGAACTCGCCGCCCGGTTGCAGCCCCATCTGCGGTCGCTGGCCGACGACCTGGACCCGCGCCTCCGGCGGGTTCACGCGGCCGCTCTGGCCCGCCGGGAGGAGGGGGTCGAGTTCGACATCAGCCTCGAAGGCTGGGTCGTGACCGTCATCGTGTGCGGCTACGGCGTCCTCGGCCTGCGGGCGTCGCAGGCCATAATCCTGAAGAACGAGGGGCTGCCGGGCGACGACGCGATCCCGTGGGACCGCTACGCCGACGCCGGCCTCCACACGCCCAGGATCGTTGCCGAGGAGCTGGCGAAGTTCCTCGGCGAACGGTGGAAGCAACTCGACCCGGGTTCGATCCCGGTCACGGTCACCTACGAGGGCGGCGACCTCGACCCGTAGGCGGCCCTCGGGTCAGAAGTCGATCTTGCCCCGGATGCCGACGTTCACCGACGTCTCCGCCCGGTCCCGGACCGGGGTGATGACCTGGACGTCCGGGGTGACGTGGAACCACGGCGTCACGGCCGCGTTGTAGAACAGTTCGACCCCGTGCTCGTCGCGGAGCGGGACCAGCCGGGGGGCGAAGTTCTTCAGGCTCTCGCTCGCCCCGAGGTAGAAGTACCCCACGCCGAACGTGTCCGCCTTCCGGCACACGAACGGGCTCGACCCGCCCACCCCGATGTTGGCCGACCAGCGGATCGGGTTCGGGTTCCCGTCCGACAGGCCGAGGTTCCCGAACACGCCCCAGCTGCGCTTCGGGTCGGCCGGGTCCGCCCAGACCGCCTGGTCGAACATGTAGAACAGCGCCCACGACCCCGTCTCCGTGGGGAGCGGCGGGAGGTCGCCCTGGAGCCGCTGGGTGATGAGGAACGGGAGGCTGTTGTCCAGGGCGGCGTAGCGGGCGCTGCTGTACGTCCCGCCGACCGACTGGTGGCCGCGGCGGCCGAGGATCTCGACCGGCAGGGTGGCCTGGGCGAAGACCGTAGCCCCGTTGGTGAAGAACGTGTCGAACCCGCTCACCGTCGGGGTGTTGTGGGTGTCGAACACGGTCGCCGTGAACACGGGCTCCAGATCCTTCAGGACGGCGAACCCGGCCCCGTAGGTGGAGTACGGGACGGTCCGGGCCAGGACCGGCGGGAGGAGTAGGCCGGTGTTCCAGAACCCGTCCACCCCGCGCGCGCCGCCGGTGAACGGCTGGTTGAACCCGTCGGCCGTGTTGATCTTCCCGAGGAACACGATCAGGTTCTCGGACAGCGCCTGGGTGATCTTCACCCCGGTGAGTGCCGTCACCTCCCCGCCCGGGACCGGCAAAGTTTGGCCGAGGCTCGGGGGGAGGATGCTCCCCGTGAGCGAGTTGATCGACGTCCCGTACAGCGTCTCGGCGTGGAGGTTGATGAACAGCCCCTCCCACAGCCCGGCCTTCTGGCCGTCCACGTTCAGCAGGTAGTCGGCCCGGCCGCCGTAGCGGAAGCCGGTGTCCAGCCCGCCGCGGGTCACGCCCTGGTAGAACTGGGTCGAGGAGACGTCCCAGGTGACCCCGTGGTCGCGGAGGTCGCTGCGCACGCCGAACCAGTCGCCGGTCAACTTCTGGCGCTCGAGCAGCGGCCCGCCGAACGGCGGGGGGGCGGGCGGCGGGGGCGGGGCTTCCGGCGTCGCGGCGCCGGTGGCCGCGAGGCGTTCGACCGCCTCACCCCCGGGGAGCGGCGCGGGGGCGGGCGACTGGCCGACGGCCGGCCCCGCCGCCGAAACGAACACGACCAGCGCGAGCCGCCACCGGGCGGGATGAGTCGCCATCGCAAAGCCTCCTTGCCTTGCGCGTGGAAACGGAGGGTGAGGCACGACCCGGGTGCGGTCGGCTCCCGGTCTGTCTTCGGGCCGGGCGGGCGGGCGGCGTGACGGCGGGAGGCGGCGTCGGGGCTCCCGGGCCGGGCCGGCGAGGCGTGCGGGGGGGTTGTGCCGGATGCGGCGGGGTCAGCGGCCGACGGGGAGGGTGAGCGCGGGGCCGCGGAGCGGCTCGCGGGCGAAGTCGAGCCGGCTGAGGTGGAACATGAGCGCGAAGGTGGTCTTGCTGGCGTGGTCGCGGTCGTCCACATAATACCAGTGACCGCGGTACCGCACCGCGACGTAGGCGGCGGGCGGCGGGCGGTGCCCCGCGCACACGCGGACGGCGAACAGCCCCCGGGTGAGGGCCGTCAGGTCCGGCCCGGGGGCGACCCCGGAGCAGGCGTGCTCGGCCGGCACCTCGACCCCGTTCGAGAGGAACGCGGCGGCCTGCGCGGTGGACCGCGGCACGACCCGGAACGCGCCCCCCGGCGGGGTCGGGAACCGCGCCGGGTCCGGCCCGCCCCGGCCGGACACCTCCACATCGTACCGCGACCGGCCGGGGACGACGTTCAACAGCCCGGCCAGCTCGACCAACTCGGGCGCGTCCTCCGCCCCCGGGCTGACCTCGACGACGAGCCGCCTCCCCGGGCGGGTCAGCACCCACTCCGCGCCGTCGCCCTTCGGCCGGTACTCCAGGCCGTTCTTCGCCGCCTCGACGACCGCCGCCGCGGTGACGGCCGCGGCCGGGACCGGTCCGCCCGCCTCGGCGGCGTGGTCCTCGACGCGGATCGCGGCCAGCTCCTGCCGGCGGGTCGCCGCGATCAGTTCGGTCGCCCGCCGGAACCGCTCGTAGTCCGGCGGCGTCTCCCGGTCCGGCCCGCTGACGCCGTTCGGCACGCCGTTCATGCGCTCGACCCAGACCCGCAGCACGGCCTCGGTGGGCCAGCTCGACTGCGTCAGGGTGATGAGCGTGTCGAGCGTGACGGGGGTGAGGAAGCGGCGGGCGGCGGCCCCGTCGGTGGCGGGGGTCATGGTGACGGTCGGGCGGGACGAGCCGGAAACCGAGACGTCGGGGAGGATGGACGTGAAGGTGCGGAAGACGATGTTGCTGTTGCTCGGGTTGGGGGCGATGAAGAACGGCCGGGCCTCGGCCGAGGCGGCGGCCTCGTACTGGGCGGCGATGTTCCCCACGTCCAGGTTGACCGCCGACTCGGTGTAGCGGAGCAGGACCAGGAGGCGGAGGAGCTGCTCCTCCTCGACGCGGCGGACGGCCTCGGAGTAGCGGCCGTGCGTCTTCTCGATGGTCTTCGGCCCGAACGCGCACCCGCCGCCGGCCGCGGCCGCGACGAGTAGCGCGGCGATGAGCGGTCTGGCGGCCACGCCGGTGTCCTGCCCTCGGGCGCGTGAAGTCCCCTTTGGCGCTATTCCAACAATCGGCCGTGGACGGGGCGGACTTGACCGGTCCGGCCGGTTATTCCGCCGGCCCCGCGCCCCGGGCGGAACCGCCCCCGGCGCTCCCGCCCGGGGCGCGGAGCCGTAAAACACCCCCGTTCACCGTTCCTCTCCGAACGCGGGGTGCGCCGTGGGGCTCGTGGTTCAGAAGTTCGGCGGGTCGAGCCTGAAGGACGCCGAGCGGGTGCTGGAGGCGGCGCGGAAGGCCATCCGGGCCAAGCACGCCGGCGACCAGGTCGTGGTGGTGGTGTCGGCCCAGGGGAGCACGACCGACGACCTGATCGCCAAGGCCGCCGAAATCTCCGCCGCCCCCGACGCCCGCGAGATGGACGTCCTCCTCGCCACCGGCGAGCAGATCTCCATCGCCCTCACCGCGATGGCCATCCAGGAGCTCGGCGAGAAGGCGGTCAGCTTCACCGGGCCGCAGATCGGCGTGGTCACCGACCGCACCCACCGCAAGGCCCGCATCAAGAGCATCGACACCCGGCGGCTGCGCGACGCCCTCGACGGCGGCAGCGTCGTGGTCGTCGCCGGCTTCCAGGGGCACGACGAGCTGGGCGACATCAGCACCCTCGGCCGCGGCGGGAGCGACACCACCGCCGTGGCCGTGGCCGCCGCCATGAAGCTCGCCGGGGCGGAGGTGGAGTGCGAGATCTACACCGACGTGGACGGCGTGTACACCACCGACCCGCGGCTCGTGCCCGACGCCCGCAAGATGGACGCCATCAGCTACGACGAGATGCTCGAGATGGCGAGCATGGGCGCCGGGGTGATGCACTCCCGCAGCATCGAGTTCGCCAAGAAGTTCGACGTGCCCCTGATGGTCCGCAATAGCCGGTCGGACGCCGTGGGGACGTGGATCGTGCCCGAGGCCGAGTGGATGCGCGAGTTCCCGGCGTGCGGCGTCGCGCTCGCCACCGACGAGGCCCGGGTGGTGCTGGACGGCGTGCCGGACGTGCCCGGGGTGAGCCACCGCGTCTTCGCCGCGCTCGCCGGGGCGAACCTGGCCGTGGACATGATCGCCCAGAGCGCCGGCGGCGGCGGGCGGGCCACGATCGGCTTCACCGTGCCGGGCGTCGAACTCGACCGCACCCGCCGCGTCCTCCAGCCGATCGCCACGGAGCTGGGGGCGACGTTCCGCGAGACGGGGAAGGTGAGCAAGGTGTCGGTGGTCGGGGCCGGGATGCGGACGGTGGCCGGCGTGGCCGAGCGGATGTTCGCCGCCCTCGCCGCCGAGGGGGTGAACATGAAGATGATCACCACCGGCGACATCAAGATCAGCGTGCTGATCGAGGAGGACGGCTCGGCCGACCCCGCCCCCGCCGAGGCCGTGCCGGGCGAGAAGGTCAAGCAGGCCCACCTGGACGCCCGCAAGGCGGTGCTGGGGCGGAAGGCGCTGCGGGCGGTCCACAAGGCGTTCGCCCTGGCCGACCCGCGGAAGGGGGCCGGGGTGCCGGCCAGCGACGGGTTCAAGCACCGCCCGGCCCCGGCGTTCGTCCCCGGCGCCCGCGACCGCGAGGCCGCCGTGGCCCGGCTCGACGGCATGGAGGACGTGCTCGTCAGCAGCGTCCACCTCAACACCGAGCAGAGCCGCGTCACCATCTTCGACCTCCCCGACCAGCCGGGGAACTGCTCGCGCGTGTTCAGCGCGGTGGCCACCGGCGGCGTGCTGGTGGACATGATCGTGCAGAACCTGACGACCTCGGGCCGCGCCGAGCTGTCGTTCACGGTGCCCGCCGCCGACCTCACCCGCGCCCTGAAGCGGACGCAGGACGTGGTGCGGGCGATCGACCCGAACTGCCGGGTGGCCGGCGACGCCGACGTCGCCGTGCTGTTCGTGCTGGGGGTGGGGATGCGGACGCACACCGGCGTGGCCCGGACGATGTTCGGCGCGCTGGCCGAGCGGGGCATCAACATCAGCATGATCAACACGAGCGAGGTATGCGTGAGCGTGGTCGTCGAGAAGGACCGCGGCGCCGAGGCACTGGCCTGCCTGCGGGAGGCGTTCCGGATCGCGTAGCCGGGCCGGGGTCACCCGGCGATGGCCGCGTGCGTGAAGGCGCGGACCTCGCTCACCGACACGATGACGCAGTGACCCGCGAACAGGTCGCCGTCTTCGTAGTACAGCACCGCCCCGCCGTCCGGCGTAACGCCCGCGGTCCCCAGCGTGATCCGGTCGGCGAAGGCCTGTGCCGAGAGCGGCTCGCCGTCGTTCCACGCGCCGTTGAAGACGTCCAGGAGTTCCGCCGCCGCGAAGCGGCGGGCGGCCGGCTCGTTCTGGCGGAGCCAGTGGACGAAGTCCCGGCCGCGGGCGACGGTGACGTCGTCCGCCTCGTCACCCGCCGGGGTGAGGCAAACCTCGACGAGCAGCCCGGGCGTCACCGCGAACCGGGCTCCCCACTCGTTGAAGCGGCCGTCCCAGGTCAACCGGCCGAGGACGGCGTCTTCGATCGGCTTCTTGCCGGACGGCTGCTCGGGCGACATCTCACTGCCTCTGCCGGTGGAATGTTTACCTGCGGCGGCGAGTCTTCTGCCACTCGTCCAGGAACTTGCCGACGACGTTGCCCTCCTCGCTGCCGTCCGGCCGGGCGATCATCCAGTCGACCAGATCGTTCTCCGGGAACGTGTACGGGTCGCCCGCCTTGAACCCCCGGACGACCCGGATGTCGCTGGCGACCCGCCCGGTGATCCGGTCGTCCTGGATGCCGGCGACGGTGATGAAGACCTGTTCGGTCCGTCCCGTCCCGTCTTGGAGTCTCGTGACGGCGAAGAAGTGGTGCCCGTCGGGGAGCCCGGCCAGGTATCTGCGCCTCGCGTCCGGGTAGGTCTTCCGGGCCTGTTCGACATACGGGGCGATGGCCGCCCGGTACTCCGCGACCTCGGCCGCTCCCGTGGACTCGACCGGTTGGTCCGCCGGCGCGTCCGGTGAGAGGGTGGGGTTCGGCGGCGGGTCGGCCGGCGGCGTCCCCCGGCCGCAGCTGACACTCAACCCGGCCAGCAGAACCCCTGCCAACGCGGCACATCGTCCCATGCGGGTGGCTCCTCGGTCGACAGCACGGTCGTCGTTCGCCGCGACCTTGCTGTCCGGATGACGGCCGCGTCCCACGATTGAAACACACCCGCCACACGGGCGGAAGAGGTCGGTTACGGCCGGCGCCGACCGCCCTTCCCCGCACCGCCCCCCCGCGGTACACTCCCCGCCCGGTCCCCGGTCGCAGGGCACGCCGCCATGCCGCAGCTGTTCGCCGTCCGCCTCCCGTCCGCCCCGGCCGCCCGGCTGAGGCTCGCGTTCGTGCTGGCGCTGGCGGTCCTGGTCGTCGGGATGAGCCTGAAGTACGCGGCGAAGGTGACCAAGCCGGGCGACTCCGGCCAGCAGACGAGGTCGGCCTTCCTGCGCTGGCGGGCGATGATCCACGAGGTGTTCGCCGGCGGGAACGTGTACGTCGGGGTCCACGAGTACCCGAACCCGCCGGTGATGGCGGTGGTGCTCAAGCCGTTCGCCGACCTCCCCCCGCTCGCCGGCGCCCTCACCTGGTTCTACGCCAAGGTGCTGATGGCCGTCCTGGCGTGCGTGTGGGTCTTCCGCCTGGTCAACGGTGGGGGAGTGTGGAAGTGGGGGAGTGGGGGAGAGAAGGACCAAACACCCCAACTGGTTCTGGCCGTCGCGCTCAGCCTCCCGGCGCTGCTCGGTGACCTGTCGCACAACAACGTCAACATCTTCATCCTGTTCCTGGTGGCGGCCTGCCTCGAACTCTACCGCCGCGGCCGCGACGCCGGCGCCGGGCTGGTGCTCGGCCTCGCCATCGCCTGCAAGGTGACGCCGCTGCTGTTCGTCGCCTACTTCGGCTGGAAGCGGGCCTGGCGCGTCCTCGCCGGCACCGCCGCCGGGCTGGTGCTGTGGCTCGCCCTCGTGCCGGGGGCCGTGTTCGGGTTCGAGCGGAACGCGGAGCTGCTGACCGACTGGTACAAGCTGATGGTCCGGCCGTCGCTGGTCGAGAACCGCGTGACCAGCGAGCACCCCAACCAGTCGATCCCGGGCGTCGCGTACCGGCTGCTGACGCGGAGCCCGTCGTTCCTCGACTACCCGGACAACATCCCGACCCCGGCGGCATTCCACAACCTCGCCGACGTCGGCACCGCCAACGCCCGGCTCCTGGTACAGGGCTGCCTCGCCGCGTTCGGGCTGGCGGTCGTGGTGCTGTGCCGGGCGCCGCGCGGCGAGCGGTCCGGGCCGCGGTTCGCCGCCGAGTGCTCGCTCATCGTCCTCGGGATGCTGCTGTTCAGCGAGCGGACCTGGAAGCACCACGCGGTCACGCTCGTCCTGCCGTTCGCAGTCCTCACCGCCTACCTGTTCGCCCCCACGACCGACCAGGGAACCCGACGCCGGCTGGCCGTCCTGCTCGCCGCGGTCGGGTTGCTAATGACGGTCCCCGGGATGCTCGGGACGGACGCCGCCGACCTGGCGCTGGTCTACGGCACCCACACGGCGGCGTTCCTCCTGGTGACAGCTGCGGTGGCGGGCCGGTTGTGGGGGTTCTGGCAGGCGGAATCGAAATAAGCCACAGCCGGAACAATTGTTGCGGGCGCGGGGGGCGGTTAAACTCGCTCTAATCCCCCCAGAGGCCGCACCCATGGCAACCCGCTTCCGCCCCTCGGTCACCGCGCTCGAATCTCGGGAAAACCCGGCGACCGTCTTCACAGCGTCCGGGGCCATCGCCGGCGGCGCGTCGCTGGTCGAGGTAATCAACCCGGGCGGCGTCCTTCTCACCCAGTTCCAGGCGTTCGAGTCGGCCTTCTCCGGCGGGGTCCGGGTGGATACGGGCGAGCTCGACGGCGACCCGGCGACGGTCGAGGTGGCGGTCGCGGCCGGGCCGGGCGGTGGGCCGCGGGTCCAGGTGTACGCGGTCAACATCACCACCGGAGCCCCCACCCTGATCGGCGACTTCTTCGTCTTCGAGCCCGCCTACCGGGGCGGGGTGCGGGTCGCGGTCGGCGACGTCGACGGGGTCGCGGGGGGGCTGGACCAGATCGTCGTCAGCGCCGACGCCGGGGGTGGCCCGCGGGTGAGCGCGTTCCGGTTCGAGAACCGCACCCCGGCGCCGCTGCAAACGCCGCTGGGGAACTTCTTCGCGTTCGAGTCCACGTTCCTCGGCGGTGTCCGGGTCGCGGCCGGGGAGTTGGACGGCAACGTGGCCAACGGGGACGAGTTGGCGGTCGCGGCCGGCCCGGGGGGCGGGCCGCGGGTGCGGGTGCTGCGTGGGGACGCGACGGTGGTAGCCGACTTCTTCGCGGCCGACCCGGCCGGCACCGCCGGGGTGAACGTTCAGTACGTGGTCGCCACCGGCCTGCTGCGGACCGACACGGGGGCGGACGACTTCTCCCAGCGCAGCGACCGGCTGAACGCCCCGATCCGGGCGGCGTTGGCGGCACAGGCCGCGCTCGCCGCGCAGGCCCGGACCACGACCGGCACGGGGAACACCCTGGCGCTCGGCACCTCGGCGACGTCCCCGTTCAGCATCGGGCAGAACGGGGGGAACAGCCAGTTCTCCGGGTTCAACGCCGTGACGGGGGCGTTCGGGACCACCCAGACCGGCGACCTGGGGGCGTTCGGGACCGGCGGGGGCGGCACGGGGACGAACACCGCCTCCGGCGCGAACCAGGGGACGTCGGGGACCGGCACCGGCACCGTCCCGACCGGCAACGCGGTCAGCTTCTAAGGCGGTCCCGACCCCTAAGATACCCTCCAAACCAGAGGGGGCGGGTCGTGGACGAGTACGTATGCCTGACGGTGGTCGGCCGGGCCGGTGAGGACGAGCCGGCGTTCAAGGCCCGGCTGACCACCTTCTGGACGCACGTCCTCCGCACCCGGCCGGACGACTACGAGCAGGTGTACGCCGAGGCGAGCCGGTTCGACCGGGACGGGGAGTGCGTCACCCGCCAGTACTTCGTCGGCGTTGACGCCGTGGACGTGATCACCGCCGAGCTGGACAACGCGGGAGTCGGATTCGAGCCGGTCGACCGCGACGACCTGTACTCGAAGTACGAAGCCACCTCGCCGGATTGGTTTCAGATCGACCACTGACGAGGTGTCCCGGCCCGCACGATCCGCCCCAAACCCGAACGGCCGTTGACCCGGGCTCAGTACCCCGGGTCAACGGCCGTTCGGGCTCGGGCGAGGCCGCTTACTTCTTCTTGGCGGCCGCGATGAACTTCTCGGGCGTCTCGTTGAAGGCGTCGCGGCAGCCGGAGCAGCACACGAAGTACTGCTTCCCCTGGTACGACACGGCGATCGACGCCGCCCCGCCGGTGACGACGCACTCGGCCTTCTTCGCCGCCCCGGCCAGCGACTCACCGTCCTTGCTCCCGGCCATCTTGAACGCCGTCAGGAACAGCCCCTTCCCGCCCTCCTGCTTGTCCACGTTCATCAGGAAGCGCACCCCCTCGGCCGCCGTGTTCATCGTCAGCCGGTGGACGTCGCCGGTCTTGTCGTCCTTCCGGTCCAGCTTCAGCACGCCGACCTTGAGGTCGCCGGCGTAGACGGTCTTGGACTTGTCCGCGGCGGTAAGCGCGAGCTTGTACTTCTTGGCCGCGAGGTCGTAGGTCAGTTCGCCGGCGGAGAAGAACTTCCCCTTCCCGTCGCCGAACACCACCTTGATGGCCGGCTCGGTGGTCTTGAACTTCCAGCTCCAGTCCACCTGCTCCTTCCAGATCGTCTCCTTCCCGCCGGCCTTGACCGACCCCTCAAGGTTCCACACCCCGAGGAACTCTTCGAGCTTCTTCAGCTCGTTCTTGGCCTTGGTCTGCTCCGGGGTTTGCTTGGGCGGCTGGGCCGACCCGCCGAGGGCGACGGAGAGCCCCGCCGCCACCGCCAACCCGAACGCCCGTCGTAGCATCGCCGGTCCCCTGGGGGGTGATGTGCGAAGGCCCGGGGGCGCCGCCCCGGGCCTGGAACGTTCTCGTTAGACGCAGCCCCGGCCGGGCGGGTTCCCGCGCCGGAGACGACCCGCCTCAGCGCGACTTCTTCGGCTTCCCCTCGGAGGGTTTCTTGCCGGCGGCGAGGAACTGCTGACCGGCGGGGCAGTCGGCCTTGAGCGGGCAGTGGGCGCAGTCCGGAGTGCCGTCCACGCACAGCTCCTTGGCGTGGACGCTCATCAGGTCGGTGAACTCGGGGCCGCGGGCCTTCGGGATGACGTGCTCGATGCTCCCCCGCAGCGACTCCAGGCTCTCGGGCTCGCCCGGCTCCACCACCCCGAGCCGCCGCAGCACCCGGAGGGTCGGGCCGTCGAGCGGGACGGCGTGCCCGCCCAGCCGGCGCTGCACCACCCAGGCGACCGCGAAGTCGTGCATCGTCTCCAGCCGGGCCGCCTGCTTGGCCGCCTGCCGGAGGCCCAGCTTCTCCAGATCCTTCGGGTCGAAGTACCGCGCCAGCTGCTTGGCGGCCTGCTTCAGCCCCTTCTTCTCCAGCTCGTCCAGGTCGTAGGAGTAGGTCATCTCGAACACCGCCTGGAGCAGCGCGATGACCCACCCGGCCTTGAGCCCGGCCCCGGGCAGGGGGCGGAGGCTGTCGGCCACCTCCTGCACGGTGCTGACCCGGACCTCGTTCCAGTCCACGAACGTCTTGCGGAGCGCATCGTACGCGCGGTCGGCGTCGGCCGTGGTCGAGGCCTCGCGGCAGACGGCGTAGATGAGCTCCTCCAGCACCGGCCGCGGCTCGTCCGCGGCCTCGGCGGGGAGCGGGTACCGCTTCTTCAGGGCGGCCTGCGCCTGCGCGAGGAGTTGCTGCTTGTTGGTGATCGCCGGCATGCGGTCACTCGCTTTCCGGTCGTCGGACCACGGTGGGGTCAGCCGGCCCGGCCCGACGGTCCGTCGGCGGGGGGCGGGGGCTGGTCGGCGTCTGCGGCGTCGGTCCCGTCGCCCGCCTCGTCCGCGTCCGGGGCTTCTTCGTCGGCCGGGGCGAGCAGAGCCTTTTCGGCCGCCAGGATCTGGGCGATGGCGATGCTCTTCTTGACGCCCTCGTCCACGACGAACGTGAGGTGCGGGACGTAGCGGGTGGTGAGCCGCTCGGCGAGCTTCGTCTGGATGAACCCGGCGGCGCTGGCGAGCCCGTACATGGTGAGCTTCTGCTCACGCTCGGACCCCATCACCGACACGTACACCTTGGCGTGCTGGAGGTCGGCCGAGACTTCGGCGCGCGTGACGGTGACCCCCTTCACCCGGGGGTCTTTGATCTGGAAGAGGACGGCGTTGGCGGCCGTCTCCCGGATCACCTCGTTCACGCGGGCCAGGCGGTGCGACTTCATCGGTGCGGGGGAATCCTGTGGGTCGGGTGACGTCTTCGCGCCCCGAAAGACGGCGGCGGAGTCGGAGCCCGGGGCGTGGGCGGCGGGACCGGTTCGCCCCGCCGCCCACGCCCCGGGCTCGCACGCGACTCACACCACCTCGTGCCCCACCGCCAGCTCGCCGCCGAGGTACTCGGCGACGGGGTGGCGGCGGAGGGCGTCGGCCAGCTTCTGGAGCGCCCCGCGGACCAGTGCCGTCTCGGGGCCGACCGCCGCGAACGCGAGCTCCGCGACCTTCACGTCGTCCAGGCTGCCGACCTCGGCGGCGGCCACGTCGAACCCGGACCGGGCCTTGTCCAGGATCGACCGGACCACCTGCCGCTTGTCCTTGAGCGACCGGCTGTCGCGGACCAGCAGCCGGGCGGTGAGGCTTCCTATAACCACGGAATAACTTAAAAGGCAAAATGTAAAGGTAAAAACAGAACGTCATTTGCCCAGGTTTTCACCTTTTACATTTTGCCTTTTAAGTTCCTCAGAGGGTGCGCTGCTTGATCTCGATCTTGAACGCCTCGATCACGTCGCCGGTCTTCACGTCGTCGAAGCCGGTGATCTTCATGCCGCACTCGAAGCCCTCGCGGACCTCCTTGGCGTCGTCCTTGAACCGCTTGAGGCTGTCCAGCCCGACGACCTTGTCGGCCGGCGGGAAGATCACCACGCCCTCGCGGATCACGCGCACCCGCGCGTTCCGCTCGATCGTGCCGCTGGTGACGTAGCACCCGGCGATCGTCCCCACCTTCGAGATGCGGAACGTGTCGCGGATGACCGCGCGGCCCAGGTGGACCACCTCCTCGATGGGCTTGAGCCGGCCTTCCAGCGCGGCCTTCACGTCGTCCACGAGGTTGTAGATGATCTGGTACTCGCGGACCTTCACCCCCCGGGCCTCGGCCAGCCGCATGGCCGCGTCGTCCGAGGTGACGTTGAACCCGACGATGAGCGTGTCGTCCGGGCTGGTCAGGGCCAGCTGGACGTCGCTCTCGGTGATGGCCCCGATGCCGGCGTGCAGCACCCGGGTCCGCACCTCCTCGTGGACCAGCTTCTCCAGCTCCTTGCGGATGGCCTCGACCGAGCCGCGGGCCTCGGCCTTGAGGATCACCTTCAGCTCGGAGATCTTGGCCTTCGACTTGGCCGCGGCCAGCGACTCCAGGCTCACCGGGGCGAACCGGTTGAGCTGGGACTCGCGGTCCTTCACCCGCCGCAGGTCGGCGATCTCCTGGGCCTTGGTCAGCTCGTCCACGACGAAGAACGGGTCGTCGGCGTTGGGCACCTCGTTCAGGCCGGTGACCCGCACCGGGGTGCTGGGGCCGGCCTCCTTGATGGCGCGGCCCATGTCCGAGTACATCGCCCGGACGCGGCCGAACGTGGACCCGCACAGGATGATGTCGCCGCGCTTGAGCGTCCCCTGCTGGACGAGGACGGTGGCCATCACCCCCTCGTCGGCGCTCATGTACGCCTCGAGGCAGGTGCCGGTGGCCGGGCGGTCCGGGTCGGCCTGGAGCTCGTCGGCCAGGTTGAGCTCGGCCTCCAGCAGGATGGCGGTGAGCAGGTCGTCGATGCCCTGGCCGGTGACGGCCGAGGTCTCGACGAACTGGGTGTCGCCGCCCATGTCGTCCGGGAGGAGGTTCAGGCTGTACAGCTGGCGCCGCGTCTTGTCCACGTCGGCGTTCGGCATGTCCACCTTGTTGATGGCCACGATGATCCGCACGTCGGCGGCGCGGGCGTGGGCGATCGCCTCCTCGGTCTGCGGGCGGACGCCGTCGGTGGCGGCGACGACGATCACCGCGACGTCGGTCACGTTCGCCCCGCGGGCGCGCATCTTGGTGAACGCCTCGTGCCCGGGGGTGTCGAGGAAGGTGATCGGCCGCTCGATCACCTTCTCGCCGGTCTCGGGGTCTTCGACGTTGTGCACGACCGACCAGGCCCGGATGACCTGGGTGATGCCGCCGACCTCGGTGTCCACTACCTTCGAGGAGCGGATCTTGTCGAGCAGCGACGTCTTGCCGTGGTCCACGTGCCCCATGATGGTGACGATCGGGGGCCGCGGGCGGAGCTTGTCCGGGTCGACGTTCTCGGCCGCCTCCTCGAACTCGCGGAGGAGCTTCTCTTCCGCCGTCTCCTGCTTCTTCAGGACGAGCTCGACGTTCTTCTCGGCGGCGATCGAGGCGGCGATGTTGAACTCGACCGGCGAGTTCACGCCGTACAGCTGGCCGGTCTCCTTGAGGAGCCGCTTGGACAGCTCCCCGGCCTTCATGCCGATGGCCTCGGACACCGACCGGACGTTGATCGGCGGGCTGATCTCGACCAGCCCCTCGATCACCGTCTTCTGCTGCTTGCCGCGCAGGTGCTTGCGCATCAGCGCCGCCCGGGGGCCGCGGCGCGACCCCCAGGACTGTTCGATCATCTCGACCTGGCCGTTCGGGCCGAGGACGATGGCCGGCTGGCCGCCGCCTGGACCGCGGTCGCGGGTCGGTCCGCCGGAACGGCCCTTTTGCCGGGCGTCGCGGCCGATGACGCCGCCGGGCCCCTTCTTCTTGTCGTCCTCGCCCTCGCCCTCGCCCTCGCCGCGGGCCGGGCCGACGTGACCGACGCGGGGGCTGCCCGGCCCGGCCGGGCCGCCCGGCCGAGCCGGGCCACCCGGGCCACCGCCCGGGGGCGTCCGCTGGATGTCGCGGATCTCGATCTTCTGCCCGCGCGACGCCGCGTCGCGGAGCCGCTGGAGCATCTCGGGGGTGAGCCGGACGGACGGCGCGCCGGGGCCGCGTGCGCCGGGGCTGCCGCCCGGGCCGCGGGGCGGCGGGCCGCCGACGGGGCCGCGGGGCGGGCCGCCGGGACCACCAGGAGGGGGGCCGCCCGGCCCGCCCGGCGGGCCACCTGGGCGGTACGGGCCGGGGCCGCCGGGGCGGGGAGAGGCGCCGGGGGGGAGCGACTGGTTCGCGCTCGTCCGCGGGCCGGCGATCATGCCGTGCTTCGGCGGCGGCACGACGGGCGGGCGGTTCAGGAAGGTCGGCTTGGGACCGGCACCACCGGCGCCCGAGGGGACCATACCGCCGGCCGGGGGCGGGGCCGAGCGGGGCGGGCCGCCGGGGGGGCCACCCGGCCCCAACGGCCGCGGCGGACCACCCGCGTTCGGAGGAACCGGGCCGGCCTGCCGCGGCGGGATGCCGCCGGGGGGCAGGGGTCGCGGACCGGCCGCGGCGGGGGCAGTCGGGACCGGCGGCACTACCGGCGGGGTGGCCGGAGGCGTCGGGCGAGCGACCGGTGGGGTCGGGCCGGCCGCCGGGGTCGGCGGGGCAGCCGGCGCCGCGGGCCGGGGCGGGGTGGTGCTGGACCGCGGGGGCGGGGCGTTCAGGTTGCGCACGCCGCCGCCGAGGTTTCGCATCCCCCCGCCGGTCACCGCCGGGATGATGTTCTGCGGAGGGGCCGGGGGCGGCGGGGGAACGGCGGGGGCAGCCTCGGCCACGACCGCCGGGGGAGCGGGCTCGGGTTCCGGGGCGGGCGCCGGGATCGGTGCGGGCGGCTCCACCGCCGCCGGCGGGGCGGCTTCAACGACCGGCTCGGGAACCGGCTTCGTCACCGGGGCCGGCACGGGAGCAGGTTTCGGTTCGACCGGAAGGGGAGCCGGGGTCGGGGCAGGAGCCGGCTTGACGGCAACCGCTGCGGGTGCGGCCGGCCGTGGCGGCGCGGCCGGGGGCGTGACGGGCACGGGGGCCGACGGCTTGGCGACGGCCTTCGGGAGTGTCTTAATGCCGGTGTCGAGCTTGGCAGCCGGGGGGATCACGGGTTTAGCAGGGCCGGCGGGAACCGCCGGGCCGCCGGCCCTGGCTGGCCCCTTCTTGACGCGGTCCTTCAGCGCGTCGATCTGCTCGGGCTCCAGGGTATTCAGCTGGTTCTTCAACCCGCTGTACCCGAGCTCCTGAGCCATCGCGATCAAGTCCTTGCTGGGCAGGTTGAGGTCCTTGGCCAGCTCGAACACGCGAACCTTCTTGTCCTTCTCTTTCGTACCCGGATTCGGCTGCAAGCGGTACTCCTGGTGGGATGCTCCGAACACCCCCGTGCCCGTCCGCGGACGCCCCGCGGGCCCGACGGAACGGTCGGTCCGACCCGAATAAGTTACATTCTAAGCCGGCCGGCCCGCGTGAACAGGGCAATCGGCGGGACCAGCAAGAACCGGGCGACACCCGTTAGAGGGGTAGCCCGGGTCGGGGGGTTCAGGTGGGTCAGGCGGTCGGCCGGGGTTCGCCGGCCGGCGCGTCGTCGCCCGAGGCAACAGACACCGCCGCCGTCTCGGAGTTCACGTCGTCCGCGGCCAGCTCTTCGACGGGGGGGGCGGACGCGGGCTCGGACGCCGCCTCGCCTGCGTCCGCAGACATTTCGGCGGCTTCCGCCGGCGTCTCGCCGTCCTCGGTCGGGGCGGCCTCGCCGGCTTCGGCTTCGGCTTCGGCCTGCTCCTCGGCCTGGCGCTGGGCCTCGGCCGCGTCCCGCGCATCCTGCACCGCCTGTTCCTCGGCCGCCCGCCGCTCGTCCTCGACGCTCCGCTCCATGACGTCCGAGTATTCCTCGGCGTACATGACGATTTCGTCGGCCTGCTCCTCGGTCAGCCCGGAGAACTCGGCCAGCTCCTGGGCGTCGATCATCGTCAAGTCGTTGTACGACAGGAACCCCTGGTCGATCATGGCGTTGGTCAGGTCGCCGCTCGCGTGCGGCAGCTGGCCGAACCAGCGCTCGGCCCGCTCCAGGGCTTCGGCCAGTTCGTCGTGGGTCATGATCTCGATGTCCCAGCCGACGAGCTTCGACGCCAGCCGGACGTTCTGCCCGCGGCGGCCGATGGCCAGCGACAGCTGGTCGTCCGTCACCAGGACGATCGCCCGGCCGAGCCGCTGGTAGGTGAACACTTCCGAGATCTGCGCCGGCTGGAGGGCGTTCGGGATGAGTACCTGGAGCGAGTCGTTCCAGCGGACGATGTCGATGCGCTCGCCGTTGAGCTCCTCGATCACGTTCTTGATCCGGCTGCCGCGGACGCCGACGCAGGCGCCGACGGCGTCCACCTTGAGGTCGATGCTGGTGACGGCCACCTTCGACCGGTAGCCGGCCTCCCGGGCGACGGCGCGGATGTCGATGATCCGCTCGTCGATCTCGGGGATCTCCTCCTCGAACAGGGTGCGGACGAAGTCCGGGTGGCAGCGGGACAGCACGATCTTGACCCGGTGCCCCTGGCGGCGGACCTCCAGGATGACGGCCTTCACCCGCTCGCCGACGTGGTGCGTCTCGCCGGGGATCTGCTCGCTCCGGGGGAGCAGCGCCTCGCTCTTGCCGAGCGACACGATGGCCGTGCCGGCGTCCACCCGGGTGACGGTGCCGATGAGGAGTTCGCCCTTCTTGCCGCTGAACTCGTTGTAGACGGTGTCGCTCTCGGCCTCGCGGATCTTCTGGATCATCACCTGCTTGGCCGACTGCGCCGCAATGCGGCCGAGCGTCTCGGGGTCGAGCTCGTGCTCGCCGTAGCGGGCGACGATGTGGCCGGTGGCCTGGTCGATGCTGACGAACACGCCCTCTTCGACCTGGAAGTGGCGCTCGGCGGCGAGCTTGATGGCCTGCTCGATGCCGAGGAAGATCGTCTCGCGGGCGATCTTCTTCTCCTCGTGCATCTTGTCCACGAGTTCGAGGACGGCCTTGCCGGGGTCTTTCTTGCTCATGGTGCCGTCTCCCGAGAACGCCGGCGGAGGGTCGTCCGCGGCTTGATTCGCGTTTACGGGTCGGCGGGGGGGGTGTCACGGGAGTGCCGACCGGGGCGGCGGGCCGGAGGGGCCGCTGCCGACCGGTTGGGTCAGAGCGCGAGACCGGCCGGTACGCCCGAACGGGCCACGGCCGACCTCCGGAGGGGTCGCCGCCAGCCGCGGCCCGGATACGCGAACACCGGCCGAGTGGCCGGTGCGTTCGTGCGGGCCGCGGGTGACAGGGGTATTGTTGGCGCAACCCGGCCCGCGTGCAAGGGGGTTAGCGGGAAGTTTTCGCGTCGGGGGCGGGAAGGTGTTCCGCCCGGAGGGGTGGGCCGGCCCCGGGCTCGTGGTCCACGTCGTCCCCGTGGCAGCCGTGCCCGACCAGCGGGAGGGTGAGAAGGGCGAGGAGGGCGACGACCCGCGGGAGGAGGCGGCGGGTGGGGGATTTTAGCCCTGGTAAGGGCGTCGGCGTGTCGCCCGGGGTGCAACCCCGGGCGGCCTGCGGCGACAAGCCGGGGCGCGACGCCCATCGGCCCCCGCGAACGCCGCCCGGGGTTGCACCCCGGGCGACACGCCGACGCCCTCCCGGGCTCCCGGCCCCGAGCCCGAAGCCCCGAGCCGACTCACCGCCCACAGCCCACGGCCCACTACCCGCGTTCATCGCACGCCCTTCAGGTGCTGGTCGAGGAACCGCACGGCGGCGGCGGTGGTCTTCGCGGCGGTCGGGCCGCCCCAGCCGTGGCCGGCACCGGGGACGGTCAGCAGCTCGGCTACGGCCCCCGCCCCCTTCAGACGGGCCAGTAGCCGTTCCGAGTGGATGATCGGCACGATGAAATCGGCCGTCCCGTGGACGAGCAGCACCGGCGGCGCGGCCTTCGATACGAAGTTGATCGGCGACGCGACCCGGTACGCCGTCGGGTCCGTCTTACACGCCTTACCAAGGAACGGGACCATGTACGTGTCTTCGAGGCCGGGGCTGGCCGCGTACAGGCTCAGGTCGGTCGGCCCGAAGTAGCTCACCGCGCACCGCACCGCCGCCGAGGTGTCGCCGTCGGCGACCGGGGGCGGGTTCAGGGCCAGGAGCAGGGCCAGATGCGCGCCGGCCGAGAACCCGCCGGCGGCGATCCGGTCCGGGTCGATGTTGTGGGTCTTGGCGTTGTTCCGGAGGAAGCGCACGGCCGAGCGGGCGTCGTCGATCTGGGCCGGGAACGGGTGCCGCGGGGCAAGCCGGTAGCTCGCCGACGCCACCACGTAGCCGCGCGCGGCAACCCCGGCGATCACGCTCGGGGTGACCCGGTTGGCGGTGAGGTTGATGGCGGCGGTGGACAGGTCGGCCCGGTCCCCCATCCGCCACGCCCCGCCGTGGAGCATCAGCACCGCCGGGTACGGGCCGCCGGTGGTGGGGGCGGCGACGTCGAGCTTGAGTACCTCGCCGCCGGCGGTGGCGAACGGGATGCCGCGGGTGACCTTCACCGGCAGGTCGGCCGGCGGGGCGTCCGGCCCGGCGGCGGCGACGAGGGGGACGACGGCGACGAGCGCCAAAAGACGGGGGGCCATCCGGGCTCCTCCGAAGCGGAACGGGAGTACCGGCATTGTACGCCCACCCCTACCCCTTCGGCCGCGGGGCCGGCGCCACGGGCGGCGGTAGAGGTTCGGTCCCGCCGGCCCGGGCGAGCCGGGCCCGGGCCGCGGCTAGTTTGACGTCGGCCCGGGTCAGCACGTCGGGCGGGTCGGCGCCGAGAGTGATCCGGGGCTCGATCCCGTCCCGGTACGCCCGCGCGAACCGGACCAAGTCTTCAAGTCGGGCCACCATCGTGGCCCGATCGCCCTCGGCCTCGGCCAGTTGGGTCCGGGCGTCGGCCAGCTCGTACTCGGCCGCCGCGTTGTGGTAGGGAGCGTGAGTGCCGGCCTCGACCAGGATCTTCATCCGGTCGCGTGCCTTCTCCCGCTGTGCAACCAGCTCCCGGAGCGGCCCGACCGCCGCCTGGCGGGCCTTCGCGTCGGGCGTGTCGGCTGGGGCCGGGAGCGGGGCAGGAGTCTTGGGCGGTTCCGGGACCGCGGCCGCCTTCAGGCCGACCGCCAACGCCACCCGAAAGCCTTTCGGCATAGCCGGGTTGGTCGGGTTGTCGAACGTCCGGGCGGCCGACCGCGAGTACAGCCCGGCTGCCGACCACGCCCCGCCCCGGGCGACCCGGCCGGTGTTCGGCTGGGTCGGCGGCTCCAGGTACGCCGGGTCGTCCACCGGCGACCGCCGGTAGTAGTCGGCGATGTGCCAGTCCCGGCACCACTCGTCGACATTCCCGTGCATGTCGAACAGGCCGAACGGGTTCGGCTTCTTGAGCCCGACCGGCCCGGCCGCCCGCGCCGACTGCTCGACGACCGCGTGGTCGATCAGCTGTTTCGGGTCGTCGCCGAACGACCACAGTCCCGGGTTGCCAGCCCGGGCGGCGTACTCCCACTGCGCCTCCGTCGGCAAGTCGTAGGCCCGGCCGTCGGCCTGGCCGAGCCACGCGCAGAAGGCGGTCGCGTCGGCCCAGCTGACGCCCAGCACCGGCTGTCCGTCTTGCCCGGGGGTGACGAACATCGTCCAGTCGATCGTGCCGGTGGGCGTGTAGTCGGTCGTCTCCACGAACCGCCGGAACAGGGCGGCGGTGGTCTCGTACTTAGCCAGGTAGAACGGGCGGGTGATGCGGACCGCGTGGCGGGGGCCGCTGGACTCGGCCGCGAACCGCTCAAACTCGCCGACGCGCGAGAGCGTCTTCAGCTCCGCCCGGAAGGCCGCCAGTTCGGCGTCCATGAACCCCATGCCGAACTCGCCCGGCGGGATGAGGCGAAACGTCAGGCCGAGGTCGTTGGTGAACTCGACCGGGACGCCGAGGTGCTTCGCCCACGCCTCCTGGTGCGTCTTCGCCTGGTCGGGCGAGAACGAGACCACGGCCGGCGGCGCGGCGAGCGGCGGGCGGGGGTCGGGGGTGACGACCAGCGGACGACCGTTGAGCGTGGCCCGCCCGCCCTCGGGCGTCACTTCGATCTCAAGCTCCGACCGCCCCCCGGCGGTGACCGTGAACCGGGCCGTGCGGTAGTGCCGGTCGCCGAGCTTGAACCAAACCCAGTGCTCCCCGGGTTCGAGCCGCTCGGTGACGTTGCTCACACCGGTCCGGTTCGCCCCGATGTCGTCCACCTGGAACTCGATCGCCGTGTCGTTGAACCGAAGGCCGACCGCGGCCGGGTTCGGCCGGTCCTGGTAGACGGCGGTCAGGGTGAAGCGGTCGCCCGCGCTGGCGACGACGTAGGCGACGGTCTGGTGACTGTGATGGGCGGTCACGCGCGTCACCAGGGTCCGGCGGGTGCAGTCGAACGCCGCGGCCGCCCGCCCGGCGGGGTGCAGGAGCTTCGCCTCGTAATTCCCAGGGGCCACCCGGACGGCGCCCGGGCCGGTCTGAATCAGGTACGGTGCCCCGCCCTGGGTGAGGACGAGCTGGGCGTCCGGGTCGTCGGACTCGAACCGGACTTCCGCCCGGTCGGCCGCGGCCAGGACGAAGTGCGGGACGGTGTACCACCCCAGCACGGCGAGGGCGACGAGCGGCACGAGCCACCACAGCCGGCTGCGGGACGCCTGACCCGTGCGAGACACCCGCCGGGTCGGCCGGGCGACGGCGGCCTGCGGGACCACCGTCCCCTGTTGCTGGTACTCGGCGAGGTAGCCGGCGAGCAGGTCGGCCACCTCGCGGGCGGTCTGGAACCGGTCGGCCGGGTTCTTGGCGTGGAGCCGGGCCACCACGTCGGCCAGCCACTGCGGGATCTCCGGGTTCACCTCCCGGATCGGCCGGGGCTCGTCCTCCACCACCCGCTTGAGAACCGCCAGCGCCGAGTCGGCCCGGAACGGCGGCCGGCCGGTGCAGAGGGCGTACAGCACGCTGCCGAGGCTGAACAGGTCCGAGCGGGGGTCGAGGGTGTCGCCGCGGGCCTGCTCCGGGCTCATGAACATCGGCGTGCCGGCCACGTACCCGCTGTGCGAGAGGCTGGCGTCGTCCGCGGCGCGGGCGAGGCCGAAGTCGGTGATCTTGACCCGCTCGACGCCGTTCTCCATCAGGATGTTGGCCGGCTTGATGTCCCGGTGGACGAGCCCGTTGGCGTGGGCCGCGGCCAGCCCCCGGGCGGTTTGCGCGCCGATCCGCAGCACCTCCCGCACCGGGAGCGGACCGGCCCTCTCCAGCTTCTGCTGGAGGGTCTGCCCGGCGACGAACTCCATCACCAGATACGGGACCGGCTCGTCCGGCTCGCTGACCGCAAAGACGTTGACGACGTGCTCGTCGCGGATCGGGGCCGCGCTGCGGCTCTCCCGCAGGAACCGCGCCCGGGCCGTCCCGTTGGCCGCCAGCTGGGGGGCGAGCATCTTGATGGCGACGACCCGGTGGAGGCGGTCGTCGAACGCCTTCAGGACGGTGCCGAATCCGCCCGACCCGACCACGTCCAGCACCTCGTAATGGGCCAGCCGGCCGAGTGCCCCGGGCCGGGTGGCGGGCTTCAGGAAGGCCAGCACCTCGTCCCCGGAGGCCGACCGGCCGCCGTCGAGTTGGGTGGTGGTTTCCGGGCCGGCCGGGGGCATAGTCCGGGTGGGCTCGCCGCCCACGACCGGGTGGCGGAGGAAGCTCCCGGCCGCATCGTGCGCGGTCAGGAGTTCCTCGACCCGGCGGCGGGCGGCCGGGTCCGGGCACGCGCCGGCGAGGAACGCGGCCCGGTCGGCCGGGTCAGCCTTCCCAAGGGCGGCGGCGAACAGGGACTCTTCGTTCACGGCCGGTCTCCCGCCGGGGGTGGCTCCGCCCGGGGCGTTGCCCCGGGCTATCGAATCCCAGGCCGTTGGCCTGAAACCAGCGACAGTCTTTTAGCCCGGAGAGTTCGCACAGGATGGATCACCCGGGGCGGTTACCCCGGGCGGCCCGCGCCTCCTCACCGCGCCTTCGGCACCCGCCGGCTGACCCAGAGGTCGAGGTCGCCGGCCCCGCCGGGTAGCTCGCGGGAGTGGAAGTACAGCCGCATCCCGTCCGGCGACAGCCACGGCCGGCCGACCTCGCCGGCGACGCCCGGCACCACGAACGCCTGGGGCGGCCCGAACGGCGCGGCCCGATCCGGCCGGACGTGGAACCGCGTCTCGAACGGCGGCTTGTCCATCCGCGTCCGCACCAGCACCCGGCCGTCGTCCGACACCCAGGCGGCACCATCGAAGACCGGCGAGTTGACCGGCGGCGGCAGCAGCGCCCCGGCCCCGAACGGCTCGCCGCGGGCGGGGCGGGTGAACGTCAGGATGTCGCCCTTCCCCGTACCGCCCGGGATCTGCGACGTCGCCAGTAGCGTGAGCCCGTCGGCCGACAGCACCGGCGCGGCCGACCACGGCGCGCCGTTCACCGGCGCCGGCAGCCGACGGGCCGGCCCGAACGGCGCGTCCCGTGACTCCCGTGAGGCCATCCAAACCGCCTCGAACTCCTTCCCGCCGGGGTGAGCGGCGAACGCCAGCAGTAGCCCGTCGCCGGAGAGGGACGGAGCCTGGACGAGTGGCGCGGTGACTCCGGTGGGGACGGGCTCAGCCGCGGCGAACGGCTCCTCGGGACTCGCGCGGCGGGCGGCCCACAGTGAGCGGTCGCGGACGAACACCACCTCGCGCTCGTCGGCCGTGAGTGTCGCCATCAACTCGCGGGCGGTGGTGTTCACCCCCGGCCCGAGGCGTTCCGGTGGCGCCCACTCCCACTCGGGCGAGGTCAGACGGTCCGCAACTGACACGGCCGTCAGCGGCTCCGGCGGCGCGCTGCCGGCGGGTTGCCGCCCGGGGGCGAGCAAGTACGCGGCGACCGCAGCCCCGACGAGTGCCGCGGCCGCGACCGGCGCGAGCCGGCGGGTGGCCCCGCGGCGGGCCGGCGGGACGGGCGACAGGTCGGTCCGCGTGGGCGGGTCGGCGAGGCACCGGCCCAGCAGGTCGGCCACCTCGGCGGCGGACTGGATGCGGGCGTCCGGGTTCTTGGCGTGGAGCCTCCCGATGACGTCGCACAGCGCCTGCGGCACCTCGGGGATCACGTCCCGGATCGGCCGGGGCTCGTCCTCGACCACCCGCTTGAGAACCGCGAAGCTGGTCGGCGCCCGGAACGGCGGGCGGCCGGTACACATCGCGTACAGCACGCTGCCGAGGCTGAACAGGTCGGCCCGGTGGTCGAGCGAGTCCCCCTTGGCCTGCTCCGGGGCCATGTACAGCGGCGTGCCGGCGATCGTCCCGCTTTGGGTCAGGCTGGCGTCGTCGGCGGCGCGGGCGAGGCCGAAGTCGGTCAGCTTCACGCGGCGGTCCGGGCCGTCCTCGATCAGGATGTTGGCCGGCTTGATGTCCCGGTGGACGAGCCCGATGGCGTGGGCCGCGGCCAGCCCCCGGGCGACCTGCGCCCCGATCCGCACCACGTCCGGGGCGGCGAGCGGGCCGGTCCGGAGGAGGAGGCGTTCGAGCGTCTCCCCGGGGATGAACTCCATCACCAGGTACGGGAGCGGCTCGGCCTCGATGCCGTGGACCTGGACCACGTTCTCGTGCCGGATCTTGGCGTACCCCCGGGCCTCGCGGACGAAGCGCTGGCGGGCCGGGGAGGTGGCCGCCATCCGCGGCGACAGCACCTTGATGGCGACGACCCGCTGGAGGACGTCGTCGAACGCCCGGAAGACGATGCCGAACCCGCCCCGGCCGACGACCTGGAGAACCTCGTAGTGGCCGAGCCGGCCGACGGCGTCGGGGCGGATGGGCGGGTCGAGGAAGGTGAGCGGTTCTTCGGCCCCGTCCGCCTCCCCGCCGTCCCCGGGGCCGCGGATGCTGTTGGTCCGGGCGGGGGGCTCCAGGAAGTTTCCGGCCTGGTCGTGGGCGGCGAGGAGGGCTTCGACCCGGCGGAGCTGCCCGGCGTCCGACGCGCAGGCGCCGGCGAGGAAGGCGGCCCGGTCGGCCGGGTCGGCCTTCTCCAGGGCGGCGGCGAACAACGTGGCGTCGGACATGACTGGCCCGTGGGTGGGGGACACGCGGTGTCATGCGCGAACGCGGGCCGGGGTGGCTCACGAAAAATGACGAATCCCCGCTGGCCAAGGGAGTCGGGGAGCATTCTGGCTACGGCGCCGACGATGATACCCGTGTCGCGGCGGGAGTCTCGCGGCGACACTTCGGGGGCGACACCGGCCCGAAAACGCGACCGGCCCGGCGCCCCTCGCGGGACGCCGAGCCGGTCGCGTGCGTGGATCGCCGACCGCGGGTCGCGGCCGGCTACCCCCGGTCAATACATGTCATCGTACCCGCCGCCGGCGGCGCCCTTCTTGGGCTCGTCCTTCGGCAGCTCGGCGATCATGGCGTCGGAGGTGAGCAGCAGGGTCGCCACGCTGGCGGCGTTCTGGAGGGCCGACCGGACCACCTTGGTCGGGTCGATGATCCCCTTCTCGACCATGTTGCAGTACTCGCCGGCCCGGGCGTCGAAGCCGTAGTTCTTGTCCTTGCTGGCCAGCACGTCCTTCGCCACCACGTTGCCGTCGCCGCCGGCGTTCTCGACGATCTGCCGGACCGGCGCCTTGCACGCCCGGACGATGATGTTGTACCCGACCTTCTCGTCGTCCGTCAGCGTCTCGGGGGCCGTCAGGCCGGTGCTGGAGCGGAGCAGGGCCGTCCCGCCGCCGGGGAGGATGCCCTCCTGGTGCGCGGCCTTGGTCGCGTGCATCGCGTCCTCGACCCGCATCTTCTTCTCCTTCACCTCGCTCTCGGTCGCCCCGCCGACGTTGATCTTGGCGACCCCGCCCGACAGCTTGGCGATCCGCTCGCTCAGCTTCTCCTTGTCGTAGTCGCTGGTGCTCTTGTCCAGCTCCTTCTGGATACTGGCGATCCGGGCCTTGATCTGGTCCTTCTTCCCGGCCCCCTCGATCACGGTGGTGTTGTCCTTGTCCACCTTGATCTTCTTGGCCTTGCCCAGCTGGCTCAGCGTGACCGTTTCCAGCTTGACCCCGAGATCCTCGAAGATGGCCTCGCCGCCGGTGAGGACGGCGATGTCCTGGAGCATCGCCTTCCGCCGGTCGCCGTAGCCGGGAGCCTTCACGGCGCACACCTTGAAGGCGCCGTTCGAGCGGATGACGTTGACCACCAGCGTGGCCAGCGCCTCGCCCTCGACCTCCTCGGCGATGATGAGCAGCGGCTTGTTCTGCTGGAGAACCTTCTCCAGCACCGGCACGAGGTCGCGGTTCGAGCTGATCTTCTTCTCGTACACGAGGACGTAGGCGTCCTCGAGCTCCGCCTCCATCGTCTCGGCGTTGTTCACGAAGTACGGCGACAGGTAGCCGCGGTCGAACTGCATCCCCTCGACGAACTCGTGGTCCGTCTCCATCGTCTTGGCTTCCTCGACGGTGATGACCCCGTCCTTGCCGACCTTGTCCATCGCCTCGGCGATGATCCCGCCGATCACGGTGTCGCCGTTGGCGGCCACGGTGGCGACGTTCTGGAGGTCGGCCTTCCCCTTCACCGGGATGCTGGCGTCCTTGAGCTTGGCGACGACGTCCTCGACCGCCTTCTCCATCCCGCGCTTCATGAGCATCGGGTTGGTGCCGGCGACGACGGCCTTGAGCCCCTCGTTGAAGATCGCCTCGGCCAGGACGGTGGCGGTGGTGGTGCCGTCGCCGGCGACGTCGGAGGTCTTGCTGGCGACCTCCTTCACCATCCGGGCGCCCATGTTCTCGTAGTGGTCGGGCAGCTCGATCTCCTTGGCGACGGTCACGCCGTCCTTGGTGACCGTGGGGCTGCCGAACGACTTCTGGATGATGACGTTCCGGCCCTTCGGCCCGAGCGTCACCTTGACCGCCTTGGCCAACTTGCCGATGCCCCGCCGCATGGCCTCGCGGGCTTCCTGGTCGAACGCGATCTGCTTGGCGCTCATGTCTACTCCGGGTATCGGGGGTGTCGGGAGTCGAGTGTATCGGGGGTGTCGGGTATCGGGGGCCGGGTGTGTCGGGTATCGGGGACCAAGTGTTGGGCCACCGGGTCGTTGCGGGTATCAGCGTATCCTGCGATACCCGATACTCCCGATCCCCCGGCCCCGACATCCCCGCCGCTATTCGATGACGCAGAGGACGTCGCCCTCGTGCATGACGAGGATCTCGCCGTCGCGGCCGCGGTCCTTGAACTCGTCGCCGGCCCAGGAAGTGAACAGCACCTTGTCGCCGGCCTTGAGCTGCATCTTGGTCCGGGTGCCGTCCGGCTTCACCCTGCCGGGGCCGACGGCGATGACCTCGCCCTTCTGCGGCTTGTTCTTGGCCGTGTCCGGCAGGATGATCCCGCCGGCCGTCCTGTCCTCGGCCGCCTCCCGGCGGACGATGATCCGGTCACCAATCGGCTTCAGCCCCATCGCGGTCGTCTCCGGGGAGCGGAGGGAGTGTCTGTGTGCCCCGCCCCAGAGCAAGTGTCATGCCCACCGACGAGCGATACCAGAAACAGTGTGATAATCGAGAGTTGCGATAGAGGCTGTGGGCGAATGCGCCCCCGGCTCTGCCAAGAATGCACAGCTGTCGTTGGGGGTACCTGCCGGAATGACACCGCCCCGACTCCGGCTCGATCAGCCCCCTACATGGCAGCCCGCAGCGGCGTGTGGCGGGAGTGACCGGCCGAGACGACACTTTCGGCAGATTGTGGGCAGGTTGCGGCTCGGCCCGACCACAGCGTCGTGCGATAACGGTTATCATCTGCCCCGCCCGCCACGCAGTCGCGGGTCGCCCTGGCTCGGCGTCAGCCTCCGAACAGGCGGCGGAAGAGGCCCGCCCGGCCGCGGCCGGCGTTGGGGTCGAGCAGCCTCATCACGGCCGCGACCGATTCCTCGCTCTCCAGCATGAGCCGCCCGCCCCACGACTCCAGGAGCAACGGGTAGTCGGCCACGAACTGGGCCGCCACGGTCCTCCACTTCCGGTCCTGGGCACTGCGAACGGCGGCCATGCCGCGCCAGACCAGCCACACGCCCCCGCCCCCGCCGGCAACGGCGGCCAGCATGGCGAACGACCGGTTCGTGCTCAGGGGCTCGTGGAACAGTGCGTACACGCCGCCCGACAGCGGGACAACCACCAGCAGGTTGAGCAGGACGAACGCCACCCAGGTCATCTCCTTGGCCTCGGTGGTGTCCTTGCGAACCCTCTGGACGTGTTCGAGCCGGGCCAGGAGCAGGGTTTTGCGGGTCGGGTCGGCGGCCAGTTCGACGGCCGTCAGACCGGCCGTCGAACTGGCCGGTGCCGAGGCGGCAGGGGGCGGGGGTGGGTCGAGTTCGGCCCGGAGGCGGCGGACGGTCGGCGGGTGACGCAGGGGCGCCCGCCCGCCCCACTCCGCGACCTCGGCGGCGAAGTCCGCGGCGACCTCCTCCGCGAGCGCCTCGGCATTCTTCTGAAGGTCCGCGGCGACCGCCTTCACCCCCACCCGGATCAGGTAGACGTACACGACCCACACCACCGCGCCGATCGGAAGGCCGACGGCGAACAAGCCGCGCTCGACCGACTCAAGCGCGGCGCCGGCCGCGACCCCGGCCGCCGTGGCGACCAGGAGTCCCCAGCGGGCGGTGGTTCCGTAGGTCCACCGGCCCATCTCGTCCGCCTCGTCGTAAGCCTGGCACAGCCGGGCCAGCGCGGCGGCCAGCCCGCGGCGGCGGCCGTCGCGGACCGGGGACGGGGTGACCTGCGCGGCCGCGGTGGCGGTCGGGGCGTCCGGGCGGGCGGCGGGCGGGAGCGGCGGGGGCTCGACCGCCGTGGCGGGGCTTCCCGCCACCGCCCGCAGGAGGGGGAGGAGCTCGCGGGCGTCCTTCGGGCGTTCCTCGACCCAGCCGACGCACCGCTCGATCAGCGCGACGTGGTCGGCCGGCACGCCGTAGCGGACGGTCAGCTCCTTCGCCCAGCCGTGGGGGAGCTCGCGGGACACGTCGCCGACGAGGAGTTGGAACCACAGCACGCCGAGGGCGTACAGGTCGTGCCGGGGGTCGGGCGCGGCCCCGCGGCGCTGTTCGGGCGACATGTACAGCGGCGTGCCCGCCCCGCGGAACAGACTGGCCTGGTCGGCGAGGCTGAGGAAGTCGATCGTGCTGGTGCCGATCCGGCTCCGCACCGCGGCCCGGGCCGCGGCCACACCGCCGAGGCCGAAGTCACCCAGCTTCAACAGCACGGAGTGCGGGGGGCTCGGGAGTGCGGAGTGCGGAGCGCGGAGTGCGGAGTCAGAAGTCCCGAGCCCTGACCCGTCCGTGGTCTTCGACTCCGCGCTCCGCACTCCGCGCTCCGCACTCCCGAGCGCCCCACACTCCGCATCCACGAGGACGTTGGCCGGCTTCAGGTCGCGGTGGACCAGCCCGGCGGCGTGGGCGAAGGCCAGCCCCTCGGTGACCTGCGCGACCCACGAGAACACCTCCGCCGGACTCGGCGGGCGGCCCAGGGCGGCGCAGCGGGTGGCCAGGAGCTTCGTCAGGTCGCCGCCGGGGACGTACTCGTACACGAGGTACGGCGTCGCGTGGTCGAGGTCGTAGCCGTACAGGCGGACGACGTGGGCCGCCCCCCGGCCGGCGGCGCGCATGAGGCGTTCGAGGTTGCTCCGCTCCTGGTTCAGGGCGGGGAGGAGCGAGCGGTCGAGGCAGAACTTGATCGCCAGCGGCAGGTGCTGGAGCGACGGCGACTCGGCCCGGTACACCGCCCCGAACCCGCCGGCCCCGAGCAGCTCCCGCAGCCGGTACGGGGTGCCGCCCAGGAGCGACTCGGACGGGTAGGGCGGCACGTCCTCGGGCAGGAGTTGGAGGAGCGACCGGGAGTCGTCGAAGGCGACCGTCGGCGGGACCGACCGGCCGCCGCTGGCGTCGGGGAGGAGAGCCTGGTCCACGGCCGGGGGGATGGCGGTCAGGAACTCGACGGCCAGCGCCACGTCTTCGGGCGAGGCGTCCGGGGCGAGGTCGAGCAGGATGCTCCTGGCGGCCGACCGGGCCTCGGCCGGGGGGACGGCCGCCAGCCCGGCCACCGCCGCGTTCGCCTCGCCGGGGTGGGCCGCGAACCACTCCCGCCAGCGGTCTACGATGCCCCGCCCGAACAGGTTGATCGCCCGCTCGACGGCGTGCCCGACGGCCACCCCCGCCACGCCGCCGAGCGGCCCCCCTGCGGCGGCCCCGGCGCATCCGGCCAGGACCGGCAGCAGCCCTTCGGCGGCCAAGTACAGCAACACCGGCGGTTTGGGGTCGGCGTCGGGCACGGGTCGACTCCGCGGGAACGGATATCGGGGGTTCGCTCGGGCCGTGACAAGATTGACCGACGGTGGCCGGAAACGACACCGCCCGGTGGTGCGGGGACACCACCGGGCGGCCGGGAGACCATACCACGCGCATGGTACGATCTGAATGTACCGTACCCGCCCGCCCCCGCCGGATCAACAGGCGTGGCCGAATTTTCCGATTCGGCCTGGAACAGTCCTGCGAATGAGCTCACCCGCCGACGGGCCGGATGCCGTGGTTCCAGCGTTCGCAGCGGGTGCGGGAGGACGATGCGGGTGGGTTTGACCCGCGACGAAAATTCCTGTTGACAACCCGGCGGTCACCGGTCAAGATTGGCAAAGAGTTCTGCCTCTTCTCTGTTCCGGCCCCACCGTTCTGAGGCGCAAGCCGAGGAACGGTGGGGTTTTTTATGGACCTTACTTGGCGCATCCGGCCCTGGGCCGTCACCGCCTATCGACCCCTCTGTCGTTCCGACAATTCACCCGGCAGGCGGTAGGGGGAGAAGTCGGGCGGCGGGCACGTTCTCCCGAACCATCTCCAAGAATCGTGGCAGGTCGTCTGGGGTGAATGCATGCGCCGGGACTGCGTAATAGAGTCGCTGCCACGTGCCCAACAGGTACAGGTCACCAGCCTGGTGGGCAGTAGCGATGAGCGACCAGGGGAACTCACTGCGAGAGTCCGTGGTGGCGATTTCAATCCGGTCAGCGGTGAACGTGAACGTTCGCGGGGTCCGGAACTCGGCCGTAGCGTCCCACACCTTCCGATCGCGGCGGGGGAGCGAACGGTAAAGCACGTATGGGCACACGGTCCCGAGTATCACAACAGCTGTGCAGGCGTTCCAGGCGACTCTGCCTCGAACGGCGCTGGCCCAGAAGGTCAAGCCGGATACGACCACGGCCGCAGTCAGCACCCCGACAACGGCGGACGGCCGTGTGCGTACCCATCGCATCACCCGAATGTAGTCTTCAGGGGCCGGGGTGAAGCTGACCCGGATCGGTTCGCTGGTCGCTCTGTCGGTCACAGGTTCATCCCGTAGGAGCGTGAGCACGCGAACCCCGGCCGGCGATGGGGCGGCAAAGCGGTCGGACCGAGAGCCGGTTCCAACAGCCAGAAGCGGTGTCGGGCCTACTCCCTACAAGGCGGAAGGAGCCCAACGCCGCCCCCCCGGGTCGAACGGGTGCGGCTCCCGGAACAAGGACTACGGTCTCGTCCGCTACAGCGCCCGGCCGAGCACCGGCGCCAGCTGGCGGAGTTGGGCGAGGAGCTTCTCCAGCGTCGGGAAGTCGATGGTCTGCGGGCCGTCCGACAGCGCCTTGTCCGGCTCCGGATGGGTTTCGACGAGCAACCCGTCGGCCCCGCTCGCCAGTGCGGCCAGGCTCATCGCCGGCACGTAGGCCCGCTTGCCGGTCCCGTGGCTGGGGTCCACGAACACCGGCAGGTGCGACAGCGCCTTCGCCGGCGGCACCACCGACAGGTCGAGCGTGTTCCGGCTGTGGTCGGCGAACGTCCGCACGCCGCGTTCGCACAGGATCACCTGGTAGTTCCCGCCGGCCAGCACGTACTCGGCGGCCATCAGCCACTCCTCTAGCGTGGCGCTCATCCCGCGCTTCAGCAGCACCGGCTTGCGGCACTTCCCGACCCGCTTCAGGAGCGAGAAGTTCTGCATGTTGCGGGCGCCGATCTGGATCACGTCGGCCGCCTCCTCCACGGCCGAGGCGTACTCCGTGTCCATCAACTCGGTCACGATGCCGACACCCGTCCGCTCGCGGGCCTTCTTGAGGATTGCCAGCCCTTCGAGCCCCATCCCCTGGAAGGCGTAGGGGCTGGTGCGCGGCTTGAACGCCCCCGCCCGGAGGAGCTTCACGCCCTTCTCGACGAGGTACTCGGCCGTGCGCATCACGAGCGCTTCGCTCTCGACCGAACACGGCCCGGCGACCACGGCGAACGTCTTCGGCCCGACCTCGACGCCGGGGAGCGGGATGACGGTGTCCTCCCGCTTCATCTCCCGGCTGGCGAGCTTGAACGGCTTGGTCACCCGGATCGCCTGCTCGACCCCGTCCAGCCCCTCGAACAGGCCCGGGTCCACGGCGGCCGTGTTCCCGGTCATCCCGACCGCGGTCCGGGTGGCTCCCGGGAGGACGTGGGGGGTGAGCCCCTGGGAGCGGACCACCTCGGCCACCCGGTCGATCTGGGCGGCGGTGGCGTGGGACTGCATGACGACGAGCATCGGGTGTACTCCTTCGGGGAGAATGAGGGCAGACGGGGAGACACCGAACGGGAAGACGGGGTACGGAAATCACCGGCTAGCCCGGCTGCCGGTGCCCCACCCCCCCACGCCCCGACCTGCCTGTCTCCCGCTTCCGGGGTGGTACTATACAAGGGGGACGCGCCCGCCACGGAGCCCGCATGACCGAACCGGACGACCTCGCCCGCGCCCGGGAGGAACTCGGCGAGCCCGAACGGCAGTTCCACATCAACCCGGCCTGGTTCCGGGGGAAGCTGATCCTCGGGCTGCTACTCGTCGCCGGCGGCCTCAGCCTGGTCGGCGTGTTCTGGGCGCTCGGCTGGAAGGGCGTTCACGTCCTCCACTGGGTCATCTGGCCGCTCGTGGCCGGCATCGGCCTGCTCGTGAACCTGTACAAGCAGCGCGGGCTGTTCGTCCTCGTCTACCCGACCGGTCTGCTCCGCCTCCAGCGGGGCGAGGTCGAGTCGTACCCGTGGGCCGAGGTCGCCGAGGTCCGGCTGAAGACGCAGCGGGTGGACGGGCTCCACCTCGTCCTGGACGCCGACGGGGAGCCGGTCGGGTGCTGGCTGCCGGCCGAGGTGCCGGACGTGCAGGTCTGGCATGCCGGGCTCACGGTCGTCCGGGAGGACGGGGCGACGGCCCACTTCAGCCCGGTGCTGGCCGAGTACGCCGAGCTGGCCGAGGAGGTCCAGCGGCGGTCGTTCCCGCACCTCTGGGCGGACGCCGCGGACGGCTTCCGCGACGGCCGGATGCTCCCCTTCGGGAAGCTGGAGGTGAGCCTGCTCGGCGTCCACCACGCCGGCAAGGTACTCCCCTGGCCGCAGGTCGGTAAGCTCACGATCGCCCAGGGCCAGCTGGCCGTCGAGCAGAAGGGGAAGTGGCTGCCGTGGGCCGCGGTGAAGCCGGCCGCGGACATCCCGAACCCGCACGTCCTGTTCGCCCTGGCCGCCTACGCCACCCAGGGCCACCCGGAGCCCGAGCCGGAATCCTGAAAGATTCCGCGCGGGAGCGCGAACCATCTCCCGGGCGACACGTCCATCTCACATACCAGCTGTGGCGACGACCGCCGCAGAAAAATGGTGAACCACCGGCCGGCGTGACGCGTCACAATACCACCATGACCCACCTATATGCCACCCACCTGGAACGCCTAGCGGTTGCCGCCAGCGGCAGCCGGGCGCTCGGGCTGCGGACGAAGGGTGATGCCGGATGACCCCCTGGGGCGGAACGCGACACGCGTGCCGGCCGGGGGAGTGTATCCCCCGGCCGGTCGGCGTTCGTGGGGTGGTGTGAGACACGGGATCAAGGTGCTAGCGGCAGCATCCGGGACTCTTAATCCCGCGGGTGGAGGTTCGAGCCCTCCTGGTCCCACTAGTTCGAGCGCATCCGTGGTGTAGCGGAAACATACCGCCCTCCCACGACGGTGACGCGGGTTCGAGCCCCGCCGGATGCTCTGACGGCGAACGCACCTGTGGTGTCAGTGGAAGCATGCCGGCGTGCCAAGTCGGCGGCGCGGGTTCGACCCCCGCCAGGTGCTCTTGGGGGATTCGGAGTTGGGAGTTGGGAGTTGGGTCGAGACGCCCCTGTGTTGTAGTGGGAGCCTGCCGCTCTCGTAACGCGGAAGCGTGGGTTCGATTCCCACCGGGGGCTCTGGTGCGATGAGTTGATGGCGGCAATGAGTGCAGCTGACTATGCCCCCGTGTTGTAACGGGAGCCTGCCGTCTTGGTATGGCGGAAGCGTGGGTTCGACTCCCACCGGGGGCTCTGGTCGAACCAGGGGCGGACGAGACACGGTACGCGAACTGGCCCAGCGAGCGGGCTTAAACCCTGCTGTGTGTGGGTTCGAATCCCACCCGTGTCAGTCCGGGGAAACCCGGAAACCGCCTTCGGTCGTGCGGTGGTCCGCCAGGCCGGCTGTAACCCGGCCGCCCCTTCGGGGCAACGTGGGTTCGATTCCCACCCGAGGCATTCGGATGAGTTCAGAGTTACGAGCTTAGAGGTCAAAATTCTGAACTCTGAACTTGCTCGGTTGAATCGATGGCGTTGGTGAGCGGGGCGTCGGCCCGCCGGTGGCTCGGGTGTTTCGGAGCCCGGAGGGCGGTCGGCGCGTAGCCCGGGGTGCAACCCCGGGCGGCCGACGCGGTGTCACGAGAGGTGATGCGTCTCGACCTCCGCCGAAGGCCCGCCCGGGGTCGCGCCCCGGGCTACGCGCCGACCGCCCTCCGGGCTCCGAAACACCCGAGCCAGAAGTTCCGAGCCACCGGATACCCACTGCTCACCCGGATTTCAACCGAGCACTCTGAACCCTGAACTCGAAAGGCTCGTTCTTCTAGTGGACAAGATGCCAGAGTGTCAACCTGGCGACCGGGGTTCAATTCCCCGACGAGCCGCTGACGGCGAAGGCCCGTTCGTCTAACGGACAGGACATCAGGTTCTCAACCTGAGAGTGGGGGTTCGATTCCCCCACGGGTCACTCGGGGCGCCGCGCCCCGAAACGGTGATGTAGACCAACTGGCAGGAGTCGCCACGCTCAGAACGTGGACAGTGTGGGTTCGAATCCCACCGTCACCACTGGATACGCATTGCGGACGGGCGGGCGCCCGGCCGGGTCTCATAAGCCTGGATGCCGGGTTCGACTCCCGGGTCCGCAACTGACCGACCTCGTGCTGGAACTGGTATACGGGTCCGGTTGAGAGCCGGGCGCCGAAAGGCGTGTGGGTTCGACTCCCACCGAGGTCACTGCGGCACGGGCCGCACAAGCGGGGCCGCCCGCGGATCGGGGACTGTGTCTTGCAAACACGGACGCGGGGTTCAACTCCCCGCGGCTCCACTGGCGTCGGAGTTTGCCAGTAGCAGTTTGTCATTGGGGAGTACCGTCGGGCTCGACGCGCGAGCCCAAATTACAACGGGCAACTGGCCAATTGCCAACGAGGAAGGGTGCGCGGAACTGGTAACGCGCCGGCCTGCTAAGTCGGTGCCCGCAAGGGCGTGAGGGTTCGAGTCCCTCCCCTTCCGCTGACGGTTGCTGCCCTGGTGGTCCAACGGACAACGATGCCGCCCTCCGAAGGCGGAGATCCAGGTTCGATTCCTGGCCGGGGTACTTGGGTAGGAATGATGAATGATGAGTTCAGAGCCGTAGCCTTGGCCGGGAGTCGCGTGCTCGGGAATTCCGCATTCATCATTCAGAATTCAGCATTCTCCGATGGTCCCGTAGTCCAGCGGCGACGACGCCTCCCTGACACGGAGGAGAGCGGTGGTTCGAGTCCACTCGGGATCACTCCCCTGCGAGGGGGTGTCATGCGGCGTGTGGTGTAACGGCTTGCACGCGGCGCTGTGAACGCCGAGGAGCGGGGTTCGACTCCCCCCACTGCCGCCTCCAACAGTTCCGGTTTCTGGGTTTCGGGTAGCGGCCCGCCCGGCGCGCGTGCGGAGGCGGCCTCCGGGCGCGCCGCCGCCGCCGCACCCCCGGCGGGCAGTCGGGGTTGCCCGACGGGCGGCGCTGCCCTACCATCCACCCTCGCCGTTCGCCCCCGAGATGGACCTCGCCCGGAAACGGCAGGGAGATGCCTCAGACCACCCATTCCGCTCCGCCTACCCCAGGCCGGGATTCCGCCCTCGACAACCTCCGCGTCGCGGCCATGCTGCTCGGGCTGGTGACCCACGGGGCGCTCCCGTTCACCGCCACCGGGCTCGTGCCGTTCCCGGTCCGCGACGCGACCCGCCACCCGGCCGCGGACGCCGCGTACTTCGCCGTCCACGACTTCCGGATGCAGCTGTTCTTCCTCCTGGCCGGGTTCGCGGCCGCGTCCCTGGCAGCGCGCCGCGGGGTCGGAGCCCTGGTCCGCAACCGGCTGACCCGGGTCGCCGCACCGCTCGCGGTCGCGGTGGCGGTCGTCTGCCCGGTCATGCACCTGCTCCTGGCCTGGTACACGGCGGCACGGGGCAGCGTCTGGGAGCCGACCGCGGCCGGCGGGTGGGTCGGGCCGAACTTCCACCTCTGGTTCCTCTACTACCTCCTCCTCTGCACCGCCCCGCTGGTCGGGCTGTTGGCCCTCCGGGGCCGCCTCGCGCGGCGGGTCGTCCGGGCCGGCGACCGGGCGACCCGCTGGGTACTCGGGTCGCCGTGGCGGGTGCCGCTGCTGGCGGCCGCGGCCGTCCCGCCGCTCTGGGAGATGCCGGCGTGGTGGATCGAGACGCCCGCCGGCTGGGTGCCGGACACGGACGTGTTCGTGTACTACCTGGGCTTCTTCGTCGCCGGGGCCGCGCTCGCCCGTCACCCCGACCTCCTCCCGGTCGTCGGCCGGTACTGGCCGGCCCAGCTGGCGGTGGCGAACCTCCTGGTACTCCCGCTGATGCTCCAGCTGACCGTGTCCGGGGTGTGGGCCGCGGACGACCCGCCGGCGTGGTTCGTGGGGTGGAAGGCGGCCGCCATCTTCCTCGGCGGGGCGTACACCTGGCTGATGATCGGCGGGCTGGTCGGGCTGTTCCGACAGCACTTCCCGACGAGCCAGGGGGCGTGGCGCTACCTGGCCGGGGCATCGTACTGGTGCTACCTGGTGGGGTTCCCGGTGCAGGTCGCCCTCCAGGGATACCTCGCCCCGCACCGCTACCCGATCCTGGCCGAGTTCGTGGCCGTGAACGCGCTGACCTTCGGCGTCCTGCTCGTGAGCTACGAGCTGTGCGTCCGGCGGACCTGGATCGGCCTGCTGCTGAACGGGTCGCGGCCGGCGGACCGCAAGCCGGCGGCAGTCGTCGTGGGCGTGCGGGTGTCGGTCGCCGACCCGCGTCTCGGCGTCCGGACCGCTGCTCCCCTGGCCACGGCCGGGGCCGGCCGAAGCTGATCGAACGCCCCGGTCGCGGGCGGGCTCACGCCCGCCGCGGTTCCGACCCTCGTGCCTCGGATTTCCGTCCGGATTATCCTTGTGCGGCCCGGGGACGAGGCTATAGTCCGCCCTTCCCCCGGGCTGCCGCGACGGACTGCTGCCACCCTGGGGCTGAGGGGCATCGCATGTTCCGCCGCAGTGCGTGGTTGGGGGTGGTCGCGGTTCTGGTCGGCGGGGCGGACGCCTGCGCCGCCCCGGTCGAGTACCGGGCGCTGCCCCTTCCGGCGACGGCCACCCTGGGGACGTCCCCGGCGGCACCGGCCCTCGCCGGGGTTACGTGGTTCTTCAGCCAGTTCTCCGTCCCCCTCGGGACCGTCCCTGTAACCGACTGACCCGGGTGCTTCCCCTCGGACACGCGGGCGGGTACAGTACGGACGCGGGGGGCGGTCCGGGGCGAGCCCGGCCGCGGCGCCCGCGGTCCGTCCCCGGGGGCCTCATGCCGTCCGCTCGTTGCCGCCTCGCGGTACTCGCCTGCGTCATTCCGCTCGTCCTCCCCGCCGCCCGCGCGGAGCAGGACGCCCCCAAGTCGGACGCCAAGCCCCAAGCCCTCGTCGAAGTCCAGCCCGGCACCCTGCCGATCATCATCGCCGCCCCCCACGGCGGCAGCACGGCCATCCCCGGCGTGCCCGAGCGGATGGGCGTCGGCGTCAAGCAGTTCGCCACCGTCCGCGACTCCAACACCGACAAGCTGGCCAAGGCGTTCGCCGCCGACCTGGAGCGCCAGCTCAAGGGGAAGCCCTGGCTGGTGATCGCCAAGTTCGACCGCAAGTACCTCGACGCCAACCGGTCGGCAGACGCCGCCTACGAGGTGAAGGCCGCCAAGGCCTATTACGATGCGTACCACAACCCGCTGATCGCCGCCTGTAAGGCGGTCAAGGAGAAGTTCGGCAACGGGCTGCTGCTCGACATCCACGGCCAGGGCAAGTACCCGGACGCCATCCTCCGCGGCACCCAGAACGGCAAGACGGTGGTCCTCCTCCGCCAGCGCCAGGGCTACGCGGCGGTGGCCGGGAAGAACAGCCTCCTCGGCCGGTTCGAGCGGATCGGGAACAAGGTGCTGCCGCGGTCCGACGCCGGGGAGAAGGCCAAGGAAGAAACCGGCTTCACCGGCGGGTACACCGTCGCCACCTACGGCAGCCACACCGGCTACGCCGTCGACGCCATTCAGCTGGAGATCGGCAGCAACTACCGGGCGGTCGAGGCTCTGCCCAAGACCGCCCGCGACCTCGCCGACGCCACCGTCGCCTTCCACGACGCCTACCTCAAGAGGTAACGGCGCCCGGCGCCACCTCTCCCCCCGAGTTCCGGCTTGCACCGCCGGTCGGGGGCGGTATAGCGGGGCTTCCGACACACCATCTCCGAGGCGCCGCGCGCCCCGGGGGTAGACCGGACGACCCCGTCGCCGAGGTAGGGTGGGCATGGACGCCGCGACCCCGTTCCGCCGCACGCCCGGGTTAGCCGGGCTGTTGGTGCTGATCGCCGCCGGCTGCCACTCGGCGGACGGCGACCGGTCCGCCTACCGCGGCCAGAGCCCCTCCGAGCCCGTTCCCGGCCTCCCCGTCGCACCCCTCGCCCCACCCACCCCGCCCGCCGCCCCACCGGTCCAAGGCGCGGTCGTGACCGCGTCGGCCAAGTCGGCCGGGGCGGCCCCCGCCCCGATGGGCGACCCGCGCATCAAGGTGGTGGCGGTCGTCGGGTTGCGGAACACGGTGACCGACCAGGAGGTGTGGGAGGCGGTCCGCCAGCGGGTGCAGGACTACCTCCACCTCGTGGACGGGCCGAAGGGCCAGCAGGTTGTCAAGGACGACGAGAAGGCCCGCGAGGTGTACGAGGACGAACTCCGCCGCATCATCGAGCGGGAACTCGTGCTGGACGAGATGGAGACGAAGCTGAAGAAGGCCGGGAAGACCCAGGTGATGGAGACGATCCGGGAGTTCGCCGGGGACATGGCCGACCGCCGCATCAAGACCTTCAAGGCCCGCTCCAAGGCGACCACGGACGACGAGCTCCGGGCGTTCCTGGCCATCCAGGGGCTTACCCCCGCGGTCGTCCGCCGCCAGATGCAGCGGCAGATCATGGCCGACGAGTACGTCCGCAACAGCCTCAAGGAGCGGGGCAAGTCGGTCGGCCTCGGCGACGTCAACCGCTACTACGAGGCCCACCCGGGCGAGTTCACCACCGCCGACCGGGTGAAGTGGCTGGACATCTTCGTGAGCGCCGCCAAGCACCCCAGCCGGGAGGCGGCCCGGGCGCACGCCGAGCAGGTCCGCGCCCAGGCTGCCGCCGGGGCGGACTTCCTCACCCTGTGCAAGGCCCACGACAACGGCGTGGCGGCCCACCAGAAGGGCGAGGGGATCGGCGAGGAGCGCGGGAAGGTCCAGCCGGCCGAGGTCGAGCCGGCGGTGTGGGCCGCCCGCCCGGGCGAGGTCGGCCCGGTGGTCGAGACGCCGGCGGGCTTCCACGTCGTCAAGGTCGCCGAGCGGCAGCAGGCCGGCGTCCGGCCGTTCGACCAGGCTCTCCAGGACGAGATCCGCGAGAAGCTGATGCGCCAGCTGCAGGCGAGCGAGTACCGGCGCATCGTGAACGAGCTGTGGCAGCGCGGCGTGTGGCGCGTGATCCACAACCCGTAGCCGGGGGCTACGGCTTCACCGCCCGCGGGGGCTCGCCGCGGGCGCCGCCCCAGTCGGTCGGCCGGTACCGGACGTCCAGGTGCGGGGTCTCGACCCGCATCCCGCGGCGGAACTTGCTCGTCATCGCCGCGTCGAGAACCCCGGTGGTCAGCAGCGTCCGCTCGACCGGGTACGGGGCGTGGCCGGTGCGGGCGAGCGCGTCGATGGCCTTCGTCAGTTCCGCGAAGTGGGCGAACGGGTCGGGTTGCTGGAGGTAGAACTGGCAGGCCGACGGCTCGGCCCGGCCGCGCACCTGCCCCGCGAAGACGAACCCCCCGCCGTCGCCCTCGTGAATCCACCCGTTCGGGATGACCACGAAGGCCCGGAACCCGTCCCGGTACTCCACCTCGAACGTCCCGGCGTCGGCCGTCCTGGCGGTGATTTCGCGCATGTCCCCGCGGGCGTGGGCGGGCACGAGCCGGACGGCCGCGTCGAGGAGCGGCCCGGCCCACGGCTGCCGGTCGAGGGCGGCCCACATCGCCGGCCCGGTGTGGCACGTCACGGCGGCGACGCCGGTCTCCTCCCGCCCGCGCCGCTCGACCATGCACTGCAACCCTTCGAGGGCGTGGAAGCCGTAGCCCTCGAACGGCCCGTAGCCGATCTGCACGGCCCCGACGAGGTCGCACCCGCGCGGCAGTGTGAGGTCCGGCTTCCGCCACGTCACCGGGATGCTCGACCCGGCCAGGAACGGCACCATCAGCCGGCGAGCCGTGTCGTACATCCACTTCGCGTCGTCCCAGGTGGCCGCGAGGTGCTTGTCGTTGAACACCGGGACCGACCGGTTGGTCCGCTCGAACACCGCGGCGATGTCGGCGAAGAACCGCCGCCGCGGGTAGAGTTTCTGGCCCTTCTCGTTGTCCGGGTACTGGCCGTGCTCGCCGATCGACAGCACGGCGTCCACCGCGAGCGCGTTGCCACCGAGCGTCAGCGCCTCGGCCACCGTGTCGCAGATGCGGAAGCCGTGCTTCCGGGCCAGATCTCGGCTCATGTCCGTCTTTGGCACCTGGTCGGTGACGAGCGACACGAGCTGGAGGTCGGGGCGGGTGCCGTCCGGGTAGCCGCCGAGGAGGTTGCGGAGGATGACGTCCGCGTGCGACCAGCGGCGGTACTCGGTGACGACCGCGGCGACCTTCTTCGGGGGCATGGGAGAGCCCGTGGGGAGCGGCCGGCGGGCCGGCCGGGAGTAGCGGCTACGCGATGATCGCGCGGATCGGGGCGCCGTGGTCGACGTCCAGCCGCTTCCGGCCGGGCACCTCCAGCCGGCGGCTGTCGAGGCCGAGCTGGTGCAGGATGGTGGCGTGGACGTCGGTGACGTAGTGGCGGTCCTCGACGGCGTGGAAGCCGATCTCGTCCGTCGCCCCGTGGACCACGCCGCCCTTGATGCCGCCGCCGGCCATGAACACGCTGAACCCGTAGATGTGGTGGTCCCGGCCGTCCGACCCCTGCGTCCCGGGCGTCCGGCCGAACTCGGTGGCGAACACCACGATCGTGTCGTTCAGCAGCCCCGTCCGCTTCAGGTCGGCGACCAGCCCGGCGATCGGCTTGTCGACGGCGAGGCAGTTCCGCTCGTGGTTGGCCTTCAGGCCGCCGTGGGCGTCCCACACACCGGCGCCGCCGGCGCCGTGCTGCACCTGGACGAACCGCACCCCGCGCTCGACCAGCCGGCGGGCGGCGAGCATCTGCATCCCGAACTCGCGCGTCTCCGGGCGGTCGATGCCGTAGAGGGTCTTCGTCTCGGCCGTCTCGGCGGCGAAGTTCAGCACCTCCGGCAGCGACCGCTGCATCCGGTACGCGAGTTCGTAGCTGCGGATGCGGGCGTCGAGCGCCGGGTCGGCCGGGTACTCGACGCCGCGGAGCCGGTTGAGCCGCTCGGTGAGCGCGAACCCGGCCCGCTGCTCGGCGTCGCTCACCGGCAGCTCCGGCCGGCCGTAGTCGAGCGGGCTGGCCGGGTCGACGCGGACGGGGACGGCGTCGTGGGCCGGGCCGAGGTAGTGGCCGTCCTTGAGGTTCCAGTACTCGCGGCGACCCATGCTGACGAACTGCGGCAGGTTGTCGTTGAGCGACCCCAGCCCGTAGTGGACCCAGGCTCCGAGGGTAGGGAACTCACCGTCGAGCATGTGCCGGCCGGTGTGGAACTGCGTCTGCGCCCCGTGGTTGTCGTCGGTGGTCCACACCGACCGCACCACGGCCAAGTCGTCCACGACGCCGCGGACGTGGGGGAGCCAGTTGCTCACCTCGGTGCCCGACCGGCCGCCCCGCTGGAAGCCGACCTGGAGCGGGAAGAGGCGGTTCCGCTGCTGGCCGTTGGCGTCGTTGACGACGGTGACGCGGGCGAGGGCGAGCTTGGCCGGGCTCTGGGTGTCGGCGAACGGCGTCTCGGCGATGGTCTTGCCGGCGTAGCGGGTGAGCATCGGCTTCGGGTCGAACGTCTCCATGTGGGAGACGCCGCCGTTCATGAACAGCCAGATGACGGACTTGGCCTTGGGGGTGAAGTGCGGCCGGCCGGTGGGCGGCGCCCACGGGGCGGCGGGGTCGGCGCGCCCGTCGCGGTGGAGCATGGCGGCGAGGGCGAGGCCGGTGAACCCGTGCCCGAGGTCGGCGAGGAAGGTGCGGCGGTGCATGTGCGGTGTTCCGGAACAGAGAATGGCCGCAAAAAGGCACAAAGGACACAAAAAGGGAAGACAGATAATCAAGTCACTCGTTCAGGGCTTCGGACAGTACGTACTTCCTGATCGAAAACTTCGGGGCGCCGAAGTTCATGAGCAGTCCGTGTTCGAGCCGGGCGCTGCGGAGGTAGCCCAGGAGTTGGGCCACGTGTTCGTCCGCCGTCGTGCGCACGGCCTTCAACTCCACCACCAAGACCCCCTCGACGAACAGGTCGGCAAAGAACTCACCGAGGACCGTGCCGTCCTCGTCGTACACGTTCAGCGGGTGTTGTCCCTCGACCGCAATTCCCTGTTTCCGCAGCCGGTGAATCATCCTTTGCTTGTAGACCTTCTCCTGGTGCCCGTTCCGAAGGAATGAATGGAGTGCGAAGCCGGTTTCGCGGACGACGTCGCACAGCTCAAAGATCGTTCCCCACGGCTTCATAGCGACCTCTCCGGCTCCCCTCCCTGGTTTTCTCTTCCTCTTCCTTTTTGTGCCATTTGTGCCTTTTTGCGGCCATACTCCGCGTTCTCACCGCACGGTCACGAAGTCGTTGTGGTTCACCAGTGCCTGCACGAGCAGCGCCCGCGCCCGCCGGGTTCGGTCGGCCGGCGTGCCCGCCGGGTTCGCGGCGCGAAGCTCGGCCATTCCCTCGACGCACGCGGCCAACTCGTCCGCGCTCGGGGTCGTGCCCAGGACCGTCTCGACCGCGGCCCGGGCGAACGCCGCGTCGTCCGCGTCCGCCCCCACGCGGGCCGCGACGCGGTCGGCCACCTTCGCGGCCGCGGTCAGCGCGAACTTGCTGTTCCACAGCGCCAGCGCCTGGGCCGGGACGATGCTCTCCGTCCGGCGGTAGCAGTCGAGGACGTTGGCGTCGTCGAAGATGCCCAGCAGCTTGTGGTGGTCGTTGTGCGACTGGAAGAAGTACATCGCCCGCCGCCGGCTCGTGTCCTGCTCGGCGAGCGGCACCGGCGGGCCGCCGCGGGCGGGGTCGAGGTCGCCGGCCAGGTGGAGGAGGCTGTCGCGCACGGTCTGGGCGGTCATCCGCACCGGGTTCATCCGCCACAGGTGGCGGTTCTCGGGGTCTGCCTTCGCGCTCGCCTCGGCCCCGCGGCCGGACGACGACAGCTGATACACGTTCGACGTCACCAGCAGCCGGTGGAGGTGCTTGAACGACCAGCCCTTCTCCACGAACTCCGCGGCGAGCCAGTCGAGAAGTTCGGGGTGCGTGGGCGGGGTGCCCTTGCGGCCGAACTCGAACACGGTCGGCACCAGAGCCTGGCCGAAGTGCCGCATCCACACGTGGTTCACCACCACGCGGGCGGTCAGCGGGTTCGCGCGGTCGGTGAGCCAGCGGGCGAGCGCCGACCGCCGGCCGGTACTCGTCTCGGGGTACGACCGCGCCCGGGCCGCCGCCGACTCGACGTTCGACTCCGCCGTGCGCACCGCCCCGCGGAACCGGGCCGCGAGCGCGGCCGGGGCCGGAGTGCCGGCCTTCGCGTGGCGTTCGAACTCCTTCGCGGCGACGAGGTCGGCGTCGGCGGTCGCAGCGGCCTTCTCCAACGCCAGTACGATCCCGAGCGACGGGCCGCCGAGGACTGCGTGAGCCTTCTTCGCTGTGGTGAGACGAGTGCGGGCGGCGGACCGCGTGGCCTCGGCCTTCGTCACATGCGCGGCGGCGACCTCGGGTCGCAGCCCCGGCTGGTGCGCGAGCAGCGGCAGCTTCACGGGCTCGACCTTCAGCCCGGCCGGGGCCAGGAACCGGGGAAGCCCGGGGGCGATCTCGCGGTTCTTGTCCGGGTTCCGCTCGTCGCCGCGGATGTGGAACGGCGTCTTCGCGTCCGGGTTGGCGTCGAACGCCCGCGGGATGCCGGCCTTCGCCTCATCCAACTCCCCACCAACCAAATCCGTCCTCAGCTGATACGGCTCGAAGACGGCCCGCAGCCGGTAGTAGTCGGCCTGGCTGAACGGGTCGTACTTGTGGTCGTGGCACTTCGCGCAGTTGGTCGTAAGGCCAAGGAGCCCCTTCCCGGTGTGTTCGACGACCTCGTCGAGCCAGGTGGTGCGGTTGAACAGGAAGTACGGCCGGGCGAGGTAGCCGGTAGCGCGGAGCCGCTGCGGGTCGGTGGGGTAGAGTTCGTCGGCCGCGAGCATCTGCCGGACCATCTCGTCGTAGCCGACGTCGGCGTTGAACGCCTCGACGGTCCAGTCGCGCCAGTGCCAGATGTGCCGCTGGCTGTTCCGCAGCTCGGCCCCGAGCCCCCACCAGTCCGAGTAGCGCCAGATGTCGAGGAAGTGTCGCCCCCACCGCTCCCCGTACTGCGGTGACGCGAGCAGCTCGTCTACGATGCGCTCGTAGGCGTCGGGCCGGGTGTCCTTGAGGAAGGCGTCGGCCTGCTCGGGCGTTGGCGGGAGGCCGATCAGGTCGAGGTACACCCGGCGGAGGAGAACCCGCTTGTCCGCGGGGCCGACCGGGGTGAGGCCGTGCTTCACCCACCCCGCGGCCACGAACCGATCCACGGAATTGCGAAATTCGAAATCCGAAATCCGAACGTTCGGCACCTCGGGTTTCCGAACAGGGCGGAACGCCCAGTGGTCGCGCGGGTCGGGCTCGGGGCGGTCGTCGGCCGGGACTTTGGCACCCTGGTCGATCCAGGCCCGCAGTTTGGCCACCTGGGCGGCGGTGAGCGGGTGCCCCTCGGGGGGCATCCGGGCGTCGTCTGTCGCGGTAATGCGGGCGAGCAGCTCGCTGTCGGCCGACTTGCCGGGGACGACCGCGCCGGCCTCGGTCATGGCCGCGCCGGTGTCGAGGCGGAGCTTCCCCTGCTGCTGGAGGACGCCGTGGCAGGCGTAGCAGCGCTCGCGGAGGACGGGCTGAACGTCCTTGCGGTAATCGACCAACTCTTGGGCCGACGTGGGGGACGTGGCGGCGAGGAGCGCGAGGGCGGAAGCGGTGATCCGCATGGGCGCGGTCCGGTGGGGCAGACGGGGCGTCGGGGTGGGCCGACTCCCAGCGTAAGCCACCGGACCGGGGACCGCAAGGGCGTGGTTACCGGCCGGGGAGGCCGGTGTAGTCGCGCGGGTAGACCACGTCGACCTCGCTCGGCGCGTAGGTGTCGCGGTAGACGTCGGCGGTGGTCGGGTGCGGCTCGGCCGTCGCCTCCACCGCGGCCGCGTCCGCCTCGGCCTTGGCCTCGTCCCGCAGCGCCCGCACGCCGTCCGCACCGATCGCCCCGGTGTCGATCAGTTTCTGCTCGAACAAGGCCACCGGGTCGGGCTCGGACCAGTCCCGCTGGGCACCGCTCGACGACGAATGCCCGTGCATCCGGCCGACCAGCACCTCCAGAAGGAACGGCTTCCGCTCCCGCCGGCAGTAGCGCATGGCCCGGTCGATGCCGTGCCACGTGGCCACCGGGTCGGTCCCGTCGATCGTGGCGGCCTCGATTCCGTAGGGGAGAGCCCGGTCGGCGATCGGCCGGCGGGCGCGGACGGTGTCCACGTGCGTCGAGATGCCGTAGTGGTTGTTCGTCACGACCGCCAGGACGGGCAGGTGGTTGCCGGGGCGGGCGGACCAGTTCAGGCAGCTCTCGAAGTCGCCCTCGGCCGTCCCCGCCTCGCCACCGACCACGACCGTGATCCCCTCGCCGCCGTGCCGCTTCTGGACGAGCCCCGTGCCCGGGGCCATCGCGTACTGGACCTCGATCACGCTCGTGACCGGGACGACGTTCCACTCCGGCATCGAGTAGTGGCCGACGAAGTTCCTTCCCCGGCTGTGCCGGTCGGTCGCCCGCATCGCCAGCTGGCGGACGTGGTCGGTCATGCTCATACCCATGGCGAGCAGGACGCCGGCGTTGCGGTAGTGGAGGTGGAGGTAGTCGAAGGCCGGGCCGCGGCCCTTGTGGATCTGCAACCCCAGGCAGACGTTGAAGGCTTCCTCCCCCGGCCCGCCGATCCAGAAGAACGCCTCCCCCGACTTGGACATCTTGATCGAGCGCTCCTCCAGCGCCCGGGTGCGGACCATCTGGCGGAAGACGGTGAGCGCGAGTTCGACCGAAATACCGTCGCGGCCGGTGCGGACGACCGAGGCCGGGGGGGGGGTCGTGGCCCTCCCCCGCCGCGGGCCGCCCGCCCGGCCCTCCGGGGGTTCTTCGTCGGCGTTCAACTCCGGCATGTCAGCGCCCTCGTGACGGGTTCGGACCAGAGGGAGGTGCATGCCATTATACCCCAGGAGCGGGGGGCGTGGGGAGAGCGATTGGGAAACCCGACCGACCAACTGGGGATTGCGGTGGCCGACCTCCGGGTTTGATGTTGCGGAGGAAATTGTGAGGGGGCGGATGAGCGCGAGGCGGTCCGCCCCGCGCGTGGAACTGGCACGGGCCGCGGGGAACCCCGCGGCCCGTGGGTGGAACACGCCTGTAGTTAGTTGAGCTGGATCACGGCGCCGTCGCTCCCCGGCCCCATGTTCCGCCAGGTGGTCGCGTCGACGCTGTCCCGGACGAACCGGACGCTGGCGTCCCCGAGGGCGGCGTTCACGCCCCCGGTGTGCCGGCTGCGGGAGTAGAAGATGGTCGGCGAGACGGCGCCCACGCACGGGAGGTTGCGGGCCGGCAGGTTGTTGCAGTAGCCGGTCGCGTAGATGTAGTCCGGGGTCGTGGTGTTCGGCCGGTCGTAGGTGCTGAAGCCGGCGGCGTCGCCCCACCAGATGAACCCGCGGAGGTCGCTCGCCTGCCCTTGGAGCACCTCGCCGATCATGACCGTGTTGGTCAGCCCGTCGGTCACGTCGGTCAGCTTGGTCCCGCGGGCGTTGGGGGTGGCGGTGGTGGCGGTGGTGATGTAGCCGAACACCGTCGCGTCGAACATCCCCGGGAGGGCGGTGTAGCCCGCCGGGAGGGGGGCCGGGCCCGCGGCCGACCCGACGGTACTCCGGTTCCCCGCGCACACGGCGTAGTTGCTGTTGCTGATGTTGCTGAACGGGGCGTTGTCCTGGTCGCTCGGGCACGAGAACACCGAGTACCGGCGGGCCGTCACGTTCGTCGTGTTCGGGGCGCTGCCGTACCGCGGGAACGACCCCGCGACCCCGGTGGCCGGGAAGTTCGAGTTGACCCCGTCGCTCCCGCCCCAATTCTGGTAGAGGTTGTACGCCGCCTGCTGCTCGACGAACGGCATCACGATCACGGCCCAGGTGCCCCAACAACAGCTGTTGCCGAGCATGGGCGGGAGTTTGCCGTTGGTGTCGTGGTAGCTGTGGGCGGCGATCCCGAGTTGCTTGAGGTTGTTGCTGCACTTGCTCCGGGCGGCGGCCTCGCGGACCTTCTGGACCGCCGGGAGGAGCAGGCCGATCAGGATGGCGATGATCGCAATCACGACTAAGAGTTCGATGAGCGTAAACCCGCGGCGACGCATCTCGTGACCCCTTGTCAGGACGTGAAGGAATGAAACGGCCCGGCCGGGTGGTCGGGCCGACTTACTTGAGGTCGAAGTTGACCTCGTTTCGGGGCTGGGCCTTGATCTCGGCCGACAGCTCGGTCTTCGCGTGGTACTTGAGGGGGAGTAGATCCTTGACGGAGGCGGTCGAGTCGCCGGGCATGTCGCTCGGCCCGGGGGCCGGCGGAGCCTTCGGGTCCGGGGAGCTGATCGCCACCTGATACTTGCCTTCCGGGAGTCCGGAGGCCTCGGGGATGTCGTACTCCCCGTTCATCACGTTCCCGGCCGCGGTGTACTGGCCGTCGAGCGAGCGGAAGCTGATGACCCCGGCCTTGAGCGGCTCGTTCTTGTACTTCACCGACCCGGTCACCCGGTACCGCTTCGGCCCGGACGACCCGCAACCGGCGACGAAGGTGAGGACTAACAGGGGGATGAGGAGCGCACGGAGGGCCGGCATGGGGGAGTCCGGGGGAAACAGTAGGACGAGTCCGCTCCGGGTCGAGTGGAGCGAGACGGGAAAGGATGAAGATTCAGTGTAGCCGACCACCCGGGGGCGAGGTCAAGCGAAAACCTCCCCGGTTGCCGTCGGCTCACCGGCCTCTCACCCGTCGCCACGGTCAGCTACTTCGCACTACCCTCCGGAGTTGCGACCCGGTTCCCGCACGCGGCCGACAGCAGGTAGAAGCCGCCGGCCACGCACAGCAGGTACTGGAAGCCCAGCACCACCGAGGCGTTCTCGGCCAACCCGCCGAGCAGCGCCCCGGCGACGTTTGCCCCGAATACCCGGTCCGGGCGCGACGACCGCGCGAACGTCGTGGCGAAGACCACCCCGGCGAAGGCGATCGGCAGGAACACGAGCAGGCACGCCCCGGCCATTTGCACGGCGGACGGGAGGCCGAGGAAGCTGTCCACCGAGACTGCCAGTCCCAGCCCGATGGTGGCGAATAGGCCGACGTAGTACGGCTCCAGCCGGGCCGGGCGGAACCGGCCCGCGAACAGGTTCCCGGCCAGGCTCATCACCAGAATGGCCGCGAACACCACCGAGTTCACCGTCCAGGTGCTGCCGAACAGCAGCGCCATCTGCACCACCGCCTTCGTCTCCACCAGCATGAACCCGGCGCCCAGGAAGAAGCTCCGGGCCGCCAGCCCGTAGTCGGCCGGGGCGCCGGACGCGGCGCCGGTCTCGCGCGGGCGGAACACGTACCACAGCAGTCCGGACAGCAGCACCATCATGCCGATGCCGCGCCACGTCACGCGCGGGATGCCCGGCTCGCGGACGTACAGGAACGGCCAATCGTCCGCCGCCAGCGGGAGCGTTCCCAGGTCGGCCACGTCCGCCACGCGGAGGCCGACCCACGGCTTCGGCTCCCACCGCACCGGCGGCAGCGCCACGTCCGACTTCGGCAGCGGCAGGGGGGCCACGGCCCCGCCCCAGCGGGTCGGGTAGCGGGCCGGGTCCGGGTGCGGGGCGCGGTCGCCCGGCACCCAATACCAGTTACCATTCGCCGCGAACTGCCGCCGCAGCGGGCCGATCACGTCCTCCGACCCGGCCAGGAAGGCGGTGAAGGCGTCCGGGTCGAAGTCGTCCGGCCTCACCGCCGCGGTCGGCTCCTCGGTGAGCACGAACACCGCCGGGTCGGCGGAGAAGGCGTCCTTCAGCTCGGCCCGGATGCGGGCCGCGAGCCAGCCGTGGCGGAAGTAGTTGTAGACCGCGCACACGCCGGTCGGCTTCAGCACCCGGCGGGCGTCGCGGAACGCCTCGGTGGTAAACAGGTAGCTTTCGAGCCGGAGGTTCGAGTAGCCGGAGTGGAGGACCAGCGAGTCGACCAGCGCGAAGACGACGAGGTCGTAGGTCTCGGCCGGCGCCTGGCGGAGGAAGTTCCGCCCGTCGTTGAGAACCACGGTCACGCGGTCGTCCTGGTACGGGCGGTCCGGGTGGTGGGCGGCGCCGACCCGCTGGATCACCGGGTCGATCTCGACGGCGTCGATCCGGGCGTCCTTCGGGAGCCACTGGAGCGCCCGGGCCACGTCGTTGCCGCTCCCGGCGCCGATGACGAGGACGCGGCGGATGTCCGGCCAGGCGTTCCCGGGGAGGTCGCGGCGGAACAGGTACGGGAGGGCGTAGTTCGCGTAGCGGGCGATCGGCACCCGCTCCCGCGGCTCGATGATCTGGTGGCTGACGAGGTTCGTCTCGACCTCGTTGAACCGGGTGATGAGGTCGATGCGGTAGTACGGCGACCAGGTCGTCTCCCGCCCGCGGAGGGCGAAGAAGCCCGAGGTGGGCACCGTCAGCAGCACGGCGGTGGCCAGGAACAGCAGCGGCATCCCGCCGGCCCGCCCGGCCGGTGCGGCGGTGGGGGCGGCGTCCGTCGGGCGGGCCAGGACGTACAGCACGCCGGCGGCGACGGCGGCGAACCACACGACCGGCGGCAGTTGGAGGTACGAGCAGAGCGAGAAGGCGGCGATCCCGGCGAGCGAGCCGAGGAGGTTGGCGGAGTACGCCCGCGTCCTGCTGGCGACGCGGGTGAACGCCCGGCCCATCTCCTGCCCGGGGCCGACGAGCAGCACCGCGATGAGGACGAAGAACGCCCCGGCCACGGCCTCGACCGGCACCCGGAACGGCAGGTTCAGCACGGTGTCGCCGGCCTCGGCCCCGAAGTACACTACGTCCACGTCGGCCCGGTCGCCGACGGCCAGGTACTTGAGGAGGGTGTGGCGGTACTGCTCGACGAGGAGCCCGGCGGCGACGGCGGCGGCGAGCCACATCGGGGTGTGGGTGAGGTAGCGGGTGCGGTTCCCGGCCGCGAGGCACCCCACCGACATGCCGACGAAGCACGCCAGCAGGACGATGTTGGTGAAGAACGTGAGGAACATCACGTGCGACGGGAACCACCGGATGCAGGTGAGTTCCAGGAACAGGACGAGCCAGGAGACGAGGAACAGGTCGAAGGTGGCGCGGTCGCGCATGGAGGGCCGCCGGGAGACGTTCGGGTTCGGGCCGAGCGTGTTAACCGTAGTTTACATTCGGCTCGAACGGAAACGGAACCCGGAACCCGCGTCTGGGCAAGTGGTTGCGGCGCAATCGCTACGACCCCGCGGCCGGTGGCGGCGGGGCCGCCTCGCGGTTGCCGCCCGGCACCCACAGCACGTCCGCCGCGCCGTCGGCGTTGGCCACCCGCGCCATCACGAACAGCAGGTCCGACAGCCGGTTCAGGTACACCACGGCCTGCGGGTTCACCGGCTCGGAGCGGGCGAGCGACACCACCGCCCGCTCCGCCCGGCGGCAGACCGTCCGCGCCAGATGGAGCCACGCCGCCGCCGGACTCCCGCCCGGCAGCACGAAGCTCCGCAGCGGGCTGAGCCGGTCGTTCAGCTGATCGATCGCCCCCTCCAGCCGGGTGGCCTGGGCGGCCGTCACCCGCAGCGCCTGGCCCGGGGCTTCGCCCTCGGCCAGGGGGACACACAGGTCGGCGCCCACGTCGAACAGGTCGTTCTGGACGGACCGGAGAAGGTCGGCGTCCGGGCCGGGCGGGGCGTGCGCTGCGGCCAGCCCGAGGACGGCATTCAGCTCGTCCACCTGGCCGTAGGCGTCCACCCGGGGGTGGTCCTTCGACACCCGCGTGCCGTCCCCCAGGCCGGTTTCGCCGGCGTCCCCGGACCGGGTGTAGATGCGCGAGAGGTAGACCACGGGTGCCTCGCTCACGAACGGATGAAGGGGCGGGCGGGTGGGAGGCGAACGGACTCCGGGGATGATAACCGTTATCACCCCGCCGTCGGGATCGAGCCCCCAATTCTCACGGGCTCCAGGGGCGGCCGTTCCGCCCCTGGAGCCCGTGAGAATGTCCGCCATCTGCCCGCGGAACCCGCGGGGCGACCGGTCAGCCGACCTCGACCCCGCCGAGGAAGCCGGACTCGAAGGCATCGAACCCGCCGACCGGGCGGAAGTCCGGGGCGGCGTAGGTGCGGATCTGCGAGCTGCCGGTCTGGCTCCCGACCACCACCAGCGGAGTGCCGTCCAGGCCGACGCGGAAGGCCACGTCGGCCCCGGCGGCGGGGCCGGTCAGGCCGAAGAAGCTGGCAATCGGCGCGGCGGTCGAGTCGAACACCTTGACGTGCGGGCCGCCGCCGACCCCGGCCCCGACGATGATGTCCGCCAGCCCATCCGCGTTGACGTCGCCGGCGGCCACGCTCACCCCGCCGGTGAACGACCGGTCGTAGGCGAAGAAGCTCCGCAGCAGCCGGGTGCCGTTGAGCCCGTCGAACACCTTGACGTGGGCTCCGCCGCCGGCGCCCGGCGTGGTGATGAGGTCGGCCAGCCCGTCGCCGTTGACGTCGCCGGCGGCCACGTTCACCCCGCCGGTGAACGACGGGTCGTAGGCGAAGAAGCTGGCGAGCAGGGCGGACGGGGCGACCTGTCCGTTGACCGCCGGGATCCCGAGCCGGGCGCCGCTGATCACCTTCACGTGGGCCGCCCCGCCGGGGCCGGTCCCGGTGATGATGTCCGCCTTGCCGTCGCCGTCCACGTCGGCCACGGCCACCGTCACCCCGCCGCGGAGGCCGGCGTCGTAGGCGAAGAAGCTGGCCAGCACGGCCTCGGGGGCGATCGACCCGTCGGCCCCCACCAGCCCAAGCTTGGTCCCGTCGATCACCTTGACGTGCGGCCCGCCGCCGACGCCCGGCGTGCAGACCACGTCCGGCACCCCATCGCCGTTCACGTCGCCGAGGGCCACGTTCACCCCGCCCCGGAAGTTCGGGTCGTAGGCGAAGAAGCTGGACGACAGCCCGCCGCCGGTGCCGAGACTGTTCACCCGGACGACCGGCCCGCCGCCGGGGCCGGCCCCGGCCGCGATCGAGTCGAACAGCGGCTGCCCGGCCGGGACGGCGCGGACGATGACGGTCACGGTCGCCGTCGCCGGGCCGCCGCTGCCGTCGTTGATCGTGTAGCGGAATGTGTCCGTGCCGGTGAAGCCGGGGTTCGGGGTGTACAGCACGCCGCGCCCGCCGGGGGCCACGGTTGCCGTCCCGTTGGCCGGGGCGGTCACCGACACGACCGTCAGCACCTCGTTGCCGTCCGGGTCGGGGTCGTCGTTGGCCAGGACGTTGAGGAACGTCGGCCCGCCGTCCTTCGGCACCAGGCCGGAGTCCGCGGCCGCGGTCGGCAGGTCGTTCTCCGCCCGCACCACGATCACGAACGACCGGGCGACGACCGACTGGTCCGCGCCGCCGTCCGCCGTCCCCCCGGAGTCGCGCACCCGGACGCTGACCGTCGCCGAGCCGAACGAGTTCGGGGCCGACTGGTAGGTCAGCGTCCCGTCCGGGGCGATAGCCGGCGGGGTGGTGAAGGTGAGCCCGCCGGTCGTCCCGGTGATGGTCACCTCGTAGGCCGCGACCTGCCCGGCGGCCGCCTCGTTCGGGCCGGGGTTGAAGACGGCGAACCCGGGCACGCTCTGCGGACCGGCGTCCTCGCCCCCGATCGGCGGGTTGCCGGCCAGGGTGAACGACGGCGCATCGTTCACCGGGGTGACGACGATCGTGAACGTCCGGGTGGCAGTGTTGACGTTCGGGGCGTTGCCGCTGCCGGTGTCGGCGAGGGCCACCTGGAAGGTGGCCGTGCCGAAGGCGTCCGGGGCGGCGGTGAAGGTCAGCCGGCCGGCCAGGCTCAGGGCCGGCGGGGTGCTGAACGTCAGCCCCGGGGTGGCCGTCAGCAGGGTGACCACGAACGGGCTGAACCCCTGCCCGCCCTCGTCGGCCGGGCCGGCCGAGAGGCCCGTAACGAAGCCGGTCACCACCGCCGGGCCGGCGTCCTCCCGCACCGTCACCGGGGTGGCCGGGAGGGTGAAGACCGGCGGGTCGTTGACCGCCGCGATGGTGACCGTGGCCGTGGCCGTGGCCGACCCGCCGAACGGGTCGGAGACGCGGTAGACGAACGTGTCCGTGCCGTTGACGTCGGGGAACGGGGTGTACACGAACGACCCGTCCGGTGACATCACGACCGTCCCCTTCGTCGGGGGCGTGACCAGGACGGTGTCCACGACCAGGGCGGTCGTCGGGTCGTTCGGGTCGGTGTCGTTCGCCCGTACGCCCGCGGCCGCCGGCACGATGAGGACGGTGTCCTCGTTCGTCGCGTAGGCGGGGTCGGCGGCGGGGGTCGGCGGGGCGTTGACGGTCACCGTGGCGGCGTCGGTGGCCGCGGCGGCCATCGCGTTCCCGGCCACGTCCGTCAGGGCCGGCCCGACCTGGAGGCGGATCGTCCCGAGGGTGGTCGGCGTGACCACCACGGTGAACACCCCGGGGGCCGTCTCGGTGATCGCCCCGATCGTGACCGCCGCGGTGCCGGCGTTGACGAAGTCGGCCGCCGCGACGGTGGCCGCGTCCACGTCCTCGGAGAACGTCACCGTGTACGTCACCGCGGCGTTCGGCGCGGTGACGTTGGTGCCGGCCGTGCTGTTGGCGATCGTGGTCACCGCCGGGAGGACGCCGTCCACGGTCAGCGTGTCGGTGTCGGTGTAGGCGACGGCCAGCGGGCTGCCGTTGCCGTAGAGGTCGCTGATCGTGGCGCCGACCGGGACGGACAGGACGACCGTCCCGGCCCCGGAGGCGGTGACGGTCAGGGTGACGGTGTTGCCGGTGACGCCTACCAGGGCGATGGTGACCGGGGCGTTGCCGACGTTGACGACGTCGGCCGTCGCGTCGAACGAGGCCGGGTCGACCGGCTCGTCGAACGTGACGGTGTACGTCACCGCCTGGCCCAGCGCCACCAGGTCGTCGGCGTCGTCGTCGCCGAACGCGGTCACCGCGGGCCCGGTCCGGTCGATCGTGTAGTCCTGGCCGTCGAACGGCAGGGTGTTGGTGAGGTTGACGGACAGCCCGGTGGCGTTCACGAGGTTCAGCCCGAGGTCGCCGCTCCCGGCGTTGGCGGCCAGCGTCGCGGTGACGGTGAACACCGTCGGCCCGCCGGTGACGGTCGTGAGCGTGGCGAACCCGGCCAGACTGCCGGTCAGGACGAAGTTCGCCGTCGTGAACCCGTTGACCGGCAGGTCCGTGGTCAGCTGCCAGCTGAGGGTGCCGGTCGCCGCGGCGGTCGGGCTACTGCCGGCGAGGGTCAGGGATTGGACGGTCACCTCGTCCGTCACGCCGACGGTGAGGGCCGCGACGTTGCTCGTGCCACCGTCACCGTCGGTCAGAGTGATGTCGAGGCTCCGCGCTCCGGCGCCGGCCCCCAGCGGGGCCGAGAAGGTGAGCCGGTGCAGGACCGCCGCCACCGCCGCCGGGGTGGCCGCGGCGTTCAGCGTCAGCGTCAGGGCCGTTCCGCCGGTCCCGCCCGCGAACGTCCCGATCAGAACCCCGCCGTAGCTCACGGTCGCGCCGGCCACGCCGACCTGTCCCGGCCCGGAGCCTTCGTGAAGGATGGCGAGCGTGTCGGACACCCCGCCCCCGGCCGTGATCGAGACGGTCAGGCTCCCCCCCGCGAAGTCCGCCGAGTCGATGTCGGCGACGGTCGCGGCCGGGGTGATGAACACCGCCGCCTCGCCGACCAGATACCCGACCGGGCCGCTGATCCCGCCGAGGACCGGGGCGTCGTTGACCGCGTTCACCGTGACCGGCACGGAGACGACGCTCCCGCCGAGCCCGGCGTCGGTCCCCGACAGCGACGACTGGACGGAGAACCCGAACCCGGTCGCCCCGTTGGCGTTCGCCGTCGGGCTGAACCGGAACCCGGCCGTCGCGGCGGCGGCCGTCACGAAAGTCCCGTCCGTCACTGGGGTGGTCCCGTCGGCCAGGAACAGGGTGCCGCCCTGGATGCCGGTGACCTTGATGTGCGTCACCGGCGTCGCCCCGCCGTCGGCGGGGATCGGGGCGACCGTGATCAGGCCGCTCTGCGTGTCCTCGTTGGTGGACGGGGCCGGCGGCGTGACGACCGGGGAGTCGGCTACCGCGTTGACGGTGATGGTGAACGTCTGCGGGGCCGACGTATCCGCCCCGCCGGACGACGTCCCGCCGGTGTCCTGCAGCACGACGGTGATGGTCGCGGTGCCGTAGGCGTTGGGGGCCGGGGTGTAGGTCAGCGCCCCCGTCGTGCCGCTGATGGCCGGGGCGGCGTTGAACAGCCCCGGGTTCGTGTTGCTGGTGACGACGAAGGTGAGAACCTGGCTGGCCTCGTAGGGCGCCGGGCCGGGGGACAGGTTCGTGGCGAACCCGGTCACCGTCTGCGGCCCGGCGTCCTCGGCCACGGCGGGGGCGGCGGTACTCGGGAGGGTGAACGAGGGGGCGTTGTTGATGGCCACCGGGTTAATCACCCGGGTGGTGTCGTAGGTGCTGTACAGGACGGTCGTCGGGTTGGTGGCCGCGACCGTCTGGCTGAAGCCGTCCCCGTCGGTGAGGTTGAAGTTGATCGTCCGCGGCGTGGTGTCGAAGCTGCTGCCGCTGGTGGCGAAGGTGATGTTGCGGATCACCTGCCGGACGCGGTCCGCGATGGCCCTGTCGTTGTTGAACGTCACCTGCAGGGGGATGGTGCCGGTCCCGGACGAGCTGATCCGTGCGATGATGATGGGCGGCTCGCCGGGCGGCGTGTACAGGATGTTGGTGTTCGGAGCCTGCCCCTGGAGGAAGATCTGGCCCGTCCCGAACCCCTCGCTCCGGACGCGCAGGATGTTGTCCGCCGACGCCCCCCCGGTCACGGTGACGGTGAGGACGCCGCCGTTGAAGTTCGGGGTCGTCTCGACGTCCGCGTCGACCACCGTCGCGTCCGGGGCGACCAGGATGGCGGGGCTGTTGATGGCGTAGTCGAGCGGCCCGACCGCCAGCGGGTCGAGGTTGGTCACGGGCGCATCGTTCACGCCCGTGACCCGGATCGTGACGAACCCCGAACCGGTCTGGGGAGTCCCGAGGGCGCCGTTCTCGCCGTTCCCCCCGTCGTTCACGTCCACGTTCAGCCGGAGGTCGCCTTCGCCGTCCGTGTTGAAGTTGGCGGACGGGGTGAAGACCAGCCCGGTGGCGTTCGCCAGCGTGGCGTTGACCGCCGCCAGGGGGGCGGTCAGCGTGACCACGTTCGTGCCATTGCCCGTCACCTGACCGGCCGTCACCCCGCCGGCCACGTTCGTCCGCACGATCAGGGTGCCGTCCGTGGACAGGATGCCGTCCGCGGACAGGATGGACAGCGTGACGGTGATGGTACCGGTCCGCACGTCCACGTCCGAGACCGAGAACCCGGTGACGTTGAGGGTCGTGTCCTCGAACATCGTCTTCCCGGCCGGCGTGTTGACCACGGGGGCGTCGTTCACCGCCACCACGTTCACCCCCTTGGTGGGCGCGGTGCTGACCCCGCCGACGCCGTCCCGGGCGACGAACTCGACCTGCCGGGTACCCGCGGTCGGATCCTCAGACGTGTTCCGGTAGGTGATGTTCCGGGCCAGGGCGGTGACGGCCGCGGTGGTGGCGTTGGTGTTCAGCAGGTTGATCCGCAGCGGCCGCCCGCCCTGGCCGTCGAGCGGGTTGCCGGGGGTTGCGTCCCTGGTGCCGAAAACGACCGCACCGGACCCCGCGTTGTACGTAACATCCCCGGTCGTGGTGTTGAACCCGATCTGCCCGACGGCCGTCCCCTGGTTGTTGACGGACAGCACGTCCTGGCCGGCGACGACGTTGGTGATGGTTACGGTGAGTGACCCGTTGACGAAAGCCGTCGTGTCGGGGTCCGACACCTGGACGCCCGCGGACGGCGGCGTCGTCACGGGGGGGTCGATCTGGACGGCGGGGGCGCCCTCGGTGTAGGTCGTGTTACCCGGCGTGGTGACGACCGTCGGCCGGCTGTTCCCGTCGATCACGATGTTGTCGATGCCGATCCACTCGTTGTCCCCGCCGGACGCCTCGGTGGTGATGATGCGGACCTGCACCATCGCCTGGTTGTCCGCCGCCGCCGGGAGCACGACGGAGATCGGGACGACGCGCGAGGAGGCGTTCACCTCGGTGGCGTCCGGCTCGTACCCGAGCACGCCGGGGGGCGAGAACGGGATGAAGTTCCCGGTGTTCCCGATCCGGTACTGGACTGCCACCTGCTGCGCGCTATTCCGGCCGCCCCCGTCGATGTCCCGGATGTCGAACGACACCGTCGTGCCGTTCACGCCGGTCGTGTTCAGGTAGATGACCAGGTTCGGCGCCTGGTTGGTCGAATCGGGCCGGAGCCCGATCACCGGGTTGCCGATGGCCTCGAACTCGGCCAGGCCGCTCGAAAAGGTGGCGTCCGGGTTCGACGCCACGTCCTGCGCCACGTTCGGCGTCACGCTGGCCGCCGGGGTCACGACCACCCGCGGGTCCACGTCCAGCCCGAGCCCCAGCCCCGCGTCGCTGTAGCCGACGATGCTCTGGACCCCGGCCCAGTTGTTGGCCGCGGTGATCAGGCCGACGTTGGTCCAGTTCTGCGAAAAGGGACCGGTCACCAGGTTGAACGGGGTGGCGTTGGGCACGTCGCGGGATTCAAGAAGCTCCACCCCGGCCAGTCGGGTCGGGCGGCGGCGTGAGGGCGCCGGGCGGAGCCAGCTCGTCAAGGGCGTGAACACGGGCGAACTCCCGCGGTGCGAGTGAGTCGAGGGGGTGGCCGGGCAACGGGGGGCGGCAGCGAGTTCTGGCAGGGTCTGCCGGCCCGACCATCCTATTCCGACGAACGAACCAGCCCGGCGGATGGCCACCGCCGGGGCGAACCCGGTCGCCTGCCCGCTCCCAGGTCTGCGCACGGAACCCCTTCCTAGTTACCAGATTGCCCACATTGCCGCGACGCAGGCGGCGATCCTTCACGAATTCTTCACAAATTGCCCGCCGCAGAGGCAGCGCCGTCGCGCAACCCGGTACGACCGTCGGTCATACGGACGTCACTGGCGCGATGGTCAACCAGTAGCCATTCCCGCGAGTGGTCTGGTGGTAGAACCGGAGATGGTGTCAAGTTGGCAGTTGCGACGTCGCCCCCGCCTCGGCTATACTGACGGGCATTCCGAGGACACTAGGAGGCCGGCGATGGGCAAGATTCTCGCAGTACTGGCGGCGGGGATGGTGGCGGCCGGCGGGACCACCTACGCCTTCTTCCACTACTCCGACCCCTACCGGAGCGACTGCTGCCCGCTGACGCGGGCGGTGACGTGCTGCACGGTCGATACGGCCGAAACCTGCCCCGCGTCCGCGGACCAGGCCGAGTCGGCGATGGCCGTGGCCGGGCCGGTGGCGATGTTCACCTCCCCGGTCTCGACCGAGGCCAGCTGTTGCTCGGCCAAGCCGGCCACCCGGGCGGCCGTCGCCCCCTGTTGTGCCGCCGCGGCCGCCTGCTGTGCCACCACCGAGGCGTGCTGCGCCCCCGGGCTGGCCGCCATCGTCGGGCCGGCCGCCGCGCGCTAACGCCCTCAGCTGCGAATGCCGTCGCGGAGTGGGTCGCCGGGGTCGGCCAGTAGGGTCGCCTCGGCGGTCACGTAAGCCGTGCCGGTGACACTCGGAATCACCACCCCGGACTCACCGGTGGGCTCGACGGTCCCCTCGAAGACACTGCCGGTCACGCTCTCCTGTCGCCACACCTCACCCGGCTTCAGCTTCCCGTCCGCGAACAGACACGCGAGCTTGGCGCTCGTGCCGGTCCCGCACGGCGACCGGTCGTAGGCTCCGCCCGGACAGAGGACGAAGTTTCGGCTGTGGTTGGCCGGGTCGGCGGGCGGGCCGAACACCTCAACGTGATCCACCGGCTCGCCGAGGCCCGGGAGGGTGGTGTTCACCGCCCGCCGCACCGCCGACGTGAACGCCGTCAGCTGGGGCGTGTTCGCCACCTCCAGCGGCCCCGCGTCCCCGCCCTCGCGGGCCAGGAAGAACCAGTTCCCGCCCCAGGCGACGTCCCCAACCACCGGCTGGTCGCGGCCGGGTATCCGGACCTCGACGCCCGCCGCCCGGCGGTAGCTCGGGACGTTCCGCACCGTCACACGGTTGTTGCCGTGGTAGGTCGCGGTGACGACGCCGACCGGGGTGTCGATGCGGTGCTCGCCAGGGGTGAGCCGCCCGAGGTGGGTGAGGGTGACGACCAGCCCGATCGTCCCGTGCCCGCACATCCCGATCGTGCCGACGTTGTTGAAGAAGATCACCCCGGCGGCACAGCCGGGCTCGTGCGGAGCGCAGAGCAGCGCGCCGACCAGCACGTCCGACCCGCGCGGCTCGTTGACGGCGCACGAGCGGAAGGTGTCGAACTGGTCGCGGAAGCGGCGGGCGCGGTCGGCGAGCGGCCCGGCCCCGAGGTCCGGCCCGCCCGCGACGACCACCCGGGTCGGCTCCCCGCCGGTGTGCGAGTCGATGACGGTGATGCGTTGCATGGCAAAGTGTGAGTGCGGGTGCGGGTGTGAGTGAAGAATCCACGTCCCCGCCAGGGTCGCGGCCCCGGGCAAAGGCGGTCACAGCCCTGTGGGCTGACGGGGAGGTTTCGGCTCAAGCAAACGGACAGGGACGGGGTCGCCCTGGACACAGCCCGGGCGAGTGATCCATCTACATGACGTCATCCCACTCGCACGCACACTCGCACTATTTCCCGCGCCCAGGCCGCGTGGCGATGGCCTTGCGGATGATGCCCAGGACGCGCTCGCGCTCCTCGCCCACGAGCGGGAGGCGGGGCGGGCGGCAGAGTTCGGTGCCGTACCCGCACTCGGCCGAGGCGAGCTTGATGTACTGGACCAGCTTCGGGTGGGTGTCCAGGTGGAGCAGCGGGGTGTACCAGCGGTACACCTGCCGCGCCTCCTCCCACCTCCCGGCGGTGGCCAGATCCCAGACCAGCCGGTTCTCGGCCGGGAAGGCGTTGACCAGCCCGCTCACCCAGCCGACCGCGCCGAGGAGGAGGCATTCGAGGAACAGGTCGTCCACCCCGGCGAAGATGACGTAGCGGTCGCCGGTGAGGTTGATGATGTCGGTGACGCGGCGGGGGTTGTCGCTGGACTCCTTGATGCAGACGAGGGTGGGCTCGTCGGCCAGGTCCGCGAACATCTCGGGGGTGATGTCGGCCTTGTAGGCGGGCGGGTTGTTGTAGACCATGACCGGCCGGTCGGTGGCCCTCGCCACGGTCCGGAAGTGGGCGGCCGTCTCGCGGTCGTCGCCCTTGTAGACCATCGGCGGGAGGACCATGAGCCCGTCCGCCCCGAGCTTCGCGGCGTCGGCGGCCCACCGGCACGCCTGGGCGGTGGTGTACTCGGCGACCCCGGTGAGGACCGGCACCCGCCCGCCGACGTGGCCGACCGTGGCCTTCAGCAGCTCGCGCTTCTCGCCGGGTTCGAGCGTAGTGTTCTCGCCGACGCTCCCCAGCATCACCAGCCCGTGCACCCCGGCCGCGAGCAGCGCGTCGACGTGTGCGAGCGTGGCGGGGACGTCGAGCGAGTAGTCGCCGCGGAACTGCGTGCAGACGGCGGGGAAGACACCCTTCCAGGTCACGGCCATGACTACCTCTGGGGAAACTCGAAATTCGAAGTTCGAAGCACGAAACTCGAAGACTGCACCCGAAGGTGATGTCCGGGGTTCGAATTTCGTGCTTCGAGTTTTCTCATTTCTGCATCGGGGCGTACACCACCCGGAACCCGATGGCCCCGGTGTTCGGGTCGTTGGCCTCGCCGCCGCGGGTGAACGGGCGAACCCCCTTGCGGGCGGCGCTGCGGCAGAGCGAGGCCGGGTCGCGGAAGGAGCCGCCGCGGACCGCCCGGCGGTCGCCGTTCGGGGGGCCGGGGGGGTCGGTCCGCGGGCCGTCGGCCGGGTACCCGATCTTGTACCAGTCGAGGCACCACTCGGCGACGTTCCCGTGCATGTCGTACAGCCCCCAGGCGTTCGGGGCGCACTGCGCGACCTTCCCCGCCAGCCGTGACGCGGGAACCACGTCGCCGTCCTCGCACGGGTCGTCCCCGGTCAGCCGGAACAGCGCGGTCCTCAGCTGGGGCCGGAAGACGAGCCGGTCCCCCTCCTTCCCGACCCCGAAGGGCGTGGTCGTGCCGGCCCGGGCGGCGTACTCCCACTCGGCCTCGGTCGGGAGGCGGTAGACCCAGCCCGGCCGGGCGCTCACGGAGTCCCTCTCGGTGAGCCGACGGCAGAAGTCGACCGCCTCCTCGTAGGTCACGCCCTCGACGGGGTGGTCGGCCGGGGTCGCCCCGTGCTTGGCGCCCTGCGACCCCTTCGGGCTGGCGCCGTCCGGCATCACCCGCGCGTACTGGGTCAGGGTCACCTCGGTCGCCGACATGAGGAACGGCCCCGAGACCGTGACCGCGTGGACCGGCCCCTCGGGGTCGGGCTCGCCGATCCGCACCTCCGGCCGACCGGGCTCGGTGTCCGGGCTCCCCATCCGGAACGTGCCCCCGTCCAGCTTCACCATCTTCATCCCGGTCGCGTTGGTGAACGTCTCGACCGGTCCGAGCCGCGGGCCGAGGAAGGCTCGATACCCGGCGTAGCCGAGGACCGCGCAGACGAACAGCGTCCCGCAGCCGATCCCGACCAGCGCGGACGGGAACCCGGCCCTGGCCCGGCGGCGGATCGGGTCGTCGTCGTTGGACCCGGGCGGGAGCCGGAACACCTGGTTGCTGGGATGCGGGTCGGGGAGGGGGAGCAGGGCTGGGGGGTGAGCCGGCGGGTAGTGCTGGGGCGGGTACGGCTGCGGGGCGGGTGGGTATGGTACAGCGACCGGCGTGACCGGGTGGGGCGCGTGGCCGGGGGCGGCCGGGTAGTGCCCGGCGGCCGGGACGGGGTGCGTCCCGCTGGACCGGGCGGACGGGCAGAACGGCTGGAGCGCGAGCGCCAGCTGCATGGGCGTCTGGGGCCGGTCCTCCGGCCGCTTGGCCATGCACCAGTGGATCAGGTGGTCGAGCTGCGGCGGGGCGTCCGGGCGGAGGGGCAGGAGGGAGGGGGGCGGCGCGGTGCAGTGCTTCAGCAGCTTCTCGGTCGCGGTCGCCCCTTCGAACGGCACCCGCCCGGTGAGGACGTAGAAGAGGGTGGCCCCGAGGGCGTACACGTCGGCCCGGATGTCCACGCCGCCCGGGTCGCGGGCCTGCTCGGGGGCGAGGAAGTCCGGGGTGCCGATGACGTACCCCTCCTGGGTCACCCGGGCGTCCTCCGCGGCCGCGTCGTCGAGCCGGGCCAGCCCGAGGTCCACGAGCTTCACCGTCTTCCCGTCCCGCCCGACCAGGATGTTGCTCGGCTTGATGTCCCGGTGGACCATCCCGGCCTCGAAGGCGTGGTGCAGCCCGAGGGCGGTCTTGCGGACCGCCTCGCACGCCTCCGGCACGGGCAGCGGCCCGCGGTCGCGGACGAGCCGGGTGAGATCCTGGCCGTCGATGAACTCCATCACCACGAAGTGGGTGTCGCCGGTCTGGCTGGCGTCGAACGCCTTGACGACGTTCGGGTGCTGGAGCTGGCCGAGGGCGACCATCTCGTGTCCGAACCGGGCCACGGCCGCCGGGTTGGCGAGCCGCTCCTTGCGGATGATCTTCAGGGCCACGTCGCGGGCGAGGCGGGTGTCGTGGGCCTTGTACACCCGCCCCATCCCGCCCTCCCCGAGCAGGTCGAGGAGGACGTAGCGGTCTACCGTGAGCTCGCCCCCGCGGCCGCGGAAGACTTCCTTGATCTGGTAGTTCGTCAGCCAGCTGCGCCGGGCGACCTCCTTGGCCGCGGCGACCGCGTCGTGGCGGCCCTGGGCGGCCCAGCGGGCGAGGTCGTCCACCTGGGCGGGCGTGAGGAGGCCGGACCCGCGCAGGGCGGACAGGAACGCGGCCGTCGGGTCGGCGGCACTGCTCATCGGGCGGCGTGGTCCGGGGTGGCGGGCGCGAGGCGTGGTTGTTGTACCACCCCGGGCGGGGGAAGGAAGCGCGGCCAGCCGCCCCTACGACCGGTCGGCGGTTGCGGCACGCGGAACCGTATCCACCCGGGTCGCTCCAGCGCGAGTCGTGTCGATCCTCCATCCCCCAGGCCCGTCCGAAGCCCCAGGGCAGGCGCACGGAATTCACTGTAATTCGCTGGAGAACTTTGAGTATATGGTCGTCACCCCAGGCGGATTCCATGCGGCGGACCTGGACGCTCCTCCTGGCGCCGGCCCGCTTCAGCAGCGACCGCGCGACACGCCGAACGGTCCCCGATCCGCCCTCGCGCGGCCGGTCCGGACCCGGCTCTCGTCCTCCGTGGGCGAGACCGCGGACCCACTCGCACTCCGCCCGATTCGGGCGGGAGCAGGTCGTCGAGGTGTCGGACACCGCCGGCAGCGAACAAGCGGGCCTCCCGGCCGCTGACTCCGCGGTTCTGCAAGAAACAAGAGCATCGCCAAGGGGGTTGGTCGGGGTGGCCCAGCCGACCCCGTCGCGTAGTCGCAAGCTCGTCCGCCGGACCGCCGCTAAGATGGCGTCGAGCAGGAGGGTTTAGGTTGGCCAGCTTCAACATCAGCGTGCGGACCGGCGGGAGCCTTCACCCGGGCGGGGAGCCGAGTGACTTCGTGTCCGCCTACCTCGGGACCATCACCTGCACCGACGACGAGACCGGGGAGGAGTCGAGGGTCGGCAAGCTGACCGCCCTGCGGGTCCACGCGGGCCTCGCCCACGACGCCGAGGAGCCGCTGGTCGACGTGTGCGACAGCTACAGCCAGGAGTTGGCGGACCTCCACGGCCTGCTGTACGAGCCCGACGGGTACTCCTTCCGCGAGCCCCTGATGCGCCGGTTCGAGGCGATGGAGTCCGATCTGCTGGTGCTCGATTACGTCGTGCTGAACCCGAAGTGGCGGAAGCTCAGGCTCGGGCTCCTGGCGGTCCGGCGGTTCGTGGACCTCGTCGGCGGCGGGTGCGGGTTGGCGGTGAGCTTCGTCGCCCCGCTCCGCCGCGAGGCGGCCTCCCTCCTCGGGGTGCCGAAGAGGTGGCTGCCGTTGCACGAGACGAGAGACGACCGGCGGGCGGCGGCCGTGAAGCTGCGCAGGTACTTCCGCGGGATGGGGTTCGAGCGGCTGGGCCGGTCCTGGTACTACGCGCTGCCGATGAACATGGTCACGCCGACCGCGACGGAGTTGCTGGGCGGAGGCCCGTCCGACACCTGACCTGGCGCGGTCGGTGCGGAAGCGGCGCAGCGGATGGGTCGGAGCCCGCCTCGTCGCGTCTCGCGGCGGAGGAAGGGGCGGGCCGGGGGCCGCTGACGACCCGTGGCGCACGGGGCCGTCACGTCCTCCGCACTTCGGTCACCCGGGTCAGGGCGGGTCGAGAGAGTGGTGCTCATCGGCACCACACGACCCCCGGCGGGTGTACAATCGGCTTTGCTCGAAAAATGACCGTTGCCGTCGGGCCGACCGCCCGGACCGAAGACCCGACGAACGGGGTCGGCCCCCGCACACCCGGCGGCGTTCGGGGCACGTTCATGCACACCCTGGAGGCGACCATGCTCCCGCGGTCGAGGTTCGTGGCCCTTGCGGCCTGTGGGCTGGTGGGCGTCGCGGTCGCGGTCGCGGTCCCCGCGCCGGGCAGGGCGGCCGACCCGCTGACCGAGGGCGAGGCGGCCCAGCTGGCCACCGATGCCTACGTCTACGGCTACCCGCTGGTGACGATGGAGTACACCCGCCGGGTCATGACCAACACGGCCGAGCCCAAAGGGACACACGCCCCGATGGGCCAGTTCCTCCGGATGCGGGCGTACCCGACCGCCGCGTTCCGCGACGTGACCGCCCCGAACGCCGACACCCTGTACTCGACCGCCTGGCTGGACCTGTCGAAGGAGCCCTACGTCCTGAGCCTGCCGGACATGGGCGACCGGTACTTCCTGATGCCCATGCTCGACGGCTGGACCAACGTGTTCCAGGTGCCCGGCACCCGGACGACCGGGAACAAGGCCCAGACCTACGCCGTCACCGGGCCGGGCTGGAAGGGCGCACTGCCCGCCGGCCTCACGGAACTCAAGTCGCCCACGAACCTGGTGTGGATTCTCGGCCGCACCTACTGCACCGGCACCCCGGAGGACTACAAGGCGTGCCACGCAGTCATGGACAAGTACGACCTCCGGCCGCTGAGCGCCCACGGCAAGTCGTACACCCCGCCGGCGGGGAAGGTGGACCCGGCCGTGGACATGAAGACCGCGGTCCGCGAGCAGGTGAACGCGCTGGACGGGGCCGCGTACTTCACCCTGCTCGCCGGGTTGATGAAGGACAACCCGCCGGCCGCGGCGGACGCCCCGACGGTCGCCAAGCTGGCGCGGCTCGGGATCGTCCCCGGCGGAACCTTCGACGCCGCCAAGCTCGACCCGGCCGTGGCGCGGGGGCTCGCGGCGGCCCCCAAGGCCGGCGTCGGGCGGGTCGCGGCCCACTTCAAGGACGCCGGCACGCTGGAGAACGGCTGGACGTTCACGACGAAGGCCGGGGTGTACGGGACCGCCTACCTCCAGCGGGCGTTCATCACCGCCATCGGCCTGGGGGCGAACCGGCCGCAGGACGCGGTGTACCCGACCTCGGAGGCGGACGCGGAGGGGAAGAAGTACTCCGGGGCCAACAAGTACGTCCTGCACTTCGAGAAGAGCCAGACCCCGCCGGCCCGCGCGTTCTGGTCGGTCACGATGTACGACTCGAAGTACTTCTTCGTGGACAACCCGCTCAACCGGTACACGGTCAGCCCGCGGAATGACCTCAAATACAACGCCGACGGGTCGCTGGACGTCTACATCCAGAACGAGTCGCCGGGGCCGGGCAAGGAGGCGAACTGGCTTCCGGCCCCGCGGGGCGAGTTCGTCCTGATGATGCGGCTGTACCACCCGAAGGAGACGGCCCCGTCGATCCTCGACGGCACCTGGAAAATCCCGCCCGTCCGGGTGGTGCGGTGACGAACCGGGCGACCCCGGCGGCAGCGTCAGTTCAGCTGCCCGCGGACCCGGCCGATCGTCCTCAACCTCCGTCGAAGCGGGGGTTGAGTCATTTTCGGGGCCACCGCTCCTACTGAGCGCGCTTCCTCACCGACCCCCAAGAATTCCCGCCCGCCCCCACCCGTAGGTACATCCGCAACACGGCCACCGGCCCTCCCGCCCCCAGCCGGGTTGCCGGTTCCGGGGTTGCGGTCGGCTGCCGGGGATCGGCGACCGGGCGACCTCGGCGACCGGGCGACCGCGGCGCAGTATCCCGTAGGGTGACGTGGATGTATCGGCCCGTCGTCAGTCCGGTTGTCGAGTGCCGGGCCAACTCCTTCGCATCCTTCGGGGCAACGCCGGCCTTGACTCGCTCGGTGATGAACCTGTGCCGGAAGGCGCCCCCAGCCCGGCAGTCGCAACTCGTGCGGGTAACTGCCGACTGCGGTCGGCCACGAGGGGTGGTCGTAGTCCGGATGGGACGCCCCGGGCTTCCCCAGGCCCGTCCCGGCCCCTACCGTACCCGTTCGGCCCGAACCCGCGACCACCAGGAAGAACCATGCCCCGCCGCACCGTGGACCAGCTCCGGGACGGAGACCCGCTCGACGACGTGTACCTCGTCGCGGACAAGCAGGTCCGGGTGAACCGGAACGGCGCCCCGTACATCCAGATCGAGCTCCGCGACCGCACCGGCGGCATCTCCGCCCGCCTCTGGAACGCCGGCGACCACGTCGCCCGCGGGTTCGACCCCGGCGACTTCGTCCACGCCACCGGCAAGGTCCAGCTGTTCCAGGGGGCGCTCCAGGTCATCCTCACCGCGGTCGAGCGGGAGGAGGCCGGGAAGGTGGACCTCACCGACTTCCTGCCCCAGACCGAGCAGAGCATCCCCAAGCTGATGGACCGGCTCCGCGGCTACCTGTTCAAGCTCGGCAACCCCCACCTCCGGGCGCTGGCCGAGTGCCTGCTCATGGACGACGCCTTCGTCCGCAAGTTCGCCGCCTGCCCGGCCGGGGTGAAGCTCCACCACGCCTACGTCGGCGGGCTGCTCGAACACGTCGTCACCATGATGGACGCGGCCGACAAGCTCCTGCCGCTGTACCCGTTCGTGGACCGCGACCTCCTGCTCATGGGCATCTTCCTCCACGACGCCGGCAAGGTGCGGGAGCTCACCTACGCCCGCGCCTTCGGCTACTCCGACGAGGGCCAGCTGGTCGGCCACCTGGCGATCGGGGTGGAGCTCCTGGCGGTCGCGGCCGCGAAGGTGCCGGACCTGACCGGCGAGCCGGTACCGCGGGAGGTGATGCTGCGGCTCCAGCACATGGTCCTCAGTCACCACGGGACGCACGAGTGGGGCAGCCCCCGCGTGCCCATGACGCCGGAGGCGATGCTCCTCCACGTCATCGACATGATGGACACGCGGATGCACCAGGTGGCCCGGGAGCTGCGCGAGGACAAGAACAACCCGTCGGCGTGGACGCCGTACAACCACAACCTCGGCCGGCGGTTCTACAAGGGCGGCGGGAACGGCGACCTGTTCTCGGAGAGCGGCGGCGGCTACGACTGACGCCGGCTCGGGTTGTGCCGCCCGCCCGGGGGATCGGCCCCGGGCGGCAACAACCGTTATCACCCCGGCCGCCTTCTCCCCCGGCCCGACACGCGCCCGTAACCCGGGGACGTGCCCGGCCCGGCGCCTTGCGCGAAAAGCCGTCAAAACCCATGAGAAATCGCCGTCCGCCCGTTGTGCGGCGGGGCCGGGCCGTCTACCGTGCCGGGGCGTGACCCGTCGGTCACGCCCCCTCCCGAAGGACCACCCGATGTCACACCGCCTCCCCGCCCTCGTCCTCTTCGGCGGCCTCGCCGTCGCCCTCCCGGCCGGGCACGCCCAGGATGCCAAGTCCTCGCCCAAGGCCCAAACCGCCCCGGGGCCGGGCGCCCGGAAGATCCTCCCCACCCGCCACGCCGACCCCGCCGCCCTCGCCGGCCTGCTGGCCGCCCACTTCGAGGGCCGGGCCGTCATCTCCCCAGCCGGGCGGGGGCTGCTCGTGTCCGCCCCACCGGCCGTCGTGGACGAGGTCGCCCAGCTGGTCGGCGAACTCGACCGCCCGACCCGGCAGGTCGTCCTCGGGGTGACCATCGCCGAGGTCGGTGGGAAGGTGGAGGTGCCCGAACTCACCGGGGAGCAGGCGCTGACCAAGCTCGCGGAACTGGCCAAGGCCGGGCAGGTGACGTTCCTCCAGCGGCTCACCCTCACCGCCGCGGAGGGGAAGGAGGCGACCGTCACGGCCGGCGGCGACCGGCCCATCGTCAGCGGCAGCAGGAGCGTGGGCGGCCCGAAGGGAACGGTCTTGCAGCAGGTGGAGTACCGCCCGCAGGGGACGACGGTGAAGGCGAAGTCCCGGGTGGGGCCGGACCGGACCGTGACGACCGACCTGACCCTCGACGACGGGCGCGCGAAGGCGCCCGAGGCGGACGACACCGGGGCGGCGGCCGGGCACACATCGTTCGAGAAGCTGACCGTCGCCACCACACTGTCGATCCCGGCGGGCCGCGCGCTGGTGGTGCAGTCGAACCGCCGCGTGGGCGCGGGGGGGCGGGCGGTTACGTTGGTGGTCGTCACCGCCGAAGTCCTCGAACCGAGCCCGGCCGGCGGCCCCTAGCCACACGGGCCGGCGGCCCGGGTCGCGTGAGCCGAAGCCGCCGGAGAGGGGATGGAGCGGCGGGCCGTCGCCGCCCGGTTGCCACGACCGCACGGCCGGCCCGCCACCCCGCATTGACGCCCGTGTGGCCGTCCGGATACGCTGCCGCCCCCGCTCCAAGGAGGTGGCCCGTGCGCTCACGAACGCTGCTCGTCTTGGCCCTGCTCGTCGCCGCCGCCGGCATGGCCCACACCCAAACCCCGCCGCGGCCGACGCCCCCGCCCGAGCCGGCGCCCCAGCTCATCCCGCCGACCACCGTCCCGCAAGGGCCGCGGACGGCCCCGGAGTTGCCGCTGTCGGAGCGGTCGCTCGACCAACTCCTCGACCGGCTGGAGGCACTGCGAGCGCAGAAGGCCGAGTTGGAGAAGCAGGAGCAGGACGTGGTGAAGGAGATCCGCCGGAAGGCCGAGAAGCAGTCCGACCGGCTCCAGCGGCTCGGCGTGGCTCCCAACGAGCAGTTCGTGCCGCCTGCTCCCGCGACGACCTCGTATGCGCCCGCGATCCTGCCCACCCCGGCGGGGGTGATCCCCGCGGTGCAGTCCCTCCCGCCGGGGGCCGGCCCCGTGGTCCAACCCCTGGCGCCGGGGGTGCCGCCCCTTCCGACGCGATAAACATCGTCCCGGAATCGCACCCCGCCACCCGGTGTGGCCCGCCCGGGCGTGCCGCCGGCCCCACACGAAGTGGTCCGCCCGGCGAGTCCGCCAGACGCGGAGGGGCCGCACCATGCCGACGCCGTGGCACGATGACGACTTCGTTTACTTCGAATTGAGTACGCCCGAGTTCGTCGCCTTCGAGCCGCGCGGCGGCGGTCACTTCGGCCGCGTCAGCCGGTACAGCGCGTGGGCCGGGTGGCCTTCCGTCTCGAACGCGGTCGGCCGCTCGGCCCGGGCGTAATCGATGCACAGGATCAAGTCGCCGCCGTCGAACCGGTAGATCCCCTTGGCGAACTCGCCGGCCTTGACCTCCACGTCAATCTCCGCCACCTTCTTCGCCGCATCGACCTTGAACGGGAAGTCCTCAGACCCGGCCCGGACGACGTACTGCCCGCCGGCCGCGGCCAGCTTCCCCTTGATCGTGAGCTTCTCCGCGCCGAAGGTGAACCCCATCCTCGCGGCCACCCCGTCGGGGAGCTTCTCCCCGCCCATCTCCATGCGGGCGATCGACCACTCGCCCTTGAGTTTCTCCGCCCCCACCTTCAGGCCGGCCTTGGTCGACGGGCCGACGGGAGCCCTCGCAGGGCCGACCGGACCCCCAGCGGGACCGACAGGGCCGACCGGCGCCTTGGCCGGGGCTGTCTGACTGGCGACCGGAACGGCCGGCTCTGCGGCCGGCGCCGCCGGCGGCAGAATCCTCACCCCCCTCGGCACGGCCCGCGGCGCCTCCTGGGGCGCGGCCGACCCCCACGACACCCCGAGCCCGACTCCCACGGCGGCCAGCAGCGCAGCGCCCGTCCACACGGTTTTCATCCACATGGCGTTGACGACCTCCCGGGCCAGACCGGCCGCCGGCCCGGGGGCAGCACGCACCGCCCCGAGCCCGCCGGCCGCGACGTCCAGCACCACCCCGACCAGTTGGGCCGGCGGTCCCCCCGCCGCCCCGCCCGCCGACTCCAGTACGGCCGCCGCGGCGGGCGCGACGCCCCGCCGGACGAGCCGGCCCTTCAACTTCTCCCGCCCGCGGAGGAGGCGGGACAGCACCGTCCCCCGCGGGCACCCGAGCTCCCGGGCCGCCTCGTCCGCCGTCTTCCCTTGCAGGTAGCACAGCACCAGCACCCGCCGGAGCCGGTCCGGGAGGCGGTCGAGCTCCTCGTCCAGCACGGCCCGCAGGTCGCGGTCGGTGGCCTCGTCGGCGGGCGGGGCCGGGGGCTCCTCGGCGAGGGGCCGGAGCCGCCCCGCCGCCTTCCGCCGGGCGGCCCTACTGACCCGGACCGCGACCCGGTGGAGCCAGCCCCCCAGCGCCCCCCGCCGGCCGACCGACCCGGCCTTGTGGACGAGCACGAGGAACGTGGCCTGGAAGGCGTCCGCCGCGTCGTCCGGGGGTAGCGCCCGCCGGCAGGCCGCGAGCACCATCCCCCCGTGCCGCCAGACGAGCAGCTCGAACGCGGACTGGTCACGGTCTGTAACCCACCGGTCGAGCAGCGCGAGGTCCGACTCGGCGGGGTCGCCAGCGAACCGGCGGACGGCCCGGCCGATCGGGTGCTCGGACATCACAACCCCCGGTGTTGCTCGGCTGCCATCCTGCTCTGTGGAATCGACGGCGTTGGCGGGCGCGGCGTCCGCCCGCCGGTGGCTCGGGTGCTTCGGAGCCCGGAGGGCGGCCGGGGTGCAACCCCGGGCGGGGCTCCGGCGAAGGTCGGGACGCACGGCCCCGGGTGACACCGCATCGGTCGCCCGGGGTTGCACCCCGGGCTACACACCACCGCCCTCCGGGCTCCGAAACACCCGAGCCCGAAGCTCCGAGCCACCGGCGGGCGGGCGCCGCGCCGCTCGCCCGATCTCAACGGAGCACTGCCATCCCTGTGGGACGAACCGCCCCGGTGATTCCCACAATCCGAGAAGCGGGGCGAGAAAACCCGAGGCGTAAAGCTCGAAACTGCTTCCGTGCTTCGAGTTTCGTGCCTCACACTTCGAGCCCGTGGCGGCGTAGACAGCTTGACCCCATCGTCACCTGGGCCGAACATGAACCCCATGCCGGAACGCCGACCGCGCCAGCCGACCTCTCTCCCGCCAGTGCGCCCGGATGGAGCGTTTGTGGCCATCGACTTCGAGACCGCCGACTACGGCCCGGACAGCGCGTGCGCGGTCGGGGTGGTGCGGGTCGAGGGGTTGGAGGTGGTCCGCCGCGAGACCCTCTTGATCCGCCCGCCGCGCCCCCGCGTCATGTTCACGCACGTCCACGGCATCACCTGGGACATGGTGAAGGACGCGCCCGGGTTCGCGGACACCTGGCCGCGCCTCGCCCCGCTCCTGGAGGGGGCCGCCGTCCTCGCCGCCCACAACGCCTCGTTCGACCGGCGGGTGCTGGCCGCGTGCTGTGCGGCCGCCGGGTTCGCCGCGCCGGCGCAGCCGTTCCTCTGCACCGTTCAGCTGGCGCGCCGGACGTGGGGGCTGAAGCCGAACGACCTGCCGAGCGTGTGCCGCCGGCTGGGGATCGGCCTGCTCCACCACGACGCCGGGTCCGACGCCGAGGCGTGCGCCCGGATCGTCATCGCCGCCGTCGGCGGGCGGGGCGGCAACACCCCCACGCTGCCGGGGATGCCGTCGTGACGAGTGAGGAGTGGTTTCTGGAACTGGACGCGCGCCTCGCGCCGGTCGGCGGCCGGACGGCCCAGCTGTTCGCGGCCGCGTGCTGCCGGCGGGCGTGGCCCGCGATGACCGACCCGCGGCACCGGGCGGTCGTCGGGGCGGCGGAGGCGTTCGCCGACGGGGAGTTGACGCCGTCCGAGTTCGCCGCGGTGATGAACCCGGTCGTCGTGCTGTGGGCGAACCTGCCGGACGCCCGGCGGGTCGAGTGGGACGCCTGGCACTACCTGACCGGCGCCACCCGCCACCTGGGGGTGCGGGAGGAGGCGGCTCACGCGGCCAGCTACGCCGCACGCGGCCTGGCGCGCCTCGCGGGCGTGGACGGCAGTGAGGAGTGGCAGCGGGTTCTGGACGAGGAAGGGGCCGCCCAGCGGGAGTTACTCGACGACCTCGCCGGGCTCCCGGACCGGTCCGTCTCGCTCGACCCGTCGTGGCGGACGACCGCCGCCGCGGGGCTGGCGGCCCGGATGTACGACGGCCGCGACTTCGCGCTCATGCCGGTGCTGGCCGACGCCCTGGAGGACGCCGGCTGCACGGACGAGGACGTCCTGACTCACTGCCGCGACGACGGACTGCACGCCCGCGGCTGCTGGGTCGTGGACGCCGTTCTCGGGAAGGGGTAGCCGAACTCGGTCGCGGCCGTCAGTCGAGGTATTGCGGCTGGAAGTACGGCCGCGACACCTTCGTGACCCGCGCCGCCGCCGGGCGGTCGGGGGTCCGCCCCGTGTCGAACTCCACGTCGATCTTGATGTACGGGCACAGGATCATGACGAACCGGCAGGTCGGCGGGGCCGCCAGCCCGCCGTCGATGTGGAAGTGCCGGCACACGTCCGCGTAGGTGCTCCCCACCCGGATCGTCTCCGCCTCCTTGAGCCGCTCGGCCAGCCAGGCGTTCGTGACGTGGTACGCCTCCGCCTCCTGCCCCTTCAACTCCCGCCAGCCGGTGTGCGCGGGGAGGAAGATCGGCCCCCGGTTGGCCGCGCCGGGCCGGGCGGCGTCTGTCACCTCGAACTCCACCGCGCCGGTGGTGAGGGTCGGGTGGCTCCACACCACGCCGCCGTATGCTGCCCTGTACTTCCCCGGTCGGACTCGCGCCGTCGGCACCGCGGCACGCTGGTTGGGGTCGGGTTGCACCCCCGGCATGTCGGCCACGAGGGCGATTTCCGGGTGGGACAGGGTAACGGTCTGACCGGGGGCGATCTCCGTACTGATCGTGGTGCCGAACCGATCGAGGACACTCTCGGCGTCGCGGGTACCCCCGCCGGGCACCGGGGGTGGCATGGTCACGCTCACCCTCTCCCCCTTGGTGTCGGTGACCCGCGGGGAAGGCTGGTGCGACAGAACCCGGGTGACCGCGACCGCCGCCGGGCCGACGTTCTTCAGCCGGACTTCCAGCTTGACTCTTTCACCGGCGCGGTACGCACGGGCGTCCGCCGGGACCAGCACGACCCCCGCCCGGATGCCACCCACGGCTTCGCCCCAGGCCACGCCGTCCGCCGGGGCGGGTGCGGGGGCCGGGTCGCCTTTCGCTCCGGTGGGGGCCGGATCGGCCTTGGTACTGCCGGTCGGCTCGGGCTGTGCCCGCAGACCCATTCCGAACCCGGCACAGCCCAGCGCCAAGACCACGACGGCCGCGGCGTTCGTCAGTCGGTCTCGCAGCATGACGCCCAGTACCTCTCGTGTCAGTGTGGCGGCCGCGGTGGGGGCAGACGGCGTGGGGCGGAGCGCAGCGAGGACCGCGTCCGGCACCCGCGCCGCTGCCGTTTCCGCCAAAACCGCGGCCACGGAAGCCGCCGGGGCGTGGCGCGCCAGCCGGCGCGCCAGGAGGTCTCGTGCCCGGGCCAGCCGGCCCGCGACCGTCCCCTCGGGCCACCCCAGCAGAGTGGCGGCCTCGCGCCGGGTGCGTCCTTCGAGGTCGCACAGGACGGTCACGACTCGGTAGGCATCGGGCAGGCGGGCCAGCTCCTCGTCGAGCGCGGCCCGCAGGCCGGCGAACGGGTCGGGGCCGGCGGCCGGGCGATCGGGAACCTCGCCCACGTGCTCCCGCCGCCGCGCGATCGTCCGGCGGGCGAGCAGCGCTGCCCGCCGGGCGACCCCGTGGAGCCAGCCCGCGACCGCCTCGCGCGGGGCGACCGCCCGCGCCTTCGCGGCCAGCACGAGGAACGTCGCCTGGGCGGCGTCCTCGGCGTCCTGGTCGGTGGGGAGGAGGCGGCGGCAGGTGCGGTAGACCATCGGCCCGTGTCGGCGGACCAGCTGGGCGAACGCCCCTTCGTCGCGGCGGTCGATGAACCGCCCGAGTACGTCGGCGTCGGTCGCCCCGGGGTCGTCGTGTCCGACCCCCCGGAGGAACCGGGCGGCGTCGGGCGGAAGGCCCGCCGGCATGGTCGTCCTCCGCACTGACACTGCCGGACCCCGCCGATTTGATACACGATTCCCGCGGGCGGGGTGGGCGAACCGAGGCCGGTCGCGCCAAAGCCCCCCGCTCAGGACGGCTCAGGCTTCGTGGAGCCAGCCCTGCGGAACCGGGAATGCCGCCCCGTTCTGACGGACAACAGTCCGGGCCACCCTCCCCAGGTTGTTGCCCCGGCTACGGTCGAACCGCTCGCACGCCCGCCTCCCAGGACGGACATAGCCGACCCGCCGACACGCCCCTCGATGACTCCAGGCGCGGAAACACCACACCTGCCAGCCCTGGAGTCCATGTGTGGGATAACGGTTATCACCCGCCCGTGTTCCGACCAACCCATCGCCCCACAGTGCCCCCGGGGCCGTTCAAGCCATTACCCGGCGACGCCCATTTCGGGGGAGAGGCGGAGGAGGTGTTCGCCCCTGAAACCCAGGGGGGATTGGGACATTCGGATGATGCCGCAGGAGATTGGAGCGAATCGCCCCGGGCGGCGGGGAGTTCGATGTGGGGTTCGCGGACGAGAGGCCGAACCCCATCAACCCAACGTGTCGTTCACAAATCTGACAGAGCCCGTCACGACTCACCACCGGGCCTTGACCGTAAATCCGACGTGGGGCCGGACGCGGTCAAGGCCGGATGCGGAACGGCTAACGGGACTAGATACCGTACTCACCACCGAAGCCGATCTTTCCACCCCCGATGCCGCCGATCCCCCCGCCGATGCCGCCGATACCGCCGATACCACCGATCCCCCCGCCGATACCACCGATCCCCCCGCCGATACCACCGATCCCCCCGCCGATACCACCGATCCCCCCGCCAATACCGCCCTGAATGCCACCGCCGATACCGCCGATACCGCCACCGAACCCGCCCTGAATGCCACCGCCGATACCGCCGATACCGCCACCGAACCCGCCCTGAATGCCGCCACCGAACCCGCCGCCGAACCCACCAGCCCCACTACCGCCGAGGTAACCACCAGGGATCTGCTGGAACTGGCTAACACTCCCGATTACACCGGTGAAGCCGCCGATGCCACCGCCGATGCCACCAATACCGCCCTGAATGCCGCCGCCGATACCACCACCGATACCGCCGATACCGCCGCCGATACCACCCTGGATGCCACCGCCGATACCGCCGATGCCGCCGCCGATACCACCCTGGATGCCACCGCCGATACCGCCGATACCGCCCTGAATGCCGCCGCCGATACCGCCCTGAATGCCGCCACCGATACCGCCGATACCGCCGCCGATACCACCCTGGATGCCGCCCTGAATACCACCCTGGATGCCGCCCTGAATACCACCCTGGATGCCGCCCTGAATACCACCCTGGATGCCGCCGCCCTGAAGACCGCCGATCTGACCTTGGATGCTCATCTGCCGCGGCCGCCACTGGCCGGGGGACTGGTACGGGATGAACGCGGCGCGGACGTTCTGGGCGCTGGCCGTCGGGGCACTGACCAGCCCCGACAGCGGAACCAGTGAGGCAAGGCCGAGCCCGAACGCGAGGACGCCGAGCGGGCGGTGGATGGAGCGAAACATGGGTGAGCCCTCGGTCGGTGCGGGTTCGCGGCAGGACGGACCGCGCGGGCAGTCCGGTCCGTATGATCCAGATTACCCACTCCCCGGGCGGATGCAACCGATGCACACCGGGCCGGGCAGGGATAAGGACCGGGTTCCGCACCCCGTTCGGGGAGTAGGGGTTGCGCCGGCAGGTGAAACGGCCCACCGGCCCCGGCGTCTTCGGGTATAACGCGACCCTGTCCGCGGGGTTGGCGCCACCACACGAAATTCGAAGCACGAAACTCGAAGCCCAGACCTGATCGGAACGCTGATACCTCTGACGCTGATTATCAAGTTTCGACCTTCGAATTTCGTGCTTCGCTCTGAAGCTGCCCCGATTCCGCCCGAAGAAAAGGGTGCCCCATGAGCCGACTCCCGGTCCGAATTGTCGCCCCGGCCGCGTTCGTCGCCGCCCTGGCCCTGCTCCCGGTGTCCGCCCAGCAACCGCTCCCGCCCGACTCGCCCCTCCGCTACGTCCCGGCCGACGCCGCCGCGTTCGTCCACGCCGACGCCGCGGCCCTGTGGTCCAGCCCGTTCGGCGAGGCCGTCCGCAAGGCCGACCCGAAGGCCGTCGGCGAGCTGACCGCCAAGGCCAAGGAGCTGTTCGGCGTCACCCCGGACCAGCTCAAGACGGCCACCGTGTTCTGGCCCGCCTTCCGCACCCCGCAGGAGAGCACCCAGTTCGGGCTCGTCCTGACCTTCAAGGCGCCCTACGACCTGGCCGCCCTCAAGGCCGGCGTCGGGAAGGCGCTTTCGGGGGAGGCGGGCGTCACCGTCCGGGCCGCGGGCGCCACCACGGCGGTCGTGCTGGTCGGCCTGCCGCCGGCGCTCGGCGCCCCCCGCCCGGCCGGCGAGACCGGCCCGCTCACGCCGTACCTCCGCGAGGCCGCCGGCCCGCACGTCCTGTCCGCCGGGATGAACCTGGCGAAGCTCCCGGACGAGGTCCGCGGCGACGACCTCCCGCCGGACGTGCGGGCGTTCCAGCCACTCTTCCGGGCCGACTCGGCGGCCGCGTTCCTCGACCTCGGGAAGGAGTTGGTGCTGGACGTGCGGGTGAAGAGCCCCACCCCGGTGAAGGCCGGCGAGGCCGAGAAGGCGCTCGGGGTGCTGGCGGCCCTCGCCAAGAGCGGGCTGGAAGGGGTCTCGCGGGAGGAGTTGGCCGACCCGGCGCTGAAGAGCACGGCGGCCCTGATGAACGCCCTCAAGGGCGGGCTCGACCGGGCGAAGTTCTCGACGACCGGGGCCGAGACCCGCGCCCGGCTGGCCGTCCCGGGCGACCTCCCCTTCGCCCAGGCCGCGGCCGAGGCGGTGGTGAAGGTCCGCGAGGCCGCGGCCCGGGCGCAGTCGTTCAACAACCTCAAGCAGATCGCCCTGGCCCTGCACAACTACCACGACGCGAACGGCGCGTTCCCCCCGGCCGCGGTCGTGGACAAGACGGGCCGCCCCCTCCTCAGCTGGCGGGTGCTGATCCTCCCCTACATCGAGCAGGACGCCCTGTACACCCGGTTCAAACTCGACGAGCCGTGGGACAGCCCGCACAACAAGAAGCTGATCGACCCGATGCCGCGGGTCTACGCCATGCCCTTCCCGACCAAGGCCAAGGCCACCGAGACGCACTACCAGGCGTTCGTCGGCAAGGGGGCGGCGTTCGACCTGCTCCAGGGGCCGAAGCTCGCCAATTTCACCGACGGCACGTCGAACACCGTCATGGTGGCCACCGCCGCCGCCCCGGCCCCGTGGACCAAGCCGGACGACATGGCGTTCGACCCGAACGCCGACATGACCAAGGTCGTCGGGTTCTTCCCGGACGTGTGCCACGCGGCCTTCGCCGACGGGTCGGTCCGGGCCTTGCGGCGTACCATCGACAGGAAGGTGCTGACCTCGGTCATCACCCGGGCGGGCGGCGAGGTGTTCAGCGCGGACGACTTCTAGCGGGGAGGCCGGGGCGGTGGCCCCGGATCCCCGCCCCCCACTGCGGAGCTCCCCATGACCCCGACGGCGGTTCAACGGCTGGCCCGGCGGGCGGCGGCGGCGGCGACGGCTTCGGCCGTCGCGCTGGCCGGCGCGGTCGCCCTGTTCTCCCCGCCCCAGGAGGCCTCGGCCCAGCCGGCCGGCGGCTCCCCGGAGCTCGCCCTCGTCCCGGCCGACGCCGCCGGGTTCGTCCACGTCCGGGCGGCCGACGTCTGGAAGAGCGACCTGCTCACCGAGTTCCGCAAGACCTGGGAGCGGGCCGGGGCCAAGACGATCGCCGACCTCGACAAGCAGTTCACCCCCGCCCCGTCGTCGCTGTCCCGGCTGACCGGGTTCGTGCTGATGTCCCAGGAGAAGGGGCCGCAGCCGTTCGGGCTGATCACCTTCTCGGCCCCGTTCAACCCGGCCGAGGTGGCCAAGACGTACATCCCCGGCGGCCGGGCCAAGAAGTCCAGCGGGAAGACCATCTACACCTCCCCGCAGGGCGGGGACATCGCCCTCCACTTCCCGAACAACCAGACCATCCTGGTGGGCAGCAAGGACGGCATGGCCGACTACCTGTCCCGCCCGGTGGCGAAGGACGGGCCGATGGCCGCGGCCCTGAAGCTGGCCGCCGGCGGCAAGGCGGTCGTGGCGGCCGCGAACATCGCCGCCCTGCCGATCCCGCCCGGCGCCCTGGACGGCCTGCCCCCGGACGTTCAGCCGATCCTGCGGGCCGACCAGCTGACGGTGACCCTGGACCTCGGCAAGGACGTCATCCTGGCCGTCAAGGCCGGGTACAAGGACGCCGCCGCCGCGACCGACGCCGAGAAGGCCGTCCAGAGCCTGGTGAAGCTCGGCCGGGCCGAACTCGCCAAGGCCAAGGCCGAGATGGAGAAGAAGCTCAACGACCCGGACGCCGACCTGCCGCGCAAGGCGGAGGAGCTGCCGGAGGCCGTGGGGGCGGTGTTCGCCATCGGTGCCCTGGGCCGGGTGGACGACCTGCTGGCCGACCCGAAGCTGGTCGCCCGCCAGGGGAACGATCTCGTCTTCAACGCCACCCTGCCGAAGGAACTCACCGGGATCGGCGGGCTCGGCGCGATCGGGGCCGGGTTCCTCCTGCCGGCGACCCAGCGGGTCCGCGAGGCCGCCGGCCGGGCCAGCAGCTCGAACAACCTGAAGCAGATCGGGCTGGCGATCCACAACTTCCACGACGCCAACAACCGCATGCCGGCCGACATCCGGGACAAGACCGGCAAGGCGATCCTGAGCTGGCGGGTGGAGATCCTGCCGTACATCGAGCAGGCCGCGCTCTACCAGCAGGTCAAGATGGACGAGCCGTGGGACGGGCCGAACAACAAGAACGTGGCCAAGACGTTCGTCAAGGTCTTCATGAGCCCGAACGCGACGGAGCAGGCCGTCCCCGGCGGCTGGGGCGTCACCCACTACCGCGCCATCAGCGGCAAGGGGATGGCGTTCGAGCCGGGCCGGCAGCTCCGGCTGATCGACTTCACCGACGGCACCTCGAACACCATCATGGTGGCCGAGTCCGGCGAGCCGGTGGCGTGGATGAAGCCCGAGGACTTCACCATCCCGGCGAAGGGGCCGCTGCCGCGGATCGAGGTGCCCGGCCGGCCGGGGCAGTTCAACGCCCTGTTCGGCGACGGGTCGGTCCGCTGGATCAACGCCCGGACGGTCGGGGACCAGACCCTGCGGGCGCTGTTCACCCGGAGCGGCGGTGAGGTGATCCCGAACTTCTAGCGACCCGGCGAGAGACGCCCGCGCCCGGGGTACTCCCCGGGCGTCTTCGTTTGGTGGGCGTGTGGCGTTGCCCCGGGGTCGGGGCGACGGGCCGTTCCGCCCGGGGTGGTGGGGCGATCCGGGCGGCTACTTCGGTCCGACCGGCACTTCTTCCCAGAACAGCTCCCGCCCGGCAGCGTAGGTCTCGGAGGCCCGGAAGTCGTGGGGCCGGGGCTGCTCCCCGGGGTCGAGGCCGAAGGCGTCCAGGTTCACCCAGAACAGGCCGTTCAGGTAGCTGATGCGGGCGTCCGCGACCCTGACCCGGGGCTGGCCCGGGCGCATCTGCACCCGGAACTCGTCCACCCCGGCGAGCCGGAGACGCAGGCGGACGGCCCGCGGCTCCGTCCCCAGATCCTGGATGGCCTCCCGGACCGACAGCCGGAACTCGACGGCGGCGTCCCGGTCGGAGGTGTAGCGGACCCGCACTCCCCGGACCCGGCCGCCGGTGAGCCGGAACCGGCGGAGGAAGGCGGCGAGTTCGTGGTGGCGGATCGGGGTCATGGCGGTCCGGGGGTCGGGGGGCGGGGGCGGCGTCACACGTAGGAGTCGAACACACGGACGCCGGCCCAGGTGGGCTTGTTCTCGTCGATGAAGCGGTTGTGGGTCGCGTCGTCCTGGTAGGCGTCGTGGCTGGCCTTGGTGTCGAAGACGAGGTGCAGGCCCACGTCCCAGTCGCGGTCGTTGACCGGGCGGTCGAGTTCGCGGCAGATCGGCCCGGCGGCGAAGAAGACGATGCCGGCCTGGACGTTCAGGTACTTGTGGCAGGCGTCCACGAGCGCCTGGACGTTCGCCGCAGTCGGTTCCTTCAGCTTGAAGAAGACGTTGTGGGCGAGGCGGGTGGCGGGCATCGGTGGCGGTCTCGGCGGGGGAGGCGTAGGGTGAACCGGGCGGGGTTGGGATACGCCCCGCCCCCGCACCGTCAACGCCCGATGACCCTCCTCGACCTCACCCTGCCGACCGCCGCCGAGAACGTCGCCCTCGACGAGGCGCTGCTCCTCGCCGCCGAGGCCGACACCGGCGGCGAGGTGCTGCGCCTCTGGGAGAACCCCGGGTACGCCGTCGTGGTCGGCGCCGGGGGCTCGGTCGAGATCGACGTGGACGGCTCGGCGTGCGAGGCGGACGGCGTGCCGGTCGTGCGGCGGGCGAGCGGCGGGGGGACGGTGCTGGTCGGCCCGGGCTGCCTGTGCGTGGCGGTGGTGCTGCGGGTCGGCCGCGCCCCGGGGCTGGACGCGATCCCGGGCGCGACCGGCTACGTGATGGGCCGACTGCGGGACGCGGTGCGGCCGTTCGCCCCGGGGGTCGAACTCGCCGGCTCGGGCGACTTGGCCGTCGGCGGGCGGAAGCTCTCCGGCAGTGCCCAGCAGCGGAAGCGGCGGCACGTCCTCCATCACGCCACGCTGTTGTGCGGGTTCGACCTGGGCCGGGTCGGCCGCTACCTCCGCCCGCCGGAGCGCCAGCCCGACTACCGCGCCGGCCGCGACCACGCCGCGTTCGTCACCGCGCTGCCGGTCGGCACAGCCGAGGTGAGAGAGCGGGTGGTCGCCGCCTGGGGGCCGGCCGGCGTGGACCCTGACCCGCCGCTCGCCCGGGTGCGGGAGTTGGTCGCCGAGAAGTACGGCACGGACGAGTGGAACCGGCGGCGGTAGGGCGGGGGTGGGAAGCCCCAAGTGACCTAACCCCCCAGCCCCCTTCCCTGGGAGGGAAGGGGGAGCCCGCACCGTACGACTTGCCGGACCATTGTCAGCGTGATCCGGGCGCGGGCCAGTCGGTTCGGCCCCCCGGCCCCCTTCCCTGAAGGGAAGGGGGCCGGGGGGCTAGGTTGCTCGGAGCTTCCGGTGCTACCCGTAGCCGATGCCCCGGAGCAGGTCGGCGGTGAGCACGAACGGCCGGGGCGGGATGACCCCCAGCTGGAACCGCGGCAGGAGCTCCCGCGGTGTGACCGGGGTCGGCTCGGGGAGCCAGCCGCACGACCACGCCAGCAGCCCGACAACCGCCTCGGGCTTCACGCCCGCCCCGCGGAGTGCGGCGAGCCGGGTGTCGCCGTGCCGCTTGGCCAGGCGGCGGCCGTCCTCCCCCACCACCAGCGGCAGGTGGGTGAACGCCGGGGGCTCCCGCCCGAGCGCCCGGTACAGGAGCAGTTGCCGCGGCGTGGACGGGACGAGGTCGTCCCCGCGGACCACCTCCGTCACCCCCTGGGCGGCATCGTCGGTCACCACGGCCAGCTGATACGCCGGCGTCCCGGCGGCCTTCCAGACGACGAAGTCGCCGCCCACGCCCCGCAGGTCGAGCGAGGTCGGCCCGCGGAAGCGGTCCACGAACGCCGGCGAGTCGGCGACGCGGAACCGCCAGGCGAACGGCACGCCGGCGGCGGCGAGGACGGGGGCGTCGGCCGGGGTGCGGCCCGCACAGGTGCCGGGGTAGGTGGGGCCGTCGTGCTCGGCGTGCGGGGCGCTGGCTGCGGCCGAGACGTCGGACCGCGAACACGTACAGGGGTAGACGAGATCGAGCCGCCTCAGTTGATCGAGGGCGGCTTCGTAGAGTGGGAGGCGGGCCGTCTGGACGACCGGGTCACCGTCCCAGTCGAGGCCGAGCCAGCGCAGGTCGGCGAGCGCCTGGGCGGCGGCACCGGGCTTGACCCGGGGGGAGTCGATGTCCTCGACCCGCAGGAGCACCCGGCCGCCGGCGGCCCGGGCGGACAGCCACGCGACGAGGTAGGTGCGGGCGTTCCCGAGGTGCTGGGCGCCCGTCGGGGACGGGGCCAGCCGGCCGACGGCGGACATGCCGGGAATTCTACGAACGGGGACTGGTCGGACATGGCGGGGCTGGCGCCGAACTCCGCAAAATACTCTGGCACCTCCCGCCCGGCCGACGGACTACTCTCCGGAGAGCCGGACGATGTGACGAGGCACGGGATGGCCGCGGTCCAACTGAGTACCTTCCTCGATCAGTTGACCGGGCGGATGGCCGCCGGGTCGCTGGCCGCCCTGACCGACCGTCAGCTGGTCGAGCGGGCGTTGGCCGGACCGGACGAGGCGGTCTTCCGCGTCCTCGTCCGGCGGCACGGGGCGATGGTCTACCGCGTCTGCCGGCGGGTTCTGCGGCACCACCAGGACGCGGAGGACGCCTTCCAGGCCACCTTCCTCGTCCTGGCCCGCAAGCTCGGCTCGGTCCACACACGCACCTCCCTGGCCAGCTGGCTCCACGGCGTCGCCCGCCGGGTCGCGCTCCAGGCCCGCGACCGCGCCGCGCTCCGCCGCCGCCACGAGCAGCAGGTCGTGGCCCCGCGGGAGGTGCCACCGGACGACGTCGCCTGGGGCGAGGTGCGGGCGGTCCTCGACGACGAACTGGTCCGGCTCCCCGAGAAGTGGCGGCAGCCGCTGGTGCTGTGCTACCTGGAGGGGCGCACCCAGGACGAGGCCGCCGGGCTGCTGGGGTGGGGCAAGACCACCCTCCGCAACCGGCTCGGCGAGGCCCGCGCCGCGCTGGCCCGCCGGCTGGCGCGGCGCGGGGTCGTCGGCCCGGCGGCCCTGCCGGCGCTCCTGCTCTCCGACTGTGTCGCCCCGGCCGCGCCGCCGGGGCTGCTGGACTCGACGGCCCGGGCCGCGGCCCACGCTACCGCCGGCCGTGCAGCGGGCGGGGTCGTCCCGCCCGGGGTCACCACACTCGTGGAGGGGATAATGAAACCGGTGCTGTTGACGCGACTCCGAGTCGTGACGGCGGGGCTGCTGGCCGTGACGGCGCTCGCCGCCGGGGCCGTCCTGGGTCAGCCGGTCGAGGCCACGCGGGCGGGGCGGCCGCTCGAACCGGCCGCGGCCCGGCCGAAGGAGGCTGACCCGCCGGCGGGGGCCGTGCTCGCTGGGGTCAGCCGGGTGGTCCGCAAGGAGCCCGCGTACACCGGCCGGCCGCGTTATGGGCTGCTCGTACTGGGGCAGAAGGCCGAGACGCGGGTGTGGCTGGTGGTCGACGGCGACACGCTCTACGTGGACCGGAACGGTAACGGCGACCTCACCGAACCGGGCGAACGGGTGCCCGGCAAGCGGAACTCCCCCGACTCCATCGAGTTCCGCGCCGGCCCGTTCACCGAGGCGGACGGGAAGACGCAGCACACGGACCTGATCGTGTACCAGTACTTCGCGCGTCAGTACGGCCAGCTGGTGAACGGCGTGCTGGTCATGGGCGTCCTGGGCACGCGGGGGCAGGGCACGTCCGGCGAGGACGGCGGCGCGTTCGCGGACGCAGCGAAGGACGCCCCGATCATCCACGTCAGCGGCCCGTTGATCCTGCGGGCGCACCAAGCCTGGGTCGAGGACCACGGGGGGAAGGAGAAGTGGCGCAAGGAGGTGTCCGAACAGACCGGTGGGCTGATCGACTTCCGGACCGAGACGGGCGGCAAGGATGTTCCCTACGGGTTGAAGGCGGGGGAGAGGGTGTGCGAACTCCTGGTCCAGGTCGGCACCCCGGGGCTCGGCCGGGGCACGTTCGCCGCCCTGGCCGCCGAGAATGGACCTCCTGCCGACTTCCACCCGGTCGTGGAGGTCGCCGCGCCCGGCGCGGCCGACCCGACCCGGCAGGTGAAGGCGGAGTTCGCCCTGAACGGGCGCGGCGGCACATGGTTCTACGGCCCCGTCGGGCTCCCCGGGGGGGCGAGCGTGCGGACCCCCGCCCGGCTCACGCTCTCGTTCCCCGCGTGGCGGGAAGGGAAGGTGACCCCAGCGGTCGTCCGGTGGCCGATGGTCGGACCGGCCACCGAAGGGGAGAGGACGAGGTAGCGCAGGGGCGACGGCCCCGCCCGGGGAGGGGGTCGGGGGGCGATAACCGTTATCACCCCCGCATCACGTCACGCGCTCGCCGCGGTCAGCTTGGCGACGGCGTCCGGGCTCAGGGTGAGCCTGGTCGCGGCGATCAGCTCCTCCAGCTGGGCCGGGGTGGTGGCGCTGGCGATCGGGGCGGTGATCCCCGGCCGGGCCATGAGCCACGCCAGCGCCACCTGCGCCTGACTCACCTTGAGGTCGGCCGCCACGCCATCGACCGCGGCGAGTACCCGCAGCCCGCGCTCGTTCAGGTAGCTCTTGCCCACCTTCGCGCCGCGCTCGCTCTTGGCCAGGTCGGCCTCGGTGCGATACTTCCCGGTCAGGAACCCGGCCGCCAGCGAGTAGTACGGGATCACCCCCAGCCCCTCGCGGACGCACAGCGGCTCCAGGTCCACCTCGTACCACTTGCGGTCGCACAGGTTGTAGTTCGGCTGGAGCGTCTCGTACCGCGGCAGGCCGCGCTCCTGGCTGACCCGCAGGGCCGCCGCCAGCCGGTCCGCCTTGTAGTTCGACGCCCCGATCGCCCGGACCTTCTTCGCCGCCACCAACTCGCCGAACGCCCCGAGCGTCTCCTCCAGCGGGGTCTCGGGGTCGTCCTGGTGGGCCTGGTAGAGGTCAATCGTGTCCACCTGGAGGCGGTTCAACGACCGCTCCACGGACCGCATGATGTGCGCCCGCGACAGACCCTTCTCCCCGGGGGCGATCTCGATCCCCACCTTGGTGGCGATCACCACCCGGCTGCGGTTCCCGGACCGCTTGAGCCAGCTGCCGATGATCGTCTCGGACTCGCCGCCCTTGTGCCCCGGCACCCAGACGGAGTACACATCAGCGGTGTCGATCAAGTTGAGACCGCCGGCGACGAAGCCGTCGAGCACCTTGAACGAGGCGGCCTCGTCGATCGTCCAGCCGAACACGTTCCCGCCGAGGGCGAGCGGCCCGACCTCGATCCCCGACCGCCCGAGCGTCCGCGTCTTCACGTCGAATCCCTCCTTGTGACCGGCCGCCACAGCGGCCTGCCGGTCATCTTACGGAGGCCGACGGCCGGGGTTCCGCCGGGGTCGGGACGGCGGCGGGCGGCGGTGACGGCGACGGCCGGCTCGCGGCGACCAGCTCAAACGACCGCACCCGGGCGGCGTGGTCGTACACCTGGGCCGTCAGGATGAGTTCGTCCGCCCCGGTCTTCTCGACGATCGTCTCCAGGCCGCGCCGCACGGTGGCGGGCGAGCCGACGGTCGAACACGCCGTCATCCGCGTGACGTGGGCCTGCTCGACCGGGCTCCACCGCCCGTCCATCGACGCGACCGGCGGCGGCAACAGGCCGGGCGTGCCCCGGACCAGATTCAGAAACGCCTGCTGGACGGAGGTGAACAACCGGCGCGCCTCGGCGTCGGTGTCGGCCGCCACGGCGTTCACCCCGACCATGACGTGCGGCCGGGCCAACACGTCGGACGGCACGAACTCGTGCCGGTAGAGGGCGATCGCCTCCAGCAGATAATCCGGGGCGAAGTGGGAGGCGAAGGCGAACGGCAGCCCGAGGTGGGCGGCCAGCCGGGCGCTGAAGTCGCTCGACCCGAGCAGCCAGATGGGGACATCCAGCCCCTCCCCCGGGACCGCGTGGACGCCGTTCCCCGGTCCGCCCGGTCGGAAGTAGGCGCGCAGCTCCTCCAGGTCGTAAGGGAAGGTGTCGCCGTTGCTCCCGAGGTTGCGGCGCAGGGCGCGGGCGGTGCGGTGGTCGCCGCCGGGGGCGCGGCCGATGCCGAGGTCGATGCGCCCGGGGAACAGCGATGCCAGGGTGCCGAACTGCTCGGCGATGACGAGCGGCGCGTGGTTGGGGAGCATGATCCCGCCCGACCCCACGCGGATCGCGGACGTGGCGGCGGCCACCTGCCCGATGACGACGGCGGTCGCGGCGCTGGCGACGCCGGGGATGCCGTGGTGCTCGGCCAGCCAGTACCGCCGGTAGCCCCACCGGTCGGCGTGCCGCGCCAGGTCGAGGGTGTTGCGGAACGACACGGCGGCCGTGCCGCCCTCGCAGATGGGGGACAGGTCGAGGACGGACAGCGGCACGTCGGACGGGGGTGTCATCGCGCTCCTCCGGGCGGGCCAGCGCACGCGCGCCCCGCCCGGGAGGGAATACCCCGCTCCGGCCCCGACCTTCCGCCGCCGGGCCGTACTACTCCGGCCGCACGACCAGCCGGTAGCCGAACGTCGGGCCGCCGAGGTCGTGGGAGTCGATCAGGCTGAGGTAGTACGTCCCGTCCCGGGGCAGCGTCACCCGCAGCACCGGGTCGGGCGTGCCGTCGCTGTCGTCGGCCGCGGCCACGACCCGGCGGTCGGGGTCGAGGAGCGTCAGAAGCCCGTCGAGCGGCGAGCCGAACCGGGCCGCCTGAACCTCGATGCGCAGCTTCTGGCCGGCCTTACCGGCGAGCCGGAACACGTCCGGGTTCCGCTCGGCGTGGACCGTCCCCGTCACCGCCGCCGGCACCGGGATCAGCTGGGCGGCATCATACCCGTCGTTCGGCTCCTTCTCCGCGACGGCCGGCAGGTCGTCGGCGACGAGCAGCTTGTACGGCCCTGACGGGCCGCCGGGGCCGACCGCCGTGAGCGTCACCCCGGGCTTGGCCCCCTTGGGGAGGGCGAGTTCCACCTCGACCTCGCTGTCGCCGACGCGCGCGGCCGGGAAGTTGTTCGGCACCGCCGCCTTCCGCGCGGCCAGCACCTTGACCGCGGCCCCCTCCGCCCCGGCTACCGTCACCTCCTTCACGGCGTCGAGGTTCTTGCCGCGGAGGACGAGCTTCTGCTTCGCCCCGGGGGTGACCACCAGTGGCGCCGCGTAGAGCACCTTCGGGCTCTCGGGTTTCTTCTCCGGTTCCTTCTTCTGAGCCGCAGCCGGGCCGTGGACCAGCGCGACAACGCCGAGAAGGAAGAAGGCGGCTCGTGACATGGGTCGGAAGTGGGGCACGGGGCGGGGTGGGGAGATGCTACGCCGCCCCGTGCGGGCCGTCCAGGCGGCCGTCAGCCGGTGGCCTTGCGGTCGCCGGACTCGGGAGCCTCGGAGGGGTCGTCCGGCACCCTGCGGGTTTCATCGTCCGAGTGGCTGGTGCGGAGGTCGTCTACGCCGTGGGGGACTGCCGGGATGGTTTGCGGATCGTCGGGCATGGGAGAGCCCTCCACAGACGGGGTGGTAGGTCACGGTCGCGCGGCGGTTTCGTCGGGCCGGTGGGTCACCCGGGTCGCAGGGTCCGTGGCCGCCTGCCGGCGTTCGTCGGTCGGGGTAGCCTCGTAAGGCGAGCTGTCGGCTCCGCCGGCAGCTTCGTCGGTGTGGCCACGCTGGGGGCCGTAGGGGGATGTCGGCTGGTCGTTATCCGGGATGCGGTCGGGGTTCATGGCGGCTCGCTGTCAGGACACGGGCGACGGCATGGGCGGCGGAAGGTCGACGCCGGCGTGCGTTTCGTTGTTCGCCGCGGCGGCCCGGTCGGTGTGAGCGGTCAGCAGGTCGGGCGTCCGGCCCCGGCTCGCCTGTCCCGGCACCGCCCGGGGGCCGATTCCGCCGGCCTCCGGGAGAATGAAACGATCGGCCGCGGCGGCCAGGGCCGACACCAGCCCCGGGGCCACCGCCCGCGCCAGCACCGCCAGCTGGGCGGGTAGGGTGAGGACGACTTCGGCGTCACCCAGGGCCACGCCGCGGAGGATCTGACGGGCCGCCGACTCGGCGCTGATCGACAGACCGGGCAGTGCGTTGCCCAGCGCGAACCAGCGGTATTCCTCCTCGTGCCGCCCCTTGAACGCGGCGTGGCCGTGGCTCCCGGTCCGCATCAGCCCCGGGCAGACCGTGGTGACCGAGATGCCGTACCGGGCCAGCTCGACCCGCAGCCCGTCCGACAGCCCGACCAGGGCGAACTTGCCGACCACGTAGGGGAGCATGTGCGGGACAGCGACCTTCCCGCCGAAGGAGGCGATGTTGGCGATCCGCCCGCCCCGCCTGGCCTTCATCTCGGGGACCACCTCCAGGGCCGCGTACAGGGCCGCCCACAGATGGACGCGCAGGGACGTCTCGAAGTCCTCGGGCCGCTGCTCTTCGAGCGGACCGACGCTGATGACGCCGGCGTTGTTGACGAGCACGTCGACCGGCCCGTGGGCCTGGCGCGTGACGGCGAGGAACTCGCGGAGGCGGTCGCGGTCGGTGACGTCGCACTCGACGGCCCGGGCGGGGGCGCCACGGCGGTCGAACTCGGCCTGCGCGGCGGCGACCTCGGCCGGGTCACGGGCGCACAGGCTGAGCCGCGCCCCGCGGGCGGCCAGCTCGCGGGCCAGAACCAGCCCGAGGCCGCGGCACCCGCCGGTGACGACGGCGTGCTTGCCGCGATAGTCGTACCCGGGCCACAGCCAGCGGTAAGCGAGGTACGCGCCAGCCCCAGCGGTGGCGAGTGACGCGAAGCGGTTCATTAGCCCCTCCCGGCTCGGTCCCGGGGGGTGATAAGCACACGGGATGCCGGGAGGGCCGCCTCGCGCCCGGTCCGCCCGGGGACGGGAAATCCGTACTTCTACCCGGGTTGGTCCGTAAGCCGCCGGGCGCATCGGCCGGCCCTGTTCTTGCACCTGCCCCGCGGCCCGCCCGAGGACTCGCTGCCGTGCCCGAACCCGCCCCGCCCCCGACCCTCACCCGCCTCGACGACTGCACCCTCCCGGCGTTCCTGCTGCCGACCGGCTACGCGGTCGGTGAGGACACGGCCGGCGTCGGCGCCCGGCTTTACGATGACCCCTTCGGCCTGCGGGTCAGGACCGGTGACCCCACACTCCAGTCGCCCTACGCCGTCGCGTTCAACGCGGCCGGCGCGGCCGAGTTCTCGGTCGGGCTCGGGCCGGCGTTCGGCGGCGGGGCGCGGGTGGCCCGGGCCGACGTCACCGGGGACGGGATCGACGATTTGGCCGTCGGCTCCGGACCGGGGACGCCCGCCGTGGTCCGGGTGTACAACGGCGCGAACCAGGCGCTGGTGTTCCAATTCCAGCCGTTCGAGCCCAGCTTCACCGGCGGGGTGTACGTGGCCCTCGGGGACACGAACGGCGACGGGTTCGCCGAACTGGTCGTCACCCCGGACCAGGGCGGCGGGCCGCGGGTTCAGGTGTACCGCACGGGGCTGGGGCTGTCGCGGGCGGCCGACTTCTTCGGGATCGACGACCCGAACTTCCGCGGCGGCGCCCGGGTGGCGGTCGGCGACTTCAACGGCGACGGGTTCGGTGATCTGGTGGTGGCGGCCGGGTTCGGCGGCGGCCCGCGGGTGGCGGTGTACGACGGGCGGAGTGTCGTGAACACCCCGCAGAAGCTGTTCAACGACGTGTTCGTGTTCGAGGACACCCTGCGGAACGGGGCGTTCGTGGCGGCCGGCGACCTGGACGGGGACGGGTTGGCCGATCTGTTCGCGGCCGGGGGGCCGGGCGGCGGGCCGCGGGTACTGGTCCTGTCCGGGTCGGGGCTGCTGGGCGGCCAGTCGGTCTCGCTCGCCAACTTCTTCGCGGGCGACACGTCCTCCCGGACGGGGGTGCGGATCGCCGCCAAGAACCTCGACGGGGACGCCCGGGCCGACCTCGTGGTCGGCGCCGGCCCGGGCGGGAGGAGCCGGGTGGCGGTCTACACCGGCGCCGCCCTCGTCGCCTCCCCGACCCCGGCCCCGGCCCGGGAGTCGAACGTCTTCCCCGACTTCTACTTCGCGGATGGGGTGTACGTCGGGTGAGCCCCGCCTACACCCCCCGCACCGGCCGGACCGTCAGCCGGACTTCCTTCCCGCCGCGCTCGACCACCAGCACCGCCTCCCGGCCCACGCGCACCAGGCTCGCCGCCAGGTAGGTGTCGCCGATCGTGTCGGTCCAGCGGCCGTCGAGCGTGAGGAGCCGATCGCCGGCCTTCAGCCCGGCCTTCGCGGCGGCGCCCCCGGCGAGTACGTCCGTGACGGCGACCCCCGGGCCGGCGTCGCCGGCGGGCTTGTCCACCGCGAAGCCCCACAGGGCCGCCGGGCCGACGATCCGCGGCTCCTTCCCGCCCTGCTGCGCGGCCATCATCTTGGACATCAGCGCCTCCAGCGCGTCCCCGGGCACGTACCCGTTCGGGACCAGCGTCATCTCCCGCTTCTGGTAGTCGATCGTCGCCTTGTACCGGGCGAAGAACGGGAAGCCGATGATCCCGTCGATCGGGCCGAGTGCCTCCGAGATGGCCGCCACGGTCGGGTGGTCCATCACCACGGCGGAGGCGTTCTCCAACTTCGCCGGGCCGACCTCCAGCAGGTCCACCTTCTTCTGCCCCATCGTGCCGAACAGGCCGACGACCGGCTGCTTCTTCTTCGCGTCGAGGACACCTGACTCCTTGGCGATCCGGTTGTTGATGAGGTTCATCGGGGCGCCGGTGTCGAAGATCAGCCGGTACGGCCCCTTGCCGTTGAGCTTCACCTGCACGGCCATGTGCCGGGAGTCGAGCAGCTCGAACGGCACCACCACCGGCTCGGCCTTCGCCGGAACCTTGGCCTTGCCGGCGGCGGGCTCCTGGGCCAGCGTTAGGGCCGGGAGGCCGGCCGCGAGCGCGAGTACGAACGCGGTCCGCATGGTTAGAGCCCCCGCCCGAGGTTGAGGGTGAGTTCCACGTCCTCGCCGCCGCGCTTCACCGCCACCCGCAGCCGCTGGCCGACCCCGGCCTTCGCCAGCGCGCGGGTCACGCTCTTGGCGTTCTCGATGTCGGTGTTGCGGATCTGCTCGATCTTGTCGCCCACCCGCAGCCCCGCCTTGTCGGCCGGGCTCCCGGCCAGCACCCTGCTGACGACCACCCCGTCCTTGTCGTCGAACTCGACCCCGACGAACCCGCGCGGGGCGACGTCGAAGTTCGGCTTGATCCCCATGAGCGCCGCCAGGGTCTTCATGAGCGGCCCCATCATCTCCAGCTGGCCCTGCCCCTTGCCGCCGCCGATCGGCACCAGGGCCGGCGGCTCGAAGTTCGGGATCGTCTCGAACCCGAGCTTGTCGGCGGTGAAGTCGTACTCGATCCGGTACTTGGCGAGCACGTTGTAGCCGATGACGCCGTGCAACTCGACGCCCGCGAAGCCCATCCCGTTCATCCCCTCCAGCTGGAACAGATCCTCCACCCGGCCGCGGGCCTTGTCGACAACCAGCCCGCCCTCCAGCTCGAACCGGCCGAAGTTGGCCCAGCCCTTCTCGTCAATGTCGGCGCCGGCCTTCTTGGCCACCGCCTTGGTGATGAACACGGCCGGGGCGCCGGTGTCGAGGATCAGGTTGAACGGCCCCTTCCCGTTGATCTTGGTGCGGACGAGGACGTGCTTGGTGTCGGTCAGCCGGTACGGAACCTCGGTGCGGGCGGGCTTGGCCGGCGCGGGCTCGGCGGCCGGCGCGGCCGCCGCGAGCAGGACGAGCCCGCCGAGCAGGGCCGGCGGGGCGAGAAGTCGTCTCATGGAGGTCTGTCCTCGGTGAGGGTGATCCCGCCATTGTACCGCACGGCGGCCGGGCTTGACCCGCCCGCCCCAAACCGGAAGATCACATCACCCCGACACGCCCGCCGCCGGAGCGTTCCGTGACCGCGCCCCCCACGCTGGAAGCCGCCCTCCGGGCGGTCGAGCCGGCCGCCCGACTGGTGTCCGAGCGCAAGCTGCGGAAGGTGCTCCTCTACCTCCGCGACCACGGCCACGCCCTCCCGGCCAACCCGGCCCTCCCGACCTGGGTGGACCGGCAGGATCTCGTGGCCGCGGACGTACTCGCTCCGGACGCCCTGGCGGGCACGGAGTCGCGGCTCCTCCTGCTCACCCCGCCGGACGACCGCGACTGGCACCACCAGCCCGACCCGGAGCTGCGCCGGGGCTACTGGCGGCTCCTCTACCAGGGCGCGGTCCGCGCCACGCTCGACCGCCGCTTCGCCGCCGACACGCTGAGCGTGGAGGCGTGCCGCGATCGGCTGACCCGGCTCGGGGCGGCCGCGGCCCGGGAGGTCGAGTACGTCCTCGAAACCGACCATCTCGCCGACCCGGAGGAGTCGCCGGCGGGGGTCTACCGGGCCTTCGCCGCGGCGTACCTGGACCTGCACGCCTTCAGTCCGGCGGCGCTGGAAGAAGTGTTCCCGTCGCTCCCGCCCGCCGACGAGGTGCTGGCGGTCCTCGGAGCCGACATCCCGTACTGCGAGCTGTTGGAGAAGTCCCGCCCCGCCGGTGCGGCGGACCCGGAGCCGGCGGAAGACCCCCAGGCGGCCTGGGCCGACCCTGCCGACGCGCCGCCCGAGCCGGCCCCGGTGCCGGCCGGCGGCCCCCAGGCGGCCGCGCTGCTGGCCCGGGCGGCCGACGCGGAGGGGAAGGGAAACCTCGTCCGCGCGGCGCTGCTGCGGACGCAGGCCGCGGCGGCCGGCAGCGGCGAGGACCGCGAGCGCGCCGCGGCCGCCGCCCGCGCCGCGCTCGGCCGGCTGGTGGACGGGCTCGGCGAAGTCCTCCACTGGGACGAGGAGCACCGCACGGAGTGGGCGCAGGCGCTCGCGCCGCTGCTCGACCCCGCCTCGCGCGGCATGTGGCCCCGGGCCGCCCGCTGCCTGCACGAGCTGCAAACGATCCCCGCCGACCTCGGCCGCGAGGTGTACGCGGTGGACCTGCCGGAGTACCTGCGGACGCTCGGCCGCCGGCCGGTGAAGCGGCCGCTCCCGCACGCCCGCGGGGTCATGCTCCTGGTCCGGCTCCGGGCCGCCCACAAGCAGCTCCTCCGCGCCGGGCTCGCGCCGCGCGCCCACCTCCGGCTCGACCGCCTCTTCCACCACGAACTCCACCGGCTCGAACACGAGGTCCGCCACGAGCTCGCACCACTCCTCCGCGCGGCCCTCACCGAGAGCGGCTTCGTGCCGCGGTGCCGTGTCGAGGAGGTGGCTCGGGAGAAGCTCGTCGCCGAGCTGCTCGACCGGGCCTGCGAGCGCGGCTTCATCCGCCTCGGCGACCTGCGCGACACTGTGGCCCGGAATCAGCTGAAGATGCCCGACCTGTCGGGGCCGGGGGAACTGGTGTTCGGCGACCCGCTCCTGAAGGCCGACACCCGGCTGGCCTACGACCTGGACGGCGTTTACCGCCGGGGCGAGATCTACCTGCGGCTCCTCCAGCGCGGCAGCTCGGTGTTCTTCGGCACGCCGTGGGGCCGGTTCCTGACGCTGTACCTGCTCGCCCCGTTCCTCGCCGCGTTCCTCGCCCTGATGATGGTCGAGGAGGTCCGCCACCTGGGCGGGAATCTGGTGAGGTTCGTGGCCAAGACGGTCGCGGGGAAGCCGCGGGCGGCGGCCGAGGCGCCGGCACCCGCGGAGGCGGAACCGCCCCCCGACAAGGGGTGGTGGCTCGACCAGGACGGGTTCGCCCACCTCGACCCCGAGGACGTCATCCACCTCGGGACGCAGACGGTCACGTCGTCGGCGCGGACCGAGCCGAAGGAGGTGGAGCACGAGTCGGAGATCGTGTCGGTCCCGACCGTCGGCGGCCTCGGGGTGTTCCTGCTGCTGGTATTCCACGTCCCGCGGTTCCGCCGGGCGGTGGTGGTCGTGTTGCGGGCGCTCGGCCGGGCGATCTGGTTCGTGCTGTGGGGGGCGCCGGCGGCGCTCCTGCGGTCGGACACCGTGCGGGCGGTGCGCTACAGCAGCCCGGTGCGGTTCTTCAACCGCCACCTGTCGGGGGCGGCGGTGTTCACCGCGGCGGTCCTGCTCGTGCTGACCCTCCTCGGGGCGAGCCCGGGCCGGCTGGCCCGGTCCGGGGCGTTCGTGCTCGCGCTGGCGGTGTTCTTCTTCAACACCCCCTGGGGGTGGGTGCTCCAGGAACGCGTGTCCGAACAGCTGGCCGATTGGTGGCGGGTGGTGCGAGTGAACATGCTCCCCGGCCTCCTGGGCTGGCTGGTGGAGATCTTCTCCCGGCTGGCGAACTGGGTGGAGCGCCAGCTGTACGCGGTGGACGAGTGGCTCCGCTACCGGGGCGGCGACTCGCGCGGGTCGCTGGCGCGGAAGGCGGTCCTGGGGCTGCTGTGGTTCCCAATCGCCTACGTCACGCGGTTCGTGTTCTACCTCCTGTTCGAGCCGCAGGTGAACCCGCTGAAACACTTCCCGGTGGTGACGGTGTCGCACAAGGTGATCTGGCCGTTCCTGCTGGAGTTCGCCCGGTACCTGACCAAGAAGTTTGAGGCGCTGGGGTTCGCGGCGGCGCAGGCGGAGGTGTACGGGAGCGGGCTGGCGACGTTCATCATCAACGGCTGCCCCGGCATCTTCGGGTTCATCGCCTGGGAGCTGAAGGAGAACTGGCGGCTGTACCGGGCCACCCGCCCGGCCGGGCTGCGGCCGGTGCTGGTGGGGTCGCACGGGGAGTCGGTGCGCGGACTACTGCGGCCGGGGTTCCACTCGGGGACGGTGCCCCGCCTCTACCGGAAGCTCCGGGCCGCCCGGCGCCGCCACGACCACGACCGCGAAGCCCGGCTCCACCACGACCTCGAACACGCCGCCGAGGGCGTCCACCGCTTCGCCGACCGGGAACTGGTCGCCCTGCTGGCCGCGAGCGCGGACTGGGGGGGGAGGAGGGTTGAAGTCGGTGCGGTGCGGTTCGGGGCGCTGCGGGCGGTGGTGGAGGTGGCCGCGCCGGGGCTGGGCGGCGGCCCGGTGGCGGTGGCGTTCGAGAACCGCGGCGGGGTCATCCACGGCGAGGTGGCCGCGGCCGGCTGGCTCGGCTGGCTGACCGACCGTGAGCGGTCGGCGTTCCTGTCCGCGCTGCGGGGTCTGTTCGACATGGCCGCCGTGACCCAGGTCGGCGACCAGCCCCGGACCCCGGACGCCCCGGCGGTCGGCCCGCTCGGTGAGCTGGCCCGCCCGTACCCGTGGGCCGACTGGGTGGCCCGGTGGGAGCCGAAAAGATCCTAACGCGCGCGGCGAATGACTCCGGATGATCAGCTGCGGGGGGTTGTTGATGCCCGAATCAGAGCAACCTTCGCAGCAGATGGTCAACGACGCGTTCCAGGTCGCCGGCTCATTGCTGCAAGCGGGTTGGTCCCCCTCGGACGTGGCACTCCACCTTGAGCAGCGCGGCTGGTCGCGTTCGGCCTCGCACGGCATCACGACAACCGCCGCCTCGATCCTGAGTCGGCCGTGCGAGCCGAAGCAAGCGGCGGCCGCCACGCCACCAAACGCCGAGGTAGCCCCGCATGCCCTCTCGCCCGACAAGCCGCCGGACACCGAGGCCGCTACGATCCAGGCTTTCGTAGTGAAGTACTCTCCGTTCGAGGCAGGGCTCCGCTTCGGCGCGGCAACGGCATGTGCCATCGTACTTGCTGGAATCGCGCGCGCCGCGTTAGGCGCGATAGAGTCTCCGGCGGTTAGGTATGCGTCCGCGGCGATCCTCATCGCCTCGGCCGCAGGCTGCGCGTGGTGGGCGAAGTGCTGGCTCCTTCGCCTGTGCGACCAGAGGCCGGTTCTCATACTCGACAGGCAAGACCTACAGTGCCGTGGAAGGGCCGGAGCCTACGTTCGGGTTCCGTGGTCACGTGTCATCAATCTACAGCACGAAACCGGCCGGGTCGAAGGCGAAGAAGTCGGCGGGCACGTGACGTTAACGCACCTCGACGCGGACGGGTCCGTTCAGCGTCTGCAACTCGATCTCACCGGGTTGGAGTATCCGAGCTCACAGATCCATTCGGTGATGCTGTCGCATTTAAAAGCCGTTGAAGATGCTTCGCGCGAATGCCTTGCCGAGGCCGTGCCCAGCTTCGACGCCCGGGGGCGACTGGAGAAAACGGCAGACCTGCTATGGGTTGCGAGCCTCGCGGCCGCGGTGCTCGTCATCGTCGTAGTCGCAGCCTGGCCGGTCGTGTGGCCGAACGCGGGCGGGCGCCCACTCCGGGAGGGGGCTGCGGTGGTGACGGTCCTGTGTGTGGTATCGGCCGCCTGCGGCGTGGTTTCGTCGCCGTGGAACGTACAGAGCTACCACACCCCTACGGCCCACTTGCCCAAGTATTGCTGCCCGCGTTGTGAGAGTGCGGCGTTGAGCAGAGTCGGGCGACGATCGCTGCTCGACGGTCAGTTCAGCTGGTCCTGCTCCGCGTGCGGTGTGCGTCTGGGAACGAACCGGAACCGCTGGCAGCTGGCGGCGTACTGTTCCGTTTCTCTCATCGCAAGCGTTGGGAGTTGGATCGTTTTCATCCTTCTCGCAAGTCGCGGGCAGTTTCGCTGGAACATGCTATTGGAGAATGCAGATACGGCTGCCCAGGGCGCTTACTATCTGGCGATCGGGATGCTGCTCGGGCCGGTCGCCGTTTGGATCGTGCTGCGGGATGGTCTGAAGCCGCGCCCCAAGCGAATTCGGTAACACCGCGGCGATGAAATTGCCGCCGGTTTCACCTGCCGCGAGTTCACCGAGTATGACCATCGGCAGGCCGTGTACCTGATCCGTGTTTGTCGAGATAAGAGGCACGGACAATACCCCCGAGGTTCCTTGAAAACCGGGGGCGCCCAGGAGCGTTGTCCGAGGCTGTAAGGTCGGCACGGCGGGGGAGAGGTCAGCCCGGCACCAGCCGTAGCGTCTCTTTCGCGGCCCGGACCACCTGCTCCTGCGACCACGGGATCGGGACTGCCGCCCCCTCCTGCCAGAGCGGGAACAGGTCGGCGTGGTGCGGCGAGCACGGGTTGCCCGACTGCCCGCCGCAGAGCACGAACTGACTCTTCGACAGGTCCGCCAGGTCGAACACGGCCCGCAGGTTGGCCATGTTGTGGGTGAAGTCGGTCGGGTGGAGCGGGCGGGCGCCGGCCTGGCTGATGGTGTTCTGGTCGCCCCCGCACGGGACCGGCCCGAGGTTGAACGCCGGCCCGAGCAGCCGGTGCTTGCCGAACAACGGGTGGTCGAGCCGCAACTTCCGCAGGTGGCCCCAGGCCCAGTACGCCGGGGCCGGCCCGGCCTCCCGGCGCAGCCGCCGCACGATCCCGCCCAGCACGTCCGCGATCTCCTCCGGCCACGGCCGGGCGAGCCAGCCCGCCGGCTGCTCCCGCACCAGCCGAGACAGGTGGCTGACCCGCCGGTCCGCGAACAGGTTGTGCCCGGCCGCCCCGAGCCCCACGTCCCCGAGGGCCGCCCGCCAGGAGTTCGGCGCCTTGGCCTTCGCCACCCGGATGCACAGTTCCGCCACCAGTAGCTCGAAGATCGCCCCGGCCGGCGAGTCGGCGCTGACGTGACCGTCCCACTCGCGGAGCAGGGCCACCGCCTCCCGCGCCTGCGGGTCGGTCGGCTCCAGCGCCGTCACCACCGGCCGCATCTCCTCCCAGGGGAGCGACCGCGTGTTGGTCTGGAGTTCCAGGAAGCCGGCCACGTCCCAGTCGGCGCGCTTCGCCAGCTCGTCGCGGATCACGGCGCAGCGGTAGCCGTCCACGAAGTCGACCCCGGGGAAGTCGGGGGTCGGCCGGTTGTTCGCCGTCGCCAGGAGCCCGTCGGGCGGGTTCGTGGCGAACGGCATCTCGTCGAACGGGACCGGTTCCGGTTCCCACCCGGTGTCGGGTCGGTCGGCCGGGCGCGGGAGGAGGCCGTGACCACCCTTCCGCCGCGGCAGCTGGCCGACGAGCTGCCAGCCAACCGTGCCACCGGCGTCGGCGTAGAGCACGTTCAGCGGTAGCACCGGCCAGTCCGCGAAGCAGCGGCGGAAGCGGTCGAAGGTGGTCGTGCGGAAGGCGCCGAGGAAGCCCCAGACCGGGAGCGGGTCGAGCCACACGGCCCGGATCGACAGCACCTCGGCCCCCGGCTCGTCGAACAGCGGCGATACCACCGGCCCGCGCGGCGTGACGAGCACGTCCTCGACCATGTCCGGCCCGCCCTTCACGCGGATCGTCTCGGTGCGGCGCTCGCACGGGGCGAACGAGCCGTCGGGCTGGCGGACGCTGGTCCCGTCCGGTCCGAGGGTTTCGAGGAACAGGTCGGTGTTGTCGGTGAGCCCGGCGGTGACGCCCCAGGCGGCGTGGCCGTTGTGCCCGATCGGGAAGGCCGGGGAGCCGACGAACCCGGCCCCGGCGACCGCCCACTCCGGGGTGCGGACGTGCGCCAGATACCACGGCGCTGGCGCGAGCGGGGCGAGGTGCGGGTCGCTGGCGAGCAGCGGCTTCCCGGACGTGCTCCGGCCGCCGGCGACAAGCCAGTTGTTCGACCCGCCGCCCCGCGGGAAGAGGGCGTGGAGGGCGTGCAGGTCGCTCAGGAGTGGGGCGGGGGAGTGGGCCGTTCCGGCCGCGCCGCGGTCTTCTCCTCCCCCCTTCCTCGACTCCCCCTCTCCCCCACTGCTGACCGGGTGGTCCGTGGGGTAGAGCGGGTCCAACTCCGCGACGGCCGTGGCGCCGTCCGCCCGCAGAATGCGCAGGCGGGCGAACTCCACGTCCCAGTTCGACGGCAAGAGGAAGGACTGGAACTTGAGGAAGGCGAGTACGTCAGCGGAGTCCCACGGGGACGGCTCGCCGCCGAGGACGGCGAACTCGTGGGGCGGTTTCGTGCGGCCGGCCGGGTGGACGGCGTTCACCCCGGTGGTGTAGGCGTCGAGGATCGCGCGGGCGGTCGGGGACAGGGCCGGGAGCTGGGCCTCCGCTGAGCGGCGAAAGCCGATCCGCCGGCTGAGGCGGTCGGCCGGGAGGCCGGCCGCGCCGACCCACTCCGCGAGGCGGCCGCGGCCGAGGCGCCAGTAGGTTTCCAGCTGGCCACCGCGGTCCTGGGCGTGGCAGAAGCCGAGGGCGAACCAGGCGTCGGCGTCGGAGGCCGCGTCGATGTGCGGGACGCCCCAGCGGTCGCGGCGGACCGTGACCGGGGCCGACAGCCCGCGGACTCGGACCTCCCCGCTCGTCACGGGGAGGCGGCGGCCGAGGAGGGCGCGGAGGGCGAGGCGCGGGAGGTTCATGAGGTCATGCTACGCCCCCGCGGGCGGTCAGTTCTTCACCCCGGGCGGCGGGGGGAGCGGGGCTTCGAGCGTCACCTGAGCCGTCTCCCCGGCCCGAACGATCACCCGCGCCGGCACCCGGCGGGGCTTCCCGTCCACGGTAACCTCGGCGGTCAGCTCGTAGGCGTAGTCCTGGAGGTAGCTCAGGGCCGGGACGGTGAAGGTGCGGGTGGCGCCGGTCGCGGCCGAGGGGACGCCGTTGAAGAACAGCTTGGCGTCGGCCGGGAGGGTGACGATGAGGGTGCCGGCGGCGGTGCCGGCGAACGGGTCCACGTAGGCCCGGGCCGGCCACGCGGAGCCGTAGGTGGCGTACCCGCCCCAGGCGTACCAGTTCGAGTACGGCCCGTGGGCGTAGTTGTAGTACGCGAACCACGGGTAGGCCCACCCGTAGTAGTAGGTGTTCGTGTAGTAGCCGGGCGGGGTGAGGAGCGGGAAGGTGGCGCTGGTGGTGGTCGGCGAGTCCCAGGCTTGAGCCGGACTGGCCAACCCGGCCAGCGCGAGGGCCGCGGCGAACGTCACTTTCCGCATGGGGTGTCTCCGGGTGAGGAATCGGGGCAACCGCCCCCGTTTCTCCGACTGTAGCGACCGGGTTGAACCGCACAACCCTTCTTGCCCAGATTCTCCAGACCTCCTGGGATGGACGCAACGGCCGTGCCGGTTGGTGGGCCGGCCGCAGGCCGGGGCCGTCTGGCGCGGGCCAGTGGCGCCGGCCGTGCCGGGTGGACCGGCGTTGCCCGGCGCCCGGAATTGCGGTTCCCCCCGTGCGGGGCTACAACACCCCGCACACCGACGGGAACCCACATGACCCCCACCGACCCCGCCCTCGCCCCCATCCGAGACAAGGTTCTCGCCGGCGACCGGCTGTCGTTCGACGACGGCCTCGTCATGGAGGCGTCCCGCGACCTGTTCACCCTCGGCGAACTGGCCAACCACGTCCGCGAGAAGAAGAACGGCAACGTCACCTACTACAACGTCAACCAGCACCTCAACCCGACCAACGTCTGCGTCTACCGCTGCACCTTCTGCTCGTTCCGGTCCGACCTGAAGGGGCCGAAGGCGTTCGTGATGAACGGCGAGCAGATCCTCGCCCGCGCCCGCGAAGCCACGGAGCAGGGGGCCACCGAACTCCACGTCGTCGGCGGGCTCCACCACCAACTCCCGTTCGAGTGGTACCTGGGGATCATTAAGGTTGTCCACCGCGAGTTCCCGAACCTCCACCTGAAGGCGTGGACGGCGGTCGAGTGGGACTGGTTCGAGCGGCTGACCAAGCGGCCGACCAAAGACCTGCTCGCCGAGATGAAGGCGGTCGGGCTCGGCAGCCTGCCGGGCGGCGGGGCCGAGATCTTCCACCCGGACGTGCGGACCGTCATCTGCGACTACAAGGCCGACGCCGACCAGTGGCTCCGCGTCCACCGCGAGTGGCACGAGTTGGGCGGGCGGTCGAACGCCACGATGCTCTACGGCCACATCGAGAAGCCGGCGCACCGCATCGACCACCTGCTGCGGCTGCGGAGCCTCCAGGACGAGACGGGCGGGTTCCAGACGTTCATCCCGCTGGCCTTCCACCCGACCAACAACCCGCTCGGCAAGGACATCCCGAAGCCGAGCGGCATGACCGACCTGAAGACGATGGCCGTTAGTCGGTTGATGCTGGACAACTTCCCGCACGTCAAGGCGTACTGGCAGATGCTGGGGATGAAGATCGCCCAGGTGGCGCAGAGTTACGGGGCCGACGACATCGACGGGACGGTGGTCCACGAGACGATCTACCACGCCGCCGGCAGCGACTCGCCACAAGAGCTGAGCGTGGCCGACCTCCGCCGGCTGATCGAGGAGGCGGGGCGCGTGCCGGTGGAGCGCGACACGCTCTACCACGAGGTCGTGCGGGCGCAGCCCGCCGAGCGCCGCTGGACCACCGGCCGCCCGCTGGTCACGCTGAACTGACCGGCCGCCTGGCCGCCCCGACCTGATAACGGTTATCGCCCCGCCTCCCGTCGCCAACTAACGTGGCGGAAGGGCCGCCCCCCGGGTAGCCTCACCGTCTTCCGACTCTCCGGGAGGACGTCATGTCTCCGACGGACTGGCCGCTGCCGGCCGCATTCGACCCGACGGGCGAACCGGTGAAGGCTCTCGCCGCCGCCAAAAAGAAACTCGCCGGCGGCTTCCGGTGGTCCAAGGCCCAGAGCCTCTACGACGCCGTCAAGCTGGCCGTCCTGCTCCACGTCTTCGGGCGGGACGACAAGGCGTTGGAAGTATGCGCGGCCCTCGGCCGAGTTCAGTTCGACGGGAAGTACGAGCTCTGGTCGGCGGTCGAGAAGGCTCTCGTGTTACAGGCCCGGCTGTCCCGCGCGCGGGGCGACCTGGCGGCCGCGGCGGAGTGCGTGCGGCGTGTCCGGGAGGCCGGGTTCGTGGACGACCGCCTGAAGGGGCTGCTGCTCGACCGCAACGGCACCGTGCGGGAGTCGGTCAAGGACGGCGACACGAAGTCGGAGCAGGCGGGGCGGCTCATCCTGGCCGGGGAACTGGCGTTCATCATCGAGCTGGGCGGGTCGGCGGAGTGCCCGGTGGAGCGGATGGAGCGGGAGTGGGAGGAGAACACGGCCCGCCTGCGCGTGCTGACCGGGGCGGACCGGGTGGCCTGAGCGGTCCGGCTCACCCGCCCGGGGGGCGGTCGCGGCCCGCCCCGTCGGCCGGGGCGCCCGCGGTCGTGTCGAGGAGGCGGCGGACCTCGGCGGCCAGCTGGACCGGGGTGTACGGCTTCGGCAGGAAACTCGTCCGCGGCGGGGGCGGGTCGGCCAGCAGCTTCGCGGCCGCGTACCCGCTGGCGAACACTACCGGCAGGTCCGGCGCGAACGCCCGGATGGCGTCGAACGCCTGCCTGCCGGTCAGCCGGGGCATGGTCGCGTCCAGCACGGCGAGCCGCACCACCGCCCCCTCCCGGCGGGCCACCTCGACGGCCTCGGCCCCGTCGGCGGCGGTCACTACCCGGAAGCCGTGGAGTTCCAGCCCGGCCTTCGCCAGCTCCCGCACCGCCGGCTCGTCGTCCGCCACCAGCACCAGTTCCCCGCGGCCGTCGTCGGTCAGGGGCGGGACGGCCTCGGCCGCCGCCGGGGGCGGGGTGACCGGGGCGCACGGCAGGTACACGTCGAACCGGGTTCCCTGGCCCGGGGTGCTGGCACAGGTGACGGCCCCGCCGTGGGCCGTCGCCACCCCGTACACCACCGCCAGCCCCAGGCCCGTCCCCTTGCCCACGTCCTTGGTGGTGAAGAACGGCTCGAACACCCGCGCCCGCACCTCCTCGGCCATGCCGACGCCCGTGTCCGACACGCTCAGCCGGGCGAACCCGTCCGGGCGGTCGGCCCCGGTCCCGTCCGGGAGGGCGGCGGCCCTCCCGGTCTCGACCGTGAGGACGCCGCCCTCGGGCATGGCGTCCCGGGCGTTCAGGAACAGGTTCATGAGCACCTGCTGCACCTGCACCGGGTCGGCGGCCGCGGGCGGCAGGCCGGTCAGGCCGTGGAAGTGGACGGCGACGTGCGGGTCGATCGACCGGCGGAGCAGGGTGAGGGCGTCGCGGGCGAGGCCGTTCAGGTCCACCGCCGTCGGCCGGACGGGCTGCCGGCGGGCGAAGCCGAGCATCTGGCGGGTCACGTCGGCAGCCTGCCGGGCCGCCCGCTCGGCCCCGGCCAGCAGCTCGGGCACCTCGGCCGCCGCCGCACCCCCGCGGACCAGCTCCAGGTTCCCGAGCACGACCGTGAGCAGGTTGTTGAAGTCGTGGGCCACCCCCCCCGCCAGCCGGCCCACCGCCTCCAGCTTCTGCGACTCCCGCAGCGCGGACTCCCAGTGGTCCCGCTCGGTCACGTCGCGGTAGTGGACCACCACCGCCTGCACGCTCGGGTCGGCGAGCCGGTTGCAGCCGCTCACCTCCAGCCGGCGGACGGTCCCGTCGGCCGCCACCGCCCGGAGGCGGGAGGGAACCTCCTCCCCTGGGCGGGCCAGGGTGTAGGCCAGCTTGTCGCGGGCCTCGGGGAGGTCGTCCGGGTGGACGAACGCCGTCCCGCGCTGGCCGACCAGCCCGTCCGGGTCGTACCCGAGGACCGTCTTGGCGGCCGGACTCGCGTAGCGGATGACGCCCTCCTCGTCGAGCAGGAGGAGGCCGTCCCGGCTCTTCTCGACGAGTGTCCGGAACCGCCGCTCGCTCCGGCGGACCGCCTCCTCGCCGTCCCGCTCGGCCGTGATGTCGGCCACGCACCCGTCCAGCCGGGCCGGCCGGCCGGCCGCGTCGCGCACCACCCGGAGCCGGTCCCGCGCCCAGCGCACCTCGCCGCCCGGGCGGACCACCCGGTACGCCTGCTCGGCCGCCTCCTCCGCCCCGGCCAGGAGGCCGCGGACGGCCGCCCGGTAGGCATCCCGGTCGGCCGGGTGGACCACGTCCGCCCACTGGAAGGGGGACTCGAAGGCGCCCGGGCCGCGGCCGGCGATCCGGGCGAGGTGGTCGGACACGTAGCGGAACTGCCAGCCGGCGAGGGCGTCCGGCCCCGGGGGACGTTCTGCGCTCCACAGGGCGGCGGGGCTACTGGTGAGGACGTTCCGCAGCTCGGCCTCGACCCGCCGGGCCTGGGCCAGGGCCGCCCGCCGCTCGCGGTCGTCCCGGGCGACGATCAGCCCGAGCGGCTTCGGGGCGACGTGGAGGCGGGAGACGCTGAGGGTGACCGGGAACCAGCCGGCGGCGACCCCCTTGCACCGGAGGAAGAAGCCGTCGCGGGCGTGGAAGACGACGGTCTTGGTGAACGCCTCGCGGACCCGCTGCGGCCCGCCCCCGGCCTCGACGCGGAACAGCTGGGTGGCCGGGAAGCCCATCAGCTCGGCCCGGTCGAAGCCGGTCAGCCGGAGGGCCACGGGGTTCACGTCGAGGAGCCGGTCCGTGTCCGGGTCGAGGAGGAAGAGGGCGTCACCACTCTCCTCGAACAGGGCGCGGGCGAAGGCCGACGGTTGGGGTTGCGTCATCGGGGCGGGGGGCGGTGACCGGGGCGAGGGGGGCGGCGATCACGGGCGGAAGTGGACGTTGGTGAAGCCTACCCCGCCGCGCGGCCCGGGTCCAGTCTCGATCCGGAAAGACGAGGGCCGGGCGGGCCGCGCCCGTCTCACGACCGTCGCCGCCCCGGCCCGTCCCGGCTGGGCTTCACAGCCCGGGCGTGTGCGACACAGGGCCGCCCCGCGTCCCGTGCGAGTTGGCCTTGACCCGGCCGGGGCGGGCGGTATGGTCCGCGGCGAATCGCACTGTCAGACGTCGGACGTGGGGGCCGGGACTCGGGTTCGGGGGAACCCGCCGGCCGCCGGAGGGGAACCGCATGGTCCGGGCGAGCGTCCTGTGGGCCGGGCTGGCCGTCGCGCTGGCCGGGTGTACCAACTCCCCGGCCGAGAAGGTCCAGGGGCGGTCCCAGATCGGCGGCGAGGACGCGCCGGTCGACCCGGACGCCTACGCCACCGTGGGGATGAAGACCCTCCCCGACAACATGGGGCCGATCCACGTCAGCGGCGTCGGACTCGTGTACCGGCTCCAGCCCGGCACCGGCAGCCACGCCCTCTCCGGCGGCTGGCGGCAGATGCTGGAGATGAGCTTGAAGAAGCAGGGCTGGACCAACTTCCGCGACATCCTCGACGACCCGAACAAGACCACCTCGCTCGTCCTCGTGTCGGCCTCCATCCCGCCCGGCGCCCGCAAGGGCGAGCCGATCGACCTCGACATCAGCGTGCCGGACGACAGCCGGACGGTCAGCCTCCGCGGCGGCCTGCTGATGCCGTGCGAGCTGGTCGAGTACGACACCACCGGCAACCTGTCGTCGCTGGCCAAGACCGGCCGGCCGGCCGGGCCGGGCGGGTCGATCGTCCTCGGCAACGTGTGGGCGAAGACCGCCGAGAAGGCGCCGGTGATCGCCGGCACCTACGAGGCTCCGGGCAAGGCCGTCGCCCCGCTGGCCGAGGGCGAGGGGACGACGCTCCGGGCCGGGAAGGTGTGGGCCGGCGGCCGGGTGAGCCAGAACCGCCCGTACTTCTTCATCATGAAGCCCGGCGACGACAACATCCGCATGGCCGCCGAGGTGGCCGAGCGACTCAACTCCACCTTCCACGGGAACGGCGACCCGAACCGCAAGGTGGCCGAGGCCAAGCGGCCCGAGTTGGTCGTCGTGAACGTCCCCCACGCCTACCGGAACAACCACCACCGCTTCCTGATCGTGGCCCGCCAGGTGCCGGTCCTGCCGGTCGCGGCCGACAGCCTGTTCCGCCGCAAGCTGGAGGACGAGCTCCTCGACCCGGCTACCAGCCTGCTGGCCGCCGTGAAGCTCGAGGCTCTCGGGGGCGAGAGCCGGCGGGCGCTGCGGGTGGGGCTGGAGAGCCCGTCCCCGTGGGTGCGGTTCGCGGCGGCCGAGGCGCTGACGTACCTCGGGCACACCGACGGCGCGGCCGTGCTGGCAAAGACCGTCGAGGACCACCCGGCCCTCCGGTCGCACGCCCTCAAGGCGCTGGCGGTGATGGACGACGCGGCCTGCACCGACCGGCTGGTGGACCTGATGGGGAGCGTCGACCCGGCCGTCCGCTACGGAGCCTTCATCGCCCTGCGGATGGCCGACGAGAACCACCCGGCCGCCCGCGGGGCGATGGCGAGCGACAGCTTCTGGGTCCACCGGGTCGCCCCCGGCACGCCGGGGCTGGTCCACCTCGCCTCGGGCCGCCGCTCGGAGGTGGTGGTGTTCGGGGACGGGGTGAAGCTCCGCGGCCCGTTCACCCTGCCGATCGGGTCCGACTTCACCGTGTCGGTGCCGGCCGGCGGGCCGGAGGCCAAGGTGAGCCGGGTGGCGAAGGACAAGACCGGCCAGCCGGAGGTGCGGGAGGTGACCTGCCCGACCGACCTGACCGCCGTCCTGGCGACGGTGGCCCGGCTCGGGGGCGGGTACGGGGAGGCGGTCGAGCTCGTCCGCCGGGCCGACACCGCCCAGGTGCTGAGTGCGGCCGTGGCGGTGGACGCCATCCCGAAGCAGCTCTCCGTCGCCCAGTTGGCCGGGTTCGCCAAGGCCGACCCGACCCTGGTGAAGGCGGACGTGGAGGTGGCGCGGGTGGGGACGGACCGGGCCGACCTGGAGGCGACGGGGGTGGACCTGCCGTCCGCCGAGGAGCCGCGGGCGGCGGAGGCCGCACCGCGGGCGCCGCTGAGCCGCGAGCCGGGCCGGCTGTTCGGCCCGCGCCAGCCGCAGACCCCGACCCAGGCCGACGGCCTCAGCCCGGTCGTCCCGGTGTCGGACGTCGAGCCGGCCGCCCCCGCCGGCCCGCCGGCCCCCGCGGTCCGCAGCCGCGACCCGGGGTCGCTGTTCGGCCGCTAGCAGTCGCGGGCCGTGAGCAGTGGGTCGTGAAGGCCAAGCCCGGGGAGTCACCCCCGGGCTTTCTGTCTCTGCTACCTGACCGTATGCTCCCGTCGCCCCGCCCGGGGCGTTGCCCCGAGCTATGGAATCCCAGGCCGTTGGCCTGAAAACCGGCAAGCCCTCTTCAGCCCGAAGGGCTGGAATGCTATAGCCCGGGGCAACGCCCCGGGCGGGGCTCGACTGTCCACTGCCCACTACCCACCCCCCATGCTCACCCGCCTCGAACTCGTCGGGTTCAAGTCGTTCGCCGACAAGACCCGGCTCGACTTCGCCCCCGGCATCACGGCCGTGGTCGGCCCGAACGGGTCGGGCAAGAGCAACGTCGTGGACGGGGTGCGGTGGATTCTGGGCGAGCAGTCGGCCAAGAGCCTCCGCGGTGGGGAGATGGCCGACGTCATCTTCAACGGGTCGAGCTCGCGCAAGAGCCTCGGCATGGCCGAGGTCACGGTCGCGTTCGACAACGCCCGCCGGCTGCTGGCCGTGGACGCCGACGAGGTGCAGGTCACCCGCCGGGTCTACCGCGACGGCACCGGCGAGTACCTCATCAACGGCCAGATGGCCCGGCTGAAGGACGTGAAGGACATCTTCCTCGGCAGCGGCGCCGGGGCGGGCGGGTACACGATCATCGCCCAGGGGCGGGTGGACGAACTCTTGCAGGCGTCCACGAAGGACCGCCGCGACATCTTCGACGAGGCCGCCGGGATCAGCCGGTTCAAGGCGAAGAAGACGGAGGCGCTGCGAAAGCTGGTCGCGGTCGAGGCGAACCTGACCCGCTCCCGCGACCGCCTCGACGGGCTCGACGCCCAGCTGAGGACGCTGCGGATGCAGGCGTCGAAGGCCCAGAAGTACAAGGAGTACTCCGACCGGCTGCGGGAACTCCGGGTCGGCCTGGGGGCGAAGGAGTACCGCGACCTGTCGGCCGCGCTGGCCGCCGAGGAGCGGGCGCTGGCCGAGCTGACGGCCGCCGCCGGCGGGTCGGCGACCCGGGCCGAGGAGCTGGACCGCGCCGCCCGCGCCGCCGACGCCGCGGTGACCGCGACCGAGGCCGGGCTGCGGCAGCAGGAGGCCGGGCTCGCCGAGGCCCGCCAGCAGATCGCCGGCTTCGAGGCCAGCGCCCGCCACGACCGCACGGCCGCGGCCGACCACGAGGCGGAAGCCCTGCGCGTGGCGAAGGCGCGGGCGGACGTCGCGGCCCGGACGCGGGCCATCGAGGCCGAGTTGGTGAAGGCGACCGCCGCCGCCGCCGCCGCGGACGCTACGCTCGCCGCCGAGACGCAGGCGGCCGAGGCCGCCGCCGCCGCGCTGGACGCGGTCACGGCGCGGGCCACCGACCTGGACGCCCGCATCGCCGCGGGCCAGGACCGGCAGTTCGAACTGGTCCGCAAGGCCGCCACCGCCCGCACCCGGGCGACGGCGAGCCTGGAGCAGGTCGAGCGGATGCAGGCGACGTACACGCGGAAGCGCGGCGAACTCGATCAGCTGGGCGCCCGCCGCGGGGGGCTCGAAACCGCGCTCGACGGCCTCTCCCGCGCCGACGCCGACCTGCAAGCCCGCCTCGCCGCCGCCCGCGACCGCCTCGCCGCCTTGGCCGACGAACGCGACACCCTGGCCGACGCGCAGGAGGCGGTGCAACAGCGTCTCGAATCGCTGCGGGTGAGGCAGGGCGACCTCCGCGGCCGCGTCGAGGTGCTGGAGGGGCTGGAGCGCGCCCAGGAGGGGATCGGCGCGGGCGTGCGGGCGGTCCTGGCGCGAATGCAGGACGAGGCGCGAGGGAGGAACGAAAGCGAGCCGGGCTCGGCTTCCCCCGGCCTTCCCCCTTCCCCCTTCCACACGATCGCCGGCCTCGTCGCGGACCTGCTCACCGTCCCCCGGGAGGTCGCGGGGCTGGTCGAACTCGCGCTCGGGGACACCGCGCAGCGGTTCGTGGTCCGCGATCCGGCGGCGGTGGACGCCGTCGCCGCGGCCGTCGCCGGCGTGCCGGGACGGGTGGGGTTCATCCCAGTCACCGCGACGGCCGGCCACTACGAGCCGGTCGCCGGCACTCCGCACCCGCGCACCCTCGCCTCCCTGGTCCGCTGCGACCACCCGGACCTCGCCGGCCTCCCCGAACAGCTGCTCGGCACCGTCGTCCTCGCCGACTCCCTCGCCGACGCCCGCCGGCTCGCGGCCGGATTCCCCGGCTACCGCTTCATCACCCGCGGCGGCGACCTGCTGGAGCCGGACGGCGCCCTCACCGTCGGTCCGCCGGCCGGGGGGACGGGACTGGTGTCCCGGAAGAGCGAGTTGCGCGAGCTACGCGACCAGTCCCGCGCCCTGGCAGCGGACGTGTCGGCTGCCGAGGCGGGGTTCGCCGACCTCCGCCGCCGGGCCGACGCCGTCGCGGGGCAGGCCGAGGCCGCCGAGACGGAGATCGACATGCTCTCCGGCGAGGCCGGGGATCTTCAACAGAAGCTCGCCGTCCAGCGGCAGCAGCTCGATCAGCTGGACGAGAACCTCGACCTCCTGCGTGCCGAGGCACGCATCCTGGAGGACGAGGTCCGCCGGGGCGAGGCGGCCTGGGTGGGGTCGAAGCTCGAAGCCGAGGAGGCCGAGGGACAGGCGGCCGCGCTGGGCAACGAGCTGGAGCGTCAGAAGGCCGAGTCGCGGGCGGCCGTTGACGCCCAGAAGGCCGCCCAGGGGGCGCACACCGCCGCCCAGGTCGGGCTCGGCCGGGCGTCCGCCGACCGGGACCGCACCCGCGACCGCCAGTCCGCCCTCGAAGCCGATCTGAAGAAGCGGAGGATCGAGGCGATCGACCAGGTGGCCGCGGCTGCGAACGCGAAGAGCCGGCTCGCCGAGGCGGTGCTGTCCGTCCTCCGCGCGACGGCCGCCGCCGCCGCCGCGTTCCACGAGAAGGAATCCCGCGAGCGCCGGGCCGCCGCCCTCGCCGCCGCCGCTGCCGCCGACCGCGCAACCCGCGACGCCGCGCGCCACGAGTTGGACACCCTCCGCGCCGGCTGGCAGGAGCAACAGGCCGCCGCCCACGCCCGCGACCTGACCGTCCACGACCTGCGGGCCCGGCGGGAGGCAGTCGCGGCCCGGCTCCACGAGTTGGAGTTCGACGTCGCCCAGCTGGCGCCCGGGGCCGAAGAGGCGTCCCTGCCGACTCCCGGTCCCGCCGACGAAGACGCCGCGCCCGAGTCAAAACTCCCGCCGGCCCAGGAGATCGACGAACTCAAGAAGAAGCTGGCCCGGCTGGGGAGTGTCAACCTGGAGGCGTTGGAGGAACTCACCCGGGTGGAGGCCGAACACGACGGGCTGAAGGCCCAGCACGACGACCTGGCCGCCGCCCGCAAGTCGCTCCAGGAGGTGATCGACGCCATCAACGGCGAGAGCCGCACGCTGTTCACCAGCACGCTGACGGCCGTCCGCGGCTACTTCCAGGAGCTGTTCCGCAAGCTGTTCGGCGGCGGGCAGGCGGACATCGTGCTGGAGGACGGCGTGGACGTCCTCGACAGCGGCATCGAGGTCACGGCCCGCCCGCCGGGGAAGGAGCTGCGGGCGCTGTCGCTCCTGAGCGGCGGCGAGCGGACGCTGACGGCCATCGCGCTGTTGTTGGCGATCTTCCGCAACAAGCCGAGCCCGTTCTGCCTACTCGACGAGGTGGACGCGGCCCTGGACGAGGCCAACACGGCCCGCCTGGCCGGGGTGCTGCGCGAGTTCCTGGACCGCAGCCAGTTCATCGTCATCACCCACAAGAAGCGGACGATGGCCGCGGCCGACCGCCTCTGGGGCGTGACGATGCAGGAGAGCGGCATCAGCAGGGTGCTGCCGATGCGGTTCGAGGACTGGCCCGACGAGGAACAGGGTGGGGAGCGTGCGGCGGCGTGACAGGTGGGGCGGGCTCGCCGGGAATCGCCCGCGCGTCGCTCGTCGTCGGTCACCCGACCTGCCCGCCGCGGCCGCGACAGCCCCAACCGTCCTTGCCTGCATCTACGATACAAGCGTACACTATGCCTCCCAACCCACCCGAGGAGGTGACGTGTGACCACCCACCCTACCCCCCACGACGTCCGCAGCATCACCGAAGCCCTCTCCGCGCCGTTCGAGTTGCGGGAAGTCCGGTTCAAGCCCCAGATGGTCAAGAACAACAAGGCTCTCGCCATCGCCTACGTGGACGTCCGGCTGATCCAGGACCGGCTCGACGACGTGCTCGGGGTCGAGAACTGGCAGGACGACTACGACATCCTCCCGGACGGCTCGGTCACCTGCCGGCTGAAGGTGAACCTGGGCGGGGAGTGGGTCACGAAGATGGACGTGGGCTCGCCGAGCGAGCAACCGGACGGCGGGGACCGGGTCAAGGCGGCGTTCTCGGACGCACTCAAGCGGACGGCGGTGAAGTTCGGGATCGGCCGCTACCTCTACCGCCTGCCGGCGCAGTGGGTGGACTACGACCCGATGAAGAAGCAGATCGTCCGCCCCCCGCAGCTCCCGGCCTTCGCCCAACCGCCCGCCAAACCCGCCCCGCCGGCCGCCAAGCCGCCGGCCGCAGCCGCCAAGACCGCACCAGCCCCAACGGCCGCGCCGGCTCCCGCGCCGGCGGAGCCCGCCTCGAAGCCCGCGGCCAAGCCGGAGCCGACCACGAAGGTCGAGCCGACTCCGAAGCCCGAATCCGCCGCGAAGCCGAGCGGACTGCCGGCCGACGGGTCGGAGTTGCACCGCCGGCTACAGGACTACGATGCCCGTCTGTCGGCCCAGAAGATGTGCCCGCGCGGCGCCCTGCTGGCGCACGTCACGCAGGCCGGGGTGAAGGCCGGCTACTCGGCCAACCTGACCGAGTGGACCGGCCCGGCGATCACCCTCGCGGTCGAAGCGGTCAAGGAGTTCGAGCTCGCCGCCCGCGCCGCCAAGGGCGAGCCGCGGACGGCGGCGTAGCCCCCCACCCGGGGCCACCAACGGATTGCAAACGCGGCAGGGCCGGGTCTCGAAGCGATTGAGGAATCGGGGAATTGGGGCACCGACCGGGCGATCCGATCACGGTCGATCGGACGCCCGGCCGCCACCCGCATTCCGCAGGGATTGAGAGCGACCCACCACGCTTGCGCTTCGTTGAACGCCACGGGTGGCCTACCGAGCAACCCAATCGCGTATCACACCCTTATCGGGACTACTTAAAGTCGACCTTCACATCGTTCGCCCCGGACTTGACCGTCACCGTCACGCCACTGGTGGCCGGATCCTGGTACTTCGACGGCACCTCGAACTTCTTCGGCGCGGTCACCTTGGTCCCTGGGGGCTGCGGCTCCGGGAGCGGGGCGGTGACGTAGGCCTTGTACTCCCCAGCCTCCACCTCCCCCTCCACCTTGAACGCCCCCGTGTCGGCGATCTTCGCCTGGGCCGCGGCCCCCGTCTTCGAGATCAGGTTGAGTACACCGCTGTGGAGCACGCCGCCGTTGTAGGTCACCGTCCCCGCCACCGTGCCGGTCGGCTTGCCCCCGGACCCGCACCCGGCCGCCACCAGCACGGCCAGGAGCCACCCGGCCCGGCCCCGTCGAAACGCGATCATGACCCGTCGAGCCTCCGCTACGCGGTGTGTGGGTGAACGCGGCCGCCCGGGTCCGTCCCGGGCGGCCCGGCCGGGTCACGGCGCGTTGGAGACGACCAGCCCGTCCGCCCGGGTGCAGAGCCGCTGGAACATGGCGAAGTCGAACGAGTTGGTGATGAACCGGACCGACCCGTCCCCGAACAGGACGTTGATCCCGCCGGTGTGCTCGGAGTTCAGGATGCTGTTCCCCTTGTACGACGTGTCCGAGCCGGCCGCGGTGGTCCGCGAGTTGATCGCGTACGCCACGCAGGTCAGCCCCATCCCCCAGAGGTCGGGGGTGTTGGCCGAGGTCATCTGGCCCACCCGGTTGGCGGTCGTCGCCCCGCCCCAGGGGGTGTAGTAGCCGTTCCGGATGTCCTGGGTGCCGATCCGCCCGGACTGCTCGGCGACCAGCACGGTGTTCGAGGTTCCGTCGGTCGCGTCGGTGATCCGGACCTGCTCGTTGGCCACCAGCATCCCGGTCCCGGCCCACCAGCCGCCGTAGTTGGACGGGAACGTCGCCCCGGCCGCCCCCGCCGGGTCCGGGTACGCCCCCATCACCCCGATGTACGAGGCCACCTGGTGGTTGTAGTTCGTCCACCACGTCACCCACGCGGCCGGCTGGGTGTCCGGCACGGTCGCCGACGGACACTTGTACACCGGTAGGACGAGGTTCCGCAGGACGACCGGGTTGTACACGTCGTTGTTGCTGGGCAGCTGGGCGTACAGGGCGGCCTGCTCCAGGTGCGGGAAGACCTCGACCCGCCAGTTCGCAAAGGCCACCGAGTTCCCGCGCTGGCCCATCGGGAACTTCTGGGTCGCGCTCTCGAAGCTGTGGAGGGCGAGACCGATCTGCTTGAGGTTGTTCTGGCACTTGGACCGGGCGGCGGCCTCGCGGACCTTCTGCACGGCCGGCAGGAGGAGCCCGATCAGGATGGCGATGATGGCGATCACGACTAACAACTCGATCAGCGTGAACCCGCACCGGGCGCGCGGGTCCGTCGCGGCTGGGCCGCGGTCGCAACGGACGGAAAACATGTGACGAACTCCTCGAAAGAGGATGAGAGGCAGTCAGATGCTACGCCGGCTTTTCTGGCGACGCAAGTGGAAAGCGAAATGAATACCGGCATCAAGGGCGTTAGACATACCCGCGGCGCGGGCGTGCCGCGGGTACCCTTTGGGAGCGCCGGCTACGGCTTCCTCGGAGCCCCCGGCTCGGCCCCGAGACGAGACAGGGCACGGCGTGCGGCAGCGGCGGTCGGCGGGTCGTTGGCGAAGTCCCGCAGGGCGTCCCGGAGGCGGGGGACGGCCGGGGCCGCGGCCGGGCCGACCGCGGCCACCGCGTCGGCCGCCGCCACCCGGACCTCGGACTCGCCGGCCGTGAGGAGCGGGATCAGCCGGGGGACCGCCGTCTTCGCCGCGGCGCCGACGCGGGCGAGCCCGGCCGCGGCCGCCGCCCGGCCGGCCGGACTCGTGTCGCCGAGCAGCCGGGTCAGCGCCGGCACGTCCGCCGCCGTCGGGCCGACCAGCAGCAACGCCTCGGCCGCCGCCGCCCGGCTGGTCGCGTTCCGGTTCGACAGATTCTCCCGGACCACGCCCGCCGCCTTGGTCACGTCGCCGTCCAGAGCGAACACGCCCACCTTGGCCCACACGTTCAGCCCCGGCATCCCCCCGGCGGCGAGCGCGGCGAGGTCCGGGCGGGCCTCCTTCGCCCGCGGGCCGGCCGCCACCAGCCCGCGCACGGCGGCGGCCCGCGCCTCCATCTGGGGGTCGGACTTCGCCACCCGCTGGAGCGTCGCCACCGCGTCCGGGGGGAGGGGGTTGAGCGTCCCGAGGGCGCGGGCCGCCGCGCACTTCACCGCCAGGTCGGGCGAGCCCGCCGCCCGCTTGAGTTCAGCCGCCACGTCCGGCGAGGCCGGGTCGGCCGCGGCCGCCACGGCAACCGCCTTCACCCGCAGCGGCGTGTTCACGGCCCGGTCGGGCGCGAGCGCCAGCAGCGCGGTCGCGGCCGGCCGGGCACTCGGCCCCATCGCCGCCAGGGCGTTCACCAGCTGTTCGCGGACGCCGGGCTCGGTCTCCTTCGACAACGCCGCGCCGGCTGCGGCCGCGACCGGTGAGGCGGCCGACCCCAGGTCTTCGAGCAGCCCGGCCGCCGCGCCGCGGACCAGCGGCTCGTCGTCGGTCAGGAGGGGGCCGACCGCCGGGAGGTGCTTCACCCGCTCGGCCGGCGGGAGGGTGGCGACGAAGCCGAGGGCGGCGTAGCGGGCGTCCGCGAGGGGAGAGCGGAGCTTGTCGAGGATAGCCGGGTGGTGGGCGGCACCGGCCGGCCCCATCCGGGCCACCGCCCCGATCGCCTCGGCCGCCACTCCCCGGTTCATTGACGCCAGCGCCGCCCGGACGAGGGCGTCCACCTCGGCGACCTTCTCGCCGATGCGGACCAGTGCGCACCCGGCTTCGAGGGCGACGTTGGCGTAGTCGTCGGACAGCGACTTGCGGAGCGCATCGGCGGCCGGCTTGGCGTCCGCCCCCAACTCGCCGAGGGTGCGGGCGGCCAACTGGCGGACGAGGGGGTTGGGGTGGGCGAGGAGATCGCCGGCCGGGCGGGCGGCGTGGGAGCCGCACCGCCGCAGGGCGGGCCAGAACACGAACTCCGGCCCGTCCAGGGTGGCCGTCTCGGGGTCGTACTTCTCCGGGTAGCTGGCCTTGATCGCACTCGCCAGCGCCTCGCCGGTCGCGGCCGTCGAGCCCTTGCCGTTAGCGGCGGCGATCGCCGACCCGGCCGCGGCGCGGACGATCAGGTCCGGGTCGGCCAGCGCCCGGGTGAGGGACGGCACGGCGTCCGCCGGCACGTCGGCCAGCATCCCCACGACCTCGGCCGCCCGCCGCCGCGTCGTCTCGTTCTCGCTGGCGAGGAGCGGCGCGAACGCGGCCACGTCGCCCACGCCGACGGCCGCGACGGCGTCGAACGCCGCCCCGGCCACCTTCGCGTCGGAGTCGGTGCAGAGCCGCTGGAGGAAGGTGGCGACCGGCTTGGCGGGCGGCCCGATCTTGCCGACCGTGTACGCGGTGTGTTCGCGGACGGCGGCGTCCCGGTCGGACAGCCCCTCGCGGAGGATCGGAAGGCCGCGCTCGACCAGCGCCGACTCGCCCTTCGGGCCGCAGCGGAGGAGGGCGGCGGCCACGGCCTCGCGGGTGCTACCGGTCCGCTGCGGGTGGGTCTGACCCGGGCCGGCGGTGGTGCGGTCGCGCAGCAGTTCCACCAGTCCGTCCACCACGGCCGGGTCCGACTCGGCCAGCACAACGAGGTCGTCGGCCGCCTTCAGCTGGGTGTCGCCGCGTTTGGTCTTCAGGAGGCTGAAGAGGCGGTCCTTCTCAGGCGGCTCGGGCGCGGCGGGTGCGTTCGGCTCGGGCGCGTCCGCGGGCGGGGCGGGGGCCGGCTTCTTGCCGCACCCGGGTGCGAGCACAAGGGCGAAGACCAGCGCAACGGCAGGACGGTGCATGACGGGCTCGGGGCGGGCTACAATGCCGGCCGGGGGACGTCCGCCGCCGGGGGCCATCCCCCGATGGTAACCCATCACCCCGGCCTCCGTCACCAGCGCGCCGCCGTACCCCTCCGACGTCACCATGCCGGCTGACCCACCGCCCCCCGCCGCACCTCCGGCGCCCGCCCGCCCGGCCTCCGGGCTGCGGCGGACGCTGTACCTCACCGCCGGGCTGCTGTGCGTCGGGATGGCGTACCTCGGGGCCATCCTGCCCGGGCTGCCGACGACGCCGTGGGTGCTGCTGGCGAGTGCGTGCTTCGCCCGGTCCAGCCCGCGGCTCCAGCGGTGGCTGCGGCGGTCGCCGGTGTTCGGAACCCTGCTGCGGGACTGGGACGAGCACCGCGGCATCCGCCGGCCGGTGAAGTGGGTTGCGGTGTGCCTGGTCGTACCCGTGGTGACGGCCAGCATCCTGTCGGGCCGGCTGCCGGAGTGGGCGCGGTGGGTCGTCGGCGGGTCAGCGGTATGCGGGCTGAGTGTGGTCCTGTTCGTAGTCCCCACGGTGCGGGTGCCGCGGCCGGCGCCGCCCGCGGGGACCGACAAGTGTGAACGCTAACCGGCCCGGGTTTCGCCGCCGAGCAGGGTGAGAACCTGGCCGGTGATGTAGCTGCTGTCGGGTTCGGAGGCGAAGAACACGTAGGCCGGGGCCGCCTCCTCCGGCTGGCCCGGCCGGCCCATCGGCGTGCCGGCCCCGTGCTCGGCCGTCTTGTCCGGGGTGCCCGAGCTGGGGATGAACGGCGTCCAGAACGGCCCCGGGGCCACGCAGTTCACGCGGACGCCCTTCTCGACCAGGCTCTGCGCCAGCGACTTGGTGAAGGCGTGGATGGCCCCCTTCGTGGCCGCGTAGTCGAGTAGGGTCTTGTTCCCCTCCAGCCCGGTGATCGACCCCGTGTTGAGGATGACGCCGCCCTTCGGCAGGTACGCGAGCGCGGCGCGGGCCATGTAGAAGTAGGCGTAGATGTTGGTGCGGAAGGTCTTGTCCAGCTGATCGTCGGTGATGTCGACGAGGGACTCCTGCCGCTCCTGGTAGGCGGCGTTGTTCACCAGGATGTCGAGGTGGCCGAACTGGGCCACCGTCTTCTCCACCGCCTGCCGGCAGAACTTCGGGTCGGTCACGTCCCCGGGTAGAAGAAGGCAGGTCCGGCCTTCCTTCTCGACGGCGGCCTTCACCACGTCGGCGTCCGGCTGCTCCTCCTTCAGGTAGACGATGGCCACGTCCGCCCCCTCGCGGGCGAACAGCACGGCCACGGCCCGGCCGATGCCGCTGTCGCCGCCGGTGATGAGGGCGGCCTTCCCCTTCAACTTGTCGCTCCCCTTGTAGCGCGGGTTGAGGTAGCGTGGCTGAGGGGTCATGTCCCGGTCGAGGCCGGGCTTGGGCTGGGACTGCAGCGGCATCGGGCCTTTGGGCTCGCTCATCACGCTCATGTGGCCGGCTCCGGGTTGGGCGACGGGCGGGGGCGGGGGCGAACCCCGTGCCGGACCAGCGCCGCCCGGGCTTCCGCCGCGGCGCGGCGGTGGGCGGCGGCCCGGTCGTCGTGCCAGGCGACCGCGGCCCGCACGTCCCCGGCCGCAGCCAGGAACCGCTTCAACGCCTCGTCCAAGTTCGGTGGGTCACCGGCCTCGGGCGGGGTGGGCTCCGGTGCGGGTGCGTCGCGGGTGACGACGCTGATCTCGCCGTCGGGTTCAAGGGTGACGACCTTCACCCGGGCGAGGTCGTCTACCCCGTTGAGCCTCAGCTGACTCATCAGCTCGTCGTCAGTCACGTGTTGCTTCCGGAGGGCGTCCGACAGCTTGGCGCCGTCGCGGACGAGTTCCACCGACGGGGGGTCGAGGTGCCGGCGCAGCCACTTCCACCGATCGGTCGCCCAGTCGAGGGCGTAGCTCCACACGAGTAGGGCCGTGAGGGCGGCCAGACCGTTCGGCACCGACCGGGTTTCCGCCGACAGAGCCGGGGAGACGCATTCCGAAACGAGGACGACGAGCAGCACGTCCGACAGACCCATCCCGCCGGCCTGGCGGCGGAGGACCACCCGGAGCATCACGAGGACGGCGAAGTAGACCGCGGTGCCGCGGACGAACGACTCGACCAGTGAGCCGTCGGGCACGAAGACGCCGCCCCAGTCGGGCAGGTCGAACGCGCGCATCGGGGAGTCTCCTCCTGCCGGGCCGGCATCACCGGGCGCGGATGCATCCTCTGTGCCGGGACGACAGCGGAGTGGTTCGGGCGAAGGAGAGCGGTAGTCGGCTGCCCGAGGGTGAATTCCGTTGCTCAGACCGGGGGACGGGTCGAGCCGGATTCATTGGGGAACTGACGACCGGCACGGATGCTGCGAGCGACGGGTCAGGCCGCGGGCGCGGCCTGTTGCCGTTTCCTCGTACCGGAGGCACCATGTACGCCACCCTGACCGCCGCCGCCCTCACGCTGGCCGCGGCCCAGCCGCCCGGCATCGCCCCCGGTGGAACCGCCCCCGCCGCCCAGCCCCAGCCGGCGGCCCACCCGATCGACGGGAACTGGACGATCATCTGCCTGGAGAAGAACGGCCGACCGGTCGAGGACGCCCGGAACCTGACGGTGTCGATCCAGAAGAACACCATCACGTTTAACAAGGCCGGCGGGTCGCCGTCGGACGTGAAGGCGATGCGGGTGGAGTTCGGCCCGAAGGGTACCGCGCGGGTGACCGAGGCCGACGCCGACAACAAGTTCACCCCGGCCGGCGACACGCCGCCGGCCACCGGCTCGGGCGTGGCGAAGGCCGGGGTGTACGTGCTGACGCAGGACTATTTGGCGGTCTGCGTCCACGACCAGCCGGCCGGGGCCGCGGCCACCGAGATCCGCCCGGGCGGCGGGACGACCACCGACCAGCCCCGAGTCGGCAACGCCGGTCAAGCCCAGGCGCGGAGCTACTGCACCGTGATCCTGCGGCGGGCCGAGGGTGGGCGACCTGCGCCCGCCGCGGAGTAGCGATGGGGCTTATCGGGTCGTGCGAAGGTCGACGAATCCGCGTCGAGGCTGAGCCCACCTGGGGTGTTCGACGGGTTACAAACGTGGCAGTCCCGGGTCTCGAAACGGCTGAGGACTCGGGGAGTTGTGACACCGGCCGGGCGATCCGACCACGGTCGATCGGACGCCCGGCCGACACCTGCATTCCTCAGTGATTGCCTGGGGTAGAGAACGACCCGCCGCCACGCTTGCGCTTCGTTGAACGCGCCGGGTGCCGACCGAGTAGCCCGGTCGCGTACCACACCTCACACTCACTTCTTCAGGAACGGCACCGGCCGCAGTTCGACCTTCTTGACGGTCTGGAGGTACTCCAACGTGGCCTCGGCCTCGCGCCCGCCGACCTGGGCGTGGAAGTGGAGGGTGAACCCGTGCGGGCCGCGGGCGTCGATCAGCTTGGGCTGGAGGGTCAGGAACGTCCGCACCACGTCGGTCATGCCGAGCATGGCGGCGCAGAACAGGTCCGGCCGGGCGCCGCGGTCGAGGAACAGGCTGACGACGTCGCGGCGGCCCATGTGGCTGGCCGCGCCGAGGCCGCTCTCCCAGTCCCCGCCGCCCCAGTCCATCATGGCGTTGACCAGCCCCGGCTCCTTGTCGAGGAGGCGGCCGGTCATGACCGGGTCCATGTGGGCGTAGATGACGAAGTCCTGGACGAGCCGGCGGTTGATCTGCGGCCGCCGCCAGCTGGGCTGGAAGCCCGGGGTCGGGTAATCCTGGTCGAACGGCGCCTCGGGCGGCCGGGACCGCGGGCGGGGCGCCTCCTCCGGGGCGGCGGTCAGGTCGGACGCCGCGCCGAGGACGAACCCGGCCGTGAGGGCGGTGAACGAGCGGCGGTCGAGGGGGTCGGGCACGGGGGGCTCCGGGGTGGTAGTCCTGACGGGGAGCGCGGTCGGCGGATCGGGGAAGTCGCCCGGGCGCGTGCGGGCCGTCGTGACATCGCGTGGGCCGCCCGGGGCGTTGCCCCGGGCTATCGTATCCCAGCCCTTCGGGCTGAAGAGGGTCGGTAGGTTTTCAGGCCAACGGCCTGGGATTCCATAGCCCGGGGCGTTGCCCCGGGCGGCGTCGGCGTGGCGCGTGGGGCATTCGTCCCCGTGACATCACCGGCATCCGGGATGGGCGTGGGCGGTGTTCATACCGCCTCAACCTTCGTGACACCACCGACGCCGCCCGGAGCGATCGTATCCCAGCCCTTCGGGCTGAATGCACCTGCCGCGGTCAGTCCCACACGTGTTGCTCGTCCCACTCAACCTCGTGGGCCCGGAGTAGGGCACGAAATTCGTCCTGGTATGACCGACCCGCATGGTGCCGCTCCTGGTCGGAGATGTACGCGGCCACCCGGTCTTCGTTCGACCGGCTGACGGCGAACGCCCCGTACCCGCCCTGCCAGTAGAAGTCCGGGTGGACGAACTCCTTCGCCCACTTCGAGGACTCCTTCTTGACCTCTTCGACCACCTTGCAGAGTGGCGTAGTCCGGGCGAGCAGGAACAGGGCGTGGACGTGGTCCGCAACGCCGCCCACCCGGATCGCCGGGCACCCGACGGCGGCGAAGACCCCCGCGAGATAAGCAAACGTCTCGCCCCACACCGCGGGGAACAGGAATGGCTCACGGTTCTTGGTGCTGAACACGAGATGGATCGCCGCCCGGGCGAGCGACTGCGACATCAGGCGGGCCTCCGAGGGCGTGCCGGACCACGTTGCCTGGATTTCAGCCCGAAGGGCTGGGATACGATAGCCCGGGGCAACGCCCCGGGCGACCCACGCGGTGTCACCACACGGCCGTCGCGGAGGTATTCGCGGCGCCGACCCGGGCGGCCGACGCGGTGTCACCACGCCACCGATCCTACCGGTCCCCGTCACGCCATCACGTCGCGGATCACCTGGGCGTCCGGCACGAGCGGCACGGGGCGGCCCGTCTTCTCCGTCAGGGTCGTCTCCAGGTCGTAGCCGAGGAGGTGGAACGTCGTCGCCAGCACGTCCTTCGGCGACACCGGCCGGTCGGCCACCGTCGCGCCGATCTTGTCCGTCTTGCCGACCACCCGGCCGCGGGCGACGCCGCCGCCCGCCAGCAGCGCCGTGTACGCCTGCGACCAGTGGTCCCGGCCGCCGCCCCGCGCCGAGTTCAGCTTCGGCGTGCGGCCATGCTCGCTCAGCACCAGCACCAGGGTGTCGTCCAGCATCCCCCGCTGGTGCAGGTCGGCGATCAGGCCGGAGTAGCCGCGGTCGAACCCGGGCATGAGCTCGTTCTTCATCCGCGGGTAGTGCTCCCAGTGGGTGTCCCAGCCGGAGCCCGCCAGCCCGAACTCGTCCCAGAACACGGTCACGAACCGGCTCCCGGCCTCGACCAGCCGACGGGCGGCCAGGCAGCCCTGGCCGAAGACGGTGTGCCCGTAGCCATCGCGGACCTTCGCCGACTCCCGGCGCACGTCGAGCGCCTGGCGCAGCTTCTCGGAGCCGATCAGGGAGAAGGCCATCTCGCGGTACGGGTCGGCCGGCGGGGTGCGGTCGGCGGTGCGGCGGGCGTCCTCGAACTGCTCCAACAGCGACCGCCGGACGTTCATCCGGTCGAGCGTCAGGTCGGCGGCCCCCGGGTCGCCCAGGGTGAAGTGGGCGTCCGGGGCGATGCCGACGTAGGGCTCGTCGAACTCCTGCGTGGTGGTGGTCAGCGTCTTGGTGATCTTGCCGGTGGCGGTGCCGCGGAAGGTGGCGTAGTGCGGGTTGTACGCCCCGCCGAGGAAGGCCGCGTAGGGGCCGGCCCGGGGTCCCTCGCCGGTCCGCCGGCTGCTGAACTGCCAGGGGAGGGCGATGTTGTCCGGCACCGGCTTGCGGAGGGCGGCCAAGCCGTGCTTCTGGCGCTCCAGGTACGACACCACCGAGCCGATGAACGGCCAGTGCCGCCCGTCCTGCGGGTTGAGTTCCATCGCCACGTCGATGTCCGGGACCGCCGTGGTGGCGTAGGCGACGCCGTGGATCGGGTGCTTGTGCGTGACCGACCGCAGGACGGTGGTGTGGTGCATCACCCGCGACGTGTGCGGGAGGAGTTCGCACACGTCGCACCCGGGGAGCGACGAGGGGATCGACCCGAGTTCGCCGCGGACCTCGACGGGCGCGTCCGGCTTCTGGTCGGCGAACTCCAGCTGGCTCGGCGAGCCGTACAGGAACAGCAGGATGCACGCCTTGGCCCGGCCGAACCCCGGTTCGCGGCCCGCCGCGGCCGGGGCGTTCGCCCGGGCCTTCAGAAAGTCGGGGAGGGTGAGGCCGAGCGGGGCGAGGCCGCCGGCGACGAGGAAGTCGCGGCGGGTGGACCCGTCGCAGAGCCGCTTGGGGCTGCCGAGGACGCGGAGCATGAATCGACTCGCGGCGGACGACCGGCCGGGGGCGGGTGGGTAGACATATGATGCCGTCCGCCCCCGGGCAGTGCAAGCGAATCCCGGCCCGCCGGTCACAACATGCTGTACGGGTCGATGTCCACCTGGAACTCGACGCCGCTCGGGGGGCGGGCGGTGGCGAGCGCGGCCCGCAGCACGTCGTGCAGCACGCCACTGCTGTCCGACTGCACCTGGAAGTGGAAGCGGTAGTAGTTGTTGAGCCGGAACACCGGGCACTCCGCCGGACCGAGCAGGCGGACCGCCGCGGGGCGGCCGTCGGCCGTCTTCGCCGCGGTCGCCAGGGCGCTCTGGAAGGCGCCCGCCAGCGTCTCCGCGAAGGCGTTGGCGGCGTCCTCCTTCTCGCTCCGCACGATCAGCCGGGCCATCCGCTCGAAGGGCGGGTACTTGTGCTCCCGCCGGTGGCCCAACTCCTGGCCCGCGAACGTGCCGTAGTCGTGCTTCGCCGCCAGCGTGATGCACGGGTGCTCGGGCGTGTACGTCTGCACCAGTACCCGCCCGCCCTTGTCCCCGCGGCCGGCCCGGCCGGCGACCTGCGCGAGCAGCTGAAACGTCCGCTCGGCGCTGCGGAAGTCGGGCAGGTGGAGCCCCACGTCGGCGTTCACCACGCCCACGAGCGTGACGTTCGGGAAGTCCAGCCCCTTGGCGATCATCTGCGTGCCGACCAGGATGTGGACGAGCCCGTCCCGGAAGGCGTCGAACACCCGCTGGTGGCTGCCGGGCTTCGACATCGTGTCCGAGTCCATCCGCTGGCAGACGTGGCCGGGGAACTTCTCCTCCACCTCGGCGTGCAACTTCTCGGTGCCGAGCCCCTGGTAGCGGATCGCCGCCTGCCCGCAGCCGGGGCACTTGGCGTAGGGGGCCGTCTCCCAGCCGCAGTAGTGGCACACGAGGGCGGCCCGCGTGCGGTGGAAGGTGAGGGCGAGGTCGCAGTGGGCGCACTGGGCGACGTGCCCGCACGCCGGGCAGTGGACGTGCGTGCTGAAGCCGCGGCGGTTCAGAAGCAGGATGATCTGCCCCTTCTCCTTGAGCGTCTGCCGCATCGCCCCTTCGAGTGTCGGGCTGATCGCCCCCGGCCTCCCCTGCGGCTTCGGCTCGTGCCGCAGGTCCACCACCTGCACCGGCGGCATCGGGCGGCCCTCGACGCGGGTCGGCATCTCCAGCAGCGTGTACGACCCGCGGGCGGCGTTCGCCCAGCTCTCCAGGCTCGGCGTCGCCGAGCCCATCACGATCGGGATCTCCTCCAGCCGGGCGCGCATGACCGCCACGTCGCGGGCGTGGTAGCGCGGCGTCGCCTCCTGCTTGAAGCTCGTCTCGTGCTCCTCGTCGATGACGATCAGCCCGAGCTTGCGGGTCGGGGCGAAGACGGCGCTGCGGGCGCCGACGACGACCTGGACGTGCCCGGTCGCCACCCGCCGCCAGTAGCCGCCGCGCTCGGCGTCGGTCAGGTGGCTGTGGAGGACGGCGACGTTGCCGCACCGCCCGCGGAACCGCTCGATCGTCTGCGGGGTGAGCGAGATCTCGGGGACGAGGACGATCGCCTCCTTCCCCTGCCGCACCACCTCCTCGATCGCCCGCAGGTAGATCTCCGTCTTGCCGCTGCCGGTGACGCCGTGGAGGAGGAAGGCGTGGAAGCCCCCGTCGTGCAGCACCGGCCGGAGGCGGTCCCAGGTGGCGAGTTGGTCCCGGTTCAAGTCGAGCGCGGAGTGCGGAGTGCGGAGTGCGGAGTCCACGTCGTCCCCCGACTCCGCACTCCGCACTCCGCACTCCGCGCTCGACTCGACCCGCTCGGTGAACTTCCGCACCAGCCGCTTCTTGATGAGCGTCCCGACCACGCCCGGACCGCACTTCGCCAGCCGGGCGAGCTGGCCGAGTTCGAGCGGGCGGCTCTCCTTCTTGAGCCGCTCGAGCGCGGCCTTCTGGGACGCCGTCACCGCCGGGAGCGGGTTGGGGAGTTCCTCCTTCGGGACGGGCTCGACGAACACCGCCTGCCGCGTCCCGGCGTTCTCCCGCACCCCCGCCGGCACGACCGCGTGCAGCACCTGCCCCCACCCGCACAGGTAGTAGTCCGCCATCCAGCGGGTGAGCTTCATCAGGTGGTCGTCCACGAGCGCGTTGTCGTCGAGGACGCGGGCGAGCTCCTTCACCTCGCCGCGGGCCGGCGGCGTGGACGTGACGCGGACGCAGAACCCGGACGTGGTCTTCCCGCCCCGGCCGAACGGCGCCTCGACCCGCTTCCCGACCCCGACCCGGCCGGCCAGCGCGGCCGGGACGGCGTAGGTGTACGGGTGGTCGAGCGGGCGGTCGAAGACGATGTCGGCGAACAGCCCGTACCCGGTTGGGTCGGGCGCGGCGTCGTCGGCCGGTGCCGGGGCGTCCGTACTCAGCGTGAGGGATTCCATAGCGCTACCGTACCCGGACGGCCGGTGGCGGGGCAAGGACGGTTGAGCCGCCCGCCCGGTCGGAGACGGTCGGGCCGGTGGGGGCGGGATTGTGCATTTTCCTGCCCCCCGCCGCCCCGGCCGTTGCTACCATCTCCCTACCACCCCCGACTTTACCACCGCCCGGAGGCCCACATGGCCCCGCCCCGGCTCCCCGCGCTGGCCCTGGGACTCCTCGCGGTCGCCCTCCCCGGGTGCAAGAAGCCGCCCGAGCTCCAGCCCCCGGAGCCGCCGGCCGTTACGGTCGTCCACCCGGCGGAGCGGGAGTTCGAGCCGTACAAGGAGTTCACCGGCCGGATCGAGACGAAAGACCCGGTCCGGGTGGTGCCGCAGGTCACCGGCGTGCTGCTGAGCCGGGACTTCACCGAGGGGCAGCGGGTCGAGAAGGACAAGACGCTGATGTACCGGATCGACCCGGTGCTGTTCCAGGCGGACTACGACAGCGCCGCCGCCAGCCTGGCCAAGGCCGAGGCCGACATCCTCAAGGCGAAGGCCGACGCGGCCCTGGCGAGGGTCCAGTTCGACCGGGAGGTGACGGCGTTCAAGTCGGGCGGGAGCAGCGCCTCCAACCGGGACGAGAAGGAGGCCCAGTACGAGGTCACCAAGGCCCAGCTGAAGGTGGCCGAGTCGAGCAAGAAGGCGGCCGAGTCGGCGAAGTCGAAGGCCCAGAAGAACCTCGACTACTGCACCATCAAGGCTCCCGCCACGGGGATGTCGCGCCTCTCCAAGGTGGCCGTCGGCGACGCCGTGAACGCCTACCAGACGCTCCTGGTCGAGATCACCCCCCTCGACCGGGTGTACGCCACCTGGGAGATCGACGAGCTCACCTCGCTGTGGTACCGCGAGCAGATCTTCGACAAGAAGACCATCCCCAACCCGAAGGACGGCGGGCTCGCGGTCAAGATCGCCCAGAAGAACGAGAGCGAGTTCAGCCACACCGGGGCTATCACGTTCGTGGACGCGGAGCTCGTCCGCGGCACCGGCACCCGGACCCTCCGGGCCGAGTTCGACAACAAGGACGGGAAGCTGTCGCCCGGCGACACGGTCCGGGTGCGGGTGACCGCGGGGAAGGCCGGGAAGGCGGTGATGATCCCCGAGAAGACGGTCATCACCCAGGACCGGCAGCGGGTGGTGTACGTGCTGACCGACCAGGACGAGGCGGCCGTCCGCGTGGTCGAGCTGGGCCAGTCCCAGGGCGGGTGGGTGGTGGTCCACTCCGGGGTGACGCCGTCCGACCGGGTGGCGGCGTCCAACCTCCTCCGCCTCCGCCCCGGCGTGAAGGTGCGGGTGCAGCCGGCGGCCCCGGCGGCGAAGGGCTGACCGCCGGGCGGCCGAGTAGTACCCCCGCGTCCGCCCCCCCGACCGGCCCCCACGAACCCGGCCCGACCGACCCGCACCGAGGCGCCGATGTCCCAGCCCGCGAGCCCGGCCCACGTCGCCCCGAGCCCGTTCCACTTCTTCATCGACCGCCCCGTCTTCGGCATCGTCCTGTCCGTCCTCACCACGCTCGTCGGGGTGCTGGCGCTGTCGGCCCTGCCCGTCGCCCAGTACCCCGACGTGGTGCCGCCGCAGATCGTCGTCACCACCCAGTACCCGGGGGCCAGCGCCCGCACCGTGGCCGAGACGGTCGCCGCCCCGATCGAGCAACAGGTGAACGGCGTCGAGGGGATGCTGTACATGGAGTCGCAGTGTACCGACGACGGGAACATGCGCCTCACCATCACCTTCCGCACCGGCACCGACCCGAACATGGCCCAGGTGCTCGTGCAGAACCGCGTCGCCATCGCCAACGCCACGCTCCCGGCCGAGGTGAAGCAGATCGGGGTGACGACCAAGAAGCAGTCCACCAGCATCCTGCTCGTGGTGAACGTGTTCAGCCCGAAGGGGCCGGACGGCAAGCCGCTCAAGGACCAGATCGAGGTCAGCAACTTCGTCGCCATCCAGGTGAAGGACGACCTGGCCCGGCTGGACGGCGTCGGCGACATCAACTTCTTCGGCGCCCGCGACTACGCCATGCGGGTGTGGCTCGACCCGAACAAGATGGCCGACCTGGGGCTGACGGCCGGCGACATCGCGGCGGCGATCCAGTCGCAGAACGCCCAGGTGGCGGCCGGGCAGATCGGCCGCCCGCCGGTCCCGGCCGGGCAGGCCACCCAGCTGGTCATCACCACCCAGGGCCGGCTCAAGTCGGAGGAGGCGTTCAAGAACATCATCGTGAAGGCCGGGAGGGTGACGGCCGGGGGCGAGCCGGAGGGGCTGGTCCGGCTCGGCGAGGTGGCCCGGATCGAGCTCGGGGCCAAGGCCTACGACTCGTCGTCGTTCCTGGACCGCGACCCGGCGGTGGGGCTGGCCGTCTACACCCTCCCCGGGGCGAACGCACTCGACACCGCCGAGCGGGTGAAGAGGCGGATGGAGGAGCTCCGCAAGGAGCGCTTCCCGGACGGGATCGAGTACACGATCGCCTTCGACACCACTGGGTTCGTGCAGGAGTCGATCGAGGCGGTGGTCCACACCCTGGCCGAGGCGTTCGTGCTGGTGTTCATCGTGGTCATCGTGTTCCTCCAGAACTGGCGGGCGGCGGTGATCCCGATGCTCGCCGTGCCGGTGGCTCTCATCGGCACCCTGGCGGTGATGCTGGCGGTCGGGTTCTCGATCAACACCCTCACGCTGTTCGGCATGGTGCTGGCGATCGGCATCGTGGTGGACGACGCGATCGTCGTGGTCGAGGCGGTGGAGGCGAACCTGGCCAAGGGGATGACGCCGCGGGACGCGACGCGGGAGGCCATGTCCGAGGTCGGCAACGCCATCCTGGGCATCTCGATGGTGCTGGCGGCGGTGTTCGTCCCGAGCGCGTTCATCCCCGGGATCACCGGCCAGTTCTTCCAGCAGTTCGCCATCACCATCGCGGTCAGCACGCTCCTCAGCGCGTTCAACTCGCTCACGCTGACGCCGGCCCTGTGCCCGCTGCTGCTGCGGAGCCACCACGCCCCGAAGGCGCTGCCCGACAAGGCCATCGACTTCCTCCTCGGCTGGTTCTTCCGGCTGTTCAACACGGGGTTCGACGCCACCACCTCCGGCTACGCCTGGGTGGTCCGCCGGTCGCTCCGGCTGGCGGCGCTGGTGCTGCTCGCCTACCTCGGCCTGCTCGCCCTCACCGGCGCGGCGTTCACCTCCGTGCCGCCCGGGTTCATCCCGGACCAGGACCAGGGCTACCTGATGGTGAACATCCAGCTCCCCGACGGCGCCTCGCTCGAGCGCACCGAGGCCGTGGCCGCGCGGGTGACCGAGATCGCGCTGGCGACCGAGGGCGTGGCGCACGTCGTCAGCCTCCCGGGGTACTCGCTGCTGGCGTCGGCGAACGTGTCCAACTACGGGGCGATGTTCCTGCCCCTGAAGCCGTTCGACCAGCGGCCCGGGCGGCGGGCGCCGGTGATCCTGCGGGAGATCAACCAGAAGCTCGCCGCGATCGGCGAGGCGGCGGTGGTGTCGTTCGGCCCGCCGCCGATCATCGGGCTGGGCACCGGCGGCGGGTTCAAGCTCCAGGTGGTGGACCGCGCCGGCCTCGGCTACCCGGCCCTCCAGGGGATCACCGGGAACCTGGTCGTGGCGGCGATGAAGCAGCCCGGGATCGTGGGCGCGACGAGCACGTTCCGGGCGCAGGCTCCCCAGCTGAGCGTGCGGGTGGACCGCGACCGCGCCGCCCGGATGGGGGTGCCCGTGTCCGACATCAACCAGGCGCTCCAGGTGTACATGGGGTCGCTGTACGTGAACGACATCACCCTGCGCGACCGGAACTGGCAGGTGCAGGTGCAGGCCGACGGGCAGTTCCGGGTGACCGAGGAGGATCTGCGGAAGATCAAGGTGCGCGGCCCGGCCGGGGAGATGATCCCGCTGGCGGGGCTGATCATCATTGACAACGCCGCCGGCCCGCCGAAGGTGGCCCGCTTCCAGATGGCCCCGTCGGCCGACCTGAACGGGTTCACCAACCCGCGGGCGATCAGCTCCGGGCAGGCGATCGAGACGATGGAGGCGCTCGCCGCCCGGGAACTCCCGCCGGGGATGGGGTTCGAGTGGACCGAGCTCTCGTTCCAGCAGAAGCTGGCCGCCAGCACCCCGGTCCGCATCCCCGGGCTGTTCACCTACACCGGCGACACCACGCTCCTGGTGTTCGCCCTGAGCGTGGTGATCGCCTTCCTGGTGATGGCCGCCCTGTACGAGAGCTGGCTGCTGCCGGTGGCCATCATCCTGGTCGTGCCGATGTGCCTGCTGTGCGCCGTGACCGGGCTGCTGGTCACGGGGCTGGACCTGAACGTGTTCTGCCAGATCGGGCTGGTGGTGCTGGTGGGGCTGGCGACGAAGAACGCCATCCTGATCGTCGAGTTCGCCAAGCAGAAGCGGGAGGCGGGGGCGCTGCGGCACGAGGCGGCGGTCGAGGCCGCCCGCGCCCGGCTGCGGCCGATCCTGATGACCAGCTTCGCGTTCATCCTGGGCGTGGTGCCGCTGCTGCTGCGGAGCGGGGCCGGGGCCGAGATGCAGGTGGCGCTCGGCACGGCCGTGTTCAGCGGGATGCTCGGGGTGACGCTGTTCGGCGTGTTCCTCACGCCGGTCTTCTACAGCGTCATCGAGCGCCTGCGGAGCTCGGACGCCCCGCCGCCCCCGGCCCCGCCCGAGCCCGGGCACCCGGACGGGCGGTGACCCCGGGGCGGGAGCCCGCAGGCCGCCCGGGCGCGGGGCGGCGATACCCGCCGTTCCCGCGCTCCATAAACTGACCCGCAGGCCCGCTCCCTCCCCGCGCCCCGGCCCGCCGTGGATTCCACGCTCCCGATCGACGGCTCCCGCCCGCTCCCCGTCCACCGCCCCGCCTCCGCCGCGGAGGTCGGCGACCTCGTCCGCGCCGCGGCCGCCGCCGGGGAGGGGGTGTACCCCGTCGCCGGGCGGACGGGCCTGGACGTGGGCCTCCCCCCCGCCAAGCCCGGGTTCGCGCTCGACACCACTGCCCTCGACGGCGTGATCGACTACCCCGCCCGCGACATGACGATCACGGTGCAGGCCGGGCTCACGGTCGGGAAGCTGCGGGCGGCGCTGGCGGCCGAGGGGCAGTGGCTCCCGGTGGACGTGCCCTGCCCCGACGCCGCGACGATCGGCGGCGCGGTGGCGCTCAACCTCAGCGGCCCGCGGCGGCTCGGCTACGGCACCCTGCGCGACTACGTGATCGGCGTCGGCTTCGTCGCCGACGACGGCACCGAGGTGAACGCCGGCGGCCGGGTGGTGAAGAACGTCGCCGGCTACGACCTGATGAAGCTCCAGATCGGGGCGGTCGGCACGCTCGGCGTCCTCACCCAGCTGACGCTCAAGGTCCGCCCGAAGCCCGAGGCCGCGGCAGCGGTGCGGCTCGGCTGCGAGGGGCCGAAGCTGGCTGCGGCACTCGACCTACTCCACGCCTCGAAGTCCCGGCCGGTGGTCGTTCACGTGTCGCGGTCCGGGACGAACATCGGCCGGGCGCCGTGGTGGGTGACGGTGCTGTTCGAGGAGAAGGCCGCGACCGTGCCCTGGCAGGTGGACACGCTCCTGGCCGAACTCGCTGTGGCCCCCGTGGTCGCCGTGCAACGGCTGACCGACGTCGATCCCGCCCAGCTGGTCCGCGAGATGACCGACGCCGCGGCCGGGTGGTTGCCCGACGGGACGGCGTGCCGGTTCGTGTGGAAGGCGGCCGTGCGGCCGAGCCGGACGGCCGAGTTCTGCACCGCCGCGGCCGGGCTGAGCGCCGACCTGTCCGTCCGCGCCGAGGGGCTGAGCGGGGTCGTGTCCGGCACCATCGCCGCCGACCTGACCGAGGCCGCCGCGGCGGACATGCTCCGGGCGCTGACCGCCCTCGCCGGCGACGGCGCGGTGGTGGTGCGGCGCTGCCCGCCGGCGTGGAAGACGACGCTCCCCGTGTGGGGCCGCCCGGCCGGCGACGCCACCCTGATGCGGCACGTGAAGCGGACCCTCGACCCGACCGACGTGTTCAACCCCGGCCGGCTGTTCCCGGCGGGGTGAGGCCGCCCCGATTGCCCCCAACCCGGCCCCCGGCCGTTTCAACCCATCATGGCGACCGTCACCCCGCACCTGGCCGACTCCGAGGCCCAGAAGAAGTCGCTGCCGATCCTGTCGGCGAACGTCCCGGCCGGGACCGCCACCGGCGGGGCGCTCCCGGCGCCGGCCGCCTGCCCCGGGGCCGGGCCGAAGATCGACTACGAGCTCGTCCTCGACTGCGTCCACTGCGGGCTCTGCACCGCCAGCTGCCCGACCTACGTCGAGACGGGGAACGAGGCCGACTCGCCCCGCGGCCGCATCTACCTCATGCGGCAGGTGATCGACGGCGCCCTGCCGCTCGACGCGGACGTGAAGCAGCACCTCGACCTGTGCCTGAACTGTCGGGCCTGTGAAACCGCGTGCCCGTCCGGCGTCCAGTACGGCCGGCTGATCGAGCCGTTCCGCGAGTACATGGCCCACCTCGAACCCGGCCGGCAGACCCGGACGCTCAACGCCCTCCAGCGCTTCCTGCTGTTCAACGTCTTCCCGTACCGCTGGGCCAACCGCCTGTCCCTCGCCCCCGCCCGGCTCATGCAGTGGACCGGCCTCGACTGGCTGCTGCGCAAGGCCGGCGCCGACCGGCTCATCCCCGCGCCGCTCCGGGCCATGAAGGACATGCTCCCGGACCTGAAGCCGCACTACGGCCAGCTGCCCGAGGTTCTGGAGCCGGAGGGGAAGCCCCGGGCCCGAGTCGCGCTGTTCCTCGGCTGCGTCGCGGACGCACTGTTCCCCGAGACGAACCTGAACACGGCCCGGGTGCTCCAGAAGAACGGCTGTGAGGTGTGGATTCCGCGGAACCAGGGGTGCTGCGGGGCGCTCCACTACCACGCCGCCGAGGAAGGCCCGGCCCGCGACTTCGCCGCCCGGAACTGTTCGGTCTTCGGCGCGGACGATGAGGCCCGGTTCGAGAAGGTCGATGCGGTCATCAACAACGCGGCCGGCTGCGGGGCTCAGCTGAAGGACTACGCCCACATGATGCACGACACGCCGCAGGCCGCGGCGGCCGCCCGCTTCCAGAGCAAGGTCCGGGACGTCCACGAGTTCCTGATGGAACTCGGCCCGGTCAAGCCGACACACCCGCTCCCGATCCGGGCCACCTACCACGACGCCTGCCACCTCCGCCACGCCCAGCAGGTCTTCAAGCAGCCGCGCCAGCTGTTGGAGCTGATCCCCGGGATGGAGCTGGTGCCGCTGCCGGAGAGCGAACTCTGTTGCGGGGCGGCGGGGAGCTACAACCTGACGCAGCCCGAGATGGCGACCCGCCTCGGCGACCGCAAGGCGGCCAACATCGCCGGCACGAAGGCGCGGGCGATGTTCACCGGGAACGTCGGCTGCCTGATGCAGATCACCCGTCACATGAAGGCGGTCGACCCGTCGGTGTGGTGCGCCCACCCGGTCGACGCCCTGTGGGCGAGCTACAGCGGCGAGATGCCGGCGGAGCTGAAGTAGCACGCCGGTCGTGGCGCCCCCGTAGCTGAACCCGAGACGACCGGCTCATACGGGATCGGGCTGATCCGTAGGCCACCCGGGGCGTTGCCCCGGGCTATCGGATCTCAGCCTTTTGGGCTGAAGAGGAGCCTCTGGTTTTCAGGCCAACGGCCTGGGATTCGATAGCCCGGGGCAACGCCCCGGGTGGCCTACGGATCAACCGGATTTGGTATCACCCAAGTCGATCCGGCCACCGCGCTCGGGCGACAACCGTTATCACCTGTCGCCCGGTTCCGGCCGCCTGGTGCCATTCGCTTCCCACACGGTCCCGAATCCTGCCCCGGGAGGGCCGATGACCTGGGGTCTGTCCGTCCGCCGGTTGGGGCTCGGGCTGGCGTTCGTCGCGGCCGGGGTGAACCACTTCGTCAACCCGGACTTCTACGCCCGCATCATGCCCCCGTACCTGCCGTGGCACCCGGAACTGGTGTTCTGGAGCGGCGTGGCCGAGGTCGTACTCGGGTTGCTCGTGCTGGTCCCGCGGACCGCTTCCGTCGCCGGGTGGGGGCTGGTCGCGCTGCTCGCGGTGGTGTTCCCGGCCAACATCCACATGGCGGTGAACCCCGACCTGTTCCCGCAGTTCCCGCCGTGGCTCCTCCTGGCCCGGCTGCCGCTTCAGGCCGTCTTCATGTGGTGGGCGTACCGCTGGACGCGCCCGGGGGTCAGCTGATGCGGCTGTCGGTCGCGCTCTGCACCTACAACGGCGAGCGGTTCCTCCCGGACCAACTCGCCAGCATCCGCGCCCAGGAGCGGTTGCCGGACGAACTCGTCGTCTGCGACGACGGCTCCACCGACCGCACGGTCGAACTCCTGCGGGCCTTCGCGGCCGCGGCGCCGTTCCGCGTGCGCGTCGAGGTGAACCCCGCCCGGCTCGGGTCGTCCGACAACTTCGCCCGCGCCATCGGCCTCTGCACCGGCAGTCTGATCGCCCTGGCCGACCAGGACGATGTGTGGCTCCCGGAAAAGCTCGGCACGCTCGAAGCCGTACTCGCCGCGGACCCGGGGGCCAGTTTCGCCTTCTCGAACGCCGAGGTCGTGAACGCCGACCTCACCCCGCGCGGGCACTCGCTCTGGCAGGCGATCCGGTTCGCGTGGCGAGAGCAGCGGCGGTTCGCGGCCGGGGGCGGGTTCGAGTGCCTCCTGCGCCGCTACCGCGTCACCGGGGCCACGCTCATGTTCCGGTCCGCGCTGCGGGATCTGATCCTGCCGGTGCTGTCGGGGTGGGTTCACGACGCCTGGATCGGGCTGGTGCTGTCAGCGGTCGGGCGGGGGGTGCCGGTTTCGGCCCAGCTGATCCGCTACCGCCAGCACGCGGACCAGCAGCACGGCGGGGCACAGCGGACACTCGCCGATGATTACGCCGCCGCCCGCCGGCTCACGCCCGAGACGTGCGAGGCGGTGGCGGACCGGTACGCGGCGGCCCTCGACCGGCTCGGCCGGCTGCCGGGCGTGTCGGCAGACCGGCTGAAGCTCTTGGCGGAGAAGGTGGCGTTCCACCGGCGGCGAGCGGCACTGCGGCGACGTAGTCGGCTGACCCGGTGGCCCGGGGTGTTGGCCGAACTGGTCGGCGGCGGGTACTCGCGTTACGCGCGGGGCGGACTCGCCGCCGCGCAAGACGCCTTCCTGCCGTGAGGCCGGCCGCGGGTCAGGACAGGCCGTCGCCCGTCAACAGCGGCTTGGCATGGGTGCAGATCACGTTGCGGACGAACTTGTCGACCGCTGAGTGGATCGCCACCCGGCTGAGGCAGTCGTCCCGCCACAGCAGTGCGAGCCGGCCGCGGTACTCCGGGTCGGGAACGGTCGCAAGGTGCCCCAGCCCGGTGTTCAAGTCCTGAAGCAGCCGGGACACCTTCCGGCTGACCGCCGCCTCCACCTCCGCGGCGAGAGCCTCTGCCACGGGGAACGACCCGAACGTGGTGGCCGGCATCGTGCCCCCTCGTCGTGGTTAGTCCCGGTCGCGGACCGGGAGAGCCTCGTACACCAGCCCGGGGGCGTACTTCTCGGCCAGCGCCAGCCCGCCGAACAGCACGGCGCCGTAGAACAAGTCGCCGACCAGCGTCATCTGGTAGAACGGCAGCGCCTTCACGTAGCACTCGACCAGCCCGTCCCAGGTCGGCGGGTACATGGCCAGCGGGCCGCCCACCAGGCCGTCGGCCCAGACGGCGAAGTTCGTCACCAGGAAGAACACCAGCGACCCGCCGAGTACGGCCGCCGGGACGAGCGCCCACCGGCCGCGGGCCAGCATCCCCAGCCCGGCCACGGCCGCCACGGCCAGGTAGACGACCAGCATCCAGTGGTGGAACCCGTACCCCAGAGCCAACCAGCCGTTGAGGACGCCGAGCCGGGTGGTGACTTCGAGGAGCACGTCGCTCAGGGCCATCGCCGCGACCGGCAGCACGACCCCGAGCCAGCGCGGGGTGAGGGTCACGGCCCCGAACAGGGCCAGGGCGGTGATCGGTGCGAAGTTCGGCGGGTGCGGCACCAGCCGGGCGAACGCGGCCAGCACCACCACCCCAGCCATGACCCCGCCGCGGTAACCTGTCATCATCATCCCCGGCAGCAATTCGGTTGTCCTGTCTGATTCTACCCGCCCCCGGGGCCGGTCGGCCACGCCGACGAGCCCGCCAGCCCTCGGTTGAGACGACCCCGCCCGGGCGGGTACGATAGGTTCGGCCCGCAGGAGCGCACCCATGCCCCAGACGATCGACGTGACCGGCCTGTCCCCGGAGGCGATCCGCGCCGTCCAGAACCTCGTGGATGTGTTCCGGAACACGCCCACACGCCCGACCACGCCGCCGGACTACTGGCCCGGCCCCCCCCCAGGTGAGACGGCCGATGAGTGGATCGCCCGCATCCGGGCGTTCGCGGCCAGCCGGCCCCGGTCCGACGTGATTGCGGACGATAGCCGCGAGAGTATTTACGACCGGAGTTGTGAATGAACGTACTGGTCGATACTAACTTATTGCTGAGGTTCGTCCAGCCGGCTCACCCGATGCAACTAATTGCCGAGGTCGCGCTGGTCGCCCTCCGCGGTCGCGGCGACGTACCGTGTATTGTGCCGCAGGTGTTGTACGAGATGTGGGTTGTGAGTACCCGGCCGACGACGGTCAACGGACGGGGTCTCACCCCGGTCGCCACCGCCGCCGAATTAACGACCATCCAGGCCGACTTCCCCCTGCTACCTGACACGCCCGACATTCTCCCGGCGTGGGAGTCGCTGGTGACGACCTACGGGGTGGTCGGCAAGACCGCGCACGACGCCCGGCTGGTGGCCGCGATGCGGGTCCACGGGCTGACCCACCTGCTCACCTTCAACGACCAGGACTTCCGACGCTTCCCCGCCGTCACGCCCCTCACACCCGCCGCCGTCACCGCCCCACCAGCTCCGTGACGCCCGGCCGGGTCGGCTACCTGTCCCCGCCGAGTTGCGGGCGGGCGGCGGCCTTCTTCTTCCGCTCGTCGAACTTCTTCTTCCCCTCGGGGGTGAGTTTCAGGTCGAACGGCGGGATCTCGACCGGGCCGCGGCCGACCTGCACGATGAACCCGGGCCGGGCCTTGTTCGCCACCTTGTCGCCGAACGCCCCGTCGAGCAGGTCCGGCCCCTCGTAGTTGTTGCCGAGCAGGCCGGACCGGGTCCGCCACTCGATCCCGACCACGTACTCGCCCTCGGGGGCGCCGTCCCCGGTGACGTAGGACGTGATCTGGAACGCGCCGGTCGCGTCGGTGAGGCCATAGGGGATCACCTTCCGCGGGTGGGGGTCGTCGAACGTCCGGTGGAGGTAGACGTGGCAGTCGGCCGCCGGCTGGCCGTCCACCGTCACCTTCCCCTTCACTGGGTAAACCTTTTGGAAGTCGTCCTTCCCACACCCGGCGGCCAGCAGTGGGAGGACGAACAGCAGCGGGCGGGCAGCCCGGGGCATGAGCAGTTCTCCGAGCGATTGTCAGCCTGATTCTGGTTGCCCCGTCGTCCCGACGGGTCGGACGGGGTGTCCGAAAGAATACTCACATCGCCGCACTGGTAGCGACTACCAGTGCGGCCGCCGCACGCCACCCGGCGCGGGTCGAGCCCTCTGCCTCGGGCCCGGATTCACCCGACGTGGTGTCAGTCGTTGGGGAGAACCTCACCCCGCTGGCAGGTGATGAGGAACGCGACCAGCCGGGTCGGGACGCTGTCGCGGACGAACCGGACCGACCCGTCGCCCATGCACGTGTTGATGCCGCCGGTGTGGAAGCTGTACAGGCTCCGCCCGGTGACGTTGTTGCAGTTGATGATGCACGGCCCCTGCGACGCGGTCGGGTTGCCGTCGTAGGTGGTGCCGGACAGCCAGTTCTCGCCGTTGAACGGGTCGGCCCAGCCGGCCCCCTCGGTCATGTTGATCGGGGGGAGGTCGCGCACCTGCCGGTTCTTGTCGTACACCTTCGGCCGGCCGGCCTGCTCGCCGATCATGATGGTGTTCGAGGTGCCGTCCGTCGCGCCGAGTAGGGTCATCTTCCGGCCGAGCGACGGGGCGGCCTGGGAGTACGGGTTGAGCAACCCGTGCCGCTGACCCATGTCGGCGAGTTGCGGCTCGGACGCGTTGGGGTTCACCAGCTGGGCCCAGTTGCGGATGCCGGTGGTGGCGGTGTAGTCGCTGGCCGAGGCGGTTAGGTTACCGGCCGGGACGCCGGGGAGGACGTTGGCCGGCACCGGGAACGTGTACAGCCGGTTCTGGTCCGGCGTGGACGGGCACTGGAAGACCTTGAGGTGGGTCTGGATGAGTGCGCTGTTCGGCGCGGAGAACAGCACGACGTTCATGTTGTACTGCTGGAAGATGGCCTGCTGCTCGACGTAGGGCAGGATGAAGGTGCCCCACGAGTGCATGACCGCGGTGGTGCGGGTCGGCGGGGCCGGCGGCTCGTAGTTCCAGGCGGAGGGGAGGGAGCCGTTGGCGTCGTGGTACCCGTGGCAGGCCAGCCCCAGCTGTTTGAGGTTGTTCTGGCAGGTGGCGCGGGCGGCGGCCTCGCGGACCTTCTGGACAGCGGGTAGGAGGAGACCAATCAGGATGGCGATGATGGCGATGACGACCAACAGCTCGATCAGCGTAAAGGCGTAACGACGGGCGCGGTGCATCGAACGACCTCCGCGGGGCGAGACGGCCCGGTGACTGGTGAGGGAGAGAGCGAGGCAGGAGCCTCGGGGCCGCTATCCCTCCGAACATACCCACAAACCCCTGGATTGGGGAAGAAGAATCCGGGAAGGTTCGTCGGAATGGGTCGGGTGTGACAGTCCCGCCTCAACGCGGTACGATAGGTTCGGGCCACGAGGAATACTCCTATGCCGCAGACGATCGACGTGACCGGCCTGTCCCCGGAGGCGATCCGGTCGCTGGAACGGTTGGCCGAAGCCTACCGCAAGCAGGCCACCCCTCCATCACTTACCGAGGTACCGACGACCTCGTTCTGGTCCGGGCCTGTGCCGGCTCAGAGTACGCCGGAGTGGTTGGACTGGTTCTACGCCTGGTGCGCGAGCCACCCGAAGCGGGAGGGGGTGGTCGAGATCGATGACGACCGCGGGAGCATCTACGACCGGGACACGGAATGAACGTCCTCGTCGATACCAACATCCTCCTTCGGTCCGCGGAGCCTATCCATCACATGCACGCGCCCGCCCGGGCGGCAGTCGGGGCACTGACCGCCCGTGGCGATGTCCTCTGCGTGGTCCCTCAGGTGCTGTACGAGTTTTGGGTCGTCGCAACCCGACCACTCGCGGTGAATGGGTTGGGTTGGGCGTCGGCCGCCGCCGATGCCGAGATCGGGACGATCCTCGCCGGTTTTCAGTTCCTCCCCGATTCGCCTGATGTATTCACCGAGTGGCGGGCGTTGGTGGCTGCACACGCTGTCGCCGGCAAGACCGCGCACGACGCCCGGCTGGTGGCCGCGATGCGGGTCCACGGGCTGACCCACCTGCTCACCTTCAACGACCAGGACTTCCGACGCTTCCCTGCCATCAACGCCCTCACCCCGGCCGCGGTCACGATACCCTCGCCGCCCTGAGCCGTTACGCCCACTCGACCTTCACGCGGAACGTCTCGCCGGCGGAGAAGTCCACCGGGATGGCGTCGCCGGTCAGGCCCAGGGTGTGGAGGTGGCTCCCCGTGCCGTCCACTAGGCACGCCGCCGACGGGTCGCGGGCGAACCGCACCTCTGCCGCCCCCCCGAACCCGGCGCACTCCACGAGCTGCCCGACGACGGCACGCCCCATCCCCTCGCTCGGGTCCGTCGGCCGGAGGCTCGTCAGGACCAGGCTCGGCATGTCCACGTGCGCCAGCCAGCTGCTCGCACCGACCGCCGGCGGCCCCTTCTCCGTCACCACCACCGGGGCCGGCGACACCCAACCCACGGCCGTCTGCATCGGCTGCTCGCGGTCGAGCGCCAGCAGCAGCTCGAACGCCCGCCCCTGCTCCCCCTCGGGGGAAAGCACCACGTCGAGCATCCGGCTGCCGTGCCGCTGGAGGAACGGCAGCCCGCCGGTGAACAGGAACGACCGCTCGGCCCCGAGGCGGACCTCCAGGTAGTCCGGGCTCACCGGGCGGGTGTAGCCGGTCTGCGTGTTCTGGCCGTTCACCCCGCGGAACAGCACCGCCCGGTCGTCGCGCCAGCCGAACCGCGCCCCGTAGTAGGAGTGCCACGGGTAGCCGGTCGGCCGGTGCCTCACGTCCAGTTCGATGCGGACCTCCAGCACCGGCCGGCCCATCCAGGCGCGGAACCGCTGGCGGAACGTCGCCAGGACTTCGTTCTGCGGGTCGAGGACGTCGCCCTCGCTGACGACCTCGCCGAGCGCGGCCCCGGCGTTCGTGACAGCCACGGACCGGGCCTTCATCGTGCTGCCGGGGTTGAACACGAGCTGCTGACCAAACCGCGTCGCCCGGGTGCGGAGGTCGCGAAAACTTCGCAGGCCGCCGGTGGCGGCGTCCACGTCCGCCTCGAAGAACTCGTTGCGGACGGTCAGCCCGTCGGCCGTCTTGAGACGCGGCTTGGGGGCCGGCGTCCCGGCCGGCCCGGTCCGGGGTATCCAGGCAAAGCCGAGCGGCGGCACCTCGACCACGAGCCGCGCCCGGCCGGCGGCGAACTCGGCGTACTTCACCGGGTCGGCGACCGGGATGGGGCCGGGGTAGCCGTCGAGTTCGAGCGCCACCCGCCGGCCGAAGCCGCACGGGTTGAACACCAGCACGCCCGGCTTCCCGTCGGCACTGCGGGCCTGCACGCGGTCGGCCAGCCGCTTCGCCCACGCCGCCTCGACCAGCGCGAGGTTCCGGGAGAGCGGGTCGTCGGCCTCCGGTTCCGCGCCGGGGTTCACGCCGCGGCGCTCGATATCCTCCTCGGCCGTGGCGAGCTTGGCGAGGTCGGCGGCCTCCTCGGGGCCGGGGGCCGGCGTCAGACTGCGGTGGAGTGCGGCCAGCGTGTACGCCCCGTCCACCCGCCGGCGCAGCCGGAGGTGCCGCGGGAAGCCGGTGACCGCGTCGGGGCGGCGGTCGTGGGTGACGCGGTCGTCGAGGTAGTCGGCGAAGAACTCGTCGGCGGGCTGGGTGCCGATGTAGTCGCCGGTCACGGCGTCGCTGAAGTAGCGGCTCAGGCCGGTCCAGGTTCCCAGCACCGGCGCGAGGTCGGCGAGGGCGAGGAGGTCGGCGTACCCGGGGGCGGGCGGCTGGCCCTTGTGGATCAGCGCCACCGTGGGGGCCGCGTCCGACGAGATGGCCTGGTGCAGGTGGTAGGCGAGGTTAAAGAACGTCTGCGGGTCGTGGGCCGGGAGGGGCTCGCGGGTGAAGGCGTCCACGCCCTTCCCGTCCGGGCCGGGCCAGTTCACGGCGGTCGAGCGGAGGGTCGGGAGGAGCGCCTGGTCGAAGCTAATGAGGACGGCGTGGCGGAAGCCGAAGTGCGACAGCCACGACGGCAGCTGGGGGTGGTACGCGCTCTTGCGGCGGGCGTACCCGGCCGGCTCGACGCCGAACAGCGCCTTCACCACCTCGCGCGCCCGCCGCAGGTTCCACCACTGCGACTCGAACGGGAGCAGCGCGTCCTCGCGCTCGCGGTACGCCCCGCAGCAGACGTCCACGCTGGCCGGCAGGCCGGGGATGATCTTCGACTTGAGCTCGGCGAACCGCTCCGGCGCCTGCTCGGCCAGCTGTTCCAGCGTCTCGGCCGAGGCGAGCAGCGTGAGCGGCACCCCGGCCGCGAGCGACGCCGGCCAGGGCGCGGACAGCTCCTTCGGGTCGAGGGCGGCCCAGTCGAGCCAGAACATTGACCCGGGGTAGAGCCGCTCGCGGGCGGTCCGCAGCTTCTCGGCGGCGGCCGTCAGCGGCGCCCGCACCTCCCCGCCCGCGGCGGCGACCGCCACGGCCTCGGCCACGTCGGCCCGGAAGCCGTCGGCGTCGAGGAGCCGGTCGTGGTCCGCGGCCTCGTACAGCGAGTCGATGAGCAGGTAGCCGAAGCCCAGGCCGGTAAACAGCTGAACGGTGGTGTCGGGGAGGTCGAGCAGCGGCCCGGCCTCGCCGCGCTCGCGGAGGGCGTCCTTCAGGTTCTCGAAGCTCTCACGCCGGTCGGCGGTGCCGGCGAAGGCCGCCGCCCCGGCCGCCCGCACCCGCTCCCGCCAGTCGTCGGGCTGGTAGAGGTGCGGCCCCTGGGGGACGCAGTACACCGCCCCCGGCAGCGGTGTGTCGTGGTCGTAGGTGTTGGACGTGACCGGCACCGCCGCGACCCCAGCGAGGGCGGCGGGGTGCCACAGGGCGGCGTACCCGTTGAGCCACGCGGCCACCTCGTCGGCCCCCATCTGGAGCGGGTACGAGGTCGGCAGGCGGTACGGGGAGAGGAGGTGGAGCGGACGGGCGGTCATGGTGGCGGCAGGGAGGAAAGAGTTTTTGACAGGATGAACGGGATCGACACGATGAACCCGAACCGAGGTCTGACTTACGTCCTGTTCATCCTGTCGATCCTGTCGAAAAGCGGCCGGAGTCTGCCGGCCCGTGATGCCCGGGCGGGGTTCGGATATAGTACGGAAACACGCCCCCGGACCCGAGGCCGCCCCGTGGCGAAGAGGAAACCCGCCGCCCCGCCGACGCCCACGCCGGAGCGGGTGGCGAAGGCCGCCCGCTCCGGGGACTTCGCCGCCGCCGTCGAGGCCGCCCGGGTGCTGGCCGCGCTCACCCCCACGCCCGAAAACCTCGCCCTCCGCCGCCGCACCCTCGCCGACGCCGCCGCCCACTTCGCCGACCGCGACCGCACCGCCGACTTCAACCGCGTGATGGCCGAGGCTGAGGCGGTCGACCCCGCCGGCCCGGCCTGGGCCGCCGAGCGTGCCGCCCTCCTGGCCCGCGGGGGGAACCTCTCCGCCGCCCTGGCCCTCGCCGACGACGCGGCGAAGCCGAAGGTACTCGGCCACGCCGCCGACCGGGCCGTCCGCCACCAGACCAAGTCGTTCCTCCCCGCCGACCTCCACGCCGGGTTCGACGCCGTTCTCGCCGCGTTCCTGAAGCACTCGACCGGCGACGAGGCCGGCGCCCGCGAGGCGCTGGAGCCGGTCGGGCTGCGGTCGCCGTTCCTCGAGTGGAAGGTACTGCTGCGCGGGCTGCTCGCCTACGCGGCGTCGGACGATGCGCGCGCGGCCGAGAACTTCGCCCGGCTCGACCCGGCCCGCCTCCCGGCCCGGCTCGCCGCGCCGCTCCGCTTCGCCGTCGACCCCGCGTTTCAGAAGTCCCAGCCGGCCGACGACGCCGCGGGGCTGGCGGCCCGGCTGCGGAAGCTCACCCCCAGCCCGAGCGTCGAGCACCTCCGCGCCATCGCCCGCGAGCTGGGCCGCGACAAGCCCCTCGCCCCCGCCTTCCGGGCCGCCGAGGCGGTCGTGCCGATGCTGAAGGCAGGCCAGCCGGCGCTGGTCCCCCGGCTCGCCAACTGCCTGTACCACGCCGTCGTGAACCAGGGTCAGCCGGAGGATCTGGCGAAGTACCGCCGGCTGTTCGGCAACCCCGCGGACGACCCGAACTTCCACAAGCTCCAGGCGATGATCGGCGAGCAGATCGGCGACCCCGCCGGCACACACGCCCACTGGCTGAAGTACGAAACGTGGCTGGCCACTCACCCGCCGGGCTGGCCGCCGGCGGTGGCAGACCGCGCCCGGGCCGAGGTGTGGACCCACCTCGGGGCGAACGCCCAGAAGGCTCTTGAGGACGCCGACGAACCCGACCCCGGCCTGGGCTTCTTCGCCCCGCCCCGGCGGAAGAAGCGGAAGCCGCTCGACCCGCCGGCTGAGGTCTGCTTCGCCCGCGCCGCCGCGCTCGCCCCGGACTCCGCGGACGCCACCCGCCGGCACTTCGAGAGCCTGATCGCCGCCGGGAAGCCGGCCGACGCCGAGGCCGCCGCCCGGACCTACCTGGCCCGCAAGCCGGACGACGTGTTCGCCCTGGTGGCGCTCGGGAACCTCTTCCGCACCCAGGGGCGGGTCGGGGAGGCGGCCGCGGCGATGCTGCGGGCGCTGCCGCTCAACCCCCTCGACAAGGTCACCCGCTTCCACACCGCGTCCGTGCTGCTGGCCGAAGCCCGGTCGAAGCTCGCCGCCAAGCCCGCCGACGCCCTCGCCGCGCTCGACCGGCACGAACCGCTCCTCGCCGACCAGACCCCTGCCGGCCGGCAGGTGCTGCGAGCGGTGGCGTTCGCCAAGCTCGGCCGGGCCGAGGAGGCGGAGGCGGCGCGGGCGGCCGCGCTGGCCGTCCCCGGCGCCCGGCTCGGGTCTGCGTACCGACTGACGGTCGACTCCCAGCTGGCGAAGCTGAAGCCCGCCGACAAGAAGGCGGTCGATCTGCTCTGGACCGCCGAACAGGCCAAGGAGCCGACGCCACTGGAGGTGAATCAGCTGGTCGCGGCCTACGACACGTACCACCTGGACGGGGTGACCTACCGCGGGCAGAAGACGCACGAGAAGAAGGTGCTGGACCAGGTGTCCCGGTGCTTCAAGGCGGCCGCGCCCGAGGTCGATTTCGAACGGCTGGCAGAGGTGCTGCTGGCGAAGGGCGAGTTCAAGACGGCGAAGAAGCTGACCGACGCCCTGCTCGCCCGCTTCCCGGCCAACCCGTACTTCCACCTGGCCCGGGCCGAGGCGGGCATGGGCATCGGCGAGCGCGAGTATCATGTGGAGGGGCGAGTCCGCCGGGCCAAGGCGCTGGCCGAGGCCGCGACCGACCCCCGCCACAAGGCGCTGCTCGGCCGCATCGACGAACTCCTGAAGGGGTTCGCCAGCCCGTTCGAGTTCCTCGAAGCGTTCTTCAACCGGTCGTGACGCCGGCCGTTCGCCAGCCCGGACCAACCCCATGCCCGACCCGTATACCGTCCTCGGGGTGCCGGCGGACGCGGACGACGACGTCATCCGCCGCCGCTACCTCGAACTCGCCCGGACGTTCACCCCGGAGCAGCACCCGGAGCGGTTCGCCGCCGTCCGGGCCGCCTACGAGAAGGTGAAAGACCTGAACAACCGGGCGTCCTACCGGCTGTTCGACGCCGGCAAGGAAGACACCATCGACGCCCTGATCGAGGAGGCGGCATGTCGGACCCCGCGGCCCCGGGTGAGCCTGCAAGCACTGCTGGCGGCGGCCCACCCGCCGGGCTGACCCCCGAGGCCGTCGAACGGGTTCTGGCCGACTTCCGGGGGTGGCTGCTCGCGGCGGGGGCGGAGGGGCGGGAGCAGAAGGCCGAAGGGCGCACGCCCCCGATCGATCTGTTCACGCTCATCGGCCAGTTCACCGCACTGCGGCACGAGGTCAACCTCCAGACGAAGGCCGCCCGGGCCGCGGTCGAGCAGAACGCCGAGGTTCTCCGCCAGCTGGCGGACCGCGCCGACGAGTCGGACGATGCGGAGCCGCCGCCGGAGCCGGCGTTCGACCCGGACGAGGTTCTGCGGCCGGCGGTGAAGGCGGTCATCGACGTCGCCGACGTCCTGTCGCTGTCGCTGAAGCAGGCCGAGAAGCTGAAGCAGAACGCCGCCGCGATCCTGAACGGGGCGGGTGAGCCCCCGGCCCCGCCGCCCCGGCCGGGGCTCCTGGCCCGCCTGTTCGCCCCCCCGCCCGCGAGCCCGCCCCCGCCGCCGGACCTGGACACCCTCCGCAAGCTCGCCGCCGGGGTGGCCGACGGGTACGCCCTCAGCCTGCGCCGCGTCGAACGCCTCCTGCCGACCTGGGACGTCGAGCCGATCCGGTGTACGAATGAGGTGTTCGACCCGGAGCTGATGGAAGTGGTGGAGGTGGTCGGCGATACCGGCCTCCCACCCGGGACGGTGGTGGAGGAGGTCCGCCCCGGCTACCACTGGCGGGGGGCGCTGTTCCGCTTCGCTCAGGTGAAGGTGGCTCGGTAAATTTAAAAGGTAAAATTCAAAATGTAAAAATGAAAGCCGCACAACTGCGGTCGCTCGTTTTGCATTTTTAATTTTGCATTTTGAATTCCACAGGTGGCACATGCCGGACGTCATCGTCGGGATCGACCTCGGGACCACTAACAGCGAGGTCGCGGTCGTCGAGAACGGCCAGCCGAGGGTGCTGGTCGAGGACGGCGACCCGATCCTGCCGTCGATCGTCGGCCTCGCCGAGGACGGCCGGCTGCTCGTCGGCAAGGCCGCGCGCAACCAGTGGGTACTCGCCCCCGAGCGGACGGTCAAGTCGATCAAGCGGAAGATGGGGCAGGACGTGAAGGTCCCGCTCGGCGACCAGCAGTTCACGCCGCAAGAAGTCTCGGCGATGATCCTGCGAACGCTCAAGGCTCGGGCCGAGCGAGAACTCGGGCAGCCGGTGGAGAAGGCGGTCATCACCGTCCCGGCGTACTTCAACGACAGCCAGCGCCAGGCCACCCGCGAGGCCGGCGACCTCGCCGGGCTCGACGTCGTCCGCATCCTCAACGAGCCGACCGCCGCGGCACTCACCTACAACCCCGACCAGTCGAAGGCCGAGCGCATCCTGGTCTACGACCTGGGCGGCGGGACGTTCGACGTGTCGATCGTCCACACCGAGAACGGCGTGGTCGAGGTGCTGGCCAGCCACGGCGACACCGCCCTCGGCGGCGACGACTTCGACGAGCTGCTGCTGGACTCGGTCGCGGACGAGTTCCAGGAGATGTACGAGATCGACCTGCGCGCCAACAGGACGAGCCGGGCGCGGCTGCTCCGCGCGGTCGAGGACGTCAAGAAGCGGCTCAGCGACCACCCGTTCGCCCGCATCGAGGAGGAATTCATCGCCGAGAGGGACGGCGTGCCGCTCCACCTCAGCACCGAGGTCGACCGGACCGCCTACGAGGAGCTGATCCGCCCGCTGCTGGACCGCACGATGGAATGCGTACAGCGGGCGCTGGACGACGCCCAGCTGACGGCGGCACAGATCGACCGCGTGGTGCTGGTCGGCGGCAGCACCCGCACGCCGCTGGTCGGCCAGCTGTTGGAGGACCGGCTCGGCCAGCCGGCGCACCGCGAGGTGAACCCGGACCTGTGCGTGGCCCTCGGGGCGGCGGTGCAGGGGGCGATCGTGGCCGGGCAGAACGTCGGGTCGGTGCTGGTGGACATCACGCCGCACTCGATCGGCATCAAGTGCCTGGAGTACGCCGGGGGGTTCGGCGCCCGGGCCAACGAGTACAAGTTCGCCCCGATCGTCCGCCGCAACGCGCCGCTGCCGGCGTCGCGGAGCGAGGTCTTCTGCACGGTGTCGGACAGCCAGCCGACCGTGGAGATCGACGTCTACCAGGGCGAGAACGCGGACGTGCGGCGGAACCACCGGGTCGGCCGGTTCATGATCGAGGGGCTGGCGAAGGTGCCGGCCGGGAACCAGCTCGTCGTCCAACTCGACCTGACGCTCGACGGGGTGCTGAAGGTGTCGGCCCGGGAGAAGAGTACGGGGCTGACGAAGCAGATCACGGTGGAAAACGCCCTGGCCCGCTACGCGGTGACCGAGCGGGCCGCTGCCCAGGCCCGGCTCGACCGGATGTGGGCCGACCTGGAGTCCCTCGCCCACGCCCCGCCCGAGCCGGACGACGACACGCCCCCCGTGTCCGCCGCCGACTTCGGCCTGGCCGTGGCGGGGCCGGCGCTCGACCCCGGCCCGCGCGAGGGCCAGCGCGAGACGGTGCAGGCCCGGGCGCTGCTGGAGAAGGCCGACCGCATCCGGGCGAAGGCCGCGGCCGAGGACCAGGAGGAGCTGGACCGCCTCACCGGCCGGGTCCGCGATGCCCTCACCGACCGCCGCTGGAACGAGCTCGCGGCCGCGTGCAACGACCTGAGCGACGTGCTGTTCTACCTCGAAGACGCATAGCCGCCGTGCCGCCCGCGACCGGGCGGGAGCGGCAGCGTTCCCCCGATCACCTCGCCCCCGTGCGGCGTGACCGTCGCCGTGGCGGCCCCTACATGCCCGGTGTTAGAATGACACGTCGGTCGGCTCGCCCCTTTCCCTTCTGGGGAGCAGGGTGAGGACTCGGTGGCCCGGGCCGGCCCCCCGTCGAGGTATCCCATGTCGTCCCGTGCCGCCGGGCTTGTCGCCCTTCTCCTCGCCGGGTGCGGGCGTGCCGACCCGGCTCCGGCGGTCGTGGGACAAGCTGAGGGGGTCGCCGCGAGGGCCGAAACGCCGCCCCCGCGGCCGGCCGCGCCGCGCGCCGCCAACACCGCCGCGACTGCGGCCGTCACGTTCCTGGTGAAGCAGCAGTCGCCCGACGGGGCATGGCGGTCGGACGTGTACGCCGCGTTCAAGGACGGCACCGCCCTCACCCCGCTCGTCCTCACCGCCCTCCAGGATGTGGTCGACGCCGGCTTTCCCGGCCCGGACACCGCCGCCGAGCGCCGCAAGGCGGCCGACTTCCTCGACGCCTTCGTCGCCGACGGGGCCGTCCGCGAGCCGCCCGGCGGGTTCGACTACCCCGTCTACACCGCCGCCCTGACGCTGCAAGCGTTGTCGCACCCCGAGAACCGCAACCGCGGCGCGGCGAAGGCCGCCTGGACGAGCTACCTCCTCGCACGTCAGCTAGCAGAGGCGAACGGGTGGGCGCCGGGCGACGCCCACTACGGCGGCTGGGGCTACTGCCGCGTCGTCCCGAAGAAGCCGGAGCCGGGCGGCTTTGCCCCGCCGCTGACCGAGTCGAACCTGTCGGCAACGGTGTTCGCCCTCGACGCCCTGCGGGCGGCCGGTGCACTCACGCCGGCCGTGGCCCGCGCGGCGGAACAGGCGCTCCACCAGTGGCAGAACTACGTCACCCCGACCCCGGGACCGCCGCCGGGGTTCGTGTCTCCCGACGGCGGGTTCTTCTTCGTCCTGGCCGACCCGGTCCGCAACAAGGCCGGGCTGTACGATGTGGTCCACCCCACGCCCGGGGTCGAGCCGATTCCCCGCCAGCGGTTCGGCTCCTACGGCAGCGCCACCGCCGACGGGCTCCGCGCCCTCCTGGCCCTCGGCGGCGGTAACCCCGACTTCCGCCGCCACCGTGCGGCGGTGGCCGGCCAGTGGCTGAGGGTCAACTTCCGGGCCGACTCCCACCCCGGGCAGTACGCGCCGGCGATGGAGTCGAACCGGAACGCGGTGTACTACTACTACGCGGCCTCGGCCGCGAAGGCGTTCCGTGCTGCGGACCTGTCCCTCCCAGACGGCCGCGACTGGACCGCCGAGTTGGGGGCGGCGCTGGTCCGCCGCCAGCGGCCGGACGGCAGCTGGTCGAACGCGGTCGAGCTGGTGCGCGAGAACGACCCCCTGGTCGCCACGCCCCAGGCACTCGCCGCCCTGGCCGCCGCCCGCCGGCGCTGACGGGGATCGAACCCGGCCGAATCCGTACACTTCCTGTTCGGGTTCCGGGTTCCCCCCCGCACGGTGAGCGATGTCCGAGGGCAAGCCGACGCAGGTGTTCTACCACACCGGGGCGGTCACCCGGGAGGAGCGGGCCGCGCTCCTGAAGCAGACCGGCGCGACCGTCTGGTTCACCGGGCTGAGCGGGTCGGGCAAGAGCACCCTAGCGGTGGCCCTGGAGCAGGTTCTCATCCGGCGCGGGCACGCGGCCTACGTGCTGGACGGCGACAACATCCGCTTCGGGCTCAACGCCAGCCCGAAGATCCTCGCGGACGCCCGCGGCTATGCCGACGAGCCGGCCCGGCGGTTCGGGCTCGGCTTCGGCGCGGCCGACCGCGAGGAGAACATCCGCCGCATCGGCGAGGTGGCCAAGCTGTTCGCCGACGCCGGGCTGATCGCGCTGACCAGCTTCATCAGCCCGTACCGCAAGGACCGCGACGCGGCCCGCAAGGCCCACGCGACCCACAAGGGCGGCGCCGTCCCGTTTGTCGAGGTGTTCGTGAACACCCCGATCGCCACCTGCGAGCAGCGCGACCCGAAGGGGCTATACAAACAGGCCCGCGAGGCGGCCGCCGCCGGCAACGGGATGGGCTTCACCGGCGTGGACGACCCCTACGAGCCGCCCACGAGCCCGGAACTGACGCTGAGCATGGCCACCCAGACGGTCGAGGAGGGCGTGGCCGCGGTGGTGAACTACCTCGTCGCCCAGGGGTTGATTCGGGGCTAATGGGGTCGGGGATCGGGTGTGTCGGGTGTGTTGGGGATCGGGTGTGTCGGGGATCGGGGATGTCGGGTGTCGGGTACGAGCAGGACTGGGATCGGGTCGCTTTCAACTGCTCGCCATCTCCTGTCCCCGAGATCCGTCCTGGTCGTATCCGACACCCGATCCCCGATCCCCGACACCCCTACCCGGTTGTATCAGCTGGCGCGGATGCGCCCGGTGACCGGACTGGTTCGGATGCGCCGACTGGGGTAGCGCGGGCGGCCGGAAATTCCCCCTCACCCCACCAAGCCGGTTGACCCTCCCCAGTTTCTCCAGTCCACTGCCTATACCCAGCCGGAGCAACCGGGCGTCGGCATGGGAATTCCTGCCGGTTCGACTCAAGCCAGACCGCGGGCCGGCTTGAATGTCCTTTCCCGCGGACGTAGAGTTGTCGCGGATTCGACGCTCACTCGCCGTCGATCCCGCCCGACACCGCCCCACCGGGCCGCTGTACCAACCGGACCACACGGGTTGCTCATGCCGGACACCACCAACCCTTACTGGCGGACCGACCGACCGGCCGAGGGGTTCTACACGACCGAGCTACCCGCCCTGCCCGACCGGCCGGTCCGCACGTTCCTGCCGACCGACTACCAGCCGGGCTACCCGTACCCGCTCGTGGTGGTGTTCCACCAGGCCGGCGGGAGCGAGGAAACCGGCGCCCGGCTCCTCCCCCGGCTGAGCCGGCGGAACTACCTCGGGCTGAGCCTCCGCGGCCCACACCCGGACGGCCGCGGCTTCGGCTGGTCCGACGCCACCCCGGACGACCTGCACGACTACGTGCTCGCCGCCGTCGAACAGACCCGGCGGACCTACCACGTCCACTCGGAGCGGGTGTTCCTGGTCGGCGTCGGCGACGGGGCCACGGCCGCCTACCGGGTCGGCCTTCAGCTGGCCGACCGGGTGGCGGGGGTGGCGGCCCTGAACGGGCTGATGCCCCGGCCGAACGGCCGGCCGTTGTTCAACATGCGGGCGGTCCGCGGGCTGCCGGTGTTCCTCGCCCACGGGGTCGCCAACCCGGTGGTGCCCTACGCGACCGCCGAGCGGGACTTCAAACTCCTGTACGCGGCCGGGGCGGACGTCAAGCTGACCGGCTACCCGACCTCGCAGAAACTCCACGCCCACATGCTCCGGGACGTGAACCGGTGGATCATGACCGGGGTGACCGCCGGCCGCGGGCTGCTGATGCGGGCGTACTGACCGCACGACCCGAGCCCCGCGAGAAGCCCCGGAATCGCTCCGGGGCTTCTCGCGTTTCCGGCCGCCTGTTGCGTCCCGCCGGCCCGTGCGGTCTACTGCCGTCATGCCCGGACCCGAGCCCGAATACGACCCGGTGCGGCCGGGGGACGCCCCGGACCGTGTCGGGCGGCCCCCGCCTCCGAACGGGTGCTTGGTCACCGTGGGACTCGTGCTGTCCGGCGCGACCGGGTTTGCCGGGGCGGTTCTCGCCGGGGCGGTGCTGAACGCCCCGTTGTGGGTCATTCCGCTGGTGCTGTTCGGCCCCCCGGTCCTGTACACCGTCGCGCTCGGCATCCTGCTGGCCCGCCGCGCCCGGAGACACGGCTACGGCGGCGTCACGCCGGAACAGCGGGCCGCGGTCCCGCTCGTGGTTCCGGTCGTGGTGGCGTTCCTTGTGGTCGGCGGCCTGTCGTTCGCGGGGGTGCTGGTGGCCCAGATGTTGAACGCCCCCGGGTGGGTCGTGCCGGTCGTGTTCTTCGCCCCGGCGGTGCTGCTCCCGCTCTTCGCGTGGCCCTACCTGAAGGCACTCCCGGGCCGGCTGAGGCGGGCGGCCCCGTCGCCCGAGCGGGCCGCCGCCCTCGCCCGCAAGCCCGCGCCCCGAGCCACCCCCCTCCCGCGACCAGCCGACCCGGCCGCCTTCCCGACCGTCCCGGCCGACCCCTCCACCCCCGGCCGGCACCTCGCCCGGCGGCTCCCGTCCGCCGACGTGCCCGCCGGGTGCGTCGCCCTCGGCGTCTTCGCAATGGCGGCGTTCTGGAACGGGATCGTGAGCGTGTTCGTGTGGCAGGTGGTCCAGGGGTTCCGGAACGGCCGACCGGAGTGGTTCCAGGTCGTGTTCCTGATCCCGTTCGTCCTGGTCGGGCTGGCCCTGATCGTCGGCTTCGTGGCAGCAGTCGCGTCCTGGGTGATCTCCCTGCTGGCGGGGTCGGTGACGGTCGAGGTGGACGACCACCCCTTCCGACCGGGGCGCACGTACAGCGGACACATCGCCCAGACGGGCCTGTGTCGGCTGATGCGGGTGGGGGTCGAGCTGACCTGCGAGGAGGCCGCCACCTACCAGGCCGGGACGAGCGAGAGCACTGACAAGAAGGTGGTAGCCCGGCACCCGGCCGAGCCGGCGGAGCCGAACCCGGCCACGCCGCTCGACTTCACCGTCACGGTCCCGGCGGACGCCATGCACTCGTTCGACGCCGCCAAGAACAGGATCGGCTGGTCGGTCAAGGTCCGGGGGCGGGTGCTGGGCGTACTGCCGTACACGCGGTCGTACACCGTCATCGTCCACCCCGGGGACGGTGACGGCTGACCGACCGGGCCGCCGGCCGCGCCACTGGATGTCACCGTCGTACCGGCAAGCTCAATGCGCTCAATGACAGCTGACATGAACCGAATCACCCGGACGGTGAGGGTGCGGGATGTACTGCTGGGCACGAGCCGCTTCAGGCGGTCGTCCGTTCGGGGGAGTGATGACCGACGGGCCTGAATCCCGGGCTGACTGGCACAAACTCCCCCGGGCACCGTTCACCCGCTTCGAGTGGCTGGACCTGTCCTGTTTCTCGGTGGGCGGCCTTTTCATTATTCTGGCGAACATCTTAATATGCCTGGCAAACCCTCCGCCTGACACCCCGAAAGGCCTCGTGGTGTGGGGGCTGTTCGGAATCCCCGTGGGGGTGGTGGCCGTGTTCGTCGCGCGCCGGGGCTGCGAGGTGGTCGCCGCCGGGCTGGCTGGGTCGGTTGTGGTTTTGGTGGACGGCCAGCCGTTCGTACCGGGCGGCTCGTACCGGGGGCGCATCGTGCAGGCGGGGCTTTGCCGGCTGGCCCGTGCCCGGGTCGAGCTGGCGTGCGAGGAGGCCGCCACCTACCGGGCCGGGACGAGCGTGGTGACGTCCCGGCGGACGGTTTCCTGCGTCCCGACCGACCGACCGGCCGCCCCGCTCGACTTCGGCGCGCCCGCCCCGGCCGGGGCCATGCACACGTTCAAGGCCGCCAACAACGAGGTCGTCTGGACGGTGCGGGTATCGGGCCGGGTGCTGCGGGTGCTGCCGTACCGGGAGTGGTTCCAGGTCGTCGTCCTTCCGGGGAGCAAGCATGTCGGATAAGCCCGAGGTCCGGGTCGAGGTCGCCGGCGAGCGGTTTCACCCCGGCGACGAGGTGGGCGGGGCGTTCGTCCTGCCGGGCGGGGCGCCGGCCGACGCCGAGAGCGTCGAACTGTCGGTGCTGTGGCACACGTCCGGAAAGGGGACCGAGGATCTCGGCGTGATCCACTACCAGGACTGGACCGCGGCCGACGGCACGCTCGCCGACCTGCCCAACCCGGGGACGTTCGCCGTTCTGTTGCCGAACACGCCTTGGAGCTACGACGGCACCCTGGTGAAGATCCACTGGGCGGCCCGGGTGCGGGTGCGCTACGGGGCGACGGGCGAGGTCGTGGCCGAGGCGCCGTTCGTGCTGGCCCCGCGGGAGCGGCCGTGACCGGGCGTGTCGGCCGACCGCCGCGGGTAAACCCGTTCTCGACACGCTTCGTCGAGCCGGGGGCAATCCCGTACTGCCTCCCCGGCCGCTCGGGCCTGTCCGACCTGGTCGCCCGGCTCGGCGCGACCGCCGGCTGGGGCGAGGTAGTCGGCCCGCACGGGAGCGGGAAATCGACCCTGCTCGCCAGCCTCCTCCCACTCCTCACCGACTGGACCCTCCGCCCCGTCCGGCTGAGCACCACCGCCCGCAACTTGCCGCTAGACCTGTGGCCGCTGCCGGGGCCGCGCCCGCTGCTTGTCATCGACGGGTTCGAACAACTCCGCTGGCTGACCCGGCGGCGGGTGGTGCGGGCCTGTCGGCAGGCGGGGGTGGGGCTGCTGGTCACGTCGCACCGCCCGACCGGCCTGCCGCCGCTCCACCGCACCGACGTGACGCCCGGAACACTGTCGTGGGTGCTGGACCGGCTCGTGCCGCCGGCCGGCCGCGACTTGCTCGACGGGTTCGACCCCGCGGCCCGCCTGCGGGCGCACCGGGGCAGTCTGCGGGAGGTGCTGTTCGAGCTGTACGACCGGTGGGAACGGCGGGACGGGAGCGGGTAGCGGGTTCCCCCTTGTCGGCACGGCGGGGGTGGTCCTAAGATACGACCCACACGGGGCGGTAGCTCAGCTGGGAGAGCGCTGCAATCGCACTGCAGAGGTCGGGGGTTCAAATCCCCCTCGCTCCACTCAAGAAACCCCTAGGATTACTAGGGGTTTCTTCATTTTCTGACACGTCGCCAACCGTCGCCGGGATTGTGTACTCGACACTATGTCAGGGCTTGGAGCACTGGCTTCCTGCGCTTACGAGGAGCGACGGCCGCCTCCTGAACGCCGGCACCGGGCCGATCCGCCACCTCGGCCACCCGTAGGCAGGAGCGGGGGAGGTAGAATCAACGAGAGCCGGGGGATCACTCCCCCGGCCCTCAGCGTTCCAACGGCACGACATTTCACCAGTCGTCGGTCCTACTCCCGCTTCTTCGGCCGCCCCAGGGGGGCGACTTCCACCCGCTTCAGGGATCGGAGTTCCGCGTCATCGGGGAAAGCCTCCACGGCCAGCGCCTTCACCTGCTCGAACAGTGGCCCTTGGTCGAACTCCCCGAACGGGCCGAAGAGGAACCCGCCGGAGGCGACATGGACTTGCTTACCCGCGGCGTCCCGGGTGACGATCAGGAAGGAACTCCCCTCGAAGTCCACGACGACGGTGGACGTCTCGCCGCCACAGTGAAGCCGGAACGCCACGTCACCCCGGAACCCGCTCGCACCGCTAAGGGTGCGGGTTACCTCGCTGAACACGAACGCCCGCACCTTGGCCGCGAACTCCTTCCCCTGCTCCTTGCCGGTCGCGGTGATGGGAAACTGGAGCTTATCGGCCCCGATGGTCTTGCCGGCAGGGTTCGGCGTCGGCCGCTTCTCCAGCCGGAACGTCTCCACCTTGGTCGCCCCGGACAGGATCACGATCGTCTTCTCGCCGAGTTCCTTCTCAACCTTCGCCATCACCTTGACCCGCTCGGGCGGTTTCTCCTGCGCCCGGGCATCCGGGCCACTTGTCCCTGTCACCGCAAGGGCGGCGACCAGGGCTGAAATCGCGCAAGCACGCATCTCGGCCTCCTCCGCTGGATCGGAGATGGGCGAACTCCACGTATCAAACGAGAGCCTTGCCGTTCTCGTTTGCCGGGGAGCCGACCGCCAAGAACGTAGGTGCCGTGAAATCGTGGGGGAACCGACGGGATTGCCGGCTGGACGGGAAGGGTCGAAGGGCTAAACACCCCCAGCCCTTCTTCGTTTCATGGGTGTTCCGACCCGGCCGCGGATCATCGTGTGCCCGGGCCCGGTGTCCGCTGCGGGCGGTGACACGAGACGCGGCAAAGTACTCTTGACCTCCGCCTGCCCGAAGCTTACTTTGCGATACAAAGCACTTGGCATGTAGATATCGGCATGCGGAAAGTGCTTCCGATTGAACGTCAGGAGAGAGACATGAGGAACTTGGGCCGACGCATCCGAGGGGCAATCGGGATGGGCCTGGCTTGGGGAGCAGCATGGTTTGGTGCGGGTATCCTGGTGGCGCGCGTGCCCGGTTTCTATTCCGACCTCCCGTTTGCTCTCCTACTTGCTCCGTTCGGCTTTGCTACCGGCGTCATTTTCTCCGAGATCCTCGTGGCTATCGAGGGTCGTCGCAGGTTTGATCGCATGTCGCTTTCGCGCTTTGCGGGGTGGGGTGCGGTGAGTGGCCTTCTGCTGGCCGTCGTCGTCGCGGCCCTTCGAGGGGAGACGCTAGAGGTCTCGGTGTTCGGTCCCGTACTCGCCCTAGCGGGCGGGGTCTGCGCAGCTGGTTCGCTGGCCGCGGCCAGACGCTCTGAAAGGGCTACCCTGCCCGGTCCCGGTGGTGGTCCGGCCGAAGCCTAACTATCGAGGGCGAAAGGCGGGCCTTCCCGGGCGGGCAGTGACCACTCGTTCACCAGCGTAAGCTACCCGCGGGTGGTCAAGCGGGAGATGTTCAACGGGGGGAAGAGGCGGGCCGAACGCCTCCGCCCGCCACCGCCGACGAAGCCATACCGAGAGGCCGTGGTTGTGCTCACCTGAGGGGATATTGGTCCCACCCCCGGGGCCGGACGGCCCGGCGCCCGTCAGCGGGCGCGGACCTCGACCGGGGCGACGGCGGTGCCGACGTTCCGCAGGTCGTTCCAGTCGTTCCCGCTCCGCCCGGCCCCCCAGACGCGGACCCGGCCGGTGCGGTCGGCGGTGGCGAGTTCCTTCCCGTCCGGGCTCCAGGCCGCCGCGATGACCTCGCCCCCGTGGTTGGTCAGCCGCACCGACAGCTTCTTCGGGTTCATGCACCAGAGGCCGACCGAGCCGTCCGTGTGGGACACGGCCGCCAGGTTCGTGTCCTTGTGGAAGTCGATGTCGGTCGCCGTCGGCTGGCCCGCCTCCGGGACGATGGGGGTGATGGGGGTGCCGTTCCAGAACCCGAACCGCCCGTCGGCCGCCAGCGCCGCGTAGTGCGCCTCGAACGGGGAGTTCGCCACCGCCACACGGGTGAAGGACGACATCGCCCCGCTGGCCGGGACGACGGCCACGCCGGTCTGGCGGAAGCCGCTGTCCCAGAGGTTGATCCCCTGGGCCGTCGTCCCGGCCACCAGCCGGTCCCCGTGCCGGCCGTTCCCGATCCAGAACACCGGCCCGCCCGCGAGCACGTTCCGGGGCGGCTCGTCCCACCGCCTGAAGTGGTCGTCCCAGCAGCGGACGGTGTTGCCGCTGGCGGTCACCAGCTCGCTCCCGAACGCCCCGCCGAAGGCGACCGCCGTGACCGGGCCGGCGTGGGCCTTGGCCCCGTTCGGCCCGCGGAGCAGGAACGCCTGGAGGTTCTCCACGTTCCAGACCACCACGTTCCCGCCCTCGCCGCCGGCCGCGATCCACTGCTTGCTCGGGCTCACCGCGGCCACGACCGCCTTCTCGTTCAGGCCCACCAGCCCCCGCGCCTTGTCGATCCCGGTGGAGACGTTGATCAGGTAGGCGCCGTCCCGGTCCCCGCCCGTGAGGATCGTCTGCCCGTCCGGGAAGAACGCCGGGCGGAGCCCCTTGATCTTCGAGTGGTAGCTCAGCAGGGCGGTGCCGGTGAGGGCCGACACCACGGTCACCTCCCCGTCGGGGGTCACGCCGTACATCGTCTGCCCGTCGGGGGTGTAGCGGACGCGGTCCGCCTTGCCGAGGGCGGCGTGGGTGAACGTCCGGACCTCCCGCACCGGGTCCGGCTGCGGGGCCGGCGGAGAGACGACCGGGGTGACGGCGGGCGGTCGCGGGTTGACGGCGGGCGGGCTCGGCGCGTTCGGCCCGGGGCGGGCGACCGCCGGGACGGGCTGGAACGGGTTCGTCTGGGCCACCGGCGCCCGGGGCGTCCGCAGGGCGAACACCATGATGATCAGGAACACCACCGCGAACACCGCCCCGCCGACGATGAACGGCGTGGGGTTGCCGCGCCGGCGCGACCGCTCGTCGGCCGGGTCGCGGCGGGGGCGGTCGCGCCGGTGGTCGTCCTCACGGTCTCGGTCGCGGCGGCGGCCGTCAGCCCGGTCGGCGCGGGCGACCGACCCGGAGCGCCGGGTTTCGGGCTCCGGGGGCGGCGGTGCCGCGACCCTCGCCTCGACCACGGCCGGCTTCGGTGCGGGGGCGGCGGACGGGTTGAAGATGTGGCTGCACCGGCTGCACCGGAGGGCGGTGGCTCCGGCCCGGAACCGCAGCGACACCCCGCACTCGGGGCACGGCACGATCTGGGCCTGTTCGGCCGACGGGGCCGCGGCCCCCGGGGCGCCGGCCTTCACGAGGCGGTCGGCGAGTTCGGCGGCGTCGCGGGGGCGGTGGGCGGGGTCGTGGGCGGCGCAGTCGCCGAGGAGTTCGATCAGCCCGTCGGGGACGGCCAGCCGGCGGAGGGTGCGGGCGAAGTCGGCCCCCGGGGCGGTGTCGAGCTTGCCGGTGAGCATCTGGTACCCGATGACCCCGAGGGCGTGGACGTCGTCCCGGGGGTCGGGCTTCTCCCCGCGCTGCTGCTGCGGGCTGGCGTACAGCGGGGTATGCGACCCCCACAGCTGAGACCCCAGGTATCCGCTCGACCGCCGGCTCGCCTCCACCGCCAGCGCGGCGTCCGCCGCCAGACCACCGATCCCGAAGTCCGCCACCACCAGCTGAGGGCCGGCTCCCGACCCGCCCGCCCCCCGGACGAGGATGTTGGCGGGCTTGAGGTCGCGGTGGACGAGCGGAGGGGCGAGGCGGTGGAAGTGCCCCACCGCCGCCGCCAGCGTCCGCAGCGCGGCCACGGTGCGGGTGGTCCGGTCGGCCTGGGGGAGAGCCTGCCAGGCGTGGATGAGCCCGCCGAGCTCGCCCCCGCCGACGTACTCGTACATCAGCCAGGGGGTGTCGCCCTCCAGGTAGGCGTCCAGCAGGGGCACGATGTTGGGGTGCCGCCCCTCCTCCATCACCCGGCTGACTAGCCCCCCCTCGTGCCGCAGCAGCCGCTCCCGGGCCTGCGGATCGAGGCCGAACTTGACCGCCCCCTTGAGCGCGGCCAGCGACGGGTTGCGGGCCAGCCACACCTCCCCGAACCCGCCCGTCCCGAGGAGTTCCCCCAGCACCCACCCGGGGCGCCCGGGGAGGACGTCGCCGGTGCGGAACTGAGGTAGTCGGGAGGGGAGGCGGCGGGCGAGGTCGGACGGGTCGGCGAGGGCGAACTGGTCGGGGACGGACCGACCGGACGGGTCGTCGGCCCGGCGGAACGACTGGCGGACGGCGCCCGGCACCTGCGTCAGGTAGAGTTCCAGGACGGCCTGGTCGGCGGGGGTGGCGTTCGCCGCCACCTCCCGCACCACCTCCTCGGCGACCCGGCGGACTTCCTCGACGCCGGCGGCGGCGACGGCGATGACTTCCTCGCGGATTTGATCGGACCGCTTGCGGTCGCGGAGGCGGCGGTGGGCGTCGTTGGCAATGTCGTAGAGGAAGCCGCCGCCGGGGACGAGTTCGGCCAGCCCGCGGACGCCCTTGGCCACCACCGCCTCGGCCACGCACTGCATGAACACGTACATCGGGCCGACTCCGGGCGCGAGGTCGGGTGTTAGGGAGAGTTTCGCCGACCCCGAATGGAGATTGTACCGCAAACGGATTTGAAAGTGGGAGGCGCTATCGGAGGGGCCGACCCCCGGCGTTCTGTGACGACCCGGATGCCCGCGTCCGCCGACTCACCCGCTCGCCGACTCCACCACCTTGGCCGCCTTCGCGCCTCGCTTCTGCTCGGCCTTCCAGCGTTCGAACACCGCCGGCGGGTTCGCCCGCCTCACCCAACGGACGAGATCCTTCTCGGCGTCGTCGCCGGTGTACAGCGACACGGTGACCGCCTCGTCCTTGCCGAACACCCCGGCCGCGTAGCACTCGTGGAGGGCGGCCAGGAACAACTCCTCGGCCAGGGCCGTTCCGCCGCCGTCGTAGAACTCCTCGTAGGGGTCGCCGCAGGCCGCCAGCAGGGTGTTCGCGGTGGCGAACGGGTTGGGGTCAGCGGCGAAGTGCGTCCAGCCGTCGTCGCAGTTCCAGCGGAGGAGCCAGCGGATCTGCTCGCGGGCGTCGCCCTTGGTGGCCCGGTAGCCGTTGGAGACGTAGCGGTCGGCCACGCGGCCCAGCCCCTCCTCGGTGTGCGCGGCGGCGCCGACGTGGTTCATCATGTCGCCCACCACCAGGGTGTAGCCGTACAGCTGTTCGCCGGCGTACTGCTGCCTCAGGGAGGCGAACGATGCCTTGATGCCGGCCCGGAGTGCGGCGTAGCAGCGGTCCACGCGAAGCGGGTTCATGGAGCCTCTCGGGTGTGAAAGCACCTCGGGCCGCTGCCTTCCGGAATACACCCCCGGTGCGGGGTAGCCCCGGACGGATGGGAGCCCTGGGCGGTATTGTGAGGTCGCGCGAAATTCCGCCGGAGTGTACCTGACCGTCCCGCGGGAAAAATGTCAGACGCGCGGGTCGGTCGGCGTGGATAACCCTTGCGAGAGCGCTCCCCCCACCCCGGGACCGCATGACCGCGAACCTGTCCGCCCTGGTCCACCGACTGGCCGGCCCGCCCCCGGCCGACGCCCCCGACGCCGACCTGCTCGGCCGGTTCGTCGCCGGCCGGGACGCCGGGGCGTTCGCCGAACTCGTCCGCCGGCACGGGCCGGCCGTGTTCGGCGTGTGCCGGCGGGTGACGGGCGACCACCACCTCGCGGAAGACGCCTTCCAGGCGGTGTTCGTGGTGCTGGCCGCCCGCGCCGGGTGCGTCCGCCCGCCGGCCGCCCTGGGCGGCTGGCTGTACGGGGTCGCCCACCGCACCGCCCTGAGGGCCCGCACCATGCGCGACCGCCGCCGCCGGCGGGAACGGGTCGCGGCCGCCGGCCGGCCGGAGTCGGTCGCGCCGGCCGTGCCGACCGACGACCTGGCCGCCGTGCTCGACGCCGAGATCGCCCGCCTCCCCGCCCACCTCCGGGCGGCGGTGGTGCTGTGCGAGCTGGGCGGCCGGTCGCGGGCCGAGGCCGCGGCCGAACTCGGGGTGAAGGAGGGGACGCTCTCCAGCCGGCTGGCGGCCGCCCGCAAGGCGCTCGCCGCCCGGCTGCGGACGCGGGGGCTGGCGCTCCCGTCGGCGCTCGGGCCGGTCGTCCTGGCGGCGGTGCCGCCGGGGCTGGCCGCCCGCGCGGCGACGGCGGCGACCTCCCCGCACCTCGTCCCGGCCGCCGTTGCGGCCCTGTCGCAAGGGGTACTCCGCGCCATGCTCATCGAGAAGTTGAAACTCGTCCCGCTAGCCGCCGGTCTGGTCGCGTGTGCGGCCCTGACCGCCGGCGTGCTGGCCGCCCCGACACCCACCCCGCCCGCCGCACCGGCCGGGCCGGTCGGGCTCGCGGTCGCGCAAGACCCGCCGAAGGCCGCCCCCGCCCCGAAGGCGGCGCCGGCCGGCCCGAACCGTCTGTTCGTATGGCGGAAGGGCGAGTTCGTGAGCCTCGACCCGGCCGGGGGGAACGAGAAGGTTGCCGCGACGAAGGCCGTGGGGCTGCACCCGCACATGCTCGCCCTGTCCCCGGACGGCAAGCGGGTGGCGTTCGTCGGGATCAAACCCGGACAGGGCAACGGCCTCCCCGGCGCGCGGGCGGCCCGGCTGTACCTCCAGGAACTCGGCGCCGGCCCGCCGGCCGACCTCGACGAGGTCGGGGACGCCGGCACGGTCGCCTGGTCCGGCGACGGGACGGAACTGGCCGTGTGTACGTTCGCCGACGCCCGCACCCCGGGGGACGTGACGTCGTCCACGTTTCTCCTCAACCCGGCCACGAAGGCCCGCACCCCGGTGAAGCTGCCGGACCGCCACATCCTGTGCGACTGGTCGCGGGACGGCCGGTTCTTCCTGACGATGAAGCTCGGGGCCAGCAAGGACCGCCCGAGCGACGGGCTCTGGCTGATGAACCGCGACGGGACGGAACACAAGCAGCTGACCGACGGCGACGGCCCGGCCGCCCTGGGGAAGTTCTCGCCGGACGGCAAGCGGGTGCTGGCGCTCGCCCTCCACGCCCGGAAGGTGACGCCGCAGGAGAAGGCCGAGTACGACCGGCTGGGGCGGCCGCTCCCGGGGCTGCGGCCGGAACTGGTGCTGCTCGACACGGCCACCGCGAAGGGCGTGCCGGTGCGGGATGTGCCGCTGAACGCCGACGTGCGGGGCTACTGCTGGTCGCCGGACGGCCGGCGGATCGCCTACGTGTGGCGCGAGGAACACCCCGCGGGCACCGACCCGGTGACCGAGACGAACAGCCACCTGGTCGTGTGCGACCCGGACGGGTCGAACCAGCAGACGGTCCTGTCGGCCACAGGGCGGCAAGCTCAGGAGATGGTCCTTGGCAACGTGGACTGGCGGTGACGGATCGAGAGTAATTGAAAATGTAAAAGGTAAAAAGGAGGCAGGTAGCCCGTGCCTCCTTTTTACCTTTTACATTTTCAATTTTAAATTGTCTTTTTCTTTTCTTACCATCGACGCTCTGATTCCCCGCCCCTGACTGAAGGATCACCCGCCGAAGACCCAATACCGTGTGGGCCGGCACGACGCCGGCCGTCCGGAGACCGACCGATGCCCCCGTCCGGGCTGTCCGCCGCCGTGGCCCGCGCCCGCCGGGCCGTCGCCCCCGCCGACCCGCGTTCCGACGGCGCCCTGCTCGACGCCTTCGTCGCCGCCCGCGACGGGGCCGCGTTCGCCGCGCTCGTCGAGCGGTTCGGGCCGATGGTGTTTGCCGTCTGCCGCCGCCACACCGGCCACCACCACGACGCCGAGGACGTCTTCCAGGCGGTATTCGTCGTCCTGGCGCGGCGGGCCGGGTGCGTGGTGCCGCGGGAGGCGGTGGGCGGCTGGCTGTACGGGGTGGCGGTCCGCACCGCCCGCGAGGCCCGCGCGATGGCCGCCCGCCGTACCGCCCGCGAAACCCCGTCCGCCCGCCTCCCCGACCCCGTTGCCGCGTCGGCTCACCCCGACCCGGAACGGGCTGCCGTCCTCGACGCCGAACTCGCGGCCCTGCCCGAGAAGTACCGCACCCTGCTGGTGCGGTGCGACCTCCGGGACGAGCCGCAGGTGGAGGTGGCGGCCGCGCTCGGCGTGCCGGTCGGGACGGTCTACAGCCGGCTGGCGACGGCCCGCAAGCTCCTCGCCGCCCGGCTCCGCGCTCGCGGCGTGGGGCTGGGCACGGGCGGGCTGGCGGCCGCCCTCGGGGACGCGGCGCGGGCGGTCCCGCCCGACCTGTCCGCCCGGGCGGTGGCGTCGGCGCTGACTCCGGAGTCCCTCCCGGCCGCCGTGGCGGCCCTGTCGCAAGGGGTACTCCGCGCCATGCTCATCGAGAAGTTGAAGCTCGTCCCGTTGGCCACCGGCCTGGTCGCCGCTGCGGCCCTGGCCGCCGGGGTACTGGCCGCCCCGACGCCCACCCCGCCCGCCGAGCCGCGTGTGCCGGTCGGGCTCGGGGTCGCGCAAGACCCGCGGAAGGCCAGCCCCGCCCCGAAGGCCGCCCCGGACCCGGGCCGGCTTCTCTTCATCAAGGATGGTCGGCTTTTCGGGGCTAAACCGGACGGAACCGGCGAGGCCGAACTCGCCACCCAGGTCCAGAACGCGGCCGTGTCTCCGGACGGGAAGTGGCTCGCCGTCTCGACCTACGTGGCCCCGAAGGGGGGTGGCGCGGGCGGGAGCTTCCGGGCGATCCTCCGCCGGCCGGGGGAAAAGGGCACCGGCGTGCCGTTAGCCGACGACGTGCCGGCTCCGGGGGACGTGTCGTTCATCTGGGCGCCGGACTCGGCCCGGGTGCTGGTCCAGAAGTCGGTCCCGACCGGGAATCCGGACCCGGCCCGGCTGACGACCGCCAACGCCGTGTACGACCTGACCACCCGGACGTCCGAGCCGCTGAAGGAGCCGGAGGGCTTCCGGATGAGGGTGCGTGACTGGTTCCCGGACGGCAAATCGTTCCTCTCGAACATGCTGCCGCGGAACGACCCGGACGGCAACCGGTTGGCACGGGTGCCGGTCGCGGGTGGGCCGCCGGAGTTCCTCACCCCGGCCGGGGCGGAGGGGGTGAGGGGCGGGAAGCTGTCGCCGGACGGCACCCGGGTGCTGGTCACCGAAGACGACCCGAAGGCAAACGCCCCGGGCGCCTCCCGGCTGTCCGTCCTCGACCTGAAGACCGGGAAGACGACCCCGGTGCCGGCCGCGGCCCCCGGCTGGGTCGGGGGGTACGCCTGGTCGCCGGACGGGCGGCGGGTGGCGTTCGACTGGCGGGCCGCTCCCGAGAGGCCGGGCGGCCCGGCCCCGGCCCCGGCGCACTTCGTGGTCGTGTGCGACGTCGACGGGGCGAACCGGCGGGCGGTGGTCACCTACGGCTTGGACCTCGGGGGTACGGTCGTGTCCCCCTGGGTCGCTTCCAACCGGGGGCTCCGTCTGGTCGGCTGGCGGTAAGGCCGTCCGGCGGAGAAAATACCGGAAACCGACCGACGCGCGACGCCGCTCGCTGGGAAGGGGGGGCGGGCGGCCGGGTGGCCGTCCCGGAGGTTCCTCGGATGACCCGCCTCGCGGCCCGCTTCCACTCGTACCTCGCCGACCCCCTGACGGACGGGGATCTCCTCGACCGGTTCGTCGCCGACCGGGACGGGGAGGCGTTTGCCGAACTTGTCCGCCGCCACGGCCCGGCCGTTCTCGCCGTGTGCCGCCACGTCACCCGCCACACGCACGATGCCGACGATGCGTTCCAGGCGGTGTTCCTGGTGCTGGCCCGCCGGGCGGACGAAGTCCGCTCCGGGGAGCCGCTGGGGGCGTGGCTGTACGGGGTGGCGGTGCGCGTCGCCCGGAAGGCGGTCGAGCGGTCGTGGCGGCGACGCGAGAAACCCGTGGGCGTCCCGGAGGTGCCCGGCCGGGCGGCGGAGCCGTTCGACCCGGACGTCGCCCGGGCGGTGGTGGACGAGGTGGGGCAGCTGTCCGCCTGCTACCGGGCGGCGGTGGTGCTGTGCGAGCTGGAGGGGCGATCGCGGTCGGCGGCGGCGCGGGAACTCGGGATCGCCGAGGGGACGCTCAGCAGCCGGCTCGCCGCCGCCCGCAAGACACTCGCCGCCCGGCTCACCGCCCGCGGGCTCGGCCCCACTGCACTCGCCGCGTTGGTGGGTGTGGCGGTCCCGCCCCAGCTGGCATCCGCGACCTCCGTTCTCGCCACCGGCACTCCGGCCCCGGCCGGGGTCGCCGCCCTCGCACACGGAGTCTGCTACGCCATGATCGTCCAGCGATTCAAGTTCGTCCCGCTCGTCGCCGGGTTGGCCGCGTCGGCGGTCGTCGCCGCCGGATTCCTGACGGCTCCCGCCGGGGCGACGCCCTCGGCCGTGCTGGCTCCGGTCGCCTGGGTCGCGGCCGCCGCACCGGCCCCGCCGGTCGCCAAGCGGCCGAGCCGCGTTTTATTCTTCCGGGAGGGCCGGCCCACCCTGATCGACCCCGACGGCAAGAACCCGACGGCGGCCGGCCCGGCCGTACCCGAGAACACGTTCCCGGTTAACCCCCGGGTGTCCCCGGACGCCACCACACTGGCGTACCTCCTCCAGCCCCGGCCGGACCCCGCGGCCCTCGTCGATCAACCCCCGGGCGACATTAACCGGAAGCTGTTCGTCCGCCCGGTGCGCGGCGACGGGGCGCCGACCGACACCGGCGTGCGGGCGCAGACGATCGCCTGGGCGCCGGACGGGAAGTCACTCGCCGCCACCGCCTTCGAGGTCCAGGCCGACAAGATCAAGGCGAGGCACTTCGTCCTCGACCTCGCCACCCGGAAGCAGACCCCGCTGGCCCTACCGGAGGAACACGCCCTGGTCGACTGGTCGGCGGACGGCCGGTACTTCGTCACCCAGCAGTTCCGGTTGGCTGGGCAACAGCAGCCGAACGTCCAGCTGCACCTCATGAACCGGGACGGCACCCCGCACAAGGAGTTGAACCGCCCGGACGACATGCTGGTCAACGGCCGGCTCTCCCCGGACGGCCGCCGGGTGCTGTGCGTCCAGATCGTTTTCGGGGAGGGCGCGGTCCGTCTGTTCTACCCGACGAAGGCGCCGAGCCCTCGGCTGGCGGTGCTGGACGTGGCCACGGGGCAGGTCACCCCGGTGGCCGGCACCCTGCAGACGACCTCCGGCAACTTCCACGGCTACTGCTGGTCCCCGGACGGGCGGCGGATCGCCCACACCAGCTGGCATACCCGCGGCGCCGCGGCGAACGACACCGAAACCCTGTGGCAGCTGGTCGTGTCCGACCCGGACGGGGCGAACCGGGTCACGCTCGCCACAGCGACGGCGCCGCGGCCCGGGGTGGTGGTGCTCGCCGGGCCGGACTGGCGGTAGTCCGGGCGCGGGGAGAAAATCTGGGAACCCGACCGACGCGCCGGGCCGCCCACGGGGGATACCCGGGTGGGCGGCCCGGCGGCCGTTCCCGGAGGCCCGGATGGTGTCCGCTCGATCCACGCTCGCCGCCCGGCTCGGCCGACTGGCCCCGCCGACGGACGGCGACCTGCTCGCCCGGTTCGTGACCGGGCGCGACGAGGCCGCGTTCGCCGAACTGGTCGGCCGTCATGGGCCGGCGGTCCTCGCGGTCTGTCGCCGCGTCACCACGCACGCCCACGACGCCGAGGACGCCTTCCAGGCGACCTTCCTCGTGCTCGCCCGGAAGGCCCACCGCGTCCGGCCGGGCGAGCCGCTGGCCGCGTGGCTGTACGGGGTCGCCGTCCGCGCGGCGCGCAAGGCGGCGATCCGGGCGTGGCGGCGGCGGGACCGCGAGACCTTGGTTGCGGCCGTGCCGGACGGTCCCGCCCGAGCGGCGGAGCCGTTCGACCCGGACGTCGCCCGGGCGGTCGTGGAGGAAGTGGATCAGCTGTCGGCGCGATACCGGGCGGCGGTGGTGCTGTGCGAGCTGGAGGGCCGGCCGCGGGCGCAGGCGGCGCGGGAGCTGGGCATCGCCGAGGGCACCCTCAGCAGCCGGCTCGCCGCCGCCCGCAAGACGCTCGCCGCCCGGCTCTCCGCCCGCGGGCTCGGCCCGGCCGCGCTCGCGGTCCTGGCCCCCGCCGCCGTGCCTCCCGGACTGGCCGCCGCGACCGCCGCGCTGCCGGGCCACCCGGCCCCGGCGGCCGTCGCCGCACTCTCTACCGGAGTCCTTCGCGCCATGCTCATCCGTCATCTCCGACCCGTCGCCCTCGCCCTCGGGCTGTCCGCGGTCGCGGCGGCCGGCCTCTTCGCCGCCCCGCCCGGCCCCCCGATCCCCGCCCTCCCGGCCGTGCCGGCCGCCCGGCTCGCCCTCGCGGCGGCCCAGCCGGCCGCGCCGAAGGCCGCCCCCCGGGCGCTGCCGAAGGGGCCGAACAAGATCCTCGTCTACAAGAGCGGCCGGCTCGTGCTGCTCGACCCGGACGGCAAGAACGAGGTGCCGGTCACCGAGTACCGGCGCGAGGCTCTGCCGTCGGTCGACGCCAAGTTGTCCCCGGACGGGACGCGGGTGGCCTACCTCACGGTGACCACCAAGCCGGGCGAGAGCCCGGCCGACCAGCAGCAGCGGCGGAAGCTGTACCTCCAGACGATCGGCTCGAAGGCTCCGCCGACCGACACCGGGGTCGAGTGCCAGCTCTACGTCTGGTCCCCGGACGGCTCCCGGCTGGTGGTGGGCGGCGGGGTTCCCAAGGGGAACGGGCCGCCCGAGCTGTCGTACTCCCTGGTGGACGCGAAGACCGGCAAGCGGACGGCGCTGAAGCTGCCCTCGAACCACGTCGTCGCCGACTGGCTGGCGGAGGGGGACCGGCTCCTGACGGCCAGCCTGGCCGGCACCGAGAAGGCTCCGCGGGCCCGGTTCCACCTGATGAACCTGGACGGGACCGAGTTCAAGACCCTGACCGAGGAGAAGACGTTGATCGGGCGCCCGTCGCCGGACGGGAAGCGGTTCCTGTGCATGGAGGTCGTCCCGCCCGCGAAGGCCGCCCCGCCCGCGAAGGCCGACCAGGAGCCCCAGCAGATCCTAGTGCTGGTGGACATGGCGACCGGGAAGCAGACGCCGGTGGAGGGGCTGCCGCTCAACGGCGACCTCCAGGGCTTCTGCTGGTCGCCGGACGGGACGAAGATCGCCTACACCTGGCGGCAGGTCCACGGGGGGACGACTGAGGAACGACTCCGGACGGAGACGGAGTCGCACCTGGTGGTGGCCGACCCGGACGGCAGGAACGCCCGCACCATCCTGACGGAGAAGGCCGGGAGCCAGTGGGTCATCAGCCTGGGCGCCCCGGACTGGCGGTGACCGGCGGGGGATGCGACGATGAACACCGGTCGGAGAAATCCGGCCGGTGTTCGCATTTTGACCGACGCGGCGGGCCGCCCGACGGCAAGAGGAGTGGCGGCCCGGCCGCCCCCGGAGATTCGCGGAATGCCGTCCGCCCTCGGTGCCGCCCTCACCCGCCTTGCGCCGCCGACCGCCGACGCCGACCTGCTCGCCCGGTTCACAACGAGCCGGGACGGGGAGGCGTTCGCGGAGTTGGTCCGCCGCCACGGCCCGGCCGTCCTGGCCATCTGCCGACGGGTCACCGGACACTGGCACGATGCCGACGATGCGTTCCAGGCGGCGTTCCTGGTCCTCGCCCGCCGAGCCGGTCAGGTCCGGTCGGGTGAGCCGCTGGGGGCGTGGTTGTACGGGGTGGCGGTGCGTGTGGCCCGTAAGGCCGCCCAGCGGCGGGAGTGGCCGGGCGACGTCCCGGACGTGCCCGCCCGGGCGGCGGAGCCGTTCGACCCCGATTCTGCCCGGGCGGTGGTGGAGGAGGTCGGCCGGCTCTCGCCCCGCTACCGGGCGGCGGTCGTGCTGTGCGAGCTGGAAGGCCGGCCGCGGGCGGCCGCGGCCCGGGAACTCGGCATCGCCCTCGGCACCCTGAACAGCCGGCTGGCCGCCGCCCGCAAGGAGTTGGCCGAGCGCCTCTCGGCCCGCGGGTTCGGCCCGGCCGCACTCGCCGCCCTGGCACCGGTCGTCGTCCCCCCCGAACTGCTGGCCGCGACCGCCGCCCTGCCGGGCCACCCGGCCCCGGCGGCCGTTGCCGCCCTCGCTACCGGAGTCCATCGCGCCATGCTCGTGCGTCACCTCTTGGCCGGCGTCCTCGTCGTGGGGTCGGTCGCGGCCCTGACGGCCGTCCTCCTCGCCGGCCCGCCAACCCCCGCCGCTCCCCCCACGCCGGCTTTCGCGGCGGTCCAGCCGGCGGCACCCAAAGCGGCTCCGCGACCGGCGCCGAAGGGGCCGAACAAGATCCTGATCCCCAAGGACGGCTACCTGACGCTCATCGACCCGGACGGGAAGAACGAAAAGCGGGTGTGTGAGCACCCGGTTGCTGTGGTGCCGATGACGCCGGCCAGGTTGTCCCCGGACGGCAAGCGGGTCGCCCTCCTCATCGAAGGTCAGAAGCACGGAGACCCTCTCCCCAGCTCACGGGGTCAGAGGAGGCTTCACCTCTACACCTTGGGTGAGCCGGGGCCGGCACGGGACACCGGACTGGTGGCCGATCTGTTCGCCTGGTCGCCGGACGGCACCAAGCTGGCGGCGACGGGGGTTCCCCCGTTCGAGGGGGAGGCTCCCCCGATGTCGAACTTCCTGATCGACGTGAAGACCGGGGAGTGGACCGAACTCTCGATGCCGAAGCACCACGTCGTCACCGGCTGGCTGGCGGACGGCGACCGGATCGTGACGACCAGCCTGGTGGTGACCCCACGCGGCGTGGAGTACAAGCTCCATCTGATGGACCGGGACGGGACCGAGCACCGCCAACTGACTGGCGAGAATGGGCTCCGCGGGCTCGGCTTCCCGTCGCCGGACGGGTCGCGCGTGCTGGGCCACGGTTACATCCCTGAGGCCGATGACGGCGGGAAGGCCCGGCAGACCCGGCTCGAACTCCGCCTGCTCGATCTGCCAACGGACCGGCAGATGATGGTGGAGGGGATTCCGCCCGGCGGCGAGGTGCTGGGCGCCTGCTGGTCCCCGGACGGGACGCGGATCGCCTACACCTGGCGCCAGCTGGGCGACGGGACCGGCCGGGAAGTGGAGTCCCGGCTGGTGATCGCCGACCCCGACGGCCGGAACCCCCGGACGGTCCTGTCCCGTCGGGGACGGGGGGTGACTCTTCTGGGCGCTCCGGACTGGCGGTAAACTCATCCGCCGTGCGACGATGTACCGGCCGGGGCCGTCCCCGGCCGGTTGTTGCTTTCACCGACGCGCCGGGCGGCCCGGCGGCAAGAGGAGTGGCGGCCCGACCCGCCACCGGAGACTACGGATGACCTCCGCCAGTGCCACCCTGAGCGCCCGCCTCGCCCGCCTCGTGCCCCGACCCCCGGCCGCCGACGCCGACCTGCTCGCCCGGTTCACGGCGAGCCGGGACGGGGAGGCGTTCGCGGAACTCGTCCGCCGCCACGGCCCGGCCGTGCTGGCGACCTGCCGGCGGGTCACCGGCAACGCCCACGACGCCGACGACGCCTTCCAGGCGGCGTTCCTGGTCCTCGCCCGCCGGGCCACTCAGGTCCGGTCGGGGGAGCCGTTGGGGGCGTGGCTGTACGGGGTCGCCGTCCGCGTCGCCCGCAAGGCGGCGCGGCGGCGGGAGGTGCTGGGGGAGGTGCCGGACGTGCCCGCCCGGGCGGCGGACCCGCTCGACGCGGACGCGGCCCGGGCGGTGGCGGAGGAGGTGGGTCGGTTGTCGCCGCGGTACCGGGCGGCGGTGGTGCTGTGCGAGTTGGAGGGCCGGCCCCGTGCCGCGGCGGCGCGGGAACTCGGGATCGCCCCCGGGACGCTGAGCAGCCGGCTGGCCGCGGCCCGCCGGGAGCTGGCCGAGCGGCTCTCGGCCCGCGGGTTCGGCCCGCCCGCCCTCGCCGCCCTCGCACCGGTCGTCGTCCCCCCTGAACTGAGTGCCGCCGCCACCGCGCTACCGGGCCAGCCGGCCCCTGCGGCGGTCGCGGCCCTCGCAACCGGAGTCCTTCGTACCATGCTCGTCCGTTCCCTCCCGCCCGGAGCCCTCGTTCTGGGACTGGCCGCGGCCCTGACCGCCACCCTCCTCGCCGACCGGCCCGCCCCCGCCGCCTTCCCCGCGCCGGTGGCGCGGGCCGCTGTGGCAGGAGCCCAACCGCCCGCGGCCGCCCAGCCGACCGCCCCGAAGGCGGCCCCGCGGCCGCTGCCGAAGAGCCCGAACCGCATCCTGGTCTACAAGAGCGGCCACCTCACCCTGATCGACCCGGACGGGAAGAACGAGAAGCGCGTCAGCCACAACCGGGGCGAGTTCATCCCCGGGGACGCCAAGCTCTCGCCGGACGGGAAGCAGATCGCCTTCCTCGTCCAGGTCCAGAAGTCGGAGGACATCCCCCCCGGCCAGGATCCGCGGCGCAAGCTGTACCTGCGCACGCTCGGCGAGGCGGAGCCGGGGACCGACACGGGGCTGGAGTGCCACACGTTCGAGTGGTCCCCGGACGGCTCCCGGCTGGCGGCCTGCGTGGTCGGCGGCGACGAGAAACAGCCCGAGGTGCTGCACTACCTGATAGACGGGAAGACCGGGCAGCGGACCACCCTCCGGCTGCCGTCGAACCACCTCGTGTCCGGGTGGGCGGCCGGCGACCGGCTCGTCACGGCCAGCTTCACCGGCACCGCGAACGCCGCGCAGATTCACCTCCATCTGATGAACCCGGACGGGACCGAGCACAAGCAGCTGACCGGTGAGAAGTCGCTCGCCACCGCCGCCCCCCCGGTACTCGCCCCGGACCGGAAGCGGGTTCTGTGCTGGGACAGCGTCCCGGCGGGGAAGGCCGAGGCCGCCCCGGTGCGGCACGAGATGTTCGTGCTCGACCTGACAACCGGGCGGCGGACGCCGGTCGAGGGGCTGCCGCTCAACGGCGAGATCCAGGGGTGCTGCTGGTCCCCGGACGGGTCGAAGATCGCCTACACCTGGCGGCAGGTCCACGAGCGGACCGCGGAAGACCTGGCGACCCGGGAGACGGAGTCGTACCTGGTGGTGGCCGACCCGGACGGCAAGAACGCCCGCACCATCCTGACGGAGAAGGGCCGGGGTCTGGGTCTCATCACCCTGGGCATCCCGGACTGGCGGTAGCACCACCCGTCGCGCCCGGGGCCGCGGACGACAACCCGGCCCCGGGCTCGACACCACGTGCCCACTTCTGCCGGCGGAGCGATCCGCCCCGCCGGTTCCGCCCCACGACTTCCCGGCCGCGTCCGCCCCCTCGTCGGGGGCGTCAGAGTTGCCACCCGGCGCGGCCGCCGAGCAGGGTCAGCGCCTTGACCGCGGCCAGCCAGGCCGGGACCGCGAGTAGCAGCCGCACGTTGCTCAGCGTGAGCCAGAGCGTCAGCGACCGGGTCAGCTGCTCCGGCGAGTAGGTGTTGGCCCGGTGCATCAGGGACAGCAGCGTCGGGACGAAGTACGCGTAGGTCAGGACGCTCATGGCGACCAGGCCGCCGGAGGCGGCGAGCCACCACGGGCGGGCGGGGCCATCGTACCGCCAGGCGACGACGGCGTTCACCAGCGCGAGGAGGAAGACCACCGGCGATACGAACGGCCAGAACCGCATCGACGACCCGGTGTGGCCCGACTCCTCCAGCCGACGCCCCAGCGTCTCGGGGGTCGGGTCGGATGACCAGAGTGGAATGACCGCCCGCTTCTCGTACAGCCCGCCGCCCAGCTGCACGGCTGACCATAGGATCAGCATCCACAGCATGAGCCGCGCAAAGCCTCCCGCGGCCGCCTCCGTCACGAGGTCCGTTGGCACCGGTCGCTCCTTGAAGGCATTTGTCTTATTAGCTAAGACGCTTAGTAAGTAAGCAAACCCGAAGGGGCTGTCAATGGCAAGGCACCGGGCGGCACAGCTGAAGGCCGACCTCGCGGACGCGCTGAGGCGGCACAGCGGGTTGACCGTCTTGTTCCACGCAGCCGTCGCCGACCGCATCGGCCTGGGGGCGGCGGACCACAAGTGCCTGGACCTGCTACTGCGACTCGGCCCGCTGACCGCGGGCGACCTGGCGGGCAAGACGGGGCTGACGACCGGGGCCATCACGGGGGTCGTCGACCGACTCGAGCGGGCGGGGTACGCCGTCCGGGCGGGCGCCCCCGACGACCGGAGGCGTGTCGTCGTACAGCCCGTCCGGGACAAGGCGCTGGCGGACTTCGGACCCGTGTTCGAGGGTCTCGCGCGGGCCACGTCGGCGATGCTAGACCGCTACTCGGCGGATCAACTCGAACTCCTGCTCGATTTTCTGAGCCGTGCCGATCAGCTGATTGAGGAGCAGACCGCCGCGCTGCGGGCGGGTTGAGGTGACCGCGAGGGTGGTGGGACCGGCGTCCCGCCGGTCCCACCACTCCGGCCCACCCGGCCACCCGGCCCCGTCGCATCCGACCCGTCCGATGCACACCGCCTGACCGCGGCGCTCCGGCCGCGACCCCCTCTGGGCCGAATTTCCTCCGACCCGCGACCTTCCTGCGAACCACCTGGGCGATGCCGGCGTAGCCAACTCTATCCAGTTGCATTTGGTAATACTAAGAATTACCATTAGCAAGTCTGGTTCGACCGCCCTGTTGGTCGGCCCGGCCGCTCACCCGCAGAGGTTTGCCGTGACGCTTCATCCCCACACCCCGCCTCGACGGGGGTTCACGCTGATCGAGTTACTGGTGGTGATCGCCATCATCGCCATCCTGATCGGGCTCCTGCTCCCGGCGGTCCAGAAGGTCCGCGAGGCCGCCGCCCGCATGAGCGACCAGAACAACCTGAAGCAACTCGCCCTGGCCTGCCACGGCTTCGAGTCGGCCGCCGGCCGGCTCCCCGGCTACCAGCCGGCCCCGGCCGGGTCGTCCGTCGCCTCCTACGGCTACTCGGTCCACGCCTTCATCCTGCCGCACATCGAGCAGGAGCCGCTGGGCCGGACCTTCGACCCGAACACGCAGCAGCTCTTCTTTGGCTCGGCCCCGTTCGGGACGTTCAACCCGGCCCTCGCCGCCACCGCCGTCACTCCGGTCAAGACGTTCCTCAACCCGGCCGACGGGCAGAACCCGGTCTGCACCATCCTGTCCGGCGGGGCGCCGCACGCCGGCACCAACTACGCGGCCAACGTCGGCTCCGGGCTCGACGCCAACGACGCGGCCAACAACCCCGCCCGGTCGAACGGCACGGACATCCGCTTCCCGTCGGACGGGCTGTTCTGGTCCGGCTCCCGGGTCCGGGTGGGCGACATCACGGACGGCACCTCGAACACCCTCCTGTTCGCCGACATCCTCCGCGGCTCGAACGTCAGCGTGACCGGGACGCCGCTGTCGGCCCTCTCCCCCGAGCAGCGGCGGCGGGTGTACGCCGGCGCCAGCGCCGGCCGGAGCCCCGTCGCCGCGCCCGGCGGGCTGAACCCGCCCCTCGCCGCCGCCGACGCCACCAACGCGACCACCTGGACGGGTAACCGCGGCGGGTCGTGGATCTGGGGCCAGCCCTACACCAACGGGTTCACCGCCGCCATGCCCCCGAACAGCCCGACCCCGGACGTGGCGGGCCACGGGCAGGGCTGGTTCACCGCCCGCAGCCCGTTCACCGGCGGCGTCAACGCGGCCCTCGCTGACGGCAGCGTCCGCTTCTTCCGCGACTCCATTCCCGCCCCCAACTGGCGCGCCCTCGCCACCCGCGCCGGCGGCGAGGTGGTCAGCGGCGGCGACTTCTAACCCGGAGGACTCCCCCACGACGCGCCTTGCGATGACCGCGGCCCCCGCCTCCGCTGGCTCGTGCCCGCAGCGGTCGCCCTCGTCGCCGCGGCTTGTAGCTCCCCGACCCCGTCGGCCCGGCCGAGGGGTCGAAGGCCGCTACCGCCCCGCGGTCGGTCGCCCGGCTGCTCGTGCTGGACTTGAACTCGACGTGTGTAGTTCCTCCCGTCGGCCTGGGGTAGCATGACGGGGCGACCGCCCCCGTCGTCGCCCCTGGACGGCCGCCACGCCCCTGCCCGCCGAGGCCCGACCGCGGCGCGCGGCGTTTCTCCCGCACGTCACCCCGCCGACCGATCTGCCCGGTGCCCGCCGCGACCGGCGCGGTCGTCGTCAACGACACCCGCGGCGGGGTGGCCGGTGAACGCTATAGCTTAATGGGGATGCCGGCCGGGCATGTCGCTACGCTGACCTCGCCCGGGCCGGAATTCCGACGGCGTGTGGCGGGCGGCGTCATGGTCACAGGAACGGAACTCACCTGGTCCGCCCTCGTCGTTGACGACGACCCGGCCATCCGGCAGTCGATCCGCCTCTGCCTGGAGGCCGACAACGCCCGGGTCCAGCAGGCCGGCACGTCGGCGGGCGGCCTCGACGCCCTCGACCGCTCCCGCTTCGATGTCGTCTTCCTCGACCTGTGGCTCGGGTCCGAGTCCGGGCTGGCGGTGCTGCCGGAAATCTTGCGCCGCCAGCCGGGGGCCGGGGTGATCGTCGTTACCGCCTACGCCACCTACGAGTCCGCGGTCGAGGCGATGAAGCTCGGGGCGGTGGACTACCTGCCCAAGCCGTTCACCCCCGAGCAGGTCCGCACCGCCGCCCGGCGGGTCGTGACGGCCGGCGTCCTCCGCCGCCGGCTGACCGAGCTTCAAGACCGGCTGGACGAGACGGAGGGGGAGAGCAGCTTCGAGACGTGCAGCCCGGCCTACGCGGCGTTCCTCCAGACGGCGACCAGGGCGGCGGCCTCGGACGCGGTGGTGCTGCTCCGCGGCGAGAGCGGCACCGGCAAGACCGTCCTGGCGCGGTGGGTCCGGCGGCACAGCCGCCGGCCGGACGGCCCGTTCGTCACCGTCCACTGCCCGATGCTGTCGAGCGAGCTGATGTCGAGCGTCCTGTTCGGGCACAAGAAGGGCGCGTTCACCGGGGCGGTGGCGGACGCGGTCGGCAAGGTCGAGGAGGCCGAGGGCGGCACGCTGTTCCTGGACGAGGTCGGCGACCTGACCGCCGACGCCCAGGCCCGGCTCCTGCGGTTCCTCAACGACCGGACCTACGAGCGGGTCGGCGAGGCCAGGGAGCGGCGGGCGGACGTGCGGCTGATCGCGGCCACCAACCGCGCGCTGGAGGCGGACGTGACGGCCGGCCGGTTCCGCGAAGACCTGTTCTTCCGCCTCAACGTCATCACCCTGACCGCCCCGGCGCTGCGGACCCGCAAGGAGGACGTGCTGCCGATGGCCCGGCACTACCTCGGGTTCTTCGAGCGGCGGCAGGGCCGGCAGAACCTCGCGCTCTCGGCCGGGTGCGAGGCGGCCGTCGCCGCCCACCCCTGGCCGGGCAACCTGCGAGAACTTCGGAACGCGGTCGAGCGGGCGGTCATCCTCTGCCCGGCGACGGTGATCGACGCCGCCGACCTGGGCCTCGCCCCCGCCCGCCCGCCCGGCCTCGAACTCGGGGCCGACGTGTCGCTGGAGGTCATCGAGCGGGAACACATCGCGCGGGTCGTGGCACGGGCCGGCTCCTTCGAGGCGGCGGCCCGGACGCTCGGCATCGACGTGACCACCCTCCAGCGGAAGCGGAAGCGGTACGACCTGTCATGACCGGCAACCGCCTCCAAGCCCGGTTCGTCCTCGCCGGGTGCCTGCTGGTGGCCGCCACGGTCGGCGGCAGCGTCTGGAGCGCACTCACGTTCGTCCGGCTCAACGCCGCCGTGGACGGCACCCTCCGCGACAGCCAGGAAACCATCGACCTGAGTGCCGAACTCCACAGCTCGGTGGAGCGGGAAGACGACGCCCTCCTGCTGTTCCTGAGCGGTAGCGCCGGGAAGGCCCGGCTCGACCTGGCCGCCGAACGGCGGCGGGGCGACGGCGGCTTCGACAGGCTGAAGGGACGGTTGGAGGACGCGGACGAGGACGAGCGGGCCATCGCCGCGGCACTGCGGCAGCAGATCGACCGCTACCGGGCGGCCGGGGACGCACTCCTCGCCCGCGGCGACCGGACCGGCGGCCTGGAGGCGTACCACCGGACGGTCAACCCGCTGCTGCGCCAGGCGGCGGCGGGCTGCGACCGGCTCCGCGAGGCGAACTTCCGGTCGATGGAGCAGGCCGGGGTCCGCGCCCGCGACGAGGCCGCACGGGGGACGCGGCTGGTGGTCGTGATTTCCGTGCTGACCGCGGGTCTGGGGGTCGCCATCGCCGCATGGCTGGCCCGTTCGGTCCTCGGCCCGGTGAGGGAGTTGACCGACTCGGTCGAGGACATCCGCCGGGGCAACTTCGACCGGCGGGTGCGGCACATCTCGGCCGACGAACTCGGCCAGCTGGGGACCGGCTTCAACCGGATGGCCGAAACCCTCGCCGAGTACCGCCGCTCCAGCCTGGGTGAACTGCTGGCCGTCAAGGCCACGCTGGAGGCCACGCTCGACGCCCTCCCCGACGCCGTGCTGGTGTTCGGGCCGGACGGCGAGTTGGCGGCGACGAACCCGCCCGCCCGAACCGTCCTGGCCGGCAAGGGGGCCGGTTCGGCCGCCCGCCTCGCGGCCGTCCCCTTCTCCGACGACCACCGCGCGGCCGTCGCCGACGCCCTCGCGGGCCGCCCGCCGGCCGACCGCCGCCTCGACTTCGACCGGACGTTCCACGTCGCCCTCGACGGCCGGCCGCGGCGGTTCCGGCTCACCGCCGTGCCGATCCCCGAGTTCGCCCCCGGCCGGTGCGGGGCGGCCGTCGTGCTGGACGACGTGACCGAGTTCGCCCGCCTGGACGAACTCCGCAGCGAACTGATCGGGGTCGCCTCGCACGAACTGAGGTCGCCACTGACCGCGCTGCGGATGAACCTGCTCATGCTCGGCGAAGGGGCGGCCGGCATGAGCGGGCGGCAGCGGGAACTGGTGGCCGCCGCCGTCGCGGGGTGCGAGGAGCTCGGGCTGACCATCGAGGAGTTGCTGGACGTGACGCGGGTCGAGGCCGGGCAGCTGCGGCTCAACCTCGCGCCGGTCGATCTGGGGGCGGTGCTGGCGGCGGTCCAAAAGGCGATGCGAACCCGGTTCGACGACGCCGGCGTCCGGCTCGTCGTGACCGCCGCGGCCGGGTCGGTCGTCGCCTGGGGCGACCCGGCCCGGCTCGGGAGCGTGTTCGCCAACGTGCTGTCCAACGCCCTGAAGTATTCTCCGACCGGCGGCGTGGTCGAGGTGAGGCTGTCGTCCGGGCAGAACGCCCAGGTCGGGGCCGCCGCCCCCCTGCGAATCGCCGTGACGGACCAGGGACCGGGCGTCCCGGCCGAGTTCCGCGAGCGGGTGTTCGAGAAATTCTTCCGGGTCGAGCACCACGCCGGCGACCGGCCCGAAAGCGTCCGCGGCACGGGAATCGGCCTGTACTTGTGCCGGGAGGTCGTCAAGGCCCACGGCGGCTCGATCACCTGCGAGCCGGGCGACGGCGGCACCGGCACGCGGTTTGTAATTGCACTTCCCGTCAGCCTGTAACCGCAACGATTTCTGCGGCAATCGTCGCCACCCGGGTTGGGTGGCCCTCGGCGATCCTCCGCGCCTGCCGAGTGGATCAGGGAGGTCGGCCGTGTCTACTGGTCTCCTCGACTCGCCCCCAACCGCCCGGCCCCTGTCGGGCGACCCGACGGCCGACGCGGCCGCCCGCGACGTGTCCGAACTGCTGGCGTCACTGGCCACCACGCCGGACGGGCTGGGTCGCGTCCAATCCCTCCAACGGCGGGCCGGGGACGGGCTCAACGAGATCGCCAGTGAGAAGCCGCCCCGCTGGCACGTCCAGTTCCTGCGCGCCTTCCACGTCCCGTTCAACTACCTGCTGTTGGCCCTCTCGGTGGTGGCCTTCTTCACCGAGGACTACAAGGCCGCAACCGTCATCTCAGTCATGGTCGCCCTCAGCGGGTCGCTGCGGTTCTGGCAGGAGTTCCGCTCCGGGCGGGCCGCCGAGAACCTGCGGGCGTTGGTCCGCACCACCGCCACCGTCTGCCGCCCCGGCTCGAAGCCGGAAGAGGTGCCGGTCCGCGATCTGGTGACCGGCGACGTGGTTCACCTGTCGGCCGGCGACCTGATCCCGGCCGACGTGCGGCTGCTGTCGGCCAAAGACCTGTTCGTCAGCCAGGCGGCCCTGACCGGCGAGTCGATCCCGGTCGAGAAGGCCGACGTGCCGGCGGCCGAGGCCCGCCGGCTGCTCGACGCGCACGCCGCCCCGCTCGACGTGCCGAGCCTGTGCTTCCTCGGGACCACGGTGGTGAGCGGCACGGCGAAGGCCGTGGTCGTGGCGACCGGCGACCGCACCTACCTCGGGTCGCTGGCCCGGCACCTCGTCGGCCGGCGATCCGACACGGCGTTCGACAAGGGCGTCCGCGGCGTCAGCTGGCTGCTCATCCGGTTCATGCTGGTCATGGTCCCGGTCGTCTTCCTGCTCAACGGGTTCACCAAAGGGGACTGGGGCGAGGCGTTCCTGTTCGGGGTGGCCGTCGCGGTCGGGCTGACCCCGGAGATGCTGCCGATGGTCGTGACGGCCAACCTCGCCCGCGGGGCGGTGGCCATGTCCCGCCGCAAGGTGATCGTCAAGAAGCTGCCGGCCATCCAGAACCTCGGGGCGATGGACGTCCTCTGCACGGACAAGACCGGCACGCTGACGCAGGACAAGGTGGCCCTCCTCCGGCACCTCGACGTGGAGGGGAACGAGTGCGAGGAGGTGCTGGAGTACGCCTACCTGAACAGCCACTTCCAGACCGGCCTCAAGAACCTGCTCGACCGCGCCGTCCTGGACCACGAAGACCTGACCCAGACCCGCGAACTGACCCGGCGCTACCTCAAGTACGACGAGGTGCCGTTCGACTTCCACCGGCGGCGGATGTCGGTGGTCGTTCACGAGGTGTTCAAGGGCCGCGACCTGCTCATCTGCAAGGGGGCCGTCGAAGAACTGCTGACGGTCTGCTCGGAGGCCCGCGTCGGCGGGCAAGCGATCCCGCTGACCGACGCCGTCCGCGCCGAGGTTCTGCGGCGGCGCACCGGGATGAACGAGGACGGGCTGCGGGTGATCGCGGTCGCGGCGAAACAGGTCTGGAGCCAGCCGGGCCGGCAGTACGGGGTGGCCGACGAGGACGGGCTGACGCTGGTCGGCTTCATCGCCTTCCTCGACCCGCCGAAGGAGTCGGCGGCCCCGGCCCTGGCCGCCCTGGCGCGGCACGGGGTCGCGGTCAAGATTCTGACAGGGGACAACGACCTCGTCGCCAAGAAGGTGTGCAAGGACGTGGGGCTGGCCGCGCCCCGGGCGCTGCTCGGCCACCAGGTCGAGGCGATGGCCGACGCCGAGCTGGAGGCGGCCGCCGAGGAGGTCACGCTGTTCGCCAAACTGAACCCGCCGCAGAAGGCCCGGATCATCGCGGCCCTGAAGCGGCGAGGCCACACGGTCGGGTTCCTGGGCGACGGCATCAACGACGCCCCGGCCCTGCGGGAGGCCGACGCCGGCGTGTCGGTGGACACCGGGGCGGACATCGCCAAGGAGTCGGCCGACGTCATCCTGCTCGAAAAGAGCCTGCAGGTCTTGGAAGAGGGCGTCCTGCTCGGCCGGCAGACCTACGGCAACACCATCAAGTACGTCAAGATGACGGCCAGTTCCAACTTCGGGAACGTGTTCAGCGTGCTGGTGGCCAGCGTCTGGCTCCCGTTCCTGCCGATGCTGGCCATCCACCTGCTCATCCAGAACCTGCTCTACGACGTCTCGCAGGTCGGCATCCCGTTCGACCGGGTGGACGACGAGTACCTCGAAAAGCCCCGCAAGTGGCAGGTGAACGACCTGGGCCGGTTCATGCTCTGCGTCGGCCCGGTCAGTTCGATCTTCGACGTCACCACCTTCTGCGTGATGTACTACGTCTTCGCGGCCAACACCCCGGAGATGCAAGGGCTGTTCCAGTCCGGCTGGTTCGTCGAGGGGCTGCTGTCGCAGACCCTCATCATCCACATGATCCGCACCAGCAAAGTGCCGTTCTTCCAGAGTACGGCCGCGCCGCCGCTTCTGGCTCTGACACTGTGCGTGATGGCCGCCGGCCTCGCGGTCCCGTTCACCCCGCTCGGGGCGGCGGTGGGCATGGCCCCCCTGCCGCTCGCGTACTTCCCGTGGCTGGCCGGGACGCTCGCCTGTTACTGCCTGCTCGCCCAGGTGGTGAAGCGGTGGTACGTCCGCCGCTTCGGCACGTGGCTGTGACGGAAGGGAGGTGTGACGTGATCTTCTGGCCGTTCGCCCTGAACACCACCGCCGCCCTGTTGATGGGGACGGCCATCGGCGTGGAGCGGCAGTGGCGGCAGCACACCGCCGGCCTACGGACGAACGCCCTGGTCGCACTGGGCGCGGCCCTGTTCGTCGGCCTGTCGGCCCTCACCGACCGGGAGGCCAGTCCGACCCGCATCGCCGCCCAGGTGGTGAGCGGGCTAGGGTTCCTCGGCGGCGGGGTGATCCTCCGCGAAGGGCTGAACGTCCGCGGGCTGAACACCGCCGCGTCCATCTGGTGTAGCGGGGCGGTCGGGTCACTGGCCGGGGCCGGGTTCCCGCTTGAAGCCCTGTTCGGCACGGCCTCGGTGCTGCTCGTCCACCTGGGGCTGCGGCCGGTGGCGCGGCGGATCGACGCCCGCACCAGGACGGCGACGGACGTGGAAATGGTCTACCGGCTGCGGGTCGAGTCGAAGGCCGACCACGACGCGCACGTCCGACACATCCTGCTGCGACACGTCAACGGCCACGGCCGGCTGACGCTCCAGGGGATGGCGACGGAGGACACCGAGAGCGGCCACACCGTCGTCGCGGCCGACATCTTCGCCCTGGAACGGAACGACCGGGCGATGGAGGAGATCGTCGCCCGCGTCAGCATCGAACCGGAGGTCAAGGCGGTGAGTTGGCAGCGGGCGGTGGCGTGACCCATGCCGCGAGACGCACAACCGACAGACCTGACCGACGACCAGTGGCGGGCCGTCGAGCCGCTCATTCCGCCGCCGGCCGGCGGGGGCCGCAAACGCGAGGTGGACGTGCGCGAGGTCGTCAACGCCATTCGCTACCTGCGGGCCACGACCTGCGGCTGGCGAGGGCTGCCGGCCGGCTTCCCCAACCGCTCGACCGTGCGGCACTACTCGGACGGCTGGCAGCACAGCGGGGTGTGGGAGCGGATCGAGAAGGTGTTAGGGGCCGGAGGAGAGTCCGCAACTTGCCCAGGCGGTGCCAACGGCGCAGCGGCTCCGAAACCCGACGGCGGGACTTCTTAAACAGTTCGGCACAACCGATACCAGTTCTACAGCCCGAACCGGCCGTCGCGGCGGGCTAGGGAAACAAGGTCACCGGGAGCGGTTATGAGGTCTGCAATCAACTGGGGGAGGTGGGGCGGTCTGGCCGCCCTGGTGGCGTCCGCTTCCGGCTGTGCCGTCCATCATTACCACCACGCCGGGGACGGAAGCCGCGACCCGGTTCTGTCCGCCGGCCCGATCACCGGCGTCCTGGTTCCGTCCCCCGGCTCGACACGCGCGGCGCAGACTCTGGCCTCGCCGCCGCCCGCCATGAAGGGGCCGACCCGTTCGACCGAGGTGGTCGCGGTCGCTCACCGTGATGCTCCGGCGGCCGGGCAGAAGGGGGGAGTCCAGGCCGACCCGTTGCCAGCGCCTCACAGGCTCACCCCGGTGGCAACGGAACCAACCGAACTGACGCTCGATCAGGTCATCAACGCCACCCTGCTCGCCGACCCCAAACTGCGGGCCGGGTTCGAGACGATCAACCAGGCGAACGGGGACGCCCTGACCGCGTCGTTGAAGCCGAACCCGACGTTCAACATCAACCAGACGCTCCTGCCGCTGACCCGCCCCTTCACGGTGGACGCCCAAGGGGGGCCGCCGCAACTCGACGTCGGGCTGGCGTACCCCATCGACTGGTTCCTGTTCGGGAAGCGGGCGGCCGCGATGCAGGCGACCGGGTTGGGCGTCAAGGTGACGGAGGCCGAGTACGCCGACCTCGTCCGGCAGCGGGTGCTGCAAGCCGCCGCCGGCTACTACGACGTGCTGGAGGCCAAAGCCCTCCGCGACCTGGCCCGCCAGGACGTGGACAACTTGAAGCAGGTGGAGTCGGTCACCCAGAAGTCGGTCGACGCCGGGAACCGGCCGGCCGTCGAACTCAGCCGCGTCCGGCTCGACCGGCTCAAGAGCGAGCAGGCGCTGCGCGAAGCCGAGAACACGCTCGTCACCGCGAAGGCCCGGCTGCGGGCGCTGCTGGGCCGCACCGACGCCGACCCGGCGTTCGACGTGGCCGGGTCGCTCGACCAGCTGCCGCCGCTCGACCCGCTGCCCGCCGACGAAGCCTACGCGGTCGCCTTGCAGAACCGGCCCGACCTGTCCGCCCTGCGGTGGAAGGTGTCCCAGGCCCAGGCCGGCACCGTGGTCGAACGCCGCAACGCCTACCCCGAGGTGACGCCGGTGATCGGCTACACCCGGCAGTTCCAGCAAAAGGCCATCGGGTTCCCCGACGCCTCGTCGTTCGGCTTCGGGCTCGACATGACCTTGCCGGTTCACAACCGCAACCAGGGGAACCGCTTCAAGGCGGCGTCGGTTGTGGCCCAGACGCACCTCGAACTGCGCGCCGGCGAGGCGGAACTGCGGGCCGAGGTGACGCAAGCGGACCAGACCCTCCGCACGGCGGCCGCGAACGCGAAGGCCGTCGCGGGGGAGCAACTCAAGACCGCCGGCGAGGTCCGCGACGCCATCAACCAGTCCTACGCGGCGGGCAACCGACCGCTGATCGACGTTCTCGACGCGCAGCGGAACTACCGCGACACCTACCGCCTGTTCATCACCAGCCGGGCCGGGTTCGGCCGGGCGGTCGTGAACTACTCGGCCACCCTCGGGAAGAAGATCGCACCATGACGAGCAGTTCGAGAGACGCGCCACCGGATGCCGCACCGACAGCGCCGTCACCCGCCCCCCGACCCCAATCGCTCCGGACGCGAGTCGGGTCCGCCGCCCAGTTCGTGGTCGCCCTGGCTGCGACGGCCGGCTTCCTGGGCTACCTGCTGGTCGTCCCGTCCGCGCCGCCGGCCGAACCGGAGACGACACCCCGCCCGACCGCCGACGTGGTCGAGGTCGTGGGGCCGGGGTTGATCCGCGTCCAACCCGGCAGCCCCCTCGACAAGAAGGTGCAGGTCGTCGCGGTGCGGCGGCGGACGGTCACCGACCCGGTCCTGACGGTGACGGGGCGGGTGGCGGCCAGCCTACGGCCGGGCAACGGCAAGGGGAGCGACTTCTGGCAGTTCGACTCGCCCGAGGTGCTGACCGCGTACACCGACTGGCAGAGGGCACAGGCCGACATCACATTCGCCGAAACCCAGCTGGCGCAGGTGAAGCAACTGGCCGCCGCCCGGCTGGAAGCCCAGAGGCAAGTGCTGGCTCGGGCCGAGAAGGGGGCGAGCATCGGCGACGGCACGGCCAAGGAAGTCGCCGCCGAGAAGGCGAACCTGATCCAGACCGAACTCACCGGCCGCAAGGAGGTTCACGAAGCGGAGACGGCACTCCGGGTCGCCACGCGGGCCGAGGCGGCTGGGGCCAGGCAGCTTCAACAGTCCGGCCTCGACCCGGAACTGATCCGCTCGACGACTTCGGACACCGACATCGTCCTGGCCGACGTGCCGGAAGGCCGGCTCAACCGCGCCAAGGTCGGGCAGGGGTGTCAGGCCACCTTCTTCGGCATCCCGACCGAGCGGTTCACGGGCAAGGTGACCAGCATCGCGCCGGTGCTGTCGAAGGAGCGGCGGTCGGTACGGGTGCTGTTCGTCATCCACGACCCGAAGGACCAGCTGCGGCCCGGCATGTTCGCCGAGATCGGGTTGGGAACCGACCCCCGAGACACCATCCTCGCGCCCGCGGACGGCGTGCTGCACGTCGGGCGGGCCGACTACGCCCTTGTCGGGGCGGAGGCGAACACCTGGCGGGTGGCCGAGGTGCAGGTGGGCGAGCCGCACAACGGCGACGTGGAAATCCTCGACGGCTTGAAGGAGGGCGACCGGGTCGTCGGCAAGGGGGCCATCCTGTTCAAGCCGCTCGCCGTCCGCGCCCTCCAGCCGGCCCCGGCCGCCGCGACGGAGGGCCGCCGATGACCGCCGACCTGATCGAAAAGGCGATGCACGCCCGCTGGCCCGTGCTGGGGCTGGTGCTGGCCGTCTGCGGGGCCGGCGTCTACTCGTTCCGCCAGCAGCCCATCGACGCCTACCCGGACATCTCGGCCCAGGTGGTGCAGGTCATCACCGTGTACCCCGGCCGCGCCCCCGAGGAGGTCGAGCGGCAGGTGACGGTCCCCATCGAGATCGCCATGCGGAACGTCCCGAACGCGGACGTGATCCGGTCGCGGACCATCTTCGGCCTGTCCGTCGTGCAGCTGGTGTTCAAGGAGGGGACGGAGAGCTACTGGGCCAGACAGCGGGTGCAGGAAAAGCTGTCGAGCATCAAGCTCCCCGAAGGGGCGGAAGCCGAACTCGGCCCGCTGGCGACCGCCTACGGCGAGGTCTTCCGGTATGAACTCGTCACGGACGGTACGCACGACCTGATGGCCCTGCGGACGCTCAACGACTGGGTGGTCATTCCCCGCCTCCTGCGGGCCGCGGGGGTGGCCGAGGTGTCGAACTTCGGCGGGCTGGAGAAGCAGTTCGCCATCACCTTCCGCCCGGCCGACCTCGACCGCTTCGGGCTGACGCTCAACGACGTGGTCGAGGCCGTCAAGACGAACAACGCCTCAGCCGGGGGCAGCGTGATGCAGCGGGGGAGCATGTCCTTCGTCATCCGCGGGAGCGGCTCGCTCCAAGACCTGAAGGGGATCGAGAACACGTTCGTCAAGTCGGTCGGCGGCACGCCCATCTACCTGCGGGACGTGGCCGGCGTCGGCCTGGACAGCCTGACCCCGTCCGGCATCTACAGCAAGGACCGGACGGACGACTCGGTCGAGGGCATCGTCCTGATGCGGCGGGGCGAGAACACGTCGCGTGTCCTCGCACAGGTGAGCGAAGCGGTCGAAGAATTGAACGAGTCGGAACTTCCCGAAGGGGTAAAGGTCGTCCCGTTCTACGACCGGCAGCACCTCGTCGACAGCACCCTGCACACGGTCGGCCACTCGGTCGCGCTCGGCGTCACCCTGGTGGTGCTGGTGCTGCTGCTGTTCCTCGGCCGCCCGGCGATGGCCGCGCTGGTCGCGCTGACCATCCCGTTCTCGCTCCTGTTCGCCCTGGTGCTGATGTACCTGACCGGCATCCCCATCGGCCTGCTGTCCATCGGGGCCATCGACTTCGGCATCATCGCGGACGGCGCGATCATCATGGCCGAGCACGTCGCCCGGCGGCTCGGCGAGGCCACCCACCGGGAGGGGCGGCCGAACGTGTTCGAGGTGGTGCGGCACGCGGCCCTGGAGGTCGAGCGGCCGGTGTTCTTCTCGATCCTCATGATTGTCGTCGCGTACCTGCCCCTCCTGTCGCTGACGAGCATCGAGGGGCTGCTGTTCCGGCCGATGGCCCTGACGATGGTGTACGCCCTGGTCGGGGCGTTGATCTTCGCCCTCTTCGTCGTCCCGGTACTGGCCACGATCGTGTTCCGCCACGGGTACGAGGAGTGGGAGAACCCGGTCCTGAAGCTCGCCCGGCCGGTGTACGCCGCCGCGCTGCGGGCCGTGCTGGGCGGCCGGTGGCTGGTGACCGGGGTGGTGGCGTGCGGTCTGGTGCTGGTCGCGGTGAAGGTCGTGCCGCGGCTCGGCGTCGAGTTCCTGCCGTACATGGACGAGGGGGTGGTGTGGGTCCGGGCCAACTTCCCCGAGGGGACGGCTCTCGGGCAGTCGAGCGAGTACGGCCGCCGCATCCGCGAGATCGCCCTGGAGTTCCCCGACGTACAGGCGATCTCCGTGCAGGCCGGGCGGAACGACTCGGGGACCGACCCGTTCCCGCCGAGCCGCCTGGAGATCATGATTATCCCGAAGCCGAGGGGGCGGTGGACGCAGTTCAAGTCGAAACAGGAACTGGTCGCCGCCATCGGCAGGCGGCTGCGGGAGGAGTTCCCGACCACCCGGTTCAACTTCACCCAGCCGATCATCGACAGCGTGACCGAGGACACCAACGGCACGTCGGCCAACCTCGCCGTCGAGTTCTCCGGGCCGGACTCCGAGGTGCTGCTCGACCTCGCCCGGCAAACCGTCGAGCTGCTCAAGGCGGTGCCGGGGGCGCAGGACGCGAACGTCGAGCAGGAGGGGCCGCAGCCGCAGCTGGTCATCACCCCCGACCGCCAGTCGTGCGCCCGCCACAACGTCCGCATCGAGGACGTGACCAGGCTCATCAACACGGCCCTGGGCGGCGAGGCGGTCGGCACGCTGTACGAGGGCGAGCGGCGGTTCGACATCGCCGCGCGGGTGGACCGGAGCGTGGCCAACTCGCCGGCGGCGGTCGGCCGACTGCCGGTCCACACCGCGGACGGGGTGCCGGTCCCGCTCGCCCAGGTGGCGAAGATCGAGGTGGCGGACGGGCAGACGATCATCGCCCGCGAGAACGGCCGGCGGCGGATCACCGTGCGGTGCGACATCGTCGGCCGCGACCAGGGCGGGTTCGTGACGGAGGCGCAGGAGAAGTTCGACGCGACGATCCGCCCGAAGCTGCCGGCCGGCTACCGGGTCGGCTGGCTCGGCATGTTCGAGAACTTGCAGCGCGCCCGCGACCACTTCGTGCTGGTGATCCCGATCACCGTCGCCCTGATCTTCGGCCTGCTGATCGTCACCTTCGGGTCGTTCCGGGCGGCCTTGCTGCTGTTACTGTCCGTGCCGTTCGCCTTCACCGGCGGGGTGCTGGCGTTGTGGGTGCGGGGGATGAACCTGAACGTCTCGACCGGCGTGGGGTTCGCCGCCCTGTTCGGGGTGTCGATCATGAACGGGGTACTCATGGTGCGGTCGATCACCGCCCTGCGGCAGCAGGGGATGGGGCTGCGGGAAGCGGTATTGCAAGGGGCGGAGGACGTGCTGCGACCGATCCTGCTGGCCTCGCTGGTGGCCATCCTCGGGCTGCTGCCGGCGTCGTTGGCGACCGGCCTGGGGTCGGACGTGCAGCGACCGCTGGCCACGGTCATCGTCTGGGGGCTGTTCAGTTCGACCCTGCTCACGCTGTTCGTCGTGCCGGTGCTGTACGCGGTTTTCGCCCCGGCCGTTTCCGGGCCGCCGACGCCCGCCCAGCCCGTACCACGGGAATGAGCGGCGGCGATCCAGACCGTCTCCGCCCACTCACGCCCGCCGCCGGTTGTCGATTCTCACCCGGGGTAGCCCCCGCCGCGACTTCTCGAAGTACCCGATTTCGACCAGGGTCGGCCAGAGTTCGACCGAACCTTTGATGACTGCGACGACACTGCGTTGGCGGGCGGCGCCACGACGTGAGGTATCGCGGGCCGGGCAGAGGATGACGACCTCGACCGGAGGGACCAACTGCGACCGGGTAGTACCCGTGTCGTCTTCACGAAGGGATGGCGAACCCCTGGCTTGTTACCCCTCTCAAACCGTAGACCACCCCATTTTGGCGGCATCCCACTCAAAAGCCGGGGTACCAAGTCAGCGGCAAGTGCCTTCGCGTCCCGAACAAAAACTGAAAACCCGTCCATAATCGCAAAGCGGGGGTGTATCGGAATCGAACCGACTGGCGGCGTTGCTCACACCGCCCACAGGTTTTGAAGACCAGGGCCGGCACCAGCCGTGCAAACACCCCCGGGGGTCGACCCGACATCCGAGTCGGTGTCGTCTTACCGTATCCGGCCTGGGTGGGTCGGGAAATCCGGCCCGCCCTGCACCTACACCCGGCTGAACGCCGGCTGCGGGGCGTCCGCGGGCGTCTCGACCGGTTCGTCGGCTACCGGCTCCGGCGGCGCCCCGGGGTTCCGCAGGGCGGACACGAAGCCCGCCAGTCGGGACAGCCCCTCCCGCAGCCGGCCGTCGTCGGCCGCGAAGCTCACCCGCACGTGGCCCGCGCCGGACGGCCCGAACGCGCAGCCCGGCCCTACCAGCACCTGCCGCTCGCGCAGCAGTCGGTCGGCGAAGGTCCGACCGTCCAGGCCCAGGTCGGCCACCGGCACCCACGCGAAGTAGCCCCCGGCCGGCCACTCCGGGTGCAGGCCCATCCCGCGCAGCCGGTCCACGACGTAGCGCCGGCGGTCGCGGTGGCGGGCCAGCGTGGGCTCGAACTCGGTGTCGGCCTCGGCCAGCGCCCGGGCCGCCGCCTGCTGGCACACCGTCGGCACGTAGGGGGCGCTCAGGCTCGCGGTCAGTGCGCACGCCCGGACCAGCGGCCGCGGCCCGGCCAGCCAACCCACCCGCACCGACCCCAGCCCCCACCCCGGCGTCACCGACCCCGCCGTCAGCACCCGCTTCTCGGCCCCCGGGAGGGCGCCGAGCGACTTCCCCCGCCCGTCGTACCGGAACCGGCCGAACGACTCGTCCGCGTACACCAGCACGTCCGACCCGGCGGCGATCCAGAGCAGGTACTCCAAGTCCTCGGGGGCGAAGCACGCCCCGGTCGGGTTCACCGGGTCAGACAGGACGAGCAGCTTCGCCCCGCGCACGGCCCGCTCGAAGTCGCGTTCAAGGAACCGGCAACGCCCGTCGTCGTTCCACGTCGGCACTCGACGGACGCGGGCGCGGCGGGACTTTGCCCCGAGGTCGAACAGCGGGGAGCACGGGTCGAACAACACGACCCGGTCGCCGGGGTTCACGAAGGCGTCGAGGGCGGCGGCGTAGGCGGCCGTCGCCCCGTGCGTGACGAACAGCTCGTGCTCGGGGTCCACGGCCCGGCCGTCGCGGCGGACGTAGAGGTCGGCGAGGGCGTTGCGCAGGTCGGGGGTGCCCCACGGGGGCGGGTTGCCCCGGCGGTCCGGGGTATGCCGGCCCGGGCCGACCGGCGAGTCGGCCCGGGGGGCGGGCTGGTTCAGGTCGATGACGCTCGGCCCGAGCGGGCCTGGGAAGTAGGCCGGGTCGAGGAGGTCTTCGGCCGGGGCGGCGAGGACGGCGTCCGAGTAGTAACGGAGGGCGTGGGGGTGGCCGTCGGTGAGCCGCTTGGCGGCGGGGAGGAAGCGGGCGACGCCGGAGCGGACGAGCAGCTTGGTGAGCCAGAACGGACGGGCCACGGGTCGGCCTCCCAGCTGGGGGTCGGGGCCGGGTATTGTGCCCGATCCGCCCCGGTGGCCGTCAAGCCGAACCGCCGGACCCCTCAATCACAGCTGGCGCTCGCGGATGAGTGCCTGGAGGCCGGCGAGGTGCTTGCACCGCCCCCAGCGGAGGAAGCCAAGACACTCGCACGTGCTGTCGTCCGGCGGACCGGCGCGGACGTGGTAGACGTTCCCCATCCCGAGCCGGTGGACGACGAAGCCCCGCCCGCCGATCTCGCAGGGGATTTCCCGCAGCGTGTAGAACTGGTCCCGCCCACTGGTTGTGACGCGGAATACGCCGATCCCGTCCGCCGCGGGAGAGCGGACCAGCCGGATCGTGCGCGGCGCTTTCCCGGCCATGTCGGGATTGTAGGGTGGGTTTCCCGCCCCGCGGGGAGGTGGTAGAATTCGGCCGTCCACCCGCCCAGCGGAGAAGTCATGCGGTTCACCAAGATGCACGGGATCGGCAACGATTACGTGTACGTCGATTGCGTCCGAAACGCCCCCCCCGCCGACCCAGCGGCCGTGGCCCGGGCGGTCAGCGACCGGCACTTCGGCATCGGCTCGGACGGCCTCATCCTGATCGGCCCGAGCGACAAGGCCGACGCCCGGATGCGGATGTTCAACGCCGACGGGTCCGAGTCCGAGATGTGCGGCAACGGCGTCCGCTGCGTGGCCAAGTTCGTGTACGACCACGGCATCGCCCGCAAGCCGCGCCTCGCCATCGAGACCGGCCGCGGCGTCCTGGCCCTCGACGTGGAGGTGAAGCAGGACCGCGTGAGCCGGGTGCGGGTGAACATGGGCGAGCCGATCCTGAAGTCGGCCGACATCCCCACCACGCTCCCCGGCGACCCGCCGGTGAACGCGCCGCTGACGGTGGCCGGCGTCCGCTTCGAGGCGACGTGCGTGTCGATGGGGAACCCGCACGCGGTGGTGTACGTCGGCGACGAGTACTTCCGCACCGCCGAGCGCGACCTCGTAGCCGAACTGGGGCCGAAGATCGAACACGCCCGCGAGTTCCCGCGGCGGGTCAACGCCCACTTCGTGAAGGTCCACTCGCCGGGCGAGGTGACCATGCGCACCTGGGAGCGCGGCAGCGGCATCACCCTGGCGTGCGGGACGGGGGCGTGTTCGGTGTGCGTGGCCGGCGTGCTGACCGGACGCACCGGGCGTAAGCTGCTGGCCCACCTCCCCGGCGGCGACCTGGAGCTGGAGTGGTCGGAGGCGGACAACAACGTGTACATGACCGGCCCGGCGACCGAGGTGTTCTCGGGGGAGTGGGCGGGGGAGTAGTGAGCAGTGGGCAGTCGGGCCGATCCGTCGCCCCGCCCGGGGCGTTGCCCCGGGCTATCGAATCCCAGCCCTTCGGGCTGAAGACAGGTCGCTGGTTTTCAGGCCAACGGCCTGAGATCCCATAGCCCGGGGCAACGCCCCGGGCGGGGCGACGGATCGGCCCGACTACCCACCGCTCACTACTGCAAGGCAGGACGCCGCCATGAAGATCCGCAACCGCCACCTGCTCGCGGCCGCCGGGTGGGCGGCGACCCGCACCGCCTACGCCCTCTTCCACACCCTCCGCTTCCGCTACCAGCCGTTGGGGCCGAGCTGCGCCCCCGCCGACGTCCCGGCCGGCGAGCGGATCATCTACTGCATCTGGCACGAAAACCTCCTCCTGCCGACCCTCTACTTCGGCCGGCCGGACATCGCCGTCCTCATCAGCCAGCACCGCGACGGGCAACTCCTCGGGTCGCTGATCCAGGCGTTCGGCATGGGGATGGTGTGCGGCTCCACCACCCGCGGCGGGGTCGAGGCCGTCCGCAAGTTGGTGGACGAGAACGCCCCCTTCCGCCACCTCGCGGTCACCCCGGACGGCCCCCGCGGGCCGCGGCGGGTGGTGCAGCAGGGGCTCGTCTACGTCGCGTCCCGGACCGGGATGAAGGTGGCGTGCGTGGGCGTCGGCTACCGCCGGCCGTGGCGGCTCAAGAGCTGGGACCGGTTCGCCCTGCCGAAGCCGTTCACCCGCGCCCGCTGCCTGACCGGCGAGCCGATCGCCGTCCCGGCCGGGCTCAAGGCCGCCGGGCTGGAGCCGTACCGCCTCCTCATCCAGGCCGAGATGGACCGGCTGAACGCCGCCGCCGAGGGGTGGGCCGAAGCCGGCCGGCTCGACTCTTCGCCTCCGACCGCCCCGCCGCTCCGGCTCGCCTCTTGACCCGGCCTGTAAAACGACCCCCGGTGTCCCGGGACCGGAGGCGGGTGTGGGCAAGGCGACCGGCTACCTGATCCACCCGCGGTACTGGGACTGGGCCACCGACCCGTGGTTCCACCGCGGGCTCGGCTGGGTTCTTGTCTTCGCCGTCACCCTCGGCCACTACCAGACTGCCCGGTCGTGGCTGATGAACTACCCGGACACGCCTGAGGGGCTCCGCCGCCCGCAGGACGGGCCGTACGGCCACACCCAGATCGACTTCGGCGGCCAGTGGGTGATGGGCCGGATGGTCGCCCTCGGCCACGGCCGGCAGCTCTACCACCGGCAGGTCCAGTGGGCCGTCGTCCGGGCCGGCTACCCCGTCGAGGACGAGACGCCGGCCCAGCGGGAGGAGACGCTCCTCCCCGCACACCTCCGCACGATGGCCCAGACGAGGGACGACGTCGGCCACGACGCCGACAATCTGATGTACTGGTTCATGGGGACCGACCCGCCCGGCTGGAAGACGGTGGGCGGGGCGGCCGTGGCGCCCCTCGCCACCGACCTCTCCGGCAACCCGCTCGCCGCCCTCGCCCGGTCCGCCGCGGCCGCCGACACGGTGTCCCAAGCCGTCGTGGACGAGGTACGCCAGCCGGCCGTCGGCGGGCCGCTGTACCCGCCGGTCCACGGTCTCTTCTACGCCCCGCTCGGACTCATCGACGAGCCCCGCCGGGCCTACCACGTCTTCCAGGTGGTCGCCATTGGGTTCGCCTTCCTGGCCGGGCTGGGGCTGTCCGCCCTGAGCGGGTGGCGGGTGTGGTGGTCGGTCTGCACCGCCGCGGTGCTGCTGTTCCCCGGCTGCGGGCCGGCCCTGGAACTGGGCCAGAACCCGACCGTGTCGCTGGCGATCGCCGTGTGGGGCTGGGCGCTGGCGGCCCGGGGGCGGAACCTGGCCGGCGGGGCGGTGTGGGGGCTGTTCGCGTTCAAGCCGGTGTGGGCGCTGGCCTTCTTCCTGGTGCCGCTGCTCCAGCACCGCTGGCGGTTCCTGGCCGGGATGGTCGGCACCGGCATCGCCCTCGGGGTGGCCACGTTCCCGGTCGTCGGCGTGCAGGCGTGGTTCGACTGGCTGAAGGTCGGGCAGGAAGCGGCCGCCCATTACAACGTCAGCGAGAGCTGGATCAGCCTGAGCCGCGACCTCCAGGGCATCCCGCGCCGGTTCCTCCACGACTTCAGCCTCCCCGAGCCCGAACGCGAGACCGCCTACGCGAAGCGGGTGTCGTGGGCGTTGTGGGCGGCCGTGTTCGTCCCCACGGTCGTCATCACCGTGACCCGCGGGGGCCGGGGGCCGGTCGGGATCGGGGCCGCGTTCCTGTTCCTCGGTGCGTTCCTAACTTGCTACCGGTTCATGTATTACGATGTACTCCTCGCCCTGGTCGGCGTGGGGGTGCTCGCCGCCGAGCCCGGCCGGCTCCTCCGCACCCGAGTCTTCCCACTCCGCCTCCTGCCCTGCCCGGACCCACTCCTGACCGAGTTGCCGGCGCCCCCCCCTCCCCCGACACCCAACGGGGCGCGGGCCGTCGGCTACCTGAACTCGTTCCCGCTGACCGTCCTGCTCGGGCTGTACCTGCTGGAGAACGTGCTAAAGCCAATGGGGGTCGAGGCCACGGTCGGGGTCGCCCGGTGGGCGGAGTCGCTCCCGGACGGGGCCACCGCCACCCCCCGGCTGCGGGCCGACACGTCCCTGTCCTACGCCTTCGACACCGCGCTGGTGCTGGTACTGTGGGCGTGGTGCGGGGTCCGGCTGCTGTGGCGGGCCGAACCCGGGGAAAAAACCGCGTGTCCTGAGCTTCCGACGGGGGGTATGGCCCCTCTAAAATAGGCCAACCCCTCCCGGAGGCTCCGACATCAGCAAAGCATTCGAGACGCAGCGGGCCGAGTTCTCGGTTTCCAGCGAGAAGGCCGTCCTCGTCAGTGTTTCCCTCCCCTCCCGCCCCTGGGTCACGTCCGACCCGTGCGACGAGATCCGCGGGCTCGCCACCACCGCCGGCGCGACCGTGGTCGCCGAACTCACCCAGAAGCGGCAGGACATCCAGCTGGCCACGTACATCGGGACCGGCAAGCTGGCCGAGCTGACCGACCTGGTCGAGCAGACCGACGCCGACGTGGTGGTGTTCGACAACGACCTGTCGCCCGCCCAGGCCCGGAACCTCGAAAAGGCTCTCGGCGTCAAGGTGCTCGACCGGAGCGAGGTGATCCTCGACATCTTCGCCACCCGGGCGCAGACGACCGAGGCCCGGCTCCAGGTCGAACTCGCCCAGCTGGAGTACTCGCTGCCGCGGCTCAAGCAGATGTGGACCCACCTGTCGCGCCAGAAGGGCGGCGGCATCGGCCTGCGCGGGCCGGGCGAAACCCAGCTGGAAGCGGACCGCCGGCTGGTCGGCAACCGCATCCGCGACCTCAAGGCGAGACTGGCCGAGGTGCAGGCCCGCAAGGACCGGGAGGTGGCCAGCCGGGCGTCCGAACACACCGTCTCGCTGGTCGGGTACACCAACGCCGGCAAGTCCCGACTGATGAACGCCCTCACCAAGGCGGACGTGTACGTCGAGAACAAGCTGTTCTCGACGCTCGACACCCGCACCCGCCAGTGGCGCATCCGCGACTGGGGCCGGGTACTGCTGTCGGACACGGTCGGGTTCATCCGCGACCTGCCGCACCACCTGGTCGCCTCGTTCCGCGCCACGCTGGCGGAGGCCCGCCACGCCAAGCTGCTGCTGCACGTGGTGGACGCGAGCAGCCCGCACGCGGAGGACCACATCCGGGCGGTGAACTCGGTCCTGTCCGAACTCGACTGCGGGGACAAGCCGACGATCCTGGTGTTGAACAAAATCGACGCCGTGACCGACCGGGCGCCGGTCCAACTGCTGATGGCGCAGCACCCGAAGGCGGTGGCGGTGAGCGGCCTGACCGGGGAGGGGATCGCCGACCTGGAGGACGCGGTGATGGAGGCGCTGGCGGCCGACTTCGCCGAGGCCGAGGTGGTGACGACGGCCGGGAACGGCCGGGTGCTGGCGTTCCTGAACGCCCACGCCGAGATCTACCGCCAGGAGTTCCGGGACGAGGAGAACGAGGTGGTGATCCGCTGCCACCTGCCGCGCCACCTGGCCCGCCACATCGCCGGCCCCGAGGTGCGGGTACGGTACCTGAGTGGCACCGGCCCCGCCGAACGGAACGGGCACGCGCCGACCGGGAGCGAGGAGTGACGCAGGCGATCGATGTGACAGGCTTGCCGCCGGAAGCGGTGGAGGCGGTTGAAACGCTGGTCGGGATGCTCCGCGCACGTCCGCCGGTGCCACCAGCCGGCGGGTCGATCTTCGATCTGTTCGGCACCGCACCGGTTCCCCGCACCGGCGAAGACCTCGCTCGCCAGTTCCAGAAAGAACGCGACTCCTGGGGCAATTCGACATCGCCCCAGGAGTCGGCCCCGGTCGGCTGAATCCCGCCCTTCGCCTTACCGCACCTTCGCCTTGAAGCGGACAGTGCCGCTCTGGCCCGGCAGGAGGACGCCGGGCAGCTCCCACCGCACCACCGACGACCCGGCCTCGTTCGCCCCGGCCGCGAAGTTCGCCGCCCGGTCCGACTCCGCCGAGCCCGGCACGAACTCCAGCCGGCCGCTCAGGCTGTCGCTCACCACCACGTCCGACACCGGCCGGTTCCCGCTGTTGACGTACCGCAGCGTGAAGGTCACGACGTCGCCCGACTGCACCGGGGCGTCCGGGTCCACGCGCTTGGACACGGTGAGCGGACAGCCGGGGTACCACGTCAGCACCTCGGGCTCCACCACGGCCCCGGTCACCGCCACGCCCTCCACCTGGCCGATAATCGACGGCCGTGACGTGCCCACGAAGAAGCCCACGCCGGTGATGCCCGCGTAGGCCATCGGCCGGCTGCGGCCGACCAGCGCCACCGGGCGTTCGCGGGCGATCTCTTCCATCGCCGCCCGCCGCTCGCGGATGCCCTGGGCAGCCGCCAGGGTCGTGTGGGCCGCCAGCTGGGTCGGCACGTCCACCGCGTTCGGGGCCAGCTCCGCCCGCTGGATCACGAACCGCGGCACGCACAGGCACACCACGTTCGAGGTCGTCACCCGCCGCTTCCCGTCGAGCGTGTACTCCACGCCCACGTCCGTCGGGTTCAGTCCGCCGAGCCGGCCCGCCGGCCCGATCCCGAGCGGGGCCATGCGGTCGCCGCCGTCCACGAAGCACTCCCCGGCCGGCCCCCGCGGCCCGGCGATCGGGTCGTAGAAGTTGCAGACGGCGAACGGGATCGTCGGCGGGACCAGCGGCGCCCGCAGGAACCGCTCACCCGGCGGGAGGACGGTCCCGTCGATGGTGGTGGCCTGGAGGTAGTCCTTGGTCGGCACCTTGGCGCCGAGCCGGACGATCGCCACGAGCCGGCCGTTGGCGAGCGCCTCCTTGACGGCCTCCTCCTCCGAGCCGGCCGGCACCTCCACCGGGTTCATCAGCCCGAACTCGGCCGGGATCGCCTTCTCCGGGTCTTCCAGGTACACGGCCTTGGTCACCACCCCGCCGGCGAGCGCGCGCTCGATGTCGGCCGCGGTGAACGCCAGCGGCGCCGGCCAGTCCATGTAGCGCATCCCGGCCCGCGGCACGAGGACGCCGTGGACCGCGACCTCCGGGTACAGCACCCGGCCCGGCTGGTACGGCAGGTTGGACAGCTCCAGCCGGTACACGTACCCCGGGCGGAAGCCGAACACGGCCGGCGCATCGTGCATCCGGGCGAAGCCGGTCCCCGGGTTCACGGTGACCCGGACCCCGGGCGGGGCGATCACCCGCGCCGCCAGGAGCGGGGCCGGCACGGGTAGCCCCATCCCCGGCTGCGGCGCCTGAACGGCCGCCGCCGGGGGCGGCGCCGGCTGGGGCGCCGGCTGCTGCCCGGCGGCGAGCGTCCCGACCAGCGTGAGCAGACCGACGTTCATGTCGAACCCCTGCGAAAAAAGCCCACGGACGCCAGTCCGCGGGCTTCGGGTGAACGATCCCCGGCGCGGCCGGACTTACCGGGCGGCCGGGCGGGTCTGGACGGAGGTCGGCAGGGTGCCCGGGGCCACCGGGCCGGTCGGGGCCGCCGGCGCCAGGAGGCTCGCGCCACCCGGGGGCACCGCGGCACCAGCCGGCGGGGCAACCGCCCCGGCCGGCGGAGGCATGATCACCCCCGGCGGACCCATCAGGCTCCCCGGCATGGCGGTCATGGTCGGCGAGCTGCGGTTCTCCAGGTCGATGTTCCCGAGCCGGATCACGGCCAGGATCGTCCCGCGCCGCTGCGCCTCGGCCACCGGATCAGCCCCCGGCTCCAGCCGGGTGGACACGATCTCCTCGGCCCCGGCCACCGCCGCGAAGTCCTGGAACGTCGGGTCCGGCAGGTAGATCACCTTCACCACCAGGTTGCCGTCGGCGGCCTGGCGGAAGTCCTCGTCGGTGAACGTCAGCGGCACCGAGGCGTGGGCCAGGAAGGTCGTCGTCCGCGGGGTCGCCGGGGCGACCTCCAGCGTCGGGTAGAAGGTCCGGCCCGGGAAGTTCGGCAGCACCTGGGTGAGCCGCAGCCGGTAGACCTGCCCCTGGACGAAGTTGTACTCCTTCGGGGCGGTCAGCCCGCTACCCTCGTCGTTGAACCCGCCGGTCGGCAGCTGCCAGGTGATCTTCATCCCGGCCGGGCCGGTGAACCGGACCGAGGTCCGCTGGTTCGTGGCCGGGGCGCGGAACGGCGGGACCAGCGCCCCGACGGCGGCGACCGCCCCGGGCGGCCCCATCCCCGGCACCGGGAGGATGCCCCCCGGCGGCGGACCGCCCGCCCCGTTGTGGTTCACCTGGGCGACACCGGCGTCCGCCGTGTACCCACCCGGGAGGTGGGCGCGGACGACCTGCCCGTCGGTCGCCTTGCCGCCGGCAGTCATGAACCCCTTCTTCTCGCCCGTGGGCATCGCCCCGCGGGCCGCGGTCATGCCGACCGGCTCCCCGCCGGGGCCTTGCACCCCGGGAATGGTGGCCGGCCGGGTGACTGTACCGAACTTCGGGCCGGCGGTGCGGGTCGAGCCGTCGGGGCTCGTACACCCGCCGCCGAACCCGGCCAACAGCGCCAGCGTGGTCGCGGTCCGTTTCATGGTTCCCCCCAGCGTCGTCGCACCCCCGGGGACCGGCACCCGAACCAGGCCCGCGGAACGGGCGGGGGGCGGTTCCCTGCGAGCAGAGTTCGTGCGGCCGGTCGCGTCGGTACAGGTTTCGGCACCCCGAAACCCCGAACTTTGCACAAACCCGGCGCGACCGTCAGAGGAGGCAGACCGAGACGGGGCCGGGAGGCGGCGGGGGTGAAGGGGGCAAGATGAGAGGGCGGCGCAGCCGGGCGGAATGAGGCAAGCCCCGGCAGGTGGGAGAGGTGGGCGTGCCGCCCGGCGAAGGCCGGCGGACGGCATGCCGTCCGCCGCTGCCCCTTTGGCTTCTGGCTACTTCTGAAGGATGAGCTTCCCCCGGCGCGTGATCCGCAGGCGGTAGCGGACGCCGTCGTGCTCGATGCACACCTCGCGGCCCTCGCCGAACAGTTCGGCGGTGCGGACCACCCGGCTCGGCTCGGCCGGCGGGCCATCGTCACGGTCGTCGTCGCGGTCTTCGGGGGGCGGTTGGGTCATCGTGAACCCGCGGGTGAGACGGCGTATCACCCCGCCGGCCGGTTCTCCCGGGGTTGGGGCAATCAGGCACAGGGCAGGTGCGATTTTCTCGCCGCTGGTTCTTGACTGTATTCAGATCAGCCGTAGTGTAAAGGCGTCTTGTTGAGATTGCGTCTCAGTCTCACCCAGACCGGGTCTGGTCGGACTCTCCACGACTCGCCTGCCGAGTACGCTCCGCCAACGATCGGGACGTGCCCCGCGCACCCGGGCGCCGACCTTCCGTCGCTACGCGACTCACCTGCTCCCGTTCCCCCGAAACGCGCCCCAGGTTCGCGCGGGGCGGCCCACCCCGAGCCGCCCCGCGAAGCCGACGTGTCGGGCGCCCGGACGCCGGGCCGGCGATGACCCGGTCAGGGAAATCAGAGATGAGTATCGCCGAAGACGTTCCCGCCACGGCCGCGGCCGCAACCCGGGCGGCCCCGCGCCGCCGGCCGTTCCACAAGCAGGTGATGCACGTCGTCCGCCGCGGTCACCTGTACCTCGGTCTGTTCCTGTTCCCGTGGGCGATCCTGTACGGGGTCACCGCGTTCCTGTTCAACCACCCCACCGCGTTCAGCGAGCAGCCGACCACGACCTACGGCCCCGAGACCGCGGCCGGCACCCCGCTCGACGGCACCCCGTCGGCGGGCGCGGTGGCCGAGCAGGTGCTGGCGAAGCTCAACGAGCAGCAGAGCCCGCTGACCCCGTACCGGCTCGCCGGCGAGGCCCGCTTCGGCCCGCGCGACTTCGCCTTCGCCGCGGTCAAGGCCGAGGGGATGTCGATCAACGTGCTGTACGATGTGAAGGCCGGCGGCGGCACGGTCCGGGCCACGAAGACCGTCGAGAAGGTGGCGCCCGAGCGGGCGCCGTTCACAACCGGCGGTGGGAAGGCCGGCGCGGGCCGCGGCGAGAAGGCCGGCCTGAAAGGCGGCGGCGGGCCGCGGGGGGCGGGCGGCCCCAGCGGCGCGTCGGCCGAATCGGTGAAGCTGACCGACCCGTTCCACGAGCGGTTCAAGGCCGCCGTGCCGGTCATCCTGGAGCGGATCGGCTTCCCGACGGGCGAGGTCACCGTCACGTCGGTGCCGGACGTGATCTTCCCGGTCGAGGCCGACGGCCGGACGTGGACGGCGACCTACAGCCCGCTGACGGGGGCCGTCTCCGGCGTGCCGTCCGGCGCGACGCCCTCGACCGAACTGGGCTGGCGGCGGTTCCTGCTGCGGCTCCACACCGCCCACGGCTACCCGGGCGACCCGAACGCCAAGTGGTTCTGGGCCGTGGTGGTAGACGTGATGGCCTTCACCATGTGCTTCTGGGGGCTGTCCGGGCTGGTGATGTGGTGGCAGCTGAAGGGCACGCGCCGGGCCGGGGCGGTCATCCTCGCCCTGAGCGCCGCCGCCGCCACGGCCCTCGGCTTCGCCATGCACGCGGCGCTGACGGGCTGATCGAGTGCGAGTGCGAGGGCGAGGGCGAGGGCGGCTGATCCGTCGGCCGCCCGGCAGGTGACACAGGTCCGCGAGGGTCACACCCACACCCGCACCCCTGCCCGCACTCAATTTCTCGCCCGGGCGAAGGCCGCCGCCGAAACCGGCCGGCCTTCGCCCGGGCGCTGGCCCTCCGGTCGACCCCGCTCTACGGTTCCGGCACGCCACGTCTTCGACCCGCGGTGCCGGAATGCCTGTCGTTGCCTCCTGTCCGAAGTGCCGGTTCGAGGGGTCGTTGCCGGACGACGACCCCGGCGGGCTCATCGCCTGCCCGACGTGCAGTACCGAGTTCGCGCCCACGTCGGCCGCCCCCCCGGTCACGAACGTGCCGGACACGCCCGGCGTGTGGGTCGGGGCGGGCGCCCCGCCGACGGTCACCCCGCCACCCCGTCGCACGATCGACCCGCCCCGGGTCGCCCCCAACCCACTCCCGGTGGGGGCCGACGGGAGGCCCATCGAGATCACGTCCGCGAACGCCGGCAAACACCTCGATTGGCTCCGGGCCGAGGTCGGGCGGTTTGACGCTTACGTGGGCCGGCAGATGGAGGGGTTGCGGAAGCGGCGGGACGAGCTCGCCGCCGCCGAGTCGGCGGCCTCGAACGCCCTCGTCGCCCGTGACCTCCTCAGTACCCGGGAGAAGGCCGAGTTGGAGGCCGACCGCGCCAGCCTCGCCGCCGAGCGAGACGGGCTCGCCCGCCGCGCCGCGGAACTCGACCGGGCCGAGCGCGCGCTGCAACGCCAGCTGGCGGAGGTGGAGGAGTTGGAGCAGCTCCTCCGCGGCGAGTTGGAGGAGCGGGAGGCCGAGATCGAGCGCCAGCGGCGGGCGGTCGAGGAGGCGTTGCGGGAACTCCGCGCCCGTGCCCCGCTGACCACCACGACCGACGACCTCCTCGACCCCGGCCACTGCGGGTAGGCGGGGGGCGGTTCTTGCTGGCGGACCGGCCCGGCGGCGGGGTATCATCTCCATCTCACCCCGCCCGCCGGTACCCACCATGAAATTGCTCGCTCCCGTCGCCCCCCTCCTCGCCCTGGCCGCCGCGCTCGTCCCCGGGCCGGCCCCGGTCGCTGCCGCCGGGCCGACCGCCCCGCCGCGGTTCACCCCGCTGTTCAACGGCCGCGACCTCGCCGGCTGGCACGGCTGGGACATCCACAAGAAGGGCGCCAGCCCGGACGACCTCGACAAGCTGAGCCCCGCGGACAAGGACAAGGCCGTCGCCGCCTGGACCGCGGACGCCAAGAAGCACTGGACCGTCGAGAACGGCGAACTCGTGAACGACGGGAACGGCGCCTACCTGGCCACCGACAAGGACTACGGCGACGTCGAACTGCTGATCGACTACAAGACGGTGGCGAAGGCCGACAGCGGCATCTACCTGCGCGGCACGCCGCAGGTGCAGATCTGGGACACGACCAAGGAAGGCGGCAAGTGGGGCATCGGCGCCGACAAGGGCTCCGGCGGGCTGTTCAACAACAGCAAGGGGGCGGCCGGCCAGCTGCCACTCGCTCACGCCGACCGGCCGTTCGGCGAGTGGAACCGGTTCCGCATCGTCCAGGTCGGCGAGCGGACCACCGTCTACCTGAACGACAAGCTCGTCGTCGACCACGCCCGGATGGAGAACTACTGGAAGCGTGACAAGCCGCTCCGCAAGGCCGGCCCGATCCTCCTCCAGACGCACGGCGGGGAGATCCGCTGGAAGAACGTATTCGTCCGCGAGATCCCGGCGGCCGAGGCGAACGGCATCCTGGCGAAGCACGCCGCGGTCGGGTTCGAGCCGGCGTTCAACGGCACCGACCTCACCGGCTGGGCCGGCCCGCTGGACAACTACGAGGTGGTCGACCGCGCCATCGTGTGCCGGCCCAAGAAGGGCGGGACCATCTACACCGCCGCCGAGTACGGCGACTTCGCCGCCCGGCTGGAGTACAAGCTGCCGCCCGCCGGGAACAACGGCCTGGCGGTCCGCTACCCGGGCGCGGGGAAGCACGCCGCCACGGAGGCGATGTGCGAGTTGCAGATCCTCGACGACGATCACCAGCAGTACGCGAAGCTCGACCCGCGGCAGTACAACGGCTCGGCCTACGGCATGGTCCCGGCCAACCGCGGCTACCTCCGCCCGACCGGCGAGTGGAACTTCCTGGAGGTGACGGCGGTCGGCCACACCCTGCGGGTGGAGCTGAACGGCACGCGCATCCTCGACACCGACCTGAGCAAAGTGACGGCCTTCAAGGACAACCAGCCGCACCCCGGGAAGGACCGGCTGACCGGCCACTTCGGCTTCGCCGGCCACAACGACCCGGTGGCCTTCCGCGACGTCCGCATCAAGCGGCTGGGCGAGAGGAAGTGACACCCCGCCCGTTCGCGTAGCCCCGCCCGGGGCGTTGCCCCGGGCTATCCGATCCCAGGCCGTTGGCCTGAAAACCAACGTCCCCTCTTCAGCCCGAAGGGCTAGGATTCCATAGCCCCGGGCGGCCTTCGCGGTAGCCGTGACGCCAGCCCCCCGTCCTCACCCCGAGGTGTGCCCCGATGATCTGGGACGTTCACGCCCACCTGCACGGGGTAGACGGCCGCACCCCCGAGGAGCGGATGGCGAACATCATCCGCTTCGCCGACCGGATGGGGGTCGAGCGGATGTGCGTGTCGATGGGCTTCCCGCACGTCATGGACCCGACGCCCGACCAACTGCGGGTGCAGAACGACTACGCCACGCGGGCCATCAGCCACCACCACGACCGGGCCTTCGGGTTCGTCTACTGTAGCGGCCGCTACCCGACCGAAAGCGTCCGCGAGATCGAGCGGTGCGTCAAGGACGGGCCGATGGTCGGGGTGAAGCTCTGGCTCGCCCGCCTCGCCAGCGACCGCCGGCTCGACGCCATCGTCGCCGCCGCCGCCGCCCTCAAGGCGCCGATCCTCCAGCACACCTGGTTCAAGGCGACCGGCAACCACCCCGGCGAGTCGACGCCGGTCGACCTCGTCGAACTCGCCCGCCGGCACCCCACCGCCAAGCTCATCTGCGGCCACTCCGGCGGCGACTGGGAGCGCGGCTACGCCGCCATCCGCGGCACGCCGTCGCTGGTCGCCGAGGTGGGCGGGTTCGACCCGTCGGCCGGGTGCGTCGAGATGGCGGTGCGCGAGCTGGGGGCCGACCGCGTCCTGTTCGGCAGCGACGTGGGCGGCCGCAGCTTCGGCTCCCAGCTGGCAAAGGTCCAGGGCGCGAACATCCCGGACGACGCGAAGCGGAAGATCCTCGGCGAAAATCTGCGGGCGCTGCTCCGACCGATCCTCGCCGACAAGGGGATGAAGCCGTGATCACCGACGTGAACGTGGCGGTCGGTCACTACCCGTTCCGCCACCTCCCCGAGGCCGACCCGGCGCGGATGGCCAAGTTCCTCCGCGAGAAGGGCGTCACCCGGGCCTGGACGGGCAGCGCGGAGGCGTTACTACACCGCGACATCCGGGGGGTGAACGACCGCCTCGCCGAGTCCTGCCGCGCCCACGGCGCCGGCGTGCTGGTGCCGTTCGGCACGGTGAACCCGAAGTTCCCCGGCTGGGAGGACGACCTCAAGCGCTGCGCCGACGTCCACAAGATGCCGGGCATCCGCCTCCACCCGGACTTCCACGGCTACACGCTCGTGGACCCCGCCCTACCGCCGCTCCTGGCGCTGGCGAGTGAGAAGAAACTGGTGGTGGTGGTGGTCGGGCGGATGGAGGAGGAGCGGGTGCAGCACCCGCTGTTCCACGTCCCGCCGGCCGAGTTCACCCGGCTCCCCGGCGTGGTGCGGGATCTCCCCGATCTGAAGCTGGTGGTGGCGAACTGGCGCATGGACCCGATGGGCGAGCCGTTCGCGGCGCTGGCCCGGCTGCCGAACGTGTGGTTCGAGATCGCCATGATCGAGGGCGTCGGCCGGACGGCCCGGCTGGTGGAGCGGGCGGGGGCGGGGAAGGTGCTGTTCGGGTCACACGCGCCGGTGTTCGTGTGGGACTCGGCCGCCCTCAAACTCCGCGAAGCCGCCCTCCGCGACGAGGACGTCGCTAAGATCCGCAGTGGCAACGCGACGGCGCTGGTGCCCTGACCGGCTAGCGCGAGCACTTCAGATAATGGCCGCAAAAAGGCACAAAAAGCACAAAATTGAATCCGACTGTTTTGTGCTTTTTGTGCCTTTTTGCGGCCATTATCTGAAGTGCTCGTACCAGTCACTCGCCTACAGCGCCCCCCGCAGTTCCCGTAAGAACCGCTCCACGTCTTCGGCCGTGTTGTACCCGTGGACGGCCACCCGCAGCCGGCCGGCGTGGCTCATCACATGGACCCCCGCCGCGTGCAGCCGGGCGTGGACCTCCGCCGCCCGCGGGTGCCGGAACGCCAGGATGCCCACCACGTGGTCCGGCTCGGCCGGGGTCAGCAGCTCGACCGGTAGCTTCCGCACCTCCTCCAGGCAGTGCAACGTTAGCGGCCGGGCGTGGCGGTCGATCGCCTCCACGCCGACGCCGCGGACGTACTCCAGCGCCGCCCGCACCGCGTACACCGCCGGATAGTTCGGCATCCCGACCGCGAACCCCGCCGCCCCGGGCTTGCTCACCGCCGGGCCGAAGCGGTTCGGGCCGAACGGGTCGTCCAGGTTGAACCAGCCGCCGGCCGGGACGGTCCAGTCGGCCGCCCGGGCCGCCGGCACGCCGACCAGCCCGCCGCCGTGCGAGGCGAGAATCCACTTGTGCGTGCTGCTCACGACCAGGTCCACCCCGGTCAGGTCGAGCGGGACGCGGCCGAGCGCCTGGGTCACGTCCACGGCCAGGAGCGCCGGCGAGCGCTTCCGCACGGCCGCGACCACCTCCGGCAGTCGGAGCGTGAAGCCGTTGAAGAAGCTCACCAGCGACACGGTGACGAGCCGCGTCCGCGGGCCGAGGAGCGGCACGAGGTCGTCGACCCGCAGCGCCCCGCCGCGGTTCCGCCACACCTTCGCCTCCGCCGGGTAGCCCGGCTGGAGCCACGGCGTCGCGCCGGCCGGGAAGTCGAGGTCGTTCACCACCACCTCGTCGCCGGGCTTGGGCCGCAGGGCCAGCGCGGCGAGGTTGTACGCCTCCGACGAGCACGAACAGATGCCGACCTCGTCGGCGGTGAGGCCGTAGAAGTGGGCGGTGAGTTCCCGCACCGCCTGCCACTCGGCCGCGTGCGGGGCGCGGCCGTCCATGCCGAATTCCTTGTCGCGGGCGTAGCGGGCGAGTGCCTCCCCCACGGCCCGCGGCGGGATGCCCTCGGCGGCGGTGTTGAGGTACGCCCGGCCTTCGAGCGAGGGGAAGTCGCGGCGGCGGGACTCGGGGGTCAGCATGGCGGCTCCGCGGGGAGGCGGACGTCGGCGTCGATCGGCCGGCCGTCCAGCAGGTGGTCTACGAGTTGTGCGGCGAAGTACGGGGCGTACAGGCTCCCCTTGGACCCGAGCCCGGTGAGGATCGCCAGCCCGGAGAAGCGTGGGTGGACGCCGAGCATCGGCCTCGTGGTGAGCAGCACCGGCCGCACGCCGGCGCGGTGCCCGGTCACCTCGAACGGTAGCCGGAGGAAGGCGCGCAGCCCCTCCTCGATCGCGGCCCGGCCAAGGGCCGTGGGCGCCGGGGTGAGGTCGTCGCGGTCGTAGGTACTGCCGGCCAGGAAACGGCCGTCGCCGAGCGGGGCCAGCCAGGTGGCGTGATGAACGGGCCGCGTCTCCCCGAGCCCCGGCACGCGGAGCGTCAGGATCTCGCCGCGTGCCGGGTTGTACGACACGGTCGGGAACCACGGATTCCCCACGCCGCCGACGCCCTGGCAGAAGATCACCCCCTTCACCCGCAGGCCGAACCGCGGCAGCCGGACGCCGTCCGCGGTCGGCTCCACGTCCGCGGACGGGTCGAAGTCGGCCGCGAGGAAGGCGTGTTCCTTCTCAAGCAACGTCCGGTAGGCGTCGAGGTAACGGACGGTGTCGAGGCGGGCGGCGGGGGTGAGGTCGCAGCCGCCGTGCTCGGCGGTGAACCAGCTGGGGTTGATAAGCCGGTCGAAGTGCGACGGGCCGATCCGGGCGGCGGCCGTCTCGCGCTCATCCCGGCTGGTGAATAGCCGGAGAGCCGGAGCCTGGTGGAGAAACCGTGCCCCCGTTTCGGCCTCCGCGCTCCGGTAGAACGCTGAGGCCACGGGGAAGCAGTCGTCGAGGCGCCAGGTGCGGGCCAGCCGGCGGCCGGTGTAGGGGGTGATGAGCCCGGCCGCGACGCGGGAGGCGGCGTGCGGGTCGCCGCGGTCCATCACCAGAACCCGCCGGCCGCGCCGTCTCAGCTGGCACGCCACGGCCGTGCCGGCCAGACCCTGCCCGACGACGACGAACTCGGAATCCCGTGGGGCGGTCACAGGATGAAGCGCGTCAGGTCTTCCCGCTGCACGATCGGGCCGAGTTTGGCGGTCACGTAGGCCGCGTCCACCACCACCCGCTTGTCGGCGAGGTCGGGGCCGTCGTAGCTCACCTCCTCGACCACCTTTTCCAGGATGGTGTGGAGCCGCCGGGCGCCGATGTTCTGGGCGGTGCGGTTCACCTCGAAGGCAGTGTCGGCCAGCGCCTCGACCCCGTCGCGGGTGAACTCCAGCTCCACCCCCTCGGTGCGCAGCAGCTCGGCGTACTGCTTGGTGAGGGCGTGCTTCGGCTCGGTGAGGACGCGGAGGAAGTCGTCGCGGGTCAGGTCGGTGAGTTCGACACGGATCGGGAACCGGCCCTGGAGTTCGGGCATCAGGTCGGCCGGCTTCGACACGTGGAACGCCCCGGCGGCGATGAACAGGATGTGGTCCGTCTTCACCGCCCCGTGCTTGGTGTTCACCGTCGTCCCCTCCACCACCGGGAGGAGGTCGCGCTGCACCCCCTGGCGGGACACGTCCGGCCCGTGCCCGGACTGCGGGCCGCACACCTTGTCGATCTCGTCGAGGAACACGATCCCGTGGTTCTCGACCCGGTCGATGGCCCGCTCCGTCACCGTGGCCCGGTCGATGAGGGCGTCCGTCTCCTGCTCGGTCAGAACCTTCCGGGCCTCGCGGATGGTGAGGGTGCGGGGCTGGTTCCCCTTCGGGAGGAGGTTGTTGAACATCCCCTGGAGATCCACGTCCATGTTCTCCATCCCCATGTTGGAGAAGATCTGGACGGGGGCGTGCCGCTGCTCGACGGTGAGTTCGACGGTGCGGTCCTCGAGCTCGCCGGCCTCCAGCATGGCCCGGTACTTCTCGCGGCTCCGCTTCCGCTTCTCCTCGGCCTCCCGCTCCATCTCCGGCTCCCACGGCCCGTTCGACCCCGGCGCCGGGAGGAGCAGGTCGAGGAGCCGCTCCGTCACCCGCGCCTTGGCCTTCTCGACCACCTCGACACGCATCTCCTGCTTGACCAGCCCGATCCCGGCCTCGGTGAGGTCGCGGATGATGCTCTCCACGTCCCGGCCGACGTAGCCCACCTCGGTGAACTTGGTGGCCTCGACCTTGACGAACGGGGCGCCGACCAGCTGGGCGAGCCGGCGGGCGATCTCGGTCTTCCCGACGCCGGTGGGGCCGATGAGGATGATGTTCTTGGGGGTGACGTTCGTGCGCAGGTCGGGCGGGAGCTGCTGCCGCCGCCACCGGTTGCGGATGGCGACCGCGACTGCCTTCTTCGCCGCCGCCTGCCCGACGATGTACTTGTCCAGTTCGGCGACGATCTGCCGGGGGGTCATGGAATCGGCCACGAGAAATCTCTCAAGCAGGAATGGCCGCAAAAGGGCACAGAAGGCACAAAAAGAGGGCTATGCTCTTTTGTGCCTTCTGTGCCCTTTTGCGGCCATTCTGGGTCGGTTCAACTGAGTTCCACCACGTCGATGCTGCGGTTGGTGTAGATGCAGATGTCGCCGGCAATCTCCAGGCCGTGGCGGACGATTTCGGCCGGCTTCATGGCCGTGTGGGCCATCAGCGCGCGGGCGGCGGCCAGGGCGTAGGGGCCGCCGCTGCCGATCGCCAACACGTCGTCCGTCGGCTGGATCACGTCCCCGTTGCCGCTCAGCAGGAGGAGGTTCTCGCGGTCCAGCACGATCAGCATGGCTTCGAGCCGGCGGAGAACGCGGTCCGTCCGCCACTCCTTTGCCAGTTCGGCCGCGGCCCGGGGGACCGAGCCCTGGTGGTCGCGGAGCTTGGCCTCGAACCGCTCCAGCAGGCTGAAGGCGTCGGCCGCCGCACCGGCGAACCCGGCCACCACCTTCCCGTCGTACAGCTTCCGAATCTTCTTGGCGTCGTTCTTCATGACGACGTTGCCGAGGGTGACCTGCCCGTCCCCGCCGATGGCGGCCCCGGCCGGGGTGCGGACGGCGAGGACGGTGGTGGCGCGGAGGCGGGGCACGGGTAAGGTTCCTCGGCCGGACGCGAATGACCCTGAGCACGACCCACCGGACGGCGGCACGGCTCCTGCTCGCCCGGTGGGAAGTATGATAACGCCCGCCCCGCCGGGTGCCTAAAATACGGGGTATGGCGGTTCCCCGCCCCGCACGGAGATCCCCGATGACCCGAACCCTCGCCGGTGCCGTCGCCCTGGTCGGCGCGCTCGGCCTGTTCCCCGCCCGCGCCGCCGCCCAGTCGGGGGAGAAGTCCCCCGGCCGGCTGGACGTGTTTGACGAGGCCAAACTGTTCTCCCCCGCGGGGGTCGAGCAGGCCAAGTCGAAGTTCCGGGAAGCCGCGTTCCACCGCGGGCTGACGGTCACCGTGGACACGGTGGCCGAGCCGCCCGCCGCCAAGAAGTCGGCGGCCGAGGCGGCGAGTAAGGACGGGGCGAAGTGGCGGGCGTTCATGCTCGATTGGGCCCGCCAGACGGCCGGGGAGGATCACACGAAGGGGATCTACGTCCTCGTGACGCTCCACCCGGTCGGCGGGGTGGCGGTAATCGCCGACCGGCAGACGAAGGCCCGCGGCTTCACCGACGCCGACGACGAGAAGGTGCGAATGATCCTGGCCTCGGCGTTCAAGGACGCGAAGGACGAAACCAGTGACGCGAAGAAGCAGGAGGTTCGCTCGGCCGGGCTGGTGAAGGCGCTCGAGTACATCGCCACGGACCTGCGGGACAGCCGGGTAGCCGACGCGCCCCCGGCCGGGGGCGCGCGAGACAAGCACGAGCACAACGGGAAGGTGCAGACGAACGCCCCGCCGGCCGGCCGGGGGATCATGGGGTACGTCTGCCTCGGGTTGTTCGTCCTGGCGGGCGCTTGGCTGGTGATCGGCCTGATCCGCATGTTCACCGGCGGCGGTGGCGGCGGCACCCCGGGCGCCGGGGGCGGTGGCGGCGGGTTTATGACCAGCCTATTCGGCGGCCTGTTCGGGGCCGTGGCTGGGATGTGGATGTACAATAACCTGTTCGGCGGGGGCGGGCTTTTCGGCGGCGGGTCAGACGCCTACGCCGGGGAGAGTGGAGCGGGTGATGTGGGCGGCGGGGACGCCGGTGGGGGCGACACCGGGGCCGGCGACTGGGGCGGCGGGTCGGGTTCGGCCGGCGGCTTCGACGACGGCGGCGGGTTTGACGGTGGCGGTGGCGACTTCGGCGGGGACTTCTGACACCGCCCCGGGGAGCGGAATTCCCGCCCTACACCCTCCGCAGCGATCTCGGGCGATAACGGTTATCACTTGAATGGCTGCCGGGACGACCGGCCCGGGTGATAACGGCTATCGCCCCTTGTTACACTCTGACGGGGTTCCAGGTGTAAAATTTCTGCACCTGGAACCCCGTCAGAGTGTCCAGCATCCGCTCCGAACGGGCACCCGATCAGCCCAATCGCGCAACCCGGCCGAGGGCGGCGACGGTGAAGATCAGCGGGTAGAGCTTCTCGAAATACCACAACTTGGCGAAGTAGAAGCCGATCGGACTCGGCTCGCGGAACCGGCCCGACTCGACCGCGGCCACCAGCCAGGCCGCCCCGCGGGTGACCACTTCGCCGGGGGCCAATTCGGCCAGCACTTCTACCGCCAGCGCCGTCTCTTCGACGCTCGACGGACACCCCACCGCCCCGCCCCACCCGCCGTCGGCGTTCTGGACGCCGAGCAGGAACGCGACGCCGCGGCGGCACTCGGGGACGTCCTCCAACCCCAGGTCGCGGTACGCGGCGAGAACCCGGCTGGTGCCGTAGACGGGGTTGATGTCGTCCGGAGCGTGCTGGTTCCCGAACCACAGCGGCAGCCAGCTCCCGTCCGGCCGCTGCTCGCGGGTGAGATACGCAAATGCTGCCGCCGCTTCTTTGGCCGTGCAATACCCCCCGCCGAGCGCCGGTTCACGCCACTGACCGATGACGCGAAGGGTGTGCGCAGTCAGGTCCGATCCGCTTCGATCGAACGGTAGTACCCCCCAACCCCGGCAAAAGGTCGGAAACCCGCCGTCACGGTTCTGGAGTCCAAGGAGCCACGCGCGGGCGGCATCGTCGGGGCCGTAATCCCAACTGATGTCTGCTCGATTTGCGGCCGCAATCGCGCCGCGGAGGTGCATGACCGCGAGTACAGCCCCCGGGGTGTCGTCGCAGTCGGGGACGCCGCCGGGGAGGTCGGTCCAGGCCCAGCCGCCGGGGTCGGCGCCGGTGTAGGGGTGGCGCGTCGTGTACTGCTGCTTCAGCAGCCAGTCGAGGACGCGGTCCCTCGTGTCGAGGGCGTCCAGGTCGTCGGCCGCGACCAGGGCGTTGACGCTCAACGTCGTCACCCAGGTGGCGAGGTTGGTGTCGATCGGCCAGCTGCCGTCGGGGCGGACGGACGCTACCAGGAAGCGCGCGCCGTCGGCGACCACGGCGCTGTCGCGCTGCCCGGCGCCGACCAGCGCCATCGCCACGAAGCTGGTGAGCGGGGTCGCTTCGAGGTAGCCCCCGCTCGTCGGCTGGATGCGGCGCAGCACCCTCAGGCTGAGCCCGCGGGCGAGCCGCCGCACGGCGTTCCGGACCGGGTTCCACGACGAGCGGTTGGCGTGGACGCACTGGCCGATGGCGATGAGCGCCGGCAGGGCGTAGCTGACCACCGGCAGCTTGGCGAAGCGGTACCAGCTCTGCGGCAGGCAGGCCAGCTCGAACGGCAGCCGCGGCACCTCGGCCCACGGCACCAGGTCGGCCAGGGCACACGCCATCAGGATCGGGACGGAGAAGGTGCGATCCTTCCCGTACCGCCGGCGGATCGCCTCGGCCCGGTCGGCCGGGGTGGCGCCGGCGTGGGCCGTCAGGTATGCCTCGACGCGCTGGAGTGTGTCGGGGTGGTCCTTCTCCGCCGCCGTCAGGGCGAGCGCGGCCCGACCGAGCATCGTGGTCGAGATGTTCGACAGGCTCTTGGTGGTGTCGCCCCAGCCGCCGTCCGGGTTCTGGTGGTCGGCCAGCCAGCGGATGCCGCCGGCGATCAGCGCGCGGTGAGACTCCGCGTCTACGAGGTGAAGGGCCATGACCGCGGTCGCGGTCGAGAGGGCCGACGTCGAGAGTTCGCCCTCCCAGTGCCCGGCCGGCACCCGCTCGGCGAGGAGGGCGTTGCGGGCGGCAAGGTACGCGGCGCGGAGGCGGGCGGGGTCGGTCATCCGCTTACAGCCCCAGGGCGTCCAGGTCGTCCACGAGCCGGTCGAGGTCGTCCCTCGGGCCGGCCGGCTTGCCGTCCTGGCGCTTCGGAATGCCTACCGTCACCCCGACCGCCGACCGGCCGTCGTTCACGAGTTCGCGGTCGCGCTCCTGCACGGCCATGTTCATGGCGTCACCCCCGTCGCCGCCGAACAGCCGGCTCAGGTCGATCTTCAACCCGCCGACGGCCCCGGTGTCTGCCCCGGCGATCGCGGCCGACTTGTACTCCGGGAAGATGATCGCCTGCTGCGGGCACACCCGACTGCACGCCGGGCAGCCCTTCTTGCACTGGTCCTGGCTCTCCGTCACGATCCGCTCGAACGAATCGACCCCGTACACACCGAACAGGCAGAAGTCGAGGCACTCCAGGCAGTTGGTACACCGGCTGTAGTCGATCACCGGATACCAGCGGCGGTTAGCCGGGGCGAGCAGGGCTTCAGGCGTGAACGAAGCCAACGGGTCCGGGACCGCGGAAGTCGGGGCCGCGACCGACAGGCCGAGCTGGATGATGGCGGGGCTGTTGGCGGCCTTCGCGCGGGCCTTGGCGTCGCGGCGGTCGCGGCACTCGGCGGCGACCCGGCGGACCTCCTGCACGTAGGGGTCGGCCCTGTTGAAGTCGCGGAGGTCCAGGCAGTAGACGTGGCGGTCCGGGATGGCGCCGCTGGCGCCGATCGCCGCCGGCCGGTCGGCGGCGGGCTCGGCGGGGGTGTCGTCCTCGTCGTCATCGCCCGGCGGCTTCAGCTGGGTCTCGCCGAAGTGCCCCTTGATGCCGTCCCGGTCGAGGAGCCAGAACGCAGCCCGCGGGTAGAGCCAGCTGAGGACGACCAGGTCGCCGCGGACGGCGCCGAGGAACAGCCGGCCGGTGTGGTCCGGGCCGAGGTCGTACAGGTTGGGCACGACCGAGACTTCCAGCCCCGGTTCGAGCAGCAGGGCGGCGACGATGCTCTCTTCGAGCGCCCGCTTCGCCGGGTGCTTGCCGGGGGCCTGCGACAGGACGACGGTCAGGCGGCTCATCGGGGCAGGCTCCGGCGGGCGGGTTCCTTCCAGAGAAGGGGAACCCGCCCGGGTTGTCAAGCGGGCCGTGGCCCGGTCAGTCCTCGTCGGCGATCGTGTTCACCTGCCCCTTGAGCATCCGCTGGGTGGCCTCCCAGCCGGCGTCCAGGTGGGCGTGGTAGGCGGCGACGTCCAGGGCGTGCCCGGCCGGGTCGGCGGCCATCTCGAACAGCCAGCCGGCGCCGTAGGGGTCAGCGTTGATCCCGGACGGGTCGGTGAGCAGGTCCGGGTTGAAGCGGACGATCCGACCGGGCATCGGGGCGTACAGGCCGGACGTGGCCTTCTGCGTCTCGATGTAGCCGATCTCCTGCTTCAGCGTGACCAAGCCGGGGTCGGTCCGCCACTCCAGAAAGTACACGTCCTGCATGAGTCGGACGGCGTAGCTGCTGAAGCCGAAGGCGAGGGTGCCGTCTGCGCCGGGCCGGCACCACATATGGTTCTTGCAGTAGAGCAAGTCCCCCGGCAACTCGGCCGGGTGGTTGCCCATCAGGAAGGTCAGTGAATCGGGCATGGGGCGGGCGCGGGGGCGGGCGGCGGTTTGGGTGAGACGGGCCGTGCCCGCCGTGGGACCGGATTCCCGGGGGCGTGTCACCAATAGCCAGAGTACGCGACGGCCCGGTACTCGCTCCCGAGTGCCCGCTCCAGATCCCAAGCGAACTGTTCCGCGATCGGCGATTCGCGGGCGATGATGACCTCCGGGTCGAGATCGTCGTTCCCGTCCTCGTCGCCGGCGACAAACCCGGACAGCCTGACCAAGAGCCCTTCCACACCGTCACCGTCCTGGGCGGCCCCGAACCGCAACTCCAACCCGTCGTAAGGGCCGATGCGGTCGGCGCGGGCGAACTGCATCGCCTGCGCGGCGGCCCGCACGCGACGTTCGTCCTCGGCCGACGGCGGGTGGCCGTCGGCCCGGTACACGGCTACGCTCGACCCGAAGTCGCTCATCCGGGGGGCGCCTGCGGGGTCAGGTGTACCGGTTGCTGATGTACTGCGGGTCGAAGAACGCCGGCAGGTGGCGGTCGATCTGGATCAGGCCGTCGCGCGTGCAGTCGATCGACTCCGCACCGACCTTCAGCCAGCCCTCCGCTTCGAGCTTGGCGAACGCGGCGCGGAAGGCGTCGCGGATGTCCACGTGGTACTTGTCGCGGAAGTACTGCACGTCCAGGTGACCGGTCTTCAGCAGCAGCACCACCTCGCGCACGAGCCGGTCGCGCTCGGCCGTCGGGAAGGCCCGGCCGAGCGGTAGCTCGCCGCGGGCCAGCGCCTCGGTGTACGCCTCCCAGGTGTCCAGGTTCTGGAGGTGGACGCCGTTGACGTGGCCGAACGAGGCGACACCGGCCCCGAACATGTCCGCCCCACGCCACAGCGCCTCGCGGTACACGAACCGGGTCTTGGCCGGGTCCTTCACGACGGTCGTGGCGCTGGAGACGGAGTAGCCGGCCTTCTCCAGCTCGGCGAAGGCGTACTTCGTCCACTCACGCTTGGTCGGCCAGTCGGCCACGCCCAGCCGGGGCTCGTCGTTGCCGAGGACGGTCAGCTCCTTCGAGAAGACGGTGTTGTACGGCAGCTCCATCTGGTAGATCGTCACGCAGTCCGGGCCGAGGCCGATGGTCCGCTCGACGCACCGCTTCCAGTTGTCCCAGTCCTCGCCGACCATGCCGGCGATGAGGTCGAGGTTGATCTGCGGGAAGCCGATCTCGCGCGCCCAGCCGAACGCCCGGTCGATCTCCTCTTCGAGGTGCGCCCGGCCGTTGTACTGGAGGATCTCCGGCTTGAAGTTCTCGACGCCGAGGCTGAGTCGGGTCACCCCTTGCGCCCGCAGCGTTTCGAGCTTGTGGCGCTGGAGCGTGCCCGGCTCGCACTCGAACGTCACCTCGCGGGCCGAGCCCCACGGCATGATCTCGCGCAGGCGGGTCATGAGGCGGTCGAGCTGGCCGGCACTGAGGTACGAAGGGGTGCCACCGCCGAAGTACACGTAGTCGAGCGGCCGCCCGCCCACAACCGGCGTGTGGGCCAGGAGTTCGACCTCCTTCACGAGGGCGTCGAGGTAGGTCTCGATGTCGCGGGCGTTCTTGTCGGTGTAGACGCGGAAGTAGCAGAACTTGCACCGCTTCCGGCAGAACGGGATGTGGAGGTACAGCCCGAGCGGCGTGCCGGGGGTGGGCGGGTTGCTGAGGACGGTGTTGGCGGCCGGAAGGTGGGTCGGCTTCCAGAACGAGAACGGCGGATAGTTGGCGATGAAGTAGTTGCCGAGGCCGGTCTTCTCTTGATCGACGGCAGTCATCTCGTCACCTTCCCGGAGGTCGCCCGGCGGCCGCGACGCGGTTTTTGTAGTGTCGGCCGGCCGCCCTCAACAGGGGGGATACCACCGCCGCCGCAATCTCTTACGCCGGCTCTGCCCCGGGCGGGGGTGTCCCCTTCCCGGCTGCCACGTGCCCGGCCCGGCCGCGGGCGTACTCATCAGCGGTCAGATCGTCCAACATCGGGCTGCCCTCACCCGCGGCAACCACTTCCTGTCGGAAGATCTGCTTCAGGAACGGGATACACCAGCCGCACCCGGTCCCGGCCCCGCCGCACGCCGACAGCTGGCTCGGCACCCTCGGGTGGTGGATTCGCGTCCAATTCACCAGCTTTCGTCGGGTGACGTGGAAACACAGGCAAACTTTGTCATCCAAGTTCATCGTGCCAGGCCCGAATAGCCGGGTAACACCACCGTCGCTTATCAGGATAACAGGATGACCCAAACTCCGAACCCTGGCTTTGGCTCGGAATCCGGGTCATCCTGTTATCCTGTCCGACTGTCTTGCCGTGGCCCCGCCATCTGAAGGAGGCGCCCGTGGACCGGCCGGTCGTGCTATGCGGGCTCGGGCGGGTCGGGTGGCGGGTGCTGGAGTCGCTCCGGGCGGCCGGCCAGCCGGTCGCCGTGGTCGACACCCACCCCCCGGCCGACGACCCCCGCCTCGCCGGGCTCACGGTCGTCACCGGCGACTGCCGCCGGCCGGATGTGTTGGAGAAGGTCGGCGTGCGGGGCGCCCGCGGGGTGGTGATCGTCACCGGCGACGACCTCGTGAACGTGTCCGCGGCGATGACCGTCCGCCAGCTGAACGGCGACGCCCGCATCGTGCTGCGGATGTTCAACCAGAACCTCCTCGCCCGGCTCGGCGGGGCGGTGAAGAACACCACCGCCCTCAGCGTGTCGGGACTGGTCGCCCCGCTGCTGGCCCTCACCGCCGCCACCGGCGACACCCTCGGGGCGTTCAAGCTCGACGCCGGCCCTCAGCTGATTTCCGAACTCCTTGTGGCCGACGGTTCGGACCTCGTCGGCCGCACCCTGGCCGACGTGGCCGGGCAGTACGACATCATCCCGCTGGCCGTGGCCCCGGCCGCCGGCGAGCCGCGGTTCCTGCTCGACGTGCGCGGCGACGCCAGGCTCGCGCCCGGCGACCGGGTGGTGATCGCCGGCGCCCCGGTGGCGGTGCAGCCGCTGCTGGGAAAGCTCCGCGGCGACCTGCTCCCCGGGGTGCGCTGGGCCGGGACCGTCCGCCGCTGGGTGCGGACCGCCGTGCGGACGCTCGGCGAGGTGGACCTGTCGGTGAAGGTCATCACGCCGGCGCTGTTCGTGGCCCTCTTCGCCAGCACGCTCACCTTCCGCTACGGCCTCGGGGAGGGCTGGGCCGACGGGTTGTACCAGACCGTGAGCGTCATGGCGACCGGGGCCGACCTCCGCGGCGACGCCCGGCCCGGCTGGGCCAAGGTCTTCCTCAGCGGGCTGAAGCTCGCCGGCGCGGCCCTGCTCGCCGGGTTCACCGCCATCCTGACGAACTACCTCCTCCGCGCCCGCCTCGGCGGGGCGTTGGAGGTCCGCCGGGTGCCGGACGGCGGGCACGTCGTCGTCTGCGGGCTCGGGAACATGGGCTACCGCTGCGTCGAGGAGCTGACCGCGATCGGCGAGCGGGTGGTGGCCATCGACCGGATCAACGACAACCCGTTCATCGCCACCTGCCGGCGGAAGGGCGTGCCGGCGTTCGTCGGCAACGCGACCGTCGGCGAGGTGCTGCGGCAGGCCCGGGCCGACTCCGCCAAGGCCGTGATCGCCGCCACCGACTCGGAACTGGCCAACCTCGAAATCGCCCTGCTGGTGAAGGAGATCGGCCCGACGGCCCGGGTGGTCGTTCGGCTCTCGGATGCGACGTTCGCCACGGCCCTCCGCGACGCGGCCGGGGTGCGGCACGCGGTCGCAGTGCCGGCCCTCGCCGCCCCGGCGTTCGCCGCGGCCTTGTTCGGGGACCGGGTGCAGACCCTCGTCACGGCCCTCGGGCGGACGCTCGTGGTGGTCGAGTTCCTCCTCCAGTCGGACGACACCTGCCTGGCCGGGAAGTCGCTCCGGGCGGCGGCCGTGGACTACCGCTTCCTGCCGCTGGCGCTGAACGGCCAGAACCCGGCGGCCACCCCCGACCGCCGGCTGAAGCCGGGCGACCGGATCACGGCCGTCGCCGAACTCCCGGACCTGGAGCGGGTGCTGCTGCGCGAGCCGGTGGCGAAGGACCGCCGTGTGGTGGTGGAAATGTGCCCGAAGACGGCACGGGAGGCGCTGGTCCCGCTCGTCCGGGCGGCGCGCCGCTGCTCGCAGGAGGAAGCCGAGAAGGTGCTGACCGCCCCGCCCTTCACGGCCGCGGCCGGGCTCACCCGCGGCGAGGCGGACGAACTCCTCGCCCACCTCGGCCGCGAGCGGGTGACGGCGCGGGCGGAGGTCGAGGTCACGGCCTGACGGCTCAGCTGGGGGATTCGGGTTCCGCCGCGGGCGGCACGGCGACGAGCCAGATGTCCCCTTCGTCGTCGGGGGGATCGAGCCCGAGGCCGTGGTGGCGGATCAGTTCCAGAACGGCCAGGAAGATGCCGATCAACCGGGACTTCCAGTGCGGCGGCGTGAACACGTCGAGGAACCGGACCCGGCCCTCGGCCGCCACCCGTTCCTTGATCTGCGCCTCGTAGACGTGCTGCGGCGTGTCGTCCACCGCCACGGTGCCGGCCCCGGCGGCTTGCGTTTCGCGCACCAGCCGGGCAAAGGCACTCACCAGATCCCACAGTTCGACCGGCTTCACCACTGGCCCCGCCGCAGGCGTCGCGTTCGGCAACTCGTGCCGGGCCACGCGGGCGCCCTGGAGCCCGGCCCGCTCCTCCAGGGCCGCCGCCGCGTCCTTGAACCGCCGGTACTCCAGCAGCTGCTTGACGAGTTCGGTCCGGGGGTCCGGGCGGTCGGAGTCGGCCGGGTCGGCGGCATCGTTCGGGAGTAGCGCCCGGCTCTTGACCTCCATGAGTGTCGCGGCCATGACCAGGAAGTCGCCGGCGACTTCGAGGTCGAGTTCGCGCATCACCCGGAGGTAGTCGAGGAACTGGTCGGCGACGGCGGCGATGGGGATGTCGAGAACATCGACCTCGCTCCGCCGCACGAGGTAGAGGAGGAGGTCGAGCGGGCCGTGGAAGGCGTCGAGGGCGACGGTGTAAGGCATGGGGGCACCCGACCGCCCATACCACCGGGCGGGCGGGCGGTCAACGTCACACCACCGTCCCGTCCGGGACGATCGCCCCGCGGGGGACGCAGACGATCCCATCCCGGATGAAGTAACTCCCGCCCGGACCGTCGGCCTCCTCCTTCCGGGCCGCGTTCAACAGCTTCACGCCCTTCCCGACCCGGCAGTCCTTGTCCAGGATCGCCCGGGTGATGACCGACCCGGACCCGATCGACAGGTTCGGCCGCCCGGCCGCCGCGTTCGCCGCCCGCTGGGCGTCCGTCTCGAACGTGTCCGCCCCGGTGATGACCGTGTCGCGGATGATGCAGTCCGACCCGATCCGCGTCCGCACGCCGACGAGGCTGGTCTCGATCCGCGTCCGCGGGCCGATCACGCACCCGTCGGCCACCGAGCTGTGCTCCAGCGTCGCCCCGTTGATCCGGCTGGCCGGCAGGTTCCGCATCCGGGTGTAGATCACCCCGTCCGGGGCGAAGAAGTCGAACGGCGGGTTCTCCCGCCCGAGCGCCAGGCTCGACTCGTGGTAGCTGCGGATCGTGCCCAGATCCTCCCAGTACCCGTCGAACAGGTGGGCGAACACCTGCTTCGACTGGTAGTTCTTGGGGAAGACCTCCTTGCCGAAGTCGGTGGCGTACGGCCGGGTGGTGAGCAGTTCCAGGAGCACGCTCGTCTTGAACAGGTAGATGCCCATGTTGGCGAGGTAGTGCCGGCCGGCCGGGTCGATGCCCCGGCTCTGGATCCAGTCCGCCGGGACGTGGTACGGCTTCCGCTCGTCCACCGTCTTGGGCTTCTCCACGAACCCGGTCACCCGGCCGGCGTCCGTCATGCTCAGCAGGCCGAACCCGGGCGTCTCCTCCTCCTTCACCGGGATGGCGGCGATGGTCACGTCCGCCCCGGTCTCCGTGTGCGTCTTGTACAGGTCGCGGTAGTCCATCCGGTACAGCTGGTCGCCGGACAGGATGAGGACGTGCTCGGTGTTCTCCCGCTCGATGTAGGGGATGTTCTGGCGGACGGCGTCGGCCGTGCCCTGGTACCAGTCGGCGCTCTCGTTCGTCTGCTGGGCGGCGAGAACCTCGACGAACCCCCTGCTGAACATGTCGAACTTGTAGGTGTTGGCGATGTGCCGGTGGAGGCTGGCCGACAGGTACTGGGTGAGGACGTAGATCCGGCTGAGGTCGCTGTTGATGCAGTTGCTGATCGGGATGTCGATGAGCCGGTACTTGCCGGCGACCGGCACGGCCGGCTTGGACCGCTGGCTGGTGAGCGGGAACAGCCGGGTGCCCCGGCCGCCGCCGAGGATGAGGGCGAGGACGGAACGCATGGCGGACGAGCCTCGGGTGCGGGGGAGTGGTGGCCGGGGACGGGCGGCGCCGACCGGTATGCTAACACCGTGCCCGACCCGCGGGTAGCGGCGACCGGCGGGGCCGACCCGGGGTTCCGGCCGGCCGGGTCGGGTCGTAACGGGGGCGGTATAATCGCCCCACCCCTTCCAGCCCGGAGTACCGGTCATGCCACGCCCGCGACCGACCGACGACGAGGATGACGACGCCCGCCCGCGCCGGCGGCGCCGGCGCGAGGAGGACGACGAGGACGACGACGCCCCGCGGCGGAAGGGCCGCTCGGGCGGGACGGGGGGAGGCTCCGGGCCGCTGCTGTGGGTGGGGATCGGGCTCGCCGCCGTGGTCGGGCTCGGGGCGGTCGGCGGGGCGGCGTGGTGGCTAACCCGCGCGAAGCCGGCGGCGGTGGCGAACAACGCCCCGCCCGGCCCGGCCGCGACCCCCGACGGCAACCCGCAGGCCAAGCCCGGCCCGGGCTCCGCGGGGAAAAAGGACGAACCCCCTCGGCTCGCCCCGACGCACAAGTTCAAGACCGGCATCCGCGAAATCAGCAAGGTGTTCATCTCGGACGACGGGGTCCGGGTCGCGGCCGCGAGCGACGGGCTCGGGAACAAGTCCGTGACCGAGGTGTGGGATCTCCGCCCCGTGCCGAAGAAGGTGCGCGACTTCCCGAAACTCGTCCGCGCCCTGTCCCCGGACGGGAAGCTCGTGGCCATAAGCGGGACCGACGGCCTGGACGTGGTCGAGGTCGAAACCGGCAAGGCCGTGGCGACCGTGCCGGGCGTGGGACGCACCACCACCTTCATAAGCCCGAGCGTGCTGCTCACAACGGTCTTTCGGCAGTCCCCCGCCGGCGAGAAGGTGTGGCAGCTGACGGCGAGTCGGTTCGACGTGACGGCCCGCCGGTCGCTGGGCGAGTTCCTCGTACCGAGGTTCGAGTTTTCGGCACAGACGGCGGTCGCGGCTGGTGGGAAGGAACTCGTGATCGCCGACGAGAAGCCGCTGCGGGTCGAGGTGTGGAACGTCGATACCGGGACGAAGGTGCGCGGGGCGGCCATCGCCGGCGCCCCGGCCACGGCCGGACTACACAACTTCGCGGTTAGCGCGGACGGCAAGCGGATGACCGTCGGGTGGAGTTCCGCCCGCCCGCTCGGGGTGTACGACACCGCGACCGGGGCCGAGATCGGGGCGCTGGCCGGCTATCCGATCACGAGCGCCTTCCTCCCAGGCCGGGATCTGGTTCTCGGCCACATGCACTGGACGACCGCAAGTTTCGACTCGGCCGACGGGTGGCGGGCCCACGACCCGGCGAAGAAGGCCGTCGTAGCCGATCTGCCCGGGGGCTACCTCGCCCCGGCCATTTCGGCCGACGGCAAGGTGATGGTGACGATGACCGCCCGGGCCGCCCCGGACCTGCTGGTGTGGGACTTGACCCGCGTGCCGTAGCGGTCAGCTGAAGTCCCCCGGCGGACGCGGGCGAGGGCTGCGGAGCTCCGCGGCGGGGTGTAAGCCCCGCCGCGGCGGTCGGATACTCCCGGTCGTCACATCCGGTTTCAGATCGCAACCGCGCGAGGGCGAACCCATGGCGCGATTCAGGGGCAAGGTCGTGCTGGTCACCGGCGGGACGAGCGGGGTCGGGAAAGTGACGGCTGAGGCGTTCGCCGCCGAGGGGGCGAAGGTGGTCGTGTCCGGCCGGCGCGAACCCGAGGGCTGGCGGCCGCGGAGGGGATTCGCAAGGCCGGTGGGGAGGCGACGTTCGTCCGGGCCGACGTGGCCCGCGAGGAGGACGTGAAGAGCCTGGTGGCGAAGACGGTTGTGCGGTACGGCTGGCTCGACGTGGCGTTCAACAACACCGGCGTGGAGTGGATAGGGCCGCTGACCGAGGCGACCGAGGCCGACTACCGCCGCGCTTTTGACGCCAACGTGTGGGGCGTGCTGGCCGCGATGAAGTACGAGATCCCGGAACTCATCAAGGTTGTGGGCGGGGCGGTTATCAACACGTCGAGCATCGCCGGGCAGGTCGGCATGGCCGGGGTGGGCGTCTACATCGCCAGCAAACACGCGGTCGAGGGGCTGACGAAGTCGGCCGCGCTGGAGTACGAGAAGCAGGGCGTCCGGGTGACGGCCGTGGCCCCGGCGGCGATCACCACCAACATGATAGACCGGTTCGTCGGCGGGGAGGGGTCCACCTGGCGGGGATGCACCCGGTCGGCCGGCTGGGCCGGTCGGAGGAGGTGGTGGCGGCCGTGCTGTACCTGGCGTCGGACGCCGCCCGGTTCACCACCGGCGTCTCCCTCCCGGTGGACGGCAGCTGGCTGGCGCAGTGAGGGCGGTCAGCGGAACAGGTCGGCGACCGGGACGGTGAACCCCGGCAACACCTCGGGGAGTGAGAGCACGTCTCCCGCGCCGAACGTCCGCTGCCCGAACTCGTCGCCGTACACGGTGGCGGTCCGCGTTCCCGGGTCGAGCAGGAGGACGACCGGCACCCCGGCCCCGAGGTAGTCGACCACCTTCCCGAACGCCGCCGTCCAGGTATCGGACGGGGACCGCACCTCGACCACGAGCGCCGGGGTGGCCGGGATCACCCCGTCGGGGACTTCCGCCTCACGGGGGAGCCGCTCGAACGGCACGTAAGCCACGTCTGCACCGTACACCCGCTGAGGGTCGGACCGGGTGGGCACCCGAACGAACGTGTCGTTGATGAAGAGGTGGCCCAGGGCGTTGCGCTCGATGAAGCCGCCGATCACCTCGGCAGCGTGCCAGCAGACCTTCCCGTGCTTCGCCCCGGCCATCGGAACCTCCCGTACCTGGCCGTTGACGTACTCGACGCGGTCCCCCGCGTGCTTCAGGCCGAATTCCTCGGCCGTCATCGGAACCGGCCCGGCGGACGGCGGCGCGGCGGGTTGGTGCGGCGGTGTCTGGACGGGGGTCATGCGCGCTCCTCCGAATCGCCCCCAGCGTACCACCCTGGCCGGGTGGACATCTAGCCCGCCGCGCCTATCACTGGAGCGCGTCCGATCCCACGCCACCGGAGCTTCGCCATGCCCGCCGTCGCCGTCGTCTACTTCTCCGCCCAGGGCCACACCCACCAGCTGGCCGAGGCCGTGGCCGAGGGCGCCCGCGGGGTGGCGGGCACGACCGTCGAGCTCGTCCGGCTGGTCGGTTCCGACATCGTCGAGGGCCGGTGGAAGAACCCGGCGGCGCTGGCGACCCTCGCCGCCGCCGACGCGATCGTGTTCGGCACGCCGACGTACATGGGCGGGTACTCGGCGCAGTTCAAGGCGTTCGTGGACACCGCCAGCGAGGTGTGGGCGGCCCAGGGGTGGAAGGACAAGCTGGCGGCCGCCTTCACCCACTCGCAGAACATGAGCGGGGACAAGCTGAACACCCTGCAAGGGACGTGGGTGAACGCCATGCAGCACGGCATGATCTGGGTGAGCCCGGCGCTGAAGGTGGAGGGGTTCGGCGCCGACCAGGTGAACCGCCTCGGCAGCTACGGCGGTGTGATGGCCCAGACCCCGTGGGGCCAGGCCGACGTGACGGACGGCGACCGGAAGTCGGCCGCGGCGCTCGGTCAACGTGTGGCCGAGGTTGCGGCCCGCTGGGTGAAGGGGAAGTGACGCCAACTCGGGTGGATGGGTGCGGCCCCTCCCGATTCTTGGCGTGTGAATCAGCTGAGCGGCGGGTGCCTCGGCTGCCCGCGCCGGGCGGCGAGGATCTCCTCCACCGCCGCACCGAGCTTTGACGGGGTGAACGGCTTCGACAGAAACCGGTCGCCGGGCGGCAGTTCGGCCGCCGCCGACAGGGCGTCGTCCGGGTAGCCGGAGATGAACAGCACCGGCACGTCGGGGCACGAGGCGCGGACCTGGGCCGCCAGCTGGGGGCCGGTCAGGTCGGGCATCAGCACGTCGGTCACCAGCAGGTCGAACCGGCCGGGGTCGGACCGGGCCAGAGCCAGGGCGGCGGCTGGGGTTTCCGCGACCTCGACCCGGTGGCCGAACTGCCGCAGGGCGGCCGCACACGTCTCCCGGACCGTCGCGTCGTCGTCCACGAGCAGGATTGTCGCCACGGGCGGTGCGGCCGAGCCCGTCCCGGCCGCCCGGGTGTCTGACGGGGCGACGCCGCCCGCGGCCGGGAGTTCGATGATGAACGTCGCGCCGGCCCCGGGCGCCGACCGGACCCAGACCCGCCCCCCCTGCCCGCGAACGATCCCGTAGACCGTCGCCAGCCCGAGCCCGGTCCCCTTGCCGACGGGCTTGGTGGTGAAGAAGGGGTCGAAGATGTGGGCCTGGGTGGCGGCGTCCATCCCGACCCCGGTGTCGGCCACCGTCAGCCGGGCGCCCGGCCGGCCGTCCACCTCGGTCGCAGCCGTCCGCACCGTGAGCGTGCCGCCGTCGGGCATCGCGTCCCGGGCGTTCGCGGCCAGGTTCAGGATCATCTGGGTGAGCCGCCCGGCGTCCACCGGCACGGCCGGCAGCCCCGGGGCGTACTCGGTCACCACCCGGACCCGGTCGCCGACCGTCGGCCGGACCAGCGCCTCGGCCCCCCGGAGCACCGCGTTCAGATCGGCCGACGTCGGCCGGGCCGGGTTCTCCCGGGCGAACGTCAGGAGTTGAGCGGTCAGGTCGGCCGCCCGCCCCGCGGCCAGCCGGACCGCGTCCAGCCAGGTCGCCGCCGGCTGCCCGGCCGCGAGGGACCGGTTGGCCATGTCGCACCCGCCGATGATGACCGTGAGGAGGTTGTTGAAGTCGTGGGCGATCCCCCCGACGAGCCGGCCGAGGGCTTCCAGCCGGCGGGTTTCCTGGAGGGATTCTTCGAGCCGGGCCTGCCGCTCGTACTGCCCGCGGATCACGGCCGTCTGCCGGCGGACCTGGCGGCGGAGCAGGACCAACCAGGCGGCGGCGAGGACGCCGGTCGCGCCCACCGCGAGGATCAGGTTCCGGACCCGCTCGGCCGTCCACCAGTTGAGGGACACGAGCCGGGCGGGCGGGGCGACCACGCGCACGTCGTCCGGGGTGCGGGCGGTCAGCCGAAACCCGCCGGCCGCCTCGCCGGCCCGCGGGGCCGTTACCGTCGGCACGCCGGTCACGGCGACCCGGGTGCCGGGCTCCAGGCCGAGGAGGTCCGGCGGAGTCTCTGACGTTACCAACAAGACGGTGAACCGGATGGCCCCGTCCACGCACTCGACCTGCACCTCCCCCTGGCCGGCGGTGACCGACCGGACCTCCCCCATGACTTCTGTCAGCATGCCCCAGCGGTTGCCCCGGGTCAGCTGATCGGCCGTGACCAGAGCCGGGAGCGGGGGCGGGAGCGGCGGAGCCTTCTGGACGGTCGCGTTCACCAACAGCACGGACGGGTCGAACTCGTGGGCGAAGCCGACCACCTCGACCGCGTCGCCGACCTGGACCTGGGCCTGGCCCGGGGTCGGGGGCACCGTCCTGACCCGGGCCGCCCCTGTTTCGTCCTGCACGACCAGGAACGGCCCGTCCTCCAGTTCCATCGCCAGCGTGACGACCCCGCGCACGGCGAACGGGCGGGCGAACGGGGCCGGGCCGGGGACGAACCCCTGCCGGACCCGGGCCACCGACACCACCCCCGGCACGGGCTCCCCGCCCGGGATCACCTCGACCGCACGCAGGGACGCGATGTGGACCCGCCCGGACCGCCCGGCCACGCCGGTCTTCGGGTCGTGCTGCGGGGCGCCGCACACCCCCCGGATGCGGACCACCGACCCGACCAGTTCGGCCGCCTTCGCGTGCTCGCCCGGGACGTCCGGGAGGTACACCGCCGCCGCCCCCTTCGCGGTCGCCACCCCGAGGCGGATGTGCTTACTCACCGTCGCCACCGTCTGAACGTAGGCCCGGATCTCCACGTACCGGGCGTCCAGCCAGCGGTTGTCGTCGGGGTCGAGGTTGTGCAGTTCGGGCTCCGGGAGCCGACCGGACCCGACCTTCGTCACCGCCGACGCCCGGACGGACGGGGCGAACGTGCCGGGGTCGGTGACCCCGCGGACGGTCACGCGGTCGCCTTCGGTCAGCCCGGCGACCAGCGGAGTCGGGTTGATGTAGATCCCACCCGTATCGTCCTGCACAAACAAGTCGCCGAAGTGGCGATTGGCCCGGGTGACGGTGCCCGTGAGGACGACCGGGCGGGCGGCGGCCGCGTGCTCGCGCGGCAGCTCGCGGACGGCGCGGGCCGTCTCCAACGGCCTGTCCCCGTCGGCAGCCAGGAACGCGCAGCACAGGACAACGGACAGCACCGGCGACACCGTTGGCGGGTTGGGCGAGTACGCAGCAATTATGGCTCACCGCCCGCAAGATGGACACATAAAGAAAGGCGGGATAGGGTTTTCGGATGCCACTCAGCCAATCAACCCTTCCCGGCGGGTGGTCCCTCCCCGGTGTGCGGCCCGAACCCCACCCTGTAGGACGGTGAAGACGCCACCGCCCGTCCGAGGTGCCGATGCCCCCGCCCGACTGGACCGCCGCCCGCGCCGCGGTAATGCTCGACCCGACGGTCACCATGCTGAACGCCGGGTCGTTCGGCCCGGTGCCGCGGCCCGTGTTCGACCGGGTCACCGAACTGCGGCGCGACCTGGCCGCCGGGCCGACGAACGTCCTCGTCCGCACCGTCCCGCCGCTCCTCTGGGCCGCCCGCGAGCGCACGGCCACGTTCCTGGGCACCCGGCCGGACCGGCTCGTGTTCACGTCGAACGTGTCGGCCGCGATCAACCTCGTGGCGTCCGGGCTGCCGCCGGTCCCGGCCGGGGAGGTGCTCCTCACCGACCACGAGTACGGCTGCATGGTGTGGGTGTGGGAGCGGTTCGCCGCCCGCCGCGGGCTGACGGTCCGCACCTTCCCGCTCCCCACGACGGCCGACGACCCGGCCGAGATCGTCGCCGCCGCGGAGCGGGCGTTCACGGCGGACACCCGGCTGTTCTTCTTCAGCCACGTCCTGTCGCCGACCGGCCTCGTCCTCCCGGCCGCGGAGCTGTGTGCGGCGGCCCGGCGGCGCGGTGTCTTGACCGTCGTGGACGGCGCCCACGCGCCGGGGATGCTGCCGCTGGACATCGACGCGGTGGGCGCCGACTACTACGCCGGGAACTTACACAAGTGGGTGCTCGCCCCGACCGGCGCGGGGTTCCTGGCCCTCGGCGCGGCGAGCCACGACCGGCTCGAACCGCTCCACGTCAGTTGGGGCTACAAGTCCGACAGCTACCCGCTCGGCGAGCCGGCCGGGAGCCGCACACCGGACACCCCGGACGCCTTCGGCTCGACCCCGCGGGTGCGTTACCTGGAGTTCGAGGGCACCCGCGACCCGTGCCCGTGGCTGGTCGTGCCGACCGCGCTCGACTTCCAGGGGGAGCTGGGCTGGGAGAACGTCCGCCGGCGGGCCGAGGAGTTGGGGGCGTACACCCGCCAGGTTGTCGGCGGCCTGGGCCTTCCCGCCGCCACACCGGCCGGCCCCGGGATGAGCGGCACGATGACGGCCTTCACCCTCCCGCCGGACACGGACCCGGTCCGCCTCCGCCGCGAGTTGTGGGACCGGCGCGTGGAAGTGCCAGTGATCGACCGCCCGGACCGCCAGCTGATCCGGGTCAGTCACCCGTTCTTCACGACGGAGACCGAGATCGACCGCCTCGCCGCCGTCCTACGGGAGGTGTTGTGACGGACCGCGGGGAGCGGTCGGCGTCGGAGTTGCCGCACCACTCCCCCGTCGCCCGGCGAGGAGCCGCACTCGACGACGTCGTCAGCGAGTCAAGGCGGTGAGCCGATCAGCAGAGTGGTCGCCCGGCGCCGCGGAACAGTCGGCGATCAGGGTGGGGTCGTTCTTGAACGCCCCGCAGCCCTACGCGCCGAGAACGACGCGATCGTCCTCGGTCAGAGCCGATCACGGATTCGTGCCGCCCGTAGCCGTAGGGGCGGGGGCGGCAGATGGGACGGTCGGGCCGAGCGGGTCCGAAGGGGCAACCCCCGTCTTCCACCGGCTCGGCGAGGTCCGCCACAGGTACGCCTCCATCACGACGGCCGCCGCGAGGATCACGACGCTCCCCCACTGGGAGAGCGTCAGCCCGCCGCCGACCGCCGGCTCGATCCGCAGCGACTCGTTCACGAACCGGTGGACCGCGTAGCCGACCATGCAGACCACGAGCAGCTGGCCGTCGTGCCGGCGGAACGGGTAGTACGCCAGCAGGAACAGGATGAGCAGCACCATGCTGACCGTCTCGTACAGCTGGGTCGGGTAGAGCCCGACCGAGCGCGGGACGAACGGCGGCAGGTCGACGGTGTCGGCGCCGCGGCGGACGGTGAGGGTCAGGTCGTGCCGGCCGCGGGGCCAGTCGCGGGCGAGTTCGCCGAGGGCGTCGCTCTCGACCAGCGTCGTCCCACCGGTGGGGACGGCCAGCACCGCCTGGGCGTAAGTTTCGTAGTCCTCGAAGTAGGCCGCCGGCGCCCGGCCGGGGCCGGGCTGGGTGAACTCCCCGCCCTTGTCCGCCAGCGCCTTCGCCACGCCCTCGGCCTGGTCCCCGCCGAGCACCTCGACGACGATCCCGTTGGGCCGCCCGTTCACCTTCACGATCCGGTCGCTGGCCTTTAGCCCGGCCTTGTCCGCCGCCGACCCCGGCTCGACCACCAGTACCACCGCGCGCGGGTCGGTGGCGGGACCGCGGCGCTCGCGCGGGGCGAGCGCGAACCCGGTCGAGGTCTGTAGGTGGAGGTCGCGGACGAGCTGGTCGCGGCAGTGGGCCGGGAGGAGCGGGAACGCGGCCCCGCCGAGCGGGACGGGGGCGACCTCGGGCACCGCCACCTGGCCCCAGCAGCAGCCGTTCAGGTAGCAGCCGACCCGGCCGATGGCGAGCCCGAGGGCCAGGATCGGCGCGATGGCGTCGGCCAGCTGCCAGCCGCTGACCCTCAGCTTGCGGAGGACGAACCAGTAGAAGAGGCCGTACCCGGCGGCCCCGCCGAGGGCCGAGCCGTAGAAGATGATCCCGCCGCGCCAGATCTGGAAGAACGCGGCGGCCAGGGCGGCCGGCGACTTGTCCGGGAACTGGTTCGAGTACTGGATCATGTACAGCACCCGGGCGCCGACGATGCCAGACACGAACACCCAGATGAACAGATCCTGCACCCGCTCGGGCGGCATCCCGATCGTCTTCCCGCGCCGGGTGCCCCAGAGGGTGCAGACGACGAACGTCAGGAACAGCATCGCCCCGAACCCGTACAGCGGCAAGCCGTCCGGGGCGATCACGCCCTTGAGGATGGGGAGGGTGAAGAGGACTTGGTCCATGTCACAACCTGGGGGAATGATGAATGATGAATGATGAATGATGAATGGCGACCCCGAGGCGATTCTCCGGTGTCATCGTTCATCGTTCCGGATTCATCACTCCTGGCGGTGCCCCACGGCCCCGCTGACCTCTACCGCCGAACTCGAAGCTCATCTGCGCCGGTCACTCGGCAGGCCGCGCGTCACGAGGCGCACATCAACCGCATTCTGCCGCGTCACGCCCGCCGCTAGTTGATCACACTGATAGACAGCTTCGGTTTGAGTTTCTTGAGTTCTTCAGCCCCCGCCTTGGTCGCTTTGGTGTCCAAGAGAGTGACGCTTTCGAGGCCCGGTTGCTTCAGGAGGTGCTTCAATCCCGCGTCGGTGAGTCTGGGGCCGCTCAGGGTGAGGTTCCTGAGCTTCGGGAGAACCGGTAACTTGCCCAGCCCCTCGTCCGTGATGCCACTCTGGGCCAGATTGAGGAACTCCAGCTTTGTCAGACGAAGTTCCCCAAGGGCCGCGTCCGCCGCGGGCATGCCCTGCAACGCCAGGAACTCCAGGTCGGGGAGCGTGCTCAGCATCTTGATCCCGGACGCCGTCGCCGGGGCGTCGTGCAGCCAGAGGGTTTTCAGCATCTTGATCTTGGCCAGGTTCGCAAGAGATTTGTCCGTGAGCTTCTCCCCGCCGAGTTCCACCCGTTCCAGCGTCTTCACCTTGGCGAGTTCCTCCGTCACGGCATCGTCCACGGGCGATGCGGTGACCTTGACGGCGGTGAGCATCGGAAAGCGACTGAGGTCGCGGAACGCGCCGGCCGTGATCTTGAGACACGACTCAAAGTCCAGCGCGGTCAGGCCGTCCAGCTTGGTCAACCCCTGGATCGCTTCGTCCGTGACCGGGTGGTCCGGGTCCGTGAACAGTTTCTTCTTGAACGTGACGGTCCGGACCCGGGGTAACCCGTTCAACCCCTTGACGGCCGCCAGCGGCAGGGTGGACGGGACCGTGACGTCGACGCCCGGGAACTTGCCGTACTGCAGCCTCTCGGCAACGAACCCCTTCTGCGTCAGTTCCGCGACGACCGTCCCGTCCTCGTCGGCCGCCGGCGGCTTCGGCTTGGGCGGCACCTCGGAAATGAACGTCGTGTCGTCGCTCACCTTCTTCAAGGTCAGCATCATGAAGCCGCCGACCGGCCGGTCGGCGTCCTTGCCCCCCTTGGGCGGGGCCAAGGTCTTAAACTCCCGCGGCCGGAGCTGCGGCTCCTCGGCCCCCATCAGGAAGAGGGTGAGGGTCTTGCCCTCAACCTTGTAGATGCCGTAGTTCGCCTTCGACTTCTTGCCCGGCTCTTCCGCGAGTAAGTCGATTTCCGCGGGCGACTTGGACGGATCGAGCTTGTACCGGACGGTTTCGCGTCTGGTTATCTTGAACTGGATCTGGTCTTTGCTGATCTTGACCGTCCGGTCAAGCTCGGACTCCTTGGCAGTTTCCTCATCCGGCTGCTTCTCGCCCAAGAACTCGACCCCGACGATGAGGTACGTTCCCTCAATGCCCGGCGGACCGGCAGGCGTTGGCTCGCCTGGAGATGGGTTCGGCTCGGGGGTGGGGCTCGCGTCGGGAGCGGGCTTCTTTCCGCAGCCGAGAGCCAGAAGTGCGAAGAGCATGAGCCCGCTCAGGCGTGAAGGCAGGCGCATCGTGGACTCCAGAGTGAGGAGACGCAACAAACACGCAAGAGTTTGTGCGGCCGAACCACTGGTTAGATTGCACCAATGCGATCTAACACATCCCACGGGCGAAGCCACTCCGTCGTCCCTGACCTCAGCTGCAATCGTCAGTCATTCGCCGCCCTCGGCCCATTACCCACGCAATCTGTTCTGCTATCAGGCACGCCCCGCTGGTTACACCGTACTTGCGGCAGTTCCTGGGGCATTGTCCGTGTCTTTAGGGAACCGGTAGCCGGTCCAGCACCTGCTTGACGAGGTGGTCGGGACGGAGGTCTTCGGCCTCGGCCTCGAACGACACCACCAGCCGGTGGCGCAACACGTCCGGGGCCATCGCCTTCACGTCCTCCGGGGCCACGTACCCCCGGCCGGCCAGGAGGGCGTGGGCCTTGGCCGCCCGGTGGAGGGCGATCGTCGCCCGCGGGCTCGCCCCCAGCTGGATCAGCCCGGCCAGGTCCAGCCCGTACTCGGCCGGGTGGCGGGTCGCCCGCACCACGTCGAGCAGGTAGTTCTTCACCTTCACGTCCACATACACGTCGTCGGTGGCCCGCCGCAAGCCCTCCAGCTGGTCGGCCGTCAGCACCGCCGGGAGGTCGGTGGACGAGTCGAGCCCGCCCATCCGGTCGAGGATGGCGAGCTCGTCCGCCCGGGCGGGGTAGTCGATCAGCACCTTGAGCATGAACCGGTCCACCTGGGCCTCGGGGAGGGGGTAGGTTCCCTCCTGCTCGACCGGGTTCTGGGTGGCCAGCACGAAGAACGGCCGCGGCAGCGGCAGCGACGCCTCGCCGATCGTCACCTGCCGCTCGGCCATCGCCTCCAGCAGGGCGCTCTGCACCTTGGCGGGGGCGCGGTTGATCTCGTCGGCGAGGACCACGTTGGCGAACACCGGCCCCGGCTTAACGGTGAACTCGCCGGTCCGGGGGTTGTAGATCTGGGTGCCGATCACGTCGGCCGGGAGGAGGTCGGGCGTGAACTGGACGCGCTTGAAGGCCAGGTCCAGGGCGCGGGCGACGGTGCGGACGGCGAGGGTCTTGGCCAGCCCGGGGACGCCCTCGAGGAGGACGTGGCCGTCGGTGAGCAGGCCGATGAGGAGGCGGTCGAGGAGTCGCCGCTGGCCGATCAGCACGCCCTCGACGGCGGCGTAGAACGGGTCGAGCGCGGCCCGGAGGTGGTCGGCGTCGGCGGCCCCGTTCGTGGTCATGCAATCCTCGGGCGGCGGGCGGTCCGGCGGGGCCACGGCGCGTACCCGGAATTGTATACGGGAACGCCCCGGATCGGCCGACCCGGTCGCCCGTCCTCGACGCCCTCCCGGCGGGTGGTACAATCCGCACCATGAAGTACGCCATCGTCATCCCGGACGGCTGTGCCGACGAGCCGCTCGACGCCCTCGGCGGGAAGACCCCCCTCCAGGTCGCGCGCCTCCCGAACATGGACCGGATCGCCCGCACGGGCGTCGTCGGCCGGGCCAACAACGTCCCCCCGTCGCTCACCCCCGCGTCGGACGTCGCCACGCTGTCGCTGTTCGGCTACGACCCGCTGAAGGTCTACACCGGCCGCGCCCCGCTCGAGACCGCGGCGATGGGCATCCACCTCGGGCCGAACGACTACGCCATCCGCTGCAACCTCGTGTACGTCCCCGACGGCCACATGCGGGACTTCACCGCGGGGCACATTTCCAGCGAGGACGGCGCCCCGCTCATCCGCGCCCTCCAGGATCAGCTGGGCGGCCGCGAGGTCGCCGGCGGGGTCATCGAGTTCCACCCCGGCGTCCAGTACCGCAACATCCTGGTCTGGCGCGGCAAGTCGGACACGTCGCCCTTCGCCGGGCTGAAGTGCCAGCCGCCGCACGACATCCCCGACCGGCCGGTGGCCGACTACCTGCCGACCGGCCCCGGGGGCGAACTGTTCATCGAGTTGATGGAGCTGAGCAAGCCGATCCTGGCCGCGCACCCGGTCAACGCCCGGCGTGTGGCGGCGGGGCAGAAGCCGGCCACGCAGACGTGGCTGTGGGGGCAGGGGAAGGCGCCGCGGATCAGCCCGTTCGGGGAGACCTACGGCCCCCGCGGGGCGATCATCTCGGCCGTGGACCTCGTCCGCGGGGTCGGGGTGCTGCTCGGCTGGCACCGCATCGACGTACCCGGGGCCACCGGCTACCTCGACACCGACTACGCCGCCAAGGGGAGGTACGGCGTCGAGGCGCTGGGGGCGTTCGACCTCGTGTGCGTCCACGTCGAGTCGCCGGACGAGGCCAGCCACGAGGGCCGGGCGGACGAGAAGGTGAAGGCGCTGGAGCGCATCGACGAACACATCGTCGGCCCACTCCTCGACGCCCTCCCGAAGCACGGCGACTGGCGCGTCCTGGTGTCGCCCGACCACCGCACGACGCTCCGCACCCGGGCCCACGCCCACGGGGCGGTGCCGTTCGCGGTGGCCGGCACCGGTGTCACCCCGGCCGGTCAGTTGAGCTACGACGAGCCGACCGCCGCCGCGGCTGAACTGGCCTTCGACCCCGGCTGGAATCTGATGAAGTGGTTCCTGGGGAGGTGAAGAACGCAGCGCGCAGAGTTTAGAATGAAGACCCGCCCCGGTTGCCTCTCGGAGAACCCTCGATGTTCCGGTGCCGCGTGTGGGCTGTCTTCGGCCTGCTCGTTCTGAACTCTGCCCTCTGTTCCCCGCTCGCTCGCGCGCAAGACGATCCGCCGCCCAAGGTCACGGTGCGGTGGTTCGGGCAGTCGTTCTTCCAGATCGAGACCGGCGGCAAACAGTCGATCGTCTTCGACCCGCACGCCATCCCCGTCTTCGGCACGCCCCGCGTGTCGGCCGACATCACCCTCATCAGCCACCCGCACAACGACCACGCCCAGCCCGAGGTTCTGGCCGAGAAGGGGCGGATCTTCCTCGGCGTCACCCCCAGCCCGGACGGGAAGAAGATGGAGTGGGCGCGGGTCGATGAGAAGGTCAAGAACACCCGCGTCCGGACCGTCGCCACCTACCACGACACCACCGGCGGCATGACCCGCGGGAAGAACGCCGCCTGGGTGGTCGAGGCCGACGACCTCGTGTTCTGCCACCTCGGCGACCTCGGCCACGAACTCACCCCGGACCAGCTGAAGGCCATCGGCCCGGTGGACGTGCTGATGGTCCCCGTCGGGGGCGTCTACACCATCAACGGCGAACAAGCCAAGCGGGTGGTGGACCAGATCCGGCCGAAGCGGTTCATCCTCCCGATGCACTACGGGGTGCCGGGGTTCGACGACCTGGCCGGGCCGGAGGAGTTCCTCGGCGAGTTCAAGGCCGTGACCCGCATGACCCAGACCAATGAACTCGTCATCCCGCTGGAGGGGAAGGCTCCGGACGCCCCGTCGGTGGTCCTGCTGGGGTGGAAGAAGGCCGAACTCCTACCGCCGAAGAAGTAAACTCTTCCGCCCGGCCCCGGAACGCGAGTGCTGGGTGTCGGTAAGCTTTTCACCCGCCCGGACCCCCGGGCGTGGGCACCGGACATCGGGCGAACGACGAATCCGCCACCGCTGGTCATTCCCTTGCCCCCTACTGGAGTCCGATCGCTCCCGGCACGCGGGTTGCCCTGATTCTTCCGTGTCGCCTGGATGACCCAGGGTCGCCCGGCCCGACAGGGAGCGAGTCATGACGGGGTGTGCCCTCATCCGGCCCCGGCCCGAAACCGCCGACGAACACCGCACCCGCTCGTGGGTCGGTGTCGGGGTGATCGTGGCCGCGTGCCTGGGCGTCGAGGTCGTGTCCGGCGCGGTGACCGCCGCGTCCCTGCGGGGGGACTGGTACGCCACCCTCCCGAAGCCGACCTGGACCCCGCCGGACGCCGTCTTCGGGCCGGTCTGGACCGTCCTCTACCTCACGATGGCCGTCGCCGGCGCGGTCGTCTGGCTGGCCCGCGACCGGGAGGACGTGTGCTGCCCACTGGCCGCCTTCGGCCTTCAGCTGGCGGCCAACCTGATGTGGACGGTGCTGTTCTTCGGCCTCCACGCCCCGTTCCTGGCCTTCCTCGACGTCCTCGTCCTGTGGGTGCTGGTCGGCATGACCGCCCTCCACTTCTTCGAGGTCTCCCCGACCGCCGGCTGGCTGATGGTGCCCTACTGGCTGTGGGTGTCGTTCGCGGCGGTGCTGAACGGGTGGATTCTGGCCCTGGCCGCGTAGCGTAACAACCCGTCGGTCCGTTCCCCCTCCGCCCGTTCCCCCCCCGTTCGTTCGCCGGTACACTGAGGGCGGGTTGTGGCCGACCCGCCGCGCCACCCGGCCGGGGCGTGGCCACCCGAACAGAGGGGTTTCGATGCGATTGTTCCGTCCGTTCCGCCGGCTCGGACTGCCGGCGGTCTTGTGCGCCGGCATGTTCGTCCTCGCCCCCGGGGTCGGCGGTCAGCCGCCCAAGAAGGGGTCGGACAAGGAGATGACCGCGAAGGGGCAGGTGAAGATCGGGGTCCACCGGTTCAAGATGGAGGTCGGCAAGCTGTACCTCGTCCGGGTGGAGGCGAACGGCTTCACCCCGGCCGTGACCATCCGGCCCGACTTCTTCATGAACACCGGCGAGAACTTCGTCCAGGGCGACACGTTCCAGGCCTACGTCCTGCCGCGCGAGAGCCGGGAGTACCGGATCACCGTCGCCCCCAGCGTCGAGGACGACGAGCTGGACGGCCAGCTGTTCGACTACGCGATCAGCGTCACCCCGATCCCGATGGCCCCGGCCCCGCTCATCAACGAGCAGGGCAAGCTGAGCCAGAACGACCCGCCGTACCAGAACGCGGGCGGCAACGGCAACCGCGGGCCGCACAAGGCGTACCCGGTCAACTTCAAGGCCGGGCAGGTGTACATCGTCACTCTGGACGCGACCACCAAGGGCGAGTTCGACCCGTACCTCCAGATCGAGGGGGCCGGCGGGAAGATCCTGGCCCAGGACGACGACGGCGGCGGCTACCCGAACGCCCGCCTGTTCTTCAAGCCGAAGCGGGGCGGCGAGCACCGGCTGATCGTGACCGCCGTCGGCAAGGGGAACGGCTCGTTCAACCTGAAGGTCATCACCACCGTGGCCGGCGCGAAGGGGGCCGGCGGCGCCGACCCCGGCACGTCGGTGGACCCGGGCAAGGAGTAATGACGGGAGACGGGAGACAGGCCCACCCGGGGCAACGCCCCGGGCTATGAGATCTCAGGCCGTGGGCCTGACAACCAATCATCTCTCTTCAGCCCGAAGGGTTGGAATCCGCTTGCCCGGGGCGTTGCCCCGGGTGGGCCTGTCTCCCGTCTCCGGTCCACCGACACACTTCCCCTTGAGCGGCCCCGCAGGGCGTGTTACAAGCGGCTTCCGGACCCGCCCGCCCGGGAAGGAACCCCGCCCCGTGTACAAGCTGCTCCTCTGCGCCCGCTACCTCCAGACGCGCTACCTGGCATTCGTCTGCATCGTGAGCGTGATGCTCGGGGTGGCCACGCTCATCGTCGTCAACGCGGTGATGAGCGGGTTCAGCACCAAGCTCCGGGACCGGCTCCACGGCGTCCTGTCGGACGTGGTCGTGGACACCGACCGGGCCGACGGGTTCCCCGAAACCCCCGAGCGGCTGCGGCAGGTCATCGCCGCCAGCCCGATCGGCGACAAGGTGGCGGCCGTCAGCCCGACGGTCGAGGTGTTCGCCATCCTCCAGTTCCACTACCCGAACGGCGCCCCGGTGATGAAGCCGGTCCGGCTGATCGGGATCGACCCGGCCGAGCGGGCTGCGGTCGGCGGGTTCGCCGAGTACCTCGTCCGCCAGAAGGACTCCCCGTCGCCGTCGCTCGACCTCACCCCGGACGCCCTGGAACGGCACGAGAAGAACAAGGCCCACGCCGCCCGGCTGGACGAACTGGCCCGGGAACGCGAGCGGGCGCTCGAACTGCCGAAAGTGCCAGACGCCCACCCGCTCATCCCGGCCGCGCCCGCCATGCCCTCCCCCGACGTCTTCGACGGCAAGGCGCCGCCGCCGCCGAAGCTGTACGGGGCCGTCCTCGGCTACAGCCTGGCCCACATCCGCTTCACCAAGCACGGGGCCGTGGAGGAGGAGCAGATCCTCTCCCCCGGCGACGCGGTCACCCTCACCACCGCCGGCGCGGCCGACCTGAAGCCGGTCTGGGGGAGCTTCCTGGTGGCCGACTACCTCAAGACCGAGATGAGCGAGTACGACCAGAGTTTCGTGTACGTCCCGCTCGACCAGCTGCAGCGCATCCGCGGCATGGGCGACCGCTGCACCGCCCTCCAAATCAAGCTCAAGAACTACGACCGAGACAAGGTGGCGGTGGCGGCCGAGCTGGAGAAGCTGTTCCCGCCGCGCGAGGGGAACCGGGTGGCCACCTGGGAGGAGCACCAGGGGCCGCTCCTGGCCGCCATCGACGTGGAGCGCGGCATCCTGAACCTGCTCCTGTTCATGATCGTGGGGGTGGCGGGGTTCAGCATCCTGGCCATCTTCACCATGATCGTGTCGGAGAAGTACCGGGACATCGGCGTGCTGAAGTCGCTCGGGGCGAGCAGCCGCGGGGTGATGACGATCTTCCTCGGCTACGGGCTACTCCTCGGGTCGGTCGGGTGCGGGCTGGGCACGGCCCTCGGGCTGTGGTTCACCCGGAACATCAACGAGATCGAGGCCGGGCTGTCGGCCCTCACCGGCCGGTCGGTGTTCCCCCGCGACATCTACTACTTCAAGGACATCCCGACCAACATCGACCCGACCGGGGTGGCGCTGGTGAACGCCGGGGCGGTGCTGACCGCCGTGGTGTTCAGCCTCCTCCCGGCCTGGCGGGCGGCCCGCCTCCACCCGGTCCAGGCGCTGCGGTTCGAGTAGGCCGGTCCTTCGAGTCGTCACGTCGTCGGGTCGTCAAGTCCGGACCGACGGCCCCGCTCGCCCCGGACTTGACGACCCGACGGCTTGAAGACGGGAGCACAGCGACCATGCTTAGGGCCGAGAACCTGACCAAGACCTACCGCCGGCACGCGGTCGCGGTCCGGGTGCTGACCGGGTTGGACCTGGAGGTCCAGACGGGCGAGTTCCTGAGCATCGTCGGCGCATCCGGGTCGGGGAAGAGCACGCTGCTCCACCTGCTCGGCACGCTCGACGCGCCGGACGCCGGCGCGGTGTACCTCGACGGCCGGCGGATCGACAACCTCCCGAGCCGCGACCGCGACGCCCTGCGGAACCGCACCTTCGGCTACATCTTCCAGTTCTACCACCTGCTCCCCGAGCTCACGACGCTCGACAACGTCCTGATGCCGGAGTACATCGCCAGCTCGGTGTTCGGCTGGTGGAAGCGCCGGCGCGAGTGCCGGGAGCGGGCGGTCGAGTTGCTGAAGCGGGTCGGCCTCGGGCACCGGCTGAAGCACCGCCCGCGGGAGCTGTCGGGCGGGGAGATGCAGCGGGCGGCCGTCGCCCGGGCGCTGCTCACCAAGCCGCGGGTGCTGCTCGCCGACGAGCCGACCGGGAACCTGGACGTCGACACCGGCGCCGAGATCGTCCGCCTCCTCCGCGCCCTGAACCGGGACGAGGGGGTGACGATCGTGATGGTCACCCACAACCTGGAGATCGTATCGGCCACCGACCGGGTGGTGCGGATGGCCGGCGGGGTGCTCACGGACGACACCCGCTCCTTTCACCACGCCCCGCCGCGGCCCCACCTCGCCGCCGTCTGAGCCGCCGGTGCCGCCGCCCGGCTGACGCGGGCGGCGGGCCGGTTCACCCCTCGTCTTCCTCGCCCAGGTACTGTGGCAGGCTCTCCCCGACACGCTTGACCACCCGCGGGTAGGTGCCCGTGCCGGGGCCGTCCTCGACCGCCTCGACGCCGACCTGATGGTGCCAGTCGTCGCCGAAGTCGAACCAGTAGCCGAACTGCCGGCCGACCTCCAGCCCCACGGCGTCGAGCGTGGTCGCGTCCACCGTCCCGGCGACCGGTGCCCCGGAGTCGTCGTCGGCCGCCCCCGGCAGGACGTACCGCGGCCCGTCGGGGTCCATCGGCCCCTTCCCCATCTGGAACTCGTACATGTGCGGGTCGTCGCGGTCGAACGCGGCGAAGATCGCCTCGTGGAGCTGGTTGAGGGTCTGGTCGCCGCGGACCAGGATCGTCCGCGACACCGTCTTGTTCTTCCGCGCGAAGGCCCGGGTGATCGGGCCGCTCAGGAGGAACACGTCGAGCGTGTAGACCTTCGGAGCGGCCGAGGGGCTACCCGCCCCGGCGGCTTGGGGGGCCGCCCGCTTCGTCGTGGCCGTGGGGGCCGATGACTTCTTCCCGGCCTTCTTCGGGGCCGCCGGCCGCGGCGTCTTGGGGCCGGCGGCCCGCGTGGTGGACGGCTTCTTGGCCATGACGGGTTTCCTGCGGCGGCGGGCCGGTGACGTGGGAGGCACGGACCCGACGGGGGAGTTGTAGCGGCCTCCGGGCGACCGTCCCGGGGGCGGGCTAGCGGCCGTCGAGGACGGCGCGGACCTTCGCGGCCAGGGACGCCGGGGTGAACGGCTTCTGGAGGAACGCCACCTGCGCCTCCAGGATGCCGTGCCGCACCACCGCGTCGTCGGTGTACCCGGACAGGAACAGTACCTTCACCCCGGGGTGCGAGGCCGCCAGCTGTTCGGCCGCCTCGCGGCCGCCCATCCGGGGCATGACCACGTCGGTCGCCAGCAGGTCGATCCGCCCCGGGTGCCCCCCGGCGAGCCGGACGGCCTCCGCCCCGTCGCGGGCCTCCAGGACGGTGTACCCGCAGCCCCGGAGGACGAGGGCGGTGAGCGCCCGGACCCCGTCCTCGTCCTCCACCAGCAGCACCGTCTCGTCGCCCCGGGGCATCGCCGCCCGGCCGGCGCGGGGCGGCGGCGGGGGCACCCCGACGCGCGGCAGGTACACCTTGAAGGTGGTCCCCCGGCCCGCCTCGCTGTACACGCCCACGTGCCCGCCGCTCTGCCGGACGATGCCGTGGACGGTGGCCAGCCCGAGGCCGGTGCCGCGCTCCCCCTTCGTCGTGAAGAACGGCTCGAACACCCGCGCGGCCGTCGCCGCGTCCATCCCGCACCCGGTGTCGGCGACGGCGAGCAGGACGTGCGGCCCCGGGCGGGCGTCCGGGTGGGTCCGGCAGTAGGTCTCGTCCAGCTCGACGTCCCGGACCTCGACCGTGACCCGGCCGCCCCGCGGCATGGCGTCCCGCGCGTTCACCACCAGGTTCATCAGCACCTGCTCGATCTGGCCGGGGTCGGCCTTCACGGCGCCCGCCCCCGGGTGGGCCGCGACGGCCAGCTCGACGTCCTCGCCGACGACCCGCCGGAGCAGCCGGTCCGTGTCGGCCACCACCGCCCGCAGGTCCAGCACCGCCGGCTCGATGACCGCCTTCCGGCTGAACGCCAGCAGCCGGCGGGTCAGCCCGGCGGCCAGCTCCCCGGCGGCGACCATCTCCCGCACCAGCTCGCGGTTGGGGTCGCCGGCCGGCAGGCCGCCGAGCACCAGCGTGCCGTACCCGCTGATGACGGTGAGCAGGTTGTTGAAGTCGTGGGCCACCCCGCCGGCGAGCCGGCCGACCGCCTCCATCTTCTGCGAGTGCCGGAGTTGGTCCTCGAGCAGCCGGCGCTCGGTGACGTCCGACCACGAGCCCACGGCCTCCGCCGGCCGCCCGGCCGCGTCGCGCGCCAGCCGGAGCTCGCCGCGGGTCCACCGGTACGTCCCGTCCCCGTGGCGGAACCGGTACTCGTGGGTCGCGTGCCCCCGGCCGAACAGGTCGTCCCGGACCCGCGCGACCAGCGCCGCCCGGTCCTCCGGGTGGACGTGCTCCAGCCACCAGCCCTCGCGGTACGCGTCGGCCGGGGTGTGCCCGAGCATGCCCCGGAGGTTGTCGCTGATCCAGCTGACGCCGCGGACCTCCTCGCCGGCGACGGCCAGGGTGAAGAGGACGGCCGGGCTGGAGGTGATCACGTGGGCGTGCCGCTCCTGGGCCGCCCGCAGGGCCGCCTCCACGCGCGTCCGCCCGACGAACTGCCCGATCTGGCTGCCGAGGCTGGCGAACACGCGCAGCAGTTCCTCGTCGGGCGGGCGAGCCTCCCGGCTGTAGAACCCCGCGACCCCGAGGACGTCGGGGCCGAGCCGGACCGGGAAGCCGAACCCCCCGCGCAGGCCGGCCGCCGCCGCCGCCGCCGCCCGGGGGAAGTTCCCGTCCGTGCTGACGTCCGCGATCCAGGCCGGCCGGCCGGTCGCCCAGACGCGCCCCGGCAGGCCCACCCCGGCGGCGAGCGTGATGCTCCGGGAGAGGGCGCGGAACGCCGCGTCGGCCTCCCCCCCGGTGTGCCAGAGGTCCACGCAGGTCAGGGCGTTCGCCGGGCCGTCCACGACCCAGAGCTCCCCCACGTCCCACCCGGTCGTCTCGCAGACGGCCCGGAGCAGCCGCGGGGCCGCCTCCCCCAGGTCCGCCGCCTCCGCGAGGACGCTGACCACCGCGTGCTGGGCCGCCAGCCGTTGCCCCGCGCGCTTCCGCCCGGTGACGTCCTGCACCTGGCCGACGTACAGGGGGGGGCCGCCGGCCGGGTCGCGGACGAGGGACACGCTCGTCAGCCCCCAGAAGGTGTGGCCGGCCCGGTGGCGGTACCGCGTCTCCATCTCGAAGTAGTGGTCCCCGCCCGCGGGCAGCGCGGCCCGACGGGCCGCGTCCTCCGCGAGGTCGTCCGGGTGGGTGACGTCGGCCAGCGTCATCCCGGCCATCGCCCCGGCGGGGTGACCGAACAGCCGGGCGAAGGCGGCGTTGACCCGGACGAACCGGCCGGCGGCGTCGGTGAGGGCCGTCGCCACCCCGGTGTGCTCGAAGGCGCCCCGGAACCGCTCCTCGCTGTCGCGCAGCGCCGCCGCCGCGCGCTCGTGGCCCGCAACCTCGGCCCGCAGGGTCTCGTTGACCCGGGCCAGTTCGGCCGTGCGCTCCTGGACCCGGCGCTCGAGGGTGGCGTTGGCGAGCCGCAGCCGCTCCTCGGCCTCGACCCGCTCGGTGACGTCGCGGGCGAGGACCAGCCCGAGCGGCCCGCGCCCGGCGTGCAGGCGGGTGAGGGTCAGGTTGACAGGGGTCCACGCCCCGTCGGCCCCGCGGCGGAGGAAGTACCCCTCCTGGGAGTGGAACGTCTGGGTGGTGTGGAGCGCGCGGCGGAGGTGGGCCAGCCCGCCGTCGGCGGCGGACCGGAAGAGCCGGTCCAGGGGGAGGCTCAGGAGCTCGGCGCGGGGCAGCCCGGTCATCCGCTGGGCCATCGGGTTGACGTCCACCAGCCGGCCCGTCGCCGGGTCGGTGATGAACGCCGCGTCCCCGATCTCCTCGAACAGGGTCTGGGCCAGTTCGGCCACGTCGTCGGCCCTCACGGCGCGCCCCCCGGCGGCCAGACAAACAGCTCGACGTCGTCGACCCGGACCTGGTCGCCGGCGGCCGGGTTGGTGGCGCCGAGGTCGATCACCAGGTTGCGGTGGAGAGCCTGGGTGGGGAACGGGGGGCACTCGAGCACCACGAGGTAGGTCTGCCACTCGGCGGGCGGCACGACCCAGGTGGGGCTCCGGTACAGCCAGCGGCCCGCCCCCGGGTCGCCCGGCTCCGGCGGCAGCCGGGTTCCCGCGGCGCGGACCCGCGCGGCGGCCGGGTCCGCTTCACCCTCCGGGAGGGTGACCGGCATGCCGGCGTAGACGGCGAGACTTCCCTTGCCGTGCAGCGACTTGGCCCGGTAGCGCAGCACGAGTGTCGCGCCGGGTGGGGGGCCTTGGCGCAGGGGCTGGTAGCACCCCAGGAGACCCTTGTCGCGTGCCGGGTTCAGGCCCGTCAGGAGGAGGCACGGGTTGACAGGCTGGTCCGCGGGCCGGTCCAGGGTGATCTGGCGGGTCGCGTCCCAGCCGGCGGCGTCCCCGACCCGCCAGAGGTCACCCCCGTGGTTCTTCGCCAGGCAGTCCCCGTCGAACCCGCCGGCCCGGACGAGGTTCTTGTCGGGCGGCACGACCGCCCGGAGCAGGTCCGGCCAACCCGCCACCACCCGCCGCCCCAGCGAGCGGTCCCGGAAGGGGTAGACGAAGCCCCAGGCCCGCGGCGAGCGGACCACCAGTACCGGGCGGGGCGTGGGCCAGACTGGAAGGGGGAGCCCCGCCGGGAACGCGGACGGCGGGCTCTCGACCCGCACCCGCTCCACAGGCACCGCCGGCTCGCCCGCCAGTTCCCCGCCGCCCTCCGTGGCGAAGTACGACAGGTCGTCGGGCTGGTCGTACAGGACTACCAACCGGTCCGGCCGGTCGGCGTCCGGTGGGGGGGCGGGGGCCGGTCGGAGCGGGGCGGGCCGCCAGGCGTGCGCCGCCAGCGGGACGACGACCAGCGCCACCAGGCCGGCGAGGACGCCGAGCAGCCGGAGCGGAACCCGCCTCGCCGGGGGGCGGCAGGCGGCGGCCAGCGCCCGCCGGAACTCCTCGACCGAGGCGTACCGCTCGTCCGGGTTCCGGGCCGTCCCGCGGCGCAGCACGTCGTCCAGCGCCGCGGGCAGGCCCGGGTTGCGGCGGGACGCCGGCACGTACACGCGGCCGGGCACCCGGCCGGTGAGCAGTTCGTAGGCGACCGCGGCGAGGGAGAATACGTCGAACCGCCCGTCGGGCGCGAGGCCGGAGCGGGACTCGGGGGCGCAGTAGTCGAGCGTGCCCTGGAACCGCCGGCCGCCGGCCAGAGCGGTGGCGTCGGCGTGCGGCACCGCGAGGCCGAAGTCGGCGATCTGGATCCGCCCGTCCGCCGCGTAGAGGATGTTCTCGGGCTTGAGGTCGAGGTGCAGAACCCCCCTCCCGTGGATGTGCGCGAGCGCCCGGGCGATGCGGTCCAGCAGGGCCGCCGCCTCCGCCAGGGGCCAGGGCCGGTCCGGCGTCATCCGCGCCCGCAGAGCCCCACCGGCCGCGTACTCCAGGACCAGGTAGTTGTGGCCGCCCGCCTGGCCCGCGTCGTGGATGGCGACGACGTGGGGGTGGGCCAGCGACGCCAGCAGGCGCGACTCGCGCAGCCAGTCCGGGCCGGGCGGGCCGTCGGGCGTCCCGCGCATCAGCTTCACCGCCACCGTGCGCTGGAGGGTGCGGTGGACCGCCCGGTACACCACGCTCGTCCCGCCCTCGCCGATCGCCTCCTGCAATTCCAGCCCCGGGATGCTCGGCGGGGGGGACGCAAGGGGCGGCGGGGTGGACGACGACATCCGGTCCCTCCTGGTTCTGCCGCGCGGGCGCCCGGCGCGGCCGGCTCGTACCGGACGGCACGCGGCCGTGACCGCCGGAGCGGGCTCGTGCGACCGGGTCGCCCCGTGGACGTACTCGGGAGAAGTCGGGCGTTCCCTACGAAGACAGGCCTGCGTTCAACAGCACAACTCTAACCCGTTGTCCGGCCTCAGCCAAACGGTTTTTTACCGCGACGCCGCAATCCGACACCCCGGGTGTGCCCGGGGCGGCGCGGGCGGCGTTCACGCTGCGGCCGGCTGTTGCCGTCGGCGGTTCAAGACGAGCCCTGCCACGGCAGGGGGTTCCGCACCCACCCGCCGGCCCCGACCGGGCGTGCCCCGGCTCACTGAACGGGCGAAATGACAAGGTTCCAGGTGCGGAGTCACCGCACCTGGAACCTTGCGAAAGACGACCCGGCTCCGCCGGTCTACGGCATCAGGGTGATGTCGTACACCTTCGCCCCCCCGGCGTACTCGAAGGACAAGTCGTTCCGGTCCGTGAAGTACTTCGCGGGGATCGACGACTTCGGCGGCCCCCCCGCGCCGGGCGGGGCGCCCGGCGGGGCCGCGGCGAACTTGAACTTCAGCTTCCCCGCCGGCGGCTTCTCGATCCGGTAGCGGCCCCCCGGCAGGCTCGGCCCCGTGACCGACTGGCCGTCCGGCCCGGTCGCCACCAGCATCACGAAGTCCACCGGCTCGCCGTTCATCCGGACGGTGCCGGACAGCACCTCCGTCGGCCCGGCGGGGTCGGCCGGCTCGCCGCAGCCGGCCGCGAGTACGGCGGCCAGGGCCGCGGCGGGCACGAGTCTCGTCGTCATGGCGCCTCCCGTTAGTTCCAGTCGCCGGGGAGGACCGCCCCGTCGACCGGGTTGGCGGCCAGCCAGAACGTCGCGGCCGGGGTGCCCGGGGTCACGATGCGGACGCTGCCGTCCATCATCGCGCACTGGATCGCGGACGTGTGCCCCGACTGCAGCCCCCAGCGGATCGCCGACGCCGGGGCCGGGGTGAACTGGAAGCTGTTCTTCGCGTCGAACGGCCACTGGCTCGGGTACCACGACCAGTACGTCTGGTACACGCCGAACAGCGGGTAGTCGTAGTTCGCGCTGCTCGCGGTGGTGTACGCCTTGTCGCGGTTGCACGTCTGGCCCTCGGCCGCGACGTACCGCTCGGAGAACCCGACGGTGTTCGACGTGCCGTCGGTCAGGGTCGGGATCTTGTAGACGGGCTTGGTGAACTGCGAGAGCGTCCAGTTCCCCTTGGCGAACACCAGCGCGTTGGCGGCGTAGTTCGACCCGGCCCAGCCGCTCGGCCCCACCCCGTCGTTGCCGGTCGGGTCGGACGGGCAGCGGAACGTCTTGATCACGACGGCGGCGTTGGGCAGGCCCACCGTCCCGGCGGTCTTGTACGAGTTCGCCTGGTTGTCCTGCTCGACGTAGGGCATCAGGCCGATCATCACGCTGCCGTACTGGCCCGACCCCGGCACCACCTCGACGTTCGCCGGCGGCAGGTAGTCCTGGTTCGCCGAGGCGTAGTTGTGGCAGGCGAGCGCCAGCTGCTTGAGGTTGTTCGAGCAGGTGGCCCGGGCGGCGGCGGCGCGGACCTTCTGGACGGCGGGCAGGAGGAGCCCGATCAGGATGGCGATGATGGCGATCACGACCAACAACTCGATCAACGTAAACCCGCGGCGAGCCACGAAACGCGGCTGAGGCATGAACCGTCTCCTGCGAACGTGACGGGACGAATGACGGCCGATGGGAGAGAGCGAGCCGAATCCGATATGAGACTTCGATGGGAGACCGGCGAATTGGACACCGATTTCTGACTTTTCCGCTCACTGCATTCCGGGCGCCCGCAACCCCTTTGCCGGGCGACGGTTAACGCGATCGAGTTTAACCTCGGCGAGAACCGTTTCGTCGTCGCGGGCGGGGTCGGGGGTGAAGGTGAGTTCGCGGACGGTCGAGCCGACGACGGGCCGGAGGGACGTGAGCGGGCAGCCGTCGCAGCGCAGGAAGCGGAGCCGGGCCATCGTGCGGACCGGGGTGAGGTCGCGCACGCGGCAGTCGTTCACCGCGAGCGTGGCGAGCGGCATCCCGGCGAGCGGAGAGAGGTCTTCGACGGCCGTGTCGCCCGCCTGGAACAGCACGAGCTTCATCCCCGCCGCCGGGGACAGATCGGACAGTTCGGGGTTCTGCCACACGTTGAGCACGGTGAGCGGCAGGCCGCGGATCGGCGCCAGGTCGGACAGCTTCCCCTTGCCGGGCTCGGTCCCGTTGAGGTTCAGGCTGGTCAGGCCGGTGAGCGCGCGGACCGGCCGGATGTCGGCCACCGCGTCGGTGTAGGCTCCGAACTCGGTGATGCGGCCGCCGTCCACCCCGTACCGGGTCACCTGGCCGTCGAACCCGGGGTTGAGTTCGCGGAGCTTGCCCGTCACCGCCGCGAGCTGGCGGTCGGGCGGGAGGGCGGCGACGGCCCGGCACCAGCCGTCGTCCGGCGGGCCGGGGGGAATTCCCCCGTCGCCTTCGACGTCGGCGGACCGCACGGCCAATACGCCGAGCGTGCCCGCGGCGGCCAGCACGCCGAGCAGCGCGGCCGCGACCGCGACCCGCCGGGCGGGCCGGTGCCGGGCGGGCGGGGCGAGCGAGTCGTCGGCCAGCGCGGCGGCGACCTCGGCGGCCGACTGCGGGCGCGCGGCCGGGTCCGGGTCGATCATCCGGTGGATCAGCACGGCGAGCGCGGGTGGCACATCTGGCACGATGTCGCGGACCGGGGCCGGGGGCGGGTACGCGGGGGGCGCCTTCCGGTCGGCCCGGGGGAACGGGAGCCGCCCGGTGACGAGCTCGTACAGCACGACGCCGAGCCCGAACACGTCGGACCGAGCGTCGGCGGGCTCACCGCGGGCCTGCTCGGGCGGCATGTACGCCGGGGTGCCGAGCGCGCGGGTGCCGCCGCCCGGATCCTCACCGGACGGCCGTGCGAGGCCGAAGTCGAGCACCTTCAGTCGGGCGACGGCGGGGAGCGGCGGGCGGGCGGGGGGCGCCCCGTCGGCCCACCCCGGCGGCGCCTCCAGCCAGAGGTTCCCGGGCTTGACGTCACGGTGGACGACCCCGCGGGCGTGCGCGGCGGCGAGGGCGCCGGCCGCCTGCGCGCCGAGCCGGGCGGCCCACGCCGGACGCACCCGCCCCTCCCGGCGGAGGTGGTCGGCGAGGCTCTCGCCCTCCAGCAGTTCCATCGCCAGGAAGGGGACCGTCGTCCCGCCCGGGCCGGGCGCCTCGCCGACCTGGAACACGGTCACGACGTTGTCGTGCTTGAGCGCCGCGACCGCCCGGGCCTCGCGGAGGAACCCGGCGCGGGCCGCCGACCGGAGGGCGAGCCGCGGCGGGAGCACCTTCACCGCGACCTGGCGGTTCAGCAACTCGTCCTCGGCGAGGTAGACGAGTCCCATGCCGCCGGCGCCGAGGAGCCGGACGACGCGGTACGCGCCCAGCGCCGTCGGGTCCGCGACGGAGTCGGTGTCGTCGCCGTCGGCCGAGGCGCTCAGGTCGAACCCGGCCGGGGTGAACTGGCCGGCCATCTCCTCGATCCGCGAGACCATGTCGCCCAGGTCGGGCGCGTCGGCGGGCGGCGCGGGGCCGGCCCGGAGGGCGTCGGTGAGCCGGGCGTCCACCTCCAGCCCGTCGAGCAGCCGTTGGCACGCCGCGCACCCGTCGAGGTGCGCCTCCACCGCCGCCGCGCGGTCGGCGGCGAGGCGGCCGACGAGCATCTGGTCGTACTCGGCGGCGGTGGGGCAGGGGTCGGTCGGCATGGCTAGCGGTTCAGCAGGTCGCCGAGCTCCTTCGACAGGTGGGCGGTGACGCGGAGCTTGGCCTTGTACACCGCCGCGACCGACAGCCCCTGCTCGGCCGCCACGGCCGCCGCCGGGCGGCCCTCCACGACGTGCATCCAGAACGCCTGCCAGGTCGAGTCGTGGAAGTTGCCGCGGAGGGTCGGCAGGACGTTCCGCAGCAGGTGGGTGCGGAACTCGGCCTCCTCGACGTCCGCCCCGGTGTCCGGGGGGCCGGCGGCGCCGGGCAGGTCGTCGGGGTTGCGGCCCCCGTCGAGCGGGAGCCGGGCGCGGCGGCGCCGCTCGACCCAGCGGCGCCGGGTGACGGTCCACAGCCAGCCGCGGAACCGCCCGTGCTCGTCGTAGTCGAACGTGGGGAGCTTCTGCACGAGGACGGCGAACACGTCCTGGACCAGGTCGACGGCGTCCTCGTGCCGGAGGCTCATCTGCCGCGCCCAGCTGTACAGGAGCGGCGAGTACACGCGCACGAACCGCCCCCAGGCGTCCGCGTCGTCGAGTTCGCGCACCCGCGCCAGCAGCGTGGTCGAGGTGGTGTGCATTAACCGGCCCGTCGGTCCCGCGGCGGCCCCGGAGAGGTAGTTATTCTACCACGCCGGCGGTGAACGGCGCCACCCGGCCGCACGGCCCGGGCCGGGGAACGGTGCGAGACCACGCCGGCCGTACCGGCGACTGAACCGGCGGTGCCCCGCGCGGCGAGAAGTGCTTGCGAAACCGGCCCCCGGCCTCGCCGCCCCGATGGGACGGCGGGCGTGAGCCGCCTGGCGGCGCCTACCGACGGCCCGCGGCGCGGGCTCGCACGGGTTGCCGGCGTAGCTGGTGCCCCGTGTTCGGGCCGCCGGCCGGACCGGCCGTCTCGGACAACTTGAACCGGGCGACCAAGTCCCGCAGCTGATCGGCCTGTTCGGTCAACGTCTGGGCGGTGGCCGACAGCTCCTCCGTCTGCCCCGCATTCCTTTGGGTGACGGCGTCCATCTGCGTCACCGCCTTGTTCACCTGGTCGATCCCCGTCGACTGCTCACGGCTCGCCGCCGCGATCTCCGTCACGATGTCCGTCACCCGCTTCACCGACGTCACGATCTCGTCCAGCGTCGAACCCGACCGGTTCACCAGATCGGTCCCCACCCCGACCTTCTTCACCGAGTCCTGGATCAGACCCTTGATCTCCTTCGCCGCCGTCGCACTCCGCTGGGCCAGGTTCCGCACCTCGGCGGCCACCACCGCGAACCCCCGACCCTGCTCCCCGGCCCGGGCCGCCTCCACCGCCGCGTTCAACGCCAGCAGGTTCGTCTGGAAGGCGATCTCGTCGATGGTGGTGATGATGTCGGCGATCTTCTTGCTCGACTGGTTGATCTCCCCCATCGCGCCGACCGCGCTGCCGACCACCTGCCCGCCCTTCTCGGCCACATCCTTGCTGCCACTCGCCAGTTGACGGGCCTGCTGGGCCGCGTCCGAATTCTGCCGCACCGTCGCCGTGATCTCTTCCAGCGTGCTGGCCGTCTCCTCCAGGCTGCTCGCCTGCTCCTGCGCCCCGGCCGAGATCTCGTCGCTGGCGGCCGCCAGCTGGGCCGAGGCGTCGGCCAGCTGGTCGGACACCTCCCGCACCCCCTCCAGCGCGGCCCGGACGGTGCCGACCGCCTGGTTCAAGCTGAAGGCCATCTGGCCGACCACATCGTCCCCGAGGTCGGGTACCCGCCGGGTGAAGTCCCCGGCCGCCAAGGCGCCGACCACTACCTGAATTGCGCCCACGTCCCGCTGGAGGCGCTCGGCCCGGGCCGCTTCCCGCTCGGCCGTCTCCTTCACCTGCCGCTCGGCGGCCAGCTTCTGGGTGACGACCTCCCACGTGACCATCGCCCCGAGGTAGTTCCGGTGCCGGTCGTAGATCGGGCTGACCAGCATGTCCAGGGTTTCGGGGCCGACGGCGATGCTCTCCCGGTGGGGGAGGTTCCTCGGGTCGGCGAGCAGCCGACGGTGGTGTTCGGGCTTCTGGTAGAAGACGTCGATCGGCTGCCCGACGACGCCCCCGGCCGCGACCGGCAGGAGGTGCCCGAGGGTCTTGAGGGCTTCGACCGACGCCGGGTTGGCGTACCGGATGACGAGGTCGCGGTCCGCGAACATGAGGTTGATGGGCGCCTGCTCGGTCATCGACTGGACCCGGGCCATCTCGGTGACGTTGGCCTCCATGTTCCCGATGGCCGCGTTGAGCGCCGCCGCCAGCCGGCCGACCTCGTCCCCCCGGGCGACATCCACCCGCTGGGTGAGATCCCCGCGGCCGACCGCGTCCAGAACCCGGACGGTCTTCCCGAGGTCCCGGCGGACCGGCCACAGGATGAGGGCGATGACCCCCAGGATCAGCAGGCTGCCGCCGCCGACGACGGCGCTGATCAGCTGGGCCAGCCGGGCCGACCGGCGGAGGGTGTCCCCGATCGGCACGTCCGCCTCCAGGACGCCCCGCGTGTCGCCGACCTGCCAGTCCGTCTTCGGGCTGGCCGGGTGCTGGTTGTGGCAAGCGACGCACGTCGGGCTGGTCATGCGGTCCGCGACGGCGGTCCGGACCGTCTCCTCGCCGTTCACCTCCTCGACCCGGCTGAACGTCTCGGCCTGGGGGTTGGCCCGGAAGTAGGCCAGGGCGTCCCGGGCGAACGGGTCGAGGGCGCGGGCGCCGCGGTTGGGGAAGGGGTACTCGCTGTACAGCCGGAGTTTGACCCCGCCCTCCTGCCGGGAAATCTCCTCCCCGAGCTCGTGGATGAAGGTCGCGGGCAGGGGGATCGTGTTGCCGCTCTCCTTGTGGTCGTGCGACACGCGGACGCCCGACCCGGCCTGCACCTTCTTGACGACGTTGTTCGTGTAGTAGGCCCGGAGGAGCTTGAACTGTTCGAGGTTGTTCCGCGCGCTGGTCAGGCTGCCCGCCACCGCGTTGTCCCGGGTGGCGGACCACACCTGGGAGAGCACCGCGCCGGTGGTCACGAGCATGACCAGCGCGACGGGGGCGAGCACCTGCGCGGCCACGCCCCGGCTGCGGACCCACGCCACCAGATTCCTGATCCGCACGTGCGCCCCCTCAGCCCGTGGGTGATCCCTGTCGTCCCGCGTTCCGCGGCCGTGTCCGGGGACGGGCGTACACGCCGGCACACGCCCGCCGCGGCGGACCGGTGATGGTGGATGAATCGAAGTGCGGCGAGAAATGTTGCCCGGAAAGACGTGGAAATCCACGTGTCCGGTTTTCGGACACGCCTCGCCGCGGCGTCGTGCCTGCCGATCTGTGGTGTCTGCCCTGGCCCGACCCGGGATCGGATTCGCTCCGATGTGAGGCGACCCCGGCAGCCGCCGGGAGTAGAGCCCGTGCCCGGAGCTTTGCCCCGGCTCATCGATTCCTAGGCCATCGAATTGAATGTCACAAATAATATCGACGTCTTTCAGCCCGTCCGATTCCGTTTTCCGTGTCCGGTTTCCGGTCGGTCGTCCGTTAATCCGGCAGAGTTCTGGCCCGCACCGCGCTCGCCCGGTGGTGGGACAGACTGCGCGCCCCGCACCGCCGGGGCGCCCCGGCGGCCCCTGGTGAGGAATTGCCATGAGGACGGCGTGCGCGGGCGTGTGCTGGGCGGTCGTCGCCGGACTCGCCGCCGGGTGCGGCGGGCGGGCGGTTCCGCCGGACGAGGCGCTGGCCCGGGTCCGGGCGGGGGGCGGGGAGTACGCCGACCTCGACGGGAACAGCGAGTCCGACCGGTGGGCGCGGGCCGCCCGCGAGTACTACCGCCCGGCCCACCTCGACTACTTCGAGGACATGGACCGGGTCGGCGGCGGCGACGCCCCCGGCACCCGCAAGCTGGACCTGTCGCCGGACGCCGTCCGCGGGCGGAACGCCTGGGTGCTGTGGACCGGCGGGAACGAGGCGTGGTGGGACTGGGTCGCCCGCAACGGGTACGGCACCATCGACCTGCTCCGCCTCGTGGACAGCCACGCCCGGGCCGACCGGTTCGCCAAGACGGGGCTCGTGAACGAGCCCGGCACCCGGCCCCCGACCGACGCCGAGACGGCCGACACCCACGGCGTCCGCTACGCCCGCCCGGTCACGGACGGCGACCCGGCGAAGGTCCACGTCGAGTACCGAAAGGACCGCGAGAACTGGGCGCCGGCCGACCCGAAGGTGTACGGCTACCCGTCGGGGGTGGTCGGCCTCCGGCTGTTCCCGAACCCGGACTTCGACGCCGCGGCCAAGGCCCGGTGGGACGCCAACCTCGCGCGGTACTACGCCGACACCGACGAGGGCCGGGCCTACACGTCGCACCCGGACACCATCCGCCCGTTCCGCGTCGGGATGAGCTGCGGGTTCTGCCACATCGCCCCGCACCCGCTCCACCCGCCGGCCGACAGGGAAGCCCCGGCGTGGGCCGACCTGTCGAACAACGTCGGCAACCAGTTCATGCGCATCCGGGCGGTGTTCGGGAACATGCTCCGGCCGGACAACTACCTGTACCACGTGTTCGACGCCCAGCTGCCGGGGGCGGTGGACACGTCCGGCTACCCGTCGGACAACAACAACAACCCGAACACGATCAACTCCTTCTACGGGCTCCCGGGCCGGCTCGCCCGCGCCCCCGGGAACCCGCCCGAGACGATCAGCGCCGACACCCTGGAGTACCTCAAGCGGCACGTCCCGCAGGAGGCGGTCAGCCCGCACCACGTCCCGCGGGTACTGCTCGACGGGTCGGACAGTGTGGGGGTCCACGTCGCCCTGGCCCGGGTGTACCTGAACATCGGCACCCACCACCAGCAGTGGATCAGCGTCCAGAACCCGCTCCTGGGGTTCCGCCCGCAGCGGCCGTTCAAGCTGCGCGACACGGCCGCCAACTCGCTCTACTGGCACGCCATCCGGATTCGCGTGCCGTACATGGCCGCCTTCTTCATCGCCTCGACCGACCCGATGCGGTTGCGGGACGCCCCGCTGACGCCGAAGCAGAAGACCGACCACCTGCGCGGCACCGGGCAGCCGTGGTACACCGACCCGGCCCGGGCCAAGACGGAGCCGGGGAAGGAGCCGCCGAAGCAGACAGACTACTTCGAGGGGCGTGAGGTGTTCGCCCGCGGCTGCGTCGCCTGCCACTCCAGCGTCCAGCCGGGGGACCAACCGGAACTGGAACCGCTCCTCGCCGGCGCCGACCTCCCCGTCCCGGACGGGCTGAAGCTGCCGGCGGACCCGGCCGCCCTGTCGGCGGCCGACAAGGCCCGCCTCGCCACCGCCCGCCGGGCGCTGGCGCTGACCCCGGACGACCGCGCCCGCCTCGCCCGCGGCGACGGCACGCTCCCGCCGGCCTACGCCAGCTGGGCTAAACAGGCCGTTCACCAGAAGGCGTTCTGGGAGTGGACCACCCCCGTCCTCGACGGCGACAAGAAACCGGTGACCGGCCCCGACGGCAAGGCGAAGACGACGACGGTTCACAACTTCCTGTCGATCGACGAGCGCGTCCCGGTGACGGTCGTCCGGACGAACTCCGGCCGGGCGGCCGCGACCAACGCGCTCCACGGGCACGTCTGGGAGGACTTCGCGTCGCAGACGTACCGGGAGCTGGCGCCGGTCGGGCCGGTCCGCTACCACGACCCGTTCTCGGGAGCCGAGAAGGAGTACACGATGCCCGGCGGCGGGCCGGGGTACTACCGGGTGCCGACGCTCATCAGCGTGTGGGCCACCGCCCCGTTCTTCCACAACAACGCCCTCGGCCTGTTCAACAACGACCCCTCCGTCGGCGGCCGGCTGGCGGCCTACGAGGACGCGATCGGCCGGCTCCTGTGGTCGGAGCGCCGGCGGGCGCCGAGCACGCAGGCGTACTGGGCCGGCGGCCAGAGCCCCGTCCAGGAACTGCCGGACGCCTGGTTCGCGGGGAAAGGTTCGGCCGCCCCGCTGCCGGACGGCGCCACGCCGACCGACCTCGCCGCCCGGCAGCGGGAGGCCGACGTCGGCTGGGTGTGGCGGACGACCGCCGAGTGCGACCTCCAGTTCCCCGGCCCACACGTCCCGATGCTCCTCGGCGGGCCGTTCGGGCTGACCGCCTCCCAGGTTCGCCTGCTCGCGTGGGTGCCGGCCCTGGTGTTCCTCCTGCTCGCCGTCGCCCTGCTACTCGGCGATCAGTTGGTCGCCCTCCGGGAGCGGGTACTCGGGAACTTCGACTGGCTGCTCGCCCCGGTCCGGTGGCTGCTCGCGGCCGGCAGCCTCGTGCTGGCGGGTGCGGCGACCTACGGCGTGTGGCGGTACTGGTCGTGGGTCGAGTTCCTGGACGAGATCACCCGGGGGTCGGTCTGGGGCTTCCGCGCCGTCGCCGCGGTCGCGCTGCCGGTCCTGTTCCTGTCGGCCGCGCTGCTGTTCGCCGTCCACCGGCTCCGCCCGGGCGGCACGGCCCGCCGCGTCCTGCCGCGGGTGGCCGGCGCCGCGTGCCTGCTCGTGGCGGTCGGGCTGGCCGCCGGCCCCGGGCGGTTCGCGTCCGGCCGCGGCGAGGGCGTGCGGCTCGGGCCGATCCCGGAGGGCGTGCCGGTGAACGTGGTCGCCAACCTCAACCCCGAGGCTCCGCCCGACCGGATGCTCGCCGCGGTGAAGGCGCTGATGGAGTTCTCCCGGCGGCACCGCGGCGCGCCCGAGGCCGGGCGCGCCGAGCGGCGGGCCGACTTCGAGGCCCGCGTCGCCCCGGCGCTCCTGGCCGCCAGCAAGTGCCCGGACTTCGTGACCGACCGCGGCCACGACTACGAGTTCGTCCGCCGGCTGACGGACCACGAGAAGCGGGAGCTGGTCGCCCTCATCAAGACGTTCTGACCGGCCCACAGCCCGAGGAGGGAAACCCATGCCCGACGTCCCGAAGGAGTGGACCGACCCGGCGGCACCGGCCTTCGACTTCGTCCTGGTCGGGGCCGGGGCTGGCGGCGCCCCGCTGGCCGCCCGGCTGGCCGAGCGCGGGTACTCCGTCCTCATCTGCGAGATGGGGCCGGAGAAGCCCGCCAAGTCGGACGCGGCGGTGGTCGAGAACACCGACGTGCCGCTCCTCCACGCCGAGGTCACCGAGGACAGGCGGCACGCGCTGACGTTCTTCGTCGACCACTTCAACGACCAGGCCGCCAACCCGCTCGACCCGAAGTGGCACACGCCGCGGCCGGGTACGCCGGCGGACCGTGTGGAGGACGAGACCGGCGTCTTCTACCCCCGGGCGCAGGGCGTGGGCGGGTGTACCGTCCACAACGCCATGATCACCGTGTCCGGCCCGTCCGAGGACTGGGACCGGGTGGCCGAGGCCACCGGCGACGAGAGCTGGCGCGGCGTGCGGATGCGGGCGTACTTCCAGCGCGTCGAGCGGTGCCACTACAACCGCCCGACCCGGGTCCGCCGGTTCCTCAAGCGGTTCGGCGTGCCGACCGGCTGGGAGGACGACCGCCACGGGGCCGCCGGCTGGCTCGACACCACCGTCGCCGACTTCGGCCCACTGCTCCGCGATAAACGGCTGTTCAAGGTGGTGGCCAACGCCGCCCGCGGGGCGCTGCGGGCCGGGGTCGAGACGCTCCGCGACTTGCTCCGGTGGGGGTGGTTCACCGACAAGTCGTTCCCGAACCTCGACCCGAACCACTGGCGGACGATGCGGACCAGCGCCGAGGGCGTGGCCCGCATCCCCTGCGCGATCACCCCCGAAGGGACGCGCTCCGGCCCGCGGAAGCGGCTGCTGGGGGTGAAGGACCACCCCGCCCACGGCGCCCGGCTCCGCGTCCTGACCGGCGTGTTCGTGACCCGGCTCGTGTACGACTCCGACCCGCCCGGCCCCGCACCGCGCGTCGTCGGCGTCCGGCTGATCCCGCGCGAACACCTGTACGAGGCCGACCCCGCGGCCGGCCGCGTCCCGGAGTTCGATCAGGACAAGTGGAAGGGGCACGACGTCCCCGTCTACTGCCGGCGCGAGGTCGTACTCTGCGGCGGAGCCTTCAACACGCCCCAGCTGATGATGCTGTCCGGCATCGGTCCGGGGGAGCACCTCGCGGGGCACGGCATTGATGTCGTCAAGCCCCTCGCCGGGGTCGGCGGGAACTTGCAGGACCGCTACGAGGTGCCGGTCGTCGCCACGGTCGCCGGCGAGTTCCCGTCCCTGGCCGGGCTCGGGACCACGTCGCTCCCGCCGGTCGCCGGCGGCGACAAGCATCTGACCCAGTGGCTCGCCCACCCCAACGGCCCGGCCGCGGCCCGCGGGCTGTACGCCACCAACGGCGGGTTGATCGCCCTGCTCAAGCGGTCCGGGCAGGAGGACAACGTCCCCGACCTGTTCATCTTCGCCCTGGCCGGGTACTTCCCCGGCTACCACGTCGGGTACTCCCGCCCGGCCGCGTTCGCGCGCCAGCTGACGCCCGCGCAGGCGGCTGTGGACCTCACCCCCGAGCAGCGCGCGGCGGAAGACCAGGCCGCCGCCGCGCTCCCGCACAAGACGATCACCTGGCTGATCCTCAAGGCCCGGACGCGGCACCACGGCGGCGAGGTTCGGCTGCGGTCGGCGTCGCCGTTCCGCCGGCCCCAGATCAACTTCCGTTCCTTCCCCGGCGGCGCCGACGACCTGGATGCTCAGGCGCTGGTCGAGGGCGTGCGCTTCGTCCGCGGGTTCGTGGAGGCCGGGGTGAAGGCCGGAACGTTCGAGAAGGTCGACTGCCCGGACCTCGACCAGTTCGGCGGGGACGAGAACCGCTGGGTGCGGGCGGTGGCGTGGGGCCACCACGCCTGCGGCACCTGCCGGATCGGGCCGGAGGCGTCGGGCGGGGTGGTCGACGCCCGGCTCCGGGTTCATGGCGTGGCCGGGCTGCGCGTGGCGGACGCGAGCGTGTTCCCGCGCATCCCCGGGGTGTTCATCGTCGCCAACGTGTACATGCTCGCCGAGAAGGCCGCCGACATACTGACCGAGGACCACCCGCTGGCCGATCTCCCGGCCGAGTGCCGTACCGCGCTCCAGGCCGACCCGGTACTCCGGTCGCGGCCGGAGTACGAACAGCGGCGGGCCTACCCCGCCGAGCTGGAGGCGGCCGAGGCCGAGTTGGTCCGCCGCCGGCGGGTCCAGGCCGGGCTGGAGCCCGCCACCACTCAACCGGGAGCCACGCCATGACGGACCAGTCGAAGCCGTGGCTCCTCCAGCTCCCGCCCCCCGCGCCGCCGGGCGGCCCGCCGGCCCTCCCGGACGACACCCTCGGGCTGGCGCTCTCCGGCGGCGGCATCCGCAGCGCCACGTTCGCCCTCGGGGTGCTGCAAGCCCTGACGCGGGGCGGGTGGCTGCCGCGGGTGGACTTCCTGTCCACCGTCTCCGGCGGCGGGTACACCGGGGCGTTCCTCGGCCGGTTCTTCGACCAGTGCGTCCGCCCCGACGGGCTGACCGGGGCCGTGCCCGACACCGCCCCCGGGGTCGCCCAGGCCCGGGTCGCCCGCGACCTCGCCGACGCCCGGTCGCCGGCGGTCGGGTGGCTCCGCCGGCACTCGAACTACCTGTCCCCGACCGGTCGCGGGGAGGCGGCGGCGAACCTGGCCGGGTTCCTCCGGAACCTGCTGTCGGTGTACGTCGTGCTGCTGACCTTCCTGTTCGCGGTGGCGGGCGTGTTCAACGCCCTCCGGTACTACGACTACTCCGGCCAGGAGGCGGCCGCGGTCGGCGAACTAGCCGAGGCTCTGACGCCCGTAGTCGGCACACTCGCCCCCGGGTCCGGGCCGCTGGCGGCCGGGGCGGAGGTGGTCCTGTGGCTGGCCGTGCTACCGCTCATGCTGGCGTACTGGCTGGTGTCGCAAGACCTGCCGGCGGCGTTCGTCGGGCCGGTCCTCGGGGCGGCCGCGGTGGCGGCGAGTCTGGTGCTGCTCGGGTGGGGGAGTCCGCTCGGGCTGGTGGTCCTGGCCGCCGCGGTCGGCTGGTCGCTGGGGGTGTGGATGTCCGTCGAGCGGGCGGAAGGGCACAACGACCCGTTCCACCCGGCCCGGCTGGCGCTCGCGCGGAACCACCTCACCCGCTGGCTGGCGTTCTGGCTGGTGGTGGCGCTCGGGCTCGCCGCGGCCGGGGTGGTGGACGGGCTCGGCCGCTGGCTGGCCGGGCGGATGATGGAAGGCGGCTTCTCGGCCGCGCACGTCGGCGGGTGGCTGGCCTCCGCCGCCGCCACGGTGTTAGGGGCGGCTTCCGCCCTGCGGATGGCCGTCCGCGTGCTGGTCGGCGAGTCGCCCAAGGGGGCGGGGGTACTCGGGTTCGCCCGCCCGGCACTGGTGGCCGCCGTGGTCGTCGTCGTCGGGGTGGTGCCGCCGCTGGTCGCGGTGTCGTTCGCCAGCCACACCGCCTACGCCGGCGGCGACGGCTACGCCCGCGGGCTCGTGCTGACGCTCGCGGCGGCGTTCGTCTCGGTCCTGTTCGGGCTGAAGGCGAGTGTGCCGTTCATCAACCGGTCCGGCCCGCTGGCGGTGTACGCCAGTCGGCTGGCCCGGGCCTTCCTCGGGGCGGTGAACCCGGCCCGGCGCGACCACCCGGACGGGCGGGACGTGTCACACGTCGTCCCCGGGGACGACGTGCCGCTGGCGGCCTACGCCCCGCACGCGGCCGGCGGCCCGCTCCACCTTATCAACTGCGCGGTGAACGAGACGGTGGACGTGGCCTCGCAGCGCGGCCTGCGCGACCGGCAGGCCGAGCCGCTGGCCGTCGGCCCGGCCGGGATCAGCATCGACCGCGAGTGGCACGCGCTGTGGGTTCCGGGGACCGGCGGGCCGACCGTGGTCCCGCTGGCCGACCCCGCGGAGGCCCGGCCGCACCCGTTCCTGTCGAAGGCCGGCGGACCGGTCCAGGTGGAGGGTCTGGCCCTGCGCGAGTGGGTCGGCATCTCCGGCGCGGCCCTGTCGCCGGGCATGGGCCGGCAGACCGGGTTCGCCCGGGCGCTGCTGCTGACGCTGGCGAACCTCCGGCTCGGGTATTGGTGGGACTCCGGGCTCGCCGCCGCCGGGCGGGACCGGGTACCGGTCGCCCGCGGGTTGTGGCCCCGGTTGGTGTCGCTGTTCTCCTACGTGTTCCGCGCCCAGTCCCTGTTGTTGTCGGAACTGGGCGGCCGGTTCGCCGGGCCGTGGGAGCGGTACTGGTACGTGTCCGACGGCGGGAACTTCGAGAACCTCGGCGCGTACGAACTGCTCCGCCGGCGGGTGCCGTTCGTGGTCGTCTGCGACGCCGGCGAGGACCGCGCCCGCCAGGGGGAGGCACTGGCCCGGCTGATCCGGCTCGCCCGCGTGGACCTCGGGGCCGAGGTGACCGAGCCCACCGGCCCGGTCGCGGGGGTGCCGACGGGCGTGGCCCCACACCTCGGCACGCTGGCCGACCTCCTCACCGCGCCGGGCCAGCCGTCGCGGGCGCACGCCGCGCTGCTGTTGGTCCGCTACCCCGATCCGCCGGCCGGGGCCGGCCCGGACCCGTGGGTCGGTCGGCGGCACAGCTGGGTGCTGTACCTGAAGGCGACCGTCACCGGGGACGAGCCGCCGGACGTGCGGCACTACGCCGCCGCCCACCCCGACTTCCCGAACGAAACCACCCTCGATCAGGTGTTCGACGAGCCCCAGTGGGAGAGCTACCGGGCGCTCGGCGACCACGTGGGCTCACACCTGTTCGTCCGCCCGTGAGGGGAGCATGACCCGCCTCCGCGCCACCGCCCTCGCCGCCGGCCTCGGCCTGGCCGCCGCCCTCGCGGTCCCGGCGGCCGCGTCCGACCACGCCGACCCGGCCGACCCGCTCCGCACCCGGGACGACGACGACCGCGGGCTGACCGACCTGTTCGCGTTCCCGGTCGCGGCCGACGGGAAGCGGGTCGCCGACCCGGCGCAGGGCGACTCGCTCGTCCTGATCCTGTGCGTCAACCGGCTCCTCGCCAAGCCGCCGCCGTACCCGGGGCTCGACTCGTTCACCATCACCTTCCGGGTAGACGCCCGCCGACCGATCCGGGTGGCGTACCCGAAGAACCCCGCCCGCCCGGCCGCCGGCGACGAGCGCGACACCCTCCGCTACGGCGGCGTGGTCGCCGACCCGGAGCAGATCGAGGCAACGTTCGAGATCGCGGTCCGGCTGAAGAACGACCTAGCCGTGGGGTTCGGGGCCGAGAACATCGTTCACCGCGAGGTGCGGGTGGACCGCGGCGACGGGCTGCGACCGCTCGACGACGAGGCGACCCGGCGGGCGGTGACGCGGTGGGGCGCCGGGGTGCGCGACGACCCGTTCATCTTCCCGCCGTTCTTCGGGACCAACGTGATCGCCGTCGCCGTCCGGGTGCCCTACGCGAGCATCCCGCAGTCGTCGCCGGGGCGGACGTACCTGATCTGGGGGACGACCGAGCGGAACGGCGCGCAGACCGACCACGTCGGCCGGAGCCAGCGCACCCAGCTGCCGCGGTTCGACCTGTTCAACACCCTCCACCCGCGGGAACACGTGGCGGCCGTCCGCCGCGCCCGCGAGAACCCGACCCTGCGCGAGAACCTGCTGCGGTACGTCTTCCCGCCGCTGTTCGGGTTCCGCGGGTTCGACAACCAGCCGGACGTGATGGTCCTCAGCAGGGACCACCCGGTCTACTACCCGAACGGCCGCCAGCTGGAGGACGACGTAGCCAAGCTGGCGTGCGAGCAGGGCGACTGCCAGCTGTACGAGATGTCGTTCGTGCGGCCGGGGTCGCCGGAGACGGAGCGGGTGGCGAAGTACGTCGGCGGGCGGCCGACGGCCAACGACAAGGAGTTCCTCGACGCCTGGCCCTACCTGGCCGAGCCGTGGCCGGACCCGCGCCCCACCCCGCCCGCGGGCCTGACCCCGCTCAACCAGATGAAGCTCGGCGGGCTGGTGCTGGCCGCGGCCGCGGCGTTCTTCCTGCCGTGGGTGCTGTACTTCCGCGCGCAGCGCCGGCTCCGCCGCTACCTCGCGTCCCGCCCGGTCCGGCCGCCCGTGGCGGCCGGACCGGACGCGCGCGGCTAGCCGAGTACCGGCCCGGACGCCCGGCCCGCCCCCTCCGGCGGCAGGAACTCGATCACCCCGGTCGCCACATCGTACATGGCGCCGACCACCGCGATCCGGCCCTCCCGGACCAGCCGGTCCAGCGCCCGACTCTGCTCGACCAACTCCCGCACCGCGCGGGCCACGTTCTGCCGCGCCACGCCGTCCACGAACGCCGCCTTCTCCGCCGGCGGGAGGTGCGACGCGGCCGCGCACGCCGCCCGGTCGGTCGACCGCTGCACGTCCCCGACGATGTGGTCGATGTGGTCGCACCCGGTGGCCTCGGCCGCCGTCCGCCCGGCGGCCACGAGGTCCACCGCGGCGGTCACCGCCCCGCAGCGGGTGTGCCCCACCACCACCACCAGCTTCGCCCCGGCCACCGCGCAGGCGTACTCGATGCTCCCGAGCGCCTTCCGGCTGGTCACGTTCCCGGCCAGCCGGACGCTGAACACGTCCCCCACCCCGAGGTCGAAGATCAGCTCGGCCGGGGTCCGGGAGTCGATGCAGCTGAGCACGGCCGCCAGCGGGTGCTGCCCGGCCGCCGTCGCCCCGACCTGCCGCCCGAGGTCGCGCGTCAGCCGGCGGCCGGTGCGGAACCGCTCGTTCCCGTCGGCGAGGATCTGGAGCACCTGGGCGGGCGTGACCGCCTGCTGGAGGTCGCGGGTCGAGTAGTCCACGTACTGGATGCGGTCGCCGAGCTGGTACTTGTCGCGGAACCCGACCAGACTCACCTCCACCCCCCGGGCCGGGCCGGTGCGGGCGTCGTACTCGCGGATCAGGTCGAGGACGTCCGGGTCGATGTAGTCGGTGCTCGAGGCGTCGAGCAGGACGCGCCCGCCCCGGGGCAGCTCGTCGAGCACGCGCACCAGGGCCGCCCGGTTCAGGAAGCTCACCTGGTTGGCCAGCTCGATCCGCACCACCTCCCCGCCGAGGTGCTTCTCCACCACCTTCCGGACCGGCCGGCGGACGTTGCTCCAGAGGATGAAGCTGGTGCTCACGGCGAGGCCGATGAGCACCCCGACGAGCAGGTCGGTCAGCACGATCGCCGCGACGGTGACGGCGAACGGGGCGAACTGGTACCTCCCCGCCCGCCACATGTGCCGGACCAGCGCCGGGCTGGCCAGCTTCACCCCGGTGACGAGCAGGATGGCGGCCAGGCACGACAGGGGGATGAGGTTCAGCACGGCCGGCAGCAGCGCGACGCTGACCAGCAGGAGGGTGCCGTGGAAGACCGTCGAGAGCCGCGTCCGCACGCCGGCGTTGATGTTCACCGAGCTGCGGACGATGACCGACGTGACCGGCAGCCCGCCGACCAGGCCGGAGGCGACGTTCCCGACCCCCTGGGCGACCAGCTCCCGGCTCGGCGGCGAGGTCCGCTGCCGCGGGTCGAGCTTGTCCACCGCCTCCAGGTTCAGCAGCGTCTCCAGCGACGCCACCGCGGCCAGCGTCACCGCGGCCGTGTACACCGCCGGGTTCCGCCACTGGGAGAAGTCCGGGGGCTGGAGGAAGGCGAGCGCCCCGGCGAGCGTCTCCGGCACCGGCACCTGGACGAGGTGCGTCGGCTCGACCAGCCACGGGGCGCCGAACCGGCGGAACAGCTCGGCCAGCCCGACGCCCAGCAGGACCACCACCAGCGGCGCGGGCACCGGCGCCGCCTTGAGCGCCTTCGTCCGGTCCCACGCGACCAGGATGGCGACCGAGAGGAGGCCGATCGCCGCCGCCCCGGGGTGGACGTCGCCGAGCGTCTGGAGCAGCTCGGAGAACGTGTTCTCGTGGTCCGGCTGCTCGAACGACATGTCCCCCTCGGGGTCGGGGTCGTGGCCGACGACGTGGGGGAGCTGCTTGAGGATGAGGATCACGCCGATGGCGGCGAGCAGCCCCTTGATGACGCTCGACGGGACGAAGGCCGCGACGAACCCGGCCCGGGCGAGGCCGAGGGCGATCTGGATCAGCCCGGCCGCGACCACCGCCAGGAGGAACGTCGGGAACGAGCCGAGGCTAACGATCTGGGCGGCGACCACGGCCGTCAGCCCGGCGGCCGGGCCGCTGACGCTGGTGTGCGACCCGCTCAGCACGCCGACCAGGATGCCGCCGACGATCCCGGCCAGCACGCCCGACAGCAGGGGGGCGCCGGACGCCAGGGCGACGCCCAGGCACAGCGGCAGGGCGACCAGGAACACGACCAGGCCCGCCGCCAAATCCCGCGGCAGGGTCACCGCGATCGGCGCGTTCGAGTGGGGCATACGGGCGTCCTTCGCGTGGAGAGTTGGATTCGGGTCAGGGCGGCCGTGGCCGGACCATTGCCGGCCGCGGCCGTGTTCGGATCGATCGGGCCGAGGGACTGTACGGGGGCCGACTTCCACCCAGGGGCCACGCGCGGGGTATGCCCGTGCGCCGGCAACGGCCGTGTGGGGGCGAACGACCTAGCAGCGCGGGTGCGGCCCGTGCGGGCTGCGGGTGACGTGACCGAGAAACGGGGCGGGTCGTGGGTGACCCGGTGACCGACGCGGGCGGGCGCCCGGTGGGGCCGCTGCGACGGCCGGTACGGTCACGCCAGCCGCCCGGCGTGGGCAGGCGGATGCCGATCCGACGTCAGAACCGCCCTCCTCGCCGGTCACGGGCGTCGCGGCGACCGAAGCGGTCACCGCGACCAGGGGCAAGGGGAAAACGGTCGCAAGAACGGCCAGTACGAAGAGGCCCGCGGACAAAAGCGCAGCGCATCGGGCAGCGATACCGGCGGTCGCGGTGCGGGCGCGGGCCATGCCCGCATCTTACGGGCGGCGGCCGGTGCCCGGCTACCACCCCTGTCAGAGGCTCCCGCGGCAGGCGAGTTCCTTCCATCTGAACACATCCTGCCCACGCAGTAGGTCGCCGTCTCCACGAATGGCACCAGAAAACCCGCCCGGACACCGGGCTTGTTTCTACCCAGATCGAAGGGTATTATTTCGCGGACGGACTAATCCGTTAATTATCCCGCACCCCAGCGGTGAGCCCGTGACGGCTACACCCCGTAAGCCCGGCCGGCCCAAAGACCCCGAACTGGAGTCGCGTCGGAAGGGTCAGATCCTCGACACCGCGGCCAAGGTGTTCGCCGGGTTCGGCTTCGCCGGCACGCAGGTCCAGGTGATCGCCGACCGGCTCGGCGTCGGCAACGGCACCGTCTACCGCTACTTCCCCACCAAGGAAGCCCTGTTCCTCGCCGCCGTGGACCGCGGGCTCGAAGAACTCACGGCCGAGATGGACGCGGCCCTCGACCGGCCCGACCCGGACCCGGTGGGGCAGGTGCGGCGGGCGATCCGGTCGTACCTGGGGTTTTTCCACCGCCGGCCGGAGATGGCCGAGCTGTTCATCCAGGAGCGGGCCACCTTCCCGCACCACCACCGGCCGCTGTACTTCGCCCGGCAGGCCGGCGAGGAGCACGACTGCAAGCACGGCCGGTTCTGGAACGAGCTGGTGGCGTCCGGGGTGATGCGGGACATGCCGCCGGAGCGGTTCTTCGCGGTGATGGGCGACCTGCTCTACGGCACCATCCTGACGAACCTGCTCTCCGGCCGGCCGACCGACCCCGACGCGCAGACCGCCGACATCCTCGACGTGATGCTCAACGGCATGCTCACCGACCACGCCCGCTCGACCCGCCTGGAGGCGACGCGATGACCCGGCCGCCCCTCCGCCCCGCCCCCCTCCTCGCCCTCCTGCTCGCCGTGCCGGCGTGCGCCCCGAAGGCGGACGACGCCGGCACGAAGGCCGAGTTGCCGCCGGTGGCAGTGACCGTGCAACCGCTCGCGGCCGTCACCCTGCCCCGGACCGTGTCGGCCGTCGGCACGCTCGACCCGTACCGCGAGGTCGTGCTGTCGCCGAAGGTGGACGGCCGGGTGCTGCGGGTCCGCCGCGACATCGGCGACTACGTCTACCCCGGCGAGGTTCTGCTCGAACTGGACGACCACGACTACCGGCTGGAGGTGGAGATCGCCCGCCGCAGCCTGGAGGCCGAGCTGGCCCGGCTCGAACTCACGGCCGTGCCGGGGGCCGGGGCCGACCTCACGGCCCTGGCGGAGGCGGTGCCGGCGGTGGCCCGGGCGCGGGCCTCGGCCGAGGAGGCCGCCCGCAAGACGGAGCAGCAGAAGCGGCTGCTCGACCAGGGCGGCGGGGCGCGCGAGGACTTCGCGGTGGTCGTCGCCGAGCGGAAGGTGGCCGACGCCGCCCTCCGCCAGTCGCAGACCGAGGCCCGGGCCGCGATCGTCACCGCCCGCCGCCTCCAGAGCACGCTCGAACAGGCCGAGCAGCGCCTGCGGGACGCCACCGTCCGCGCCCCGACGCCGGACGAGTGGGCGGCGTGGGCGGCGGTGGTGGGGCCGGCGGTGCCGGTCCGGTACGCGGTGGCGCAGCGGATGGTGTGGGAGGGCGAGATGGTGCGGAGCATGCCGGAGAAGAACGTCTTCAAGCTGGTGGTGTGCCACCCGCTGAGGCTCCGGGTCGGGGTGCCGGAGAAGCACGCCCCGGAGGTGCGGCCGGGCCAGCCGGTGGCGGTGCGCGTGGAGGCGTTCGACCGCCCGTTCCGCGGGGTGGTGGGTCGGGTGGCCCCGACCGTGGACACGCTCAACCGCACCTTCCAGGTCGAGATCGACGTGCCGAACAACGACCCGCGGGTGCCGCTGAAGCCCGGCTCGTTCGCCCGCGCCGAGGTCGAGACCCGCACCGACGCGAACGTGCTGACCGTGCCCCCGGCCGCGGTCGTGACCTTCGCGGGGGTGACGAAGCTGTTCGTCGCCGAGGGCGACAAGGCGAAGGCGGTGGAGGTCCGCGTCGGCCGCCGCGACCGCGACTGGGTGGAGGTGAGCGGGCCGCTCCAGCCCGGCGCCCGCGTCATCACCAGCGGCCAGACCCAGCTGGTGGACGGCAGCACGATCCGCGTCCGGCCGTGACGGGCCGGCGGCCGGCGTGAGCCGGCGGTCTTGAGCCCGGAGGGCGACGGCGTGTAGCCCGGGGTGCAACCCCGGGCGGCGTCCGCGGGGTTACGAGGGGTGACGCGAACCGGCCCCCGCCAAGCCCGCCCGGGGTTGCACCCCGGGCGGCCGACGTCGGAGGTCGCATCGCCTCGGCCGGTGATGCCGGCGACCCGGATGCGGCTGTTGCCCCCCGGGCGGCCGATGGCGGAGGTCGCATCGCCTCGGCCACCGTGACCCCGCGGACGCCGCCCGGGGTTGCACCCCGGGCTACACGCCGACGCCCTCCGGGCTCCGAAGCCCGAGCCAAGAAGTAGCCGGCCGGCCGCCTGGCGGTAAGCGAACGAACCCTGACCTACCGGTGACCACGATGGCCATCTGGGACATCTGCATCCGCCGGCCGGTGTTCACCACCATGCTCGTCCTCGGGCCGGTGGTGCTCGGGCTGGCCTCGTACTCCCGGCTCGGGGTCGAACTCTTCCCGAACGTGGACGTGCCCGTCGTCGTCGTCACCACCACCCTCAAGGGGGCCGGCGTCGAGGAGATGGAGTCGTCGGTCACCAAGCCGGTCGAGGAGGCGGTCAACACCGTCGCCGGCATCGACGAGCTCCGCAGCACGACGAAGGAGGGGATCTCCACCGTCGTGATCGGCTTCAAGCTCGAGCGCAACGGCGAGGCCGCCGCCCAGGACGTGCGCGACAAGGTGTCCGGACTGCTGCCCACCCTCCCCTACGGCACCGACCCGCCGAAGGTCGAGCGGTTCAACCTCGACGCCGCCCCGGTCGTGACGGTCGTGGTGTCCGGCCGGCGCGACATCCGCGAGGTCACCGAGATCGCCAAGCGGCAGATCAAGGAAGACCTCGAAGGGCTCCTCGGCGTCGGCCAGGTCGTCCTCGTCGGCGGCAAGACCCGGGCCGTGAGCGTCACCCTCAAGCCGGACCAGCTCCAGAGCCGCAAGGTGTCGGCCGAGGACGTGCGGAAGGCGCTCGCCGACCAGAACGTCGAACTCCCCGGCGGCAAGGTGACGGCCGGCCCCGGCGAGCAGAACGCCCGGGTCATGGGGCGGGTGAAGAACTGGGAGGAGTTCCGCGACGTAGTCGTCGCCGTCCGCGACGACGCCGCCGGCAAGGGGAAGGCCATCACCCGCGTCCGCGACGTGGCCACCGTCGAGGACGGCTGGGAGGAGGAGCGCGGCCTCAGCAGACTGGACGGCGACGCGGCCGTGAGCCTCGTCGTGCAGAAGCAGTCCGGCGGGAACACGGTCGCCGTCGCCGAGGCGGTGCGGGCGCGACTGGATCAGATCAAGGCCACGCTCCCGCCGGACATCCGCGTGGAGGTCATCCGCGACCAGTCGAAGTTCATCAAGGGCTCGATCGAGGAGGTGAAGTTCCACCTCCTGCTGGCGGCCGGACTGGTGTCGGCGGTCATCTTCCTGTTCATCCGCGACTGGCGCACCACGGTCATCGCCGCCACCGCGGTGCCGACCAGCATCGTCGGCACCTTCGCGTTCATGGACGCGATGGGCTTCAGCCTGAACAACATGACGCTCCTCGGCCTGATCCTCGCGGTCGGGATCGTGATCGACGACGCCGTGGTGGTGCTGGAGAACGTGTTCCGCCACATGGAGGAGTACGGCCGCACCGGCTGGGAGGCCGCGAGCGCGGCCACCAAGGAGATCGCCCTCGCCGTGCTGGCGACGACGCTGTCGCTGGCCGTGATCTTCGCGCCCATCGCCTTCATGAGCGGGCAGGTGGGGCGGTTCTTCAACAGCTTCGGGTTCGTGGTCGGGTTCTCGATCCTCCTGAGCATGGCGGTCAGCTTCACGCTCACGCCGATGCTCTGCGCCCGCTTCCTGAAGAAGCCGCCGGGGACCGGGCACGGCGGCGGCCACGGCGGGTTCTGGGGCTGGGTCACGCGGCGGTACGTCGGCACCCTGGCGTGGTCGCTGCGGCACCGCTGGGTGGTCGTCCTCGCCACGCTCGCCTGCTTCATGAGCACGCCGGTGCTGTTCGTGATGGTCGGCACCGACTTCGTCCCGAAGGACGACCAGAGCGAGTTCGAGGTGTCGATCACGCTCCCCGAGGGGACCAGCCTGGCGAAGGCCAGCGACACGTGCCGCGAGCTGGAGGAGCGGTTCAAGCAGGTCCGCGGCGTGACGAACGTGTTCACCACCATCGGCCCGACCGACGGCCGCGCCCCGAAGGGGCAGGGCGACGTGACGCTCGCCACCGTCTACTGCCGCATGATCGACCTGCGGGAGCGCGCGTTCGGCCAGCGTGACGCGATGGCCGACGCCCGCGCGGTCCTCGCCGACTACCCGGACCTGCGGGCGACCGTGCAGGACGTGAAGCTGTTCAGCTCGTCGGCCTTCAAGAACGCCCAGGTGGACATCAGCCTCCGCGGGCCGGACACCGAGAAGCTCAACGAGTTCGCCGCCGTTATCGTGCGGAAGATGCGGGCCGCCGGCCGCTACACGGACGTGGACACCAACGCCGCCAGCCGGAGCCCGGAGTTGCAGGTCCACCTCGACCGCGACCGCGTCGCCGACCAGGGGGTGAACGTCCGCGGGCTGGCGACCACGCTCGGGCTGCTCGTCGGCGGCGAGCCGGTGACGCGGTACAAGGAGGGGCCGGACCAGTACGACGTGTGGCTCCGCGCCGCCCTGCCGAGCCGCGACCGCGAGGAGGCGGTGTTCGGCATGACCGTCCCGGCCGAGGGCGGCAAGCTCGTCGAGCTGCGGAACGTGGCGGCCCCGGTGGCGGCCCGGGGGCCGGCGGCGATCGAGCGCTACGCCCGGCAGCGGCAGGTGACGGTCCAGTCGAACCTCGCCCCGGGCGTGGCCCTCGGCAACGCCCTCCCCGAACTGGAGGGGTACGTTCAGGCTCTCGACATGCCGCCGGAGTACCGGTACGAGTTCCTGGGCGAGGCCAAGCTCATGAAGGACTCGAACTCGAACTTCGCGCTGGCGTTCCTGCTCGCCTTCGTGTTCATGTACATGATCCTGGCGGCGCAGTTCGAGAGCCTCGTCCACCCGGTCACCATCCTGCTCGCCGTACCGCTGACGCTCCCGTTCGCGCTGCTGTCGCTGCTGCTCCTGCGCACGCCGCTGGACGTGTACGCGATGATCGGGCTGTTCATGCTGTTCGGCATCGTCAAGAAGAACGGCATCCTCCAGGTGGACTACACGAACGTGCTGCGGGCCCAGGGGCTGCCGCGCGACGAGGCCATCCTGAAGGCGAACGAGGCCCGGCTGCGGCCGATCCTGATGACCACCATCATGCTCGTCGCGGCGATGATCCCGATCGCCACCGGCGAGGGGCCGGGGGCCAGCGCCCGGGCCAGCATGGCGAAGGTCATCCTCGGCGGCCAGCTGTTGTCGCTGCTGTTGTCGCTGCTGGTCACGCCGGTGGCGTACTCGATGTGGGACGACTTCACCGTCCGGTTGAAGCGCATCGTCGCGTGGTGTACGCGCCCCCGCCCGCCGGCCGCGCCGCCTCCGGCCCCGACGGCGGACGTGAAGGAGACGGTGCTGGAGGTGACGCCGATCGCGGCCGCGGCCCGGCAGGCGTCGTAACGACACGTCCCGGCCGGCCGGCACCGGCCGTCCCAGGCTCTGCGCGGCCGGCCTTCGAGCCGCGGAGCGGCGTCTGCTCTTGGCCCAGGGCGGGCCGCGCCCCCGGGTGCCACACATACCACGTCGGCCACATCCGCCACCCCAGGCGGTGTTCGGGTGGGGTTGCCCCTCAGATGACCTGCCGACGCCGCCCAGGGTTCCCACCCTGGGCTACGCGCCGTCGCCCCTCCGGGGCTCAAGCCCCGAGCCGAAGCCCCTCTGCCGCCGCGGGCAGCCCTCGCGGCACCCACCACATTCTCTCTCGCGCCACCCCGAGTGCGGCGGTGATCGCCCGGATGCTGGCATTCCCCGTTTCCGCCCATTGACAGCTACTTGGCATGGCCGTATAGTGTCGTCATGGACGCCGACTTCCTCGCCAACTGGACCACTCAGATGAGGAAGGGTCTACTCGAACTCTGTGTGCTAATGGTGCTGCGGCACCGGCGAATGTACGGCTACGACATCGCCAAGACGCTCTCCGTCGTGGACGGGCTGGTCACCGGCGAAGGGACCATCTACCCGATCCTCAGCCGGTTCAAGAAGGACGGGCTGGTCGAGACGACGCTGGTGGAGTCGGCCGAGGGGCCGGCCCGGAAGTACTACCAGCTGACGGACCGCGGGCGGGCGCTGCTGACGAAGATGCGGGCGGCGTGGGCGGCGGTGCGGGACGGGATCGAGGCGGTATCCTCGGCGGAGCAACTCCGATGACGACCGAACACACCCTCGGCCTGACCCCGGCCGCCGAGGCCCGGTTCGACGACTACCTCAAGCAGATGCGCCGGGCCTTGGCCGGCGCGCCGGACGTGAACCCGGACGACATCGAGGCCGACATCCGCGAGCACGTCGAGAACGAGCTGCGGGCGGCCGCCCGGCCGGTCGAGCCGTTCGTGCTGGAGGCCGTGCTGCGGCGGCTCGGGCCGCCGACGCAGTGGCTCCCGCCCGGCCGGCCGCCGGTCACGGCCCAGGTGTCGGCCACGTTCTCCACCCTCGGGGGGTACCTGTGGGCGCGCTGGCGGGCGGCCCGCGCCGCCGTCTGGCGCGGCCCCGAGGACTGGCGGCTGCCGTACCTGTCGTTCGGCGTCTTCGCGCTGGGCGTCCTCGCCCTCCCGTTCTTCCCGCTGTTCCTCGTCGTCAGCTACGTCCTGTCGCGGGCCGGGCTGGCGCTGGCGGCCGACCGCGGCGTCACCCTCGACGCCGGGCGGAAGTGGCTCCTCTACCCGCCGGTCGTGCTGGTGTCGCTGGCGCTGGTGCTGGCGGTGGCGGCCACCCCGGTCGGGATCATCGGGGTGACGGTCGAGTCGATCGACCGGGCGGACTACTACGAGCGCTGGGAGAGGGCCGGACGGCCCCAGGCCGTACACGGGCGGTACAACTACCCGCTCGGGCGGCGGTCACTGGTCCAGAACCACCCCGAGATCGAAACCCCGCTCGACCGCGTGGTCGGGGTCTTCCCGGGCACGGCGGTCGTCCGCGACGCCTTCGCGGTCGGGTTCCTCTCGGCCGGGGTGCTGGCGGCGTGGTGGGCGACGGTCGGGGGGCTCGCCGGGGCATTCCCCGGGGTCTGCCGCGGGCTGATGTTCCCGTTCGCCCAGAGCTTCGCCGGCCGGCGGGCGAACTGGGTCGGCACGGCCTGCCTCATGGCCCTCGTCGTGTGGGCCGTGGCCGCCTACCGGATCGCCGAGGCCGCCGGGCTGGCGTGAAGAACCGGCGAGCTCGGCAGCGTTTGAACTTTCCTCGTTGACATTTGCCGGAATGGGACACCACAATCGGCTGGTGATCGAACGATCCCCTCGCCCACGGTGCCCCGATGTCCCTGCTCCCGTTCGGGTCCGTCCTCCCCCCGACCGACGACGCCATCCCCGAGTACCACCCCGGCCTCCTGGAGGTGAAGCTCCGGACGGACGTCGGGGTGGCCGCGCTGGAACGCGCCGGGCTGGCCGGTCCGGTGATGCTCACCCGCGAGTTCGCCGCCCGCACCACCGGCCTCGGCGCCCTGTTGGCCTACGAGCGGTCCGGGCTCATCCGCCGCGTCACCCCGATCCCGGAGTCGGCCGCCCCCGGGGTCGGTGCCGGGGAAACGCCCCTCCTCGCCTCGTTCGCCGCCGCCATCAGTCCGGCCCCGGCCGACGAGGCGGCCGCCGGGGTCGCCCTGGTCGAACTGCACGACGACTCCGATACGAGTCGGCTGGAGGGGGAACTCCGGGCCGACCCGACGGTCGAGTCCGTGGCCCGCGTCCCGGTGCGGTACCTGTGCGGCAAGGCCCGGAAGCCGAAGGCGGGCGGCGGGGCGACCCCGGCGGCCGCCGCCCCGGGCGCCTCGGCCCTGTGGAACCTGACGCGGATTCGCTGGACACAGGCCCGGGCCAAGGCCGGGTTCAAGGACGCCACGACCATCAAGGTGGCCGTCCTCGACACGGGGATCGACCCGAACCACCCCGACCTCGCCGGGGTGGTCGCCGGGTACGAGTTCGCCCACCCGACGACCGCGGCGGCCTCGTCCAACCGGGACGTGATCGGGCACGGCACCCACGTGGCCGGGACCGTCGCGGCGCGGATCAACAACCGCGTCGGCGTCAACGGCGTCTGCACCTGCCAGCTGTACGCCTACAAGATCTTCGACGACGTGCCCGACTGGAACGGCGGCTACTTCGCCTACTACGTGGACCCGGTCATGTACCAGCGGGCGCTGTCGCGGTGCCTGTCGCTGCGGGCGGACGTGGTGAACCTGAGCATCGGCGGCCGGGGCGCCCCGAGCCCGAACGAGAGTCAGCTGTTCGCCCGGCTGATCGCGGCCGGTACGACGGTCGTGGCGGCGATGGGGAACGAGAACAGCCAGATCCCGTCGTACCCGGCGGCCATACCCGGGGTGATCGCGGTCGGGGCGACCCGGATCGACGACCGCCGCTCGTCGTTCTCGAACTACGGCCCCCACATCGCCCTGTGCGCGCCGGGGTCGGGCATCTGGTCCACCCTCCCGACCTACGCCGGGAACCAGGGGTACTACCCCATCGCCGGGTTCCCGCCCCGCCCGGACCTGGCCCGCCCGCTCCCCCGCGACACCGACTACGCCGCCTGGGACGGCACCTCGATGGCCTCCCCGCACGTGGCCGGGGCCGCCGCCCTGTACCTCGCCAAGAAGGGGCGGACCGCCCCGGCCGCGGTGAAGCAGGCGTTGATGAAGGCGGCCGTGAAGGTGCCGGACATGCAGGGGCAGGCGTTCACCCCGTTCTACGGGGCCGGCCGGCTCGATCTGGTCAACCTGTTATAATGGGGCCGCCCACGCCCGCGGAGGACGGCCCATGTCGGTCGTGTCGTTCCAGTTCACCCCCGAGACGGACCGCCACTCCCAGGACCAACTGCTAGGCCGGCTTGAGAAGTTGGCGGGCGTGCGGGCCGCCGGCCGGATCGACCCGGAGACGGACGACCCGGAGGTTTCGCGCATGTGCTTCGCCGAGGTCGCCGACGGGCACCCCGAGCAGGTGGTGGTGGGCGAGCTCCACAAGGCCGACGGCGTCGAGGGCGTCAGCATCGAGCCCCGCCGCGGCCTGAACTGACCCGCCGATTCGGACGCCGCCGGGCGGCGCGCACGCCGTCAGCGGGCTTCCCGGAACCGCCACGCCGGGACGTGCGGCGGGAGGTCGGCGGTTTCGTAGGCCGTATCCCCGAGGCCGTCGCGCAGCCGCTTCAGCGCCTGACGGCGGACGGTGACGTAATAGAACTCGCACCGGGCGTCGCGGACGGCGTCCCACACCCGGTACAGCCGGTCGGTCTCGGCCAGGGCCACCCCGATCACCTCGGCCCGGTCCGCCTCCCACGTCTGCCGACCCTCCAGGAACGTCCGGTACGTCCGGTTGAACTGGATCAGCTGGTTCACCGCGTCGCGGCCCGGGAACCGGGCGGCGTCGGCCAGCGGCGGGGCGTCGTGCAGCTCCTGGTTGCGGCGGCGGAGGAGGTCCAGGTCGGCCTCGAAGTCCTCGACCCGGGCCAGCACGTAGCGGGTCTCGCGCTCGTCGAGGATCTCCAGGCGGATGGCGGTCTTGTGGATGGCTTCCTGGACGGCCGGCCAGCGGTCCGGGGTGGGTGGCTCCTCGGGGGTGCCGGGGGGAACCGAGAGCAGGGCGGCGGCCAGGATCAGGTCGTACGGGGTCATGTGCGTGCGCTCCGGGCCGGCGGCCCCCGCGGGAACGGGGGCGAGGCCGGTGAATCCGGGCGCGGACCGGGGACGAACCCCGCGGGCGGCCCGGGGAAACGAGTGAAGTCGGAACGACAAAAAATCAAAAAGCGGCTCGGGGAGGGGCGGGCGGCCGACGGGGAAAGGTGCAGCGGTCGGCCCGTGCCTCGACGATCCGGCGATGCCCCCGGCTCCGCCAGGAGAGCCGTGCGGGACCGGGGTCGTAGCGTCGCGTCTGGGCGGCCCCTATAGCCGGGTGCCTGCCCGAATTCCATACAGCTTTGATGCCAACGCCACGACTCGGGGCAGTGAGGAGGCAGCCTTGCCGACTCCGTGTGGCGTCACAACTGTCATCGGTCCGACCGGCGGCAAATTTGCAGAAAACTTCTTCCGGCTTCAGTTCCCACAGGGCATTCGGGATACGTCGTGTGCGCATCCGGCGTTCCCCAACGGGGTGCATGGTGAATCTTGTCGCAACCCGGCAGGTATAGCGGAACGAACGGACGATGCCCGTCTTGCATGCCCAATGTGGTTGCACGAATCGAGGCAGAGGTGCCTAGAGCACAGACAGGGGCAATCTTCACCACGCTCGCATCGTGGTCGCCGCGTCGCCATTAGTGCCTACTCTTCAGGCAGTTAAAATCTTCCAGGTTTCGCCAACCTGCCGGCACCGGCATTGCCTTTGGGGGTCGCGGCCAAAAAATCCTATCCCCGCAGGAGACGCCTGTGTTGCGCCTCGCTCTCTCCGCCCTCGCGGCGGTCGTCCTCGGCTTGGCCCTGGCGCCGGCCGGGTTGGCCCAGGAGGCCGCCAAGGACGCCCCCCCACCGCCCGACCCGGCCAAGACCCCGGCGATGAAGGCCGACGTCGACAAGGTCGTGGCGGACGTCAACGCCGGGCTGCTGCCGGGGACGCACAAGCAGGCCGACATCGCCTGGATACTGGTGTCCTGCGCGTTCGTCATGCTGATGATGCCCGGGCTGGCGCTCTTCTACGGCGGCATGGCCCGGCGGAAGAACGTCCTCGGCACCATGATGCACACGATGGTGGCCCTGGCCATCGTCGGGGTGCAGTGGGTGGTGATCGGCTACCCGCTGGCGTTCGGCGAGTCGGCCTACAAGGTCTCGATCAGCAGCAACGCCGACGGCACGCCGAAGGAAGGGAGCGTGGTCGGGTTCAGTAAGGAGCTGATGTTCCTCGGCACCGGGGCGGCCCTCCCGACCAAGCCGGAGGACGTGCTGAAGGCCGGCGGGGTGGACCCCGAGAAGGCGACCGACGAGCAGAAGAAGGCGGCCGAGGAGACGGCCGCGAAGAAGAGCCGGTTCGTCACGTTCCCGAACACCAACCTGCCGCTGTACCTGCACGCGATGTTCCAGGGGATGTTCGCCATCATCACGGTGGCCCTGGTGAGCGGGGCGTTCGCCGAGCGGGTGAAGTTCGGAGCCTACTGCCTGTTCGCGGTGGTGTGGACCACGGTCGTCTACGACCCGATCGCCCACTGGGTGTGGTCATTTGACTGGGTGAAGGCCAAGCCGGACGACCCCGTCTTCCCGGCGGCCGGCCTCCTCGGCGTCAACGGGGCGATCGACTTCGCCGGCGGCACGGTGGTCCACATCGCGGCCGGGTTCAGCGGGCTGGCGGCCGTGCTGCTGCTCCGCAAGCGGGTCGGGTACGGCAAGCAGACGTTCCACCCGAACAGCATGGTGCTGACGCTCCTCGGGGCCGGGCTGCTGTGGTTCGGCTGGTTCGGGTTCAACGGCGGGTCGGCCCTGTTCGCCAACGGCCAGGCCGTGTCGGCGTTCGCCGTGACCCAGATCGCGGCCGCCGCCGCCGGGCTGTCGTGGACCCTGACCGAGTGGGTGCTGAAGGGCAAGCCCACGGCCCTCGGGCTGGCGTCCGGGATGGTGGCCGGGCTGGTGGCCATCACCCCGGCCAGCGGGTACGTCCCGCCGGCCGGGGCGCTGGTGATCGGGCTGATCGCCGGGGCCGCCTGCTACGGGGCGGTGCTGCTCAAGGGCACGCTCGGGTACGACGACTCGCTCGACGCCTTCGGCGTCCACGGGGTCGGCGGGCTGATCGGGGCCGTGCTGACCGGCGTGTTCGTCAGCCTCCCGCTCTGGGCCTACGGCGCCGAGCTGGACCCGAAGCTGTTCCCGGGCAAGCTGACCGACGCGGGCGACGCGATCGACTACGCCGCCCAGCTGAAGTGGCAGATCCTGGCGTCGGTCATGTCGGCGGTGTACGCCTTCGCGGCGACGGCCGTGCTGGTGCTGCTGATCGACAAGACGATCGGGTTCACGGTGCCGGTGAAGGAGGAGACGACGGGCCTGGACCTGTCGCAGCACGGGGAGGTCGGGTTCGACTACGGCGGGGCGAGCCTGGAGGAGATGGGCGGGGTCGCCCTGCCCGAGCCGAAGGCCGCCACCGCCCCGCCCAACGGGCCGCTGTCGAAGCGGTTCACGGTGGTCGTCGAGGGGGCCGACCCGGCGGCGATCTCCAAGGCGTGGACGGCCCTGTGCCAGCCCGGCGAGCAGCCCCCGAGCCCGGCGTTCAAGGCCGTGTACCCGTACTTCACCACCATGGCCGGGAACAAGTTCCGGTTCCGCGGCGGCGACCCGGTGGCCCTGCGGAACGAGCTCCAGAAGGTGCTCAGCGCCGCCCTCCGGGCGCCGGTCAAGACGACGGTCGAAGGTTGACGGTGTGAGTGCGGGAGTGGGCGTGGGGGAGGCCCGGGCCGTCGCCCGGGTCGCCCCTCCCGCCCGCGCCACACTCCGCCCGCCCGGCGTCGGCCGGGCTCTCACTCACACCCACACTCACACCCACACTCGAAATGAAACTGATCGTCGCCATCATCCGGGTCGAGAAGCTGGAGGACGTCCAGCGGGCTCTGGCCGAGCGGGACGTGTACCTGATGACCGTGAGCGACGTCCGCGGGTGCGGGCGCCAGCGCGGGTACACCGAGGTGTACCGCGGGACCGAGGTGACCGTCCGCCTCATCCCGAAGCTGAAGCTGGAGATCGCGGTGAACGAGCCGTTCGTGGAGGCCACGATCGAGGCGATCGTCGGCGCCGCCCGCACCGGCGACACCGGGACCGTCGGCGACGGCAAGATCTTCGTCCTCCCCCTGGAGGACGCCGTCCGCATCCGCACCGGCGAGCGCGGCTCGACCGCGATCGGGCCGTGATTCCGTTTCGAGTTCAGAGTTTCGAGTTCAGAGTCCGGAGGGTTCAGTCGAAACTCTGGGCGCCGGATTTTGAACTCTGAACTTGCTCGATTGGAATCCGAGTGAACAGCGCGACGTCAGCCCGCCGGTGGCTCGGAGCTTCTGGCTCGGGTGTTTTGGAGCCCGGAGGGCGGTAGGCGTGTAGCCCGGGGTGAAACCCCGGGCGGGCCTCCGGCGGAGTTCGGGACGCATTTCCCCGGGTGACACCGCGTCGGCCGCCCGGGGTTGCGCCCCGGGTGACACCGCGGATGCCGCCCGGGGTTGCACCCCGGGCTACACGCCTACCGCCCTCCGGGCTCCAAAACACCCGAGCCACCGGCGGGCTGACGCCACACTCACCAACGCCATCGATTCAACAGAGCACTCTGCACTCGAAGAGTTACCGCCGTCGGTAGAACCGGTTCGCCATCAGCCCCTCGGCAGCGAGTAGCAGCAGCACCGCGATCAGGAGCCAGGGGAAGAGGTCCACCGGTGTCCGCAGCGTCTCCGTCCCCTCCAGCGCTTCCTTTAAGTCGAAGTCGCGGCCGACGGGGATGACCGTCCCCGGCCCGGTCACGTCCTCGATCCCCTCGACCGGCACCTTGTCCAGCGTGCTCTCGTCGGCCGGGACGTTCAGGCTGAAGCCCTCCCGCCAGTCCGGGTTCGGGCCGGAGAGGGCGAAGTTGCCCGGCACGTTCGTCCGCGGCGGGCCGACGCTGAGCACCGCCTGCCGCTCGCCCGGCTTGACGGCCGCCTCGCTCACCGGGATGCCGGGGCCGTCCAGCACGAGGTTGTCGCGCTTCCCGGCGAGGAGCTTCCCGAGCGGGAGTGTGACCGTCTGTCCCGTCTCGAAGTCGAACCGCTCATCGTCCCGGCTCCCGGCCGCGTACCGGAGCAGCAGGTCGGGGAATACCACCGGCCACGCCGTTTCGTTCCAGTAGTCGTTGAACTGCGGGTCGGCGTTCGGCGGCATCGGCGTCGTCAGCTGGAGTACCCGGCCGCGGGGTGCCTGGTCCTTCGCCCCGCGGACCGACCGCTCCAGTACGGCCGGCCGGCGCTTCGCCGGGTCGTCGTCGTCGTCGTAGCGGACGACCACCTGCCCCTCGGGGAGTTTCTCGACCTCCCAATACCCCGCGGCCCGGCGGGGTGCGCGGAACACGTCCGCGGTGCCGGCCTGCCGCCACGCCAGCATCGGCGCCAGCATCGGGTGGGCGAACGACCGGTCGTCGGCCCCTGGGGCGAACAACTCCCACACGACCCCCCGCCGGCGGTCCTTCCCCTTCGCGTCCTTCGGCGCCTCGAACGCCTCGCGGGTGTCGACCAGCTTCTTGAACGCCCCCGGGAGGAGCTTGTTGGCCGCCTCCACCTTCGTGGGGTCGTAGCCGGCGAGGTCGCCCATGCGGTCGGGGCCGCCGGGGATGATGAGCAACTTCCCGTCCCCCTCGACGTAGCGGAGGAGTTTCCCCCAGAGCGGGTCGTCGGCCGGCTCGGCCGGGTTCCCCACGCCGAACAGCGTGACCGCCTCGAACGCCCGGAGGTCGTCCGTCTTCGTCTTGGCCGGGTCGGCCGGGTCGGGCCGGGTCACCTCGACGCGGCCGTCCTTCGTGCGGAGCTTGTCGGGGGTGACCGTCTCGTTGGCGAACTGCTTGCCCGCGTTCACGGCCAGATCCCAGAACGCCGCCTCCTCGGGGTCGGCGGCGACCGTGAGCACCCGCCGCGGCTCGGCCACGCGGAAGGTGAAGAAGCGCACGTTGTCCGCGGCGAGGGCGTCCTTCGTGGGCAGCTCGAACTTCACCTGGTACAGGCCGGGCGCGAGGTCGCGGAACTCGAACGCCAGCGTCCGCGTCTGCCCCCGCGGCACGGCCACCTCCTTCCGCACCGGCCGGCCGTCGCCGAGGGCGGCGTTCACCGGGACCGTGAGGTCGTCCGGGCCGGTCACGCCGACGGTGACGGTGAGGCTCACCGGCAGGCCGGCCGACACCACCTGGGCGCGCCCCTCGGTCATCCCGGCGGCGAGGAGGGCGACGTTCGCCGGCGTCTCGACCCCGACGTCCACGACGGCGTGGACCGGCTTCGGGTCGGTGACGCCGTCCCGCTGCTTCTTGAGGTCGTCGGCGCGGGCGGCGTCCCAGCAGGCGGCGGCGCGGTCGGTGAACACGGCGACGAACCGCGGGAGGGGGCCGCTCCCCTCGCTCTCGGCGTCCACGGTGCGGAGGAGGCGGTAGGCGGCGTCCAGCCCGGCCGTGACCGGCCGGCTCGGCCCGGCGGGGGAGCCGGTGGCGTGGGCGCGCTTGCCGCGGTCGGCGAGGTCGCGGAGCCGGGCGCGGGCGTCGGCCTCGCTCGGCAGCCAGTCCCCGCCGGGGTCGCCGCTCTCGACCACCGCTATGCGGGAGCCGGCGGGGAGCGCGGCGAGGAGCTCGCCGGCCCGGCGGGCGGCCTCTTCAAGCCGGGTTTTCCCCTCGCCGTCGGCGTACCCCATGCTCGGGCTGGTGTCGACGACCAGCACCACGGCGACCGGCTGGTCGGCGCTGAGGTCGATGAGGCCGGTGCTGAGGACGGTGGGCTGGTAGAGGGTGAGGGCGAAGAGGGCGATGAGGAGCATCCGCATGGCCAGCAGGAGGAAGTGGCGGAGGCGGAGCTTGCGCTGGTTGGTCTTGAGCTTCTGCTGGAGGAACCGGAACGCCGGGAACGGGAGCCGCTTGGGCTCCTGCTTCATGATGAGGTGGAGGAGGATCGGGAGCCCGACCAGGGCGACCCCGGCGATCAGGATCGGGTGCATCGGCTCATTGTACCGCCGCCGGCCGGGTCAAGGGGGGTCGAGGAACCAGTCCTGCCCGGACTCGGGCCGGCGGCGGTCGCGCGGTCAGTAGTCGGAGGGGGTCAGTTCGCCGCCGGCGCGGGTGGTCAGGGCGGTCAAGGCGGTCAGGGTCACCGTCGTGCGGAGGGAGCGGACGCTGCCGTCGGCCAGGGCGATGTTCGCCAGCCCGGTGTGGAAGCTGCCGTAGGCGCCGAGGCGGGCGCGGATCTGGTCGGCCAGCGGCCCCCACGGGACCGGCGGCGGGGGCGTGGGGATCGGCGGGGCCGGCGGGACGGGGGGCGGGGGCGGCTCCCAGTGGCTCGGGTTCGACAGCCCTACGGTGGCCTGCGACGAGAACAGCGACCCCGCCGCGTTCCCCCCCGCCGCCTCCGGCGGGGCGGCCGGCACCGGGTACCACCGGGCGAACGTGGCCACCGGCCGGAGCGGCGGGTCCGGGGTCGGGGTGATGACGCCGGCGGGGGCGCTCATGTACGAGTCGAGGCCCGGGTCGCCGACCTGCCGCTCGCCGAGCAGGATCGTGTTCGAGGTGCCGTCCGTCACGTGGTCGAGGCGGACGCCGCTCTGGTTGGCGGCCGGCTTCGAGGCCGGGCCGGTGGTCGGGAACATGCCGTCCGCCCGGGTGTTGGCGTCGAGCGGGAACGGCCGGGTGCCGCCGTTGCCGCCGTAGGTGGTGGCCCCGGCCGCCGGGTCGATCCCCGGGTGGCTCGGGCACAGCATCAGCTGGAGCGGGGTGACGGCGAGCCCGGCGTTGGCGGTGACGTTGACGAAGTCCCAGCGGCGGTACAGCGGGTCTTGCTCGACGTAGGGGAGGAGTTCGACGAACAGCGTGGTGTACCGCGCCCCGCCGGCCTCGGCCGCGCCGGGGAGCCGGCCCGCGACGTCGTGGTAGTTGTGGCAGGCGAGGGCGAACTGCTTCATGTGGCTCGTACACCTGGCCCGGGAGGCGGCCTCGCGGACCTTCTGGACGGCGGGGAGGAGCAGGCCGATCAGGATGGCAATGATCGCAATGACGACGAGCAGCTCGATCAGCGTGAACCCGACCGACCGGGGCCGGGCCGCACGGGACAGACGGGGACGACGATCGGTCATGCCGACCTCGGGGGACCGCGGCGCGCGACGGGCACGGGCGCTGTCCATCTTCCCAGGTGGCGGGCGGGCCGTCCACCGCGGCACCGGAAACGGACGAACCCGGGGGGCGACCCCGGGTTCGCGTGGGCGAGGTGGTAGCGGTCAGGCGGAGGCGACCCGGCGGCGGAACTTCCGGCCGAAGAGGCACCCGGCGCCGAGGAGCCCGAGGAGGACGCCCGGCGGGGCCGGCACCGCGCCGCCCGGCGGGTTGGTCGGCGGCGGGCAGACCACCCCGCCGACCACCTTGTCGTTGTCGGGGTGTCCGCTGAACCCGCGGAACCGGACCGCGAGGGCGGCCCGGCCGCTGCCGCCGCTGGCCACGCTCAGGAGGTCCATGAGCGCCTGGGCGGTCAGGTTGTTCAGGTTGGAGCTCGACCCGTTGAGGGTGAAGGTGAAGGTGCCGGTCTCGCCCGGGGCCAGCCCGTTCGAGGCGGTGCCGGAGCTGTGCCAGTCCGGGCCGACCGCGGCGCCGATGTCGAGGGTTCCGAGCGGCCCGGTGGAGACGTCGTTGCTGAAGTCGCCCTTGGGGGTGGCGCTGGTGACCCCGCCGATCAGGTTGAAGCTCTGGGCGGTGTTGGGGTTGTACGAGGTCGTCAGGCTCGCCGAGGTGATGGTCCCGGGCAGGTTGAAGGCGAGCGCGGTGAGGTACCCGCCGTTGGCGAGCGGGCTGGTGTTGGTGAGCGTGATCTGGACGCTGGCGCTGGTCTTCGAGATGTTGTCCACCGCGACGGTGCCGGTGAAGTACCCGGGGCCGGCGGTGGGGGCAGAGCTCTGGACGTACACCATGCTGTCGGCGACGAACGCCGCCCGGGCGGACCCGGGGGCGGCCAGGGCGGTGAGCCCGGCCAGGACGGCCGCGGCGAACGCGCGGCGGGGGTTGGGGGCGAAACGCATCGGACGGGGCTCCGGAGGGTGACCGCCGGACGCGGGCCAAGAACGAGGGGGTGGGCCGCGCCGTGGTCGAAGCCACTGCGCTAAGCACCCCCGGTGCCGCCGACCGTGGAGTTCCGATGTGGGCCGGCCGAGGTCGTCCTTACTCGTGGTGAAGGCTGACGTTGCGAAGTGGAATTAGGCCGGATGAACTCGCCGCCGAGGAGCTGGTAGCGTTAACCGTCCGTTACGCGGAAACGGCGGTGCGTCCGAACCTGTACGGCCGGCGGGGCCGGCGGGGTCATCCGGTTTTGGGCGTGCGGGGCGGCGGCGGGCTGGGGTATGATCGCTACATTTCTCTCACCTCCCCGCCCGCCCCCCGCACCGAAAGGGCCCCCGCCGTGGGAACCAACGACGCCGACCCGTCCGCCCCCGTCCCGACCAACCACCCGCCGGGGTTCAAATTCTTCTTCTGGGGCGAGTTCGCCGAGCGCTGCTCGTACTACGGGATGCGCGCCATCCTCGCCCTGTACATGACCGAGAAGCTCGGCGTGGACAAGGCCGACGCCGGCACCTTCATGTCCCTGTTCATCGCCGCCTGCTACTTCTTCCCACTCGTCGGCGGGTACGTAGCTGACAACTTCCTCGGTAAATACTGGACGATCGTCCTATTCTCCGTCCCCTACGTCGTCGCGCAGCTCCTGGTCGGGATCGAGGACCGGTACGTCGTGTTCGGGGCGCTGATGCTGTTGGCGATGGGGAGCGGGGTCATCAAGCCGAACATCTCGACGCTGATGGGGATGACGTATGACCAGCAGCGGCCCGGCCAGGAGCAGCTGCGGACCAGCGCGTTCAGCTGGTTCTACATGTCGATCAACATCGGCGCCGGGCTGTCCCAGTTGGGCATGCCGTGGCTGCGGACGAACTACGGCTACCAGACCGCGTTCCTGTTCCCGGCCGGGCTGATGGCGATGGCCCTGGCGCTGTTCGCCGCCGGCAAGCGGTACTACGCCAAGGAGACGATCGAGCGCAAGGTGGTGACCGACGGCGAGCCGCCGCCCGACACCGCGACGGTCACCGGCATCCCGGTCCGGTACAAGGCGGTGACGGCGGCCGAGAAGGCGGCGGACACGGCGCTGAAGCTGCTGACCCTCCGCCGGATCGGCGCAGTGTTCCTGCTGGTCATGTTCTTCTGGGCCATCTTCGACCAGTCGGCCAGCACCTGGATCTTCTTCGCCGACACGTTCATGGACAACAACCTGTTCGGCGTCCCGGTCACCGCGGACCAGATCCAGGCGTTTAACGCGTGGTTCATCGTCGCCCTGGTGCCGGTGAGCGTGTGGCTGTTCAAGACGCTCGACGCGGCCGGGTACAAGGTCAAGGCGACCCAGAAGATGACGGTCGGGTTCCTCCTGACCGGGCTGAGCATGGCGATCATGAGCCTGGCCGGGTTTCTGGCCGGGGCCAAACAGGACGCCGTGAAGATCTCCACCCCCGAGGGGGCAGTGGTGGTGCCCGCGGCCAAGGTGAAACTCGACCAGATCACGACCGGGACGGCCGAGTTCGGGCCGGTGAAGGTGACGGCGACCGACTGGGCCTACGACGGAGCCAAGAAGAAGCTGACCTTCGCGGCCGGCACGGTCCGACTGACCGACGGCGCGGAGTTGGTGGTGACGAACGGTCACCTCGCCGCCGCCTCCCTTCCGGACGTAGCCGCACTGGAACAGGGCGGGGTGCTGGAGCCGCTGCTGAAGTCCGCCGAAGACCGGGCGAAAGCGGGCGCCGAGCCGACCAAGGCCACCATCGAGACGATCGACTGGGTGAAGCCGGCCGAGCGGGTGACGGTGTGGTGGCAGGTGCTGGCCTACCTGATCATCACCGTGGCCGAGATCCTGATCTCGGTGACCGGGCTGGAGCTTGCGTTCGTGGCCGCCCCGCCGACGATGAAGAGCTTCGTGACGGGCTGCTGGCTGGCGGTGGTGTTCTTGGCCAACCTACTGATCAACGCCCCGATCACCCGGCTGTACCCGACGATGGCGCCGGGGGTGTACTTCGCCATGCTCGGAGCGGCGATGGTCCTGGTGGTCGTCGTGTTCCTACCGGTGGCCGCGAAGTTCAACCGCATGATGGCTGAGCAGACCGCCGGCGACGGCCGCCCGAAAGAGGGTGACACGGAGACGGTGTAAAGGCAGTGTGAAGGTGGCGTGAAGCGGGCGAAGCGTGAGGCCCGGGGCTCCCGCCTCGGACCTCGTGCGTTGTCTCCGACGCCGGCGTACCGGTCAGTAGCGCGGCACGGCGGGGTCGACGAGCCGGCTCCAGGCGTCGATCCCGCCGGAGAGCGACGCGGCGTTCTCGTGGCCGGCGGCCCGGAGGACGGCCGCCCCGCGGAGGCTCCGCACCCCGTGGTGGCAGTACACCACCACCAGCGCGCCGGCCGGCGGCTCCACCTCCTCCGCCCGCGCCGGCAACTCGGGCAGCGGGACGAGCAGGCTGTCCGGGAGGCGGCAGAGGGCGTGTTCGTCGTAGTTGCGCACGTCCACGAGGTACACCGGCTCCCCGGCGTCCTGCTTCCGCTTCAACTCGGCGACGGTGATCTGTGGGATCATCGGGGTTGAACCAACCACAGAGTCACAGAGGACACAGAGAGAAAACCCGGACCCGAGACGAGCCACTCTTTCAAATCCGGTTCTCCCTCTGCCTTCCGTCTCTCCTCTGTGTCCTCTGTGACTCTGTGGTGAACTCGCTTCCCGCCACTCACCCGCCGGCGATGTCCGGCAGGCCCAGCTTCGTCAGGTACTCGCGCTCCTTCGCCCGCATCGCGGCGGCGCCGCGGTCGTCGGTGTCGGTGTAGCCGCACAGGTGCAGGCAGCCGTGGACCACGTACAGCACCAGCTCCGGGCCGACGGCGTGGCCGCGGTCGGCGGCGTACTCCTCCGCCACCTGGTAGCCGATCACCACGTCCCCCTCCAGCTTCCGCGCCCCGGGGTCGGTGTACGGGAAGGTGAGGACGTCGGTCGGCTCGTCGTGGTTCAGGAACTGCTTGTTCAGCCGGTGGATGTGCGGGTTGTCCACGAAGGCGAGGGCCACCTTCGCCTCGCGGACGCCCTCGCCCTCCAGCACGACGCGGGCGGCGTCCTTGAGGGCGGCGAAGTCGAGCGGGTATTCGTAGGGGTTCGAGACGCTGGCGCGGATCATGCCCGGCATTCTACCCGCCGGCCGGCGCCGCGTCCCACTCCACCACCACCGGCCCGCCGCGGTCCCGGTCGCAGCTGGCGTTCACGAAGGTGAGGCCGTCGATGTCGGCCCGGCCGGCGGCCTCGTGGATGTGGCCGAACACGTGGAGCCGCGGGCGCACCTCCCAGACCCGGTCGAGCAGATCCTGACACCCCACGAACTCGCCGCGGGCGGTGCGGTCGAGAATCCCGGCCGGCGGACCGTGGGTGACGAGGATGTCGGTGCCGGCGGGGATCTTCGCCCACACGGCGGCGAGGTCGGGGCCGCGGGCGAGGTTGAACGCCCAGCCGCCGAACCACGGCTGCCACGGGCTGCCGTACACCGTCAGCCCGCCGACGGTGGCGGAACCGTCTTCGAGGTACGCGGCGTTCGTGACCCGCGCGCGGGCGGCCTGCGGCTGCTCCTGGAAACAGAAGTCGTGGTTCCCGCAGATGACGACCTTGTCGCGGTAGGCGCGGTCGAGCGACCCCAGCCAGCGGTCGAAGTCTTCGAGCTCGTCGAGCCGGCCGTGCCGGGTCAGGTCGCCGGCGTGGACGAGCAGGTCGCCGGGCGGCAGGGTCAGGTCGCGGTGCCGGCCGTGGGTGTCGCTGACGCAGACGATGCGCATGGCTCCCGTTTTCCGACGGCGGACGGCCTCCGGCAAGCAGCCGGGTGCGGTTCGGCGGCGAGCCCCGACACCGGCCGGGCGCGGCCGGCGCGAGTCCAGGCGGGTGCGACACGCGCATTGTCTCGCCCGCGCCCGCCCGGATAATGGCCCCACCCTCCCCGCCAAACCCCCGGTGCTGCCGTGCCCCGCGCCGCCCTCGCGCTGCTGTTGCTCCTCGCCGGCCCGGCCGCCAGTCAGGAGCCGCGCACCCCCGCCGAGACGTCCAACTACTCGGCCGCGTCGCGGTTCGCCGACGTGGTCGCCTTCGGGGAGAAACTCGCCAAGCAGTCCCCGCGGGTGAAGGTGACCACGTTCGGCACCAGCCACGAGGGCCGCGCCCTGCCGCTGTGGGTACTCGCCGACCCGCCCGTAGCCACGCCCGCGGAGGCCGAGAAGTCTGGGAAACTGGTGGTGCTGGCCTTCGCCAACATCCACGCCGGGGAGATCGACGGGAAGGACGCCCTCACCGCCCTGGCCCGCGACCTGGCCACGGCCAAGGACGCCCCGCTGCTGAAGGATCTCGTGGTCCTGCTCGTGCCAATCTTGAACGCCGACGGCAACGAGAAAATCGACCCCAAGAACCGGCCGAACGAGCCCAACCCGCCGGGCGGCGTCGGGGCGCGTGAGAACGCCCAGGGATTCGACCTGAACCGCGACTTCGTGAAGCTTGAGAGCCCCGAGGTCCGCGGGCTGGTGAGGCTCCTCACCGCCTGGGACCCGCTCGTCGTCGTCGACTGCCACACCACCAACGGCAGCAAGCACCGCTACACCCTGACCCACGACGGCCCCCGCTACCCGGCCACCGACTCCGAGCTGGCGAAGTGGGCGAGCGGCACCCTCCTCCCGGAGGCGGGCAGGCGCGTGAAGGCCGCCACCGGCTTCGACACCGGCCCCTACGGCAACTTCGACAAGGACCGCTCCCGCTGGGACACCTACCCCGCCTCGCCGCGCTTCGGCATCCAGTACGTGTCGCTCCGCGGCCGGGTCGGCGTCCTGAGCGAGTCGTACAGCTACGCCCCGTACCGCGACCGCGTGACGGCCAGCTACGCTTTCGTGAAGGCGGTCCTCGAAGTCGCCGCCGCCCGGAAGGACGACGTGCGCCGGGTCGTGACCGCCCGCCCGCCGGCGACCGTCCCGCTCCGCACCAAGACCGAGGCGTTCGCCGAGAAGCTGACCGTCCCCGGCTTCGAGAAGGACCAGCCCAAGGACTTCGCGCTCGACCACATCGCCCGGGTGACGCCGACGCACGCCGTCAAGCGGCCGGTGGCGTACCTCGTCCCGCCGCAGTTCCCGCAGGCGATCCAGACGTTGCGGCGGCACGGCGTCGCCGTCGAGGAGCTGCGCGAGGAGATCGAACTGGAGGCCGAGGTGTACCGCGTCGACGGCGTGGAGGCCGCGGCCCGGGCCTTCCAGGGGCACACGCTGAAGACGGTCACCGCCACGCCCCGCACCGAGCCGCGGCGGGCGGTCGCGGGCTCGGTCGTGGTGAAGACCAACCAGACCCTCGGGGCGCTGGCCGCCTACCTCCTCGAACCCACCGCCGAGGATGGCTTCACCACCTGGAATCTGTTCGACGCCGCCCTCGCCCCCGGGGCCGACTTCCCCGTCCTCCGGCTGAGCGCCATCCCGCCCGTCCTCACCGGAGCGCCGCGGCCGCTCCCCGAAGACCGCCGGCAGACGCTGCGGCCAATCACCGAGGAACTCCTGCTCGGGGGCGGCGGGGGTGGGGGCGGGCGCGGCCTGTCGTTCGGCTTCGCCGGGAACCCCGCCACCGGCTTCCAGTGGCTCCCGGACGGCGAGCACTTCCTCCAGACGAAGGGCGGTACGCTGCTGAAGGTCCACGCCCGCACGGGGAAGTCCGAACCGTTCGTGAACCCGGCGCTGCTCAAGAAGTCGCTCGCCGCACTGCCCGAGGTGAAGAACGCCGCCACCCTCAGCCAGACCAACCCCACCCGGATGACGCCCGACCGCTCTGGGATGCTGTTCGACCTCGGCTCGGACGTGGGCCTCGCCTACTTCGACGGCCGCCCCGCCGTCCGCCTCACGAAGGGGGACGGCCCCCGCGAGTTCGCCACCCTCTCACCGGACGGCAAGCGTCTGGCCTACACCCGCAAGGGGAACCTGTACGCCGTGACGGCGGGCACCCCCGGCGAGAAACAGCTGACGGTGGACGGCGGCGGTGACGTGCTGAACGGCCGCGGCGACTGGGTGTACGAGGAGGAGATCTTCAACCGCAACGGCCGCACCTTCTGGTGGAGCCCGGACAGCAGCCAGATCGCCTTCCTCCGCTTCGACGACACGCCCGTCCGCCGCTTCCATCTGATCGACCTCCAGAGCAACCAGGGGAAGTTGGAGACGTACCCGTACCCGAAGCCGGGCGACCCGAACCCGCACGCCACCATCGGCGTGGCCAACGCGGCCGGCGGCCGGCCGGCGTTCCTCGACCTCACCGGCTACCCGCCGGCCGACACGATCGTCGCCCGCGTCGGCTGGCTGCCGGACTCGAAGGGGGTGTACGCCTACCTCCAGAACCGCACGCAGACGTGGCTCGACCTCGTGGTGTGGCGGCAGCCCGGCTCGGCGCCCGAGCGGCTGTTCCGCGACACGACCGGCGCGTGGGTAGACGAGCCCGGCACCCCCCACTTCCTGCCGGACGGGTCGTTCCTCTACCCGAGCGACCGCACCGGCTACCGCCACCTCTACCACTACGACCCGGCCGGGAAGCTCCTCCGCGCGGCGACCGCCGGCGAGTGGGAGGTCCGCGACGTGCAGCGGGTGGATGCGGCGGCCGGGGCGGTGTACGTGAGCGGCACGAAGGACGGGGCCACCCGCACCCACCTCTACCGCGTCCGCCTCGACGGCACGAAGCTCGACCGCCTCACGGATGCGAAGGGGAGCCACACCGCCGCGGTCGCCCCGGCCGGGGCGCTGTTCGTCGACCGCTACACGGACGACGACACCCCGACGCAGGTGTACCTCGCGGAGGAGGGGAAGGGCCGGGTGCGGACGCTCGACACGAACCCCGTGTACGGCCGCGAGGAGTACCGCTTCGGCCGGTTCGAGAAGCTGACCATCCCCACGCCGGACGGCTTTCAGCTGCCGGGCACGCTCGTCTACCCGCCGGACTTCGACCCGGCGAAGAAGTACCCGGTGTGGCTGTTCACCTACGCCGGCCCGCACACGCAGACCGTCCGCGAGGGCTGGGGCGGCGGCCGCATCATGGACCAGTCGCTGGCGGCGACCGGGGTCGTCGTCCTTCGGGTGGACCCGCGGACGGCGAGCGGCCAGGGCATCAAGTCGGCGTGGCCGGCGTACAAGCAACTCGGCGTCCAGGAGCTGAAGGATCTGGAGGCGGCCGTAGGCTGGCTCGGGAAGCAGAACCCGTGGGTGGACCTCAAGCGGGTCGGCATCAGCGGGCACAGCTACGGCGGGTTCATGGCCGGGTTCGCGCTGACGCACAGCAAGACGTTCTCGGCCGGGATCGCGTCCGGGCCGGTGACCGACTGGGCGCTCTACGACACGATCTACACCGAGCGCTACATGCTGACGCCGAAGGAGAACCCGGCGGGCTACGCGGCGGGGTCGGTGCTGGCGGCGGCGAAGAACCTACACGGCCGGCTGCTGATCGTCCACGGCCTGATGGACGACAACGTCCACGCCCAGAACAGCATCCGGCTGGTGGACGCCCTCCAGTCGGCGGGGAAGGACTTCGAGCTGATGGTCTACCCCCGCGCCCGTCACGGCCTCGGCAGCCCGCACTACGTCCGGTTGCAGCTCGGCTTCATCCGCCGGACGATGGGGGTGGCCCCGTAGGCCGGGGGCGTGCCCCGCGGCTTCGAGCGCGGTCGGGCGCCGCCGGCGGCCGGACGTATCTCTGGGAGCATCCGGGCGGCCGCCTCGCCCCCCCCCCGACGCCTCGTCATGAAACTGGTCTACACGCGCCGGTACAACATCGGCTTCCTCGGCCTCGAACGCCTCCACCCGTTCGACTCGCGGAAGTACGGGCGGGCCTGGCGAGCCGTCGGGCGGGAGGAACGCCGGTTGAGGAACCGGGCCTGGGTCGGGGTGCCCCGGCCGGCGTCGGTCGCCGACCTCGCAGCGGTCCACGACCCGGCCTACCTCGACCGCCTCCGCGCCCCCGCGGAGCTGGCCGGCGCGTTGGAACTGCCGTTCGTGCGCCGGCTCCCGGGGTGGGTGACGTCGCGGGTGATCCTGCGGCCGATGCGGTGGGCGGTGGCCGGCTCGCTCGTCGCCGCCCGAGCGGCACTGACCGCCGGGCTGGCGGTGAACCTGTCCGGCGGCTACCACCACGCCAAGCCGGCCCGCGGCGAGGGCTTCTGCGTCTTCAACGACGTGGCTTACCTGATCCACCACCTGCGGGCCGAGGGGAAGCTGTCGGCCGACGACCGGGTGGCGTACGTCGACCTCGACGCCCACCAGGGGAACGGGGTCTGCCACCACGTCCGCGACGACCCCCGCGTGTTCGTTTACGATGCCTTCAACGCCGACATCTACCCCGCCTACGACCGGGTCGCCCGCGACCGGGTCGACTGCGCCCTGCCACTCCCGGCCGGGTGTTCCGGCGGGGAGTACCTCCGCCGGCTCGACCAGTCCCTCCCCGGGTTCCTCGACGCGATCGGGCGCGCGGCCCGGGTCGGGCTGGCGGTGTACAACGCCGGGACTGACGTGTTCGCGGGCGACGTCCTCGGCGGCCTGGGACTGTCGGCCGAGAACGTGCTGGCCCGCGACCTGTACGTGATCGACCGGCTCCGCACGCGCGGCATCCCGGTCGTGATGCTGCTGAGCGGCGGCTACAGCCGGGAGAGCTATCAGCTGGTGGCGAACACGGTGGTCGAACTGCTCCGGCGGTACGGCCGGCCGCCCGCCGGGTAGGCGAGCGGCGTCGGCGTCAGCGCACATAGTACATCGTCGTCGTCAGGTCGGCCTTCTTCTAGCATGGTCACGTGGCCGTCGCAGAACAGCACCCCGTACACCCCGAGGTGACGCTCCTCCGGGTAGTGGTTCATCGCGTCCGGGTCGTCTATCGGCCACGGCCGCTGCGGGGGGACGCCCGCCGGGGTGGTGCCGTTGGTGGAGCAGACCGGCGACCGGCAGTGCTCCCACAGGTACATCACCTGGGCCGTCCCGTTGCCGTTCGTCACGTCTACGAGCCGCGCCCCCGCCGGGCCGCCCGCCACCCCGCTGACCGCGTAGCTCAGCTGAACCCGCTGGCCGCGGGTGGGGCCCCCCGGCTGGGAGTCGAAGCCCTTCGGGCAGTGGAACACCTTCGGGTTCCCCTCCAGGTACGGCCACAACGCGGTCCGGGTCGGGTCGTAGTCCGGGAGGGGCGTGGCGGTGTACCCGACCCGGTCGTCGAACGGCCCCCAGTACACCCCGCTCTCGGCACCCGCGGGGAGCCGGTCGCCGCGGTCGAGGGCGTGGTGGTGGGCCGCCGCGCCGAGCTGCTTCAGGTTGTTGGCGCACTGCGTCCGCGCCGCCGCCTCGCGGACCCGCTGCACGGCGTGGAGGAGCAGGCCCACCAGCACCGCGATGACGGCGATCACCACCAGCAGTTCGATGAGCGTGAACCCGGTTCGTCGTGGCATGGTCGGCCCCTCCCCGGTGTGCCGTCAGTATGACGGTCCTCCCGGCGGTCGCAAGCCGCCGGAAGCCGAAGGGCAGACGCGACGACCGCCGGCGGCGACAATACGCCGGGCCGCCCGGCGTCCGACGGTCCGGCCGACTGCCCCCTCTCCCCGGACGATCGGGAGGTCCGACGTGGTCACGAGAGCCCTACTCCTCACTCTGGCCGCGGCCGGCGGCGGCCCGGCCGGAAAAGCGGCGGCCGACGGGCCGGTCGCGCATGAGGTCGCGTTCCACGGCTACACGAAGGCGGTCGAACTCGCGCTCGGCCCGGCGCGGGCCGTGCTGTGCCCCCAGAACGGGGGGCGGGTGCTGGCGTTCACGGTCGGCGGCGCCGACGCCATGTGGCTCGACGAGGCCGAGAAGGCGTGGCAGCCCGGGAAGGCGGTGCCGGTGACCGCCGGCCGGTTCGACTACGGACCGGAGCTGACCGTGGCCGCGCACCCGAAGGCGTGGGGCGGGGAGTGGGTGACCGAGGTCACGAAGGCCGGCACCGTGAAGCTCACGAGCCCCGCCGACGACCCGGGCGGCGTCCGGCTGACGCGGGAATTCCGGCTCGTCCCGCACGCCGGGACGGTGGGTCTGTCCTGCACCCAGACGATGACGAACACCTCGAAGGAGGTGCGCGAGGTGTGCCACTGGGGGCGGTCGTTCTCCCCGGGCGGCGGCATCTGCGTGGTCCCGCTCAGCGACCGGCCGAGCCGGTTCCCGTCCCGCTACGCGCTGTACGAGGACGGGGCGGTCATCAACGTCCGGGCCACCGACCCGAACATCCGGGAGCGCGACGGGTTCCTGGAGATCCTCGCCCCGCCGCGGAAGCCGAAGCTCGGGTTCGACACCTACGCCGGCTGGGTGGCCTACGTGATGCCCAACGGCCGGGCGTTCGTGAAGCGCTACCGGACCTTCCCGGACCGCGTCTACAACGAGGCCGCCGGGCTGACCCTGTCGGTGTGGTACCCCACCGGCCCGCGGATCGAGATCGAGCCGATCGGCCCGCGGGAGCGGCTCCGGCCCGGGGAGTCCGCATCGTTCACGGAAGACTGGTGGCTGCTCGCCCACCCGTTCCCGAAGGACGGCGGCCGGATCGACCTGCCGGCTCTCGCTGAGCAGGTGGCCCGGCAGACGACTGTGACGCCGTAGCGCTTACTCGTTGCGGATGACGCGGCGGACGTCCACGGCGGGCTGGTCGCCGCCCGCCAGGATGCGGCGGACGACCTCCGCTCCCCGCGTCACGCGGCCGAACGGCACCACGTCGCCGGCGGCCTCGGGGGGCGGGCCGGCGAACAGCACGAACTCGCCCACGGCCCCGCCGCGGACAAGGGCGATGGAGCCGTCCGCGGGGCGGGCGTCCGAGGCGGGGACGGGGCCGAGCTTCAGCCGGTCGGGGCCGTGGCCCAGCCACGCGGGGCCGGCCGACCCGCGGACCACCCCGCCGGCGGCGCGGAGCCGGCCGCTGTGGTAGCCGCCGTCGAGGGCCACGTCGAGGAACACGCCGACCGCCTCCGGGGCGGCCTTGGTGTCCAGCTCCAGGTCGAAGTCGCCGCCCGCGGTCTGGACCGTCACCTTCGGCCGGTCCCCGGGCGGCACCCGCCGCCACTGGAAGCGGGGGAGCGCCTTCGGGTCGTAGCCCGGCAGGTGGGCGCGGTCCGCGGCCGGGCGGTCGGCGGGGCGCTTGTACCGCCACGGGCCGTCGCCGAACACCTCCTTGCACAGATCCGCCAGGGTCGAGTCGTAGACCTTCAGCTTCTCCCGGGTGCGGACGTCGTTGTGCAGCACGTCCGGCGGGGCGTTGTCATCAAACCAGCACTGCACGCCCTCGGCCCAGTACTCGGCCGCGTTGGTAGCCGCGTAGGTGTTCTTCCACAGCCCGCGCCCGGTGGCGGCCTGGTACGCGGCCCGGAGCCGGCGGTCGAACGTGGGGTCGGTGGTCGAGAGGCCGGTGCCGTGGATGGCGTGGGCGAACTCGTGGACGAAGATGTTCTCCGCCGGGTACGGGTCGCCCCGGTAGCCGAGCAGGTTCTCCTCGCCGCAGCTGACGACGGGGTTGGAGCGGGTGGCCCCGAGCCCGCGGGCGCGGCGGTCCCAGAACTGCTTCGGCGACATCCTGCTGTGTTCGGGGAGGTCGGTGGTGTACTCGGCGGCGGCCATGACCGCGACCCGGACCCGGTTGGCCCGCATCGCCTTGAGCACGTCCGGCCGGTCGCCGAGCATCCGGCCGACGACCCAGGCGGCCTCGGCGAGGGCGTGGTCGGACACCCGGGCCGACCCGACCACCGGGAGCCCGCCGGCGTCGGCGTACTTCTGGTAGAACGGGTCGAGCTTTAGTTCCGTGCGGAGTTGGTCCGGCACCGGCCCGGGTTCGGCGCCGCGGGCCGGTGGGCCGGCCAGGGCCAGGACGAGCAACACCCCACACCAGGACCGGTCGCGTGTCACGAGTTCACTCCTTCGGGCGGGTGCCGCGGGCGGCGCCGCGCCCGGGGAGGCGCTAACCGTTATCACCTCCCCGGGCGCGGCGCCGCCCGCGGGTCAGTCGTCCCGGTCACCCCCGGACGGGTTGGGCAGCAGTTGGTCGAGCCCGGCGATCACCTTCTCGACGCACCGGACGACGATGTAGAGGCCGATAAAGCCGGTCGAAAAGACCGCACCGAGGGCCGCCTCTTGAATCGCGCTCTCGGCCTGTTTGAGGGCGGTCAGGAATACAAAGCCGCTGCCGATTGTGTAACACAACAGTATCCCCCAGGCCACAACGCCGAGTGCCCGGAGGACGGTTCGCAATGCCGAGCCGGGAACAGGCCGGCGCCTCCGCGGCCGGTCGTCGCCGTCACCCCACTTCCGCCTCTCACCCCGCCCCGACCGCGTGGGTAGTTCGTCAGCCTCGTCCGGCACCGGCCGTGCAGGCAGTTCGTCGGCCGGGACGACCATGCTCGACGCGCACTTGGGGCACCGGACGGCCTTCCCGGCAGCGGCATCGGGCACCCGGAGCGGGCTGCCGCAGGTCTGACAGCTGACGGTGATCGGCATGTCGCCCTCGCGGCCTCGGACCCGGGTCGGCTTCCGCCCGTCGCGGGTCGTGCCTTCTTGTACCCGGTCCGTACCGCGACAGCCAAATAAAACCCGCGCACGCCGGTACAGTCCCGGCGTGCGCGGGTTGGCACCCCGCAAAGTCGGCTCAGCCCCGCCAGTAGGCGGGGAGGTTCGGCTTCGTCGCCCGCAGGATGTCGAGGACCGCGGCGCGGTCGGCGGGCGAGAGGTGGGCGAAGGCCGGCTCGGTGACCTTGCCCGTCAGCACGTCGAACATCCGCCGCAGGACGTGGTCGCGGACCGCCGCCGGCATCCGGTCGAACGACTCGGTGTAGACGAGGTAGCTGCACGGGTACTTGAACAGCCGGGCCCGCAGGTCGAACTCCCGGAGCGACCGGCCCTGGGCGTCGGCCGGCCCGCGGGCCGCGAAGTCGCGGGCGAAGGCCGTCGTCCCCTCCACCGGGCCGGTCAGCTTCGCCTCGCCGCTGAAGAGGAGAGCCTTCACGAGGTCGTCGCCGGCGGAGGCGATCCGCCCCCGCACCGACTCGTACTGCGTCCCGGGCGGCTCCTTCAGTGCCTTGTTCAGCTCCTCCTGGTAGTGCAGCGCCGACCGGGCCTCCAGCGTCGCCCGGGCGATCCGGTTGTGGACCGCGACCTGGTGGCCGAGGACCATCAGGGCCACCACGTCGCTGTGCGGGGTCGGGTAGGCGCCGGTGGTGAAGAACGGCCGCAGGTCGGTGACGTTCTGGCTCGCCGGGTCGACCCGGTCGTCCTCGTAGTCCCGCCGGCCGCGGTGGGTGCGGTTGCCGAGGTGGTCGAGCCCGCCGTGCCGGCCGGTCACGTACCACCCGCCCCACCGCTCGCGGAACGGGCTGGTGTCGTCGGTGCGGTACGAGCCCGACCCCAGCATCGGCTCGCCGCCGCGGTCCGGGTGGACCGAGCGCATCAGGTGGCCGGGGACGCCGCGGTTGGCCGACGAGGCGTGGCAGACGAGGCACTGCTCGGTGTTGCGGGCGAACCGCGGCCGCCCCGCCGGCTCCTGGTCGAGGGTGTAGAACGAGGTGCCGAGGAGCGGGTCGGCCACGGACAGTTCCAGCACGTCGCCGCGGAGGCAGAAGCCGACGTACACGTCGTCGTTGAAGTACACCGCCCGCGGCGTCCGCGGCCCGATCCGCGACCGCTGGAGGCTGGTCTTCGAGAACACCAGCACCTGCGACGACTCGGGGATGTCGAACGCCTTCAGCACGGAGCGGAGGTAGCCGTGGTCGTCGGTGTGGGCGAGCGCGACCCGCCCGGCCGCGACCTCGCGCTGGAGGCGCGTGACGGCGTTGTCCGCGGCGGCCGACTCGTAGTTGATCGGCGGCTGGTTCAGGTCCACCGCCGCGACCGGCCCGGCGGCTCCGGCGGCGACCGCGGCGGTGAGAACGAATCGGGCTGTGGTCACGATGCCTCCACCGCCGGACAAAAGAGGACTAGATTGTCCGATATACTTTACCTGCCGGCCGGCGGGAACGCAAGCGGCCCGGCGGCGGATTCCGCCGCGGTCACTTGCTGCAAGCGCTGTTTGTGTTCCGAGCGTCGGCCGCGGACCCGCGGTTGACACGCTTCCCGCGGACCGGCTAGAGTCCCACCCCGACGCGGAGGGTGGAGTGCGGTCCGAGACGTTTCACGCCCTGGTCCGCGGCGAGCGGCGCGGCCCGCTCGCGGCTACCGCCCGGGCCGGGCTTTGGGCCGCCAGCTGGCCGTACCGGGCCGGGGTGTGGTGGCAGAACCGCGGCTACGACCACGGCCGCCGGCTGGTTGTGCGGGCCGGCGTGCCGGTGGTGAGCGTCGGCAACCTGACGCTCGGCGGCACCGGCAAGACGCCGTGCGTGGAGTATGTGGCCGGGTTCTACCGCGACCGCGGGTTGCAGGCGGCGATCCTGAGCCGCGGCTACGGGGCCGCGGCCGGGCCGAACGACGAGGCTCTCGTTCTCGAAGAGAACCTGCCCGACGTGCCGCACCTCCAAGACCCGGACCGGGTGGCGGCGGCGGGACGGGCGGTGGAAGAGCTGGAGTCCGAGGTGCTGGTGCTGGACGACGGCTTCCAGCACCGCAGGCTCCACCGCGACCTGGACGTGGTGCTGGTCGATGTCACCGTCCCGCCGCACCGCGACCGGTTGTTCCCGCGGGGGACGCTGCGGGAGCCCGAGAGCAGCCTGAAGCGGGCCGGCGTGATCCTGCTGACCCGCTGCGACCAGGCCGACCCGGCAGATGTGGCGGCGACCCGCGACCGGCTAGCGGCGCTGGTCCCCGACACGCCGGTGGCGGCGAGTGAACACCGGCCGACCGAACTGCTCGGCGGCGCGGAGCCCGAACCGGTCGAGAGCCTGCGCGGGCGAACCGTGGCCGGGTTCGCCGGGATCGGCAACCCGACGGCGTTCCGGCGGACGCTTGAAGCCCTCGGGGCGGACGTGGCGGGCTTCCGGGCCTACCCGGACCACCACCCGTACACCCGCGCCGACGTGGACGACCTCCGGACATGGGCGGCCGGCCTCCCCGCGGACGCGGTGGTGGCGACGACCCAGAAGGACTGGGTGAAGCTCCGGCTCCCCGACCTCGCCGGCCGGCCGCTGCGCGCGGTGCGGGTCGGCATCGCCTTCCGCGACGGGCAGGACGCCTTCGACGCGGCCCTCGCCCGGGTGGCGCCCGACACACCGACCCCCAACTGACCCCCACGGGCCGCACGGATGCGACCGTTCGACCTCACCGGCCTCCGCACCTACGACCTGGCGTCGCGCCCGAGCAAGGTCCGCACGGCCGACCTCGGCCGGCCGGCCGACCCGGCCACGCCGGTCGCCGACTGGCTCGACACCCTCCCGAAGCAGCTCGCCGCCAACGAACTCCGCCGGCTCCGCGACCACGTCGTCCGCGTCCACCGCTCCGGCAAGTCCTTCGCCGTCGCCCTGGGCGGGCACGTCATCAAGACCGGCTGTGCCCCGTACCTGATCGACCTGATCCGCCGCGGCGTGATCACCTCGGTGTCGATGAACGGGTCGGCGGCGATCCACGACTTCGAGCTGGCCCTGGCCGGGAAGACGAGCGAGGACGTGGCCGCCCAGCTGGCCGACGGCCGGTTCGGCATGGCCCGCGAGACGGCCGACGCCTTCGCCGAAGCCGCCCGGGTTGGGTCCGAAGGGACCGGCCTGGGCGCTGCGCTCGGCCGCTACATCGCCGACCTGAACTGCCCGCACGCCTCGGACAGCCTCGTCTACGCCTGCCACGCGGCCGGCATCCCGTGTACGGTCCACGTCGCCCTGGGGACGGACATCGTCCACATGCACCCGCAGGTGTCCGGGGCGGCCCTGGGCGAGGCGTCGATGATCGACTTCCGCCTCCTGTGCAGTGTGGTAGCGGGGCTGGGCGGTGGGGTGTGGCTGAACCTCGGCTCGGCGGTGGTGATGCCCGAGGTGTTCCTGAAGGCCGTGAGCGTGGCCCGCAACTTCGGGTGCGACCTCGACGGCATGGTCACGGCGAACTTCGACAAAGAGAGCAAGTACCGGACCGGGATGAACGTCCTCCGCCGCCCCGGGTCCGAGGGGATCGAGGTGATCGGCCACCACGAACTCCTGATTCCGCTGTTTCACGTGGCGGTGAGTTGTCAGTTGTCAGTTGTCAGTTGTCAGTCGGAAAGCCGGGCCGCGTAGGTGTGTGGCCGCGTGCCCGACTGACAACTGATCGCTGAGAACTCGGCACTGGGGCTAGCATGACCGACCTCGTTGACCTGGTCCACCGGCTCGGCCGCCCGCGGGTGCTGGTGGTCGGGGACGTGATGCTCGACCGTTACGTCTGGGGGAACGCCGAGCGGATCAGCCAGGAGGCGCCGGTGGTGCTGCTCCGCGCCGACCGCCGCGAGGAGCGGCTCGGCGGGGCGAGCAGCGTGGCCACCATGCTCCAGGCGCTTGGCGCCGAGACGAGCCTGGTCGGGGTGGTCGGCCCGGACGCGGACGGGCTCCGCTCGCGGCAAATCCTCACCGACCTCGGCGTCGACGCCGAGGGGGTGGTCACGGACGGGGGCCGGCCGACGACGGTGAAGGAGCGCTACATCGGCCGCGCCCAGGCCCGCCACCCGCAGCAGATGATCCGCGTGGACTACGAGGACCGCTCAGCGCTCGACGCCGCGGTCGAGCGCGACCTCGCCGCCGTGCTGGAGTCGAAGCTGCGCGCGGCCGACATCGTGCTGGTGAGCGACTATGACAAGGGCGTCTGCACGCCGGGGCTGCTCCAGGGGCTGATCGCCGCGGCGAAGGCCCGCGGCGTGCGGGTGGTCGCCGACCCGACGCGCGGCGGCGACTACGCCAAGTACCACGGCTGCTCGTCGATGACGCCCAACCGCCTCGAAGCCGGCCTCGCCACCGGGCGGGCGATCGCCACCACCGATGAAGCGCTCGCGGCCGCCGCCGACCTGCGCGACCGCCTCGGACTTGAGGCCGGGATCGTGACGCTCGACAAGGACGGGATGGCCCTGGCCCACAGCGACGGCCGGGCGGTCGTGCTCCCGACCCGGCCGCGGCAGGTGTACGACATCACCGGCGCCGGCGACATGGTCATGGCCACCCTCGGCCTCGCCCTCGCCGCCGGGGCCGACTACGACCCGGCCATCCGCCTCGCCAACGTGGCCGGCGGCCTGGAGGTCGAGAAGATCGGCGTGGCCACCGTCACCCGCGAAGAGATCCTGGCCGACCTCCTCCACGCCCCGTTCCGCGGGGCGGAGCGGGTGCCCGGGGCGAACAAGGTGCTGCCGCTCCCCCAACTGCTGGCCGACCTCGACCGTCGCCGCCAGGCCGGGCAGCGGGTGGCATTCACCAACGGCTGCTTCGACGTCCTCCACGCCGGCCACGTCCAATACCTCCACGAGGCCCGGGCGCAGGCCGACTGCCTGGTCGTGGGACTGAACAGCGACGCCAGCGTCCGCCAGATCAAGGGGCCGAGCCGCCCCGTGAACGCCGCCGACGCCCGGGCGCTCGTGCTGGCCGGGTTGCAGGACGTGGACTACGTGACGATCTTCGCCGAGGCCACGCCCCTGAGCCTGATCCGCGCCGTCCGCCCGGACGTGCTGGTGAAGGGGGCCGACTACCGCCGGGACGAGGTGGTCGGGGCCGAGGTCGTGGAGGCGGCCGGCGGGCGGGTCCACCTCGCCGGGCTGCGGCCGGGGGTGTCGACCACGACCCTCATCGAGCGGATGCGGGCCGCCTGACGGGAAGACTCACGGGTTCACGGATGAACCGGATCGCGCTGTTCCTGCCGAACTGGGTCGGGGACGTGGTGATGGCCACGCCCGCGGTCCGGGCCGTCCGCGAGCGCTACCCCGCGGCCGAGCTGCTGGCGGTGTGCAAGCCCTACGTCGCGGACGTGGTCGCCGGCGCCCCGTGGCTCCGCGACGTGGTCCGGTTCGACAAGGCCGGCCCGCGCGACCAGCGATTCTGGGCCGTCGCCCGCCGGCTGCGGCGCGAGCGGGTCGATGCGGCAGTCCTATTCCCGAACTCCTTCCGGGCCGCGCTCCTGGCCCGGCTCGGCGGCTGCCGGCACGTCGTCGGCTTCCGGCGCTACGGCCGGAGCTTCCTCCTCAGCTCGCCGCGGCTCGCCGCGAAGACGGACGGCCGCGGCCGGTTCGTCCCCTCCCCGGTCATCGACGACTACAACCGGCTCGCGGTCGCCCTGGGGGCGGACGACCCCGGCCACCGGATGGAGCTGTTCACCACCCCGGCGGACGAGGCCGCGGCCGACGCGGTGTGGCGGCGGTTCGGCCTGGGGGGGTACGGGCGGGTCGTGTGCCTGAACCCCGGGGCGGCGTTCGGGGCGGCGAAGTTCTGGCCCGGCGACTCGTTCGCGGCGCTCGCCCGGATGCTCGCCCAGCGCACCGGCGCCGGGGTGCTGGTGCTGTGCGGCCCGGCGGAGCGCGGGCTGGCCCGGCGGATCGCCGAGTCGAGCCGCAGCCCGCACGTCTTCTCGCTCGCCGACAGCCCACTGTCACTCGGCCTGACGAAGGCCGCGGTGCGCCGGGCCGACCTGCTCGTCACCACCGACAGCGGCCCGCGCCACTTCGCCGCGGCCTTCGGCCGGCCGGTGGTCACGCTGTTCGGCCCGACGCACATCGAGTGGACGGAGACGTACTTCGAGAAGGCCGTGAACCTCCAGAAGGCGGTGCCGTGCGGGCCGTGCCAGAAGCGGGTCTGCCCGCTCGACCACCGCTGCATGACCGGCCTCACCCCGGACGAGGTGTTCGCCGCCGCGTCCGGCCTGCTGGCCCGCTTCCCGCTCCCGCACGCCGGGGAGGCCCGCCGTGCCAGTTAGTACCCTCCGCCCGCGGGTCCGCCCGGCGGTCGCGCCGGTTACCGTCCCTTCCCCCACCGTCGGCGGCTGGGTCGAGGTCCACCCCGACTTCCGCCCCCGCCTCACCGCCCACGGGCTCACGACCGCGGCCGGCTTCCTCGACCTGCCCGGCGAGGTCGTGAGCGGGCACCCGGACCGGCACGTCCGGCGCGTCGAGCTGCCGGACTGGGGCCGTGCCTTGTACCTGAAGCGGCAGCACCGCGTGACGTGGCGGGAACGCCTGCGGCAGTGGCGGGCCGGGTTCCCTTGGTCGTCGCGGTGCGGGCGGGAAGCGGTGGTGTTGAAGGCTCTCACCGCGGCGGGGCTCCCGGCCCCGCGCTGGGTGGCCCACGGCGAAGACGGCCAGGGCCGGGCCTTCCTGCTGGTCGAAGAGTTGGCGGGAATGGTCGAACTGCGCCAGCTGGGCGGTGACCCCGCGTTGTCACCCGCGGACCGTGCCCATCTCAGCGAGCAACTCGGGCGGGAGGTCGCGGCCGTCCACGCCGCCGGCTTCGACACCCCAGATCTGACTGCCAAGCACGTCTTCGTGAGCCCGACGTCGGGCGAGGTCACGCTCATCGACTGGCAGTCCGCCCGCCGGTTCCCTGCCCTCCCCGAGCCGGCCCGGCTGCGTGCCCTGGCCGCGCTGCACGCCTCGCTCGCCGACTACCTCGCCACCCCGCGGGAGCGGTTGCGCTTCCTCCGGGCCTACCGGCAAGCCGCCGGGATGCCGCGGACACGCCTCGCCGCGATCGAACCGCTCGCCGCTGCGGCCCGGTCCCGCCGCTCCGTCCGCGACCAGCGTCAGCCCGTGACGACGACCGCGTCTCAGCGGCTCATCTGGCTCGCCGGCGAGGCCGTGTGTGCGGTCCCGGGCGTGGCCGCCCGCTGGCCGCGGCCCGCCGTGCGGGCGCCGTTCTACGGCGGGCCGGCGGGAACCCGGCGGGTCACGCTCCCGGACGGGCGGCCGGCCGAACTCGTGTGCGGAACGTCGGTCGCGCCGTGGGGCCGCTTCGTGGCCCGGCTGCGCGGGCGGCCGTGGCGGTCGCCGGGGGCCACGCTCGGGCGGGTGCTGTTCCACCTCGAACGGTACGGCCTACCTGCTCCCCAGCTGTACGCCTTCGGCCAGCGGGAAACGGGTCGCGCCTCGGCCGAGTGGTTCGCCCTGCACGAGCCGCCCGCGGGTCGCCCCCTCGCCGACTGGCTCGCCGCCGCCCCGCCGGCCGACCTGCGCCGCGACGTGCTCGACCAGTGTCGCCTACTCCTCGGCGAGCTCCACGACGCCGGGTGCCGGGCCGTCGGCCCCGTGTTCTGGGTCGACCCCGCCGGCCGGGTCAGCGTGGGTGGCGTGCGGCGCGTCCGCATCGCCCGCCGCCTGACCCCCCGGCAGCGGCAGGCCGACTTCGCTCAGCTGGCGGCCGCGGCCGCTTCCATTCCTCCCGGCCGGCGAGGCTGATGCACCCGCCCCCGCGAAGCCCGAACCCCACCCCGGCCCGGTTCCTGCCGTCGGTCCGCGACCCGGTTTCGTCGCTGTGGCACCGGCTGCGAAAGGGAACCCGCATCGTCCGCCGCGAGCCCGACTGGGACCGCCTCGCGGGCGAGGACTGGCCCGACCGGGTGATGGACCTGGACGTCACCGACCGCCTCCACCGAAAGCAGGGGCGTTCAATCGGCCGGCTGATCCTGTCGCAGGGGCGGTCCCGGCTGGGGGTGTACCTGAAGCGGCACTACCGGCTCAGCTGGTGGCGCGGGGTACTCGCCACTCTGTTCCCGAACCGGGCGTGGTCGCCGGGGCTCGAAGAGTGGCAACGGCTGTGCGGGGCGCGCGACGCCGGCTTCCCGGTGCCGCGGGCGGTGGCCGCCGGGCAGTTCGTCGGCCCGTGGTTCCGGCTCCAGGGCTTCCTGGCGGTCGAGGAACTGTACGGGATGCTCCCGCTGCACGAGGCCGTCCCGCTGGCGGCGGCGCGGCTCGACCCGGTCACGTTTGCCCGGTGGAAGCGCGGGCTGACGGCCGAACTCGCCCGCCTCGCCCGCCGGCTCCACGACCAGAGTTGGTTCCACAAGGATCTGTATTTCTGCCACTTCTACATCCCGGACGACCTCACCCGCCGCGTCCCGGACGGGTGGGCCGACCGGGTGTTCATGATCGACCTCCACCGCCTCGGCCGGCACCCGGTCGCAGCCGCGTGGTTCCGGGTGAAGGACTTGGCCCAGCTGCTGTTCTCGTCCGAGGTGACGGGGGTCACGGCCCGGGACCGGCTGCGCTTCTGGAAGCTGTACCGGGCCGGCGGCCGGGGGAGCTGGTTCACGCCCCTCATCCGAGTGAAGTGGTGGCAGTACCGGCGACACAACCGTCGCCGGAGTGCGGGTGTGAGTGCGAGTGCGAGTGCGAGTGCGAGGGAAGCGGCCTGACGGCCTGGTCGCCTGGGGCGTTACCCCGGCTATTGAATCTCAGCCCTTCGGGCTGAAGACGTTTGCTTGCAGGCTAACGGCCTGCGGTTCGATGACCCGGGGTGCTGCCCCGGGCGGGGCTGATGGATCGGCCCTCACACGCACACCCCGCGGAGCGGGTTATGGACATCGCCCTCTGCTACGAAAGCGTGCTGCCGGCCCGGGGCGGGGCGGAGACGTATATCGGCGACCTCGCCCGGCGGCTCGCCCGCGACGGCCACGCCGTCCACCTCTACGCCTGCCGGTGGGACGCCTTCTCCCTGCCGCCGTCCACCCACTTCCACCGGATCGACGTCCCCACCGGGCCGCGGTTCCTGCGGCCGTGGCGGTTCGGCGAGGCGTGCGAGCAGGCGCTCCGCGGGGCGACGCATGATGTCACCGTCGGGTTCGACAAGACCTGGGGGCAGGACGTCCTCTACCCGCAGGGCGGGCTGCACGCCGCGTCCGCCGCGCACAACCTCCTCAAGTTCCCGACCCGGTGGGAGCGGGCGCTCGCCGCCGCCGGGAAGTGGCTCGACCCGGCCGCGTGGTCGTTCGCCCGGCTGGAGCGGAAGCAGTACCTCGGCCCGAACCGGCCGCTGGTGGTGGTCAACAGCAGGATGGTCCGCGGGCACTTCGAGCGGTTCTACGGCGTGCCGGCCGAGTCGGTCCGGGTGGTCCACAGCGCCATCGACCCGCTCCGCTTCGCCGCCGAGGACCGGCTGAAGCGGCGGCAGGAGGAGCGAGACCGCTGGGGCGTGTCGCCGGAGGCGACGGTCGGGCTGTTCGTGGCCATGAACTACCGGCTCAAGGGGCTGGCGCCGCTCCTGCGGGCGCTGCCGCTCGTGCCGCGGGACCGGCCGTTCACGCTGGCGGTGGTCGGCCACCCGAAGGACGGCCGCTACCGCCGGCTCGCGGCCCGGCTGGGAGTCGCCGACCGGGTCGCCTTCCTCGGCCACCGCAACGACCCGAAGGACGCCTACTTCGCGTCCGACTTCCTCGTCCACCCGACCTTCTACGACCCGTGTTCGCTCGTGGCGCTGGAGGGGCTGGCGTGCGGGCTGCCGGTCGTCACCACGCGGTACAACGGGGCGTCCGAGTTGCTCAGCCCCGCGGACGGCGTGGTGGTCAGCGACCCGCACGATGCGCCGGCGCTGGGGGCGGCGCTGGCCGGGATGCTCGACCACGGCCGGCGGGCGGCGATGTCCGCCGCGGCGCGGGCGGCGGCGAACCGCTGGACCTTCGAGCAGCACTACCGGGCGCTGCTCGACGTGTTCGGCGAGGTCCGCCGCTTGAAGCGGGTGGCGTAAGATACCGGGGCGACTTCCCCCGCCCCGGGTGACTCATGCGGCAGACGGCTCTGAAGGTGTCCCACGTCCTCGCCCTCGGCCTGTGGGTCGGCGGGGCGGCGTTCTTCAACTTCGTGACCGCCCCAACCATCTTCGACACGTTCAAGCACGTCGTCGAGGCCGGTCCGTCGGACCGCACCGCCCAGCAGCGCATCACCCCCGCGGACGCCACGCCGGAGCAGCGGGCCGCGCTGGCGAGCGCGCTGGCGGGCTCGGCGGTCGGCCCGGTGTTCCCGAAGTACTTCGTGTGGCAGGGGGTGTGCGGCGTGGTGGCGCTGCTGACGGCGGCGGCGTGGTGGCGGCTCGGCGGTGTCCACCGTTGGCGGGTGGTCGTGGTCGGGCTGGCGGTGGTGTGCGTGGCCGGCGGGTGGCCGATCTCGGACGCGGTCACGCACCTCCGGCTGGCGCGGTTCGACCCGAGCCCGGACGTGTCCGCGGCCGCGAAGGCGGCGTTCCGCCCGTGGCACCTGGCGAGCCTCGGGCTGAGCATGGTGACGGTGCTGCTGGCGGGCGTGGCACTGGCCCTGGCGGCGAAGCTGCCCGCACCGCGGGAGTGACGAAGCGCGAATGACTCACCTGTGGGGGGCCGCGGCACCGGTCTCGATCGCCGCTCACCCCGTCTCCGGGTTCGTATCACACCTGTACCCCGTGACGCGCACCCGGAGTTGTTCATGCCCCCGCCGTTCGCCGGCATCTGGCCGGCCATGCTCACCCCCACCCGCCCGGACGGGTCGCCCGCCCTCGCCGTCTGCGAACAGCTGGTCAACCTCTTCGCCCGCCAGAACCTCGGCGGGATCTACCTCGTCGGCTCCACCGGCGGCTGGCCACTGTTCACCGTCGCCGAGCGGAAGACGATCGCCGCGACCGTGGTGAAGGCCGCGGCCGGGCGTATCCCGGTGATGGTCCACGTCGGGGCGGTCGCCACGGCCGACGCGGTCGAGCTGGCCGAGCACGCCGCCGCGCTCGGGGCGGACGCCGTGTCGGCCGTCGGGCCGATCTACTACAAGCACCCGCCGGAGGTCGCGCTCGAGTTCTACCGCCGGCTCGGCGCCGCCACCCCCCTGCCGCTGTACGCCTACCACCTGAGCGGGGTCAGCCAGTCCTCCCTCGGCCCGCGCGAGTTCGCCGCCCGGCTGCTCGACATCCCGACCGTCGCCGGGATGAAGATCACCGACCACGACCTCTACCCGTTCGGCCTCATCCACAGCGCCGCCGGCGACCGGCTCCGGCTGTTCAGCGGGGCCGACGAGGTGATGTGCCACGCCGTCCTGAGCGGCGCGTGCGGGGCGATCGGCACGTTCTACAACCTGTTCGGCCCGGCCTGCGCCGCCGCCCGGGCCGCCACCGAGGCCGGGGACGTGGCCGCCGGCCGGGCCTTCATGCTCCGCTTCCAGGGCGTCATCGCCGACGCCCTCGCCGGCGGGGTGTGGTCGTTCCTGCGGGCCGGGGTGCGGGTGAAGTACGGCCTCGACGTGGGCATGCCGCGGCCCCCGCTCGGGTCGGCCGACCGGGACTGGGACGAGGGCCGGGTGCGGGAACTCATGGCCCGGGTGGACGGGCCGGGCTGACGCGGGGGCTGGTGTCGGTTTTTCCGCCGGTCCCGCGAATCGTGTGTGCTACGCTACCGTGTGGGCGTGATGTGGCGGTACGGGGTGCCCCGATGACGTTCGACCAACTCCTGACGATCGTGCGCGGGAACCTGCCGATCGCGGTGGGGGGGGGGGTCGCGGTCCTGGTGCTGTCCTTCCTGGCGCTCCAGGCCCGGAAGCGTCGCGGCGGGTTCGACCCCGCCGCCCGGGCCGCCGCGCCACCCCCGGCGCCCGCGGCCGAGGAGAAGGCGCTGTCGTGGGCGCCGCCCGAACACTCTTACGCCGACCGCCGCGGCTCGGTCCGCCGCGAGGGGGTGCCGGTCCGGGTGCTGGTGTCGTCCACCAACCTGCGGAACGGCCTGAACGATGCGTACGTCGTGGACCGCTCGACCGGCGGCCTGCGGATCATCATGCAGGCGGCGGTGGCGCCCGGCAGCACCCTCCAGGTCCGGGCGGCGAACGCCCCCGACACCATCGGCTTCGTGAACCTCATCGTCCGCAGCTGTCGCAAGCACCCCGACCACTTCGAGGTCGGCGGGGAGTTCGAGAAGACCCCGCCGTGGAACGTCCTCCTCCTGTTCGGCTGAGCCGCCCGTTCCGATCGAACGTCCTGCCCGGTCCACCACTTCCGACGATTCCGCGCGGATTCCGCGCAGAACCCCCCGGTCCGTTGCGAACAATAGGGTAAGCAGTGGTGTCGATGAGAGCGGCGGGCCGGCCTCCGGCCGGCCGCACCCCCGCCCGGAGGGCGCACCATGACCCGCGTACTGACGACCCTGTTCGCCGAGGCGCCGGCCGGTGGCTACACCTACACCGGCGGCAGCCCCGACCACCCGCCCGGTGACCCGACCCTCGGCTGGCTGATGATCGCCGGGGCGGTGGCCGTGTTCGTCTTCCTGACCTGGGTCGCCGCCCGCATCGGGGACGCCGACCACCCGGCCGACAAGACGCCGTCCTGACCCCCGAGCCGTCGCATGACCCCCGAGTCCTGGCTGGCCGACCGCACGCGGCAGATCGAACTGTCCGGCATCCGCAAGGTGTTCGAACTAGGCAAGTCCCTCAAGGATCCGGTCAACCTGAGCATCGGCCAGCCGCACTTCCCGGTCCCGGAGCCGGTCCGGGAGGCGGCCAAGGCCGCCATCGACGCCGGCCACAACGGCTACACCGTCACGCAGGGCGCGGCCGAGCTGCGCGACCGCCTCGCCGCCGACGCCGCCGCCCGCTTCCCCGGCCAGGACCGCGACGTCCTCGTCACCAGCGGCACGAGCGGGGGGCTGCTCTTGGCCCTGCTGGCGACCGTGAACCCGGGCGACGAGGTGATCACGCCCGACCCGTACTTCGTCGCCTACCCGCACATGATCACCCTCGCCGGCGGGCGGATGGTGCCGATACCGGGCTACCCCGACTTCCGCCTCGACCCGGACCGGGTCGCCGCCGCGGTCACGCCGCGGACGAAGGTGATCCTCCTCTCCACGCCGTCGAACCCGACCGGGGTCGTCGCGGAGCCGGCGGCGCTGAAGGCGATCGCGGAGCTGGCCCGCGCCCGGGGCGTCCTGCTCATCAGCGACGAGATCTACCGGGCCTTCCACTACGACGGCCCGGCCTACAGCCCGGCCGTGGCGGACGAGAACGTGCTGGTCGTGGAAGGGTTCGGGAAAACCTACGCCATGACCGGTTGGCGCCTCGGCTGGGCCCACGGGCCGAAGCGGCTCCTCGCCGAGATGGCCAAGCTCCAGCAGTTCACCTACGTGTGCGCCCCCAGCGTGGCCCAGCACGCCGGGGCGGCCGCGCTCGACTACGACGTCTCGGCCCTGGTCGCCGACTACCGGCGGAAGCGGGATCTCCTGTGCGAGGCACTCCGCGGCCGGTACGAGTTCGCCGTGCCGGGCGGAGCCTTCTACCTGTTCCCGAAGGCTCCCTGGGGCACTGGGACCGAGTTCGTCACCGAGGCGATCAAGAACAACCTCCTCATCATCCCCGGCGGCACCTTCAGCGGCCGGGACACGCACTTCCGCATCTCCTACGCGGCCACGGACGAGACGCTCCGCCGCGGGGTGGAGATCCTGACCCGGCTGGCCGACCGTCCGCCGCCGACGTGATAACAAATGACAGAATAAATACCAATGCAATGACGATGGTAACAGCCACGTGCCCCGCCGGCCGGTTCTTGCCGGCCGTTCGCCCGGTCCTTGCCCGTCTCGCCCGATCCCGACCAGGGATTGACTTCCCCCCGGCCCGGTCACGGCTTATCGTGAACTCATGCCAGCTGCACCCCCCAGTGCGTTCCTCGTCGTCCGCCGGGACGACGGGTTCGGGGACGTGTACCCGCTCCAGGACGGGACGCGGTACACCCTCGGGCGGGCGCCGACGAACCGCGTCGTCCTGAAGGACGACCTGTGCAGCCGGGAGCACGCCGAGGTGTTCCCGGCCGAGGGCGGGTGGTTCGTCCGCGACCTCGGCAGCCTCAACGGCACCCACGTCAACGCCGAGCAGCTCCGCCGCGAGCAGCGGCTCGTCGCCCGCGACGACCTCCGCGTCGGCCGGGTCGAGTTCGTGTTCATCGAGGATCTCACCCAGCTCCCGGACGTCCCCCAGCCGGCGGCCTCCCGGTCGGCCGACAAGACCGACGGGATGGCGATCAAGAAGCGGCTCGGCCAGACCCGCTACCACCCCCCCGCGGGCGCCCCGACCGCCGCCCCGGCGCCCGAGCCGCCGCGGACCGACTCCCGCGTGCCGCCGTCCCAGGCGCTGGCCATCCTGTACAAGCTCGCCCTCGACATGGCCGACGCCGCCACCCCCGCCGAACTCGGCGAGATGGTGGTGGACGCGGTGTTCCGGGCCACGCCCGCCGAGGTGGGGGCGGTCCTGGCGCTGAAGGAGGGGCGGGAGTTCGAGCCGGTCGTCTACCGCCACCGCGGCACCGGCCACCCGACCTACCACAAGGTGTCGAACTTCGTCAGCCACGAGGTGCTGACCACGAAGCAGGCCGTGCTGGCCGAGAACGTGGCCCTGGAGCGGGCGCTCAAGGACCGCGACAGCATCGCCGACCTGAAGGTGGCCAGCCTCATCTGCGCCCCGGTGATGTTCGAAGACCAGTTCATCGGCCTCCTCCACCTGTACCGGGCCAACCTCCAGGCGGCGCTCAACCCGGACGACCTGGAGTTCACCCTCGCCGTCGCCCGCCAGCTGGGCACCGCCTGGCACCGGCTGCGGAAGCAGGCGACGCTGTCGGTCGAGGTGCAGAACCTCAAGGACCAGCTGCGGATCGAGAGCGAGATGGTCGGCGGGAGCACCGCCCTCAGTACGATCGAGTCGCAGGTCGGCCGGGTGGCCGGGACGAAGGCGACGGTGCTGGTCCGCGGCGAGAGCGGGGTCGGCAAGGAGCTGGTGGCGCGGGCGATCCACACGTCGAGCCCGCGGAAAGAGGCTCCGTTCGTCTGCCTCAACTGCGCGGCCCTGACGGAGACGCTGCTGGAGAGCGAGCTGTTCGGCCACGAGAAGGGGGCGTTCACGGGGGCGACGGAGCGGATGATCGGGAAGTTCGAGGCCGCCGACAGCGGGACGATCTTCCTGGACGAGATCGGCGAGATGGCCCCGAGCACGCAGGCCAAGTTCCTGCGGGTGCTGGAGGGGCAGCCGTTCGAGCGGGTCGGCGGGAACACCCCGATCAAGGTGGACGTGCGCGTGGTGGCGGCGACGAACCGCCCCCTGGAGGACGCGGTCCGGGCCGGGACGTTCCGCCGCGACCTGTTCTTCCGCCTCCAGGTCGTTCAGCTGGACGTGCCCCCGCTCCGCGACCGCCCCGACGACGTGCCCCCGATCGCCGACCACTTCCTGAAGCGGTTCGTGCGCGAGACGGGCCGGAAGATCCGCGGCTTCACCCCGGCGGCGGTCGAGAAGCTGAAGGGCTACCGCTGGCCGGGGAACGTGCGCGAGCTCCGGAACGTGGTGGAGCGGGCGGTGGCGTTGGGCACCGGCCCGGTGATCGACGCGGCCGACATCTGGCTGTCCGAGCTGGACGTGGGCGCCCCGGTGATCGGGGCCGCGTCGGCCGCGTACCGCCCCGAGCCGCTGGACGACGTGGAGAAGCGGCACATTGAGGCGACGCTGAAGTACACCGACTGGAACAAGTCTCAGGCCGCGTCGATCCTCGGCATCGAGCGCTCGACGCTCGACCGGAAGATCAAGGGCTACAACCTGTCGCGGTAGCGACGAGGACGCCGCCGATGCGTGGGAAGGCCACACCGGGGCCAGCGGCCCCCACTCCCGCCCCCGGCCGGCCGGCACGGCCGCGCCGCCGGCTCGTGCTGGCGCTCGCCGCGGGAGCGGGCGTGATTCTCCTCGCGTCCGCGGCCTACACGCCCGCGGCCCGGTGGCTGACGCGGACGTGCGGCGAGCACCTGACCGTCGCCGAGACCAAGAGCCTCGTCCAGCCCCACCTGCCCGCGGACGCCTCCGACGTCCGGTTCTACCAACACCTGCACCCGGACCGGCTCATCTTCGTCGACTTCACGATCGACGAGCGCGGCTTTCTGGAGTGGGCCGCGCGGCGGGACTGGAGGCCGGAACCGATCGCGGGGAGCGCCGCGGTCTGGCCCCGGCTGGGCTTCGGCGACCAGGACACCGTGGTCCGGATCACCAACGGCTACCGGTACCGGAACAACGCGCAGCGGGGGGCGCCGAACACGGTCGTGGTCTACTACGACCGCGCGGCGCGGCGGGCCTACTACGCCTTCTGGTCCGCCCCGCGGGACGAAGAGGATTGAGGGTGGAGCCGCCTCGGGTTTGGAGTTTGGAGGACGGTCCCGGGGTGCAACTCGGGACGGGTAGCGACGGGGTCGTATCGCCTCAGCCCCTCGTGACACCGTCCACGCCGCCCGGGGTTTCACCCCGGGCTACACGCCGACCGCCCTCCGGGCTCCGGCACACGAACCGGCCGGCGGCCCGAGCCGGCGCCGGCTCACCCCGCCCGCTTCGCGGCGGCTTGCAGCTCCAGGCAGTGCCCCTCCAGGTCGCGGTTGCCGCTCGACCGGGCCTGCGCCAGCCCCCGCTCGGCGAACGCCAGCGCCTTCGCCCCGGCCTTCAGCCGGAGCATCTCTTCGGCCGCCGACGTGTAGAACTTCCCCTCCCCGGGGTGCCCGGCGATCAGGGCGTCGAACGCCGCCGCCGCCCGGTCGGCGTCCTTCATCTTCACGAACAGCTGAGCCTTCTTCAGCCCGAACTCGACCGCCCGGCCGCCGCCGTTGTGCTGGGCGTCGACCTGCTCGCCCTGCGCGAGCAGGTCGAGCGCCTTGTCGAACTCCCCGGCCGCGGCGGCGCCGGTGACGGCCGCCGCGTACAGCGGGTAGCGGTCGGCGTGGGCCGGGTCGTGCGGCTTGGTCACCCCGGCCTGGGCGAACGCCACCGCCAGGTCGCGGGCGTCGAGCTTCAGGGCCGCCCGCATCGCCTGGTCGAGCTCGCCGACCGACAGGGCGGCCACGTCCAGCCCGGCCAGCTCGGCGGCGTTCATGTCGGTAACCGCCCGCTTCGCCGGGGCGGCCGGCGCGGCCGCGGCCGCCGGGGCGGGGGCCGGCTCCGGCTCCGGGTCGGCCGGCACGTCCACGTGCGGGGGCGCGGCCGACACGTACTCCAGCCCGAGCTTGTGCCGCAGGGCGGCGAAGTCGTACACGTCGATCGGCACGGTCTGGTTGCCGACCCGCTTCTGCGGCACGACCCCCAGGAAGCAGTCGGCCACGAACTTCACCACGCCGAACACCCGCTTCCGGAGCAGCGAGCTGCCGGTCGCGTCGAGCGGGTTGTTCCCGGCCAGCGCCTTCAGCGGCCGGTGGAGCCACACCTCCTCGAAGTAGTTCTTGGCGTGGGCCCGCAGCTTCTCCTCGGCCTGGGCGACGTCGGCCGTCTGCGTCGGGTAGACGAGGGCGTCCAGGCACACGTCGCCGAAGTTGATGGGCGTCGTCGTCTGCACCGGCTCCTGCACCGCGAGGTTCACGCGGGTGCGGAGCTCCTCGGCGACCCGGGCCGAGTTGTCGCGGTTGGGGTGCCAGATGCGGATCACCCCCTGGGAGATGGCCAGCTTCGCCACCACCTTCGCCAGCGTCGTGCCGCCGACCGCCAGCAGGCTCGGCAGTTCCTCGACCACCATCGCCGACACCGTGCCGGCCTCCTGGTCCACCTGCACCCCGAGCAGCCGGCGGGACCGCTCCGTCTCCTGGAGCCACTGCATCACCGGCTGCGGGTCGCGGATCGGCAGGAAGAAGCCGTGTTCGAGGTAGTCCGCGTCGTTCTCCATTCCCTGCCCGCAGCGGAGAACCTCCAGCAGCGCGGCGGCCTCTTCGGCCCGGCGGTCGTCCGTCTCCAACTCCACCGACTTCGCCAGCGCCTCGGCCGCCTTGGGCTGCTCGCCGGTCCAGGCCAGGACCAGGCCGAGGTTGAACCACGCCGCCGGGTCGCCGGGGGTGGCCCGGGTCAGCTCCTCGAACGCCGCGCGGGCGTCCGAGAACCGGCCGGTGGCGGCCGCCGCGGCGACCTTCTTGGCCGTGGGCCGGAAGGCGTAGGCCTTGCGGGCGCACTCCGGGAGCCGCGACTCGGGGCCGAACAGGGCGTCGAACTGCTGCTGGGCCTCGGGGTCGTCCGGCAGGCAGGCGACCGACCGCTCCAGGGCCGCCCGGGCGGCGACCGGCCGGTTGAGCATCAGTTCGTTGCGGAAGATGAGTTCGTAGACGTGCGCCAGCTGATCCTTCGCGTCCGGGTCGTAAGTTTCGGCCGCCTTGCGGAACAGCATGAGGGCGCCGATCAGTTCGCCCTCGTTCTGGCGGAACATGCCTCGCAGGAAGTGCGCCATCCCGAAGTTCGGGTTCCGCTTCAGCGCCTCCGACAACGCCTCCTCGGCCCGCTCGACCAGCTTTTCCTGCTCCGAGGGCGTCGGGGCGGTGCCGGCGGCGTTGTACAGGAACTGGGCGTAGTACCCCCACACGGCCGGCTGGTCGGCGTGACCCTGGGTGAGCGCCTGGATGGTGCCCAGGGCGGCCTCGTGCTGGCCGAGCCGCTCCTGCTCGAACGCCCGCTCGACGCTCGCGAAGTAGGCCGCGCAACACCACTTGTGCTTCTTGCCGCTGCCGCACGGGCAGGAGGCGTAGGGGTCCAGAGGCATCGGTCGGGTGTCCCGTGGGGGGTGTTGATTCGGCCGCGCCGGTCGGGGCCGGCGGTAGCAGTTGTTCTACGAAGCGGGACTCGTCCGGTCGGGGCCGAAAACGCAAGCGGGGGAGTTTGACAGCCCCCGAAACCGTCCTAATTTTCGGTGACGCCGCGAACCCAGCCCCCGGGGCCGCCGCACGTCCGGCCCCCGGCCCCGGCCCGCCGCGATACACCCTCGAAGGATCCGCTCATGGTGACCAGTGACCTCGGCGCGTGCGAGTGGTTCGTGTGGGATCTCCGCCGCTCCGGGCTGATCGACCGCGGCCAGCTCGACGCCACCGTCGGCGAGTTCCTCAAGCGGAACCCGCGGGCCGAGGCGCCGGCCCTGGCCGACTACCTCGTCCAGCACGGCACCATCACCCCGTTCCAGGCCGAGCGCATCCTCAACGGCAAGACCCAGGGGCTCGCCCTCGGGCCGTACGTCCTGCTGGACGCCATCGGCACCGGCAGCATGGGGCAGGTGTACAAGGCCAGCTCGAAGAACGACGCCAACCTGTACGCGGTCAAGGTGCTGCCGCGGCGGAGCATGTGGAACGTCCGGCTGGCCCGCCGCCAGGTCCGGTCGTTCGCCAACTTCTCGCACCCGGCGGTGGTCCCGTTCGTGGACGTGGGCACCGCCGGCGGGCTCCACTACCTGGCCTGGCCGCTGGCCGAGGGGCAGACCCTGGAGGGTCTGGTCCAGCAGGCCGGCAAGCTCGCCCCGGCGCTGGCGGCGGTGTACGGCGTGCAGGTGGCCCAGGGGCTGACGGTGGCCCACCAGAACAGCCTGTTCCACGGGCTCGTGAAGCCGTCGAACGTGCTGGTCGGGCCGGACGGGCAGGCCCGCCTCCTCGACTTCGGGATCGGCTCGCTGCTGGTCGAGAACGAGGGGGAGAGCCTGGTGGACACCATGTCCACGGCCAACACGCTCACCAGCGGGCTGGACTGCGCCAGCCCCGAGAGCATCATGGAGCCGACCAACCGGACCCCGGCCGGCGACCAGTACAGCCTGGGGTGCGTGCTGTACTACTGCCTCACCGGGCGGGTGCCGTTCCCGGAGGGGAGCGCGGTCGAGAAGATGATGGCCCACCAGGCCAAGGAGCCGGTGCCGATCCGAGAGCTGTCCCCGGGCGTCCCGGAGGGGCTGTGCCGGGTGGTAGCCCGGCTGATGAGCAAGGCTCCCGAGGAGCGCTACTCCGGGTGCGACGAGGTGGTCGAGGCGCTGGAGCCGTTCCTCGGCGACCTGTCGGCCGCCCCGACCGGGCGGTCGAACCACGGGTCGGGCCACGGCTCGGGCCGGGTGCCGGCGTCGTCCCTGCGGCGGGGCGCCGGGTCGTCCGGGCGGATGCCCGGCCTGCCCGCCCCGGGCGGGTCGAACTACGGCGCCCGGCCGGCCCCGGCCGCCGCGCCGCCGGCCTCCCACCCCGGCGTGCGGACCCCGGCCCCGCCCTCCCACCCGGGGGTGAAGATGAACCCGCCCCCGCTCGGGCGGCAGGACTCGGGCCGCAGCCCGATGCCCCCGGCCCCGGGCCGCCCGGACGTGGGCCGCAACCCCCCGCCGCTCCCGACCCGTGGCGGCGGCATCCCCAGCCGGGCCTCCTTCCAGCTGTCGCACCAGCAGCCCGCCGAGGAGGTCGAGTACGCGACCGAGATCGAGGCGCCCGCCCCCGTCCGCCAGCCGGACCCCTCGCGCTGGGTGGACGACGGCCCGGCCGACCACCGCGGCGGGGGCGGGTTCGGCCCGGTCGGGCTGGTGGCCGTGGCCGTGTTGGTGATGGTGGCCGTGTACTTCGGCGCCACCTTCCTGATGAAGTAACGACGCCCTGACGCGCGTGCGGCCCGGGGGGTGTTTGCCCCGGGCCGCGGCCCGCGCCCCGGCCGCGGCTGCCGGCCGGAACACGCCCGCCCCCACTTCCCCTCCGCCGTTCGGCCGGTTTTCTCTTGCCCCGCCGGGTCGGGGCGCTCATCCTGTACACCACGCACCGACCATACCGTTCCCCCGAGGGTGGGGATGCCGTCCCCGGACGTACTCGACTTCGCCAAGTTGCTCGCCCCGGTGGCCGGCGACAACCCGGCCGGACCGGACCTCCGCGGGAACGCCGGGCCGGGGTCGCCGTACTACCTCGTCAAGGACGGCCGCAGCGCCGCGCGGGCGGCCGAGCGCCAGATCGAAGGCGGCACGGAGGACACCGCCCCGCCGGACTGGCGGGCCGTGGTGACCGCGGCCACCAAGGCGCTGGTCGCCACGAAGGATCTGGAGGTCGTCGCCTACCTGACCGAGGCGCTGTGCCGGACGAACGGGTTCGCGGGCCTGAGGGACGGGTTCAGGCTCACGCAGGGGTTGGTCGAGGCGTTCTGGGACAAGCTCTACCCGACGCCGGACGAGGAGGGGGTCGCCACCCGGTTGGCCCCGCTCACGGGGTTGAACGGGGAGGACGCCGAGGGGACGCTGATCGCCCCGATCAACCGCATCCCGCTCGCCGACTCGCCGAGCCACGGCCGGTTGACCTACGCCAACTACCTCCAGGCCGTGGCGACCGCCAAGATCCTCGACCCGAAGGCGCGGGAGAAGAAGATCGCCGGCGGCGCGATGAACATGGAGCTGATCCAGAAGGCGGTGGAGGAGACGCCCGCGGCGTTCTACCGGGCCGCGGCCGACGACCTGGCCGCCGCGCTGGACGAGTTCGCCAAGCTCGGCGCGACCCTCGACCAGAAGGCGGGGGCCGCCGCCCCGCCGAGCTCGGCCATCCGGAACGCGCTCCAGAACGTGCAGGGCGCGATCAAGGACGTGGCCCGGGCCAAACTGGCGGTCACCCAGACCGCCGCCCCGGCCGAGGGGAAGAAGGCCGACGCCGGCCAGCCGGCTTCCTCGGACGGCAAGCCGGCCGAAGAGGAAACCGGGGAGAAGCTCCCCACGGTCCGCAACCGCGAGGACGCGCTCAACGCGGTCCTCAAGCTGGCCGACTACTTCCGCCGGACCGAGCCGCACTCGCTGGTCCCGTTCGCCCTGGAGCAGTCCGTCCGCTGGGCGCGGCTGCCGCTCCCGGAGCTGATGCTGGAGCTGATCCCCGACGAGGGGCCGCGGAAGGCGCTGTTCAAGCAGGTCGGCATCCGGGCCGAGGCCGCCGCGGCCGATGCCGCGAAGAAGAAGTAGCCCGGGGCGGGCGGGGGGGCGTGTCCGGTCCCACCCGGCCCCGCGTCCGCTCCCGGCCGCCCGTCCCCCGTGTCCCATTCCCTGTCTCCTGACCCCGGTGCACCATGGGTAGCGAGAGCATCAACGAGAAGCTGAGCCGGGTCCGCAAGCCGCGGGTCCACATCAAGTACGAGGTCGAGACGGAGGGCGCCACCGTCGAGAAGGAGCTGCCGTTCGTGGTCGGCGTGCTGGGCGACTTCTCCGGCCAGCCGACCGAGCCGCTCAAGCCGCTCAAGGACCGGAAGTTCACCCAGATCGACCGGGACAACTTCAACGACGTGATGGCCCGGATGACCCCGGGGCTGAACCTGAAGGTGAAGAACACCCTCAAGGACGACGGCACCGAGCTCGGGGTGCAGCTCAAGTTCGGGTCGATCGACGACTTCAACCCGGAGAACGTGGCCCAGCAGATCGACCCGGTGAAGAAGCTGCTGGAGACGCGCGACAAGCTCCGCGACCTGCTCACCAAGATGGACCGGTCCGAGGATCTGGAGGCCATCCTGGAGAAGGTGCTGTCCAACACCGAGGAGCTGAAGAAGCTCAAGGACCAACTCGGAGAGTCCAAGTGAGCGCGCGCCGGGGTCGGCTGCCGGGCCGCGCGGCCCGGCCCGCCCCCGCCTCCGCTCTTCCACGCCTCCACCCCCCCACCGACCCAGGATCCCCCATGAGCCCCGAACAGAAGGCCGCCGCCGGGGCGGCGACCACCACCGCCGACGCCGCCAGCCTCCTCGACCAGGCGCTGGCCGCCACCAAGCAGACCGACCGCAGCCGCGCCGAGGATCTCCTCCGCACCCTCGCCGACGAGGCGCTGGCGGGCACCGTCACGTTCAGCAAGAACGTCTCGGTCACCATCAACCAGGCCATCCGGGCCATCGACGCGGCGGTGTCGAAGCAACTCAACCAGGTGATGCACCACGCCGACTTCCTCAAGCTGGAGGGGTCGTGGCGGGGGCTGCACCACCTCGTCATGAACACCGAGACGAGCACCTCGCTCAAGCTCAAGGTGTTCAACGTCAGCAAGCGGGAGCTGTTCAAGGACGTGGACAAGGCGGTCGAGTTCGACCAGTCGCAGATCTTCAAGAAGCTCTACGAGAACGAGTTCGGCACCCCCGGCGGCGAGCCCTACGGAACCCTGATCGGCGACTACGAGTTCAGCAACCACCCCGAGGATCTGGAACTCCTCTCGAAGATGTCGAACGTGGCGGCGGCCGCGTTCTGCCCGTTCCTGTCGGCGGCCGACCCGAAGCTGTTCGGGTTCGAGGCCTGGACCGACCTGAGCAAGCCGCGCGACCTGGCCAAGATCTTCGACACCGTCGAGTACGCCAAGTGGCGGAGCTTCCGCGACTCCGAGGACAGCCGGTTCGTCACCCTCACCGCCCCGCGGGTGCTGGCCCGGATGCCCTACGGCGCGAACACCAAGCCGGTGGAGGCGTTCGACTACGAGGAGGCGCCGTTCGACGCGGCCGGGCACGCCAAGTCGATGGACCACAACGACTACTGCTGGATGAACTCGGCCTACGTCCTCGGCACCAAGATGACCGACGCCTTCGCCAAGTACGGCTGGTGTACGGCCATCCGCGGGGCCGAGGGCGGCGGCAAGGTGGAGGGGCTGCCGGCGCACGTGTTCAAGTCCGACGACGGCGACCCGGACCTGAAGTGCCCGACCGAGGTCGGCATCACCGACCGCCGCGAGAAGGAGCTCTCCGACCTCGGGTTCCTGCCGCTGTGCCACTACAAGAACACCGACTACGCGGTGTTCTTCGGCGCCCAGACCGTCCAGAAGTCCAAGAAGTACGACAAGCCCGAGGCCACCGCCAACGCCGCCATCAGCGCCCGGCTGCCGTACATCATGGCGTCGAGCCGGATCGCCCACTACCTGAAGGTCATGGCCCGCGACAAGATCGGCAGCTTCCTGGAGGTGAAGGACTGCGAGGACTGGCTGAACAAGTGGATCAAGAACTACGTGAACGCCAACCCGAACGCCGGGCAGGAGTCGAAGGCCAAGTTCCCGCTGGCCGAGGCCCGGGTGGTGGTGGCCGAGGTTCCGGGCAAGCCGGGCTCGTACAACGCGGTGGCCCACCTCCGCCCGTGGCTCCAGTTCGAGGAGCTGACGACCTCCCTGCGGATGGTCGCCCGCATCCCCCAGCTGGGCGGGTGAGATAAGCGGTAAGAAGAGGATGGCCGCAAGGAGGCACAAAAGTCACAAAAGAATGCACTCTCTTTTTTGTGACTTTTGTGCCTCCTTGCGGCCATCCCGTCTTTCTGGCCCCTTCTGAACCCGCGGCCCGTCTCCGGACCCACCACCGGGCGGGTGATGTCGACCGATGGTGGCCGCGAAGAGGCACGAGAATCGACCAGGCCGGGCTCTGACTGTTCTCTTTTGCGACTTTTGTGCTTCTTTGCGGCTATCCCGTCTTCCCTGGTCCCTTCATGAACCCGCAACCCGTCTACCAGACCCGCTACGCGGACGAGCCCGCCCCGGCGGCCCCGCTCGTCTCGCTCCTCGACGCCGTCCTCGCCGCGACGCCCGCCGCCCCCTCCGAAGCGCCGGCCCGGCCCGAGCCGCTCGGCCGGCTGGCCGCGTTCCTGGCCGCGGCCGACCCCGCCGAGGCGCTCCGCCTCTGGTTCGGAATGGTCCCGCAGGCCGCCCCCGGCGAGCTGAAGCGGAAGCTCGTCCGCGCCCTCAACCAGGACGTCGGCCGCATCGACGAACTCGCCTCGGCGCAGGTGAACGCCGTCCTCCACCACCCCGACTTCCAGCGGCTGGAGGCCGGCTGGCGGGGGCTGCGCTACCTCGTCGAGTCGGTCCCGGACGGGGCGAACGTGAAGGTCCGGGTGCTGACCGCCGGCTGGCGGGAGCTGGTGAAGGACCAGGAGCGGGCGCTGGAGTTCGACCAGAGTCAGCTGTTCCGCAAGGTGTACAACGAGGAGTTCGGCACGCCCGGCGGCGAGCCCTACGGGATGCTCGTCGGCAACTACGACGTCTGCCACCGCCCCTACCCCGACCACCCCACCGACGACCTGGGAGCCCTCCGCGGCATCGCGGCCGTCGCCGCCGCGGCGTTCGCCCCGTTCGTGGCCGGGGTCGACCCGCGCGTGCTCGAACTCGACTCGTTCGCCGAGCTCGACCTGCCGCTGAACCTGGACCGCACGTTCGAACAGCTGGACTACCTGAAGTGGCGACAGTTCCGCGAGGCCGAGGACGCCCGGTTCGTCGGGCTGGCCCTGCCGCGGATGCTGCTGCGGCGGCCCTACGGGGACGAACCCGGGGGCGGCCCCGGGTTCGGCTTCCGCGAGGACGCCGCGGCCCGCGGCGGTTACCTGTGGGGGAACCCGGCGTTCGCGCTGGCCGCCGCGGCGGCCCGGGCGTTCGCCGAGTCGGGGTGGTTGGCCGACGTGCGCGGGACGCGCGCCGGCCTCGACACCGGCGGGCTGGTGACCGGGCTCCCGGCCGTCGGTTACGGCACCGGCGCGGCCGAGACGCCGCGGGCGGTGACCGACGTGCAGGTCACCGACACGCGCGAGCGGGAGTTGGCGGACCTCGGGTTCATCCCGCTGTGCCACACGCCGGGGGCGGCCGAGGCGGCGTTCTACACCACGCCGAGCGCCCAGAAGCCGAAGGCGTACACCGACCCGACCGCCACGGCGAACGCCCGCCTCTCGGCGATGCTCCAGTACATGCTGTGCGCGTCGCGGTTCGCCCACTACCTGAAGGTGATGATCCGCGACCGCGTCGGCTCGTTCACCACCCCCGAGCTGATCGAAGACGCGCTGAACAAGTGGCTGCTGACCTACGTGACCGGCAACGACAACGCCAGTCCCGAGACGAAAGCCCGCTACCCGCTGCGGGAGGGGAAGGCCCAGGTGCGCGAGATCGACGGGAAGCCGGGGGCGTACCAGTGTACCGTCCACCTCCGGCCGCACTTCCAGCTCGACCAGGTGTCCGCCGCCATCCGGCTCACGACCCAGCTGAGCACCCGGCCGGAGGTGTGATAGCGGTTATCACCCCGGAACCCCGCCCACCTCACACCCGGCATGACGGACCGACGCGAGCCGGTCAGGGTGGTCCGAAGGCGGCTTGTTCGACCGCGGCCCGGTCGATGCGGGGCGTGGCGCCGCGGTACTCGCACACCCGGGCCGCGTAGTGGCTGGCGAAGCGGACGCAGTCGCGCAGCGGCCGGCCTTCGAGGTGGAGACACACCATCGCGGCCGTGAAGGCGTCCCCGGCCCCGACCGTGTCCACGACCCGGGCCGGCGGGGCGGGCTCCTCGACCACCTCGGCCAGCGGCTCGAACCAGTCGTCACCGTCGTCGACCATCCGCACCTGCCGGACCAGACACCCGGCCGCCCCGCGGGTGAGGACGACCGTGTCGGCTGCGACCGGGCCGATGCCGGCCACGGCCTCCAGGTCGGGCTCCACACCGGTCGGTAACCCGAACAGCTCGGCCAGGACACCGTACTCGTCAGCGTTCAGCTTCACCCAGTTGGTGTTGCGGAATGACTCCTTGAGCGAGGTCGGCTCGACGAACGGCGGCCGAAGGTTGATGTCGAACACGACGACGCCGGGGGAGCGCTCGGCGTCGGGGTCGATCCAGGGAAGAAACTCCAGCGGCCGCGCGCGTCCCCAGAAGCCGTAGACGTTCCACCGGAAGAGGTCGATCGCCTCCCGGGCTGCGGGACTCCGTTGCCCGAGCGTGCCGAAGCACACGGCCGCGGCCTGCGTCATCAGTTGGGCGGTCGGCTCGTCCCAGGTGAGGTGGTCCCAGGCCACGTCCTCGGTGATCCGGTACGACGGCACGCCAGCGACGTCCACAGCCACCCGGACCGTCCCGGTCGGCCGCTCGGGGTCGGTCTGGATGAACTCGTCCGTCAGGCCGAGCCGCCGAACCTCGGCGCGGAGTTCGCGGCCGAGGTCGTCGTCCCCGACGCGGGAGACGATGGTGCCGGCGTGGCCGAGTTGGTGGCAGTGGAAGGCGAAGTTGAACGGCGCCCCGCCGGCCACCTTGCGGCCGTCGGGGAACACGTCCCAGAGCAGTTCGCCGATGCCGACGGCCGGGCGGGTCATGGCGGGGTCCACGGGGCGGGTCGCTTGTCGAAGAACGCGGCCAGCCCGCCGCGGCACTCGTCCGTCAGCCGGGGCTCCGCGCTCACCCGGGCCAGATCGTCCACCCCTACCACCTGTCGGGAACAACGCCGCAGCAGATCCTTCGTGGTCGCCAGCGCCTTCGGCCCGCCCTCGGCCAGCGACCGGCACCAATCCAGGGCCGTGTCGAGCAGCGCCTCGGCCGGGACGACCGCGTTCACTAGCCCGGCCCGCTCGGCTGCGGGGGCGTCGATCAACTCGCCCGTCAGGAGGAGCCAGCGGGCCGCCCGCTCGCCGACGTGCCGGAGCAGGTGCGGCATCACCATCGCCGCCACCAGTCCGCGGCGGACCTCGGGGTAGCCGAACTTCGCGGCGGGCACGGCCACGGCCAGGTCACACACGGTCACGAGCCCGGCGCCACCCGCGACCGCAGCGCCGTTCACCGCCGCGACCGTCGGCTTGGGGAGCGAGTAGATCTGCTCGTACAGCGCTGACAGCCGAGCCGCGTCGTCCCAAACCAGATCCTGCTCGTCGCCGAGCGTGGCCCGGAGTTCGTCCAGGTCCATCCCCGCGCAGAACGCCGGCCCGCTGCCGGTGAGGACCACGGCCCGTGCCGCCGGGTCGGCCGCGGCGCGGGTGAAGGCGGCGGCCAGCTCCGCGATCAGGGCACGACTCAGGGCGTTCCGCCGGTCCGTGCGGTCGATGGTCAGCACGGCCGCCGGGCCGCGGGTGTCGTAGCGGACAAGGTCACTCATGGGGCCGTCCCGCCCGGGCGATCACCTCGGCAGGAACCTCGACCTCCATCCGCAGCAGGGCCAGGGCGAAGGTCTTCCCCTGGGTGTCGGTGCGGAGCGAGGTGCTGGCGCCGCCGGCGAGGGAGTCGTACAGCATGAAGTTCAGCCCGCGCACGTTGGCGGCCTCGAACCGCTCGACCCGGCTCGGTGCGAGCGGGGCGAAGTACCCGGCCACGCGCTCGGCGGTGAGATGCGTGCGGAGCCAGTCGAACCCGGCGTCCGCGTAGGCGATCACGGCCACGTTGGCGTGGTTCCCCTTGTCGCCGCTGCGGCCGTGGGCGATCGTCGAGAGCGGCACCCGGACGGCACTCACGGCAGCACCTCCGCCCGCGGCGTCACCGCGGACTTGGCGATCAGGGCCGGCCAGTAGGCGAACACCTCGCGGACCGGCGGCCGGCCGGTGGTGTAGCCGGTGGTGCCGGCGTACCCCGACGTGACCAGCGGGGCGAACTCGCGCGTGAACCGCTCCACCGCCGCCCGCCGCGGGTCGCGCACCGCCACCCGCAGTACCACCTCAGCCGGGTCGCTCGCGGTCGTGACTACCCCCGGCACGCACGCCCCCGCCCCCAGCGCCTCGACGTGGCTGTGGGCGAACGTCAGCCCGGCCTGCCGGAGGCGGTCGAGGATCACGGCCCCGGAGCGAGTCGCCTTCACGACGGCGTGCGGCCCCGCGATCACCAGCGTCCCCGCGGCGGTGAAGCCGTCGCGGTAGGCGACCGACACCTTGTACGTGTCCGTCACTTCTCGCCCCGTCCCGCCGGTCACGGCCACGACACTCGGGCCGGCCTGCCTCAGCTGAACGGTCGTGAAGTCGGCGACCACGTCGGGGGTGTAGTACCGGGCCGGGTCGGCGACCTCGTACAGCAGCTGTTCCGCGAGCGTCTCGACGTTCACCGCCCCGCCGGTGCCGTCCGGCTTGGTGACGAGGAAGTCGCCGGCCGGGCCGACGTCGGCGATGGGGTAGCCGACGCGCTCCAGGTGAGTGCCGTCGGCGGCGTTGAGCCACAGGCCGCCGGTCGCCTGGGCGCCGCACTCGATCAGGTGGCCCGCCACGGTCGCGGCGGCAAGCCGGTCAAGGTCGGGGGCACCGAAGCCCCAGCCGAACTCGTGGGCCACCGGGCCGACCGTCAGCGAGGCGTCGGCCACGCGGCCGGTCACCACGACGGCCGCCCCGAGCCGGAGGGCGTCGGCGATGGGCCGCGCCCCGAGGTAGGCGTTGGCGCTGACCACGCGGTCGCGCACGTCGGCGAGGGGCCGGCCGGTGTCGAGGTGGTTCAGCCCGTGGCCGGCGGCGAGGAGCGCGTCCAGCTGGGGCATGAGGTCGTCGCCGCTCACCACGCCGACTCGCCGGCCGCCGAGCCCCGCCCCGGTGAGTACGTCCCGCGCCTTCGCGGCGCAAGCGTGGGGGTTCATGCCGCCGGCGTTCGTCACGACCTTCAGGTTCGGTTGTTCGGCGAGGGCGCGGGTGAGGCGGGCGAGGACGTCGGGGAAGTCGGTGGCGTAGCCGGCGGCCGGGTTCTTCTGCCGCTGGACGGCGAGGATCGACATGGTCAGTTCGGCCAAATACTCCAGCGTCAGGTAGTCGAGCCGCCCGGCCTCCGCGAGGCGGACGGGCGCGTCCGGGCTGTCGCCCCAGAACCCGCAGCCGTTCCCGACCCGCACCCGCCGCATACGTCTGCCCTCCAACCGCATCATAGCGGGGGACGACGGCCTCCCGCCAGCGGGTGGTCAGCGCCGGGCGGCGAGCGCGAAGAACATGGCCTGTTCCGGCCCGCCCGGCTTGCGGACGTACATGACCCCCAGCCACACCCCGGGGCTCACCTCGCGGACCTCGTCGCGCACGTCCGGGAACAGCCGGGACGTGCCGGCGTAGTCCATGATCACCGCCGGCCGGCCGTCGAGCCAGCTGTCGCCGACGTACACCCGGGCGTGGACGGCCCGCACGCCCAGCACCCGGTTCACCATCATCCCGTCGTCCGTGAACACCTTCCCCTGCCACAGCACCCGGGTGACGCGCGAGGCCGGCAGGGTCAGCCGGCTGCCGGGGTTCATGATCGCCCGCCCGCGGGTGACCCCGGCCGGCACGTTCCCCAACTCCGCCGCCCGGTACAGGGCTTCGAGCTGACACCGGTCCATGCGGACGAGGTCGTCGAGGCGGTAGCCGGGGCAGCACCCGGGGGTCGCGGCGGCGACGAGTCCGGCGGTAACAACGGCGGTGAGCATCGGGTGAAGACTCCGGCACGCCGGGCGGAGCGCCCGGGGACATCCTTCCCTCTTCGTGTGCGGCGGACGGGTGGACGAGGAAATGCGGGTCGCGCGGTAGGGACGCCGGTTGCGCGGCCCTCCCCGACGGGAACAGGCCGCACGACCGGACCGAGAACCGCCCGAGAGGGCTCGACATCAGTAATCTGCTGGGTGATCCGGACCGCGGCCCGGCCAGAACGCCGCACCCCGGTCGACCGGGGTACGGGAAAGCGAAGAGAACGCCCCAGGGCGGGCGGTCACTTGAACAGGTCGGCCGGGGTCTGGCCCTTCTTGTGTCCGGGGTTCTTGAACCGCGTCGGGCTGTACGTCCCCACGAGGTTCACCTTCGTCGCCTCCGGGATCTGCCCCTCCAGCCCCATCGCCCACAGCGACCCGTTCACGATCATCCGCCGCGTGCCCTCGTGGGACAGGTCCTCGGACGCGCCCATCGTCGTCGTGAACGCCCGCCCCTTCGCCCCCCCCGGCACCTGGTACTCGCGCGTCCACGTCACCGGCATCATCGGGTCGTTCTTCTTGCCCTTCACCGCCTTCGAGGTCGGCTCCAGCGTCTCCGTCACCTCCCCCAGCACGACCGGCGTGCAGCCCGGCAGCGGCAGTGTGACCGTGTACACGTCGGCCGTCCCGAAGATGCTCCCCGGGGCGACCCCCTTCAGGATGGGGTGCTTCTCCTGCCCCGGGGCCGGCACGCCGCGCGTCCCCTCCTTGCCGTGGTGGCCGTGGTGGTTCACCCACCGCTCGCCCAGCACCACCTTGCCGAACCCGCCCTCCCAGCCCTTCGCCCCGCTCCCGTTGCCGAACTTGGCGAACGGCGACTTCGAGTTCCCCGGGTAGTTGAAGGCGTGCGTCGAGGTGCGCAGCCCCGCCACCGGCTTGCCCGCCTCCACGTAGGCCGCCACGTGCGCCATCTGGTCGTCCGGCAGGGCCAGGAACCGCGTAAAGATCAGGAACAGGTCGGCCGTCTTGAGCGCCTCCAGCCCGGGGACGTTGTTCACGGTCGGGTCCACGTGGCCGTCCTTGTTCACGGTGAACAGCGACGTCGTCTTGAACCCGTGGTGCGCGGACAGGATCTTCGCCAGCTGGGGGACCGCCTCCTCGGATCGGTACTCCTGGTCGCCGCTGAGCAGGACGACGTGCTTCCCCTTGCCGACCCCCTCGCCGCCCGGGAGGACGACGGCCGAGGCCGGGGAGTCGGGCCGGGCGGTGACGGGCCGGGCGGCGGGGAGGGCGGCGAGGGCCGCGAGCAGGGCGGCGGGTGCGAGCCGGGTCATGGATGGTCCGGGAAAGGCGGGCGGGGCGGGAACCGCGGCCAGTATACGCCGGGGGGCCGCCCGGGTACACTGCCCGAACCCTCCCGCCGCGGAGCCCGCCCATGCGGACCCTTGTCGTGTTCCTGAGCGCCTGCCTCGCCGTGGCCACTGCCGACGGGCAGACCGGCTACAAGACGCCCCCGAAAGCCGTCGCCGACATCCTGTCTGCCCCGCCGGCGCCGGAGGTGTCGCTGAGCCCCACCCGCGACCGGGTGCTCCTGATTCAGAAGGACCGCTACCCCCCGGTCGCCGACCTCGCCGAGCCGATGCTCAAGCTGGCCGGCCTGCGCATCAACCCGAGGACCAGCGGCCCCGCCCGCGCCGGTCGCGTGGTCGGCCTGACCGTCTCGACTCTAGAAGGTGCAAAGACGCCCGTCGCCCTCCCGGCCGGCGTGAAGGTCGGCACGCCGCGGTGGGCGCCCGACGGGAAGCGGTTCGCCGTCCTCGGCACCACCGACAAGGGGATCGGCCTCTGGGTCTACGACCTGGCCGCCGGCAAACTGGCCGCCGTCCCCGGCGTCGTGGTCAACGCCACGCTCGGCGAGGCGGTCCAGTGGGCGACGGCCGACGAACTCCTCGTCCAGCTGGTGCCCGCCGGCCGGGGCGAGCCGCCGGCCGCCCCCGCGGAGCCGACCGGCCCCGTCGTGCAGGAGTCGTCCGGGAAGGCCGCCCCCGCCCGCACCTTCCAAGACCTGCTCCAGTCCACCCACGACGAAGATCTCTTCGCCCACTTCGGCACGTCCCAGCTGGCGTTCGTGAGCGTCACCTCCGGGCGCGTTCAGTTGGTCGGCAAGCCGGCGGTCGTGTCGGCGTGCAACGTGTCCCCGGACGGGCGACACGTGCTGCTGACGCGGATCAACCGGCCGTTCTCGTACCTCCACCCGTACTCGTCGTTCCCGAAGACCGTCGAGGTGCGCGACCGGACCGGGGCGGTCGTGCGGACGGTGGCCGACCACCCGCTCCAGGACCGGGTGCCGATCGAGGGCGTGCCCACCGGGCCGCGGCAGGTGCAGTGGATGCCCACGGCCGGGGCAGGACTGTACTGGGTCGAGGCGCTCGACGGCGGCGACCCGCGCGCCAAGGCCGAGGCGCGCGACGCCGTGGTCGTGCAGCCGGCCCTCGACGCGCCGGCGGCGCGGGCGGTCACCCTCACCCACCGCTTCTCGGCGTTCAGCAAGACCAGCGGCATGGGCTTCTTCCCGGACGGGAAGCGGGTGGTGGTGAAGGACTACGAGCGCGAGAAGAAGTGGGCGCGCACCATGATCGCCGACCTCGCCGGCGGCACCCCGAAGGTGCTGTTCGAGCGCTCCACCCAGGACCGGTACGGCGACCCCGGGGCCATGCTCACCCGGCCGCTCCCCAACGGCCAGCGGGTGCTGAACGAGCGGGACGGGCAACTCCTCCTCCAGACCGAGGGCGCCAGCCCCAAGGGCGACCGCCCCGCGCTCGTCCGCTTCGACCTCGCCACCGGCGCCCGGACCGTCCTGTTCCAGTGCCCGGAGGGCTCCTACGAGAAGGTCGCGGCCGTCATCGACCCCGCGGGGAAGGCGCTGCTCGTCGACCGCGAGTCGCCGACCCTGGCTCCGCACACCGTCGTGCGCATGCCGAGCGGCAACGGCTTCCGGGAGGTTCAGCTGACCGACCCGCGCGACCCGTCGCCCGAACTCCGCAGCGCGAAGCGGCAGATCGTCTCGACGAAGCGGGGCGACGGCACGGCCGTGAACATCACCCTCCACACGCCGCCGGGCCACACCCCGGGGCAGAAGCTGCCGACCGTCTTCTACGCCTACCCGACCGAGTTCGCCGACGCCGGCACGGCCGGGCAGGTGAAGGGCTCGGCGGCGCGGTTCACCGCCCTCGGCGGCTACTCCCACCTGTTCTTCCTCACCCAGGGGTACGCGGTGATGGAGGTGTCGATGCCCGTGGTCGGCCCGCCGGCCTCGGCCAACGACACGTTCGTGGACCAGCTGGTCGCCAACGCCAGGGCGGCGATCGACAAGGGGGCCGAGCTCGGGGTGGTGGACCCGGCCCGGGTGGGGGTGATGGGGCACAGCTACGGGGCGTTCATGACGGCCAACCTGCTCGCCCACTGCGACCTGTTCCGGGCCGGGATCGCCCGGAGCGGAGCCTACAACCGCACCCTCACCCCGTTCGGCTTCCAGAACGAGCGGCGGACGTTCTGGGAGGCGCCGGAGGTGTACGGGAAGATGTCGCCGTTCAACTTCGCCCACAAGATCAACGAGCCGCTGCTCCTGATCCACGGGGCGGCGGACAACAACCCGGGCACGTTCCCGGTGCAGAGCGAACGGCTGTACCAGGCGGTGCGGGGAACCGGTGGCACCTGCCGGTTCGTGCTGCTGCCGCACGAGTCGCACGGGTACGAGGCCCGGGAGTCGGTCGAGCACGTCCTGGCCGAGCAGATGGCCTGGTTCGACCGCCACGTGAAGTCGGCCGGGCTGCGGCCGTAGCACCCGGGCGGTCCGGCCGATACACCAAACGGCGACCGCCTTCGCCGTGAGACGTGCATGAGCCAGCCCACGCCCGCCCGCCCGGACCTCGTCATCGGCGTCGACGGTGGCGCGACCAACACCACCGCCCTCCTCGCCGACGCCGCCACCGGGGCGGTGGTGGGGCGGGGCCAGTCCGGCCCCTCGAACATCCAGGCGGCCGGGGTCACGGCGGCGCTCAAGGAGCTGGAGGCGGCGGTCGCTCGGGCGTTCGTGGCGGCCGGGCTGCCGCGGTCCCGGGTGGCCGCGGCCTGCCTGGGGCTGGCCGGGGTGGACCGGGCCGAGGGGCTCGACGTGATCCGCGGTTGGGCCGACCTCGTGGCCCTGTCCGACCACCTCGCCGTGGCCAACGACGCCACCCTCCTGTTCGCGGCGGGCACGCCCGAGGGGTGGGGGCTGGCGGTCATCGCCGGCACCGGCTCGATCGCCTTCACCCTCGACCGCGCGGGGAACGACGGCCGCGCCGGCGGCTGGGGCTACCTCCTCGGCGACGAGGGGAGCGCCTGGAACGTCGGCCTCGGCGGGCTCCGCGCCGCCTGCCGGGCCGCCGACCGGGCCGGCCCGCCGACCCGGCTGCTGGCCGACTTCCTGGCGAAGCTGGGCTCCGCCGACCCGCGCGAGATCATCCCGACCGTCTACCGCGGGGCGTGGGACCGGGCCGCCATCGCCGGGCTCGCCCCGGTGGTCCTCGCCGCCGCCGAGGCCGGCGACGAGGTGGCGCACAAGCTGGTGGTCCGCGAGGTGACCGAGCTGGCCCGGACGGCCGCCGCCGCCGTGGATGCGGCCAAGTTGCCGCGGCTGGGACTACCGGTGGCGGTGGCGGGCGGGCTGGTGGTGCGGAGCGCCTTCTACCGCGGGCTGTTCGTCGAAGCCCTGCGCGGCCACGGCATCCACCCCGGGGCGGTCACCCCGGTGGAGGAGCCCGCCGTCGGCGCCGTCGTCCTCGCCCGCCGGGCCGCCGCGGGCGCGGGCTGAACCCGCGAGGTGCGCTCATGCCGACCCTCCCCCGCGTCCTCGCCGACCTCCCCGTCTCCGCCGACGTGGTCGAGTTATGCGCCGGCCGCGCCGACCTCGTCCCCTGGGACACCCCGCCCGACCCCGGCGTCGAGGCCGTCCTCACCTACGGCCACCCGCCGGTGCGCGCCGACCTCCTCGACCGCTTCCCGGGCGTGCGGGTGGTAAGCAACTTCGGCGTCGGCGTGGACCACATCGACCTTGCGGCCGCGGCGGCGCGGCACATCCCGGTCGGCAACACGCCCGGCATCCTCGACGGGGCGACCGCGGACATCGCCTTCGGGCTCCTCCTGGCCGCCGGCCGGCGGATCGTCGAGGGCGACCGCTACGCCCGCGGCCCGGACTTCACCCGCTACGACCCCTCCCACATGGTCGGCCGGGAAGTCCACGGCAGCACGCTCGGGGTCGTGGGCATGGGCCGGATCGGCGAGCAGGTGGCCCGGCGGGGCCGCGGGTTCGGGATGCGGGTGCTATACTGCAACCGGAACCGGAACGAGGCCGCCGAGATCGCCCTCGGGGTCACCTACGCCAAGCTCCCGGACCTGCTCGCCGCCGCCGACTACGTCGTCCTCACGGTGCCGCTCACGGCGGAGACGCGCGGCATGATCGGGCGGGAGGAGCTCGCCCGGATGAAGCCGACGGCCAGCCTCATCAACGTCGCCCGCGGGGCGGTGGTGGACCTGGAAGCGTTGACCGACGTGCTCCGCGCCGGCCGGCTCCACGCCGCGGCGCTGGACGTGACCGACCCCGAGCCACTGCCGCGCGACCACCCGGTGCTGGGGCTGCCGAACGTCATCATCACGCCGCACCTCGGCAGCGCCAGCGTCGAGACGCGCCGGCGGATGGCCGAGCTCACCGCCGAAAACCTTTTCCTCGGCCTCGCCGGCCGGCCGCTCAAGCACCGCGTCGGACCACCCGTCTGAGTGGCACACCGACCATTGGCTAAAACCTGGCCGCGACTCTTCGATCGGAGTCCGGAGTGCGAGTGACGGGCACAGCCAGACCCGTCGTTCTCGCTCCGAGTACCGACGAACCACCCCGCGGACCTTGGCAACCGCCCGCCCGGAACGGCAGGCGTCTCCGGGGCCGGGAGTCTTCCCCGGGGCCGCCGATTGACCCCGCTCGCGCCCGAGTCACACACCGACCGACGCCCGCCCCGGGCTGGCGCCCCGGTGTGGGTAAAATCAGTTAATCGATAGAACCGATCGATCCGATACAACCCGCACAACCTCCACGGCCCCCTCGCCCGTCCGTGCCCCGCCCGGGGCCGGCCAGGCGGCCGCGCGAGGCGCCGGCCGGGGGGCCGGGGGAGGCGGGGATGAGTGGGAGAAGGGGGAGGATCTGGGGCGTGTGGGCCGGGCTGGTCGGCTCGGCCTTGCTGGCCGGGTGTGGCCACATCGGCCACGCCACCCGGGGCGGGGACGACTGCCCGCCGGGGGGCGACTGCCCCGACCACACCAAGGTCTGTACCGACCCGTCGCTGATGGCGCTGGGGCACGACCTGGACCACCTGGAGCGGCACATCGACTGGTACGGGAGCGTCGTCGCCCGGGGACCGGACGTGTGGGGCCAGGCCCGGCTGACCGAGCACCGGCAGCAGTTCGAGGAGGAGATGTTCAAGGACTTCGACGACTTCGAGCTGAACCTCCAAGGCTCCCTCGCGCGGAGCGACCAGGCGTTCTTCGCCCACGCCACGGCCCTCTCGTTCGCCGCGCAGCCGAAGCCGCCGACGATCGGCCGGTCGTCGTCGGTCAAGGGCGAGCCGCCGGCCATCGTCCCGCTGTCGGCCGACGTGGAGACGGTGACCACTCAGCCGCTCTTCATCCGACAGGGGAAGGACGTCGGCAGCGTCCAGACGACGCGGACCGAGAAGCTCGGCCCCGTACCGAGCCCCCCGGAACCCGAGGTTATCAAGGCGAAAGCCGCGGACGACGCCAAGAGCCTTGTCGATGGCTTCTCGACTATCACCCGGACGGGTGCGCGGCTACCGGGTCCGCACGGGTTCGCCGGCATCGGGAAGGGCGGGATCACCATCGAGCCGACGCTCAAGATCGCGCAGAAGAAGCGCTACCTGGACTTCCTGAACCAGATCCGCCGGGAGAACGAGGGGGACGACACGGCCGACTCGCCGGGCTACTCGATGAACCTGGTCCGCATCCCCGTCTCGCTCCTGCCGGGCAAGCGGACGGACGTGGGGCACGGGGCCGAGATCACCATGACCTTCACCCCGATCCTCGGCGACGACCTCCTGCCGGCGACGTTCCGCAGCCTGGTAGCCAACGACCTCCGCCACCAACTCGGCCTGCCACTGGCCAACATGCTGAACGACGACGAGGCGGCCGAAGCGTTCCTGAACGATGAAAACCAACAGGGCATTCGCGGGCTGCCGGTGTTCAACCGGATCGCCAACGCCGCCCGGCACGGGGATCAGGCTCTTGCGAATACGGTCGGCTTGCTGTCGGCCGAGGACCGGGAGAGGGCGAAGGCGGTCGCGGTGTTCCTCCCTGCCGGGCAGAAGGAGTACTACCTCGACCTGCTCGCCAACACCAAGGCCACGGAGGACCAGCGGGCACTCGGCAACGAGTACCTTAGGATGGGCCAACAGATCCAGGATACCAAGCTCCTCACGATCAATCGGGAGGCGATAGAGTACGGGAAGTGGGTTCGCACGCCCGGGCGGTCCAGGAACCTGATCAACGAGTCGGCCGCCGGAAAGCGGGTGGTGCATCTCAGTCTCAAGGTCCAGACCCCCGCCCTGGCATTCTCCCCGGGGTTGATCAACAAGACCGGCTTCCCCACCTCCCAGTTGTTCGAGGTGTACGGGCTGTCGAACTGCTTCCAGATCGCGTTCACAGCCCACGCCGCGATGCACGAGTCGATCGCCCGGCAGAAGTACGCTCACCTGCCGGACGTCCAGGGATTCTTGCAGCAGGAGACGATGGCCGCCTACCGGTTCCTGGCCGAACCGAACGCGGCCCAGTTGTGGCGGTCGTTCTGCACCCCGGAAATCGTCACGGCCGTCCGCCTGCGCCAGGCCGACCTGCTCGAAGAACGGCGCGCCGAGTTCCGGGCGATTGTCCGGGAGCTGACCAAGGGCACTCCCCTCGGGCGCGCCGACCGGCCACACCTCGAGCCGGGCGAGTACAGCACCACCGCCGCCCTGGCGTGGTGTATCCTGGTCGACTCGGCGCTGCTCACCGAGAAGCTCGTCCGCGACATGGGCGAGACGGCGTCGGCCAAGCGGGCGGCCATCCCGCACTGCGGGGCGTGGCTCGACTACTACCACCCGCACCCGTCGCCCGAGGCCCGGGCGGCGTTCGCCGAGTACGTCAAGCTCCGCTGGCCGGTCCGGGTATTCGCCCTCGACCCGTCCACCCAGGACCAGAACCTCGCCGACTCCCTCAGCACCCGCCGCGAAACCCAGCTGGCGCTGGCCATCGCCTTCACCAACGGGTTCATCAACGCCAACACCATGACCCGGTACGCCCGCCGGCTGGAGGCCGAGTACGAGACGATCGCCATCAACCGCCCCCAGGTCGGGTTCGGGCACGGGGAGAACGTGTTCGGGTGGCGGTTCTACCCCCGGTTCCAGACCCCGGACACCGAGGGGAACCTGACCGTCCTCCTGCGGGACCAGCTGATCGGCGGGCCGAACCGGAACCAGCTCCTGCGCGACCGCCGGCTCGAGCCGGGGCCGCGGGAGTGCGTGGCCCTGGTGATGATGCCGTCGTTCGTCCCCTACGTCACGATGGACACGGTCGGCAACTGGTTCGGGCTCGCCAACCCGAAGCACAAGGTGCTCGACCACACCCAGGCGCTGAAGCTCAGCCGGACCGTGCAGACCCTCAAGACGTGCGGCCCGGCCGTCAAGGACGCGGCCTGCTACCGCGACGGGGAGTTCGAGCGGATGCTCCGCCGGGTGGAGCAGCTGGAGGCCCGGCTGCCGAGCCAAACGGCCCGGTTCCCGGTCCCGGTCCTGAACACCCTCGGCGGGTTCGAGATGTTCAGCAACGGGACCACCGACCTGGCCCCCGAGCTGTACGGGTGGTACGGCGCCCCCGGCGTGTCGGCGACGAAGACCACCACCCTGTTCCTGGTCGGGGACCACTTCAGCCCGCTCCACACCAAGGTGATCATCGGGAACAAGGAGGCGAAGGCGTCCCTCCTGAGCCGGCAGGTGATGAAAGTGGAGGTCAACCAGGACGTGGTGCAACTCCCGGCCGCCCGCGTGTCCGCCCACCTGGCCACGCCCTACGGGGTGACCCGCGAGCTGCTGATCCCCGTGGTGGGTAACCCCGCGGCCGGGCCGGCCCCGGGCTTCACCATCGGCGACCAGAAGCTCGTCGCCAAGTACGCGCTGACCGCGGACCCGTTCGTGCCGCCCGACCGGAATCTGTTCCTCCCGGTCGCCCTCGGGTCCGGCACGGAAAAGCTGTCGATCCGGTGGGTCGCCCCGGGGAACGTGCTGACCGGCCAGGCCAAGGTCCGGTTCGAGTTCGAGTACGCGACCGGCGACGTCAAGGTCAAGCTCCAGTCGGAGGTTCCCGGGACGGTGACCAAGCAGGCCGTGGTGATCGGCAAGGACGACCTGGACCGGCTGACCTGCGACCTGATCGGGCAGATCGTCCAGGTGAGCCCGCGGCTGCCGCGGGAGCCGAACCCGCTCGCGGCCCCGCTCGTGAGCACGAAGGTCACGATCACCCCGGTTCCGCCGGACGGCGACTTCGTCCCCCAGTCGGTCGAGGCCAACGACTCGCTCCAGCTGGAGTTCGCACCGGTCGCCCCGACGGCCGTGCCGATCCCGCCGACCCGCGCGGCGATACCCCCTGCCGGGCCCGCGGCGGCCGGTCCGGTCGTCCGGCCGCCCGCAACGCCGCTCCCGCTGGCCAGCCCGACGCCGCTGCCGCTGTCCGGCCCGCCGGCGGCCCCACCGGCCCCGCCGGTGCCGCTACCGCCGATCGGCCCGTCGCCGCTCCTACCGACCAGTCCGACGCCGGCCCTGCCGGCCCCGAACTGACCCCACACGGGCCTCGTCCCTCGCCCGGCCGCCGGTTCACCCGGCGGCCGGGTTGTTTCTTGCCCCCCGCCCCGCGGCGGGGTACCTTCAACTTCCCGCCCGTTCCCTTCCGGAGCCGACCCCGTGTCCCTCACCCGCCGCACGTTCCTCGGCGCGTCCGCCGCCGCCGTCGCCGCGGCCCCGTCCCTGACCGCCCAGGCCAACGACAAGGTCGTGGTCGGGGTGATGGGGACTGGCGGCCGGGGCACCCACCTGGCCCGGTCGTTCGCCGCCCAGCCGAACGTCGAGGTCGCCTACGTCTGCGACGTCGACCCCGGCCGGGTCGCCGGCGCCCAGAAAGCCGTCGCCGACGGCGGCCGGACGGCGCCGCGCGTGGTGGCCGACTTCCGCCGCATCCTCGACGACCGGGCCGTGGACCTGTTCGTGTGCGCGGCGCCGAACCACTGGCACGCGGTGGCCGGCATGCTGGCCTGCCAGGCCGGGAAGCACGTGTACGTCGAGAAGCCGTGCAGCCACAACCCGGCCGAGGGGGAGGGGCTGGTGGCCGCCGCCCGGCGGGCCGACCGCCGCGTCCAGATGGGGAACCAGCGGCGGAGCTACCCGAAGGTGATCGAGGCGATGCAAGCCCTGCGGGAGGGGGTCATCGGGCGGGTGTACTTCGCCCAGAGCTGGTACACGAACAACCGGCCGACGATCGGCGCCGGTGAGGCGAAGGCTCCGCCCGCCGGGCTGGACTACGCCCTGTGGCAGGGGCCGGCCCCGGCCAAGCCGTTCAAGTCGAACTACCTCCACTACCACTGGCACTGGTTCTGGCACTGGGGCAACGGCGAACTCGGCAACAACGGCGTCCACACCATCGACCTGTGCCGCTGGGGGCTGGGGGTGGACTACCCCACGGCCGTCACCTCGGCCGGCGGCCGCTACCGCTTCCGCGACGACCAGGAGACGCCCGACACTCACGTCGTCAGCTACGACTTCCCGGGCGGCAGGACGATCACCTGGGAGGGCCTCAGCTGCAACCAGCTCCCGGGGCAGGCCAAGCCGCTGGCCCTGTTCCAGGGGGAGCGCGGGAGCCTGGCGCTGAACGACGGCGGCTACACGGTCTACGACGAGAAGGGGAAGGAGGTCCGCAAGGAGGCCGGCGGCGCGGCGAGCGACGCCCTCCACTTCGCCAACCTCCTGGCCGGCATCCGCACGGGGGCGAGGCTGAACAGCGACATCGAGGAGGGGCACAAGAGCACGCTCCTCTGCCACCTCGGCAACATCGCCCACCGCACCGGCAAGCGGTTGGCGTGCGACCCCGAGCGCCGGGGTCTGATCACCAACGACCCGGCCGCGCATCAGCTGTGGAGCCGCGAGTACGCCCCCGGCTGGGCGCCGCGGGCGTGACGCCGGCCGGGCGACCCCGTCCCCGTCAGGCCGCGGCGGGGCGATAACCGTTATCAGCGCCCGGGGCGTAGTCCCAAGTGGGCGAGTGGGCGGCGGCGAAGTGGGCGCGGGGGAGGGCGGCGGTGAAAGCCCGTCCCGCACTCATAGCTTAAGCGGTGCGGGGCTTGCGCACCCGGAGCCCGTCCGAGTGTGACGGGGTGATGCCAGATCAGGGCGATCTCTTCGGTCGAATGGGCCGCCAACTGTCTGGTGATGTAACGCCCGCAACGGTTCGTGTGTCGGGCCGTCGGCCGGGCTGGTCGCCGGGCCGCCCTTCCCTTCCGTCAGGAGCGTTCGCATGATCCGCTTCGCGCTCGCCGCGGGGGTGCTCGCCGCGCTGGCCGGCCCCGCCGCCGCCGACCTGCCGCCGCTCATCCCGCGGGAGGTGCTGTTCGGCAACCCGGAGCGGGCCGGGGTCCAGATCAGTCCGGACGGCAAACAGCTCGCCTACCTCGCCCCGGACGACCGGAACGTCCTCCAGGTGTGGGTCCGGCCGGTCGCCGGCGGCGACGCCAAGAAAGTCACCAGCGACGAGAAGCGGGGCGTCCGCCAGTACTACTGGGCCTACGACGGCAAGCACCTCCTCTACCTCCAGGACAAGGGCGGCGACGAGAACTTCCACCTGTACGCCGCCGAACTCGCCACCGGGAAGACCCGCGACCTCACCCCGCACGACGGCGTGCGGGCGCAGGGCGTGGACCTCGACGAGAAGCACCCGGACGCCGTCGTCGTCGGCCTGAACAAGCGGACCAAGGCCGCGTTCGACGCACACCGCATCACCATCTCGACCGGCGAGGACCGGCTCGACACCGAGAACCCCGGCACGGTACTCGGCTGGACCACCGACAAGGACTTCGTCGTGCGGGCCGCGACGGCGGCGAACCCGAAGACCGGCGGCTACGACGTCATGGTCCGCGAGAAGCCCGGCGCGGCGTGGAAGACGGTCAAGACCTACACGAACGAGGAGCAGGGGCAGGCGGCTGGGTTCGGGGCCGACGCCGACACGCTGTTCGTCATCGGCAACGACAAGTCGAACACGGTCCGGCTCACCCGGCTGAACCTCGCCGACGGCAAGGAGGACGTGGTCGCGGAGGACAAGGAGTACGACCTCAGCGGCGCGATGATCGACAACCGCAAGCGCGTCCCGCTGGCGGTGGCGGTCACCCGGGCGCGCACCGAGTGGTCGGCGCTCGACGCCGGCGTGAAGGCCGACTTCGAGGTGCTGGCGAAGGTGCGCCGCGGCGACTTCAACGTCGGCAGCCAGACCGCCGACGGCGCGACGTGGGTGGTGTCCTACGCGGCCGACGACGGCCCGGTGGCGTACTACCTGTACGACCGCGCCTCGAAGAAGGCGGACTTCCTGTTCGTCAACAACTCCAAGCTGGAGAAGGCCAAGCTGGCGCGGACGGAGCCGATCGACTACAAGGCCAAGGACGGGCTGACCGTCCGCGGCTACCTGACGACGCCGGTGGGGGTCGAGCCGAAGAACCTGCCGACGGTCCTCCTCGTCCACGGCGGGCCGTGGGCGCGCGACACCTGGGGCTTCAACCCGCAGGTGCAGTTCCTCGCCAACCGGGGCTACGCGGTCCTCCAGGTCAACTTCCGCGGCAGCACCGGCTACGGGAAGGCGTTCATGAACGCCGGCAACCGCGAGTGGGCCGGGAAGATGCACCAGGATCTGATCGACGGCAAGGCCTGGCTGGTCGGCAAGGGGGTGGCCGACCCGAAGAAGGTGGCGATCATGGGCGGGAGCTACGGCGGGTATGCGACGCTCGTGGGCCTCACGTTCACCCCGGACGAGTTCGCCTGCGGGGTGGACATCGTCGGCCCGAGCAACATCGCCACCCTGCTGAAGACGATCCCGCCGTACTGGGCGCCGATGAAGGCGCTGTTCGCCAAGCGGGTGGGCGACCTGGAGACGGAGGAGGCGTTCCTCAAGGAGCGGTCGCCGCTGTTCAAGGTGAACTACATCACCAAGCCGCTGCTGATCGGGCAGGGGAAGAACGACCCGCGGGTAAAGGTGGCAGAGAGCGACCAGATCGTCGAGGCGATGCGGCGGAACGGCAAGGCGGTGGAGTACGTACTCTACCCGGACGAGGGCCACGGGTTCGCCCGCCCGGAGAACCGGCTCCACTTCAACGCGGTCACGGAGCAGTTCCTGTCCCGACACCTCGGCGGCCGGGCCGAGCCGGTCGGCGAGATCCGGGGCCACTCCGGCGAGATCAAGTAGCGACACGCGCCCGCCCGGGGCGGCGCCCCTCGAAACCCGGCGCCGGGGGGATACCGTAACGGTGTCCCCCCGAGGTGCCGCCGTGCAAGCCGACCGCCGTGTCCCCGTGACCGTTCTGACCGGGTTCCTCGGGGCCGGGAAGACCACACTCCTCAACCACATCCTCACCGCCAACCACGGCAAGCGGATCGCCGTCATCGAGAACGAGTTCGGCGAGGTCGGCATCGACCAGGATCTCGTCGTGCGCTCCGAGGAAGAAATCTTCGAGATGAACAACGGGTGCATCTGCTGCACCGTCCGCGGCGACCTGATCCGCATCCTCGGTAACCTGATGAAGCGCCGGGACAAGTTCGACTACATCCTGGTCGAGACGACGGGCATGGCCGACCCCGGGCCGGTCGCCCAGACGTTCTTCATGGACGACGAGGTCCAGCGCGCCACCCGGCTCGACGGCATCGTCACCGTCGTGGACAGCAAGCACGTCCACCAGCACTGGGACAGCCACGAGGTGCAGGAGCAGATCGCCTTCGCGGACGTGGTGCTGCTGAACAAGCTCGACCTCGTCGCGGCCGACGAGGTCGACGAGCTGGCGGGCCGCGTCCGCCAGATGAACCCGACGGCCCGGGTCGAGCGGTCGACGAACTCCGTCGTGGACATGGACCGCATCCTGAACGTGAACGGCTTCAGCCTGTCGCGGGCGCTGGAGGTCGAGCCGGAGTTCCTGGAGCCGGAGTACCCGTTCAGCTGGGGGGCGGTGTACGACCTGCCGACCGGCGCGCACGAGCTGCTCGTCCCCGAGCGGACCAAACCGTCGATCGCGGTGGCGGTGGTTGCCGCCCCCGCCGCCGACGCCGCCGGGCTGGCCGCCGCCGCGGGGGCCGCCGTGCCGGTGTTCTCGGGTGAGTCGGTGGCCGTGCCGCCGGGCGGGGTACTGACGCCGGCCGCCGACCCGTTCGCACTGCAACTCCCGCCCGGCCCACAGCGATTCTCGCTCACGGCGCCCGGGCCGGTGGCGCTGTTCTCGGGGTCGAACCTCGGGAAGATCGGGGCCGAGGTGCGTGTGGCCGGCGCCGTGGTTGCGCCGGCCGCGACGCGCGGGTTCCACCACCGCCATACCCACTCGGACGTGACCGCCGTGGCCATGACCGTCCCGGGCGACCTGGACAAGCGGCGGCTCGAAGCCTGGGTCGGCGAGTTCCTCCAGACCCGCGGGCCGGACGTCTACCGGATGAAGGGCGTGCTGAGCATCAAGGGCGACCCGCGGCGGTTCGTGTTCCAGGGCGTCCACATGCTGTTCGACGGCCAGCCCGGGGCGGCCTGGGGCAGCGCCCGCCGCGAGAACAAGCTGGTGTTCATCGGCCGCAAGCTCGACCGGGCGGAGCTGGAGGCCGGCTTCCGGCGCTGCCTCGGGTAGGGCAATCAGGCCGAAACTCGAAGCACGAAATCCGAAGCGTGTCCGCGTTCGAATTTCGTGCTTCGAGTTTCGAATTTCGACTCTGGCTGAGGGTTCTGCGATGGGTAAGCAGCACGCCCCCGGGTTCCTGAAGATCGTGCAGGACGCCAAGACCCGCGTGACGGAATGCACGGTGGACGACGTGAAGCGGCGGCTCGACGCCGGCGACCGGTTCACGCTCGTGGACGTGCGTGAGGAGAGCGAGTTCGCCGCCGGCCACCTGCCCGGGGCGGTCCACCTCGGCAAGGGGGTCATCGAGCGCGACGTCGAGAAGACCATCCCCGATCCGGCCACGCCGCTGGTGCTGTACTGCGGCGGCGGGTTCCGCTCGGCCCTGGCCGCCGACGCGATCCAGAAGATGGGCTACACGAACGTCGTCAGCATGGACGGCGGCTGGTCCGGGTGGAACGGCAAGGGCTACCCGACCGAGAAGTAGTGGCCAGGCGGCGGCACACCCCCCGCGGGTTCGGGACACCGCGTCGCGCCCGCCGGGCCAGGGTGTCGACAGATTCCCACGCCAACACGGGTACCAACCAACCCGACCGGGTATGAGTCCCTTCATGATGCCCCCGGACTGGCGGCCGCCGACGTTCCAGACCGACCGGCTCGTCCTCCGCCCGTTCGAGGAGGCCGACGCCGCGGCCGTCTTCGCCATCGCGGCCAACCCGGCCGTGACGCGGTACACGCTCTGGGACGCCCACCAGTCGATCGCGGACACGCTGGTGTTCGTCCGCGACTACGCCCGCAGCCGGTACGCCGAGGGGGTGCCGGAGCCCTACGCCATTTGCCCGAAGGACGACCCGGAGGGCCGGCCGGCCGGCGCGGTCGGGGTGTTCTGGACGTCACAGCCGCACCGGACGATGGAGCTCGGCTACTGGCTCGGCGAGCCCTTCTGGGGCCGGGGACTGACGGCCGAGGCGTGCCGGGCGCTCATCGACCACGCCTTCGAGACTTACGGCCCGGAGCGGCTCCAGGCCCGCGTCATCGCCGGCAACGACTCCAGCGCGCGGGTGTTGGCGAAGCTCGGGTTCCAGCCCGAGGGGACGCTGCGGTCGAGCCTGTACCGCCGCGGGCGGGTCGAGGACGTCCACTTCTTCTCGCTGCTGAAGGCGGAGTGGTCGGGCCGCTAACCCCCCGACGGCCCCCACAGCTGATAACGGCTATCGCTCACCCTTCCCCGGCCGGGGAAGGGTGAGCGATGCGCACAGCCCGGCGTCAGTCGGGCATCGGCCCGCTCTCCCCGCCGGAGCGGGTGGCCAGCGCCCGCCACGCCGCCGGGTCGGCTCCGGCCCGCACCGTCCGCACGCTGCCGTCGCAACACAGGAGGTTCACCCCGCCCGGGTGGAGGCCGCGGGCGGCGACGCGCCCCTTCTGTTGGGTGGCATTCATGCAGTCGGCCGCCGCCGGGTCAGGGCCGGCGGCGTGGTTGTAGAGCGTGTTCCCGTAGTTCCCGACCACCCACTTCGCCCCGCGCTCGCCGTTCCACGGCCTGGCTGCCGCCGCGCACGCTGTCGGCGACGGGTCGGCCGCGGCCGGGAGTTCCCGCATCACCCCCCGCACGTCCGCCGACGCACCGACCCCCGGCCCGAGCGGGCGCTCTGCGAACGCGGCGGTGTTCGAGGTGCCGTCGGTGATGTCCGCCACCCGGACGGCCGAGCCGAGGAAGAACACCCCGTCGGCCCCCGTGAGCGACCCCGAGTTCGCCCCGCTCCCCGCGCAGCCGGGGTAGCTCGTCCCGCCGTAGGTCACCCCCGGCACCCGGCCGGCGGACGGGTCGGCCGGGCAGACGAACGCCGGCACCACGACTGACGCCGCCGGCCGGTTCCGCGCCCCGTCGTAGACCGTCGCCGGCGGCACGGTGAAGTCGGCCGGCGGGGCCGCGAGGTCGAGCCGGGCCAGGACCGCGTCCTGCTCCAGGTAGGCCAGGAGGTAGGCGTGCGGCGAGAAGATCGCCGGCGTCGGCGTGCCCCGCCCCGGCGGGAACCGGCCGGCCGCGGCGTGGAGGTTGTGGAGGGCGAGGCCGATCTGCTTCAGGTTGTTCTGGCACGCCGCCCGCGCGGCCGCGGCCCGGACCCGCTGGACGGCGGGCAGGAGGAGGCCGATCAGGGTGGCGATGATGGCGATCACCACCAGCAGCTCGACCAGCGTGAATGCGGGGCGGCGGGGATGGGTCACGGCGCCACCGCGGCGACCCGCCAGATGCGGTTCGAGGCGTCGTCGGCCACCAGGAGCGCGCCGTCGGCCGCCACGCACACCCCGACCGGCCGGCCGTACACCTCGGAGTCGGAGGCGATGAAGCCGGTCAGGAAGTCCTCGACCGGGCCGGCCGGCCGGCCGTCGCGGAACGGCACGAACGCCACCCGGTAACCGGCGAAGGCCGACCGGTTCCACGAGCCCCGCTGGCCGATGAAGACCCCGCCGCGGTACTTCTCCGGGAACCGGTCGGCGGCGTAGAAGCACAGCCCGAGCGACGCCGTGTGCGCCCCCACGGCCAGGTCCGGGGCGACGGTCTTCGCCACCAGGTCCGGCCGCTCGCCCTTGCGGCGCGGATCCTCGGTCGGGCCGAAGTAGGCGTAGGGCCAGCCGTAGAAGGCGCCGTCGCGGACGGACGTGACGTAGTCCGGCACGAGGTCGTCGCCGAGTTCGTCCCGCTCGTTCACCGCGGTCCACAGGACGCCGGTCTTCGGCTCCCAGCCCATCCCGACCGGGTTGCGCAGGCCCGCCGCGAACACCCGCAGGCCCGTCCCGTCCGGGTTCACCTCCAGCACGTTGGCGCGGAGAGCCTCCTCCTTCATCCCCTTCTCGCCGACGTTGCTCGCCGACCCCACCGACACGTACAGCTTCGACCCGTCCGGCTTGGCTACCAGGTTGCGCGTCCAGTGATTGTTGTACCCGCCGATCGGCAGGTGCAGGACCGGGGTGCCGGGGCCGTCGAGCTTGGTCTTCCCCGCGGCGTAGGGGAAGCGGACGACCGAGTCGGTGTTGGCGACGTACAGCTGGTCGCCGACGAGGGCCATGCCGAGGGGTTGGTTCAAGCCAGTGAGGAAGGTCTCGCGGACCTCCGGCTTGCCGTCCCGGTCGGCGTCGCGGAGGAGGGTGACGCGGTTGGCGGACCCGCCGGTGACGGTCTTCGACTCGGCCAGCCCCTTCTTCATCTCGGGCTTGGCGTCCTTCGGCGGGAGGGTGCGGGCCTCGGCGACGAGGACGTCGCCGTTCGGGAGGACGTAGAGCCAGCGGGGGCTGTCGAACCCGTCGGCGAAGAGGGTGACGTGGAACCCGGGCGGGGCGGTCGGCGTCTTCCCGGCCGGCCAGCCGAGAACCTTCGGGTGCTTGGTGACAGACGGGGTGGCGAACGGGGGCGGGAGGGTGGGGGCCGGCGGCTGGGCGGCCGCGAGGGCCAGCCCGGCGAGCGGGACGAGGAGGCGCATCGGGATCTCCGGGGAGGCCCGGACGAACCGCCGGGCGGCCGAATCCCCGCATCCCGCGTGCCGGGACCGCCCGGCCCGCCGGGGTTCCCCCGGGCGTCAGATGGCCTTCACGCCGGACAGGATGACGACCGGGAAGGCGAAGCGGAGCCCGCCGTCGCGCGCGGCGTCGATGCCCAGCTGATTCACCCCGACGTCGGCGTCCACGGTGCGCCGGAACGCCTCCGCCCCGCCGGGGCCGGGGAACGACCGCGACAGCAGCTCGTCCACCGCCACCGGGTACTTGTAGAACGTCCGGCGCACGTCGGTGAGCCGGGCGAAGAGGGGCTCCAGCTCGGTCAGCTGGAGCGCGTGGGTGTGCGAGGGGTCGCGGAACTGCTCCAGGCGGTCGTAGCCCGCGGCCTGCTCCGGCGAGGTGGTGAACACGTCGGCAACGGCGACGCGGCCCCCGAGCCGGCAGACCCGGACCATCTCGGCGAACACCCCCGCCGGGTCGGTGAAGTGGTGGAACGTGTAGCGGGTGACGACCCGGGAGAACGTCCCGTCCGGGAACGGGAGCGGTTGGGCGTCGCCCACCTGCCACGACAGGTTGGTCAGGCCGAGGCTCTGTTGGCGCTCCCGGGCCTGGGCGATCATGGCCGGCGTCAGGTCGATCCCGGTGACGTGCCGCGCCACCTTCGCCACCTCGCAGGCCACGAGCCCCGGTCCGCAGGCCACGTCGAGCACCTCATCCGCGTGGGTGACGTCGGCTGTGGCAAGGAGGAGCTGGTGGATCTCGCGGTCGTCCCGGGCGTGCATCTCCGAGAACGGGACCGCCTGCCGGGTGAACTGGTCCAGGATCAGCTGACGCTGCTCGTCCATGCCTTCCTCGAAACGGGTTCCGTCACACACGACCCGGGTGGTGTCCGCCCGGGTCGTGTGTCAGGAGGGAGGATAGCGGTCGGGGGTTCGCGCGGCCCCGCCCCCGGAGTCGGGCAGGTCGGGCGCGTACCAGTCGGCCCGGGTCGGCGGGAGGCCGGCGGTGCCGTCGGCGGCCGGCTTCACGAACAGGATCTGGTTCAGCTGGTACACCCCGGCGTCAAAGCCCATCGTGGCCCCGGCCATGTACAGCCGGTAGATGCGGTACGTGGCCTCGTCCGTCAGCCGGGCGGCCTCGGCCCGGTTCGCCTCCAGGCCGCGGACCCAGGCGCGGAGGGTGAGCGTGTAGTGCTCCCGCAGGTTCTCCACGTCGCGGGCCTCTAGCCCCGCCCGGGCCGCCCCGGCCACGACGGCCGGGAGCGTCTGGAGGTCGCCGTTCGGGAACACGTACTTGCGGGCGAAAGCCGTCCAGCGCGGGAACGGCGTGTGCGGCCGGAGGTTGATGGCGTGGTGCAGGTACGCCCCGCCCGGCTTCAGCGCCCGCGCCACCCCACCGAGGTACGCCGGCAGGTTCCGGTTGCCGACCTCCTCCGTCATGCCGACGCTGGAGACGGCGTCGAACTCGGCCGCGAACGGCATGTCGCGGTAGTGGCAGAACTCGATCCGGATCTGCTGGTCCAGCCCCGCCTCGCGGTTGGCCCGCGCCGCCCACTCGGCCTGCTCCCCGGCCAGGGTAACGCCGACACCGGTCACCCCGTAGTACCGGACGGCGTGGCGGAGGAGCCCGCCCCAGCCGCAGCCGACGTCGAGGAGGCGCTGCCCGGGGCGGAGGCGGAGCTTCCGGCAGACGTGGTCCATCTTCTGCCGCTGGGCGTCGTCGAGGGAGTCGCCCGGGGTGCGGAAGTAGGCGCAGGTGTACTGCATGGCCGGGCCGAGGAAGAGGCGGTAGAAGGCTCCCGGCCGGTCGTAGTGGAGGCTGATGCCGCGCCGGTCGGCCTCGACCCCCTGCCCCGCGGTCCGCGGCCGCCCCACCTTGGCCGGGTCGCGCGGGTTGCGCCGGCGCGGCAGCGCCAGGAGCGCCTTGAGGACGCCGAGCTTCGCCGGCAGGCTCCAGCCGTTCATCACACCGACCAGGTGGCGCAACCAGCCGGTGAAGGCAAGCACGTCACCCTCGACGTCGAAGTCGTCGAAGACGTAGGACTCGCCGACGCTGAGGCGGTCGAACGGCCAGAGCATGGCCCGCACGGCCCCCGGGTGTTTGAGAACCAGGGTGAAGCCGGCCGGCCCCCCGGCGGCCCAGGTGTCGCCCGTCCAGAGCCGGGCGGTGACGCCGCCGACGTAGCCGCGGGAGAGGGTGTCGAGGACGCGGACGGATGCGGCGGCGACCGGGTCCGCGGGCGCGGCGGGGGGCGTACCCATGAGAACTCCCGGGGTGAGTCCGGTCGTCGTCAGGGTATCCCGGCCCGCGGCGGGGACAACCGCACAAGGGCTCGGCCGGGGAGGAGCGGGCGCTCCGGCTCAGTTACAAGCGAGGGATTCGCCGCACGCCGGGCCGCAGCCGCGGCACCGCGCTCGGCTCCGGCCCACGGGCCACTTGATACCGGCCTTGCATCGCGGCTGCGACCCAGGCTGTCAAACCTAACCCCCTGCGTCGTCTCGACATTCGCACCGCGGCGATTGACGGTTTGCGGTCGGTCTGATAAGGGTGGAGTAGGTTTTATCGGGCTCCTCGCCTCTCTTCCCGAGGTCGTGATGTTCCTCTCTTCTCGCTCACGGCGTGGGTTCACGCTGATCGAGCTGCTCGTCGTGATCGCGATCATTGCAATCCTGATCGGGCTGCTGCTGCCGGCCGTTCAGAAAGTGCGCGAGGCCGCCGCCCGCGCGAGCAGCAGCAACAACATCAAGCAGACCCTGCTCGCCTGCCACAACGGGCACGACACGACCAACTACCTGCCGCCGGCGGTGTCGTTCTGGTGGAGCAACCCGACCAACTTCACGTACGCGAGCAGCGACGCCACGTTCTTCTTCTCACTCCTGGCGTACTACGAGCAGGGGGCCATTTCCAACAGCATCGGGAACTGGCCGGGGAGCGGGCTGGGCCAGGTCGGGAGCACGAACCAGGCCGCCATGAGCATCCCCATCAAGATCCTCGTGGCGCCGGCCGACCCGACCGGCGGGAGCGGGGTGTACACGCGCGGGTTCAACGCCGACTGGATGTGGGAGCCGGCCAAGAGCGCCGGCGGGGTGGACGTGGCCCTGTGCAGCTACGCCTGCAACTTCCAGGTGTTCGGCCGCCCCAACCAGGTGCCCGGCAACCCCGGCGACTGGCAGAACACGGCCGGCAAGAACGGCCTCCAAAGCCTGACTGACGGCACCTCGAACGTCATCTTCATCGCGGAGAAGCGCAAGGGGTGTGGGCCGGCCGGCACGCCGAACGGTTCAGACACATTCGGTACCAGCTGGGGGCACCCGGCGGACGACCGCTACTGGCCGACCTTCGCCCGGTACCCGGTGAGCACGTCGCCGGCGGTGGACCAGCGGCAGTTCGCCGTGCCGCAGTTCAACCCCACCAACGCCCAGTGCGACAACAACCGCGCCCACGGGCACAGCTCGAACGTACTCCTCATCGGGCTGGGGGACGGTAGCGTCCGTTCGGTGACGTCCAGCATCACCCAGCAGACCTGGAGCATGGCCCTACAGCCCCGCGACGGCGGCGTCCTCGGCAGCGACTGGTGAGCAGGCCCACCCGCGGCCCCGGCCGAGTGCCGGGGCCGCTTTTCATTTGTCCCCTTCCCACTCCCTCTCCGGGCACTCGACCCATGTGGTGTGTCAGGCTGTTCGCACTCGTTACGGCGGTCGTCGGGCTGTCGGCCGCCGGGTGTTCGTCGCCGCCGCCCGCCAAGGAAACCGTCGTGACCGGCTCGGTCACGCTCGACGGCGAGAAGTTGACGATGGGCGAGGTCTACCTTGAGGCCGAGGACGGCTCCTCCAGCGGCCGCGGCGAGATCTCGCCGGACGGCACCTACCGCGTGCCGTCCGCCCCGCTGGGCAAGGTGAAGGCGGCCGTCCGCACGTCCAACTACGCCCAGTTCGCGGCCCCCAAATCCAAGGACGGCAAGGCGATAACCGTCGGCGGGCGTAGCGGCACCTTCGTCCCGGTTCCCAAGCGGTACGAGGAAGTTGGGACGTCCGGCTTGACCTATACGATCAGCGCGGGGGCGACCGTGGACATCCCGCTCAGCAAGAAGTGATCGTGCCGCGCGTCGAATCCCGCGGGCCGTTGCCCGGGAGCCCCTCCGGCCGGCCCAGGAGGCGCGCGACCGACTCGCCGACCAGGGCCGGAAGGACTTCACCTCCCACCAGCGGTTCACCCCCCTGGGGCGTGCGGAAAGGCCGAGGCGGGCGAGGTAGCCGAGGTCACAGCTGCCATTGAGCAGCTGTGACGTGTGAACGGGATGCCCCATTATCTGTTGCGAGAGAAGGGGCGAGCCCCGCTCAGAACGCCTGCTGGAGGCCGAACCAGAACTGGAGCGGAGTGGCGTCGTTGACCGTCTTGGCCACGTCGAACCGGAAGGTCGCCCGCTCGATGAAGCTGAACACGGCGAGGTCAGCCCGCACCCCCGCGCCGAGGGCGTGGGCCACCCGCCCGCCGACGCTCCGGCCGCGGACGTACACGTCGCCCACGTCGTAGAACGCCACCGCCGACACGCCGCGGACGCCGAAGGTGTGGTCGAGCGCGTCCCAGTTCGCCCCCCGAACCACCGGCACCCGCACCTCGGCGTTCGCCACCCACAAGGCGCTCCCCTGGCGCTCGGCCAGGTCGTAGCCGCGGAACAGCGTGCCGCCGCCCAGCGCGAAGAACTGGCCCCGGTCCGGGAAGGCCATCATCCCCACCGCCCGGCCGGCCAGCCGGACCCCGCCGAACTCGTCCGGGAGGGTGTGGACGCCCGCCAGCTCCAGCCGGCCCTGGGCGGTGCCCGTCCACGCCGGCACCCGGGCCTCGCCGCCGGAGAACGCCACGTCCACCCAGCCGCCGGTCTCGGGGTTCCAGTAGGGGGTGTACAGGTTGGCCCGCAGGTGCCAGCCGAGATCCCAGGCCCGGTCCCAGCGGACCGCCCCCGGCGCCGCGGTGCGGGCGAAGGGGAGGAAGTTGTCCTGGTAGGCGACGAACGCCTCGTGGTAGACCATCGGCGGCAGGTACAGGCTCGACCCCTGGCGGATCGTCCACCGGTAGTAGGCCGACGCCCGCTGCGGCCCGCCGGCCCCGTCCGTGTCGCCCCACGGCCCGGCCACCCGGCGCTCGTAGTTGAAACCGATCTCGGCCAGCTCGCGGGGGATGGTCAGGTCGGCCCCGACGACGAGGTCGCGGTAGTCGGTGCGGTAGGCCGCGTAGAGGCCGCCGCGGGCCACGTTTGGCCGGTTGGCCCCGACCCGCAGCCCGGCCATCGTCGACCGCGTGTACCACGGGTCCGGGTACGCCGCCCCCCACACCCACGGCCCGGCGGTGACGTTCCACCGGTCGTAGTCGGTGGCGAGGTCGGTCTCGTCGAGCATCGTGTACAGCGGCGTCAGCCGGGCGCGGACCTCCGGCTTCCAGCGGTTGTTGGCCGGGTCGGCGTCGAGGAGCACCCGGTCCGGGTCCACCTCCACCTGCGTCGGCTCGGCCGGCAGCCGGGCCGTCAGCTGCCAGCGGCCGCCGCCGAGCGGGGTGACGCTCGCCCCCGCTTCTGGGAGCGACACCGGGCTGTCGCCGGCCGGGAGCGGCACCCGCACCACCCGCCCGCCCGGGAGGGTGAAGCCGACGACCGTCGGCTCGCTGTACTCCCGCCCCTGCCGGAGCACGACCGACACCTCGGCCCCGCGGTCCGGCTCGACCCGCGGCCCCGGCCGGGCGGCCCCGACGGTCACGCCCTCGACGGCCCAGTCGGTCAGCCCCTTGCCGTACACCCAGCGGTCGAAGAACTCGCCCCAGCTGTGGCCGGTGTGCGCCTCCAGCTCCCGCCGCAGGTCGGCCGCCTGGAGCACCCGCCAGCGGTACTTGGCGACCAGCCCGCGGACGAACGCCAAAAACTCGGCCTCGCCGAGCCGGTCCTCGATCATGCCGAAGACCTTCGAGCCGCGGTCGTAGGCGCCGGTGAACAGGTTGCCGAGGTGGCCGTACTCCGGGAGCGGCTGGGCCGCCGGCTGCATCTTGCCGTTGCGGACCGCCGCGTACATCGACCCGAGGCGGTAGTTCTCCCGGCGGATGTTCGGCAGCCACTCTAGACCGCCCGGCCAGGCCAGGAAGTCGTTGTTGCGGCCGCGCTTCTGGTCGAGCAGGCGGTGGGTGAAGTACGCGGCCGCCCCCTCGTCCATGAACGGCTCGGCGTAGCCGTTGGTGCCCACGAGGTTGTACCACCACTGGTGGCACGTCTCGTGAGAGACGAGGTACTCGACGTAGCCGCGGGCGAGCTTCGGCATCCCGAGCACCCGCTCGTCCACCATCACCAGCCCGGCGCACTCGTTGCCGTTCCAGCCGAAGTACGACTCGGCGAGCGTGAACTGCTCGTGCGGGTACGCCCCGAACCAGTCCGAGTAGACCGGGATCGCCTCGCCGACGATCCGCAGGATTTCGGTGGCGTACCACTCGTGTTCGGGGAAGGCGAAGCAGCGGAGCGGCACCGTGCGGCCGTCCGGGAGTTGCGTCTGGCCGCGGAACTCGCGGTAGCGCCGGCTGCACAGGAAGGCCATGTCGCGGCCGACGAACGGCGCGAACTCGACCGTCTTCCACCCGCCGGCCACCTGCTCGCGGCGGGCCACCGCCGGGCAGACCAGCACCTCGTCGGCCGGCAGCGTGACCGTCGCCGTGAAGACGCCGGCCTCGTTGAACCACGGCTGGTGCCACGGGATGAACGGCACCGGCCGCCAACCGGTGTCGTCGCAGAAGGCCAGGAGCGGCAGGGCGTTGGTCAGATACGTCACGCCCTGCCACTGCCCCCAGCGTCCCTGCTTCTCGGGGAGGCGGACGGTGACGTCGAGTTCGACGGTGACCGTCTCCCCCGGGCCAACCGGGTGCGGCAGACGGAACCGCAGGGCGGTCGGGTTGTGCGGCTCGTACTCGAACGACAGGGGTTGCGGCGGTCCTGGCGGGCGGCCGGACTGCGACAGGAGCACGGCGGAGTTGAGCCGGCCCTGATGGCCGGAGCGGTCGAGCGCCTGGGCCGGGGCGACGCGGAGCATCTCCAGCGTCTTGGCGAAGAGGAGTTCCTCGCCCGGCGGGATGGTGTAGTGCGGGAAGAAGTTGAACGCCAGGTCGGCGACGGCCCTCGCCGTCGGGTTGGTCCACGTCACCCGCTGGCGGACCCCGGCCTGCCGGGCGGTGGGGTCGATGCGGACGGACACCTCGTACCGCGGCAGGTGCGGCGGGAGGGGCGGTTCGGCGGCGCGGACCTGTTCGACCGAGGCCAACAGAGCGGCCGCGACGCAAACGGGTGCGAACCTCAGCTGAGCGACCGGCCGCTTCACGACTCCTCGCAGGTGAGCGAGAGGGCGGAAGTGTCATAGCGGGGCAGCCGGAATCCACCAGATCAACCGCCGGCGGGCCGCACGCACGGGAGGCGCTCCACCGAGCGGATGCCGTCTGGCAGGTCAGCCTCGTCGGGGATCAGGATGGGAAGGCCGTTCTTGACGGGGAAACTGACCTGGCAGCTGGAGCAGACGAGTGTCTGCTGGTCGCGGGTGAGCGTGGCCTGGCGGCGGGGGTCGACGGGGCAGCGGAGGAGGGGGAGGAGGGAGTCGTCCATCGGGACCGGGTGGGGGAAGTGGGGTGTAGAAACGAGTCCACC